>Ga0206118_100049_pt1 | contig 221755 bp, 210 predicted proteins | sample 3A20Ametagenome_FD_177999 | JGI IMG/M metagenome (GOLD analysis project Ga0206118, IMG submission 177999) | Enriched microbial communities from leaf-cutter ant dump, University of Wisconsin, Madison, United States - 3A20A | ecosystem: Environmental > Terrestrial > Nest > Insects nest > Nest...
AATCGACATCCGGCAGGCCGCTGGCCGTCGTCAGCTGCAAGGCAACCAGTGTCAAAAGGGCCGTAATCGCGACACCCAGACGCCCCTCGACATAAAGCGGATGCACGAAGAACACCAACCCCGCACAGAAAATCACCAGACCGATGGGCATAAAAATTTTAACCGCCGTCGTGGCCGCAGGGCGCACCACCGGCACCACAAACGACGCCCGCGCATAAGGGTATAGCTTATCCTGCGTCAAATCCCCGAAATCCGTGGGGTAAGGAAAGGCGCGGATTTCAAGCCGCGGCTGTTCCAGTTCAAACCCCGGCAGGCTGATTTCGGGATTGATGCTGATAGCGCCGCCCTTGGCGCTGCGGTCGGCGACATAGACAACATTTCGCGCATCATCGACGCTGTCTTCCATCGACGCGACGAGGAACTGGCGGTCAAACGGATAATCCGCCAGCGGAAATTTGGAACTGAATTTCCCCTGCTGGCGGATCACCATATGCAGCGTGCCGTCGGGCATTTTTTGCGGGGCGTCATATACGGGCGTGCGCACATGGTCGGCAGGGTCGAAGGCGTTCATAAATTCCGCCGTTTCCCACGGTTTCAGCGACGGATCTTTCCAGCGGAACCAGACGTACATATCGAGGCGATAGCTATGGCTGCGCATATCGACCTCAAGGATATCGTTGATATGCGCGCCGACCACAACGCGTTCGGGTTTTTCGTATTTGATGGGCGGCGGGATATCATCCGACGTCACGGCAACCGGGGGCACGGCAGGCATTTTATTTTGCGCATGCGCAGCCGCCGGCGGCCAGACCATCAGGAAAAAGGCCAGAAATATCCAGATATGTTTCATTTCATCACCGATTCAATAAAATCATCGACCGCGCGGGTATAATCGCTGTCCTTGCCGAGCTCCGCCGTCACGCCGCCATGCCCGAGTTCCACGGGATAGACCTGCGCATATTTTTTCATCTGCTGCAGCTTGCGCAATAATACTTCCGCCTGTGCGCAGGGTTTATCCTTGCGGGTGCTGGAACAAACCATCATCAGCGGGACAGCGCCTTCACCCGCCTGCCGCGTCAGGGATGTTTTTTGCCACAGTTCTTCGTCGTCCCCGAACGCCTTGTCGTAGAATTTCGCATGCGGCAGTTTCATGAGCGACACGACATCAATCGCGCCGCTATCCAGCATCACCGTACCGCGCCATGGTTTTGCCCCCGCAGCAAAAGCCATCGCCGGATTGACCGCCAGCAGCCCGACCAGATGCGCACCCGCCGAATGTCCCATCGTCACGATACGCTGCGCATCCATGCCCCACTCCGCTGCATGTTGCTGCACATAGGCCAGCGCCGCGGCAACATCCATTGCCTGCATATACGGGTCGATGCCGTCCGGCACCATGCGGTAATTGACGGAGACGACGGCATATCCCTTCGGCATCCAATAGGCAGCTTTGTTGCCGACGACGCCCTTGTTGGCTTTGTCGCCCGTCATCCATGCGCCGCCATGCACCATGAAAATGACCGGCGCCTGCGCCGCATCCGGCGGCAGATAGATATCGATTTTTTGTTTTTCATGCGGGCCATAGGCAACGTCGCGCAGCACACGCGCCCCGTCTGGCAAACCGGCGGGTGCGTCATGGCCGGCAGTGCGCCCTGCCAGCCTCTCTCGCAGCTTGCCGCCGCGTGCCTCCCCTGTACCGCCATCCTGACGTTCCGCACGGCGGGCTTCCAGACGTTCGCGCAGACTTTCCGCGCCCGCCCCTTGGGGCGCCGCAAGCAAGCACAGCGCGAAAGCCAGAACAGCGAAAAATAAAATGCGCGAGACCATGATGATATCCTTCCTTGCCAGTATAGAAGTGATACCGGAAGACGGGCAAGCAGCCTGCGCGCAGGCAAAAAAATAAATGTAAAACGTCTATTTGCTGTAAAGCGCCGCCAACTGTGCGCAAAGCCCCTGCGCATCCGCCGTTTCGACCAGAAGGGTTTTCTGGCGGCTGGTATCCCCCGCAAGCAGGCTGAAGGCGGATTTCGGAAGCCCCCATTCACGGGCCAGAAAATCAATCAAGGCGCGGTTGGCCTTGCCATCTTCGGGCACGGCGTTCACCGATATTTTCAAAAGCCGTCCGGCATCCGCCCCGCCCGCTTCATCGGCAAAACCCTGCACAGCGGTTTTTCGCGCACCGGGCGTCAGGCGGATACGGACGGTCACGCCTTTGCTGTGAATTTGAAACGGCATCAGGGTGTTTTCGGCGCGGCAGCAGGCGGTTTTGGCGGCGGCGTATCATGGGCGATGACCGTTCCGTTGCCAAGGTTGATGGATTTCACGAACCCATCCGGATGCAGCGTGACGGTGGGGATCGCATCAAAAAACGCGCCGTAATATGTTTTCGCAACGGCGGGCACAATCGGCCGTGTGCTTTCTTTTCCGGTTTGCCAATCGGATGCCACGGCGATATTCATGCCGTATCCATCGGCCAGCTCCGGCGTGGTGCCGGTGCCTTTAACAAAAATCTGGAACTGCGCCAGAAACACGGTTTCACCGGTCGCGGCACGTGCGCCATAGGCGGCATTCGCGCCCTTGGTCGGCGGCACTTTAAATTCCGCGCCGTCCTGCGTTTTCCATTCAACCTCGACCAGTTTTGATGCCTGTCCCTCGAACGGTGCGGGGCCATAGGCTTCGTCGATATAATCGGCCAGCTTGCCCGCCTTCAAATCCGCCAAGAAACGCGCGCTCAAGCCTTCGGCGCCAAGGTCATAGATATCAAAAAGCTCTTTGGCATTCGCGGCCTGTTCGCCCAGCGTTGCGCCTTTGACCATGATCATGACGGCGGTTTTATCGCCGCTGGCGGGGATGACTTCTTCTTTAGAACCTGAATGGTCGCCGGGGTTTTGAAAACGCATCTCGCTGCCCGATACGTTACTGACAATCAAACGCACGTCGGGGCGGCGCGGGGTTTGCGGCAACGTCAGGCCATGGGTATCGAGCATCGCCTTGACCTGCGACCAGATATGATCGCCCTCGACGACTTTGTCCTGCCATGACTGGCCGGGGCCGAACCCGCGCGAGGGCTGCCCTTTTTGTCCGCTGTTGTTGAAATCTTTATCGATAGACATGGGAACCAGATAAAAACCGTGAAGCCCCTATTATACCAGCCTTTTAATATTTATGTTAAAAATATAAGAGTGCCGAGAATTATCACGAAGCCTTTGATTTATCACGCAACATCAGCCCAATCATCACCCCGCAGGCACCGAAAAATCCGGCGACAAAAACGCCCTGCCAAAAATGTCCGGCCGTCATCATCCACAGGCCCAGCGCGACGAAAATCGCCGATAGAATCACAAAGAAAATCAGCGTGCCGCGGTTATGCGATTTGGCGGAATTGCGCCGCGCCTCCGCGACTGTCATTTTTTCACTAGATACATCCAGCCCCGATGTCCAGCGTTTGAGCATCACCAGATACCAGACAAAATACAGCGGCAGAAAAACAAGGTTCGCCTTGAACCCGAAAATTGCCTGATTGAGGATGATCACCGGCAAGACGACCATATACATCCATTTGATGTTCTGACGCAGTTTTTGGTAATGCGCCGCATCACGCGTCACATACCCCTTGCCCATCACGCCCCAAGGATAAAAAACCTGACGCCCCGCGGCATCGGTTTTAAATGCGGCATCGGTCAGTCCGTCGAAATAGCCCATCTATCGTTTCCTCTCTAAAGCACGCACGTATCAGGCCTCCGGCTACTCCCCATTATCTTTTTTAACCGGAATAGATCCATAAAGAGGCAAATATTTTTCGATATAGTCTTCCGCCTTTTTATCCGCCAGCACACGTTGCTCGGTCGAAAGATTTTGATAGATTCTATCTGCAGCGGGTGTTTTATCTTTCTGTTCAACTTTGGCCATAACGCGTAAAAAAGCATATTCGATGATTTGTTTATCTCCTTCGCTTGGAGGCGAATACTGGACCAATCCACGAATAGCATGCGGTTCGCCACGTTTGAATTTCTCTAACGCAGCCGCATAAGCCTCAGCTTTTTCTTCGGGCGTAAAGGGGCTAAACGATTTCACATTCGCAAGCATTCTTGCCGCATGGGGATGCCCCCCATCGGCTGCCTTTTGCAACCACTTGCGCGCATTCATCGCATCAGACTCTATAAAATCTTTTGATTTGACTAAATAACTGCTGGGGCGCGTACGTTCTCTTTCTTTTTCTTGCTCTGCCTGAAAATCATACATCGACATCAGTTCCTGCAGCGGCCTATGGCATCGATGAATACTCGCATAGCACTCGCCTAGTCTGGCTTGTGCATCGACATCACCTTTTTGTGCTTTTTCAAGCATATCTTCCATTTTGTTGTTCCAGGCCGCCTCGACAGGCAACACACTTGGCATATCTGGCGGCGCATAATATCCGCGTATTTCCTGACGTTTTTTCGCTTGTTCTTCCAGCGGAAGGCAGGATGTTTCCCAAAAACCCCATTGAAAATTATAGTCATAGGGCGTCCGGCTATCCCACTCTACAACCTTTTTCGCTGTCTCCAGCACATACTCCATGCGCCTGCGTTTCAGAAAATCAAAAACATGGGAGATGCCGACCCGCCTGTCACCTCTATAATTGGGCTTAACTGTTTTACAAACAGCGCGGTCTCCGGTCGCCCTGATATCGGCGGCCATATACCAGAAAATTCCTTCGTCATCACGGTAACGCGCAAAAAGGCGTTCAGACAAGGCCCTCAATGTCGCGGGTGAATATTTCCCTGGCTCGCGCATGATATCGTCGATGACCCTTTCCACATCGGGTCCATTACCGCTGCGCAAGACATCTGCGGCGGAAGCATTCACGGCGTTGGTGGGATGGTCTACTATCTTCTCCATCTTGTCTTTGTCCATGGAATGGAATCGGCAAACATCCTCGTCACATTTTGGCGGACCGACATAAAGGGTGATGCTGCCCGGGCAAGTTTGCTTACGAAACTTGCATTGCGCCAAGAGCTTCTGCTGCTCAGGCGTCAGCGGGATGCCAGCCTTGACAAGTATATCTATCGTGTCCTGATTTTTGGCATAGAATGCATTTTCCATCAGGCGTTCTTTTTTTCCGTGTTCCCCCTCAAACGAGGCTCCTTGCTTTATCAGGAAATCGACAACTTTATCCTGCTTTGCCGCAATCGCTTTTAGCAGCGCATTTCCGCCAATGGTATGGGCATTTATGTTCGCTCCGGCCTTCAGCAGAATTTGCATGGCTTCGATATTGCCCTGCTCCCCTGCAGCGACGAAAAGATTATTGATATGCCCCTCACGGTTATCCGTGTGCCGCGGAAGCTTTTCGGGTATCTCTAGCAAAGACAGGTAGCGGCCCAACATTTGATTATAGCCTTTGGCAATCAAAGTTCCCGCAGGCCCCCTGCCGTCAAAGGCCCCATGTTCAACGCGAGCGCCTTGTTTCAAAAAATAATCCACACGTTCAAAATCGTTTTGCTGCATCGCCCCCTGAAGAGCGAAAATATACAAGCCCGCATCAGGAACCGCACCGTGAGAGACGAGAATATCCGCCATCTTCCAATCCGCATCCAGATAGGCGGATTTAAGCGCCGCCTGCATTTCATCCTTTTCGAATTTATGCGCCTTGAGCAATATCGCTAAAACATCCGCGTTTTTCTTGGCAACAATCACAGCCAGTACAGAGCGCGGACGCTCTAATGTTTTTATCGATAAATCGGCACCCGCATCAACCAGCGCCTGTATACCTATCGGGTCAAGCTGCGCGTTTGTCGAAATTGCGTTCAGGAAGCGGTGATTCAGCTCGAACTGCTTTTTTTGCTCCGGCGTGCGCTTGGGTACTGTGTTCGGATGGGCCTTTTTCCATTCGGCAATTCTCGACTGCACCGCCTTGGTATTCAGTTGCGGCACGTATTTATTGATATAGTCGACAAAATCTGCGCAGCCTTGGCGCACTCCGGGTTCTACCAGCATTTTACCCATCATATGGGTACCCGTGATATTTTCTTTACCAAATTGTCTGCCCGCTTCCTCTACAGCTTCTTCCATGTACCGAAAGCTGTCTTGCATAGACATCTGCTTTTCACTCTCGTACAAACAGATGTTCCACCAGAAATAGGCTTCCTGCTTATCTTCAGGGAATCCGCCAAGACCATAATAATAATTACCGGCCGCTTTGGCATAGGCGATCGTTTCCATGCCGTGAAATTTAATCAGCGCATCTATTTTTTCCTGAATAGTTTTTTCACCGGATTGCGCAAAAGCAGAAAAAGATAATAACGCGGCAAAAAAGAAAGAAAAAACTAACGACACAGAACGGGACATATAAAAAAACCCTTACCTAAAAATGATAAAATAGCCCGGCATAGAGCCAAAGCCCTATATGAGGCGAACAACATCAGCCCCAATATATAAAAAACCTGCATTACCTCGTTATGCTTTCAACTTGCGCAAGACCATGCCGGGGCGCGTTGTGATGGCGGGTTTTTCAACTGCGAAACGGTCTTTATTCGCGGCGATGAATTCATCGACCGCCTGCGTTTCGCCCGGCCATTCTTCAAGGCCGTATTCATCAAACACAAAAACGCCGCCAACGGAAAGTTTGTCATGCAGCAGATCGAGCATGACTTTGCACGGTTCGTACAAATCCGCATCGTAATAGAGGAAAGAGAATTTTTTATCCGGATTTTTTTCAAGAAATACAGGCAGCGTATCTTCGATAAAACCCTGATGAATGTCGATATCGTTTTGATAGCCGAACAGGTCGATGACTTTTTGCAGGGTTTGCAGGTTACCCTGATACTTGCCCTGATTGCCGTCCTGCACACCGTCTTCGGCCTTGAAGTTCTGGAGCCCCTCGAAGCTTTCGAAGCAATGGATTTTCTTGCGGCCCTGCAAACCGTAAATCTGGCACAGCTTGGCAAGGTAAATCAGGTTCGACCCTTTGTGCGACCCGAATTCGGCGATATCGCCCTCGACATCGGCCACGCTGCGGAAAACGTCGAGAATTTCGACCGTACGCGCCAGCGTGCGGATACCGACATACAAAGGCCAATGGTCGACGACATCGTAAATTTCCTGCTTGCCAAGCTGGTCGGAAAGTTCTTTGCGTTTTGCAAGAAAGGGGTTTTGTTTTTTCATGTTATCCTGCGTTTTTGCGGGTAATGAAGGCGTCGATGGTATCCATGCTGTTATCGGCTTTGCCGCCGTTTTCACAATCGAATTTCCATTGATGGCGCGGGCAGATGACGTATTTCCCGTCAAAAGCCGCATATTTCAAATCAGCCCCCTGATGCGGACAGAAGCGGCGGCAGGTGACGCTGGACTGGCCGTCCGGACTTGTCAGCGTGACGCATTCGTCGCTGGTGCGGAACTGCGCCAGTTTTGTAAGACCGAAATCCAGATCGTCGTCGTCATTCGCGACAAAAAACGTACCCATGGCGGAATCGAACACATCCGGCATGCGGCGGCTGCGGAACAGGAAGGACAGGAAATACGTGCCCCATCCCTTGCCCGAGTGAATCAGTTTTTCAATCGCGGCCGTGCTGGTGGTATGCAGATAGTACGGTTCCTGAATATCACTCCGCGCGACTTTCGCCAGCGACGGTTGCGCCGGATCGATGCCGTAAATCACAGACGTGCCGTCCGACAATTTGACATCAAAATAAAGCGCGCAGCCGAGCGTCACATCCGGATGCTTTTTAAGAACCTCTATTTTGCGTTTCATTTCACGCTCGAAATACGCCAGAACATCGGCGTCGGATAGCGGCGCGGGCTTCGGCGCGGCGGCATCGACATCGCGGTAATATTTTATCATCCCGCGGATATCATCATCCGACAGCGGCTTGGCGATTTTATCAAACGCAAAGCCGCCCTTGCCGTCCGGCGTCACGCTGCCCAGCACATCGAGCGGCATGCATTCAACGCCGCTGTCCTTGCTGTTCATATAGTCATGAAATTCCCACCATTTCGGGAAGATATTCCCCTCTTCGAAATTCAGGTGTTCATGCTGCGGAAAAGAAAATACCGCAGGCCCCGCCGACGGCATGTAATAGCGCGGCTTCAGGTCGCGGATAAAGTTGCGCACCGCCACGAATTTGCGCATCTTTTTCTGGCGCGATACCTGTTTGTATTCTTCGTCGGACATTTCATAGCAAATCGGGTGCATGTTCGCGCCGCTGAACTGCGACGACAGAATATCAATCGGCCCGCAGCGTTCGGCCAGCCACTGCGCACGGTCGAAAATCTTGCAATCGTTGCCATCAAAGAAAGACAGCCCCTCCGCACGCATAAAAATCGCGCTATCGCGGTTGATGCCGCTTTCGTCGATAAAAATGCGGAATTCGATATCGTGGAATTTTTGCGGTTCATCTTCGGCCAGCAATTTCGGCTCGACGCCCAGATTGCGGTTGATGAGTTTTTTCAGAAACGTATTTTCATACGCGGGCACGCACATATGGTCGGCATGCGGCAGAATTTTTTTGAGGGTTTCCTCATCGTAATGGTCTTCGTGTTCATGCGTCACATAAACCATGACAGGCTTTTCGCGCATTTTGGCGAGCACCCAGTCGAGCGCATGCGCATTCGGCGGCAACTGGCGCCACGCGCCCAAAAAAGCCCCCGCCGGATTGAGCCAAGGGTCGACCACTATCGCCGCCTTGTCGGTTTCAAAACAAAAACTGGCATGGCCCAGATAGGTCAGACGAGTCATCAGAAACACACTCCGCTCAATGCATTATATCTGTGTATGGTGGGACCGGAGGGACTTGAACCCGCAGGAATTGCCTGCCAATTCTTATTCCTTCGGGGGCTTCAAATTCCGTATCCGAAGTCTTGTTTGTTAGGTTGGTGGGCCCGGAGGGACTTGAACCCCCGACCAGACCGTTATGAGCGGCCCGCTCTAACCAACTGAGCTACAGGCCCCACCACCCCGCGGCCGGCGCCGGAGGGGCGCGCGGCGGTGCGGGGGTAATCGATTTTAGGTATCGAGGAAGCTGCGCAGCTGGCGCGAACGCGACGGATGCTTGAGCTTGCGCAGCGCCTTCGCCTCGATCTGGCGAATACGTTCACGCGTGACCGAGAACTGCTGGCCGACTTCTTCCAGCGTGTGGTCGGTGTTCATGCCGATACCGAAGCGCATGCGCAGCACGCGTTCTTCGCGCGGGGTCAGCGTCGCCAGCACGCGCGTCGTGGTTTCGCGCAGGTTGGCGTGGATCGCCGCCTCGACGGGGAGGATGACGTTTTTATCCTCGATGAAATCGCCGAGCTGGCTATCTTCTTCGTCACCCACCGGGGTTTCGAGGGAGACCGGCTCCTTGGAGATTTTCATGACCTTGCGCACTTTATCGAGCGGCATGCCGAGACGTTCGGACAGTTCTTCCGGCGTCGGCTCGCGTCCGATTTCGTGCATCATCTGGCGGCTGGTGCGCACCAGTTTGTTGATCGTTTCGATCATATGCACGGGAATACGGATGGTACGGGCCTGGTCGGCGATGGAACGCGTGATCGCCTGACGGATCCACCACGTCGCATAGGTCGAGAATTTATAGCCGCGGCGGTATTCGAATTTATCCACCGCCTTCATCAGGCCGATGTTGCCTTCCTGAATAAGGTCGAGGAATTGCAGACCGCGGTTGGTGTATTTTTTGGCAATCGAAATCACGAGACGCAGGTTCGCCTCGACCATTTCCTTTTTCGCCTTACCGGCTTCGCGTTCGCCCTTCTGGATGGTATGGACGATGCGCTTGAATTCTTTCAGCGGCAGGCCGGAAGTTGCAGCGATTTTTTCAATCTCGGCGCGGACATTGGCCACGTCGTCTTTATGTTTTTCCGAGAACTTCGCCCAGCCCTTGGCTTTCAGCTTGGCGACGTTGGCAATCCAGCGCGGGTTGGAATCGCTGTGCGGCCATTCCTCAAGGAAGCTTTCGCGCGGCACGCCGCAATCGACCGCCATGCGCATCACCTGACCCTCGAGGCCGATGACTTTGCGGTTCATATTGTAGAGCTGTTCGATCAGCTGTTCGGAGCGGTAGATGTTCAGGCGCACCGACTGCATCAGATCGACGAGTTCGGATTTGCACTTGCGGTAGTTGTCGGCAAGGCGCTTGGGTACCTCTTTGCTCTTTTCCAGCTCGAGGCGGCGTTCTTCCTGCACTTTGGCGAGTTTTTTATACGCCTTGGTGATCATCTTGAAGGTTTCGATGATCTGGGGCTTCAGCTCCTCCTCCATCGCGGCGAGGGAGAGGCTGCTTTCATCCTCGGTATCGTCTTCGGCGGGTTTTTGTTCCGGTTCGTCGTCGATAAGAACATCATCGGAAGCGGCCGCTTTGGCAGCAGCCTTGGCGCGCGCTTTTTTGCGGGCCTCTTCTTCTTTGGCGCGTTCTTTTTCTTTCTTTTCCAGCTTGTCGGCCACAGCCTGCTGGATGGCTTTGGCACGCGCGCTTGCGGCATCGTCGCCGGATGCGGCGGGATCTGCGGGCGCGTCGTTGTCGCCATAGGTCGCTTCGAGGTCGATGATGTCACGCAGCAGCATCTCGCCGTTTTCCAGCGCCTTGTGCCACGTCATAATCGCCTGAATGGTCAGCGGGCTTTCGCAGATGCCGCCGATCATCATTTCACGGCCGGCCTCGATACGCTTGGCGATGGCGATTTCGCCCTCGCGGCTCAGCAGTTCGACCGAACCCATTTCGCGCAGGTACATGCGCACAGGGTCGTCGGTGCGGCCAAGGTCGGTTTCGGCCAGATTGCCGCCGTCGCCTTCTTCCTCGTCTTCACCCTCTTTGGGCTCCGCCGTTTCTTCTTCGGCGTCGGCTTCGTCTTCGATCAGGTTGATGCCGATATCGGACAGCATCGCCATGGTTTCGTCGATCTGGTCGGACGTGTATTCACCGGCGGGCAGCATCTTGTTCAGCTCGTCATAGGTGACATAGCCGCGCTCTTTGCCCTTCGCAATCAGCTTCTTGACGACTTTGGCCAGCGCGCCGCCCTGTAGGGGAGATTCCTCCGCCTCTTCGACAACGGTTTCGGTTTCCTGATCTTCGTTTACTTTCGCGACCATGCGCGCATCCACTCCTCAAGTCTAAATCTCAAAAATCTAAACGCGGCACCGACCCCTTCGGTGTCGCGTGATGCATCAGCGGTCTTATCCCTCAGACCTTTTGCCAGCGGGATTTCTCCCGCCCGCGGGCATAGGCGTCCCGCCATCCTTCGCGCACGATATCCAGCGGCTGCCCGGGTTTGGCGAAGCCCGCATGAACATACAGGGAAGAATCGAAGATTGCATCAAGTATCTTGCCATGCCCTTGCACAATAAGATGTTGTTTAACCGCCTGATGGTCAAGGTATATTTCACCTTCCAGCGCATCGGACAAAAACAGCACCAGCGCATGGCGCAGGCCATCATATCCCTCGTTGGGGATTTCGAGCATCCCGACCTCTTCCGAAAACTCCTCGTAAAGCTCGGGGTAATTGATCAGCGCGGCCAGCAGCACCTTCTCCCGCAACAGGCGCGAGGTCCGTATCGGCTTGGCCGGCATGTTCAGCGGGCGGTACGGCGTATGGACGCCGGGCATCTGTTTTTTGAACATTCCGCCCTTGGCATAGCCGCCGTTATTGCCGCCTTTTTTATTTAAGTTATTACTTAAGAAAACTTCATTAATTTTTTGATTTATTTCATGAATAAAGAATTCTTGTACCGTCATATTGGCAATCGCACGGGCGCGTTTTTCAAGCGCGCTGCGAAAGCCCGCCTTCGTCTCCGGCTGGGTGAAATTGCGGCCCTTGCTTTCTTCAGACCACATCATATCGAAAATACCGATGGCGTTATCCAGCACCCGCTGCATGGCGGCGGCGCCGTCGTCTTTGATCAGACTGTCGGGGTCGTGCTGCTCCGGCAGGAAAGCGAATTTTACAGAATGATCGGGCTTCAGGATAGGCAGTACCCGCTCCAGCGCCCGCGCGGCGGCCCGCTGGCCGGCGTTATCGCCGTCAAAACACAGCACGGGGGCGCGGTTTTCTTCGGGCATGACCCGCCACAGCTCTTCGATCTGGGTTTCGGTCAGGGCCGTGCCGAGCGGCGCCACCGCGCCGTTGAACCCGCCCTGCACCATGGCGATGACGTCCATATACCCCTCGACCACCACCACGGTCACGCCATCGCCAATCGATTTGCGCGCACGCGACAGGCCATAGAGCATGCGGCCTTTATGGAAGATTTCCGTCTCCGGCGAGTTGATATATTTGGGCGCGGATTTATCCGGCGGGCCGCCATGGCTTTCCGGCAGCACACGGCCGCCAAAGGCCACCACCCGCCCTTGCAGGTCATGCACGGGAAACATCACGCGCCCGCGAAAGAAAGGATAGACCTCCCCCTTGGTACGCTGGGATTCCCTGAACAATCCGGCTTCCAGCATGGCTTCAAGGCTATAGCCCGCCTTTTGCAGGCTTTGCTTGAGAATAATATCCTCGCCGGGCGCAAAGCCGAGGCGGAAGGATTTGATGGTTTCAAGGCTCAGGCCGCGGGTAATCAGGTATTCCAAAATCTTTTTGTTCTGCGGCGCGTGCAGCTGGGCCTCGTACCACTTCGCGGCGTGCTCCATCAGGTCATAGAGCGACATCTGGCGCTGGAATTTCTTTTGCTCCGCCACTGTCGGCTTGGGCACCTGCATACCCGCCAGCCCCGCCAGATGTTCGATGGCATCCATAAACGTCATATTGTCATGGTTCATGACAAACCCGACAACATCGCCATGCGCCCCGCAGCCGAAGCAGTGATAAAACCCCTTCTGGTCATTCACGGTAAAGGACGGGGTTTTTTCGCCATGGAACGGGCAGCAGGCCTTGTATTCGCGGCCCGCGCGCGTCAGCTTCACGCGCTTGCCGACAACATCGGACAGCGGCACGCGGGCGCGGATTTCATCAACAAAGGCCTTGGGCAGTGACATAGGCACTATTTATAGGGGTTTGCGCGGCGGCTTCAATAACAAAAGCCGTGCTTTTATTTACCAGAAACGCACATCAAACGGATCGACCGGCTTCGGACGGCGCGACGGCGGGATAAGCTCCAGCGGCGGCTCCACCCGCAGGATATCGGTCGAGAACTGGCGCAGAATATCCAGCATTACAGGCTCCGTCGCCTTGAGCGTGACCTGCGCCCCGCCCGCTTCGGTTGCCGCCGCCTTGATATCGCTGACCAGCCTGTCGCCCGTCCCGCGCAGTTGCGGCCAGCGGCGGATGGCAGCGGCCAAGGCCTCCGCCCGCGCCTCCGGCGTCCCTTCGCCGCGGCCTGTCAGCGTGAGGGTGAAATCAAGCTTTTTGGCGTCGTCGCGGTTAACGTCGGATTTCTGATTAAAAATATTTTTCATTGCATTAAGGCCCTTTGATAATGCGCTGCTTGACCTGTGCAGGTTTCATGACCGGCATATCGGTTTGCAGCGTGGTCGATTTTTTGCGGAATTCTTCCTCTGCCAAAGAGATATATCTTTTTATCTCGCGTATCAGATGAGGGTTTCCGCTTTCCTCCGCCATTTTCAGCGGGGTGATGCTGGCATCGTATTTATGCGGCTTTGTCGGGTCGGCATTCGCATACCACAACAATTCCACCAGATCCGTCCGCCCCATCTGGCAGGCATGCAGAAGCGCAGTGGCGCCGTGACGGTTATAGGTATCGATATCCACCTTGCCGGTTTTGAGCCAGCTATCGAGCTTGTGCGGATTGCCGTCTTTGACGATTTCAATAATGTTAAACACATTCGTTGCGCGCGTGACCTCGTAGAGAACCGTATCGGCGTTTTCGTCACCGGTGCGGCTATGTATATAGGCAAGGTCCGCGGCCATCTGGTCGCTGATGTCTTTTTTTTGGCTATCATGGTAGCTGGCGCATAGCGGGTCTGCCCCCGCCGCCAGCAGCAGCTTGACCACCGGCAGCGGCGCCGCGATGTCAATCGCCACACGCAGCGGGCTTTTGCCGCCCACGCCGGACAGGTTCACATCGGCCCCCGCCTTCAGCAGTAATTCGACCATCGCCGCATCGCTGCGCGATACCGCCAGCGTCAGGGCCGTATCGTCGTCTTCATCGCCCGTATTCACGGGCACCCCCTGCGCCAGAAGACCGGATACCGTTTTGACGCAGCCCGTCGATACGGCGGCCAGCAGTTGCATCTGCTGGCTGGTCGTGATTTCGGCGCGCGCAGGCGCGATGTTGCACAAATCGGTCGGCATCGGGCGAAGCCTTGTTTTGTTATTCAGCCATAGGGATAGGTGACAGACTAAGGCGCGTCTGCGGCGGTGTCAATATTTATGAAAACATTGAAAAGACGGGATTTAAGCCTTCGCCGTCAGACGGTCTTTGACCAAAGCGCTGACTTTCGAAAAATCGACCTGTCCGGTGTATTTCGATTTCATGTCCGCAATGACCTTGCCCATATCCTTGATACCCGCGGCACCCACAGCCTCAATCGCCGTATCAATCGCAGCTTTGACTTCGTCTTCGGTCAGCTGTGTCGGCAGGAAGGTTTCGATAACGCGGATTTCCGACGCTTCGCGTGCCGCGAGGTCCTCGCGTTTGCCCTGCTGGTACATTTTGATGGATTCATGACGCTGCTTGATCATGGATTGCAGCATGGCGAGGATTTCATCTTCGCCGATACCATCCCAGTTACCCTTGCCGCGCGCGGCGATGTCGCGGTCTTTCATCGCGGCAATGATTAACCGTAATGTCGATGTTGCGATTTCATCCTTCGCATGGAGGGCTTGTTTGAGCTGTTCCTGAAATCGCGTCCTGAGCATGTGTTTCCTGCTTTTCGTCTGGCTAAACTGTTGGTTTGTATGCTATGCCAAGCAGTATCGAATTACAACACAGCAAACATCAGGGAAATCATGTTGTCAAAACAGCACTCCCCGAACTTGAATGCGGCCCTGCTTCTGGCAGATGGCAGCATTTTCAGGGGGAAAGGCATCGGCGCGCCCGGTATTACCGGTGGCGAGGTCTGCTTCAATACCTCCATGAGCGGTTATCAGGAAATCATGACCGACCCCTCCTACGCGGGGCAGATGATTACCTTCACCTTCCCGCATATCGGCAACGTCGGCGCCAACCGCGACGATCTTGAAGCCGAAGCGCCCTTCGCCCGCGGCCTTATCCTGCGCACGGATATCACCGCGCCGTCGAACCACAGGGCCGAAGAAGATTTCAACGCATGGCTGGCGCGCGGCAACCTGACGGGCATCTGCGACATCGATACCCGCGCCCTGACCCGCCACCTGCGCGACAAGGGCGCGCAAAACGGCGTCATCGCCTTCACGCCCGACAAAACACCCGATATCGATAAAATACGCGCATACCTGAAAGCCCTGCCCGACATGAACGGGCAAGACATCGCGCGCACGGTTTCCTGCACCAATATGTATGAATGGCACGAAAAACCCGCCAGCGCGCAAGCGCCGCATGTGGTCGTCATTGATTACGGCGTCAAGCGCAACATCCTGCGCTGCCTTGCGCGTCAGGGCATGCGCCTGACAGTCGTTCCGTGCTCGACCACCTTTGACGCCATCATGGCACTTAATCCGGATGGTGTTTTTCTGTCGAACGGCCCGGGCGATCCGGCGGCGACAGGGGTTTATGCCGTACCGGTCATCCAGTCGCTGCTGCAAACGGGCATGCCGCTGTTCGGTATTTGCCTTGGGCACCAGCTGCTCGCCCGCGCCATTGGCGGCGAAACCCGCAAGCTGCCCTTTGGCCACCGCGGCGGCAATCACCCTGTCAAAGACCTTGAAACCGGCAAGGTGGAAATCACCAGCCAGAACCACGGTTTCCACGTTGTCCCCGAAAGCCTGCCCGACACGGCGGAGGTCACGCATCTCAGCCTCTTCGACGGCACCAACGAAGGTCTGCGCCTGAAGGGACGTCCTGTATTTTCGGTGCAATACCACCCCGAAGCATCCCCCGGCCCGCACGACAGTCACTACCTTTTCGACCGTTTTGCTACGCTGCTGCAACTTCAAACACGTCAACAGGCGGCTTGACATGACGAACGAAAACACCGGCGCGGAAACAGCTTCTCCCTCACCTCGTCTGCAAAATAGCGGTTTTTTCTCATCCGTGATTGTCGGCGTTTTCAGCATGACGCTGTTTATTTCCGCCGCGCTGATGTTCGCTATCCAGCCCATGACCGGAAAGATGTTGCTGCCGCTCGTCGGCGGGACGCCGGCAGGGTGGATTGTCGCGATGGCATTTTTTCAAATCATGCTGCTAGGCGGCTATTTGCTGGCACATGCCTTGTCCAAGCTGTCGCCGCGCATGCATGCCGCTTTTTACCTTGGCGCCCTGTCCATCGGCATGTTGTTTATGCCCGTAAATATTGCCGGCAATGCGGCATCCCTGCCCGCCAGTCCGGGCGCCATCGATATTTTCAAACTGCTTTGTATCAATCTTTCCATTCCATTTATTGCGATTTCGGCGACATCGTCGACTGTCCAGCGTCTGTTCACGGCGACAGGTCACGCCTCTGCACATGACCCTTATTTTCTTTACGTCGCCAGCAACATCGGCAGCCTTTCCGGGCTTCTGCTTTATCCGCTCGTTTTCGAACCTGCGTTCACCCTCAGCGCGCAAGCCGGATATGCCACATACAGCTATCTTGGTCTCATTCTGATAGGGGTTGTATGTCTGGGGCTCTCGCTATTGGCTGCCGCCCCTGCGGCCGACAAAAATGCGGACTCGTCGTCTGCGCAAAAGACCGCACCTCTGCGTTTGCTATCGGCGCAATGCGGCAAATGGGTGGCGCTGGCTTTCGTACCCTCCAGCCTGCTGCTGGGCGTCACCATATATATTACAACCGATATCATGTCTGTCCCCATGATATGGGTTTTGCCGCTGGGCCTTTATCTTATTACTTTTATGCTGGCCTTTTCCAAGTTGAAATGGGTGCCGCGCAAACTTCTGCCCGACATGCTGCCCGCAGCGTCTTTTGTGGCGGTACTGACAATCAGCGTGATACAGCTTCCCTGGCTGATAGATTGGGGCGGTATCATTTTTTACCTGACGATTTTTACGGTCGTCAGCCTGGCATGCCATATCGAACTGGCCAACTTGCGCCCCCTCGATGGTAAAAGCCGCGATCTTACCGCCTATTACCTGATGATGTCGGTTGGCGGTGCTTTGGGCGGCATCCTGAACGCCTTTATCATTCCGGTCATTGCCGACCGCCTGATTGAATTCCCTTTGATTTTGACGGCCGCGCTGTTGCTGCACCCGTCTTTTTCAATTCGCCGCACGCTTGGCAAGGTCACGGCAGGTGCCCTGATTGCGACAGCGCTCACGATGCCAATGAGCCCCCCGCAAATATCAACCACACCACCGCAAGTTTTCGAAGTTGTTTTCTTCTGCCTTGGCATGCTGCTGATATTCGGCGTTACTTTTTCATCAGTGCGCAAGCATGTGAATGCGGAAAGCCTGATTGCAACCACGGCATGCCTGCTGCTGATTGGGCAATTCCTGCAAATGCGCCATAATCTTTCCTACAGCGACAGGAATTTCTATGGCACCATCCGCGTTTTTGATACCCCCTCTATCACCGCGCACGATATCGAATACAAAGTGCGAATGCTCCACCACGGGACAACCGTTCACGGGTTGCAAGTTCTATCCCCCAAAAACCTGCGCACCGAGCCCACCGCCTACTACTCCAAAGAAGGGCCGCTGGGCGATATTTTTGAAGTGTTTCAGCCGAAAAATGTCGGCGCGATCGGCTTGGGCGCCGGCGTTCTCAGCTGCCATAGCGCCCCCGGCAGGCAGTTCACTTTTTTTGAAATTGACCCCGCGATGGTAACCGTCGCGAAGGAACATTTCGCCTATCTCAAAGAGTGTTCCCCTGAAAAAATGCCCGATATTATTATCGGCGACGGGCGGCTTGAAATATCAAAACAGCCGGCGGGAACCTACGATCTGATCATCGTTGATGCTTTTTCTTCTGACTCTATCCCTGTCCATCTGCTCACGCTGGAAGCCGTCATTGAATACATCACACGCACGAACTATAACGGTGTCGTCGCGTTCCACCTTTCAAACCGCTATTTCCTGCTTGAAGACCGGATTGTCGCGATTGCAAATCAGGCCGGGCTCGAACATTCATACCGCTTTGACTACAAATTCAAACGCGACGCAAACCTGATCTTCCGATATCCGAGCAAGTGGCTCGTCCTGTCTAGAAAAAACCTTCAGGCACTCACAGCACATAACAGCGAGTGGACAAAAATCAAAGCCGCAGAAGGCAGGATATGGACAGATGATTACTCAGACCTCATGGGCGCGATCTATGACATGTCCTCCATGGCACGGATCATGAAAAAAGTGGAAGATACCGGCACCCCGTAAAAGACATCCGCATAAAAGAGACAAACATGCAAAGCACCACAACGACACCAACGGCCAGCACAAATACATCCCTTTATCTTTTTAGCGCGACGCTTTTTATCTCCGCCGCGCTGATGTTCGCCGTACAGCCGATGGTAGGAAAAATGCTGCTGCCGCTTATCGGCGGTACGCCCGCGGGCTGGATTGTCGCCATGGCGTTTTTCCAAATCATGCTGCTGGTCGGCTATTTTCTTGCGCATGCCCTTTCTTTGGCAACGCCGCGCCGCCATGGCATGCTTTATATACTGGCCTTGCTGGTGGGGACATTTTTTCTGCCGCTGCATCTCGCGGATGGACTTAATGAAAAACTGCCCATCTCGGTTGAAATCCTTAAACTGCTGACGCTGACGGTTTCGGTGCCCTTCATCGCATTGTCGGCAACGTCATCGACCATTCAACGCCTGTTCACCGAAACCGGACACCCGTCGGCGAAAGACCCTTATTTCCTTTACGCCGCCAGCAACCTTGGCAGCTTTGCAGGGCTTTTCGCCTATCCGCTGCTCGCCGAGCCGAACCTCGGCCTCATGGCGCAGACGCATCTGTGGCAGGGCGGCTTTATGCTGCTCATCGCGCTGGCAACCGGATGCCTGCTGATTGCGCGGGGTCATGCAGGCGGCGTTAAAGCCGAAAACATTCCAGCGGCCAAAGAAAGCGACGACAAGATTACGAACCGCCAGCGCCTGAACTGGATATTGCTTGCCTTTATCCCGTCCAGCCTGTTGTCGGGTGTCACCACCCATATTTCGACGGATATTTTCTCCGCCCCCATGATTTGGGTCTTGCCGCTGGGTGCCTATCTGCTGACATTTGTGATTGCGTTCAGCAAGAAACCGTTGATGTCTTTCGCGACCGTCAATCAGCTGCACCCCCTTGTCGTACCGCTGGCGATCGGCCTGCTGATTACCAACAACCTGATGATGCGCCTGTCAGGTACGGCCATGCTGTTTCACGTTTTCGCTTTCAGCATCGTCGCCCTGCTCTGCCATATGCTGCTGGCACAAAGCCGCCCTGAAAACAGCCGCAAGCATCTGACCGAATTTTATCTGATGATGTCTATCGGCGGGGCCCTCGGCGGGGTACTCAATGCATTTATCATTCCCTATACGCTCGACAGCCTGATTGAATACCCGCTGTTGATGGTATTTTCGCTATTTCTCAATCCGGGGCTCAAAAAACCGCTCACACGCGCGGGCAGAACGCTTATTTTGGCCAGCATCGCCATGGTCGGCGGATATTATATTTTTATCAAAACCATCGCACCGGCCGTCTATTCGACACCGGTTGGCATTATCACCCCGCAAATCGTGGCGGTCGACATTGCGATGGCACTGATGTTTATTATCATGTCCGCAAATGTGCGCAGCGCCATCACGGGCTGCGTTGCCATCCTTTTGCTGACCGAGGTCATCTTGCCGAAGAATGCCTTGTTGATGGAGCGGAACTTCTTCGGCGTCATTACCATCTTCGAGCGTCCGATACAAATCGAAGGCAAATCCTATACGGCCCGTTATATGTACCACGGCACCACCACGCACGGCACGCAGATCATGGAAAAGCCGTATGACAAAACACCGACAACCTACTTCACCGACATCGGCCCGCTCGGCAATACGTTCAACCTGTATCAACCCAAAAAAGTTGCCGTTATCGGGCTTGGCGTGGGCACCATTAATTGCTACTCGACGCCGGAAACGGAAATGACTTTCATTGAAATCGACCAAGGCGTTGTCGATGTCGCAAAAAGCCATTTCACCTTTCTGGACGGCTGCACAGGCAAGCATCCGCCGCGTATTATCGTTGGCGACGGCCGTATCGAGATTGAAAAACTGGACGAAAAATTCGATATGATTATCATCGACGCGTTTTCGTCGGATACCATTCCCATTCACCTGCTGACGACCGACGCCCTGCGCGGATATCTGGACAAGCTGAACGAGAACGGCATGCTTGTGATGAATATTTCGAACAGGTATTTCAATCTGGCGCCTATCCTCGCCAAAAACGCATCGGAAATCGGCATCTACTCCCGCACCCGCCTGCATCACTTTGACGACGTCGAAGGTAACGAAGAATTCGCACGCAAATACCCCTTCGCATCGTCGAGCTTCTGGATGGCAATGGCGAAAAAACGCGAAACGCTGATGCCGCTGCGCGATATGCAGTGGGTCGAACTGGCCGCCGATAAAAAACTGCGCGCATGGACAGATGATTACACCAACCCGATGCGCATGCTGTTCCATTTTTATCCCATAAGAATGCGCGGCGCAGAGCAGCCACAACAAGCCCAATAAGAAATACGTAGAACAGACAGGGAAAGAGGACACGCACATGCCAAAACGCACCGATATCAAAAGCATCGCGCTCATCGGCGCCGGGCCCATCGTTATCGGACAGGCATGCGAATTTGATTATTCCGGCACGCAGGCCTGCAAGGCGCTGCGCGACGAGGGATACCGCGTCATCCTCATCAACTCCAATCCCGCGACCATCATGACGGATCCGGAGCTCGCCGATGCGACGTACATCGAGCCGATTACGCCGGAAATCGTCGCCAAAATCCTCGAAAAAGAACGCCCCGACGCGCTGCTGCCCACCATGGGCGGGCAGACGGCGCTGAACACCGCCCTTGCGCTTGCCAAGAACGGCACGCTGGAGCGTCTGGGCATCGAGCTGATTGGCGCCAACCAGCGCGCCATCGAACTGGCCGAAGACCGCCAGCTGTTCAAGGAAACCATGGCCAAGCTGGGCCTTGAATGCCCCAAAAGTCGCACCGTCAGCACGTTTGGCGAAGCGATGGACAGTCTGGAGCATGTCGGCCTGCCCGCCATCATCCGCCCGTCCTTCACGCTCGGCGGTACCGGCGGCGGCATTGCCTACAACCGCGATGAATATGTGGATATCGTACGCTCCGGCCTTGCGGCATCGCCCGTGAAGCAAATTCTTATCGAAGAATCCGTGCTGGGCTGGAAAGAATATGAAATGGAAGTCGTGCGCGACAAAGCCGACAACTGCATCATCATCTGCTCCATTGAAAACATCGATCCGATGGGCATTCATACCGGCGACAGCGTCACCGTCGCCCCCGCCCTGACGCTGACCGACAAGGAATATCAGGTCATGCGCAACGCCTCGCTGGCGGTGCTGCGCGGCATCGGCATTGAAACAGGCGGATCGAACGTGCAATTCGCGGTCAACCCCGCCGATGGCCGTCTGGTCGTCATTGAAATGAACCCGCGCGTCAGCCGCTCCTCCGCCCTTGCGTCCAAGGCGACGGGCTTCCCGATTGCAAAGGTCGCGGCCAAGCTGGCGGTCGGCTATACGCTGGACGAGCTGACCAACGACATCACCAAAACGACACCTGCATCGTTCGAACCGACGATTGATTACGTCGTCACCAAAATGCCGCGTTTCAGTTTTGAAAAATTCCGCGGCACCGAAGAGCGCCTGTCGACATCCATGAAGTCCGTCGGCGAGGTGATGTCGATGGGCCGCACGTTCGAAGAGTCTTTGCAAAAAGCCTTCTGCTCCATGGAAACCGGCCTTGTCGGGCTGAAGGAAATGAACTTGGCGCCCGCGGGTGAGGAGTTTCACCCCCAGCACGTCCTCGCCGCCTTGTCGCAGCCGCGCCCCGACCGCCTGCTGGTCATCGCGCAGGCCTATCGCCACGGGTTTTCTACCGAAGAAATCCACGAGCACTGCAAATTCGACCCGTGGTTTTTGGAAAAAATCAAAAAACTGGTCACCGAAGAAGAACGCATCCGCAAGGAAGGCCTGCCCAAAACGCAGGCTGAATGGATTGCCGTCAAACAGCTCGGCTTTTCCGACGCGCGCCTCGCCCAGTTGACGGGCAAGAAAACCGCCGATGTCACCAAGGCGCGGCATAAAGCGGACGCGCTGCCGGTTTTCAAACGCGTGGACAGCTGCGCGGGAGAATTCCCGTCGGATACATCCTATATGTATTCGACATACGAAACCGACCGCACGCTCAGCGATGAATGCGCGCCGTCGAACCGCAAAAAAGCCATCATCATCGGCTCCGGCCCCAACCGCATCGGTCAGGGCATCGAATTTGATTATTGCTGCGTCCATGCTTCCTTCGCGTTGCGCGAAAAAGGCATCGAAAGCATCATGATCAACTGTAACCCCGAAACCGTTTCGACGGATTACGATACCTCCGACCGTTTGTATTTCGAGCCGATTACCGCCGAAAAAGTGCTGGATATCATCGACGCCGAAAAGAAAAACGGCGAAGTGCTGGGGGTTATCGTGCAGCTGGGCGGACAAACGCCGCTGAAACTCTGCCGCGACCTTGAACTGGCCGGCGTCAAAATTCTCGGCACCAGTCCGGATGCCATCGACCTTGCCGAAGACCGCGAGCGTTTTTCAAAACTGCTGCACAAGGCAAAACTGAAACAGCCTGCCAACGGCCTTGCCCGCAGCGCCGCAGAAGCGGAAAAAATCGCGCAGGATATCGGCTATCCCATCGTCATCCGTCCGTCTTACGTGCTGGGCGGGCGCGGCATGGAAATCGTGCATGATACCGCGGCGCTGCGCCGCTATATCAATACCGCCGTCGAGGTTTCGGGCGATGCGCCGGTGCTGATCGACAAATACTTGCAAAACTGCATCGAGGTCGACGTCGATGCGCTGAGCGATGGCAAGGAAGTCTTTATTGCCGGCGTGATGGAACATATCGAAGAAGCGGGTATCCATTCCGGTGACAGCACCTGCTCCCTGCCGCCGCATTCTCTGCGTCAGGAAATTGTAATTGATTTGATGGACCAGAGCATCACGCTCGCCAAGGCGCTGGGCGTTGTCGGCCTGATGAACGTGCAATTCGCCGTGCAGCAAAGCCGCGACCCTGCGAACCTTGATGCCTATGAAATCTATGTCATCGAAGTGAACCCGCGTGCCTCGCGCACCGTACCCTTTGTAGCCAAGGCGACAGGTATGGGCATCATCAAAGCCGCCACGCGCCTGATGACGGGTGATAAAATCGCGGCGCTGAAAGCCGAAGGCATCATCCACCACCGCAAGTTCGACCACGTATCGGTGAAGGCGCCCGTCTTCCCCTTCGACCGTTTCCCCAAGGTGGATTCGGTGCTGGGCCCCGAAATGCGCTCCACCGGCGAAGTCATGGGCATTGACCGCGATTTCCGCCGTGCCTTTGCCAAGGCCCGCATCGGCGCGGGTGCCAAATTGCCCCTGTCGGGTACGGTTTTTATCTCGGTGCGCAACAGCGACAAGAACGTGATTATCCCGCTGGCGGCCAAACTGGCCGATATGGGTTTTCATATTGTTGCAACCAGCGGGACGGCAAAACACCTTGTGGAGGCCGGAATCCGCGCCCGCAAAGTCAATAAAGTCCATGAAGGTCAACCACATATCATTGATGCCATGATCAACGGCGACATCGCCCTGATGCTGAACACCACCGATGGCCCGCAGGCCGTGGCCGACGACTTTAACTTGCGCCGCGCGGCGTTACAGAATAAGATTCCCTACTATACGACGATTTCCGGTGCGAAGGCGGCTGTGGATGCCATAGCCGCCCTGCGTCAATCGGGGCCGTTCGACGTCAAATCGCTGCAGGATTATCTGGCGGCGGCCTGACGAAGCAAACAGACACAGAGTTTCAAAGATCAACACAATGAATACGCGCACTGTCTTCCCGCTGTTTTCCTGATACCGCATGCCGCCGCGCTTGCGGCAGGATGCCTACAGGAAAAAAGCAGGAAAAGACAGTTCGATATTTTTGCGCATGCAAAAAACCATGCGCCGACGCAGTACAAGGATGACAAAGATATGACGACCAAGCTCCCCATCACCGCCGAAGGTTATGCCCGCCTTGAAGAGGAAATCAAACACCTCAAGTCCGTGGAGCGTCCTGCCGTCATCGAGGCGATTGCCGAAGCGCGTTCGCACGGCGACCTGTCTGAAAACGCCGAATACGCCGCCGCGCGCGAACGCCAGAGCTTTATCGAAGGCCGCATCGCCGACCTCGAAGACCGCCTGTCGCGCGCCGATGTCATCGACCCCAGCAAGTTCAACGACAAGGTCGTGCGTTTCGGCGCATGGGTAAAAGTCGTGGACGAGGAAACCGATCAGGAACAGGCCTTCCAGATCGTCGGCGAATATGAAGCCGATATCGAGAAAAGCCTGCTCGCCCTCACCGCCCCGCTGCCGCGCGCGCTCATCGGCAAGCAAGTCGGCGACAGCGTCGAAGTCCACACGCCCAAAGGCCCCCGCGCTTACGAAGTGCTGGAAGTCAAGTACGCCTGATTTTTTAATTGGGCAAAAGACTACTTTCGAAGCGCTGCGATTTCTTCTCGCAGCGCTTTTACTTCTTCTTTCATCTCAATCAGAAGCTGCATTTCCTCGGTATGGTCGCGGTGGGCGAGCGTGTCGCCGGCTTCGTCGTGCAGAATGTTCATCGCATCGACGATAATCCCGATAAACAGGTTCAGGACGGCAAAAGACGTCACCACGATAAAGATCACAAAAAACGCCCAGGCCGACGGAAAGTATTGCAGCGTGGTCTCGGCAACTTCGTGCCAGCCTTCCAGCGTCATAATCTGGAACAGGGTAAACATTGAATCGCCAATGGTGCCGTAAAGCGCCTGCATGCGCGCATCATCCACCGCGCCGAAAATCTGCGTGGTCATGACGGCCGATACATAAAAAATGACCAGCAAAACAGACATCACCGATGTCATACCGGGTATCGCCGTCAACAGCGCCGACACCACACGACGCAGGCTGGGCACAGTCGAAATCAGCCGCATGACACGCAGCACGCGCAGCGTCCGCAGCACCGCGAACGGCCCGCTGGCCGGAAACAGCGATATGGCGACAACCGCGAAGTCGAAAAGATTCCAGCCGCTTTTGAAAAACCGGCCGCCAAGCGCGAAAAGCTTCAGGATTAATTCAGCGACAAACACACCCAGAATAACATGATCCACCGCACGAATAAGATTCCCGTGCGCCGCCATGATGTTGTCACTGGTTTCAAGCCCCAGCGTCACCGCGTTCGCTAGAATGACGGCGGTAATCGCGTTCACAAAGGGTTTTGACGTCACCCACGCTTCGATGCGTGAACGGCATGACTGAAGGCTCATATCCTGATTCCGTATCCGGCGCGGCGGCGGCGATTATTCGACGTCGACGGGCACGCCCGGCTTGTGCTTGGCCACGCGGATGCCGAGCGCGGATTTGATGTGGCTGACGTTCGGCGCGGTCGTCAGGTGCGAGGTCAGGAATTTCTGATACGCATCCCAGTCTTCCGCGACGATTTTGAGGATATAATCCGCCTCGCCCGACACCAGATAGCATTCGCGCACCAGCGGCCAGCCGCGCACGAGGTCTTCGAATTTCTTGAGGTCGGTTTCCGCCTGATTGGACAGGCCCACCTGCGCGAAAACCGTCACACCAAAGCCCAGCGAATTGGGGTCGATGTCGGCGTGATAGCCCTTGATAACCCCCGCTTCTTCAAGTGCGCGCACACGGCGCAGGCATGGCGGCGCGGAAATGCCCGCGCGCTCGGCCAGCTCGACGTTGGTCATGCGGCCGTTTTCTTGCAGATCATGAAGGATTTTGCGGTCAATGCGGTCCAGTTTTACTTTTGGCATGGGGGTATACCTGACAGGGTTAGAATCAAACTCTACAATGTAATAATATTATCATATTTTTGTTTCAAGAGAAATAATTCGACCCATAAACTTTAAAAATATTGCCGAGGGGGATTTGTCAAAACGGTGCAAACCGTTATACTTAATCCTGATTTCACGTTTAAATTCAGGAGCTTGAATTGTCAGAACGCGTCCCGACATGCTGGGTCGTTACCGAAGGCATCGCCGGCACGGAAAACCAGTGCATCGGCGTGGCCGAGGCGATGGGTATAACGCCCGTCATCAAGCGCGTCAAGCTCCGCTTCCCGTGGAAACAGCTGAGCCCGTGGCTGCGGCTGGGGCATCAATACGCCCTCGCCTCCGGCAGCGACAGCATCGCCGCGCCGTGGCCCGATATTGCGCTGGTCAGCGGCCGCAAGGCCGTGGGCATCGGCCTCGACATCAAACGCAAAAGCGGCGGCAAAACGCTTCTGGTGCAAATACAGGACCCGAAACTGCCCGCCGCCCTGTTCGATATCGTGATTGCCCCGCAGCATGACGATATCCGCGGCGATAATGTCGTGGTGACCACGGCGGGGCTGCACCGCGTGACGCCGCAAAAACTGGCCGCAGCGCGCGACACATGGGCCTGCAAGCTGGCCGCCCTGCCCGCGCCGCGCGTGGCCGTGATGATCGGCGGCAACAGCCGTGCCCACCGCATGACGCCCGCCGCCGCCGAAAAACTGGCCGCAGGCCTGCAAAAACTCGCCGCAGCGGGCGCAGGGCTGATGGTCACGGCGTCGCGCCGCACGGGGGAAGACAATGCCGCCCTGCTGCGCGCAAAATTGACCGCAAAGAACGTTTTTTTCTGGGACGGACAGGGCGAAAACCCCTATTTTGGCTTTCTGGCGCTGGCAGATTATATCATAGTGACCGAAGACAGCGTGTCCATGGCGTCGGAGGCGATTTCGACGGGCAAGCCCGTGTATATCGCGGCGCTCGAAGGTGGCGCGCGCAGGCTGGATAATTTCCACCGCCTGCTGCGCGAACAGGGCTATACCCGCCCCTTCGACGGCACGCTCGATCACTGGCGCTACGACCCGCCGCGCGACACGCAAAAAGTCGCCGCCGCGATTGCGCAAAAAATGAATATCAACCTGAATCCGGATTTGGATTTGAACGACAAGACACAGATGAACAAGGAAGGAAAATAAACAATGTCCAAGACCCACCGCACCAAGGTGCTGATCATCGGCTCCGGCCCCGCAGGCTACACGGCGGCGATTTATACCGCGCGCGCGAACCTGAAGCCCCTGCTGGTTGCCGGCATGCAGCCCGGCGGGCAGATGACCATCACCAGCGACGTTGAAAACTTCCCCGGCTTCGCTGCGCCCATTCAAGGCCCGTGGCTGATGGAGCAGATGAAGGAACAGGCCGAACACGTCGGCACCGAGATGATCAGCGACATCATCACCAGCGTCGATCTGAACAGCAACCCGAAAAAAGCCATCGGCGACAGCGGCGATGTGTATCTGGCCGACAGCGTGATTATTGCGACGGGGGCGCAGGCCAAATGGCTCGGCCTGCCGTCGGAAGAACAATATAAAGGCAAAGGCGTTTCCGCCTGCGCGACCTGCGACGGGTTTTTCTACCGGGGCAAGGAAGTCATCGTCGTCGGCGGCGGCAACTCCGCAGTCGAAGAGGCGCTGTTCCTCACCAACTTCGCGACCAAAGTCACCGTCGTGCATCGCCGCGACAGCTTCCGCGCCGAAAAAATCATGCAGGACCGCCTGTTCAACCACCCGAAAATCAATGTGGTGTGGGATAGCGCGCTTGAGGAAGTCACGGGCGACAACATGGGCGTGACCGGCGCCAAAATCAAAAACCTGAAAACCGGACAGGTCACGGATATGAAAGTCGACGGCGTTTTCGTCGCCATCGGCCACAAACCCGCCACCGATTTGTTCAAAGGTCAGGTCACGATTGACGCCGACGGCTATATCGTCACCAAACCCGACAGCACCGAAACCAACATTCCGGGCGTTTTCGCCGCGGGCGACGTGAAAGATAAAATCTTCCGTCAGGCCGTGACCGCCGCCGGTATGGGCTGCATGGCCGCGCTCGAGGCCGACCGCTACCTCGCCCACCTCACCGCAGCGCCGTCGGTAAACCACAACAACACCAACGACGACACCACCAACGCCACCCCGCCCAAGAAAACCGTCAACGGCAATAAGCCGCCGGAGGTTTGATTTAATCTAGCGCCCGTCATTCCGGCGCAAGCCGGAATCCAGCCCTTGCGTATGCCCGATATGGACACCGGTCTTCGCCGGTGTGACGATTGTAGCAGATAACAAAAAACCGCCCCTCGTAACAGGGGCGGTTTTTTGTGTGCTTGTAAATAGAGGGTATTTATTTTTCGCTTACGCGGCGGCTTCTTGCGAAGACAGGGCGCGATAGAGATAGTCGCCCACGTATTTCGACATCAGCTCGGTCTCGCCGGGGTTGTTGAAGAAGTGGCCGGCGCCGGGGATGACGCGGTAATCCACGCCGTTCGGGCCGCGCTGCTCTTTCAGCTTGTCAACGAGTTTATTGACGGATTCGACATTCACGACCTGATCCGTGTCGCCTTGAACGATAAGACCTTCGTTCGGGCACGGGGCGAGGAAGTTGAAGTCATAGATGTTTGCGGGCGGGGAAATCGACACATAGCCGTCGATTTCGGGGCGGCGCATCAGCAGTTGCATGCCAATCCACGCACCGAAGGAGAAACCGCCAACCCAGACGGACGATGCGCCGGGGTTTACGCTTTGCAGCCAGTCGAGGGCGGATGCCGCATCGGCCAGTTCGCCTTCGCCGTGGGAGAATTCACCCTGCGAGCGCCCGACACCGCGGAAGTTGAAACGCAGCGTAGAAAAGCCACGATCCGCGAAGGACTGGAACAGGGTGTAGGAAATTTTGTTATTCATCGTCCCGCCGCGCTGCGGATTGGGATGAAGAATGAGCGCGATGGGCGACCCGGGGATCTTGCTGTGCTTGTAGCGGCCTTCGAGACGTCCGGCCGGGCCGGTGATCATGACTTCTGGCATATTGAGATTTAGCCTCCTGCTGCCTTACGGTTGAATATTTCTTGTTTTGCTTTACAACCTCTATCGAAGACGAAACTATACATAATGAAAAAATGATAGCAAGAAAAATCTTGAATTCACTATATATATCAATTATTTATATTTCGTTGTTCACAGATTTTTCGACTCGACTGAACGGTATTTAGAACACAAATGAGCATAAGCGGCCTAACCTATCTGGACCACAACGCGACGACGCCGATGAAGCCCGCCGTGGTTGAAAAAATGCAGGAAATGCTGGCGTTTCCGGGCAATGCCTCCGCTATCCACAAGGCCGGACGCGAGGCGCGGCGCAGAATCGAACAGGCGCGCGGCGAAATTGCTGCGGCGCTGCATATTGGAACGCGTGATGTAATTGTTTTCACCGGTGGCGCGACGGAGGCGAACAACCTCGCCCTGCTCGGCGCAGGGATGGAGCGCGTGATTGTCTCCGCCATCGAACATCCCTCCGTCCTCGGCGTGCGCAGCGATGCGGAAGTCTTGCCCGTGCTGCCCAGCGGCATCGTGGATGTCGCCACGCTTGATAAAATGCTGGAGGGCAATACCCGCCAGACACTTATTTCCGTCATGTACGTCAACAACGAAACCGGCGTCATCCAACCGATGGAAGAAATTGTCGCCGTGGCGCGCAAACGCGGCGCGCTGGTGCATACCGATGCCGTGCAGGCCTTTGGCAAAATCCCGCTGGATGTGCAAAAACTGGGTGCGGATTTCGTTACCCTCTCCGCCCACAAAATGGGCGGGCCGCAGGGCGTGGGCTGCCTTGTCATTTGCAACTGCAACCCCGTCGCCCCCATGATGCGCGGCGGCAATCAGGAAAAAAATATCCGCAGCGGCACGGAAAACCTGCCGGGCATCGTCGCCTTTGGCCATGCCGCAACGTTGATTGACGTGGAAGGATTTCAAAAACTCTCCCTCTGGCGCGACAAAATCGAAACCAGCCTGAAGGCCGCCGCGCCTGAACTGGTTTTCTTCGGCAAGGACATGCCGCGCATCGCCAATACCACCATGTTCGCCCTGCCCGGCGCACCGTCGGAAACGCAGCTCATCTCGCTCGACCTTGCGGGGATTTGCGTCAGTAACGGCTCCGCCTGTTCCAGCGGCACGGTCAAGGCCTCGCATGTTCTCAAGGCCATGGGCGCGGATGACGCCGCCGCCGGCGCATCCCTGCGCGTCAGCCTCGGCTGGAACACCACCGAAAAAGACGTCGATTTTTTCATCGAACAATGGCTGAAAATGTATAGCCGCGTTCAGCAGCGCACAGGGGCAAAACATGCGTAAAGGCCTATCGCTTTTTTTGATGGCCGTTTTTCTGCTGTGCCTGCTGCCGCGCGCGGGTTTTGCCGAAACGCTGGCGACCATTCAAACCGACAGCGTCACAGAGCGTGATATCTATGGCGGGCTTGGCGGCGGCATGGGGCCGATTGGCGCAGTCACCGAATTTATCGCGCCGGAAAATCCGGCGCCGTTTCTTGCACTGGGTGGACGTCACGCGGCGCTGTTTACGGCGGGATATGTTTATATCGTTGCCGAAGGTGACAAACTCCTCGTATGCGGGGCGGAGAGCGAACCGCTCAGCTGCCTGCCCTGTACGGAATGTGCCGCGATAAAAGATAAACTTATGGCGCTGGACGTATCGAAAACCGCGGATACATATAAAAAACTGCGTGCAGAATATACCTATAGCGCCAAAACGGGTGCCACCGCCAACGGCTACGAATTCCACAAACCCGCCGCCAGCGGGCAATCGACGCCGTATATTCGCGCGCAGATGACCGCGCACAACGCCGCAGAAGCTGCGGAGCGTTTCTCCGGCAAGGCTTTTTTGTTCAGGGCAGAGGCGGAAAAAGACTACAGCTTGTGCCCCTCTCCCCGCTATGATATCTCTGCCTGCCTTGCCTGCAGCGATTGCGCGGACAAGGAAGCGCTTTTTGATATAAAACCCAACGATGCAACCCCGCACTAAACAGGATATGCCATGCCCAAAATGACCTTCATCGAAAAAGACGGCACCGAGCGCACGGTCGATGCGCCGAACGGCCTTTCGCTCATGGAAATTTCGCACAAGCACGGGATTGATATCGAAGGGGCCTGCGGCGGCTGCCTGGCCTGCGCGACCTGCCACGTCGTTGTCGACCCCGCATGGTTTGACAAACTGGACGAGAAAAAAGAGGAAGAGGAAGACATGCTCGACCTCGCCTTTGACCTCAAAAAAACCTCCCGCCTGGGCTGCCAGATTTTGATGAACGACGATCTGGATGGCATCACCGTCGCCCTGCCCGGCGCGAAAGCGCCTTGGGATAAATAAGGCGCGAAGGCGCGCGGGATAAATAAACCGCGAGAAGCGGATATTTATTTAGCGGAAAGCTTCACGCCCTTGTGGCGGTTTCTGAGTTTGTCCAGCACATCGCCGAACTTCGGTGAATCCAGCAGGCGTTTGTCGGCGACTTCAATCTCGACATAGCGTATCCACTCGTTTTCGCGGTCTTTGCTATTGGCTGTCCTGAATTTTCCGGCCAGCGGGCTGTCCTGCGCGCGCGCCCTTGCGCCATCGGGGTTCGGCACACCCTGCTTTTCCATCCAGATTTCCATGCCTGCATTGCGGTTGATGCCCAGCGTGTAATCGTTATGCACAAAAGCAATCCCGCCATGCTGGCGCACGGCCATAAAGGCTTCGCGCACATGATGGATATAGGGGGATGAAAATTCTTCGTGGCTATAGCCGCTTTGCCATGCGGCATCAATATAGGCGAATTCGACCTGCTGTCCACGCACTTGTCCGCGCCAGAATTCGTCATATCCCGGCCTGCCTGTCACCTGCGACAGCGCGGTCGTGCCCAGAAAATATTCGCGCATCGCATCGGGGATGATTTTTTTTCCGCTGCCGATGCTGCCGCGCACGGAAATCACCAGCGGGTCATGTTTGTCAGCCATGATATCCGGCGACAGCCCCGCCGATAACAATCGCGCCATGAAAAATATTTCCTGACGGCTGTTGGTAATAAAGGCGATTTTTTGCCTGTCACGCGAAAGCGGCATCTGTTCCCCTTTTTTTATTTGGGCGCAGGCGGCTTTTTGCCGGTATTGCTGTTGGAATGGTGAATAACGAATTTGTGGCGCAGACCCTGATGATATCCGTCGATGATTTCTTCGGGCGTGCAGCCGGGTTCGAACTCCACCGATACATGCGGCAGGTGGATGATCAGCGGCTGGTTCGACTCTTCCATCATGCGGGCGAAGTTTTTGGCAGCGGTGCGGATATTGAATGCGCCTTCGGGCGTGAACTCGATCACATGATCGTCACCGTGATGTCCGCCGTCGTTGTCTTTGCGCCCTGCCATGGTTGCTCCGGTTTTGCCTTGCGGAAACGAAGCATGGTTTCCGCACCCCGATTATACCAAAGCACACTTGAACAAACGGTTAAAAATCAAAAAATCTTTTATTATCAAAGTCCCGATACGGGTTTTGGCGCGGCTTTGGGCGCGGGCGGAAAGATATCGCGCACCATCGCCTGCACATCGTCATAGATTTTGCAGCCGGTCGATTGCATATCCGCTTCGCTGATACGGCGAAGGTCGTCGCGTATCCACACGAAATCCACCCCCGCCGCGCGGGCGGATTTGTAATCGCGCATGGAATCGCCGGCGGCCAGAACATCACGCGGCGCAAATCCGTATTCCTGCATCATCTCCACAATCATCGCGGGCGATGGTTTGGCCCGCGGGTCTTCGGCCTGCCCGGGGATGCTCCAGGCCAGATAGAATTTTTCAACCGCCGCCGCATCGCCCAGCAGACGGTTCATATGGGCATGAATGGCCGCAACGTCATCTGCGTTCACCAGCCCCTTGCCGATGCAGTTTTGCTGGGTAAACACAAACGGCAATACACCTTGCGCGCGCAAGGCCATCAGCGCGGGCCTGACTGCCGGAAAAAGTTCCAGTTCATGGGGCGCCAGCACATAGCCGTCCGTCGCATCGCCCGCCGCCTGCCCCGCGCGCAAAATCTGCGTGGTGCGGTTCAGCGTGGCATCGCGGTCGAAAATGACGGCTTTGTAAATGCTCACTCCGGCTGCTCCGTCATTTGGGCGGCCAGATGGTCGAGGATATCCTTATACCCCTCGACGATATCCTCCAGCGTCGCTCCCTGTTCGACTTCCATGGTGAACATCGGGAAATGGATGTCGCAATCCATGCCGTATTCTTCCATCATCCCAATCACGGTATCGGCGATATCTTCGATGGCGGCGTCGTCTTCGGGGGTGAATTCCAGCACATGCGCGCCTTCTTCGCCGTCTGCGGCCATATCATCGTCAAAATCATCCGGCGTTTCGGTGGGCGCTACCATGGGCGGTTCCTTGTCAAAAATCATGAATTTCAATCATCTAACCACAGCCGCCGCCCCTGTGCCAGCCGGATTTACGGGCTTTTAAAATATGAAAAATACTTGATTTTGAACGCCCGCCCCGTATATATTGCGCAGCAGAAGAAAAAGCAGGTGATATACCTGCCCGAATTTGACAAAGACCCAAAAGATACGCGCCCGCATGCTATGAACCATCGAACAGTGCGCAAGTACGGTAAAACAGCAAAATGAACTCACTCGGCTTTGATAAAGACCCCAAAGATACGCGCGTCGTCGTCGCCATGTCGGGCGGCGTCGATAGCTCTGTCGCGGCCTCGCTGCTGCACGAACAGGGGTATCAGGTCGTGGGCATCACCCTGCAGCTTTACGACCACGGCGAAGCCTTGGCCAAAAAAGGCGCGTGCTGCGCAGGGCAAGACATTTACGACGCCAAACGCGTCGCCGAAAAAATGGGCTTCGAGCATTACGTGCTGAATTACCAAAGCCGTTTTCAGGACAACGTCATCGAGGATTTCGTCGAAAGCTATCTGCGCGGCGAAACGCCCATCCCCTGCGTGAAGTGCAACCAGAACGTCAAATTCAAGGATTTGCTGGAAACCGCGCGCGACCTTGGCGCAGACTGCATGGCAACGGGACATTATATCCAGCGTATGCTGGGCGCGGATGGACGCGCCGAGCTGCACCGCGCCATCGACGCCGGCAAAGACCAAAGCTATTTCCTGTTTGCGACCACGCAAGAACAGCTGGATTTCCTGCGCTTCCCCCTTGGCGGCTGGAGCAAGGACATCACCCGCCAGCATGCGGAGCGTTTCGGGCTTATCGTCGCGGATAAACCGGACAGTCAGGATATCTGTTTCGTGCCCAACGGGTCTTATGCCCGCGTGGTTGAAAAATTCCGTCCGGGCGCAATGAAACCCGGCGACATCGTGCATATCGACGGCCGCGTGCTGGGCGAACATAACGGTATCATCCATTACACCATCGGCCAGCGCCGCGGGCTTGGCATCGGCGGCGGGCATACCGAAAACAATGCGCCGCTGTTCGTCGTCGGCCTGCGCCCCGATAAAAATCAGGTTCTGGTCGGCCCCTACGAAGCACTCGGCCGCGACACCGTGTTCCTGAAAGAATGCAACTGGCTGGCCGATATCCCGCCCGAAGGGCTGGAGGCGGAAGTCAAACTGCGCTCCGCCCAGATGCCCATCCCCGCGACGGTCTTCGCAGACCACGTGACACTCAAAACCCCCGCCTTTGGCGTCGCGGCCGGACAAGCCTGCGTTGCCTATATCGGCAACCGCGTGATTGGCGGCGGCTGGATTACGGGCGCGGAAAACCGCTCACTCTCCGTCGCGGCCTGATACACGCACGGCTACTTCGCACTTGAACAACTCCCCTGCGCCGCTCCGCTGTGCGCGCCCTCGCTTTTTGGACACACCTCATGCAAACACATTCCCGCCAGTTTTATATTTTCGTGCTGCTGCTGGGCAGCCTCACGGCTTTCGGGCCGCTGTCGATTGATATGTACCTGCCTGCCTTTCCGGCGATGGCGGAATCGCTGGGCGTGCCGCAGGGACATATCGAATTTTCACTGGCGTCGTTTTTTATCGGCATGTCGTTCGGCCAGCTGGTCTACGGGCCACTGACGGACAGATACGGGCGCAAAAAACCACTTTATGTCGGGCTTTGTATTTACATCCTTGCCTCTGTCGCCTGCGCGCTGGCGCCCAGTGCGGATAGTTTGATTTTCTTCCGCCTGCTGCAGGCGCTCGGCGCCTGTGCGGGTACGGTCGTGTCGCGCGCGATGGTGCGCGATTTGTTCGACCACCGCGAATCCGCGCAGGTCTTTTCCCTGCTGATGCTGGTGATGGGGGTTGCGCCCATTCTCGCGCCGCTTCTGGGCGGATATGTATTGCTGCATTTCGGCTGGCGTGCGATTTTCTGGTCGCTGGCAGGCGTCAGCGCGGTGATTTTTCTTTTCGTCGGCCGCTATCTGCCCGAAACGCGCAGCCCCGATGAAACCGTGCGTTTCAGTCGCAGCTTTCATACTTATCTGGATATTCTGAAGCACCGCGGTTTTGTCGGCTATACGATGACAGCGGGTTTCATGCAGGCAGCGCTGTTTGCCTATATCACCGGATCATCCTTCGTGTTCATCGAATACTACGGCATCGCGCCGGAGCATTTCGGCTGGATTTTCGGCTCCAACGCCTTCGGCCTGATTATGGCCGCGCAGGTAAATGCGTGGCTTTTGCGCCGCGGCATGCACCCCGATACGATCATGCAGCGCGCGCTCTATGCGCTGGCCGCCTTTGGCGTTTTGCTGGCCATCGCCGCCTTCGCCCATGCGCCGCTGTTTGTGCTGCTGCCGCCGCTGTTCGGTTTCCTGACCATGGCGGGAATGATATTCCCCAATGCGGGCGCAGGCTCGCTCGAACACCAGAAACACCGTGCGGGCGCTGCATCGGCGCTGGCAGGCATGCTGCAATTCTGCCTCTCCGCCGTCTCGGCGGGGCTGGTCAGCCTCCTGCACGCCGAAAGCCCGCGCCCCATGGCCGCCGTGGTCGCCGTCTGCGGCCTGATCGCCTGCGGCATTTTCATGTACATGAAAAAATACCGCCCGCCCGCCGCCACTATCCCCGCTGAAACAGTGCCGGAGGCCTGAAAACCAACCCCAAAGTCAAAAATAAAATCAAAGATTTAGCCAATTTGAACGGCAGACTTGACAGCCGCAGGCTTTATTGGCATATAGACGAACACTTTCCCTGTGGCGGGGTAGCTCAGTGGTAGAGCAGAGGAATCATAATCCTTTGGTCGGGGGTTCAAATCCCTCCCTCGCTACCAATACTTCATCAAAAAAGCCGGACAATATTGTCCGGCTTTTTGTTGTTTAAAATTCGCGGAATTTAAACCGTGATATCCAGCGAGGATTGCTGGGGAGGCGTTGACGGACTGCCGGAGGGCTCGGATACGGGCGCTGCACTCTCGCCGCCGGCGGCTGGCGTTTCGCTGTCCGTGGTCTCCGGTGCGGTGGTTGCCGCTGCAGGTACGCCCGAGGTGAAATCGGAAATCGCCTGTGCGATCTCGCCCAGTCGGCGGTCCGACTGATAATAGTTCAGGTCGAAATATTTACCCATCATGCGCAGCGGGCCTTTTTGGGCCAGCAGCAGCTTTTTGAGGTCTTTGGTCATCAACTCGACACGGTTAATGAAGTCCTGATCGCGCGCGGCGTCATAACCGCCACTGGCTGCGGCAGCTTCGCTGGAGATGTCAACGATGTCGCCGCCCTCGCCGTTGCCGCTCGACACAGCCGTCGTCGTGCCGCCGCGTCCGGCGATGTAGTCATTCACCGAGGCTTGCAGTTCTTTGACAATCTGGTTGATGGCGCTGACGATTTTACGCGGGTTGCTTTTGGCGTCGATATTCTGTTTCAGCGCGCGCGTGGCGTCCGTCAAAAACAGTGTTTTACGATCTGAAGAGGCAATTTTTTTCTGTTCGTCGCTGAGGGTGGTATCTGCCGCGATTTTGTTCTGCGCAACGGTTTCGTTATACCGTTTGGATTTGAACATGCTCAGCTTGAAGGCGTCATTGCCGAAAAGCGAGCCCACGTTTTGAAACAGCAAATCCGTTTTGCCCGCTATCTTATATTTATAAGTAGAGGCAAACTTTAAAGTCGCTGAACTCAATTTTGGCGTGGTGGCCATTCTGGTGCACCTTCTGCTGACAGGCTACTGCCCTATATTTTAGTTTATCCGGCTTTTCGTTAATTTTTCATTAAGAAATTTGCGGACTAGGTCTTGTGGGCGTATTCTTCCAGCTGTTTTTCCAGTTTTTGGGCGATTTCGACGGGCGAGCCGGTGCGTACCGCCAAAATCCGGTACATCATCGGCACAACGAAAATCGTGAGCAGGATAGACAGGCACAGCCCGCCGATAATCACCACGCCGATCACAAAACGGCTTTCCGCCCCCGCGCCGCTGGCCATGATGAGAGGCACCGCCCCCATGATGGTCGTCGCCGTGGTCATGATAATCGGGCGCAGGCGTTTGGCGGCGGCTTCGAGGATGGCATCACGGAACGCAACCCCCTCGTCACGCAGCTGGTTGATGAACTCCACAATCAGGATACCGTTTTTGGCGGACAAGCCGACAAGAATGATAAGCCCAATCTGGCTATAGATATTCAGCGTCTCCCCCGTCGCCCACAAACTGAGCAACGCGCCCGTGACCGCCATGGGTACGGTCAGCATGATGATGAAGGGATGCACAAAGCTTTCGAACTGCCCCGCCAGCGCCAGATACACCACCAGCAAGGCGAGCGCGAAAACAATATATATAGAGCTGCCGGATTCACGCAGGTCGAGGGATTCACCCTTGTAGTCATAGCTGGCACCGGGCGGCAAATCCTCGCGCACCACGTTTTCAAGGTAATCGAGCGCATCGTCGAGCGAATACCCCTCCGCCAGACCTGCCTGCAGGGTAATGGCGCGCACGCGGTTGTAACGGTTGAGGGTGGTTGCATCGGCAAATTCGTTCAGCGTCACGAAACTCGATAACGGCACCAGTTCACCCGTACGGCTGGAGCGCACAAACGTATTGGTGATATCCAGCGGACTGCTTTTGCCCGCCTTCTCGCTTTCGAGGATGACATCGTATTCCCGCCCGCGTTCGATAAAGGTGGTCACGCGGCGCGAACCCATCATGGTTTCCAGCGTGCGCCCGATGACCGATACCGGCACGCCCAGATCGGCCGCCTGATCGCGGTCGATGCTGATGCTGATTTGCGGCTTGGTTTCGTAATAATCGTGGTCAATCTCGATAAGTCCGGGGTTTTGCCGCGCGCGTTCCAGCAGGATATCGCGCCATTCCAGCAAATCCTCATAACTGGGGCCGCCCAGCACGAATTGCACGGGCTTTTGCGCTCCGCCGCCAAAGGCGCGGCGCACCGTCGAGGTCACGCGCACGCCCGGAATATCTTCGGTCAGGCGCCGCGCTTCGTCCATGTAGAACCAGATGGGTTTACGCTGGCTCCAGTCCGACATCACAAAAGTTCCGCGCGCATCGTTGAACGACGATGTGGAACCAAAACTGCCGGGCGCGCGCATCAGCATGCGCTGCACCGCGCCTTCTTCGACGAAGGGCATCAGGCGTTTTTCAAATTCGCCCAGATGTTCCATGATGTAGTTATAAGACGCCCCCTCCGGCCCGCGGATGAGGATATTGAAAGAACCGCGGTCTTCGCGCGGGGCGAATTCGGACGGTATCTGGCTGAACAGCCAGCCCGCACCGGCGAACACGGCAAACATCGCCAGAATACCGGCGAAGCTGTGATCCAGCACCTTATCAAGAACGCGCAGATATCCGTTTTTCAGCTTTTCAAAACTATTATCCACAAAACGGTTGAAACGCCCCGGATTGTCTTCATGCCGCAGCAGTTTGGAGCACAGCATCGGCGTCAGCGTCAGCGCCACGAAAGCCGACAGCACGATAGAGGCCGCCATGGCAACAGCGAATTCGGAAAACAGCCGCCCGACATCCCCCTCCAGCAGGGTAATCGGCAGAAAAACCGCCACCAGCACAACTGTGGTTGCAATGACGGCAAAACCGACCTGACGCGTACCGCGGAAGGCAGCGACCAGCTTGGGCTCCCCCATTTCCACGCGGCGGTAGGCGTTTTCAACCACGATAATCGCATCATCGACCACCAGACCGATCGCCAGAATAAGCGCCAGCAGGGTCAAAAGGTTGATAGTAAAGCCCATCGCATAAAGGATGATACAGCTGCCAATCAGCGACGCCGGCACCGCCAGAAACGGGATAAGCGTAACGCGCATGGAGCCGAGGAAGGCATACATCACGATACCGACCAGAATAACCGTGATGCCGAGGGTCAGATATACTTCATGCACAGCGGCTTCGATGAACACGCTGCTGTCATAGCTTTGCGCGAGACGCATGTTGGACGGCAGGCCCTGATTGACAATGGCCATTTCCTTTTTGGCGATACGCGCCACGTCCAGCGTATTGGCCTTGGACTGTTTGATGATACCGATACCCACCATCGGCACGCCGTTGCCGCGCAGGGTGCCGCGTTCTTCCTCCGCCGCGACCTCGACACGCGCCACATCGCCAAGGCGCACCAGATACCCGCCCGCATCCGATGTACCGCGCGACAGCACCAGCTGGCGGAAATCATCCGCCGTCGCATAGCCGCGCTGCACACGCAGGGTGAAATCGTTTTTTTCGGATTCAATGCTGCCGGCCGGAAGCTCCACGTTTTCGGTGCGCAGCGCGGTTTCGATATCCTCCACCGTCAGGCCGCGCGCGGCGAGTTTCACACGGTCAATCCAGATACGCATCGAAATATCCCGCGCGCCGCCGATTTGTACCCGCGCCACGCCGTCCAGCGCGGAAAAGCGGTCTTCCAGATAACGGCGGGCATAGTCGGTGAGCTCGATGATGCTCATCCCCTCGCCCTGCAGGTTCATCCACATGATGACATCATCATCGGAATCCGCCTTTTGAATATCCGGCGGGTCGGCTTCTTCGGGCAGGTCATCCAGCACGCCCGACACACGGTCGCGGATATCGTTGGCGGCAGCGTCGATATCGCGGTTGACATCGAACTGCACCGTGATGCGCGAAGAACCATCGCGGCTTTGGGATGTGATATTGCGTACGCCCTCGATACCGGCGATGCGCTTTTCGATGACTTCGGTGATGCGGGTTTCGACAACGTTGGCCGCCGCCCCGGCGTAATTCGTGTCAATCGACACCACGGGCGGGTCAATCGCCGGATATTCGCGCAGCGGCAGACGGTCAAAACACAACAGCCCGAAGGCGACCAGCAGCATGCTCAGGACGCTGGCAAAAACCGGACGGCGGACGGAAATATCTGAAATCACCATCCGTCAGGGCCCTTTCGTCTCGGTTGCGGGCGGTGTTGGCGCTTCAGGTTCCGGCTGCGGCGCCATATCGGCATCCGCGCCCCATTCCGGCACACCGGGCATCACACGGGCGACATCGACGGGCTGGCCGGGGCGGACACGGTTGAGCCCGCGTACAACCACGCGTTCGCCCGCATCGACACCGTTGACGATTTCAACGCGGCCCGGCAGACGCGCGCCGACCGTGACCTGACGCTCTTCGATTTTGTTGTCAGGTTCGGACACCACCAGCAGGTAATGGTTTTTCTGGCGCTGCAAAATGCTTTCTTCGGGCAGGATAATACCGGTTCTTTCGTTTTTAATCAGACGCACGCGCAGCAAAAGCCCCGGCTTCAGCTGGCTGTCGGGGTTCGGCAATACGGCACGCACAAGCACGGATCGCGTCACGGGATCGATACGTGTATTCAGGCTTTCGATCTTGCCGCGGAAAACGCGGCCTGCGAGCGCGTCGGATTCCGCCTCTATCGCCACCCCCGGTTTCAGCGACGGCAGATAGGCCGACGGCACGGTGAAATCGAGTTTGATGCTGCTGATATCATCCAGCGTCGTAATCACCTGCCCCGGCTGCACCAGTGCGCCCACGCTGATCATACGTACGCCGACCACCCCGTCGAAGGGCGCAACGATGGTACGGTAGGCAATGCGCGCCTCGATTTCCTCTACCTCGCGTTTGGTGATTTCAAGACTGGTCAGGCGCTGGTCGTAGTCCTGACGCGGCACGGCCTTGTCGCGCAGCAAGCCTTCGAGACGGGCCAGTTCGCGGTTTTCCTGCTCCAGCCGCGCGCGCGATGCCGCCAGCTGCGCCAGCAGTTCGCGCTGTTCCAGAACAGCAATCACATCGCCCTTGCTGACCTGCTGGCCATCGGCGAAGCGGATTTCGCGCAGAAGGTCGGAAACATTGGCGGTGATGTTGACGGATTCCGTCGCGTTCGCGGTGCCCAGCGCCTCGACGCTGTCATAGACGCGGCCTTCTTTGGCCAGCGTGACATAGACGGGCGTGAGTGCGGCGGGTTTTTCGGCCGGTTTTTCGGCGCGCAAATGCGATGTGCCGTAATACCCCGCCACCGACAGCGCCGCCACAACGACCAGAGAAACCAGAATTCGTTTTTTCATAGACTGAATGTATCCTGTTTTTCAGGCAGGGAGCCCTGCCCGTATCTATTTGAAATGCAAAAATCGCGCCGGTTTGCCCGCGTTCACATCTGGCGCTCGTTGCTATATGGATGCAGATTGCAAAAAATCAAAGGCTTTCAGACAGAAAAGCTTTCGCCTCGGCGATTGTGGCGGCAATCGACTGGTTCATCTCTATTGCCATATCATGGAAAATTTGCTGTTCCGCTTCGAAACTGCCGCCCGCAACCTGCGAGGATTGGGATCTGGTCTGGGCAATCAGGTTGTTTTCGTCGCTCAGCACGGTTGCAAATCTGTCCAGCGCCACGGGCAGGTCTTTGACAGCCGCCGCATCAATCCAGCCCTGACGGCGCATGTAAACCATCACCGGCAAAAACGCGCTGACGGCGGCCTTGATGTCATTGGCGCGGGCGGAGGCCTCCAGCCGCGCGATGATGTCTTCGGGTTTTTGTTCGGAAAAAATGCCCAGCACGCTGTCGCGCCGCACCACAGGGGCGAGATACTTCGAAAATCCCGACGCAGGCCCCATCGGCGCCGCATAGGACGATAAATCATTGATAAACAGTTTCGTCTGCTCCGCCATCTCCGCCCGGTCTTCTGGCGTAACGACATGCGGCGCGGCGCTGTCGCTGGATGACGTCAGGCGCAGCAGATAATATGCGCGCGCATGCCAAAGTCCTGCCGCGACAGCATTTTTGCAAATATCGGCCACCGCAGCAGGGCCGTAATCATCGCCCACATCACGTTCGGACAGAACCTGCAAAAGACGCAGCCAGCCGTCGTCGCGGCCGTCCTGCGCGGCCTGTTTGTAAAACCTGACGGCAAGTTCCACATCGCCCCGCTCCATCGCGCGGTCGCCCATCAGCAGCTGGTCGCTGCGCATACGCTCCGCCGGACGGTCACCAATCGTGACTTCGTCGAAATAGTCGATTGCCGCATTCACCTTGTCGGAAAAAATATCGTAATCCAGCAAAGCCTCGTCATCGGGCGCGAGGATAATCAGGAAACTTTGCAGCGCAGCCACCGCCTCTGCATACAAGACCGTATCCTGCTGGCACTGCTGCGCACATTCCTCCAGGAATTCGGTAAACAAATACCATGCCCTGACCGCGGGCTGGATATGCCGTCCGGCCATCAGGGCCTCGGCGGCGAAGAAATACATCAGCGGGTATTTATGCGCCTCCTGCGTCAGCAGATGGCCTGACAGCGCATCGGCGATCGCCGCTTCCGATCCGGCCTTGAGGGACAGCGCGACAATCGCCTCCGCCCGTGTCTTGATGTCTTCTTCGGAATATGTCATGTGGCAACCTCCCCGCTGCGCGCAGTATGCCATATTTGAAGCAGTATGCCATATTTGAAGATGTGCGGCGATATTCAAATCGCGGTGTCAAGTTTTTGCGGCGCAAAATTTTATTGAAATCATCGACTTTAACTTTAGCTTTTATCTTGCGGCTCGATATGCGAAATTATGCCGGACGAACATCAGTAAAATTTTAGGGAAATAGAAAACGCATGGCCGCTGTACACGACCTACCGCTTATTTCAACTTTGGCGACAGGTCTGAGCCTTGCGTTCGTATTTGGCCTGACAGCGGCAAAACTGCGTATTCCGCCGATTGTCGGCTATCTGCTGGCGGGCATCGTCATCGGCCCCTATACCCCCGGTTTTGTCGGAAATATCAAAATCGCCGAGGAGCTATCAGAGATAGGCATTGTCCTTCTGATGTTCGGCGTCGGGTTGCACTTTTCGACCAAAGACCTGATGGAGGTGAAAAAAATCGCCCTGCCCGGGGCGGTCGTGCAAATGGGCGCCGCCATTCTGATGGGCGCCGGGCTTGCCTATTATGCCTGGGACTGGCCGCTGCATAGCGGCATCATGTTCGGTCTTGCGCTATCGGTTGCCAGTACGGTCGTGCTGCTGCGCGCGCTGGAAGAACACAATCTTTTGCAATCCATGAACGGACGCATCGCCATCGGCTGGCTGATCGTCGAAGATCTGGCGATGGTTCTGGCGCTGGTTCTGGTGCCCGCGCTGGCGGCTACTGTCGCGCCGGCCGAGGGCGCGGAGGTTGTGGACGGCGGTATCCTGTTTTCCCTGCTGGCCGCGCTCGGCAAAGTCGCCCTGTTCGTCGGCGTCATGGTTTTCGGCGGCAAACGTCTGCTGCCATGGCTGCTGGGCGTGGTTGCGCAAACCCGCTCGCGCGAGCTGTTCACGCTGGCGGTTTTCGTTGCCGCGCTGGGCGTCGCTTTTGCCGCCGCCAAGCTGTTTGACATCTCCCTCGCGCTTGGCGCGTTTTTCGCGGGCATGATGATCCGTGAATCCGACCTCAACCACGAAGCCGCCGACCGCGCCCTGCCGTTTCAGGACGCTTTTGCCGTCGTCTTTTTCGTCGCTGTCGGCATGCTATTCGATCCTAAAATCCTGATGACGCAGCCGCTGGACGTCGTCTTGACCACCTTGATTATCATGGTCGGCAAATCGCTCGCAGCGTTTCTGATTGTTATTCTGTTCAAGTACCCGATGAAAACGGGCTTGCTGGTTTCGGCCAGCCTTGCGCAGATCGGGGAATTTTCGTTCATTCTGGTCGGCCTTGGCCTTTTCTATGGCCTGCTGCCGGAAAGCGGCCGCGACCTTGTGCTGGCAGGGGCGCTGGTATCCATCGCCCTCAACCCGCTGGCCTTCCGCTTCTCGCGCTTTATTTACGAATATTCGGGCCGCAGCGCGCGCCTATCGTCGATTTTCAACATCAGCCCCGAAGCCGACCTGTCGCAACTGTCGCGCAATGAAAAGGTCACGCTGAAGGAAACCGTCATTCTGGTCGGCTACGGCAAAGTGGGCATCCATATCAGCCAGAATGTGCAGGAAGCGCATATCGATCTGGTCATTATCGACAGCAACCGCGAAAAGGTCGATGCGCTGCGCGAACGCGGCATGCATGCGATTGCAGGCGACGCCACCTTCCCCGAAACCCTGCAGGAAGCCGCGATTTCAAAAGCGGTCGCGCTGGCCGTGGCTATCCCCGACCCCTTCGCCGCCCGCCGGATTGTCGAGGAAGCGAAGCTGCTGAACCCGAACCTGCGTATCCTTGTGCGCGCGCACAACGACGAGGAAATGGATTATTTCTACGAACAGAACGTCGACCTCGCCCTGACCGGCCCGCGCGAAATCGGCCGCCGGATGGTGGAATACCTCAACGATATGCGCAAAACGAAGCCCGTCGCGACCAAGCCGCACCATTAAGGGCGGAAGGTCAGGCTTCTTCTTCCTCCATATCCCTGAAAATGTGATTTTTAAGGTCCTCTTTCAGGTCATCCAGGCAGAGCGCCGCCAGCGCCAGATGATGTTCGTTGTCCGCCACGTGAACCCAATCCACATGGTCGTCCTCGGTAATCGTCAAGATGATGGCGGACTTCACCTTGTCCTTCTGCGCGCGCTTGGCCAGCTCGCGCAGCAGCTTGGGTATGCCGCCTTCGCCTTCGTGATGCGTTCTGCCCAGCACATCGCCGTCCTTGAAATTGACGGTGATGACCGAGACCTTGTTTTCCGACACACCCTTGGTGATGTCGGAAGACGGTGCCACGATGTCTGTCATGTCGGTCATAGCCGTAACCCCCCGAAACGTTAAGAAACTACAGACTCACGAGAATATATAACTCATTGATCTAATTATATTTTATCGGAAATATATTCATAATCCGTTAACAAAAGCGGGCAGATTTAAACATTTTGTTAACTGCTTGAAAACAGGGCGATCTTGTATTTGACATATATCATAATTGCAACAATCGGTCGTATTTTTGCAACAAATTGACCATAACGGGAGAGTCTGGTACGAATAAACCTTCTCGACATCACAGGCCCGCGCGGCACTTATATACCGCAAAGGCTCAACCCAGCGACTTCAGGAAACGGACGGATGGCCGACAGACACGACCCGATGCCCTCCTCTCCGCCCGGCGGCGGCGATGCGCCGCGCAAGACGCTGGAGCCCCTGTTCGGCAGCCATTGCGCCAGCCAGACCTATGGGCTCAAGGCCTATGCGCGCGGCAGCTACCACATCCGTCTGGATGCCTATCTGGATGACCCGATCAAAAAAACATGGACCGTTCAAAAAACGACGACGGTAACAGAACCGGCGGGCGGCGGCATCCTGTTCGGCAACAGCCGGGAAAAAACGCGGACGCAGGTTCAAAAAATCAAAACCCGTGCCAGCTTCAACGACGCGCTGGACGAACTCATCCGTTTTGAAAAAATGTGCCAAAGCCGCGGCGAGGATTATATCCCCCAAAAACCCGACGCCGAGGGCATGGGCTTTACCCACTACCGCGCCTTTGCCGAACGCGAAGGGTATGTGTTTGATACCAAAGGCCAGCCGCACGCGCGGCCTCACCGCAGCGTGCTGCCCGCATCCGAAAACGGTTTTGTGCAGGCCGATATCGACCGCGCCGATAGCCGCCTGAAGCGTCCTGAAAACGAATTCGACAACAACGGCCCCGCCAGCAAGGCGCCGCAGACGCATTTCCTGTTCGACCAGTTCACCCGCGCCGCGCATGTCCACAGCATGGACGACAAGCTGGCGGAACTGCGGGTGCTGGATATCCTCGACCGCTTCGCGCAGCAGGTGCACCGTGCCCATGACAACATGCAAACCTATTGCGAGAAATATCACGAACTCGGCCAAGGCGGCCTGATCGATAACGCCCTCGACGCCCTGCGGCTGGCGGGCGCGGCGGTGCGGCAGCTGAAAGCCTATGGCGTGGAGACGGAGAAATTTGAATCCTTCGTCCTGCAATGCAAAATCACCTGCTATGTGCTGCATGCCGAAGGGCTTTATGACCTGATGAACCGCGGACAGGGCGATTTCGCGCAAAACGAAACCCTGTTCCGCCAGCGCGTGGACAAAGCTGTCGAAACCTACCGCCGCATTGACGATTCAGAACACGGCATCAATATCCTGCGCGATATGATTGTCCAGACGCCCCGCCCCGCCGTCCCGGGCGCCATCACGGCGTTTTTGCAGGAATACGACGCCCAGCGTGCCGCATGGCAGCAGGCGTACGATGCCGGACGCAAAAACGGCCCGAAAAACAACTAAATATTTATTGGCTTTGATTTTACGCGCGGGCGGAAATTTTCTCCGCGCCCGACGCCGCAGGCGCGCGCAGTCCCAGCATGTGGCAAATCGCCAGCGTCAGGTCGGCGCGGTTCAGCGTATAGAAATGGAAATCCCGCACGCCGTTTTCGTACAGCACGCGGCATTGCTCCGCCGCCACCGTCGCCGCGACAAGCTGGCGGGTTTTGGGCTGGTCGTCGAGCCCTTCGAACAACGTCGGCATCCATGCGGGGATTTTTGCGCCGCAAGCCTTGGCAAAGGACAGCGTCCTGTCCACGTTGGTAATCGGCAAAATGCCCGGCACAACCGGCACGGCAATACCCATCGCAGCCACGCGGTCGCGGTAGCGCAGGAAGTCTTCCGGCTCCATGAAAAACTGGGTCATGATACGGTTTGCACCGGCATCGACTTTGCGGCGCAGGTTTTCAAGATCGGCCTCGGCGCTTTGCGCTTCGGGATGGGTTTCGGGATAGCCCGCAACGCTGATATCAAAATCGCCAATGCGGCGCAGCCCCGCGACAAGGTCGGCAGCATAGGCATAACCGCCGTCATGCGGCACATATTTTTGCTGTCCGCCCGGCATGTCGCCGCGCAGCGCGACAATATGGCGGATACCCGCCTCCAGATAGGCGCGGGCAATGCTATCGATTTCCGCGCGCGTCGCGCCGACGCAAGTCAGATGCGCGGCGGCGGTCAGGCCCGTCTGCGCCTGAATGCGCGTGACGATATCATGCGTGCGCGCGCGCGTGGTGCCGCCCGCGCCATAGGTGACCGACACGAAACTCGGCCCCAGCGGCGCCAGCAGATCCAGCGACGCCCACAGCGTTTTTTCCATCTCTTCCGTCTTGGGCGGGAAAAATTCGAAACTGACGCGCAAATCGCAATCTGTGGGCGAAATAAACGGCAGCGACATCTGGCCGCGCGGCGTGCTGGTCATACGGGTTCCTTAAAAGGTTTTCTTTGGTTGACGTCATGAAATCAAAACCGTTGCCATATTAGATTTTGCAGCATGGAAAACCAAGCCCAAAAATGATGCAAAGCACCATGTTTTTCAGAACGACCACCCCGCCGAACGGCTTGAATTTAGCCGCAAAAGCATCAATACTCACACTCGTTCAATGACATTCACGCTGACTTTGCAGGAAGGACATCGCCATGGCCGATTTGTTTGAAAACCCGATGGGCACCGACGGTTTTGAATTTGTGGAATACTGCCACAAGAACCCGCAGGAACTGGTCGACCTGTTCACCAGCCTCGGCTTCAAAAAAACCGGCACGCACAAATCCAAAAAAGTCTCGCTGTGGCAACAGGGCGATATCAACTTCATCCTGAACGAAGAGCCGGAGGCGATGGCCTTCGCCGCCGACCGCAACGGCGGCGCGGCCCGTGCGATGGGCTTCCGCGTCAAGGACGCGCAAAAAGCCTATGCCCGCGCGCTGGAAAAAGGCGCCATCGCCTATGAAGGCAAAATCGGCGCCGGCGAGCTGAAAATCCCCGCCGTTGTCGGCATCGGCGGTTCGGTGCTGTACTTCGTCGATGTTTACGGCGACAAAGGTTCCATCTACCAGACCGATTTCAACATTCACGACACCGCGCCGAACCCGGGTGTCGGTCTCACCTACCTCGATCACCTGACGCACAACGTCAACCGTGGCAACATGGACAAATGGGCGAATTTTTATACCGATTTGTTCAACTTCCGCGAAATCCGCTATTTCGACATCGAAGGCAAGCTGACGGGCCTGAAATCCAAAGCCATGACCAGCCCCTGCGGCAAAATCCGCATTCCGATCAACGAATCCTCCGACGACAAATCGCAGATCGAGGAATTCCTGAAGCGTTATAACGGCGAAGGCATCCAGCATATCGCCTTTGGCACCGACGATATCTATACGACGGTCGAACAGCTGAACGGCCGCGGCATCCAGTTTCAGGAAACCAAAGACACCTACTACGCCCGCGTGGATGAACGCGTGCCCGGTCACGGCGAAGACCTCCAGCGTATGCAGTCGCTGAATATCCTTGTGGACGGCGCGCCGACCAAAGGCCAGGGCCTGCTGCTGCAAATCTTCACCAAAGACGCCATCGGCCCGATTTTCTATGAAATCATCCAGCGTAAAGGCAACGAAGGTTTCGGCGAAGGCAACTTCAAGGCGCTGTTCCAGTCCCTCGAAGACGATCAGGTGCGCCGCGGCGTTCTGAAGGCATAAGCAGGACTGACACACTCATGAAACTCGCTTCCTACAAACACGGCCGCGACGGGCGGCTGATGGTGGTCAACAACGACCTGACCAAGGCCACCTCGGCGGAGAAAATCGCCCCGACCCTGCAATACGCGCTGGAACACTGGCCGGATTGCCATCTGCCGCTGGAACAGTTGGCCAAGGACCTTGATGGCGGCAAAGCGGCGCCGCAGCCCTTCGACCCCAAACTATGCGCATCGCCCCTGCCCCGCGCCTATCAATGGGCAGACGGCAGCGCCTATGTGAACCATGTCGAGCTGGTGCGCAAAGCGCGCGGCGCGGAAATGCCGCCGAGTTTCTGGACGGACCCGCTGATGTACCAAGGCGGCTCCGACAGTTTCCTCGGCCCCATGGACGATATCGTTTTCGCGCAGGATGACTGGGGCATCGATTTCGAAGGCGAAGTCGCCGTCATCACCGACGACGTGCCCATGGGCACGACGGCCGAAGATGCGGGCAGTCATATCAAACTGGTCATGCTGGTCAACGACGTCACCCTGCGTTATATCGCGCAGCCGGAACTGACCAAAGGTTTCGGGTTTTTCCAGTCCAAACCTTCAAGCGCGTTTTCGCCCGTGGCGGTATCGCCGCAAACACTGGGCAGCGCATGGAAAGACAACAAGCTGCACCTGCCGCTTGTCAGCTATTGGAACGGCGAGAAATTCGGCGAGCCGAACGCGGGCATCGACATGGTATTCGATTTCGCGCAGCTGATCGCCCATGCGGCCAAAACCCGCCCGCTGTGCGCGGGGACGATTATCGGCTCCGGCACCGTTTCCAACGTCGACCGCAGCAAGGGACATTCGTGCATTGTTGAAAAACGCATGCTGGAAAAAGTCGAACACGGGGAATTCAAAACCCCCTTCATGAAATTCGGCGACAGCGTGAAAATCGAAATGCTGGATGCGCAAGGCAAATCCATTTTCGGCGCGATCGAGCAAAAGGTATCACAATACCAATACGTATCGCTGGCCGACCGCCGCGCTGCCCGCCGCAGCGGACACGCGGTTTAAAAACCGGCGCTCAGGCCTTCGGCCCGTTACGGTTGAGGGTCGGCGTGGTTTTGGGCTTTTCGGGCATATAGGCGTCGGGTTTACCGCCATGCGCGCGAAGGGCGGCGGCGGCCTGTTCCAGCAGCGGGCTGCCCTCTATCTCGTCAAAGGTTCTGACGCTGCTGCTTTCGGCATGGGTGTTGGTATTGGCGGCGATGCGCGTATGCAGCTTCGCGCTGAAATTGAACACATCCGTGAAGCGGTAGCCAATCGCCGGTTTTTCCGACACATGAGCGACTTCATCCGCGCCGGTCAGGTGCCAGCCCTCGGCCAGTGCGGCTTCGGCGGTTTTTTCTTCGTTGATGCCCATTTTCTGCCACAGATATTCGGCAATGCGCGGGTATTCCTTGGCCGCGACATCGGCGGGCGTATTCATGTGTTTGTCGCGCGCGGCAATATCCGCGCCCTGTTCCAGCAGGAAGGCAATCATATCCATCTTGCCAGCATGCGCGGCGCCATGCAGCGGCGTCAAGCCGTTTTCATCGGCGGCGTTGATATGCGCCCCCGCAGCCAGCAGCAAACGCGCGGCATCGCCGTTGCCTTTGTTCGCCGCCATGCGCAGCGGCGTATAGCCGAACGGCCCGCGGCCATCGACCGGCGCGCCACGCTCCAGCAGCAGCGGCAGCGCGGCGGTAAAATTGTTGTTCACCGCATGATAAACCCAGCCCCAATAGCCCTTGGCGTCAATCGCGCCGCCGGCATCGAGCGCTTCTTTGAGCTTGGTGACATTTTTGGCGTCAATCGCCTTGTAGACGCGGCGGTCAAGCCTTTCCTGTTTATTGTCCCAGAACATACCCATCAGACGTTCCTCCCTGCCGGATGCATGGTGAGACCTGCGGGTTTTTTACCCGTCAGCGATGCGGCGGCGGAGACCTTGCTTACATCGCCGCCAAGGCGCACATAGGCATCCGCGGCCTGCACCAAAAGCGCACTGCCCTGCATTTCATCGAAAAGCCGCATCGACTGGCTTTCATGGTCGGTCGACAGGTTGCGCGCGATGCGGTTGTAAACGCCCGCGCCGAAATTGAAAATCTCGGTAATGCGGTAGCCAATCAGCGGTTTTTCATCAATGCGCGCAACTTCGTCTGCCGCCGTCAGGTGCCAGCCTTCCGTCGCCGCTGCTGGTTCTGCGGGCGCTTTTTGCCCGATGCCCTGCTGCGCACGCAGAAAATCCGCCAGCCGCGGATGGTCTTTGTCGGCAAGGTCGGCGGCGGTATTCATGCGGCTGTCGAGCATATCCATGCGCGCGCCATGGCGCAGCAGCAACTTCACGACATCGCCGCGTCCGGCAGCGGCAGCCAGATGCAGCGCGGTTTTGCTGTCATCGCTTTGCACCGCATTGACGTCGGCGCCTTTTTCGATCAGAAGCTCGGCTATTCTGTAAGAACCGTCGCGCGCGGCCTCCATCAGGGCGGTATGACCGTCATAACGGCGTTTTTTATCCACCTGCGCGCCGCGCTCCAGCAGTATCTGCACGGCTTCGGTAAACCCGCCGTGAACGGCGGCATAAAGCGGCGTCCAATGCGCGCTGTTGGATTTGGGCGTCGATTCAATATCGGCACCGGCATCCAGCGCGTCGCGCAGCTTGTCGATATTGTGGTCATCAATCGCGCTAAACAAACGCTTGGTCAGGGTTTTCGCGCTCGGCGGGCCAAACAAACTCATGCGCCGCCCCCCATCGTCAACCCGCGCGGCGCGGCGGCTTTCACCGACAGGCGCGCCTGCATATCCGCCTCGACCGTGCCGCCACGTGACAGCAGCGCATCCATCGCTTCGCGCAGCGGCGAGACGTCAAAAAATTCGTCAAAGCCGCGCTGGCTCTGGCTTTCGGCGCCGGTTTTCAGATTGGCGGCGATATGGGTGTAATGTCCGGCATGGAAATTGAAGATTTCCGTCACGCGGTAGCCGATGGCGGGTTTGTCGCTGATACGCGCAATTTCCTGCGGCGCGGTTTTGTGCCAGCCCTCGCACGGTTCCGACGTTTGGGCCGCAGCGGGCGCGCCGATTTCACCGCGCAGCAGCGACGCCACGCCCGGATAATTTTCCTTGGCCGCGATATCGGCCGCGGTATTCATGCGGCTGTCGCGCAGGCTGGTATCCGCCCCCTGCGACAGCAGAAACTGTATGACTTTGCCGCGCCCCCAATACGCCGCATGATGCAGCGCCGTGCGCCCGTCGTTGCTTTGGGCATCGACATTTGCGCCGTGTTCGCACAGGAGTTTTGCCAACGCCACATCGTCATGCGATGCCGCGGCCATCAGCGCCGAATAATCGTTATCGGTTTTTCCGTTGGGGTCTGCCCCGCGCTCCAGCAGCAACCGCACAATATCGTTGTGGCGGCAGGAGGCATGGTAGGCGATGGCGCTGTATCTGTATTCGTTGCACGCGTTCGGGTTCGCCCCCGCATCAAGCGCGGCGGTGACTTTGCGGATGTCATCCTTGAACAGCGCCTTGTCGAGACGCTTCTGGCGTGCTGCCGCTTTTTCTTCAGGGGTTTTGATCCAGCCCATGACGCCCGCTGCTTGAAGATTGTCAGAAATATGAGAAATCAAAATTTAGACATAACCCTCCCCGCTGTCAATCGACGACAGCGTGATGGGTTTGCAAAAATATGATATTATGGAATTGTGCAGTGCGGACGGCCTTGCCCCGCGCCGCCGCAGCCCGATACAATCCCAACCATCGGTTTTATCAGGATATTCAGGGGATCGTCGCGATGATGAAGCTCTATAGCTATTACAGGTCGTCCTGCGCATACCGCGCGCGGCTGGCGCTGCATTTCAAAGGCATCCCCTTTGAATACATCCCCGTGCATCTGGTGCGCGACGGCGGCGAGCAGCACAAACCCGAATACAAAGCGCTGAACCCGCAAGCACTGGTGCCGACGCTGATCGACGGCGATTTCATCCTGACGCAATCCATGGCGATCATGGAGTATCTGGAGGAGAAATTCCCCGCCCCGGCGCTGCTGCCGCAAGACACCGCGCAGCGCGCCTATGTGCGCCAGATTTCGCTGGTCAATGTCGCGGATATCCACCCTATCAATAACCTCAAGGTGCTCAATCACCTCACGGGCGATTTCGGCGTGACGCAGGCGCAAAAACTGGACTGGTATCAGAAATGGATACGCCAGGGCTTCGATGCGCTTGAAGTCCTCATCAGCCGCAGCCCGTTTTACAAGGGCAGTTTCGTGTGCGGCGATGCGCCGACCATGGCCGATATGTGCCTTGTGCCGCAGATTTACAATGCGCGCCGCTATGAAATGGATGTCTCGGCATGGCCCGTCATCAGCGCGGTCGATGCGGCCTGTGCGGATTTGCCGGCCTTCGTCGCCTCCTGCCCCGAAAACCAACCCGACACGCCGGATGACCAGCGCCCGAATTTCATGAAAGGAAAAGCGTCATGACCAACAACATCCCCGAAGACCGCGGCCTTGCATCGGCCAAGCATTACAACCCGGGCGACGGCTGGACGCGCGGCAATCTCGATTTTTTCATCGTGCCGCAGCACGAATACACGGCCGAGGAACATGACGTCTGGCGCATCCTGTTCAAACGCCAGCAGGACATCCTCAAAGGCCGCGCCATCGATCTTTTCATGGATTCCATGTCGACACTGGGCATCAACGCCGAACGCGTGCCGTCGTTTGACGAAGTAAACGCGATTTTGATGAAACGCACCGGCTGGCAGGTCGTCCCTGTCGAAGGGCTTATCCCTGACGAGCCGTTTTTCGAACTTCTCGCCAACCGCCGCTTTCCGGCGGGGAATTTCATCCGCACGCGCGACAGCCTCGATTACATTCAGGAACCCGACGTGTTCCACGATGTTTTCGGCCACGTGCCGCTGCTGGCCGACCCGACCTTTGCCAAATACATGGAAGAATACGGCAAGGGCGGATTGAAAGCCGCCAGCATGGGCATGACGCATAAAATCGCGCGTCTGTACTGGTACACGGTCGAATTTGGCCTGATACAGCAAAAAGACGGCCTGCGCATTTACGGCGCGGGTATTCTGTCGTCGCCGACGGAATCCGTTTTCGCCCTCGAAAGCGACTCCCCGCACCGCATCGGTTTTGACGTCAAACGCATGCTGCAAACCCATTACCAGATTGACGATTTTCAGGATAACTATTTTGTTATCGACAGCGTGGAGCAGCTGTTCAACGATACCTACGCCGATTTCACGCCGATTTATGCGGAGCTGAAAGACAAGCCGGAATACAAGGCAGGCACGCTGCTCGATACCGACAAGGTCTTTCACAAAGGCACGGGCACCTATGCGATAGAGGCGGAAAAGAAACGCGCCGCCCGCCGCGCCGGCGCGAAATAAAACCCAAGAACGCAAAAAGAGAAAAGAAAAAGACGGCCTGATTAAATGCCGTCTTTTTTCTTGGCGCGTTCTTCTTCGATGACAGAGGGCTCAACGCCGCGCTTGGCGGCTTCTTCCTGAAGGGAGACTTTGTCGCTTGCCGCGCGCCACATGAATTCGGGCGACGTTTCGGTGACCAGCGGCAGGTCCATATCGATGACTTTCCACCACTCCCGCAGGATCTCGCGGTCGAGCTGGCGCTGCCCCCATCCCGCATAACCGCGGATGACAATATACCATGCAGGCGGAGGGGTTAGCTTGCGCAGTTCTTCCGCCCTTGGCCCCTCGACGTAATAAAGTCCGGTATCGCCGACAGGAACGCCGCCTTCGAAATTGGCGACGCCTTTATAAAGCGCGGAAATCTTTTCAGGCTCCACCGGGCCGCCATAGTAATAGCCGGGATTTTTTTCATCAGGCTTGTTGACGATGACACCATAAGCTGCCGTTCTGTCGTGCTTGAGCATGAAAATCACGCTCTGTTCGAATGCGCTGCCCGCAGCGCCGTTATGCACCAGCAGTTTGTGATGCGCGCTTTCCGATTCACGGAAATACGTGCCCACAGCAAAAGCCAGCAGGGCAAAGAATATCAACAAATAACCGTCCCGCTTGCTTTTGCGGGCTTTGGTGGCTTTTTGTTCGGGTGTCAGTTCTGGTTTTTTATTTTCTGTGGTCATTACGGCGCGAATTTATCCCGGAAAGATTTGATGCCGTGTTTTTCATTCGGCACCTTGGGATCACCGTAATCGCTGCCCGCCAGATTTTCAAGCGCGGGGCGCAGATTTTTCATGATGGCGCAGCGGCTGAAATCCAGCTCGTATTCCTGCCCCGTCGTGCGGTCCGTGATTTTTGGATTTTTTTCTGTATCCAGCAGGGTTTTCGCAATGCCAGGCATATGTTCGACCGACAGCTGGAACCATTCGACCGGCAAGCCCGCATCGTCGGGCGAAATCGAATAGCCGACAGCATCCTGCAAATCCTTGGGGATATCGAACGGCACCGCGCCGTGCTTGAGGAACGCATTTTTGGAGCGCTGGTTGCCAATCACGATTTCAATCGCGAAGCGGTCTTCGGGCGGCTCCATCATATAAGCCTGCATGACCTGCGCGCTCAAAAGCGTTTTGAAAAGGCCGAGGCCTTCCTGCGTGATGCGCACGGAGCCGAGCTCCGTCCATTTATGCACTTCATCGCCCTGCTCGTTCTTCACGACCACGGGATAGGAAATCGCCGAAGCGACAATCTTGCCGTCTTCATCTTCAATCAACGTCACCGCGCCGGAGGCGATACGCTCGCGCCAGACATCCGGCTCGCGCTTGGCGACGAATTCGTGTTCATTATTGGAATAAAAATCAAATACAGCCTTTTCATCGGCTGGTTCGGCATAGCGGACAAAGAGCTTCTTGGCCATGGGCAGACCCTTGCTTGAAAAAAATGAACCACCCTTTAGTGCCGTTTGCGAATATGATACCAGTAATACTCAAAAAGGACATAAAAATGTCGTCTGGCAATGTTAAATCTCTGGAAAAGGAAGCTTTTTTAAGAAAGCTGGCCGCGCTGGCCGCGTCGAAAAACGTCAGCGACAGCGATTTTGCAGATTCTGTCTATACCGCCCTGACCCGCTTCGGGCTCGACGAAACGGCCTTTCGCGCAGGGTTCGGCCTGTCCAAAGGCGCCGTCGACCGCTGGACGACCCTCAAAAACCTGCCCCAGCCGACCGTCCGGCCCCATGTGCTGAGCTGGATTGCCGCGCAATTAACGGATAAATCCGAATAGCGCCTTGACATATTATGTCAAGATTGACTATCTTGAGCACTCCAAATCATTTTAAAAAACCGCGCATAAAGGGCCGCCACGATGACGCCTGAAGAAGACAATTACATCAAACTGCTGAAGTCGCATGACTGGTATTACGATTACAGCGACGACCACAGTGTCTGGCGCCGCGGCTCCGAAGCTTATGGCCGCCTGCGCAGCATGCAAAAAAGCCTCGACCCCACCGGCGCGATCTGGAACGAACACGCGCCGAACGATTTCAAGATGAAACAGCCAGAGCCCGCGAATATCAATTTGCTGCCGCCGATGAACATCAAAAAACGCGGCCCGCAAGGCCCCACTTAATTAACATCCAAGGAACACGCATGCTGGGTAAATACAAACTCAAAGAAATGTGGGACGGTTATATTCCGCCCGCCCCCAAAAAGGCGGAGCCGAAACCCGCCGCCCCCGCAAAAGAAAACAGCGGCGACGAACACAGCATCGCCGTGCTGCAACCCGCCGCCATCAAAAAGCGCGTCCGCAGCGATAGTGGGCCCGCCCGCGGATGAGCCCTGTTGCAGCACATATCCAAAATGGACTGGCGCTGCTGAAAGAAATCAACAGCGGCACGCCGGATATGGCTGAAATCAAACGGCTGATCGACGCCGGTGCCGATCTTGAACAAACCGGAGGCGATATCCAGCAGCGCACGCCACTGCTGGCGGCCTGCGCCACCAGTCACTGTGAAGATGCGGTGCGTTTGCTGTTGCAGGCGGGCGCGAATACCGAAGCGCGCAACCAGAACGGCGCGACCGCCCTGATGATGGCGGTGCTGACAAAAAACATGGATATGGTGTCCCTGCTGGTCGCGCACAAAGCGCATCTAGATGATACCGGTTTCAAAGGCATGACGCCGCTGATGTGGGCGGCCAATCTGGGCGCGCGGGATATCGCGGTATTTCTGGTGCAGGCCGGCGCGCGCACCGACATCAAAAGCCGCAGCGGCAAAACCGCCGCCGATTACGCCGAAGACAACGGCAAGCCGCACATCGCCCGCGAGATACGCGAACTCTGCACACAGCGCCGCGCCGCCAAAGAAGCCTTCCATGCGGCGATATCTGCGGGCATGCCGCTGGAAAAAGACGTCACCCCGCTACACCTGCCCGCGCTGAAACGGCGGGCCAAAGGCGCGAGCCTGAATCGCTGATTTTTTATCGGCCGTCATAATACTGATAATCATTTTCAACAAGCTGAGCATAAGCCGTTGAAATGATGCCACATTTTTTGTAATTTAATTAGTATAATATACTCAAACTTGACATTATATTAGATATTTGCTAGGGTTTTGGCTAATTTAAATACAGTTCAGGTTGCTTAATATCTGATTTCAGAGGGTTTTGACAATGAGCCAACAAGGGTCCCGCTTCAACCAGGCCGTACAGGGCCAGCGCGCGGAAACCGCCGCATCTGTGCAGGTGCAGCAAACAACGCCGCAGCCGGAAACACGCAGCGCAGCATCATCGACACAAGCCCCCACGCCGAACTATACGCCGGAGCAAAAAGCGCTCGGCATGTCGCTGCTGCTGGAAATTGCGCAGAACACGCCGGATACGCGCAAAATCTCCGACCTCATCGCCCGCGGCGCGGGACTGGATATGAGAAACGCGCAGGAATGCACGCCCCTTCTCATCGCGGCGCGGCGCGGACATGAATATATTGCCGACATGCTGATACAGGCGGGCGCGAATGTGAACGCCAAAGACAGCGAGGGCAACACGCCGCTGATCCTCGCCACCATTGCGGGGAACGTCAAAACCGTGCGCAACCTGACCGACAAAAACGCGGCGATGGATCATCTGAATAGCCTCGACCGCTCCGCGCTGATGTGGGCGGCGGCACTCGGCCGCCGTGAAATCGCGCAAATGCTGATCCGCCGCGGCGCAGATCTTGAACAGCATAACCGCGCCGGACAGACGGCCTATGACATCGCGCGCATGCATGAAAACTACAGCCTTGCGGAAATCCTCAAGGCCGGCGTGCAGTTGCAAAAAGACGCCGCCAAGGCACAGCCCGCGATACCGACGCGTGCCGCAAGTTACAAAGATTTGCTGGGTAAAGTCTAAAACCGCATCAGCATAAAACACTCTGCCGCGCAGCCCCTGACAAAACATCAGGGGCTGTCCGGTTTTTTGCCGAAGGGTTTTTTGAATTTCGGCTTGTCGAGGCCATTTTGCTTGTCGTCCTGCATCTGGCCGACCTGCTGTTCCAGCTTGGCGAGTTTGGCGCGCAGCGCTTCGATCTCCGCCTTCGCTGCGGGGGAAAATTCATCTTTCAGGCTGGCCTCCGGCGCGGGGGCCTGCTGCTGGGGCGCCTGTTTGAGCTGCTGCATCTGCGCCTCGAAACGCGCCTGCTGCATTTCCTGGATGCGCGACTTGACGGCTTTCAGCTCCTTGCCCACTTCGCGCGCACGGCGGGCATACATGACGTATTCACCCGCGCTCCATGCCGCGAAAGCCGTGCCAAGCCCGCCGGTAATCGTCCAGTCCGCCGCAATCGCCAGCGCGCCAATCGCGCCCCAGAAACCGACATCGCCGATTTCGCCGCGCGCCTTGCCCGTCAGCGTGTCATAGCGGTCTTGCAGACGGCGGCGCTCTTTTTCAAGCATGGCCAAAGGATCGACATCCTTTTTCTTCGGGCTACCGTTCGTGCTGTCTTCTGCATTGTTTTTCGGGCTATTCGCCATGGTGTCGTGCCTGAATGTTTTTTGTGGAACAGGCGCGTTATAACAAAATTCCATAACGCGGGCAAGCCCGCTTTTTTATCCGCACAGGGGGTTATTTCAAAGCCGAAAAGACCTTCTGCACCAGCTCCGTGGTTGCCTTCGCGGGATCTTTGCGGATAGTGGCCTCTTCCTGCGCCATGTAATAGAAAATACCGTCCATGGCCTTCGCCGTGGCGTAATCGGAAAGGTTTGCTTTCATATTCGGCATCATCGGCATCGCGGCCTGATAGCGCGCCATCATCAAATCATAAGCCTGCACCGCGCCCGCCTCTTCAAGGGCTTTGTTGACCACAGGTTGCATTGCCGTTTTCAGCTGCGCGCCCGCCTGCTGACGTAAATAAGACGTGGCGGCATCATCAGGCCCGGTCAAAATCGTCTTGGCATCGGCCAGCGTCATTTTGCGGATAGCCTCCAGCAGGATTTGCTGGGTTTTCGGTGTCGCCAGTTCAGCCGCTTTGTTCAGACGGTTTTCCAAATCCGCCGTCAGCGTGCCCATGCCCACAGTCTTCAGCGCCTTATCGACAGGCTGCAACACGGCAGGCAGCGGAATACGAATTTTGGGATCGCTGTTAAAACCGCCCGCGCGGCCCAGTTTTTCGACAACACCCTGTGTCGACATTTCAAGCGCCTCGCGCAGCGCAGCCTGCACATCGCTCTGGCTGAGCGCGGACACGGCTTTGTTTCTTTTGGGCCCGCCGCTAAAAAGCCCTTCCCAGAAACTACCCGCCTGCGCCTGCGGTACAGCCGCCACCGCGCAAAGCATTATGACCGCACAGAACGTCAGAAACAGACCACGCATGTTCATTCACCTTTTTCACGAAAAACAGGGGCACAGCCGATGCGCCCCTGTTTTGTGTTCATACTCTCTTCGCGTCCCGCTGGCTATCAGGATTTCTGCGCCAGCCAGGTTTCCGCCAGACGCACCCAATAGGCCGCGCCCACCGGCAGAACCTCGTCGTTGAAGTCATAGTGCGGGCTGTGCAGACCGGGATCGTTATCCGTTCTCCCCTGACCGAGGATGATATACGCCCCTTTGCAGGCTTCGAGGAAATAGGCGAAATCTTCGCCTCCCATCATGGGGGTGAAGGGGAATACTTTTTCGGCGCCCACGACTTCCTTGGCAACCTCGCGCGCGAAATCGGTCTCGGCCGCCGTGTTGATGCAGGACGGATAGCCCTTGTGCCAGTTGATATCCACCTGCGCGCCGTATGCATCGGCCACGGTTTTTACGACATGACGGAATTTTTCTTCCATCAGCTGGCGCAGTTCGGGCTTCAGCGTGCGCACGGTGCCGCCGATTTCCGCCGTTTCCGGCAGGACGTTGTGCGCGCTGGTGCCCGCGTGGAATTTGCACACGCTGACGACAACGCTGTCGGCGGGCGCGGTGACGCGGCTGACAAGGTGCTGGAGCGCCGAGACGATTTGCGATGCGCAGACAATCACGTCAATCGTGGTATGCGGAAACGCGGCATGGCCGCCTTTGCCGGTGATTTTCACATCGAAACTGTCGGTCGATGCCGATACGGCGCCTTCGCAGATCGCCATGGTGCCCGCGGGCAGCCACGGCCAGTTGTGCATGCCGAAAACAGCTTCGCAGGGAAATTTTTTGAAGAAGCCTTCCTGCACCATGACATCGCCGCCGCCGCCGCCTTCTTCGGCGGGCTGGAAAATCGCATAGACGTTGCCGTCAAAATCGCGCGTTTCCGCCAGATGCTTGCAGGCCGCCAGCAGCATGCAGGTATGGCCGTCATGGCCGCAGGCATGCATCTTGCCCGGCGTTTTGGAGCTGTGGGGCAGATTGGTTTCTTCGAAAATATTCAGCGCATCCATATCGGCGCGCAGGCCGATGCCGCGGCTGGAGCTGCCCTTTTTACCGCGAATAACACCGACCACCGCGGTTTTCGCCATGCCGCGATGCACTTCGACGCCCCAGCTTTCAAGAAGGCCGGCGACGTAATCCGCCGTTTTCACTTCTTCAAACGCGGTTTCGGGGTTCTGGTGCAGGTGGCGGCGCCAGGTGGTGAATTCCTTGTTCTGCTCTTTCAGCTTGCCGAGTACGGTCATGATGCGTGTATCCCCTGTGTTGAAAGCCGTTTGGTGTGATTAGCGGAAAAATTTCTTGAGCCATTTGTCGCGTGACTGCTGCACGCCCTTTTTCATGTCCGGCGTATCGGGCGAGCCGAAATCACGCTTGGCGAGGTGCCTGATTTCTTCTTCGAACATATTAAAGAAGCTGGACTTGCTGAAATCAAGCTGGATCTTCTCGCCTGTTTTACGGTTTTCCAAAACAGGGTTTTCGAGGGCCTTGACCATCCATGCCGCCATCACGGGCAGCGCTTCGGTGCCCATATGGAACCAGTTGACGGTGCCGACGCTGGTGCCGGGGGGCACCATCTTTTCCTTGCTGCCGACCAGATGCGGCGATACCGCCTGCTCGTCCAGACGGCGCCAGCCCAGCTTGCCCGCCATTTTCTGCACGGGGTCGGTAAACATTTGCGCGACGAAACGGTCCTCGGGCGGCTCCACCAGAAAAGCCCGCAAGACCTGCATGGTAATCATGGCATCAAAAAGACCGGGATAGCCGTTGAGCGCGATGCGCGTCGTGCCGACTTCCTGCCATTTCACATGCTCCACGCCGTTGCTATCTTTTTCTTTATGCGGGTAGGTAATGCTGGCCGCGACGATGGTGCCTTTATCATCTTCGATAATCACGACGGCGCCGTCGTCAATCAGGCCCTTCATCAGGTCTTTTTCACGTTGCAGCACGTTTTTGTGGGAATTGATGTCGTAGAAATCGAAAACTTTTTGTTCGTCTTCGGTTTTCGAAAACCGCACAAAATATTTTTTTGGCGCATCGCCCGCCGCGTTTGCAGGCGGCTGCGCGGGGGGAAGATTGTCGTTGCTCATTTGCGTGTCCTTCAAGTGCTGAAAACAAAATCGGTTTTACAGGTTCGAGACACACACGCTATTCGCACTGGTTGCGTTTCTTTCGGAATACGCACTCGCCCCGGCAATTCGGGATTGTTTTTATGATGCCTTGCGATAAGGCATGTTACCCAAATGCCGGGACGAAAACCAGAGAGCTTCTGTTTTTACGTATTGCAGCAGGTTTTGGCAGGCGCTGTGCCCGCTGCCGCCTTGTTCCACGGTGCACGGGCCAGCACCAGCGCCATACCGCACCATTCCGTGACGCCCGCAACAATCAGCCCCGCCCCGCAAAAGGCCGGCAGCATGTAAAACCACGGGCTGACAAACGTCCCCAAGGCGGTGCCCAGCAGCACGGTCGAGCCGACCGCAATCCGCACCTGCCGCTCAAGGGATATGACCTCCCCCGTTTTGACAGGCACGCCGCAGGCCTCGCAGTTCAGAATACCGCCATCGATGACATGCACGTTGTCAAACCCCGCCGTGCGGAAAGCCGCCGCCGCCTTCGCCGCACGCGCACCGGCGCGGCAGAGAATATAAAGCGGTTTGCTGCCATCGAGCTTATGTTCGGCAACAAACGCCGCCGCATCCAGCGTATCCAGCGGCACATGCACGTGCGGCGCGCGCAGGCAGGACGCACGGTGCTCGATATCCGTGCGGACGTCGAGAATGAGACAGTCACCATTCTTGACCGCCTCGGCAGGTGTGATTTTTTGAATGTCGGACATGATATTTCTCCTTTGTTTGCGGTGATATCAGGCAACCTGTTCCTTGCCGGCGGCGAACTGGTCATAGGCGCGCAGCGCATCCGCCGCGTACATCAGCGACGGGCCACCGCCCATGTAAACCGCCATGCCGAGCACTTCGGCGACTTCCTGCCGCGTGGCGCCCAGTTCATGCAGCGCCTTGGCATGAAAGCCGATGCAACCATCGCAGCGCGTGGAAACGCCAATCGCCAGCGCGATATATTCTTTTGTTTTCTTGTCGAGCGCGCCGTCTTTGGTCGCCGCCCCTGCCATATCGTAAAACCCCTTGAGCGTGTCGGGGATGGCCGGTTTCAGCTGACGGATGTATTCGACAATATCGCCGGTCACGTTATGATAGTTCTTGGACATGAGAGCCTCCTTGGGGTTAGATGCGCACCGGATGGGGTGATTTCATTTGCGTATATTCTAATATTAGAATATACTAAAATTAAAGTCAACAAGAAAGCGACAGCCTTGAACAGCAAGAGCAAAACAGTACAGGACATGAAGCAAAACGCTGAAGAAGCGTCAGGTTTTCTGAAGAATCTGGCGAATCCCAGCCGCCTGATGATCCTTTGCCTGCTCACGCAGGGGGAAATGTGCGTGACGGATATCCTCGCCCATCTGGATATCAGCCAGACCGCCCTGTCGCAGCATCTGGCCCGCCTGCGCGCGGAGGGAATCGTCGACTTCCGCCGCGAACACCGCACGCTTTACTATTTCATCAAAAACGAAAACGTCGCGGCGATTATATCGGCCCTCTATGACATCTACTGCACCCCGCCGAAGGCCAGAAAATAACAATAAAATCAGCATGTTTTATACATACCGTGAAACCACGCCATTGCCATAAAGCGGCATGGGGTATTATTTGCGGTATTTGTTGACATTTCAGGGCGCTATGCGTAATTTCCCGTTGCCTTAAATGCGCGACGTATCACGATTTAACGGGTGTTTTTCCGATGAACGACAAGTCCGGTGAACTGGCCCGAAAAATCCGCGAAGCACAGGAAAGGCAGCGCCAGATGGCGGCCGGCGACAACGACGGCAGCGGCGAGCCCGGTAAAGACGAAAAAGGCAAAGCCCTTCGTGCGGGAACGGATCTGGTCGCGGCGCTGGCCGTGGGCATCTTCCTGGGATACTGGGTTGACCGCTGGCTGGATACCAAACCGTGGGGGGTGATTTTCTTCGTCTTCGTCGGTTTTGCCGCAGGATTTTTGAATATCTACCGGTCGCAGACCGGACAGGACTACAAGGTCGGCTTCAAGCCTGGCGCGCCGGACAGCAAAACCGGCAGTTCGCAGGATGAAAACGGCAAAACGGAATAACAGAGGAAAAACGCGCGTGGCCAATCCGCTTCAGCAGTTTGTCATTAAGCCCCTCATCCCGCTCAACATCGGCGGTTATGATGTTTCCTTCACGCAGTCTTCGCTGTGGATGGGTCTGGCTGTTCTCTCCGCCACGCTCCTCATGACGCTCAGCATGCGCAGCAAATCGGTTGTGCCGAACCGCTGGCAGAACGTCACCGAAATGATTTACGAATTCGTTGCCGGCATGGTGCACGAAGCCCTCGGCCACGAAGGGCGCAAATACTTCGCCTTCGTCTTTTCCGTGTTCATGATTGTCCTGATGGGCAACATGCTCGGCATGATCCCCTACTCCTTCACCTTCACGAGCCATATCGTCGTAACCGGTACGCTGGCACTCATGGTCTTTCTGACCGCCACGCTGGTTGGCATCTTCCGCCATGGTTTGCACTTCTTTACGCTGTTCCTGCCCGCGGGTCTGCCGCTGGTGCTGGCACCGTTGATTATCCTGATCGAGATCGTGTCCTACCTCTCGCGCCCGATCAGCCTTTCCGTCCGTCTTTTCGCCAACATGGTTGCCGGCCACACGATGATGAAAGTCTTCGCGGGTTTTTCGGTCATGATGGCGGCAAGCTCTACCATCGGCATGGCGGGCGCGGTGCTGCCGCTGCTCATCAATACCGCGCTGGTCGGTCTCGAAATCCTGATCGCCTTTATTCAGGCATACGTTTTCGCGATCCTGACCTGCATGTATCTCAAAGACGCGATTGAACTGCACTAACCAACGAACTCGTTTCAGTAACCACAACCACCAACGCACAGAAAAAAGAAGGAAAAACCACAATGGAACTCGAATCTGCAAAAATGATCGGCGCTGCTCTCGCTGTTCTGCCGCTCTTCGGCGTCGGCCTCGGCCTCGGCATGCTGTTCTCCAGCATCATCAACGCGATCGGCCGCAACCCCTCCGTTGCTCCGACGGTTAAAGGCGCGGGCCTGCTGTACTTCGCGCTGATCGAAGCAACCGGTCTGTTCGCACTGCTGATCGCCCTGATCGTTCTGCTGGGCTAATCGCATACCAAGAGGAAAAAAGTCATGGCAACACGCCGACCGTTCACATCCCTGCCCCTTGCCACGCTGGCCCTGACCGTCTTGTTGATGGCAGGCGCGCCCGCGGCACCGTCCTGGGCGGAGGAACGCACGGTCGGCGTGTCCGTTGACAATCCCGTAACCGCCGAAGCTGCCGAAGAAGCAGTCGAAGCGGTAAAAGCCGATCCCCATCATGACGCAACGTCGCATGCCGCAAACGAGCTGCCGCTTCAGGCCGCAACCGAAGAAGCTTTCGACGTTAATACCGCTGCCCACGCAACGCATGATGGCGAGAAGAAAAAATCCGGCCTTCCGCAGCTGGATCCCTCGACCTACCCCAGCCAGATTTTCTGGCTGCTGGTGTCTTTCGTACTGCTCTATACCCTGATGTCCCGTGTGGCGCTGCCACGCGTGACCGAGGTTTTGGACATGCGCCAGACCCAGCGTGATAACAACCTGAACCGCGCCGAGCATCTGCAGGAAGACGCCGCGAAAATCCGCCAGACGCTGGATGCCGCCATGGCCGCCGCACAGGCGGAAGCGCAAGCGACCCTGAGCGCGCGCGAGCAGGAAAACGCCAAAAAGCTGAACGCGGAAAACGCCCGTTTCATGGAACACGCGCGCAACCGCATCGCCAGCGCCGAGCAGAACATCGCCAAGGCGAAAGAAGAAGCCCTTCTGTCGCTGGCCGATATTTCCGCCGAAGTCGCGGCGGATATCGTGCAGAAAGTCTCCGGCTCTGCCGCCAATAAAAACGACGCCAAAAAAGTCGTCATGAAACTGATGCAGGAAGGGTAAGCATATGGCTGCCGAACACTCCGGTCTTTTGGCCGACAGCAATTTCTGGGTTCTGCTTTCCACCATCGCCTTCGCCGCGATTGTCTGGAAAAAAGGCCGCAAACCCCTGACCGACATGCTGGATGCCCGCACCGCGCGTATCCGTGCCGAACTGGAAGAAGCCGAGCGTCTGCGCGAAGAAGCGCAGGATCTGCTGTCCGAGACGCAGAAAAAGCATCGCGACGCCCTGCAAACTGCGCAGAAAATCATCGATAACGCCAAGAAAAACGCACAGGCCCTCGAACAGGATGCGCAAAAGCGCCTTGAAGAAAGCCTGAAGCGCCGCGAAGAACAGCTGCTGGAGCGCATTCAGCGCGCCGAAGCCGCCGCCGTGCAGGAACTGCGCAATCAGGCCGCCGATATCGCGACCCGCGCCGCCGAAGTCATGCTGGAAGACGCCCTGTCCAAACGCGGCGCCAAGCTGGTCGACGAAGCGATCGATGATATCCCCGCCCGTCTGCGCGCATAAAAAAATGGCCTCATAAAAAAAAAGCCCGCATCATGCGGGCTTTTTTTTATGCCGTCGAAACTGCGGGCCGCTTAGAACCCGCCTGCATCAAAACCACCGCCCCCGCCGAAGTCGGAAACCGAGATGGAAACGTCGGGCACGGAAATATCCGGCACCGAAATGTCGGGAACCGAGATATCGGGCACGCTGACGTTGACGTCCGGCACGTTCACATCGACAGAGCCGACCGCGCCGTCAATCGCGGCACTGTTGAAACTGTCGCCCATCGCGCTGCCGGCATCCGGTACCGATACGTCGGGTACATGCGGGGCGTGGGAAATATCGCTCATCATGATAACCGCCATGAAGAACACAGGGTCCATACCGCCCGGCGCAGGGGCCGCCGCCGAAGACACCTGCGGGGACGGCGCCGCGCTGAATTTATAATCGCGTACGGCGCTGCTGGTCTGGCGCATCTGCGCGCTTTGCGCCTTCACGCTGGCCTGCATCCCGCCGAAGCTGGTTTTGATGCCGCTCAGGTCGATGCTGATGCGCGTACTACCCGAACTGCTGGCCGCGCGGCGCAGCTTGGACATATGTTTGTCCAGCTTGCCGCCCGCCTGCTGTACGGTCTGGCGGGTTTTCAGCGCACCGTCATGGATTTTGCGCAGGTTTTCCAGCTTGGCGCGCTGTTCGGTCACAAATACCGGAAACTTCGCGCCCATTTTTTTCGCCGCACGGTTGAAAAACGCCATGTCGTCAAACGCCGCCATGACTTCTTTTTTCAGCCTTTCACGCAGCGTATGTTCGCTATGAGACCCATCCGCCGCTTCGCGCATGTTTTTAAGGATGGGCTGGAGGCGGTTTGCCTCGGCGCTCATCTCCTCAAGACGCGCCTTTTTCTGCGCCTGCTGTGCGGTATCGTCGGCCAGCGACTGCTGCACGGCGGGAATGGTTTCCCCGCCCTCTGCAAAGCTTTTTATCAGCGCGCGGCCGCCGCGGTAATGGCTGTCGAACATCCACGACCAGACATGCGCAAATCCTTTTTTGGAGGAGAAATAACCGATATCTTCCGCATCCAGCTTCGGCTTGCCTGCCTGTGCCGCCTGCGCGTTAAAACCATCAACGGGACGCAGCGTTTTTTGCTGGCGGCTGATGGCGCTTGCCAGCGAAAGGCTTTCCGCGCCCAATGCGCTGCTTTCGCGCGACAGGGCATCAAGTTTCTGCTTGAGCGTTTTTTCTTCGCCATGCGCCGTGACAAGGCCGTTCAGGCGGATTTCCGATGCGCGCGCCGCCGCCATATTGTTGTGATATTCCTGTTCGAAATCGCGTTTGCCGGTTGTCAGGCCGGACAGCGTTTTCAACGCCTCGCTGTCCATCGGACGCAGCAGCGAGGTAACGAATTTATCAAGCGCGCGGGTATAAAGCCCGTCCACCGCTTCCATATCCGATTTGGTTTTGCTGATCGTCTCGTCGATGTCGCGGATGACTTTGGCGTTTTCGCCAAGGATGCTTTCGAAGGTGTTTTTCACATCGCGGACGCTGTGTCTCTCGGTCATTCAGGGGCCTTCCCTTTCGGTTTTCTGCTACTGTTTTTGATACATGCACATCCTAGCTTTTCGGCGCAAATCCGTCAATTTTATGTCAATTTTTGACGTATTTTCAAAGAATTAGAGAAAACGGTACATAAACACCGCAAGCGCAAATTTGCAAATTGCCCCATGCAAAGCCACCCCGAAACGGGTAAATTGAACAGGCAAAAATCAAAAAAACCGGAGACCCGCGCGATGCCCCAAGCCGCCACATCCCTGCCGCCGTCCACCAGCAGCGACGCATCCGTCCTGCCTGCCCTGCCGCTGAACGATGCGTATCATCTGGATGAAAACAAATCGGTGGAAGAACACCTCGCGCTGCTCTCTCTCGACGAAGCGGCCACGCTGCGTATCAAAGGCAAAGCCCGCCAGCTGATACAAAATGTGCGCGACAACCGCCGCCGCTTTGGCGGGCTTGACCGTTTTTTGAATGAATTCGGCCTGACCACGCGCGAAGGCATCGCCCTGATGTGCCTTGCCGAAGCGCTTTTGCGCATCCCCGACAGCGAAACCGCCGACAAGATGATCCGCGATAAAATCGGCGGCGCGGAATGGGACAAACATATCGGCAAGGCCGACAGCCTGTTCGTCAATGCCTCCACCTGGGCGCTGATGCTGACGGGCAAAGTGATTGCGGATGTGGAGGAGGAAAAATCCCTCTCCGTCTCCGCCATTGCGGGTAAAATCGTATCGCGCGTGGGGGAACCCGTGGTGCGTCAGGCCATGCTGCACGCCATGAAAATCATGGGCCAGCAATTCGTCATGGGCCGCAGCATCGGCGAAGCGCTTTTGCGCGCCGAAGACGCCGAAAAAACCGGCTACCGCCATTCCTATGACATGCTGGGCGAAGGGGCGCGCACCGCCGCCGACGCGCAGCGTTATTTCGACGCCTACGACAATGCCATCCATTCGATTGGCAAGGCGGCCATGGGCCGCGGCTGCATCGAGGCGCCGGGCATTTCCGTCAAGCTTTCCGCGCTGCATCCGCGCTATGAATACGCCAAGCGCCATATTTGCGTGCCGGATCTGAGCGCGAAGCTGCTCAAACTCGCGCAGAAATGCGCGCAGTATAACATCGGCCTCACCGTCGATGCCGAAGAAGCCCACCGCCTTGAAATATCGCTAGAGATTATCGCGAATGTGTTCCGCGACCCGTCGCTGAAGGGCTGGAACGGTTTCGGCCTTGCGGTGCAGGCGTATCAGAAACGCTGCACGCGCGTGCTCGATATCCTCGCCGCACTGTGCGAGGAAACCGGCCAGCGCATGATGGTACGCCTCGTCAAGGGCGCGTATTGGGATAGCGAAATCAAATACGCGCAGGTGAACGGCCTGCCCGGCTATCCGGTGTTCACGCGCAAAAACGCGACCGACGTTGCGTATCTGGCCAATGCCGCGAAAATGCTGGCGCGCCGCGATGTGTTTTATCCGATGTTCGCGACGCATAACGCCTATACCGTCGCGGCCATCATGGAAATGGCCGGCGCCGACCAGAGCGGTTTTGAATTCCAGCGTCTGCACGGCATGGGCGAGCCGCTGTATCACCAGATCACAGGCCGCGGCGAAGGCAAATATCCCTGCCGCATCTATGCGCCCGTCGGCAGCCATCAGGACCTGCTGCCCTATCTGGTGCGCCGCCTGCTGGAAAACGGGGCGAATACCAACTTCGTCAACCGCCTGCAAAACGATGCGGTGCCGATTGATGAAATGCTGCAAGACCCCGTCGAATACATGAAGGCGCTGGCAAGCAAGCCGCACCCGAAAATCCCCCAGCCTGCCGATCTTTATGGCGAGAGCCGCAAAAATTCGCGTGGCGTCGAATTTGCGAATAGCGCCGTCAGCGACAAGCTGCTGGCCGACATCCATGCGCAAGCGCAAAAAACATGGACAGCCGCGCCCCTTATCGGCGGCGAGCTGCGCAAAGGCAGCGCACAGGATGTATTCGACCCCACCAGCACCGCCCGCCGCGTTGGCAGCGTGGTTTTTGCCGGCAAGGAAGATTGCGGCCTTGCGCTGCATACCGCGCAGGAAAACTTTGGGGCATGGAATGCCACCCCTGCCGCAGACCGCGCCGCCGCCTTGTTCCGCATGGCGGATTTGATGGAAGACAACATGGCGGAGCTGATAGCGCTTTGCGTGCGCGAGGCTGGTAAAACCTTGCCCGATGCGATTGCCGAAGTGCGCGAAGCCGTCGATTTCTGCCGCTATTACGCCGCCGAAGGCCACGCGCATTTCGCCGCGCCGCATATCCTGCCGGGCCCGACGGGCGAGAGCAACGCGCTGCAACTCGAAGGCCGCGGCGTGTTCCTGTGCATCAGCCCGTGGAACTTCCCGCTGGCGATTTTCATCGGTCAGGTTGCCGCCGCGCTGATGGCGGGAAATACCGTTATCGCCAAACCGGCGGAGCAAACATCGCTGATCGCGCATTACGCCGTCGAGCTGATGTACAAGGCGGGCGTGCCCAAGGGCGCGCTCAGCTTCCTGCCCGCCACGGGCGACGTGACCGGACAATATCTGGTCAGCGACCCGCGCATTGCGGGCGTCGCGTTCACAGGTTCGACCGAGGTGGCGCAAATCATCAACCGCAGCCTTGCCGCGCGCGATGGCGCGATTGTCCCGCTGATTGCCGAAACCGGCGGACAGAACGCGATGATTGCGGATTCAACCGCCCTGCCCGAACAAATCGTCGATGATGTGATCACCAGCGCCTTCCGCTCCGCGGGGCAGCGCTGTTCGGCCCTGCGCGTTTTGTTCGTGCAGGATGGCATTGCCGATAAAGTCATCGAGATGCTGGCCGGCGCCTGCAAGGAGCTGAGCCTTGGCGACCCCATCGAATTGGCGACCGATATCGGCCCCGTGATTGACAAGGCCGCGCTTGAAATGCTCGACGTGCATGCGACACGCATGGCCAGCGTCGGCAAAAAAGTCGCCGAAGTCACCCTGCCCGCCCATGCGCCCAAGGGCTATTTCTTCGCGCCGCGCGCGTTTGAAATTCCCGATATGTCGGTGCTGAAATGTGAAGTTTTCGGCCCCGTTCTGCATATCATCCGCTTCAAGGGCGACGATATCGACAGCGTGATCCAGCAAATCAACGCGACCGGATACGGCCTGACCTTTGGCGTGCATACGCGTATCGACCATACGATGCAAAGCCTGTGCCGCCGCGTGCGCGCGGGCAACTGCTACGTCAACCGCTCCATGATCGGCGCGGTGGTCGGCGTGCAGCCCTTCGGCGGGCAAGGTATCTCCGGCACCGGCCCCAAAGCGGGCGGGCCGCATTACCTGCCGCGCTTCGCGACCGAACGCACCATCACCGTCAACACGACGGCATCGGGCGGCAATACCACGCTGGTATCGCTGAGCGAGGAATAAGACTTGCGCACGGCACCCTCGCTTTACACCAGCAACCTGTGGTCGGGGCGCACGGTCGGGCTTTTGGGCGGGTCGTTCAACCCCGCGCACGAGGGGCACCGCCACATCAGCCTGATGGCGCTGAAACATCTGGGGCTGGATGCGGTCTGGTGGATGGTCAGCCCGCAGAACCCGCTGAAATCCACGCGCGACATGGCGCCCCTGCACGAGCGGGTGGAAAGCGCGCAGCGCGCAAGCCGTCACCCGCAGATCGTGGTCACGGATATCGAGCAGCATCTGCATACCCGCTACACCGCCGACACGCTGGCGAAACTGCGCCAGATTTTTCCGCAAACCCGTTTCGTCTGGCTGATGGGCACCGACAACCTGCGGCAGGTCCACCGCTGGCAGGACTGGCAGGATATTTTCGAGACGACGGCGGTCTGCGTCCTTGACCGTCCGCCGCGCGGCAACAGCCTGAAATCCTGCCCCGCGATGGAGCGTTACCGCCACCGCCTGATACCCGAAAGCGCGGCACCCACCCTGAAATTCCGCGCACTTCCGGCATGGACGATCCTGCATATTCCGCTCAATCACCTCTCCGCCACGGCCATCCGCGCGGCGCGCAAAGCCAAACAGCCCTGAAAACGCCCGCTTTTCAGCGCTTTTTACGGTTGTTGCCCCGCCCGTCCGAAGGCGGTATAATAAGAAAAGGATCAACAAGTCCGGATTGACGCTTTTGCACAGGTTTATATCCTCTTCACCCGATGATTGGACGCAAGACGCAGAAACCGCGCTTGCGTTTTTTGTTGCTTAACACCAAGGAGGCGACCATCGCTACCCCACCCAAAAAGCCCGCCAAGAAAGCCACCAAAAAAGCAGCCGTGAAAAAACCGGCGCTCAAGGCTGTCAAAACGCCGCCCGCGAAAAAACCCGCGAAGACCGCGACGGATAACCGCGCGAAGGCGATGCACCAGATGATCGTGAAGGCGCTGGATCAGGACAAAGGCGACAATATCGTGTCCATCGACCTTGCCGGTAAAAGCTCGATTGCCGATTACATGGTGATTGTCACCGGTACATCCACCCGCCACGTCATCGGTATGGCGCAGAAGCTGAAAGAACGCCTGAGCAAGGAAGGCCATAGCGCGCGGCTGGAAGGCACCGACAGCGGCGACTGGGTTATCGTGGATGCGGGCGATGTGATCGTGCATCTGTTCCGCGCGGAAGTCCGCACTTTCTATAACCTTGAAAAGCTCTGGTCGGCGGACTTCTCTTCGACCGACTACACGCTTTATAAATCGGTTTAATAAAAAACCAAAACCGGCTGAATAAATAATGAAAATTAAAATCATCGCTGTGGGCCGGCTCAAGGCCTCGCCCCTGCGCGAGCTGTGCGATGAATACATCAAGCGCCTCGGCTGGCCGGTCAAAATCGAAGAAATCGACAGCCCCAAGGCGGCAACATCCGCCATCGAAGCACCGCTGATTTTAAAACACATTCCGGAAAACGCTTTTGTGGTCGCCCTCGATGAGCGCGGTCAAAGCTTTTCAAGCCCGGAGTTCGCGGAAAAACTGTCCCGCTGGCGCGATCAGGCGCCGGGCAACGAGATTATCCTGCTCATCGGCGGCGCCGATGGTTTCGATAAAACCGTGCGCGACAAAGCCAAAATTTTGCTGTCTTTCGGCAAACAAACGTGGCCTCACATGATGGTTCGGGTTATGCTGTTAGAACAGATTTACCGTGCCCAGCAAATCCTTGCGGGGCATCCGTATCACAGGGCCTGAAGGTCGACACCAGATGCCGCGCTTGACCGCCGCACATATTCCCTTGATGGCATTTTTGATGCTGGCTTTATGCGCCGGCACGTCCCTGCCCGCCGCCGCGCAGCAGGCCGACCAGAAAAAGAAAATCGAAGCCGCTATCGAAGAAAAACAGGCCGCGCAAAATGCGCTGAGCCGCAAATCGCGCGAGCTGGAGCAGGAAACCACCGCCCTGCAAAAAAAACTGATTGATATGTCAAAAGGCTTGCGCAAGCTCGAAGAAGACCTCGCCGACAGCAAAACCCGCGCTGCAGAACTGCAAAAACAAAAATCCGCGCTGCAAGACAAACTCTTCGCCGAACAGGAAACCGTTGGCGGACTGGTGACGGCCGCGCAGCGTTTCAACCGTACATCGACGCCGACGATGATGACGCAGTCCGACCCGCTGGAGGCCGCGCGCGCCGCCCGTCTGATGAAAACGCTCATCCCGCTTTTGCACGAAAAATCATCGACCCTTCGCGCGGAAATTGCCGCGCTGGATAAAATCGAGAACGATATTATCGCCCAGCGCGCCGCGCAGCAAAAGGCGCTCAAGAATATCAATGAAGACGAAGAAAAACTGAACAAACTTCTTGAAGAACGCCGCAGCGCCCTCAAACAAACCGAGGCGGAGCGCGAGATGAACAACGCCGAGGTCGCCCGCCTGACCCGCGAGGCAAAAAACCTCGAAGAACTTGTCGAACAAGTTGAAAAACCCCGCGCCAAACCCGCGCGCGAAGCTCAAAAAGCCGCCAGTCAGGGCCGCATGGCCGGAACGCCCAATCCCGCCGACGATCTGCGCGCGCCGGTTGGCACGGCAAGCTCCCCCGTACCGGGCACGGTACGCACGGCGTTCGGCGATGTCGATGATCTGGGTGCAACCAGCAAGGGCATCACCTATAACGCGCGCGGCAATGCGCGCGTGGTCACGCCGCTGGCAGGCGTTGTACGCTTTGCCGGCCCGTTTCACAAATACAAGCATATCTTGATTGTGGAACACGCGGGCGGTTATCATAGTTTGATTGCAGGGCTTGGCCGCGTCGATACCGTCGTGGGTGCCCGTGTCGCTGCTGGCGAACCTGTCGGCAGCGTCGATCGTTCCGATACAGAACACCATCCCGTTTACTACGAACTCCGCCGCAACGGCACCCCCGTCAACCCCCAGAAAATTCTGGTCGCACAACGCAAACAGGACAAGAGTTGAACCATGACTTCGACAAGAAAAAAACTGACTGCCGCCGCTAGCGCCATCGCTCTCACCGTCTTTTTGACGACGTCCTATTCCGTTGTTTTCGCGGGCAGCGGCCAGCCGCGCACAGCCGCCGGCAAATCCGTTCCGGCCAGCACCTACCGTGCCCTTGACCTGTTCGGCGAAGTATTCGAGCGTGTCCGCGCCGATTACGTCGACCCCATCGAAGACCGCAAGCTGCTGGAATACGCGCTGGTAGGCATGCTGTCGAACCTCGACCCCCATTCGGCCTATATGACCGAAGAAGAAACCAAGGCGATGTCGGTGCAGAACCGCGGCGAATTCGGTGGTCTTGGCATCGAAGTCACCATGGAAAACGGTGTGGTCAAAGTCGTATCGCCGATTGACGATACCCCCGCCGCCCGCGCCGGCGTTCAATCCGGCGACCTGATCGTCGAGATTGACGGCCAGCAGGTCATGGGCATGTCGCTGAACGACGCTGTCGACAAGATGCGCGGCCGTGTCGGCACCCCCATCATCCTGACGATCGTACGCGCCGGCGCAACCGAACCTCTGCGCCTGACACTGACGCGCGATATCATCCAGATTAAATCTGTCCGCTCCCGTGTCGAGGCCGGCAATGTCGGCTACATCCGTATGTCTGCCTTCAACGGCCAGACCTTCTCGGGTTTGCAAAAAGCGTTTCAGGATATCGACAAGGAAGCCGGCAACAAACTCATCGGCTACGTGCTCGACCTGCGCAACAATCCGGGCGGCCTCCTCGATCAGGCGATTGCGGTTTCCGACGCCTTCCTCGATAAGGGCGAGATCGTCTCCACACGCGGCCGCAAGGCCGAAGACACCCGCCGCGACAACGCAACGCAGGGCGACCTGGCCCGCGGTCTGCCGGTGGTTGTGCTGGTGAACGGCGGCTCCGCTTCGGCGTCTGAAATCGTCGCAGGCGCGCTGCAGGACCACAAGCGCGGGATTGTCATGGGTACGCAGACCTTTGGTAAAGGCTCCGTACAAACAATTCTTGAAGTGCCCGGCGGCGGCTCTATCAAGCTGACGACGGCGCGTTACTATACGCCGTCCGGCAAATCCATTCAGGGGCTGGGTATCACACCGGATATCACCGTCGAGCGCGCCAAAGTCGTCGAAGAAAAAAGCGCTTTTGGCGAAGTCCATGAAGCCGATCTGAAAGGCTCTCTCAAAAATACGAGTGCGGTTGAAAAAGAACCCGAACCGACGCTGCAGCCCGATGGCAAAAAACCTGAAGACAACGCAGCCGGGAAAGAGACACCGAAACCAGGCGCCAAGGATGACAAAACGGCCGAAGCGCAAAAGAATGACGATTACCAGCTCATTCGCGCGATTGACGTGCTGCAGGGGATTTCACTTTACCGCTCCAGCGGCGGCAGTGCGCCAGCTCCGCAGCAGCCTGTCACCACGCCTTCTACGCCTTGATGCAAAGGCAGGATAGATGAACGACAGCCATCCGGCAGATGCGAAAAACGATAAGGCGGGCTCTTTCTGGGCCCGCCTGTCGCCGCTTTATAAAAAGCGTCTGTTGCAAGGGATTGCCGCTTATCTGCTGTTGATGCTGGCCGTTGGCGGCTGGCTGTTCGCCTATGCGGGACAAACGCGCGATGCGTGGAACGCCCGCATTCCGCAGGCCGTCATCACCCTGCCGCAGGATGCCGCGGCTATCGACGATGCCGACGTTACGGTCGCGGGTACGGATACGCCGGCAAACACCCAAAACCCGCCCCCGGTAGCGGTCAATCTTCCCGCTGGAAAAACGGCGGTCATCGCGCTTATTCTTTCCGATGCCGGATTATCCGAAGCGGCAACGCTGCGCGCTATGCAAAAACTGCCCGCACCTGTCGCTTTCGCCTTTTCCCCGTACGCAACCAGACTGCAGCCCTTGATGGAGCAGGCAAAAACTAGCGGACGGCAAACACTCCTGCTGCTGCCGATGGAACCGCTCAGCTATCCCAAAGATGACCCCGGCCCCCGCGCGCTGCTGCTGCGCAAAAGCGATGCGGAAAATATTGCAGGTTTGCAATCCCTGCTCGCTCTTGGCAAACCGGATGCCGTGATGAACTTTATGGGCTCGCGCTTTCTGGGCGATCAGCAAAATATGCTCAACGTCATGGAACAGCTGAAACGCCGCAGCCTGCCCTTCGTCGAAAATCCGTCAATGTCAGGCCTGCAATCGGCAGCGTCTTACGCGCATGAAGTGAATGTGCCTTATATTTCAGCCGATATCCAAATCGATAGCAATCCGGTGCCGAACGATATCCGCCAGCAACTGTACCAGTTGGAAAAGGCAGCAGAAACCAAAGGCTACGCGCTTGGAATCGCCTCCCCCTATCCGGTGACGCTGGATATCGTTGCCGAATGGGCCGAAGGACTTGAGAAACGCGGCTTCACACTGGCCACACCGCTGGATGTTCTTAAAACCGCAGCGACAACACCAAGGACACCCTGACATGACCGTTTTGATTGAGCGTGACGATAACCTTTATCGTCCCTGCGTCGGCATCACCCTGTTCAACCGCGAAGGGCTTGTTTTCGTCGGCGAACGTCTCGACGGTCCGGGTGCATGGCAGATGCCGCAAGGCGGCATTGACGAAGGCGAAGAAATCGACGTCGCCGCCTTCCGCGAAATGGAAGAAGAAATCGGCACGCGCAGCGCCCGCATCCTCGGCATGATTGACGATTGGATCTACTACGATATTCCCGCGCGCACCGCGCAAAAACTCTGGAACAACCGCTATCGCGGCCAGCGGCAGAAATGGGTCGCGCTGGAATTTACCGGCACGGATGCCGATATCCGTCTGGATGCTTTTGCGCATCCTGAATTCGGGCAATGGAAATGGGTGCCGTTGACCACGCTGCTCGATTATGTCGTGCCCTTCAAGCGCGACGTCTATAGCCGCGTCATGCAGGAATTCGCCCCCTTCGCCCGCAATCTGAGCAAGTGAGGCCACCATGCCGCTTATTCCCGTCGGAGACGACAACCACCACCGCGACAATCACTGGCTGAACTGGACATTTATCATCATCGGGCTTGCGGTGTTGGGCTTTGCCGTAGTCAAAGACCGCAACTTCACCATGGCCGCCCTTGATGCGTTTATGCTGAAGCCCGGCGACACTGTCGGTTTCGCGAACAAGGGCGATTTGCAGGCACTCGGGGCCAGTATTTTCATTCACCAGAATCCGTTTTTGCTGGGGCTTTACGTTTATATGCTCTGGATGCTTGGCGATAACGTCGAATACATCATGGGGCATCTGCGCTATCTGGTGTTTTTCATCCTGACGGCCGCCGGCGCGCTGTTCGCGCAGCTGCATTGGGGACAAAGCGGCGATGCCCTGCCCGTCATCGGGTTTGGCGGTGCGGCTTTTGCCGTTATGGGTGCCTATCTCGCCTGTTTCCCCAATATCAAAGTCGATATGATTTACTGGTTTCAGGAAACAACCATGAGCGTCAAATGGCTGCCCGCCATTTATCTTCTGATTGATGCCGGACTGGGTCTGTGGTGGAGCCTTGACCGCATGCCCGGATTTTTTGACATCTTGTCCGTGGAATACCTGCGTATTTCCGCCATTCACTTCGGCGCGTTTTGGGTTGGATATATTCTCTATTTCATTTTCCGTGACCGCAGCGTCATCATCGACCTGCCGCTTCATAAACGTTCACTGGAGCGGACCGGCGAAGGCCACGAATGGGATCACCTCTAATTGCCCTTCATGATCCCAGCCAATAAAAAAGCCCGCACAAAGCGGGCTTTTTTATTTTAGGCGATGCCGTGATTATTTGTTCAGCGGCGACCATGCCGGGTCGGAACCGTCCTGCGGCAGCGGCAGGCGCTGTTCGTTATAACCCGTCAGGTCGATGGTGTAGATTTGCGCGCTGCGGCCCGTGCGGCGTACGCCCGTCGGGCTTTCCTTGAAGTAGGACAGTACGCGGCCATTCGGCGACCAGGTCGGGCCTTCGACGTGGAAAGCTTGCGTAATCAGACGCTCGCCACTGCCATCGGGACGGATAACGCCGATATAGAACTGGCCTTTCAGCATTTTGGTGAAGGCAATCAAATCACCGCGCGGCGACCATACGGGGTTGGCGTAGCGGCCATCACCGAAGGTAATACGCTTCGCGCCGCTGCCATCGGCGTTCATGACGTAAATCTGCTGCGTACCGCCACGGTCGGATTCAAACGCCACCTGACGTCCGTCGGGCGCGAAGCTGGGGCTGGTGTTAATCGAGCTGTCATTGGTCAGCTGACGCACCGCACGCGAACCCAGATCCAGCGTATAGATGTCGCTGTTACCGTTTTTGGACAGCGACATAATCACGCGGCGGCCATCGGGCGAGAAACGCGGCGCGAAGGTCATACCGGGGAAATCGCCCAGCACTTCCTGCTTGCCGGTGTCGATGTTGTAGACATAGACGCGCGGTTTGTTGTTGTAATACGCCATATAGGTGATTTTCTGTTCCGTCGGCGAGAAGCGCGGCGTCAGCACCAGCGCACGGCCATCGGTCAGATAGCGATGGTTCGCACCGTCCTGATCCATGATGGCCAGACGTTTTTCACGCGCATTCGCAGGACCGGATTCCGAAATGTACACGATGCGGCTGTCGAAATAACCGTCTTCACCGGTGATGCGTTTGTAAATCGCATCGGAAATGATGTGGGCGATGCGGCGCCAGTTTTCCGGCGTCGTCATATAGGCGGTGCCGACCATTTGCTGTTCGGAGAAGGCATCCCACAGGCGGAATTCGACGCGAGTTTTACCCTCCGCCGTTTTGCTGAGAACACCCGTCACCAGCGCCTGCGCGTTGATGGCGCGCCAGTCGCCGAAGCGCGGCCCCGCCTGCGCGGCGATGGAGTCCTGAATGAAAGAACGCTGATCGAGCGTGCGGAACAGGCCGGAGCGGTTGAGGTTCGCCGCAATCACCTGCGTCATCTTGGCGCCCATTTCGTTGTCCGCGGCGTTGCTGCCCTTGAAATCGGGAATGGCGATGGGCATCGGCGTGACGTTGCCCTTCGTGACGTCAATGCGCAGATCGGCCTGCGCCGGCACAGCCGCCGCCATGATGCCCAGCATCATCGCCGCCGCCAGAAAAATACCATAAAATTTACGCATCATAGACCTCTGTTGATAGGTGTTCGTTAGGTTTAGAACATTTCACGCGGATTAAAGTTCACGACTGTCGTCTTCCAGACATCATATTTATCAGGCGGCAAGGCAAAAGGCGAGCAAGAAGGATTGCGCACAGCCCGAAGCGCGCTGTCCGCCGCGGCCCGGAAAAAGCCATCGCGGTTATAACGGGCGGTATCGACCACCCGCGCGTCCCGCAGGGTACGGTCGGGGTTGATGACCATATAAATCTCGACGTTCAGGTCTTCGGCATCCTTGGCACCAGCGGGGAAGTTCCAGCATCCCTCCAGCTGGCGGCGCAGTGCGTCCTCCTCGCTCATGGTCATTTTCTGGCCGAGCGGCGCCTTGGCGCCGGAATCCGGCGTTGCGGTTTTAAGCCCCATATCCGGCTGGGTCGCATCGCTGGCCGGAGCCGGTTTTGAATCGGCAAGGTTTTTCAGCAGCGAATTGAAATCGCTGGCGTCATCCTTTTTCGGCTCTTTTTTCTCTTCTTTTTTGGGCGGCGGTTTTTTGTCCGCCTTGGCGAGCGGGTCTACCTCCGGCTTGGCGTCCTTCTTTTCGTCTTTTTTCGGTTTGGGCTCCGGCTTTTTGGGCGCGGGCGGCGTCGGTTCCTTCGCCGTGTTTTTCGGCGCGGGCGGCGGTGGCGGCTCGTCCTTTTTCTCTTCTTTTTTCTCCGGCGTCGGCGTGGCGACCTTGGTGGTTTCGGTCACCTTGCCCAGCTCCACAAACTCGACCATCACGGGCGCGGGAATTTCAAAATCCTTCTTCAGCCATGGCAGGCTGACCATCGTGACAATCACTGCCGCGATGTGAAACCCTGCCGATATGCCAAGAGAAGAAAGGCGCATGCGCCAGCTTCCAATCCAAAAGTTATTTCTTGCCCGACGTGGGGTCGGTCACCAGTGCGATTTTGGTGAAACCAAGGCTGCTGACCAGCCCCATCACCTGCATCACCTTGCCGTAGTCAAGCGCCTGATCCGCGCGGATATAGATGCGGCGTTCGGTGGTTTCCGCCGCAATCGATTGCAGCATCACCGTCAAACGGTCAACCGTGACCTTGGTTTCACCCACAAACATCGTGCCCTGACGGTCCAGCGTGATTTCCAGCGGCGCGTTATCCTGCTGGCCGATGGCCTGCGCATCCGCCTTGGGCAAATCGATTTGCACACCCGCCGTCAGCAGCGGCGCCGTCACCATGAAGATGACCAGCAGCACGAGCATGACGTCGACAAAGGGCGTGACGTTGATTTCCGCCATCACCCCGTGCGCGCGGCGGCGGCGGCCGCCGCTATTGCCGAGCTTGGCGCCCATCAGCTTTTGCCCTGCTGTTCGAAATGACGGCCGAGGATGGCGCTGAATTCGGTCGAGAACGCTTCCATACGGTCATGATAACGGTTGAGGTCGGTCGAAAATTTGTTATACGCCACAACCGCCGGAATAGCCGCGACAAGGCCGATGGCGGTCGCGAACAACGCCTCCGCAATACCGGGCGCAACGACGGCAAGGCTGGTGTTTTGCGAACCCGCAATCGCGGCAAAGCTGTTCATGATACCCCAGACCGTGCCGAACAGACCGACGAAGGGCGCGGTGGAGCCGACGGTGGCAAGGAACGTCATGTAGCGCTCCAGCTTGCTCACTTCGCGGCCGATGGCGCTGGCCATCGCGCGGTCGATACGCTGCTGCAATCCTGCGCGCAAATCACCGTCGATATGCACGGCGGCTTCGGCGGAGAGTTTCCATTCGTTCATGCCCGCGCAGAAAATCTGCGCCATCGGATCGCCGGGTTTGTTCTGGATTCTTTTATAGAGTTTATCCAGCACCTCGCCCGACCAGAAAGCGGCTTCGAATTTGGTTGCTTTGATGTTGATGGATTTGAAGGTAATCCACTTGTCGAAAATAATCGCCCAGCTCCAGATCGACGATCCGGCCAAAATCAACATCACGGTTTTGACGATGATGTCGGCCTGCAAAAACAGTCCCATAACGGACAAATCGTGATGCACGGTGCCCGCAAGCTGCGTGGTCTGTACGGCAATGGTCGGATCCATAATTCTCTCTTAAACCTCTGATTTAAATAAGTCCCGGACGGCTTGCGGTAATCTAACAGCTTTCAGGGCGTTATCAATACAGACGAGCGTGACTTTTATTTCACATATCAAGTCAGAGCCCCTGTAAATATCCTGCTGCATATCCATACTCGCGCCCCCAAGGCGGCTGATAGAGGTTTTGACGACCAAAAGGTCATCCAGCTTGGCGGGGCTGCGGAAATTTATGTTCATGGCAACAACGGCGAAGGCGATGCCTTGTTCCTTAAATAATTGGGCATGTTCGAACCCGGCATCGCGCAACATTTCGGTGCGCCCCCGCTCGGCAAAGCGGATATAGCTGGCGTGGTACACAATGCCGCCGGCATCGGTATCTTCGTAATAAACGCGGACGGGGAGTTCGTGGATTTTGGTCATGTTTTTCTTCTTTTTTGACAATTTTTGACGATTTTACCCCATTTCACCCCCCTGTCGAGCGAATTGCAAAGCCGCGGCGCAAAGCCCATACTGGCCTCAGACAACAAGGGTTTCGCATGCTCCCCCACCTTCTCCTGCTTTTGCTGTTCGTTCTGACGATTGCGCATCTGGTCACGCTGAAAATCTGCAGCGTCCGGCTGGATCACCGCACCGCGCCCGTTTTTGTCAGTGTCTGGGTATTGGCGGGCCTTGCCGCCACCGCGCCGGTTTTTGCGGATTTGTGGCGGGACGGGTTTGTGTTTTTGCAGCAGCATCCGCTGATGCTGGCGCTGGCGGTGGGCAAGGGCGTTTTGCTCTATGTGCTTTTGGTTGTCAGCCAGCAGCTGATGCAAATCAGCCTTTCTTCACGGCATTACGTCACGCCGCTGGCGGTGGGGATTCTGTCGGTGACCAACGCGCTGCTGGGCGAACAGCTGGCGCCGGGGCAATGGGCATCGGCACTTGGTCTTTGCGCCCTCGCCGCCGCGTTTTTTTTCAAGGGGCATTTGTCGGACCTGAACCGCACGTCGCGGATTCATTATGCCTTGCTGGTGGGGCTGTCGGTGCTGCTCGGCTCGCTTGATCATGCCCTGCTCTCGCGCGGGATGAACTGGTGCACGCTGCTGGGCGTATCGCATGTCGTGCTGCTGCTGCTGTCGGTCATTCTTTTGCGCGGGCAGATGGCGGTGTGGAAAAGCGCCCTTTTCGCCGCCCCCGCCATATTGGCGGGCCTGACCTATGCCGCCACCGAACTGGTCAAATTCTACCAGCAGGTCAGCATCAACCCTGTGACCGCCGTGGTCACGGTGCAGGCCTCGACCAAGCCTTTCATCATGCTGCTGGCCGCATGGGTATGGAAAGAACGCACCGCGCGCGAACAGCTGGTATGGGGCGTGATGGCGCTGCTGGTGATGCTGCCGCTGTTTTTCTAGACGGCTCAAAACATCAACAAAGCCCGACTGGCTTCCGGCATGCGCCGGAATGGCTTTCATTTTGAAAATGCATAGTTGCGCAACAGACCGTCACACCGGCGCAAGGCTGGTGCCCAGCGCCGCTCAAATAACATCCGCCTCCACCGGCAAATCCATTTGTAGGGCCATTTGTCTGTCTTTGACATTGGCGGGAGGTGTGAGGCCGAGGTGTTTGTATCCCGCATCCGAAATCATACGGCCGCGCGGGGTGCGGATGATAAAACCGCATTGCATCAGATACGGCTCGACGACTTCTTCCAGCACGTCGCGCTGTTCGGACAGGGCGGCGGCGATGGTTTCGACGCCCGCAGGGCCGCCCGCGTAGTTTTCGGCGATGCAGGACATATAACGTCTGTCCATGCTATCGAGGCCCTGGGCGTCAACCTCCAGCCGCAGCAGCGCGGCATCGGCGATTTTGGCATCGACGGTTTTGACATCCGCGACCAGCGCAAAATCGCGCACGCGGCGCGTCAGGCGTCCGGCGATACGCGGCGTGCCGCGGCTGCGGCGGGCAATTTCGAATGCACCTTCGTCGGTAATATCCATGCCGTGGATTTTCGCGCCGCGCATGACAATCCCCGCCAGTTCTTCGGCGTTGTAAAATTCAAGCCGCAGCGGAATACCAAATCGTTCGCGCAAAGGACGCGTAATCAAACCGCTGCGCGTGGTTGCCGCAACCAGCGTGAAGGGCGGCAGGTCGATGCGCACGCTGCGCGCGGCCGGCCCTTCGCCGATAATCAGATCAAGCTGGCGGTCTTCCATGGCGGGATAAAGAATTTCTTCGACCGCCGCATTCAGGCGGTGGATTTCATCGATGAACAACACATCGTTCGGCTGCAAATTCGTCAAAATCGCGGCCAAATCGCCCGCGCGCGAAATCACAGGGCCGGAGGTGGCGCGGAAACCGACGCCCAGTTCCTTGGATACAATCTGCGCCAGCGTGGTCTTGCCAAGACCGGGCGGGCCGAACAGCAGCACATGGTCCAGCGCCTCGCCGCGTTTTTTGGCGGCGTCGATAAAAATGCGCAGGTTTTCACGCGCCTTTTTCTGGCCGATGAATTCTTCGAGCGACAGCGGACGGATAGACGTCTCCCCCGCATCCATGTCGGCGTTATATTCGCCCGTCACGGCGCGCTGTGCGTTTTGTTCTGCTGTCATGCGCTCAGCTCCTTCAGGCTTTCGCGGATCAGATCGCCAAGGGCAATCGCCTCGCCTTTATCGCGGATGACGTTGGCAACAGCGCCAAAGGCCTCCGCACGGCCATAGCCGAGATTGATCAGCGCCGAGACGGCATCGTTGCTGACAGTTTGCGGTACCTCGACCACGGCGGCAGAGGCCTTCGCCCCTGTAGCCGCCTGTGCCTTGCCCGCTTTTTGTTGCGCGGCCGTGCCGAGGGCCATTTTACCCGCTTTTTCCTTCAGCTCCGTCACGATACGCAGCGCGAGTTTATCGCCCACGCCATCCGCGCGGCGCAGCGCCGCTTTATCCTGCGAGGCAATGACCAGCGGCAACTGTTCGACCTGCACGCTGCCAAGGATGCCCTGCGCGACTTTGGCGCCGACACCCTGCACGGTGCAGAGAATTTGAAACCAGTCTTTTTCCGCCGCATCGGCAAAGCCATAGAGCGTGATCTGGTCTTCGCGCACAATCGTTTCAATCAGCAGCGACACCGGCGTGCCGCGCGCGCTGCCGATACGCGACAGGGTGCGGCTGGAGGCATAGACCAGATACCCGACGCCGTTCACATCGATAATCACGTAATTCAGTCCGACGCTGTCGATGACGCCTGTCAGTTTTGCAATCATCGCACGCCCCCCGACATGATGCCGCCGAGTTTTTCGCGTGTCGCGCCGTGGTGTGCGTGGCAGATGGCAACGGCCAGCGCATCGGCGGCGTCATGGCTGGCCTCGACCCCCGGCAGCAGCACGCGGATCATCGCCTGCACCTGTTCTTTTTCCGCATGGCCGGCGCCGACCACGGATTTTTTGACCAGATTGGCCGGATATTCCGCCACGCGCAGCCCCGCCTTGGCCGGCGCCATCATGGCGACGCCGCGGGCAAGCCCGAGTTTCAGCGCGGATGCGGGGTTTTTATTCACGAATGTTTCCTCGATGGCGGCATGGGTCGGCTGCCACAGGGTAATCATTTTCATCAGTTCTTCGAAAATATGCGTCAGGCGGTCGGCCGTATCGGATTTGGCATTCGTCTGGATGACGCCATGGGAAATATGCGTCAGGCGGTTGCCCGTCACATCGACCACGCCCCAGCCGGTGCGCTGCAGCCCCGGATCGATGCCGAAAATCCTCACGTTGCCTCCCGCTTGGCCAGTTCTTGTAACGGACGCCCGTCAGGACGCCATCAGTTTCTCCATGATATCATCGGCGATGTCGAAATTGGCGAAAACGTTTTGCACATCGTCGCTGTCTTCGAGGGTTTCGATCATATCGAACAGGTCTTTCGCCTGTTCCTGCGTCAGCGAAACCGTATTGGACGGTTTCCAGATGATGCCGCTGGATTGCGGCGCGCCGAATTTTTTCTCGAGCGCTTCTTTCACCGTGATGAAATCTTCGGGCAGGGTCGCAATCTCGTGCGTCTCGCCATCGCTCTCGACATTTTCGGCGCCGGCTTCGACGGCGGCTTCGAACATCTGGTCATTGCCCGCGACGGCGGCCGGATAAACGATGGAGCCGATTTTGGAGAACATAAAGCTGACCGAGTTCGTCTCCCCCATCGCGCCGCCATTTTTGGAAAAGGCGGAGCGGACTTCCGCCGCGGTGCGGTTGCGGTTGTCGGTCAATGCCTCCACAATCACGGCAACGCCGCCGGGGCCGTAGCCTTCGTAGCGGACTTCGTCGTAGTTATTAGCATCCCCGCTGTTGGGGTTGGCGGATTCAATCGCCCGTTTGATCCGGTCGTTGGGCATATTGGCCGCCCTGGCGGCCAGAATGGCGGCGCGCAATCTGGGGTTGCCCTCAGGGATGGGCTGGCCCATTTTGGCGGCCACGGTGATTTCCCGGCCCAATTTGTTGAAAAGCTTGGCGCGTTTTTTATCCTGCGCGCCCTTGCGGTGCATAATATTTTTAAACTGCGAATGGCCGGCCATGGTTTTAGTCCCGCGGGTTTAGCGTTCTTTAAGGGCTTATCGTTAAGATAAGGATAGTCTCCTTTTGTTCTAGCATGCCGCTGAGGGGCAGAAAAGCGCGATTTTGCTTGAAAACTAACGACTTCGGCATTAGATGAATAATGTGCCATACCGCACGTATATATACATAAAGTAATCATGGCCTATCAATTTAAAAACATGACTGTGCTGCTGGTGGAAAGCACCCGCGCCATGGCCGACCTGACAAAATCCATCCTCATGACATTTGGGGTGACAGATATCCATACCGCCTTCACCGCGCAGGAAGGCTATGAGAAGTTTTGCACGCTGGAGCCCGACCTTGTCATCATCGACTGGCTGCAGGAACCGGACTCGGGCCTTGATCTCACGCGCCGCATCCGCAGCTCCGGCGACAGCCCTAACCCCTTCACGCCCATCATCCTGATGACGGGTTATAGCCAGAAAAAACGCGTCCTGCTGGCGCGGGATTCCGGCATTACGGAATTTTTGGTGAAACCCTTCACCGCGCGTGCGCTGTACCAGCGCATCGAACAGATCATCGAAATGCCGCGCTACTTTGTGGTCAGCGATAAATATTTCGGCCCCGACCGCCGCCGCAAGCGGGATTCAAACTACAAAGGCCCCGACCGCCGCGGCGACAACCAGCCGGAACCGTTCAGCTCGCCCGAACGTATCAAGGCCACCCTCTCCGCTGCCGAAAAGGCGCGTGAAATTCTGCGTAAACATACGCAGGAAACCGGCGCATCATCCTAAACTTTCATCCGAAGTAAAAAGAATAACCCCATCATGTCACAAGAACTTTTCCCGCAGCAGCAGAAAATTCGCCGCGCCGAACTCATCAGCCCGCCCAACCGACTGAAAGAAAAAGTCGGCAGCGGCGGCATTGATGAAGCCGTTTTGATGAAAGCGCAGGAACTGCTGGAGAAAAACACCATCAATTTCGAACCGATCGCCAATATGCTGCTCGACCTACTGGTCGAAGCCATCGCGGATGCCAAGGCAGGCACCACCAAAGGCGAAGAAGCCATCGAAGCCATGATCTACCCCGCCATGCAGATGAAGGCGCAGGGCAGCATGTTCCACTACCCACTTATCAGTGATATCAGCCATATATTGGTGAATTTTCTTGAAACGGTTGAAGACATGGACCGCGACGTTCTGGATATCGTGGTTGCGCATAAAATGTCCATCAAAGCCGTTCTTGCCAGCCACCTGAAGGGTGACGGCGGCAAAACAGGCAAAGAATTACGCGAAGCCTTGATGGAAGCCTGCGGCCGTTACTACCGCAACAAAAACAACTAAATCAAAAAGATAATGTGAAGATTTAATCTGATTTTTAAACAAAAATCAGATATTACTGCCCTGTCGCCGCCGCAACCAAATGCTGGCGCTGGCTCAGGGCATCGGAAATCGTCTCGGCGCCGGTTTCAAACGTCACCACAGCCATCTCCGCCCCGTCGGACAGAAAGGCCAGTACGGCGGCAGCCTGATTGGTTTCATCGATGCAGGCAACCTCGGCCGCCACCATCGTCAGGCCGGATGCCGTAGCAGGTTCAGACTGCTTCTTGGCAAAATCACCTGCGCAGCGCCCTTCAAGCGCAGAAATATATTGTGCCACCGCCTGCGCATCTGCGGGCCACGGCTGGACAGCCACCAGACTGTTGCCGCTTGTCCACCGCCATACGGAAATACCATTCGCCATTTCGGGCGCGGCGCCGTCATGCGCCATCCAGCCAAGCACGCGGGACGCCATCGACGGCACGGCTGCCGCTTTCGGCGCTACGGCGGCGACCTGTGTCACCGCCTCGGGGTCGGGCGACATAACAGCATCCTGCATGGCCTGCGCCGCCGGATTGCCGGCTGCCGGCTGTATCGCCTGCGGCGGTGTCGCGAGAGTGGGAAAGCGCACGGATACGGCATCGGCGGCCGCGCTGGGCGCACGGGTTGACGGTGCCAGCGTTTCCTGCACCGCCGCCATGCTGGCGGCCTCGTCGCGCAGACGTTCATTTTCAATTTTCAGCATGCGCTGCTGGCTCTCCAGCTCCGCCAGTGCGGCAAGCTCTGCCTCCGCTGCCGCGACATCGCCCGCTTTCAAACGCGCCGTGACCGCCTGATTTTCCAGCTGCAGGCGGCGGTTTTCTTCACGCAGGCGCTGTATTTCGTCGGACAGGCTGCTGCTGACGGCCTGTTCGCTGAGTTTCATGTCGCTGTTACGCGCCAGTTCGGCGGCGACGGCCTTGGCCTCTGCTGCTTTGGCTTCGGCCTGCGCGGGTGTCGGCAGTTTTGCCTGCGTATAGGCCTGCCCCTGCCCGTGCGCCGATGTGCAGCGCGCGAGCTCATCCAGTGCAGCGGCGGCGCCTTTCAGGGAAAAGCTGAGCTGCTGGTTGTTGAAATCCGCTTCCAGCACTTCCTTGCTGCGCATCATGTCAAAAAAATCGCGGTCATCGCCCATTTGGGAAATCAGGACTTCGGTCGTGGCGGCGATGGCGACCATCGTGCGGTGGATGGGGCCGACGTAAAACGTCACATAGTATTGCGACCCCGCCGTCAGGGATTTTTTACCAAAATCGATGGCCAGCGAACGCGCGCCCTTGGTATCGCTGGCCACGACCAGCGAATGGCCGTTCGCATAGCGCGTTTTCATGGAGCAAAAAGACTGCCCGTTCGACGATTTGATATTGATGGGGCCCACCACCCACTCGCCCGGTTCGCTGTGCAATACCTGCGCGGAAACCGGCAACGCGGCGCACAAGACGCCCACGGCCAGCAGCGCGGCAGATATCACATGGCGGAACATCATTCTATCCCCTCGCCTTTCGGCTGCACTCTACCGTTTATTGAACGACCACGGTTTCAAATTCATCGGATGTTTGCGGGGCTAGCGGGATCGCGGATACCGGCGGCTCCGGCGACATCACGCTGCGGCGGGTGTCTTCCTTGGGCATCGCGGCACGCACAGGCGCGGCAGGCGCCGCGGGCAGCGGCGACAAACCGGCGGACGACGACAGCGTGTAGAAAATATTATCACCCAGCGATTTTACCTGCGCCGCATCGGATGGATTGCCCGAATGCAAAATCGCGGCAAAGCTTGCGCCCGATTGCACAAACAGCATCGAGGTTTCATAGGTATTGCCCGGCATGCTGCAAGACAGCGTGCCATTTGCCACGGTGCCTGCGGGCGTCTGTTCAGCCGCGCCGAGTTTGACCGTCAGGTTCTGGGGGCAATCGTCGCGGTAGCGGCCGATGTAATCCTGCGCCAAACGGTCAAACGACTGGCCGGCAGCGGGCATTTGTTCGTAAAGCCCGCTCAGGCGGCCCAGCGTCCACTGGCGCGAAGCCTCCCCGCCCGATTGCTGCATGGGCTGGAATACCGCCCCGCGCACGCCGGATTGCTCCAGCAGGGTTTCAAGACTGACCGCACGGCCAGTTTGCGCGGGTGCAGGCGCCGCCATACCGCGCAGCGCAGGCTGCTCGGCGGCGGGCGCTTGCGGACGTGCCACCGGCTGCAGCGCAGGGGCGACCGGCGTTTTTACAGCAGGCTGCTGAACCGCCGCCTTCGGCGCGGGCGCACCCTGCGGGCGGTGGTGTTTCATGATGCCTTCAAGGAAGGCTTCGGCACGGTTGCCACCCGACGTCAAATCCGAAGCGCCCGCTGCCGGTTCAAGACGCGACAGGTTGCGCGCATTCGCCGCAGGTGACGGCGGTACGGCAGGCACAACAGCAACGTCACGCTTTTCCAGCGGGGGCAATGCCGACGCCGGTTGCGCCGCAGGTTTCGCCATTACAGCACGGGAAGACACCGCTGCAGGCTGCTGCGCGGCCATGGCTTTTTGCAGGGTGAGTTCGGCCTGTTTTTGCGCGGCAAGTTTTTGTTCAGCCGCCTGTTTCTGCTCAAGCGCCAGTTTCTGTTCAAGCGCCGCTTTTTCTTCGCGCAGCGTGCGGATTTCCGCCTCCGCCTTCAGACGGGCCGCATCACGCTCCTGCGCCAGCGCAGCTGTGCGCTCTGCTTGCAAACGGCGTTCTTCTTCGAGCTTGGCGATACGTTCGGCTTCAGCTTTGCGTTCTGCTTCCAGCTTTGCGACGCGTTCAGCCTCGGCCTTGCGTTCTGCTTCCAGTTTCGCCACACGCTCAGCCTCAGCCTTGCGCTCTGCTTCCAGTTTCGCCACACGCTCGGCCTCAGCTTTGCGTTCTACTTCCAGCTTCGCGACACGTTCAGCCTCAGCCTTGCGTTCAGCTTCCAGCTTCGCCACGCGCTCGGCTTCTGCTTTGCGTTCCGCTTCATACTGGGCGAGGCGTTCAGCTTTTTCTTTACGCTCTGTTTCCAGCTTCGCGATGCGTTCTGCTTCAGCCTTGCGTTCTGCTTCCAGTTTCGCCACGCGTTCAGCCTCGGCCTGACGTTCGGCTTCCAGCTTTGCGAGGCGTTCGGCTTCCGCTTTACGATCCGCCTCTGCTTTTGCGATACGTTCGGCTTCCAATGCGCGGGCGGCCTCCAGCTTCGCGACACGTTCAGCCTCGGCCTGACGTTCCGCTTCCAGCTTTGCGAGGCGCTCGGCTTCTGCCTTGCGCTCGGCCTCCAGCTTGGCAGCCAGTTCGGCATCGGCTTTACGCGCCGCTTCCAGTCTTTCGGCGCGCGCGGTTTCAGCGGCACGTTCCGCTTCGAGCTTTGCGGCGCGTTCCGCCTCGGCTCTGCGCTCGGCTTCCAGATTGGCGATACGAACGGCTTCGGCTTTGCGTTCTTCTTCCAGCTTCGCCAGACGCGTGGTCTCTAGCTGACGTTCGGCTTCAAGGGCAGCCAGACGCTGCGCCTCTGCTTCACGCGCGGCGACTTCCGCTTTCAGGCGGGATTCGAGTTGCGCCTTTTCTTCGGCAAGTTTCGGGTCGGGCTTGGCGGCGACCTCGACGGGGACTTCGACTGTCACCGGCGGCTTCGCTTTTTCAGCGGCCAGCGCGAGTTCAAGTTCTTTCGCCTGACGAACCTGTGCGGCCAGCTGCGCTTCCAGCTCGTTCGCGCGGCGCAGGGCATCTTCGGCCTTCGCGCGCTCGGCCTGTTGCAGCTTCAGGCTTTCAGCCAGATCTTTGTTGGCGGTTTCGGCATCCGCCAGCTGCTGACGCAGGGAGGCGCGCGCTTCTTCCGCCGCACCCAGTTTTTCTTCGAGGGCGCGGATTTTGGTATCCCCCTCACGCTTGGCCGTTTCAAGCGCGGGCAGAACGGTGCGGCTTTCGCTCAGCGCCGTTTCCAGCTGGCCGCGCAAAACGTTCCGCTCCCCCTCCAGCGTTGCAAGGCGGGCGTTGAAATCCTGTTCGGTTTTGCTCAGCGTCTCGGCCAGCTTGCGCGTTTCTTCTTCGCGCGCGGCCATCAGCTTGTTCATCTCCGCTTGTTTCTGCGCCAGCTCTTCGGCTTGCTGCTTGGCGGCAAGAACTTCGGCGACCTGCTTCGGCTCGGCCGCTTTCTCGGCGGGGACAGTAGCGGCGGGCGCTGCGGCGGTGCGCTCGGCAACGGCCTTTTCAAGTGCGGCGATTTGTTTTTGCAAACCTTCGGCCTGCATCAGCATCGCTTCCTGACGGCGTTCGGACTCCTGAACCTGCTGCTGTGCGTTTTGTGTCGTGGTGCTGGCGAGGGTTGCGATTTCCTGCTCTTTGTGCGCCATGTCGCGCTCCAGCCGTGCCGACTGGATTTTTTCCATCTCTCGCGCGCTCATGCCGACGTTTTCGGCAAATACCGCATGACCGGTCACAGCCATGGACGCGAGCAGTTTACGCTCGGGCGGCGCGCCCGCTTCGGCAGCATCGGCATTATCAAGCGCCGCAGCCTCGACGGCGCCCGCAGGTGCCGCGACGGCATCGGGGGCCGCTTCGGCCGCCGCGATGATCGTTTCCGCTTTCGGCGCTGCCGGTTTGGGCAGCGGCAGGGTTACGGCAGCGGTTTGGTCAGATTTTTTTTTGCTGACCGCGGCGGTTTTCGCAGCGGATTTTTCATCGTTCCAGACGATGTCATTTTCGGAGTATTGCCGCATGCTGGCGGCAGCGTTGGCCGCTTCCTGCTCCGCCGGTTTTGCTTTCAGCTTCTGGAAGAAGTTTTTAAACGGCGCCAGCGGCGATGCGGCGACTTTGGGCGGTTCTGCCTGCGGCGGGGTTATCTTGCCGGACTGGGCGGCAGCTTCGGCCATTTCGGCGGGCGGCAGGTCTACCTGTTCCTGCGGGCCGGCGAGTACGGTGGCGCAGGTCACAAGCTCTTTGTAGTTTTTGCCGAATTTGTTAATCGCAAAACGCACATCAATCGCCGAGGTCGTGACGCGCAGCGTGTCGCTGCGGCTGAACGTGTCATAGAGCGCATCGTCTTCGCCGATTTGCAACACCAGCGAGCGCGCCGTCGTCGCCTCCCCGCTGAAGGTGCGCGGGGCGAGGTTTTCCAGCGTCAGGGTGACTTCGTATTTTTTGCCGGGTTTAAAAAGATCATCGAAAAATTCGATACCGAGAGAGCCGAACCCCTCCACGCTGCGGGCGAAAGCCAGTGTGCTGGCCTGATCGAATTTGCCGACCATCGCGCAGTAAGGCGCGCCGCTGCTGTCGACGGTGCCGACTTTCCACTGCTCTTTCGGCTTGAGAACGCCGAGCATCTGAACGGCGGGCTGCGTTGCCTCGACGGCGGTGGCCAGAGCCATCAGGGCCGCAAGGGAAACACTCGTCAGGGCGAAAAAGCGTGAACGGCGCATGGGAAATCCTTGTCGATGGGGACGTGCAAAAAATTGTCGTTATTTAGGTGTGTCATCATAAGGATTTTTGCGTGTTTTGCCAGCAGTTTTTCGGAAAAGAGTGGTCATATTTCAGCGACATACCGCCCGTCCTGCCGGTTCTTGACAACAGGAAATTTTGCTAATATTATGAAAAAATTCAATTTTTAAACCCCAAGGCGGCTGTTGTGGCTTTCGGACAGGCAAACGGTATTTCTGCAGCTTTTGATCAAACCGCCGGCGGTACGCCGGAGGAGCGCAAGGCGCTTTTCAAAGCCATCCGCACCGGAAACACCGCCGAGGTGACAGAAACCCTCGCCCGCCAGCCGGGCGCGGCGCTGTGGCTGGAGCCGTTCAAAGCCGACGACAAGCCCTTTGCCGCCGACGACACCACCCTGATGGCCGCCGCACAGGTGCGGCGCTGCGATATGGTTAAACTGCTGCTCCAGCACGGGGCCGAAGCGTTGATCGACCGCCAGAACAGCCGCGGCTATACCGCGCTGATGTATGCGGCATGGCAAAATGCCGAAGAAGCGGCGGAGGCCTTGCTCTGGCACGGGGCCGACACCACCCGCACCTGCGAACAGGGGCATGATGCGCCGGTTCTGGCACGCATCCGTGGCCACGACGCGCTGGCCAAAATAATTGAAAAGCACCGCGACAAGACAGAGGGCCCCGCGGCCTGCCTGAACGGCACGGCGAAGGATGTACCGCTGATATCCCTGCCCGCCATCCGCCGCCGCACCCCCTGAACCCCGCGGCCTAGGCTATTTCTTTTCCCGCCGGAATGTCGTAATCATCGGGTATGAAAACACCTGCAAAAATCGCCGTCTCCGCCGCCCTGCTGGGGCTTGTCGCCTTTTACATCGCCGCCCCCTATCTGGCGATGGAGCGGCTTTATAAGGGCGTCATGCAAATGGATGCCAAAGTCATCGAAACCCATGTCGATTTTCCGATGCTGCGTGAATCGCTGAAGGAACAGGCCAACGTGTATCTTGCCGCGCGCGTGCCCAAGGGGCAGGACGGCCGCACGGGCATTTTCGGCGCGGCCAGCCTTGTCATGCTGCCCAAAATCGTCGAAGCGGTGGTGGATGCCTATGTCACGCCGACAGGCATGCGTCAGGCGCTTGACCGCGCCATCATCAAAATCGACGGACAGGATATTCAGGATAAAGAGCCCCGCCCCTTGTCGCGCAAGGATATCGATCATGCGTTTTTTGAAAACCCCGATACTTTCCGCATCGAGGCAAAGGGCATGGTATTTGTGATGCGCCTGCGCGACTGGCGGTGGAAACTGACCGAAGCGCGCCTGCCGCCCGAAGTTTTCGCGCGCCGCAAAGCGGATACGCAGGCCCCTGCGGAAAACCCCGCACCTGCGGCGCCCTGATATATTCGACGCCCTGATATATTTTTTTGAAAGCAGTATCCGTTAAACCGGACGCACGACCATGCTGCGGATTTTATCGGTATTCAGCGGTTGATGCTGGCCGTTTTTTTCAAGGCTGAAGCCATTGCCGCGCCAGATACCGTCTGCCACCTGCGCATAAACACGCATCGACAGCGCCGCCGCCTGTTTATCGGACGACAGTTTGAACGTGCGGCGGATATCCGACAGCTTGCGCAGATCTTCGCCCGCCAGCGTCATGCCGATATCACCGGTCAGATAGGCAATACGTTCTTTGCCGCGCGCGGTTTTGAGGGCTGTGGCTTTGTCAAGGAACAGGTCGGGGCCCGACCATGCGCTGCCTTCGTATACCGAAGCGCCCTTGGCGATATCACCCGTGACACCGTGCAAAAAGCCGATGGCTTCTTTCAGCACCGTCTTCACACGGCGGTTCGGACGTGCCGCGGCGCGTACGTTGAATTTTTCTGCAAGCGACAAGGCACGGCTATAGTCTTCTTTGGGAAGTTTTGCGTTATGCGCGGTGGCCATGGGATATCTCCTGCAAAAAATTGAATTTAAAATCAGTCGAGGTCTTCGTAGGCGACTTTGGGCCCCGCACCGTCCTTGCCGGCGTTAAGCTTGTAGGCCAAAGACGCTTCCAGAAACGCATCCAGATCGCCGTCCAGCACGCCCTGCGTGTCGGAGGTTTCATGCCCCGTGCGCAGGTCTTTGACCATCTGGTACGGGTGCAAAACATAAGAGCGTATCTGGTGGCCGAAACCGATGTCGGTTTTTTCATCTTCGCGCTGCTGTCTTTCGGCGTCGCGCATCATCTGTTCGCGCTCGTAGAGTTTCGCTTTCAGCATTTTCATCGCCTGGTCGCGGTTTTTGTGCTGGGAGCGTTCATTCTGGCACGCCACCACAATCCCCGTCGGGATGTGCGTCAGACGCACGGCGGAGTCCGTTTTGTTGACGTGCTGGCCGCCCGCGCCGCCGGAGCGGTAGGTATCCACGCGCAGATCTTTGGGGTCAATGGTGATGTCAATATCATCATCCACAACCGGCGTGACAGAGACGGAGCAAAAGCTGGTATGGCGGCGCGCGTTTGAATCGTAGGGCGAGATACGCACCAGACGATGCACGCCCGATTCAGATTTCAGCCAGCCATAGGCATTGGGGCCGGAAATTTCCAGCGTCGCGGATTTGATGCCCGCAACGTCGGCGTCCTGTTTGTCGAGCAGCGCGAGTTTATAATCATGCTGTTCCGCCCAGCGCATATACATGCGGAAGATAATCCCCGCCCAGTCGGCGGCTTCGGTACCGCCCGCGCCAGCGTTGATTTGCAGATAGGCGTCGCTGCCGTCCATTTCGCCGGACAGCAGGCTTTCCAGTTCGCGGCGCGCGACATCGGCCTTGATGGCATAGAGGGATTGCTCCGCCTCGCTCACCAATGCGGCATCGCCTTCCATCTCGGCAAGTTCGATCATGCCGAGCTGGTCGGTCAGGTTGTTTTCGATGGCACGGACACCATCGATTTGACCTTCGAGGCGGGTGCGTTCCTTGAGGATTTTTTGCGCGCGTTCCTGATTATCCCAAAGCTTGGGATCCTCGGCGAGCGCATTCAGTTCGGCAAGACGGTGGACGGCACGGTCCCAGTCAAAGATGCCTCCTCAGCAGATCGAGGGAGGCTTTGATATCCTCCACCGCTGCTAAGACTTCGCTTTTCATGACAAAACTCCGTTATCCGGTGGCTGTGCTGCGATTAAGCGGCCAGCTGCTGCTGTTCTTCAACCGGGCCGCTCTGGATATGTGCTGCCATGTTCTGGATGAAGGAAGACAGGTCTGCGCCCTCGCCCGTCATCAGGATGCCATCGACGTGTTCGGCCGCGCCGCTCCAGACGGCACCGGCTGCGACGAGGATCTGGTGCGAACGCTCGGGGCCCGTGACGGTGAAGCCTTTGGCGAGTTCGATTTTGGCCAGCAGTTCGACTGCATCGCCCATGAATACCATCGGCTTGCCCGCGGTGATGAAGCTGGAAATGATACGCTCCGCATGCGGGTTCGAACCCAGTTTCTGCACGCTGCGCGCACCGGCGGGTACGACAAGCGCGTCAAAATCGGAACCCAGCGTCTGGCCGATTTGCTGATCTACGGGGAAATACAGGCCCCAGCCGTTGCTTTGGCTGTTCCAGCTGTTGACGAGGCCACTTTCCGTGCCGACGGTTTTGACGGTCGCACCGGTTTTCAGCATATCGCGCTGAACGGTGGACATAACGGCTTCATCAACGCCGTTGGAAACGAGTACCAGAACCTTGCGACCGGAAAGTTGGATATCCATGTAGATTACTCCCTTGTTATTATTGCTTATTTTTCGACAAAGCGGGATAGCGGCATAAAAGCGCGGCTTTTCAGATGGTTGGCAACATAATGTGCGAGACCTGACAGAGTCAAGATTTTTCTTAACGCGGAATACTTTGACCGCAGGCCATATGTACAAAAATTGACATAATAACAAGGGCATGCTATGATCCTTTATTATTTGTTCAACCACGCCACAGGCCGCCCGATGACGCAGGACGCAGACGAACAGCACGCCGCGCTATTCCGCGCTGTCCGTATGGATGACGCCGCAGCGCTGCAGAAAATCCTCGAAGAGTCGCCGGACGCCGCCAGCTGGCATGAAAAGCCCGCAGACAAGCTGACACCCCTGCACGTCGCCGCCCATCACGGCAGCACGCAGGCCATCCGGATTTTATACAAACACAACGCCGAACTGGACGCGCAGGACACGGACGGCTGGACGCCGCTGATGTATGCCGCGGCCTTTGGCGTGCATCAGGCCGTCACAGCACTGATCGAATGTGGCGCCAACCCGCATATCGAAGATAACAGCGGCGATACCCCGCTGACCAAAGCCGTCAAACGTTTCCGCAGCGACATGACGCCGGTTGATTATTCCTCGCTGACGGCGCTGGTGACGGCGGGTGTGGACCCTGCGCGTAAAGCCTCCGGCGGTGACAGTGCCTTCAGCCTTGCCAAATCGTTCAACCGCAACAGCGCCGTGATGGCCCTGATACACGCGGACCGCCTGCGCATCGACCACGCCGATCTGGCCGCAGGCAAGGAGCCCGCCATCCGTATCATGACCCCGCCGACCATCAAAAAAAGAAACAGGCCGGGGCAGAATACCGCCGGCCTGTCTTGATGCCCCCCTGCGTCAAAGCCCGGGTTTGGGCATGGCTTTGAGCAAGGCGATGCGTTCTTCCGGTGTCAGGCTTTCCGCCATATCCACCACCATTTTCTGTCCGTGCAGCTGCAGGGCATCGACGGATTTGTAAAGTTCGTCAAACGCCTTCTGAAGCGCGGCCTTGTCGTAGTCTTTCTGCTCCAGCACCTGACGCACGGCCAGACGTTTCGCGCGGATATCGCCCAGCATCTCGCGCACCTGCGGCAGTTCTTTTTTTAGCTCCGCCTTGACCTTGTCGCGCGTTTCGGGCGGCAGGGTGCGGAAATTCTTTGCGGCTTCCGATAACCGCTCCATACGCTGCGCGGCGGGCGGCGTGCCATAGCGGCCCATCAAAAGCCCGCCCATGAACATATTCGCGGCCAGCGACAGAAACAGCGCGCCGTAAATCCAGAAAGATGTTTTTTTGCAAACCATATCGCTCATGACCATTCCTCCCATCCGATATCACCGTCAATCATTGAAAAAATCACCGCGATGTCTTCATCGCCCTGCGGCGCGGCTTGCTGGGATTGCCCCAGATGCAGCCCCAAAAGCCCCACCAGCGCGAAAACCGTGCAGGCGAAGGCCAGCCCCATGCGCATATCCGGCAGCAGTGATGCTACCCAGATCTGCCAGCCGCGCGGCGCGGCGGCGGGCGCCGATTGCCGCTGCGGCATATGGGTGGCCACCTGCACAATCCGCGCATGCAGATCATCCGGCACATCTTCGCGCAGCAGGCTGAATTGCCGCATCAGCGCGTCTTCTTTTTGTGTGTCATTATGACGGTTCATCATTTCCCCCGTTTCTCACTCTTTGTCTTCCAGCGCTTCCAGCATCGGCTTTAACGCGCGGCGGGCCCTGACCAGCAGTCCTTCCAGTGCCTTGATATGCACCCCCATCACGGCGGCGGCTTCGGCATTGGTCATTTCCTCGAGGTAGCACAGCGTGACCGCCATCCGCTGACGCTCCGGCAAACTGCGGAGCATGGCGCGCAGACGCTTTTTCTTTTCGGTTTCTGCATATCCCTGCTCCGTATTCGCCGTCATATCTTCTATATCGGCGGATATCTCTCCACCCTGCGGCTGGCGGGATTTTTTTCGCAAAAAATCGTAACAGCAATTCACCACAATCCGGTGCATCCACGTCGTGACGGCAGATTCGCCCGCCCGCCATGTCGGGGCGTACATCCAGACGCGCATCATGGCGTCCTGCGCGGCATCCTGCGCGTCGGCTTGATTATAAAGCATGCCATAGGCGACGTTATAAGCCCGCTTCAGGTGGCGGCGCACCAGCATATCAAACGCGCGGGCATCGCCAGAAGCCACAGCCGCCATCAGCGCCTCGTCGGCGGCTGTGGCGGCTGGGTTTTCCTGAAATGCGCCGGGCTGGCCTGTCACGGCACGATATCAGCGGTTGAATTGATAGGTGACGCTGCCATCGCGCGTATTGCCCCGCACGCCGGTATGGCTGCGCGTCACGGTATGCGTGCCGGCGTCATGCGATGTGGTGGTCGCATTGCTGTAGGTTTTCCCGCCGTCCGTGGTAACGCTTTTGGTTTTGTCGATGCCGCTGCCGGTTTTGCTGACGTTGGATTCATAGCTGCCGGTCTTGCCACCGGACGTCGTATAGCTGCCGCTGCGCTGGCCGTCGCCTGCCGTGCCGGTATAGGTGGCCGATTTGCCGTTCTGGCCCTCGACCGTGTTGCTATAGGTGCCGGTTTCCTTGTCGTAGCTGCGGCTGGAATCATAGCCGTATGATTTGCCGCTGTTCGTGGTCACGTTTTTTTGCGCATCGACCCCTTCGCCCTTGGTATAGGACTTCTGGGTATTCACCACGCCGCCACGGCCGTTGCCGGTCTGGATGTCTTTCTGGCGGCTGCGGCCTTCACCACGCTCGACGTTGCGGGTGGTATCGACCGTGGCCGAACGCCCGCCGCTGCCCGTGAAGCTGCCGCTGCGGCTGCGCTCGCGCGCGTCGGCATCCGCCGCACTTACCGTGCAAAACACGCCCAGCGCCATGACCGCGCAAACCGCTGTAGAGAAAAAACGGAACGACAGGCTTGAAGGTTTAAAAGCGGACGGCATGCGGCGATCTCCCGAATAAATATTGTTTCAAAGCCCCTTTCGGGCTTGCTTGGAGATGATACCAGTGAAGCGTTAAAAACCCTGCGCGCCCGCGCTTATAATTTTATGTAAATAAAATCAGGCGGATAGCTGCATCACGCGCAACAGAAGAGGAAAAAAGTTTGGAGCGGGCGACGGGATTCGAACCCGCGACATTCAGCTTGGGAAGCTGACGCTCTACCAGCTGAGCTACACCCGCGATTGGTAGGACAGGCCTTTTATCGCGCTTTTCGGGGTTTTTGGCAAGGGCCTATATTTTATGAAAAAATTCTTTTCTTGCCCGTATCCACAAAACATCTTTACAACCTACGGCTTGAAAAGATAAGAAAGATTGTCCTGCCTTCTGCTGCCTTGGTCAAATTCATCCTTTTGAAAATAAACAAAAGTGGCGCGGCGGGAAACCTTTCAGAATATTTTCAAGTCATGCTCTCAGTCTCAAGGAGTTATTAGTAATGAAGTTGGTCAAACGAGTCCTCTGCCTCATGGGCGTGCTGGTGATTGCCGCCTGCTCCGGCGTTGGCAGCAACTCCACCGTGGATGCGCTGAACAAAGCGCAAGCCGTCGGTTCCCCCTTCACCAAAACGCTGGCCGCGGAATACCGCGACTATGCGAACATGAAGCAAAACCAATTCATGGATCACGCTGACGCGCTGCACTTCGCACGCAAAGGCCTCGCCTCTGCAAGCGGCGTTGTTGTGATGCCCGAAACCCTGGACGACTGGGATCTGAGCGACAAGAACATCGTCGACCTGACCCAAGCCCGCGCCGACCTCGTCGATGCGCTTGAAAACGGCGGCCGCGAACTGGCTTCCGACAAGGCAGGCGTTGCACAGGCGAAATTCGACTGCTGGGTAGAACAGCAGGAAGAAAGCTGGAGCAAAGACGTTCCCTGCAAATCCCAATTCCATGACGCGCTGAAAGCGCTGCAGGATGTTGTCGGCAAGAAGCCTGTTGAAGAGGCATTCCCCGCCCCCGTGACCGAAATGCCGAAAGGCGAACCGGTTGCCGTCGAACAAGCGATGTTCATCGTCTTCTTCGATTGGGACAAAAACGACATTACCGCCAGCGCGAATGACGTTCTGGACGCTGTTGCACAGGAAATCCGCAGCCGCAAAGACATCAACGGTATCGTTGTTGTCGGCCACACGGATACCTCGGGCGGCGTTGCCTATAACCAGAAACTGTCCCTGCGCCGTGCAGAAGCCGTCAAAAAAGGCCTCGTTGCACGTGGTGTGGATGCAGCTAAACTGCGCGTCGAAGGCCGCGGTAAAACCGACCTGCTCGTCCAGACGGCAGACGGCGTCCGCGAACCGGCAAACCGTCGCGCTCAAATCACGCTCGAGTAATCCTCGCGCGCTGCATCGAGAGACGCAGACTTGAAAGAAGACCGGCCAGCAAACTGGCCGGTTTTCTTTTTGGCGCCTATCGGATATGATGCCTTTGTCTTACTTACAGGTCGGTCATGTATTCCAGCACCACGCATAACGTCACCGTTTCGGTCAATCCCGTCTATCTGGACGGTGAGTCGTCGCCGGACAAAAATCTTTTCGTCTGGGCCTATACGGTCAAGATAGAAAACAAAGGCACCGAAGCGCTGCAACTGCGCACGCGCCACTGGAAAATTACCGACGCGCTCGGCCGCGTGCAGGAAGTCCGCGGCCCCGGCGTTGTCGGCGAACAGCCCGTGCTCAACCCCGGCGAAAGTTTTGAATATACCAGCGGCACGCCGCTGCCGACGCCCAGCGGCATCATGATGGGCAGCTACGCCATGGAAATGCCTGACGGCCGCATGGTCGATATCGACATTCCGGCCTTTTCGCTGGACGCGCCGGGCGCACCGCGGCAAATCAATTAACAAGGGCGGAATCAACGCGCCATGAGCTTCAAACCGGTTTTTTATGTGATAGGCATCCTGCTGCTGATTTTATCGGCCGCGATGCTGTTGCCGGTTTTCATCGACCTTGCGCATGACAGCGGCGACTGGCGGGTGTTTGCCAGCGCGCAGCTGATTACCGCTTTTGTCGGCTTTGCCCTGATTTTCTCGAACCGCGAGGAGAACTTCACCCTCAACCTGCGCCAGACGTTCGTCCTGTCGTCGACCAGCTGGGTGTTCATGACAGCCTTTGCCGCGTTGCCCTTTTGCTTTGCGGAAATAAAGCTGCCTTTTACCCATGCGTTTTTCGAAGCGATGTCGGGCCTGACCACCACCGGCGCCACCGTCATCACCGGGCTTGATACCCTGCCCAAAGGCATCCTGCTGTGGCGCGCGATGCTGCAGTGGCTGGGCGGTATCGGGTTCCTCGTCGTCGCGCTGGCCGTTCTGCCGCTGCTGCAGGTATCGGGGATGCAGATCTTCAAAACCCAGTCCTTCGGCATGGAAAAAGTCCTGCCGAGCGCCCAGCAAATGGCCATATATATTTTGATGGTCTATGCCCTGCTGACACTGACCTGCGCCATTTTACTGTTTGCCGCGGATATGTCGCTGTTCGATGCGTTTTGCCACGCGATGACATCGGTTGCGACAGGCGGATTTGCGAATTACGACGCCTCCATCGGCCATTTCAAAAGCGCGACCATCGACTGGATCGTGATCGTGTTCATGTGGCTGGGCGCCCTGCCCTTCGTGCTCTATGTGCGCATGCTGAAAGGTAACGGCCGCGCGGTCATCGACGATGTACAGGTCCGCGCCTTTTTTACCATCCTGCTGTCAATGTCTCTGCTGATTGCGCTGTTCCTGCTGTCGACCGGACAAATGCCGCTTTTCGATGCGATCCGCAATTCGGTTTTCATGTTGACCACGCTGATGACGACCACGGGCTTTGCCAGCGGCGACTACAGCAAATGGGGCCCGCTGGCCGAAGGCGTCGCCTTCGTCGCCATGTATCTGGGCGCCTGTTCGGGCTCGACCGCCGGCGGTATCAAAACCTTCCGTCTGCAAATCCTTTTCGCCATGGTGCAGCAGCAGGTGCGCCGGCTGATCGTGCCGCATGGCGTGTTTCAGGTGCATTACAATAAAAAAGTCGTCGATAACGATGTCCTGACCTCGGTTGCCGTGTTTTTCTTTGTGCATATCCTGACGTGGATGGGCGTGACCATCCTGCTGCACCTGACGGGGCTTGATTTCACCACGGCCGTCTCTGGCGCGATATCGGCGGTCAGCAACGTCGGCCCGGGCCTTGGCAATCTTATCGGGCCTGCGGGTACCTTTACCTCGCTCGATAAAGACGCCTTGTGGATTTTGTCCTTTGCCATGCTGCTGGGACGGATGGAGTTTCTGACCCTTTTCGTACTGCTCGCGCCCCGTTTCTGGCGGGATTGATACGGGCGTAAAAAACAAAAACCCCGGCGTGCCGTTCAGGCCGCCGGGGGTTTTGTTTTCAATCTTACGGGCTTTGGCTTAGGGCTGGCCGAAAGTACCGCCGACCGTCGTCAGGATACCCTGCGACAAGTCATCGACCAGTGCCTGTACGATATCATGATACGCCTTTTCGCGCTGGGCGAGCGTCGCGCCGCCCGTCAGGGTACGCTGGCGGGTGGCCACCACGCTGGCGCGGCCCGTCACAATATCCGGCGCGGCTTCGTCGGCCAGCTCAAAGCGCAGCGCCACGCGGGCGTCGAACTGCTCGTCCGGCTCCGTCGGCAGCAGGCCGAGGACACCCTCTTTCGGCGGCAGCGTGGAGCGGCGGACGGAAGCATCCTCCACAATCACCCGCATCACATTCTGGCCGCCCACGGGAATCACCTGACGGCTGGCCAGCGTTTGCGCGGCCATCGACGGCGTCACCTTGAACAGGTGATCGACGTTCGGCGCGCCCATGGGGGCACGGTAGGCATCCTGAATATCCAGACGCGCGGCGTTGACGCGGACAGCAGGAGACTTGCCGTAGGCGATATCCGGCCATTCATTGGTGACGTTGGACGTCAGGCAGCCCGACAGCATCAAGACCGCCGCAAAACCCGCGGCAAGCCCCAGAAAACGGCGGCGGGCGACAAAGGAATTCATCATGTGTTTTTCTCCTGATAGACATCATCGAGTTCATTGCTGTTGAAAAGATATTCTTCGCTGCAAAACTCGCATTTAATCGATACATGGCCTTCTTTTTGGCAAATATCCTCCAGCTCCGCCCTCGGGATGGTGCGCAGGATATCCTCCACGCGCTGGCGCGAACAGCGGCATTTGAAACGCAGATGCGTGGGCGAATAAATACGCACGCCATCTTCGTTAAAAAGCCTGTATAGAACGTCCGCCGAATGCAGCGCGGGCGAGAGAATTTCGCCATCCGAACAGGTATCCAGCAGCATCACCGCGCGCGCCCAGTCATCAAGGCTCACCTCGGCAGATACTTTGCGGCCCGCGTCGTCTTCGGGCATTTGTTGAATCATAATCGCGCCCGCGCGCCACTGTCCGTCCTGCGGATGCACAGCCAACTTGAAGGAGGTTTTAATCTGTTCCGACTGCGTCAGGTAATGCTGCACGGCCTCGACGATGCTTTCGCCCTTCAGCTCGACAATCCCCTGATAACGGTTTTCGACCTGCCCCTGATCGACCGTGAAGGCGATATAGCCCTTGCCCAGCAGATAGTAATACCCGTTTTCGGTATCCTTCTTGCGCTTGGCCAGTTTCTTCACGGCCTGTTCGTCAAAACTGGCATAGGCACGGACTTCGCCCATATGGGTGACGTCGGCCACCAGCATGCGGATGGGCCCGTCGCCCTTGATTTGCAGGGTAAAGACCCCCTCGTATTTCAGCATGGCAGCGAGCAGCAGGCACAGCGCCGTCACCTCGCTCAAAAGGCCGGAGACCGGCGGCGGGTAGTCGTGCTGCGTCATAATGCGCGCCAGCACATCGCCCATACGGACCATGCGCCCGCGCACGTTGGTTTTTTCCAGGCGGAAGGGCTGGATGACGTTATCGTCCACCAGTCCCGATTGTTCCGTGCCGTCTTTTTTGATACGAATAGCCATAGCGTCCTATCCTAACATAGATGGTCGAAAATGGACAAAAAGCCAGCCAAAGACCAGAAAAAAAAGCGCACCCCGCGCAAAATTACCCCGCGTTATTTGGAAAATGCGGCGCTTTACTATTTGCAGCGCTATGCCAGTTCCGCCGGAAACCTGCGGCGGGTGCTGACGCGCAAGGTAGACCGCTCCTGCCAGTTCCACGGCACGCCGCCCGATGAATTTTACCCTGTTATCGACGCCCTGGTGGCGCGGTACGAAAAAAGCGGGCTTTTGAACGATACCCTCTATGCCGAAGGGCGCACCGCCAGCCTGCGGCGGCAGGGCAAGTCGCGGCAGGCGATTGCCGCCAATCTCAAGGTCAAGGGTCTGGCGCCCGATATTATCCAGCAGGCACTGGACAGCGTGGATGGCGACCGCGCGGATACCACCCTGCCCGCCGAACTGGCCGCCGCGCTGAAACTGGCGCGCAAACGTAAAATCGGGCGGTTCAATCCGAAACCGGAAAGCGACCCGCTGCTGCGCCGTAAACAGCAAATGCGTGAAATGGGCATCATGGCCCGCGGCGGTTTCAGCTATGACATCGCGCGTCAGGCGCTCGACTTCAACGCCGACGACGTCGATGGCGGCTTAGACGATTTTACTTGATCACTTTCAGGTGGGTGCCTTCGGCGGCTTCGTTATGCGGCTTTTTGGTCAGCACGCGCGACGAGGGGAAAATCACGCGCGCCGTGGTGCCGCGTCCCTTCTCGCTGATAATCTTGAAGCGTCCGCCGTGCAGCGTCACGAGTGAATCCACAATCGTAAGGCCAAGCCCCGTGCCGGCTTTCATGCCGCTGAAGGTCGTATCGACCTTGCCGAACGGCTGCATGGCTTTTTTGATTTCATCTTCGGTCATGCCGATACCGGTATCGGTTACGTCGATGACCAGCTCTCCCGTCGTATCCTCGATTTTCGCGGTGACATCGACTTTGCCGCCTTCGGGCGTGAATTTGATGGCGTTGCCGATAAGGTTCAGCATGATCTGCTTCACGCCCAGCTCTTCCGCCACCAGTTCCGGCAGATCGTCGGGGATATGCATGTTCACTTCAACGCCCGCCTGTTCGATGCGGGTCGACATGATAATCATGCAGGATTTCAGCGCCTTGGGCAGGCGGAACGTCGTGACCGCCAGTTCGCGGTTACCCGTTTCGATTTTGGATACTTCCAGAATTTCGCTGATGACCTTCAGCAGGTAATTGCCGCTGTCGTAGATATCCTGTGCGTATTCTTTATAGACAGGCACGCCCAGCGGGCCCATGACTTCGTCTTTGATAATCTCCGAAAAACCGATAACGGCGTTGAGCGGCGTGCGCAGCTCGTGGCTCATGTTGGCAAGGAATTCCATGCGGGTACGGCTGGAAATCTCCGCCTGCAACCTTGCCTCGCGCATGGTGTTTTCGGCCTGTTTGCGTTCGGTGACATCCCAGATGCTGCCTTCGAAATACTCGACGCTGCCGCGTTCGTTGCGCACCACGCGGGCGTTTTCCATGATCCAGACGCGTTTACCGTCCTTGCGTTTGACTTCGGTTTCAATGCCCGACACGCGGCCTTCGAACAGCAGTTTGTCGACAAAGGCCTTGCGGTCTTCTGCGCGGACATAAATCTGCGTACCGATATCCTTGACCGAGACCATCAGATCCTCGGCGGATTTATAACCCAGAATTTCCGCAAGCGCGGGGTTGGCGCTGATAAACCGGCCCTCCGGCGATATCTGATAAATACCGCCGATAGAATTTTCAAACATACCGCGAAACCGCTGCTCGGCTTCACGCATCGCCTGTTCGGCGCGGCGGCGTTTTTCGATATCGGTGATCGTACCGACGACGCGGATGCTCTTGTCTTCCGCCATGCGCAGCATACTGAAGGCGATTTCCACGGGCTTGAAGGCATCATTGCCCGGATTGATACGGGTTTCGATACGGTAAGCCTGACGCTCGCCGCGCACCAGTTCTTCGAACATTTCTTTTTGCGGCATCTGGTCTTGCGGTTCCAGCATCAGAAACAGCGACTGGCCGAGCGTTTCCTGCACCTCCAGATGGGTAATCCGCTTCCATGTTTCATTCAGGAAGACCAGTTTACCCGTTTCATCCGTTTCAAAAATAACATCGGAGACGGAGTTGATAACCGCGCGGTATTCCCGTTCGCTCTTGCGCAAGGCATGGAACAGCTGGTCGCGTTCGGAAATGCGGCTTTGCAGTTCGCTATGCGCGCCTTTAAGCGTCCGCGACATTTCGGCAAGTTTTTGTTCCTGCCGTTGGCGTTTTTCGGCATAGGCCGCCCAGACCAGCGTCAACGCAATCACGATCATACCCGCCGCCCACGGTGACGAGCTGAGAACCTTTGCCACGCGTGACGGGCGGACATCCAGATAGACGTCCCAGAATTTTCCGCCCATTTGCAGGGTGTCGCTCACACGCTCTGTGCTGAAACCGGCAAGGCGACCGCCTTCATCCTGCATGCGGCGGTCGAACAGCACATGGCCGCTGTCGCGGTCGCGCATCATGATACGGGCGAGATCATCCGCATAGGCTTTGAGGCTGGGCGCGAAAATCTTGTCCGGCGTTGTCATGGCCATAAAAATACCTGTGCCGCCGGATGCCGTGCGTAGTTTGACAACCAGTGCGACAGGGCTTTCGCCGCCGCCCATGCGCTGCGTGAAGGCCGGCCACGGCGCCTTGTACAAATAGCCGATCTGGCCGAATTCCAGATCGCGCATATGCCCCACCAATTCCTTGTATCCTGGCCAGCCGAGCTGTGCGCGGTACATCTGATAGCGGGTTTTGTTCTGAATATCTTCCTGATACCAGACGTCGCTGTCGGTCGTCCACAGGATGGCGTCAAGCGCCGCCCCGTCTGTCAGCAAATGCTGTACGCTTTGCGCGATGCGTTCATCATCCTGACGCCCCTGTTCCAGCGTGGCGTAGAAATGCCCCAGTGTGCTGACCATTTTTTCGCTGCGGCGCACGGAATCTTCGCCCATACGCACAATGTCGCGGCTGATACGGCGCAGCTCCTGCGCCTTCATATCGCCGATGGTGAAATGGAGAATGACAAAAACAAGCGCAGCAAGCACAAGGCCGTTGATAAGAACAAACGAACGCGCCATGCCCGCCCGCATGCCGCCTGTTGATGACGGTGCCTCGTCATCCTGTAACTTTTGCTTCTTTGCGCCCGACTGCAAAGTAGAAATCCCCTGTTATGCGAGCCCCCCACAGGCCCTTGCCGATTTATCCTCCAATCGGCGGCTTTTGTCACCAGATGATAACAAAAAGGAGGCGAAGAAGAGTGCCTAACCCCATGATTAAACATTATGATTAATCTTTTATTAAAATTGCCTCAAATTATCGAAAAATCTTTGATATCGGCAAATAAGCAATAATATTACATCGTTTTTTGTACACATAATACGATTTTAGGGGCTGACTCCTTCCGTAAATTTCAATACACTCGTTCCTGTTCTCGCCATATAGCAGCCTGAACAGGGTGTGTGTTTAACTGTTGAAATCACTGCCGTATTCCCGCGCGGGATACGGCCTTGTCACGGGTGCCTTGCACGATGGAAAACAAAAAACGCATTTTTACGGTTCTGTGCATTGATGGCGGCGGCGTGCGCGGAGTAATCCCTGCCCGCGTACTGCAGGAAATCGAAGAGCGTACGGGCAAACCGATTTCGGAAATGTTCGACCTTGTCGGCGGCCCTTCGACCGGCGCGATTATCGCGGCAGGCCTGACCGTCCCCGACCCGCAGGAACCCGGCAAGCCGAAATACTCGGCGCTTGAAATCAAGAATTTCTATTTCCAGCACACCCCGAAAATTTTCCCCGACCTGAAATTCAAAGGTCTGCGTAAAATTTCCAGCGGCGTCATGTATGACCCCAAACCGCTCGAAGACGCGCTCGACAACAGCTTCGGCGATGCCAAGATGAAGGACTCGCTGACGCATCTGATGATCCCCGCGACGGATATCAAGAATTTCCGCCCCGTCTGGATCAATAACTTCAAAGGCCAGAAAGACGCCTCGCCCGAAGGCTGGTCGTCCATGCCGATGAAAGACGCCGTGCGCGCCAGCACCACCGCGCCCACGTATTTTCCGGCGAAATACTATAAAACCGTGCCGAACGAGGATATGCCCAACGTCACCCATCGCCATGCGCTGATCGATGGCGGGTTTTTCGCGGGCAACATGATGCGCCGCATGCTGACACAGGCCAAGAAACTGGCGCCGCCCGATGCGGAAATCGTGATGGTGCACGTTGGCACCGGCAACGTCGATCACAGCCTGTCGCCCGAGGAGTTCAATAAACTCGGCCCCATCGGTCTTGTCAGCAAATCCAGCGGCAACCTGCTCATCTCCCTCGCCACCAGCATCAATGCCGAAGATATCGCGGACGATGTGCGTGACGAACTGGGCGACCGCATGCTCAGCTTTGACGGTTTCATCAACCGCGAGGCCGACCCGCAAGACCCGACGCCGACGATGGATGATTCAAGCGCTGAAAACCTCAAGGCGCTTGAACGCTTCGCCGAAAAAATCATCAAGGACAACAGCGCGGATATCGACCGCCTGTGCACCATGCTGAAACGCCGCAGCTACGCGGAAGAGTTGCATCAGGACAGCAAAGTCGCGCTGCAGGCACTGTCGGAAAAACTGGCGGAGCCGAAAACCGTCAAATCCCTCGCCAAACTGTATAAAAAGATCCTGAGCTTTGCGAGCGGCATCGACGATGGCAGCAAGCCCGAACCGGGCGATGCGGAGCTGAAAGCCCTCGCCCGCCGCCTGACCGAGACGCATAAAAGCGATCTCGACCGTATTTATAACGTGATTCAAGACAGGCTCGAAAACCAGAGCAAGATTTTGAACAGCATCAAGGAAGCCGGCGACGACCTGACCAAATTCGTCAAAAAAATTACCGGCATCGACCAGAAGCCAGAAAACGACAACCAGAGCCCCGACGGCAAGGACGCGCCGGACAGCGCAGACAAACCGCCCACCGCCAGCTACGACGCCCCGGCCCGCCGCCGCGGCCCCTTCTGGCCCGGCAGATAATCCATACGCCCACAAAAAAGCCCCCGATGTTTCGGGGGCTTTTTTGTTCAAGGCTCGAAGTTTTCTAATACCGCACGAGCATCTTCATGATTTTGCGCAGCAGCCGCAGAGAACCACCTGCGCGCTTTTTCATTGTTTTGCCGAACAATCCCCTCTACTCCCTTTTGGTACAGAAGACCCAGCGCGTACTGCGCCTGCGGATCCCCATTTTCCGCATCCACCGACAAAGACATATACTCTTTGATTTCAGGAATAACCTGAAAATTGGTAGGAGTGCAAAACTCAATATGTTTGTGCTCATCCCACCATTTCGATGCTTCGCTTTGGATTCTGGACATTTGTTCAGGGGAAAGATGTTCACCAACAACTTCGAGATAAGACTTACGCGGATTTCGTTTCTTTTTAAATGAAAGAGAGGAAATTTTTTTCCACATCTCCTTCAGAAGCGGCCTCGCGCCCGGATGCTGAGGGACAGATTGTATTGTTGCCGTGCGATGATGATTATAAACTAGATACCAGAAATATGACTTTTCCGCATCTCCCTTTTTGTTGTTCACATAGGGAGAATAAAAATTTGAAAGCTGTTCCTGCGCTGTTGGAAAATTATTCTCGGCCAGCTCCTGAACAACTTCCTCCGGAACTTTATACCAGTTTAAAGGCGGAACAGCCTCGATAACGATATCATTCACACGCCCCTCAGCATCATGAGAGGCCAAGATAATATTGGGAATAAAAGCACTGCCCAATGTGACATGTCTGTTCATATAAAAATGGAAAGCCGTATATTTTTCATCAGAAGCATGATTTTTGCAGAGGCTCTGAACTTCTTTTAACCCTAAACCTTTAAGATCGCGACGAAAATCATTTATATCCGTTCCTGCTGGATATAAATTGTTGAGCAGGTATTCTTTGCCTTCAACAAGAACATCTTCATCAAATAATCTTTCGATTTTTAAAGATGGATTGAACATCTCGCTGCCATAACAAATCTGACAACCACATAATGCTGCAGAGTGACTAGGCACACGCATTCTCTGTCTGCCTTTCAAAACCGACTGGGTATCGGCCTCAACCCTTAACGCACTACAACATGGCCTGTCTGGCGCATAAGGAGACTGCAAAGTCATAAACCCGGCTATCCTCAAAAAGAAAGGAAAGAACGAGAACATTAAAAACAAAATAACATATACAGATGCGTGACGCCGAAATCCTGCAGAAGACAGGATATGTTTTTTATATGCTTTAAAAAGTACAAATAAAAACTTAATAAAAATTATGAATGCCAAAAGATAAGCAAGAAAAACCGCCCAGACCACTGTTTCACTTATAATTGCCCCACAGCTGGCATACGCATATTTAGACGTGAAGAGGATTACAAAAAAGGCCGTGAAAAAAAACTTTATAATAAAAGTCATTTTAAAACTTTCAAAAAATCTAATACTTAATCCTATCATACATCCAACAAAAAGCCCCCGACGTTTCGGGGGCTTTTTGTTTTACGTCAGGGCATCACACCGTGCGGTTGATGATGATGTCGGATGTGATTTTGCCGTTGGGGATGATGACTTTGTATCCCTCGTCGGTTTTCAGGGTTGTGGTGAAAATATCGATGGTGGTGACAAGGCCGGCTTTGCCTGCCGCTTCGATACGGTCGCCGATTTTAAACGGGCGCAGGCCGATGATCATGACGCCGGAGGCCAGATTGCTGAGCGAGCCTTGCAGCGCCAGACCAATCGCCAGACCCGCCGCGCCAATCACCGCCGCCAGCGACATGGTTTGAATACCCAGTTGCCCCAGCGCGGCGATAATCACAAAAGCAACACCCAGCGCATAGGCGATGTTGCCGGTGAAGGCCACCAGCGTTTCGTCGACCTTGCTGGCGGTCATCAGGCGTTTCAGCATATGCACCGCGCCTTTGACGCAGAGGCGACCGATAACGAAAATCGCCAGCGCCCCCAGGATTTCCAGACCATAGAGGCTCACGGTTTCGGTCACTTTATCCATATCGATGTTGAGGTTCATTTTTCTCTCCTTCTATTTAAATTTTGTCATGCATAACAAGACACAAGGCGCGGAGCACGCCGCCCCGCGCCTTGTGACATTAGAAAGTCCGGTTAATCAACCCGCCGCCTTTTTCGCCGCAGCGCCCGACAGCTCCGCGCAGGCTTTCTGGATGCGCTCGCAGGCTTTGGTCAGCGTCGGGATATCGAGGGCGTAGGATACGCGGAAGCACGGCGAGAGGCCGAATTCGGCGCCCTGCACGATGACCACGTTGTATTTTTCCAGCAGATAGGTTGCGAAGTCGGTATCCGTCGCAATCGTTTTGCCTTCGGGCGTGGTTTTGCCAATGACGCCGTCGCAGGATGCGAAAACGTAGAAGGCACCTTCGGGGGCTGTGCAGCTGAGACCCTCGGCCTTGTTCAGCATGGATACCACGAGGTCGCGGCGTTCCTGAAACTTCGCGCGCCAGTCTTTGAGAAAAGCCTGATCGCCCGTCAGCGCCGCCGCGGCCGCCGCCTGACTGATGGAGCTGGGGTTCGACGTGCTCTGCCCCTGCACCTTGCTCATGGCCTTGATAATCTCGAGGGGGCCTGCGGCATAACCGATGCGCCAGCCGGTCATCGCGTAGGCCTTGGAGACGCCGTTCACCGTCAGCGTGCGTTCGAACAGTTCCGGCACCACTTCGGCAATCGTGGAGAATTTGAAGCCGTCATAGACCAGATGTTCGTAAATATCATCCGACAGGATATAGACATGCGGATGTTTTTTGAGCACCTCGCCCAGCGCCTTCAGCTCGTCCGTGGTATAGGCCGCGCCCGTGGGGTTGCTGGGGGAGTTCAAAATCACCCATTTGGTTTTCGGCGTGATGGCGGCGGCGAGTTTCGCCGGCGACATCTTGAAATTTTCGGCGGGCGTGGTTTGCACAATCACCGGCGTGCCTTCGGCCAGCATCACCATATCGGGATAGGACAGCCAGAACGGCGCGGCGATGACGACTTCGTCGCCCGGGTTCAGCGTCGCCATGAAGGCGTTATACAGCACCTGCTTGCCGCCCGTGCCGACGATGACCTGATCTGCCGTATAGGTCAGATTGTTTTCGCGTTTGAATTTTTCGACGATGGCCTTGCGCAGCTCCGGCGTGCCGGGCACGGGGGTGTATTTGGTTTTGCCCGCGTCCATCGCTTTTTTGGCGGCGTCCTTGATGAAATCAGGCGTGTCGAAATCCGGCTCGCCCACGGAAAGGCCGATCACGTCCTTGCCTTCGGCCTTCAGCTCCTGCGCCTTCGCGGCCAGCGCCAGCGTGGCGGACGGCTTGATTTTATCGAGACGTGTGGCGATGAGTTTGCTCATAACAGATATTCCCTCTTTGTTTTTTATTAAGCGTGCAGTTCGATTTTGTTTTTGGCGAACCAGTCGCGGATACCGCGCAGCGACGGATGCGTCAGGTTATTGTTCAGGTTGCGCCAGCAATACGGGATGAAATCCAGATATTCCTTGCGTCCCTGCCCGTGACCCAGACGCGCGAAAAGGCCGAGGCATTTGACCGCCTGTGCCGTGCCGATGGTGGCATATTCGCCTTCGAACAACACGCGGTCGGTGATGCCGGTTTTTTCGATGAAACGGTCGCGCATGGCGGATTCAAGCCCTTGCGGCAAATCAATACGCACATCCTGCAACAGGAACACGAGGTCGAACGCGGGCGAGCCCATCATGTTGCCGCGCGCATCCGTCATATCCTGAAAATCGATGAGGCCGAGGGATTTGATGCCGCCGCGCTCCGGCATGTAATACAGGTTCTGCGCGCCGTAATCGCCGTGCAGCAGCACATCGTCGAAATGATGCGCCGATGTAATCGCGCTGCGGAACAGGCCGAGGAAGTCTTCACGCTCCCCCGCTGTCGCTTCGCGCCCCAGCACATGCGGCATGTAATGCAGCAAAAACTGCTCCACGCGGAACAGCCAGTATTCATCGGAATAAGCAACCGATTCCGCGAGCGCGACGGCAGGGTCTGCCTTCATTTTATGCACCAGCACATCGACGGCGAGGCCGTAGAGTTTATCGATGCTTTCTTTTTTGCCGGTAATCAGTTCGAAATAACGCTCGTCACCGAAATCTTCCATCAGCACAAGGCCGAGCGTATGGTCGCAGGCGTAAACCTCCGGCACCGTGAGGCCGATGGCCTTAAGTTTCTTTTGCATGATGTCGAAAACGGTGGTGTCTTCGAGCGGCGGGCGCGCATCCATCAGCACAGCCGTCTTGCCATCCTTGGCCACGCGGAAAAAGCGGCGCACAGATGCATCCATGCGCAGCGCTTGCAGCGGCGCCCCGGCAAACGGCGTGCCGTCGACAAAGCCGCGCATTTGCTGCGTGCGGGCATCTTCGGTCACGGGCTGTTTTTGTGGCTGCATTTTCTTCTCTCTCGGGTGGCGTTGAAAAACGCATCAAATTATCATTTTTGCAGCCGCTTTGACAGCCGTAACCGCGCCCCGCCCTGCCGCATCGGACTTGACCCTTACCCCTGTTTCACATAAAATAGAAATTGGGGAGAGTTGGGCGCAATCGTCCAAACTGTAGGGAAATGCCAAATCATTTCAAAGGCCTGTCTTTGCCGCTGCAAAAGGTCATCGACCTTGGCGAAATAGACCGCTGGCTGCGCGGCGTGGCCGAACTGGTCCCCCAGCGCAGCGACTCCGGCAGCGAACGCGCCGCCGAAGACATGCACGGAATCACCGTCAGTTTCCATGATTTCAACAGCCATTGCCTGCATTTCGGCAACAGCCACCTGATTACCTGCGCGGATATCGAACGCATGGTGGGTTTCCGCCAGTTGCTGGCTGCGGCGTCACAAAAAAATATTCGTCTGGATATCTGCGACCATGGCGGCGGACATCTGGAGGTGAGCTTCGCGCCCGAAGAGCCCTTTCGCGCCAGCCGCATTTTCGGCGCCAGCTACAGCAACGTGCTGCCGGTGATTTTCAACCGCGGGCAATCGTCGATGCGCGCGACGTAGCGCGCCCGCCTGCGGATTTAATCTTTTTTGTTTTTATCCTTGTTCACCCTGCGGCCCTGCGCCAGCTGGTGAATGGCATCGACATGGCTTTGCGATGCTTTGCCGGGCTTGCTGAGCGCGGCGCGCGGTGCGGCTTCGCCAAAACCGAAACCGCCGGCATCACTGCGCCCGCCTTTAAGGCTTTCGAGTACGGCCGCGCCGAACTCGCCCGTTTGCGCGGGCTCGACCTGCACTTTTTTACCGCCCGATGCGCCGCGCGGCGTGCCTGCATGGTTGACGGCATGGGTGACGATGCTTTGCAAATGCGGCGCGACAAGACCGATAAGCAAGGTCTGGTCTTTTTCCACCCACGACAGCAGCAGGCGCTGCGCCTTCAGGTGATTGCCGTCTGATTTTTCAAGCGCGTCGCGCACGCGGGACATAGCGTATTCCAGACTCATGGCATCTCTCCCTTTTCATCCTGATGCCTCAGCATGGCACAGGCGGCGGTTTAAATCAAACCCGCCATTTCATTGAGGATTTTATGCGTGCCGCGCACACGGGTATTCAAATCGTCCCAGCTGCGCATAAACACCAGTTTCTGGTCGTCGGGGCGGATTTTGGCGGTGCCCATCTGTTTCTGGATATACCCCACCAGTTTTTGCAGGTCGATTTTGCTGGATGGGTGCAGCGCCAGCACGGCACCCTTCGGCCCCGCCTCGATACGCTCGACGCCGGCGCGGCGGCACAGTTGTTTGATTTCCATCAAATCCAGCAGGTTTTCGACATCCTGCGGCAGCGGGCCGAAGCGGTCGATCAGCTCGGCGGCGAAGGCTTCGATTTCCTCGCGGCTCGACAGCTGCGCGGCGCGGCGGTAAATCGACAGGCGCAGGTTCAGATCGGGAATATACCCCTCCGGTATCAGCACCGGCATGCCGAGATTGATCTGCGGCGACCAGTGGTCTTCGAAAGCCTCCTCCGCCGTCAGTTTCGCACCGCTGCGGGCGGCGGCGACGGCTTCTTCCAGCATCTGCTGATACAGCTCGACCCCGATTTCCTTGATATGGCCGGATTGCTCCTCGCCTAGCAAATTGCCCGCGCCGCGGATATCGAGGTCATGGCTGGCCAGCTGGAACCCGGCGCCCAGCGTATCGAGCTGTTCAATCGCCTGCAGTCTTTGCTCCGCCGCTTTGGTGAGTTTCTTGCCCGGCTCGAACGTCAGATAGGCATAGGCGCGCTGTTTGGAGCGGCCGATGCGTCCGCGCATCTGGTACAGCTGCGCAAGACCGAACATTTCGGCGCGGTGGATGACCATGGTATTCGCATTCGGGATATCAAGACCTGATTCGACAATGCTGGTCGACAACAGCACGTCATAGGCGCCTTCGTAAAACGCCGTCATTTTTTCTTCCAGCTCTTCGGTCGGCAGCTGGCCATGCGCGACCAGCAGTTTCAATTCCGGCACCAGATCCTTGAGGGTGTCTTCGAGGTCTTTGAGGTCGGAAATGCGCGGGCATACATAAAAAGACTGTCCGCCGCGGTAATGTTCGCGCATCAGCGCATCGCGGATGACCACAGGGTCATACGGCAGCACGAAGGTTTTCACCGCCAGACGGTCAATCGGCGCGGTGGTAATCAGGCTCAGCTCGCGCACGCCCGTCAGCGCCATTTGCAGCGTGCGCGGAATGGGCGTCGCCGTCAGCGTCAGCACATGCACGTTTTCCTTGAGCGATTTCAGACGCTCTTTTTGCTTCACGCCGAATTTCTGCTCTTCGTCGACGACCATCAGGGCCAGATTGTTGAATTTGACTTTTTCCGACAGCAGCGCATGGGTGCCGACAATGATATTGATGGCACCGGTTTCGACCTCCGCCCTCACCTGCTCCGCCGAGCGGCCGGAAACGAAACGCGACAAAAGCCCGACCTTGATGGGGAAACCCGCAAAGCGTTTGGAAAAGCCCTGATAATGCTGGCGCGCCAAAAGCGTCGTCGGCGCGATAACCGCCACCTGAAAACCCGCCAGCGCGACGGCGGCGGCGGCGCGCAGCGCAACCTCTGTTTTGCCGAAACCGACGTCGCCGCAGACCAACCTGTCCATCGCCTGATCGCGGTCAAGGTCTTCGAGCACGTCCTCGATGGCTTTTTGCTGGTCTTCGGTTTCGGGATACGGGAAGCCGGCCGCGAATTTTTCGTAGCCACCGCCTTCGATATGTATCGGTTCGGTATGGCGCAGCACGCGCTGGGCCGCGATTTTCAAAAGCTCGTCCGCCAGCGCCAGCAAGTCGCGTTTTACCCGCGCGCGCCGCGCCTGCCAGGCGCTGCCGCCCAGTTTGTCCAGTATGGCGCCCGCTTCGGACGCACCATAGCGCGACAGCACATCCAGATGTTCCACCGGCACGAACAGGCGGTCGCCGCCCGCGTACAAAAGCTTCAGGCAATCATGCGGAATACCATCGACGACCACGGTTTCGAGTTTTTCAAACTGGCCGATACCGTGTTCTTCATGCACGACATAGTCGCCTTCGTGCAGCTGGCTGATCTCAAAAACGAAAGCATCGCTTTTCTTTTTCTTACGCGTCACGCGCGCCAGACGGTCGCCGAGCAAATCCTGCTCCGTCAGGACGCTCAGCCCCTTGCATTCAAACCCTTTGCCAAGGCCCAGCACGGCCATGCCGACTTCGCGCACGGGTTTGTAATTTCCGGTCGCCACCGCCTGCGGTGCGGCGTCTTTGAGGCCTGTCATGCCGTGTTGCTGCAAAATCAGCTTCAGTCGTTCTTTGGAGCCTTCGCTATAGGCAGCAATAATGACCTGCCTCTGCGCGCGCAGCAGGGATTCCAGATGGGTTTTAATCTCGTCATACAATCCCGCGCCGTTTTGCGCGCGCACATCGGCGAAATCGCGCCCCTTGCGTCCGCCCGCATCGGCCTGCCCCGGCGTCGGCGCGAAAGGCACAAGGTCATGCACCGCATGCCCCGCCAGACGCTGATGCCATTCGGCATTCGGCAGGTATAATTGTTCAATCGGCACCGGACGGTAAACCAGCCCCTGATTTTTGGCATCCTTGCCTTTGGCTTTTTCATCGGCCTGCATAATCGACAGGCGCGCCTGATAAAGATCGCCCACCTGCTGCAAACGGCTGTCACGCGCCTGTTCGGCCTGATAATCGACCATGACGGCGGCATCGGGCACGTAATCGAACAAGGTATCCAGCTGCGCATAGAAAAACGGCAGCCAGTGTTCCATGCCCGCATGTTTGCGGCCTGCGCTGGCGGATTCATAAAGCGCGTCTTCTTCGCGCACGGCGCCGAAGGTTTCGCGGTAACGGCTGCGGAACAGCTGGATGGCGTCATCGTTCAGCAGCACTTCGGATACCGGATAGAGATCAAGCCCCGTGCGGTCTTCGGTGGTGCGCTGGCTGAGCGCGTCGAAGGCGCGGATATGTTCGACATCATCGCCGAAGCAATCCAGCCGCAGCGGTTCGGGCGCGCCGGAGGGGAAAATATCAATCAGCCCGCCGCGCAGGGCAAATTCGCCCGCTTCGCGCACGGTTTCGGTGCGGTGGTAACCGTTGGCGGCAAGAAAACCGAGCAGTTTTTTCTGATCCAGCGTCCCGCCCTTGCGCACCGAAAAACTGGCGCCCGACAAAACATCGCGCGGCGGCACGCGCTGCATGGCGGCCGCAACCGTCGTCAAGACAACGCAGGGCGTGCCCGCCGGCAAAGATAGCAGACGCGTCAGCGTTTGCAGGCGCTGCCCCATCACCTCGGACGTCGGCGAGACGCGGTCATACGGCAGGCAATCCCAGGCGGGGAAACGCAGCACCTCGACATCCGGCGCGAAGAAATGCAGGGCTTCGTAGATTTCTTCGAAACGGTTGTCGTCGGCGGCGATATGCACGACCGTGCCGCGCTGCGCACGCGCCTGCGCGGCCAGAAAAACAGAATCGTACCCCTCCGGCACACCAAACAGGGGGGTCCGTTCAGGGATGGTTTTTCTGGTTCTGGGGCTGTCGTTTTGCATGCCGCCCTCTTTTATAACGAGGGCATGATGTAGCATCACTGCGGGTAAAAAGCCAATAAAAGCTGGACAACGCGGTTGTCTTCGGCGGGCGGCACGGGTTCCGCCCGGCTGACCCAGTTATAGATGTCGGGGTCGCTGTTGCTGAGAAAACGGTCGTAAAGCGCAAGCCCTTCGGCATCCATCCCCTCCAGATGCGCATCGGCGAAGCGGCCGAGCAGCAAATCCATCTCCCGCGTGCCGCGGTGCCAGCTGCGGAAACCGAGCTTTTTCCGGATTATGGATATATTGTCCTTTTCATGCGCTTCGGGCATACTGGGCCTGCTTTTCTTTTACAAAGGGACCCCCACCATATGTCTGTTTCAAATTTCATCAAGCAAAATTTCGCCCTGACGCTTGGCATCGCGCTGCCGGTTCTGCTGGTGGGCGGTTTCATGCTGCTTGCCGCGGTGCCCAAAAAACTTGGCCCGCCGCCGCAGTATGCCGTGCTGTTTTCGGTGCAGAAATACGAACAGACGGCCAGCCCCTACAACGTGGATTACATCGTCAAGGGCGACAAGGTTTATGCGCGCCTGACCGAACGTCTCAACGACTACAGCAACTATAAGCACGAACTGTTCCGCTACGATGCCAAGACAGAACAGCTGCAGAAAATCGAACCCGATTTGCCCGCCGATATCGGGGATCAGAAAAAAATCGATGTGCTGCTGAAAGAATTCGACAATATCACCATCAGCACCGCCAGCAAATCGCCGGATGGCTTTACGCTGGAAAACGGCGGGTATCGATCCCGCGGACTGGCAGGCGAGATTTTTGGCGGCGGCCGTGGCCGTTATGATAGCCGCCTGCGCCATGAAAAAGGCTATGCCTATAAAATCCCCGAATATGCGGGCACGCCTTTTTACGGCAATATTGAATTTATCGGCTGGGTGAAACCATGAGCGGAAATATGAGCACACGTCAGGACGCGTTGCAGGAAATCCTCACCCTCGCCCGCCTGAACGGGTTGAGCGCCGAAGATATCGTGCGCGCGATGGGCAATAAAAAAGAAGCCGCCGTGCAGGAAACCGGCGGCATCATCTCGCGTCTGTTCGGTTATATCGGCGGCATTCTGGTATTTGCCGGTATCTGCATTTTCATCGGCCAGCTGTGGGACGATTTCGGCAGTGCCGCGCGCATTGCCGTCACGCTGGGCACCGGTTTTGCCGTGTTCCTGTTTGCACTGGCAGCCATCGACCATGAAAAATACGACCGCGCCGCGACGCCGCTGTTTCTGATTGCCGCCCTGTTCCAGCCTTCGGGTATTTTTGTGATGCTGGACGAATTTTCGACCGGCGGCAAACCGGAACACGGCATCCTGTTCATGTCCGGCGTCATGCTGCTGCAACAGGCGCTGACGTTCTGGCAGAAAAAACGCACGGTGCTGGCCTTCACATCGATTTTCTTCGGCGGCATGTTCTTTGCGACCCTCATGGATATCTGCGATATTGATGATGAGGTGATTTCGCTGTGCCTCGGCGCATCGGTCATGTTCATCGCCTGGGCACTGAGCCAGTCACCCCACCGCTCGATTTCAGCCTTCTGGTATTTCATCGGCTCCGCAATGCTGCTGTTCGGCTTTGGCGATATCGTCGAAGGTACGCCGGCAGAACCCCTGTTCCTCGGTCTCAGCGCGTTTCTGATTTATCTCAGCACGCGCGCGCGCAGCCGCACGCTGCTGCTGGTGGGGACGCTGGCAATGCTCTGCTATATCGGGTATTTCACGGGCAAGCATTTCGGTGACAGCCTCGGCTGGCCGATTATTCTTATCCTGTGCGGCGTGGCGTTTTTCGGCCTTGGCGCGCTGGCGCTGCGCATTAACGCCAAATACATCCGGGAAAAGCCGGCGGCGTGAGCACGCGGCCGCATATCCTTGATGGCCTGTTCCAGTCGGTGAAATCCATCACCGGCGTCGGGCCGCGGCTGAGCAAACTGCTGGAAAAACTGGTCGGCCCCTGCGTGGTGCATTTGCTGTGGCATTTGCCCGTCGATGTTATCGACAGACGCTATAGCCCCCCGCTGCGCGAGGCGAAGGGCGGCACCGTCGCCACCCTGCAGGTCACGGTGTCGGAGCATATAGAGCCCAAACGCCGCGGCCTGCCCTACCGCATCAAATGCACCGACGGCACCGGCGCTATCGACATCACGTTTTTCAATGCGCGGGGCGATTATTTGCAAAACCAGCTGCCCGTGGGGGCGCAGCGGATCATCAGCGGCAAGCTGGAATTCTATAACGGCTATCTGCAAATGCCGCACCCCGATTTCATCGTGGCGCCGATTGACCGCAGCCAGATACCGGATATCGAGCCGATTTATCCCATGACCGCGGGCATCACGCATAAACTGATATACAAGTTTATCCGCGGCGCCCTTTTGCGTGCGCCGGAACTGGATGAATGGCTCGACCCCGCGCACCAGAAACGCGAACACTGGCCATCGTGGCATGACGCCATCACCGATGCACATACCCCCAAAGACGAACAGGGCCTCTCGCCGCATCATCCCGCGCGCATGCGCCTTGCCTACGACGAAATGCTGGCCAATCAATTAACCCTGTCGCTGCTGCGCCTGCGCCAGAAAAAACAAAAAGGCCGCATGATTACCGGTGACGACGCGTTGTTCGCCCGCGCCCTTGCAAGCCTGCCATTCCAGCTGACCGGCGCGCAGACCGCCGCCGTCGCCGATATCCGCAAGGATCTGCAAAGCCCCGACCGCATGCACCGCCTGTTGCAGGGCGACGTCGGCAGCGGCAAAACCGCCGTGGGTTTCCTGAGCATGGTGCATGCCGCGGGCAGCGGCTGCCAGTCCGCACTGATGGCGCCGACGGAAATTCTGGCGCGCCAGCATGAACATAAACTGAAACCGCTGGCGGAGAAAATCGGGCTCAAAGTCGTCACCCTCACCGGCCGTGACAAGGGCAAGGCGCGCGCCGAAATCCTGTCGCATATCGCGGATGGCAGCGCCCATATCGTTATCGGCACCCATGCGCTGTTTCAGGATGATGTTATTTTTCATGATCTGGGTTTCGTGATTATCGACGAACAGCACCGCTTCGGCGTGCACCAGCGTTTGCAGCTGTCCTCCAAGGGTTCGCATACCGATGTGCTGGTCATGACGGCAACCCCTATTCCGCGCACGCTGACGCTGACCGTTTACGGTGATATGGATGTCAGCCGCCTGAACGAAAAGCCCGCCGGACGCCAGCCCATCGACACGCGGCTGGTATCGAACGAGCGCATCGAGGAAGTCATCGACGGCATCGGCCGCAAAATTGCCACCGGCGAGCGCGTCTACTGGGTCTGCCCGCTGGTGGAGGAGTCGGAGAAACTCGACCTCGCCGCGGCGGAAGAGCGTTTCCGGCATATCCAGCAGCATTTCGGGGAGCGCACGGGGCTTTTGCACGGGCGCATGAAACCCGCCGACAAAGACGCCGTGATGGAAAAATTCGCCCATGGCGCGCTGGATGTACTGGTATCGACCACGGTTATCGAGGTTGGCGTCGACGTCCCCGAAGCAACCGTGATGATCATCGAACATGCGGAGCGTTTCGGCCTTGCCCAGCTGCACCAGCTGCGCGGGCGCATCGGACGCGGCAGCGGAAAATCGACCTGCCTGCTGCTGTATAGCGCCAAATCCAGCGAAGTCGCCAGACAGCGCCTCGCCACCATCCGCGACAGCGAAGACGGCTTTTATATCTCGGAGCAGGATTTGAAACTGCGCGGCGCCGGCGAAATGCTGGGCACGCGCCAAAGCGGCCTGCCCGCCTTCCGCCTGACATCGCCGGAACATCATGGCGACCTGATTGCCACCGCACATGACGATGCGCGCCTGATATTGGAGCGCGACCCCGACCTTCTGTCCGAGCGCGGCAAAGCCCTGCGCACCCTGCTTTATTTGTTCGAGCGGGATACGGCGATTAAATATCTGCGTTCAGGATAAAAAAGCGGCTTAACGCGCGCGCATGGAATACTGGTTGACCGATTGCAGCAAGACCCCTTCGACAAGATCAGGGCCGACAACGCGGTCGGTCACTGTCGTCAGGCGGGTTTTGAGATCTTCGACATTGACGACGTTGCCCTTCATCATCGCGCGGCCACTGCCGAGCGCGCCGTAAAGCTCGCGCAGGTAGGCATCCATCAGACGCGGCTTGAACATGCTTACGGTATCGCGCTTGCCCGCCGCGCATTCCAGCGAAATCGACAGGCTGACATGCTGCACGATGCCCTTGTCATTGATAACGGGAACCGAAATCGGGTTAAGATCGACGTATTCGACGGTTGCCGTGGCTTTCTTATCGTCATGCGCGCTGTCTTCCGCTTTCGCCAGACCGGCAGGCAGCAGCAGGAACGCGCACAGCATCACAAACAAGAAATGTTTCACGGCATCCTCCCGCTTTGAACATTCCTATTGTTGCATCAATAGGTTAACGGCGGGTAAAGGTACCGTTTTTACACGGATAAGCCTCTCCGAAATCAGTCCCTTAGGTGGGTTTGCTCATGCTTATTCCGGCTTGCGCAAACGGCTGTGACGCGCCGAATAACCGAAATAGATGAGGAAGCCTACCGCCAGCCACAGAACGAATCGTTCATGCGTATGCGCCGGCAGGAAGCCGATCAGCGCCCCGCAGGACAAAATGCCCAGAACCGGCAGCGTAATGCCGAAAGGCACCTGAAATCCGCGCGGCATGTCCTTGTGCGTAAAGCGCATAACAATCACGCCGCCACACACAATCATGAAAGCCGCAAGGGTGCCGATGTTCACCAGCTCGGCCAGTGCGCCCAGCGGAATGAAACCCGCCATCACCGCCATGATAACCCCGCACAGAACCGTCGTGCGCACGGGCGTATGCGTTTTGGCGTTCACCGCACTGAAGAACGGCGGCAGGAGGCCGTCACGCGACATCGCGAAGATAATACGGGTCAGGCCGTAATACAGAACCAGCATCACGGTGGTCAGGCCGGTAATCACCCCCGTCGCCACCAATGCCGATGCCCAGTTGATACCCAGCAGCTCCAGCGCATGCGCGACAGGCGACGAGACGTTCAATTCGGTGTAAGGCACGACGCCGGTCAGAAGACCCGATACGATGATATAAATCAGCGTACAGAAAATGAGCGACGCCAGAATACCGATGGGTACATCGCGTTTGGGGTTGCGCGCCTCCTCGACCGCGGTCGAGACGGCATCAAAACCGACATAGGCAAAAAAGACAACCGAAGCGCCCGCCAGCACGCCGATGTTCTTGCCGTCCGGCATCGACTCGAACCAGCCGAAGGGCATGAAGGGGTCCCACAATTCGGGCTTCACGTTGAACATGGCAACGCCGATGAAAACCGCAATCGCCAAAAGCTTGACGAAAACCATGGCGGTGTTAAGACGCGCGCTTTCCTTGACCCCCGCAATCAGAAGCCCCATCAACGCCAGAATAATCAAAACCGCAGGCAGGTTGACGATCCCCCCCGCAAACGGTCCCTTGGTCAGCATCTCGGGCAGCGAGACCCCCATCGCGGAAAGCCCCGTCACCAGATAGCCCGACCAGCCGTTCGCCACAGCCGCGACGGCAACGCCGTATTCAAGCACAAGATCCCAGCCGATAATCCAGGCGATCACCTCGCCAAACGCGGCATATGAATAACCGTACGCGCTGCCGCAACCACCGACGCTGGACGACAGTTCGGCATAAGAAAGCGCCGCAAAAGCGCAGGCCAGCCCCGCTACCACAAACGATAGTACAACCGCAGGCCCGGACATCGTCGCGGCCGCCACGCCCGTCAGAACGAAAATGCCGGTGCCGATAATCGCACCGATGCCCAGCAGCGTCAGATCCCACGCGCCAAGGCAGGGCTGCAACTGGCTTTGCCCCTCTGTGCCGGGCAATTTTTTACGAAACAGCGCAGCGCGGCTGAAAAGAGACATGGGTAAAGGCTCCTTGGGCATAAAGGCTGGGGGAATGGATAAATCTCTGAAATCAGAGGGAGTATAAAACAGCAAAAAGAGGATGGGAAGCCCCTATCTCTATGTTATTATTCAGGAGTTTTTGAACAGGGGCATCCGGATGTTGAAAATCGACAAAGCCAATCGACAGCAGCTTTACCAGCTCATCGCCGGTATTTCGGCCGTCGCGCTCATTCTCATCGGCTGCCTGATTATCCTGACGCCGTTTTTTCCGGCCATCTTGCTGGCCACCATCCTGTCGCTCTCGGCATGGCCCGCTTTTATGTGGCTGAACCACAAGCTGGGCAACCGCACGGCGCAGGCTGCGTTTCTGATGACAATCGCCCTCGCCCTTTGCTTTATCGTGCCCTTGGTGATTATCGGCACCAGCAGCGCGGAGAATTTCGGCAAGATTTCGGAGATTGTGCAAAAATCTCTCGGGCAAGATATTTCCAGCCTCTCCGAAGACATTGCCAAAATCCCCTATGCAGGACATACGCTGGCAGGCTACTGGCGCGACCTGACGGCGGACAAGGAAAGCCTGCAGGCCGTCGCCCATGAATACAGCAGCCAGATGACAAAGGGGCTCATCACGCTTGGCGGCAGTATCGCGCGCGGGCTTTTCGACCTCACCATCGGGGTGATGATCGCCTATTTCTTTTTCCTGCACGGTGCGCGCGTATCGGTGCGCGTCAGCAACCTTATCCACCGTTTCGGCGGCCCCTACGGTCACCGGCTGCTGGATGTCAGCAAGAATACGCTCATCGGCGTGGTCTACGGCATGCTCGGCACGGCGCTCGCGCAGGGCGTGCTGGCCGCTTTCGGTTTCTGGATGGCGGATGTGCCGGGCGCGTCTTTCCTCGGCCTCATGACGTTTTTCCTGTCTTTTATCCCGAACGGTCCGCCGTTTATCTGGGCGCCCGCCGCGCTCTGGCTTTACAGCGAGGGGGAAATAGGACGCGCCGTTTTCGTGGGCCTGTGGGGACTGCTGGCCGTCAGTACGGTTGATAACCTCATCCGTCCGTTCTTTATCAGCCTGCGCGGCAACCTGCCCTTCGTGCTGGTTCTGATGGGTATCATCGGCGGCATCATCGCCTTTGGTTTCATCGGCATTTTCATCGGCCCGACGCTGCTGGCCCTCGCCTATGCGCTGCTGATGGACTGGAGCCGCACGCGCGAAGACGCCGAAAAATCCGGCGGCGGCAAATCCAAAACCGCCAAAACAAAATCCGCCGAGAAAAACAAAACGGCGGAGTAACCACTCCGCCGTTTGATATTTTTATCCGTCTGCGCGATTAGCGCTGCGCGACCTTGCCGCAAACGGGGCGCGTGGTCGGGCTGTTGGGCCAGGGTTGGGATGCCCACTGGCGCAGTTTTGCCTGATCCATTTTCAGCGCGCTGTCGATGCGCGAGCCGAAATGCTGGCAGAAGCTGGCCGTCGACATTTTAATCGCATGCTGCGAAATCTGGTTGGCCAGCTGGGTGCGCAGGCTGTGGAACTGTTTTTCCGGCGCGGGCGAGCCGGTGGCGCGGAAATAATCGATCATGTCTGTTTCATAGGCGGAAATCAGAACCTTGTTCTTGTTCGTGAAGGCCTGATATTTCTGGTACATCCCCGCGCCCATCGGCATTTTCATGCAGGTCAGGGAAATGACCATCAGTTCGCTGTGGATGCGCAGCCCCTGCTCTGCCTCGAACTGGCGTTCGTTATAGCACTGGGCCGAAGCCTGTGCCGTGGTCGCCAGAAGCGCGATAGCCGCGAGCATTGCCGTCAATTTTTTCATCGGAAGTTCTTCCTGCTAAACATAAAAATACCTGAAACGAGAGTATTCTGTACAGGAGGGGACGATTCTTGGCAAGTGTTACGCCAAATACCGCCCCTGTAGCGGTGCGGCCGCGATTTTAAACGGGTGTTAAAACCTCAGCCTTTTCAAAGTACATACGCAGGTTGTCGACCACCAGCTGCGCCATGGCGGCGCGGGTTTCGTGGGTCGCGCTGCCCTGATGGGGCTGAAGGACGACATTATCAAGGCGGCACAGGCTGCTCGGCACGTCCGGTTCGTTCTCGAACACATCAAGACCGGCACCGGCGATCAGCCCGCTTTGCAGGGCATCGATCAGCGCCTGCTCGTCTATAATTTTACCACGGGCAATATTAACAACTACCCCCTCGCGTCCCAGCGCCTTCAAAACGGGCATATCGACCAGATGATGCGTTTCGGGCGTATAGGCGCAGCAGACCATCAAAATCTGGCAGGCCTCGGCCAGCGCCTTGATGTCGGGATAAAACGCCCAGTCCACCCCCGCCTTTTTCTGGCGGCCCGTATAGGCGATATCGACGCCGAAGGCCGCCGCACGCTGCGCCACCGCCTGCCCGATGCGTCCGAGCCCGACAATCCCCATGCGCCGCCCGCGCAGGGCCCGCCCGAGCGGCATGGCGCCCTTTTTGGCCCATTGACCGCTGCGCACGTAAATATCCCCCTCCACAATCCGGCGGAATACGGCCAGCGTCAGAGCCATGCCCATATCGGCGGTGTCGTCGGTTAGCACATCGGGGGTATTCGTGACCACAATGCCCCTTTGGCGCGCTGCAGCAATATCGATGCTGTCATAGCCCACGCCAAAATGGCTGATGATTTCAAGATTGGGCAGCGCGTGGATCAGCTTGGCGCTGACCTTGCCAAAAGCGGTGCTGACAATCGCCGTCACATCGTCTTTGACACCGCCCAGCGCCTTCTCCGGATCGCTTTCCTGCCAAAGCCTTGTCACGGCATAATTTTCTTCTAAAACCTGCATCTGCGCGGCGGGAATGGGGCCCATCATCAGGATTTTTTGGCGCATGATAAATTTCCCCATGTTATGTATAGTTTTTACTGGACTCTTTGGCGCAATATATGGTTAATAGTGGGCACCACTCGATACAGAAAATAACACGAGATTGCATCTCAGGGAATGCGATGACCAAAAAGCTCTATATCAAAACCTGGGGCTGTCAGATGAACGTCTATGACAGCAAAAAAATGGCCGATATTCTGGCCTCCCTCGGCTATCGCCCCGTCGAAGAGCCCGACGACGCCGACCTGATGATCCTCAACACCTGCCACATCCGCGAAAAAGCGACCGAGAAAGTTTTCTCCGACCTCGGCCGCCTGCGCAACCACAAAGAAGCCAAACAGGAAAAAGGCGAAAAGGCGCTCATCGCCGTCGCAGGCTGCGTCGCGCAGGCCGAAGGCGATGTGATTATCGACCGCGCCAAATACGTCGACATGGTTTTCGGCCCGCAGGTCTATCACAAACTGCCCGAAATGATTTTGGAAGCAACCGGCGGCAAGCGCGTGGTGAATACCGACTTCCCGCCTGAATCCAAATTCGACGAACTTCCGGCCGAGGCAGAGGCGCAAGGCCCCTCCGCTTTCGTTTCCATTCAGGAAGGCTGCGACAAATTCTGCACCTTCTGCGTAGTGCCCTACACCCGCGGCGCGGAATATTCGCGCGGCGTGCAGCAGATTATCGACGAGGTTAAACGTCAGGCCGATGCAGGCACCAAAGACATCATGCTGCTCGGCCAGAACGTCAACGCCTATCACGGCGCGGGCGCGGATGGCAGCACGTGGAATCTTGCGCGGTTAATCGCCGCCGTCGCCGAGGTGCCGGGCGTGGAGCGTATCCGCTACATGACGTCCCACCCGCGCGATATGGACGATGAACTGATCGCCGCGCACGGCGACATTCCCGCGCTGATGCCGTTTTTGCATTTGCCGGTGCAGTCGGGCTCCGACCGTATTCTGGAGCTCATGAACCGCAAGCACACCGCCGCGTTCTATCTGGATATCATCGAACGCCTGCGCGCCAAGCGTCCGGATATGGCGTTCAGCTCCGATTTCATCGTCGGCTTCCCCGGCGAAACCGACGAAGACCACGAAGCCACCATGGATCTGGTGCGCAAGGTCGGCTATGCGTCGTGCTATTCGTTCAAGTACAGTCCCCGCCCCGGCACCCCCGGCGCCGTCATGGCGGGCGTGGTACCGGAACCTGTCAAAGACCAGCGCCTCTATGCGCTGCAGGAATTGCTCCAGCAGCAGCAGCGCGATTACAACAACAGCTTCATCGGCACCGTGCAGCCTGTGCTGTTCGACCGCCGCGGCAACAAGGGCGATGGCCAGCTGCTCGGCAAGACGCCCTACATGCAGTCCGTCTATGTCGACGGCGCGCCCGAAAGACTCTTTGGCCAGACCGTGAATGTGCGCATTGAAAAAGCGTTCCAGAATGGCATGTCCGGCACCATCGAAACGACTGAAACGACGCTCACACCCAACAAGAAAGCACAAGCCGCATGAGCAATACCTTTCAACTCAAACTGAACCAGGAAGACAGATCCACCCACTTCGCCTATATCCTGCTTCAGCGCAAGCCGGACCTCGGCAAGGAATTCGAAAAAGCATTCGATGTCAAATTCGGCATCAACCAAGGAGGCGTGCTTACGTTCAACACGTCGCCGGAAAATGAACAGAACGTACGCAGCGGTTTTAGCAAACTTCTTACTAAATTCGTCAATAACAACACACACCTCACCAAGGAGGACATCCAGATGGCATCCGCACACACCCGCAATGGCCAGCAATCCCGCCAGCAGCCCCGTAACGAAAGCCGCGGCGGTTATCGCGGCGGCGGTAATGACAACCTGCGCGGCAACTTCGGCGATTCCGCCGGTGCTGGTTTTGAAAACCGCCCTGCATACAAATTCTCCCCGAAAACCGAAGGTCAGGCCGCACTGAAAGGCCTGATCGAAACCAACGACATCACCTTCGGCCTTGGCCCTGCGGGTACGGGTAAAACCCACGTAGCCGTCGCGGTTGCCGTGGAAATGCTGAACAAAAAACAGGTCGAGAAAATCCTGCTCGCCCGCCCTGCACAGGAAGCCGGCGAAAAGCTCGGCTATCTGCCCGGCGACCAGAAGCAGAAACTCGATCCCTACATGCGTCCCCTGTACGATGAAATGACCAAGGTCATGGGTAAGGAAAAACTCGACCGCCTGATGAGCTCGGGCGTTATCGAGATCGTTCCCGTCGGTCTGATGCGCGGCCGCACGTTCGAAAACGCGTTCATCATTCTCGACGAAGCGCAGAACGCGACCAAAGAACAGACCGAAATGGCGCTGACCCGTTTTGGTAACGGCTCCAAAATGGTTCTGACGGGTGACCCCGCGCAGACCGACATCAACAAGGACTCCGGCCTGAAATGGGCGGCGGACGCGCTGAAAGGCACGGACGGCATCGGCCAGCACCAGTTCTCGAACAAAGACATCATCCGCCACCCGGTGGTGGAGCGTGTCGTGAGCGCGCTTGAAAAGGTGAAGGCCGCTGCCGCGGCTGCTGCACCGCAAGAGCCGCAGCAACTGGACAAGCCGAAAGCGCCGGCTGCAGCCGCTCAACGCCCGAAAAACTGATAATAATCAGAGAAGTTAATAATTCTTCAACTTTTCGTGCTAAAGTGGGGTTAGGGTCTTCCTAACCCCACTTTTCTTTTGCGGCAGAAATCGGAGCAAGCACTTGAGCAAACAAACCGTCCGGCGCATCGGACTTCAATTCGACGACAACGAACTTGTCCCCTTCCTTTTTGGCGAACACGACAGCCACCTGAACCAGATAGAAGAAGAACTGGATGTCGAAATCACCGCGCGCGGCAACGAACTTGTCGTGACCGGCAGCAAGCCGAACCTGCGCGCCGCGCAATCCGTTTTCGACGTTCTGTGGGAACGCCTGACCAAAGGCATGGAAGTCGGCACGGAAGAAGTCACCTCCGCCATCGCCGTCGCCCGCAGCCCCATGGACCCCGCCACGCGCGACACCGCCATGGCCGCGCTGAAGGAAAGCCACGTCAAGGTCAAGGCGCGCAACAAGAACATCACCGCCCGCAGCGCCAAACAGGCGGAATATCTGGACGCCATCCGCAAACATCATCTGGTCTTCGGCCTTGGCCCCGCGGGGACGGGGAAAACCTTCCTGGCCGTCGCGCAGGCCGTGACCATGATGCAGGCGGGCGAGATTGACCGTCTTATCCTCTGCCGCCCCGCGGTCGAGGCGGGCGAACGCCTCGGCTTCCTGCCCGGCACGATGCAGGAAAAAATCGACCCCTATCTGCGCCCTATCTACGACGCGCTGCACGACATGCTGCCGCCGGAGCAAATCGCCCGCCGCCTTGCAGACGGCACGATTGAAATCGCGCCGCTGGCGTTCATGCGTGGCCGCACCCTTTCGAGCGCCGTGGTCATTCTGGACGAAGCGCAGAACACCACCCCCGCCCAGATGAAAATGGCCCTGACGCGTATCGGCGAAGGCAGCCGCATGATCATCACCGGCGACCTGTCGCAAACCGACCTGCCCGCCGGACAAAAATCCGGCCTGCATGACGCGATTGATGTGCTGCGCGATGTCAAAGACGTCGCGATGATCCGCTTCGCCGAGGGCGACGTCGTGCGCAGCCGCCTTGTCAAAAGCATTGTCGAAGCCTACGACAAGCGCGACAAGGAACACCCGCAAAACAGCAACAGCCCCGACAGGAAACGCCCATGACCCCGCGCAAAACCGCCCGTGCGAAAACGGCGCGCGCCAAACCCGTGCGCGAAAGCGCGATCACCGTTCAGCTCGACGCCCCGTCGCCGAAATGGAAACGCGCTTTCTATGCCATGAACAGCCGCATTGAACGCGCCGCCGCCGCGGCGTTTGACGGCGCGAAGAAACCCGCCGCCTTCGCCCGCCGCCGTTTTGAAATTTCCGTCACCCTGACGGATGATGCGAACGTGAAGGTGCTGAACCGCGAATTTCGGGGAATCGACAAGCCGACGAACGTGCTGTCCTTCCCGCAAATCGACCTCGGCAGCTTTAAAAAATCGTCTTTGGACGTTTTTCCCAAAAATATGCCGATTCCGCTCGGCGATGTGGTGCTGGGGTTCCAGACGATTGTGCGCGAAACCCGCGAACAGAAAAAAACCATGGAAAATCATACGGTTCATCTGGTCGTTCATGGCGTTTTGCATCTTTTGGGCTATGATCATATGCGGCCAAAGGATGCAAAAGTTATGGAAAAATTAGAATGTGACATTTTGCGCGCGTTAGGCTATCCTGACCCGTACAAAGACATGGACCTTTTGACCCAAGATGACAAACCACACAAACGCGCTAAGAAAAATGAACGCAAATAGTCGCCCGATGGAAGACTCTTTGAAAAAGACGGATACGGAATCCGACGAACCCCCGATAGGCAGCGGGCAGGCCGAAGCCGTCCCTACCCCGCAGCAGAATACCAAAGACGGCGAAGGCCGTATTCTGGGCTGGGTCAAAAACCTTCTGCCCGTCCGCCAGCACAACAGCGATGACACCCTCCGCGATGCGATCGAGGAGCTGATCGAAGAAGAAGACAGCGCCCCGCAATCGTCGGTCGCCGCGCATGAACGCATGCTGATTTCCAATATCCTGCAGCTGCGCGACCTGCCCGTGGTCGATGTCATGGTGCCGCGCGCCGATATCGTGGCCATCAACGTCAGTGCCACCAAAGAAGACCTCTACGCGCTTTTGCAGCAAAAGCCGCACAGCCGCATTCCGGTTTACAAAGACGACCTCGACAACATCGTCGGCGTCATGCACATGAAAGATCTGGTATCCGCCATGGTGCAGGGCCGCGAATTCGAAATCCGCGACATCATGCGCGACGTGCTGGTGGTATCACCCGCGATGCGCGTGATGGACCTGCTTTTGCAAATGCGCCAGTCGCGCGTGCATATCGCCTTCGTGGTTGACGAATTCGGCGGCATCGACGGCCTCATCACCATCAACGACCTGATTTCCGCGATTGTCGGCGAGGTCGAGGATGAACTGGACGTCGATATCGCCCCGCAGATGATCGAACGCCCCGACGGTTCGGCGATTGTCGATGCCCGTATGCCCCTCACCGATTTCGAGGCGAAATACGGCAAGCTGTTCACCGAAGACGAGGAGCACGAGGAAAACGACACCCTCGGCGGTCTTGTCTCCTATATCGCCGGACGCGTGCCCGCACGCGGGGAGCTGATCAAGCATACGAGCGGCCTCGAATTCGAAGTCATCGACGCCGACCCCCGCCGCATCATGCGCCTGCGCGTACGCAACCTGCCCAAAAAGCAGCCGGCGGCGGAATAACGGCCCTCTCCGCTCTGGTTTTTAGCCCCGATGTGCGCTAGATTTTGCGCATGAAACAGGCATGCCAGACACTCACCGGATTTAAAAAATACCTCGCGCTTTTCGCGCTCGGGGCGCTTGCGGTTTTATCGCTGCCGCCTCTCGGCGTTTTTCCGGTTTTATTGATATCCATCCCCGCCTTTATCTGGATATCCGAAACGGCGCCGACAAAATTCAAAACTTTCCTCGGCGGCTGGGCCTTTGGCGCGGGGTATTTCATTTTCGGGCTTTACTGGGTCAGCGCCGCGTTGTTTGTCGATATCAAGGCATGGGGCTGGGTCATGCCCTTTTCGCTCATCGTCGGCCCTGCGGTGCTGGGGCTTTACTATGGCCTTATTCCGCTGGCGGCGCATCGCTGGCGTCATAGCGGCGCGGCGCATGCGTTGGTTTTCATCACGGCATGGGCCGCCGTTGAATATGCGCGCGGTCATTTGCTGACAGGCTTTCCGTGGAATCTGGCGGGACAGGCGTGGGAACATGCCCTGCCGGTTTTGCAAACCGTGTCGCTGGGCGGCATATATACGCTGACATTGCTGACGGTATTCTGGGCAGCGGCGCCGGTATTTTACCGCACATCGCCCAAGATTTTCGCCGCCGCGGTTTTCAGCTTCGCCCTGCTGCTGGGTTTTGGCACGCTGCGCATGGTGCAAACGCCCACGGCGCAAAACGGCGCCTATGAACTGCGCATCGTGCAGGCGAATATTCCGCAGACCATGAAATGGGACCCCGATGAAGACTGGCGCAATCTGGAGCGTCACGCAGAACTGTCGGCCTCTCAGGAACGCGAAGAAAATCCACCCCCCCGCATCGTCATCTGGCCCGAAAGCGCTTCGCGCCACGACTTTGGCCACTTCCCTGAAATCGGCGGTTATATCGGCCAGCGTCTGCCGCGCGGCAGTATCGGCGTCATTGGCAATATCCGTGTGACGCTGGATAAAACCCAAACGCCCGTTGCGTATCACAACAGCCTGACGGCGCTCGGCCGCAAGGGTGAAGTGCTGGCGACCTATGACAAGCATCATCTTGTCCCCTTCGGCGAATATTTGCCGTTTCGCAAATATGTGACGTTCGAGCCGCTGGCCCTCGCCCTCTCCGGCATCGGCGATTTCACGCCGGGCGCAGGGCCGCGCACGCTGGCGGCGGATGGTTTTCCGCCCTTCAGCCCGCTGATTTGCTACGAAGCGATTTTCCCCGCCGCCGCCGTTGATAAAACAAACCGTCCCGCGTGGCTGGTCAACGTCACCAACGACGGCTGGTACGGTATGAGCGCCGGCCCCTTCCAGCATCTGGCCATCAGCCGTATCCGCGCGATCGAGGAAGGCCTGCCCATGGCGCGCGCGGCGAATACAGGCATATCTGCCGTCATCGACCCCGTCGGGCGCACGGTGGCGCGTCTGGGGCTGGGCGACAAGGGGCAGCTCGACAGCATCCTGCCCGCGCCGTTGCCGCCGACGCTTTATGCGCGTTTTGGCGATAGCATCTTTTTTGCCCTGCTGCTGGTCTTCGCCGCCGCGGGCATCTGCGCCGCGCGAAAGAAACCCGCATGATAAACGGCATCAAAGAACGTCTCTGCGCCCTTTCCGGCTGGCGCCGCTACGCGCTGGCCTTTGGCGCGGGCGCGGCGATGGTGGCCGCCATGCCGCCCTACGGCTTTTTTCCGGTGCTGTTTGTTTCCATCCCCGTGCTGTTCTGGCTGGTCGCCTCGTCACAAACGGCGCTGCGCGCCTTTCTGGCGGGGTGGGTTTTCGGCTGCGGATATTTTATCGTCGGGCTTTACTGGCTTGGTATCGCGTTCAAGGCGTTTTTCAGCCATGCGATGTGGCTGCTGCCCGTGTCTGTCGTCGGTATCCCTGTTTATATCGCGCTTTATTACGGTGCGGCCGCGCTGCTGGCATGGCCGTTCCGCCGTGCGGCGACGCACTACGCCTTTGTATTCAGTTTCATGATGTTCTGGGCGGAATACCTGCGCGGACATTTCATCACCAATTTTCCGTGGAACCATATCGGCTATGCGTGGCATCACGTTTTGCCCGTGTTGCAATCCACGGCATGGTTCGGCATCTATGGCCTGACGCTGCTGAGCCTCCTCTGGGCTGCCACACCCGTGATGTCGCGGCGCGCCGCGGCGTGGGTAATGGCGGGTTTCTTTTTTATCCTCGGCTTTGGCATGCTGCATTTGCACACCAACCCGACCGTCAGAACGCCGCATCTGGTGCGCATCGTGCAGCCGAATATCACGCAGGCGGAAAAAGAAGACATCCGCAACAAGGATGATATTTTCGCGCGCCACCTGAAACTCAGCGCGACCCGAACGCCGCATGACGACAAAATCCTTTTCGTCGTCTGGCCCGAAACCGCGATAGATATTTTCACGCCCGACGACCGCAAAAATGCCGACCGCATCGCCCTGTCGCTGCCGGATCAGGCTTTCGGCCTTATCGGGGTCAATCGTATGGTGTCCGCGCCCGTGCGGGGCGTGCGCAACAGCCTGATTGTGCTGCACCCCCGCAGCCAGCGGCCCGTCGCGCAGCACGACAAATTCATCCTCGCCCCGTGGGGGGAATATGTGCCTTACGCGCATCTTCTTGAAAAAACACCGTTCGGAAAATACGTGGCGGCGGTGCAATCGCTGGTGCCGGGGCCCGGGCCTTCCACATTGCGCCTCGGGCAGTATCTGCCGTCGTTCAGCCCCATCATTTGCTTCGAATCTACCTTCGCCGGACGCATGAAAGACATCACGCGCGGCAAGCCGGATTTCCTGCTGTTCATCACCAACGATGCGTGGTCAATGGGCTCGCCCGGCCCCGCGCAACATTTCGGCTTCGCCCGCGTACGCGCGATTGAAGAAGGCATTCCCATCGTGCGCGCCGCCAACAGCGGTATTTCCGCGATCATCGACCCGCAGGGCCGCGTGCTTGAAAACCTCGGCCTCGACCGCGCGGGCATCATTGATGCGCCGCTGCCGAATCCGGCGCAAAAACCGACGGTTTATGCCGCGACAGGGGATGGTATTCTGTTGTTCTTCGCCGGATGCCTGAGCATATGCCTGCTGCTGCTGAGCTATTTTTTCCAGCCGATACGCCGCCCAAAGGCTTGATAAGCCCCGCTAAACCCTGCCGCGCGTTATGTGCAATACAGGGTTGAATACAAGCGTATGTTGACAATGGGGGGTTGCATCCTTTTATAATCTGGATATAGCCATTTTTTAAGCAAAGGTCGCATAATGCCCCGCACCCGTATGGATGATGAAGGCCCCCATCCTGTCGATATCCATGTCGGCGCGAAGGTCAAATCCCGCCGCTTGATGCTCGGCCTCAGTCAGGAAGAACTGGCAAAAGCCATCGGCCTCACCTTTCAGCAAGTCCAGAAATACGAACGCGGCAGCAACCGCATCAGCGTCAGCCGCCTGACCGATATCAGCCGCGCGCTCAAAGTCCCCGTGGATTTCTTCCTCGAAGGCTGTGCAAACGCGCTGATGGGCGGCGCCGGCGCTACGCGCAAACCCGCGATGAAGGGCGTATCGGATACGCCACAAGCGATGCTGGAGCCCGACCCCATGACCAAGCGCGACGTGCTGGAACTGGTACGCGCGTATGAGCAAATCTCCACCCCGCAGCTGAAAAAACAGCTGCTGGAAATGGCCAAAGCCATGGCCAAGGCCGGAGAATAAATTTTCAGTTTTCTTTGAGTTTATCAGGGCGCTGAGGCCAAATAACCGCCTGTATTGACGGTACTCGCGGTGTTCATCCGTGCAACTTCAGCAGCTTCAGCGGCGCTCAAGATTCGGCTGTAGACGCGTACATCGTCGACAAGGCCATCATAATAGATGCCACGGCCTGCACGGATTTCACCAACATAAAAATTGCCATTATTCCAAGTACCTGAAAAACTCGGGCTGCCTGGGTTGTTATAGGTTATGAGCAAATTACCATCCACATAAATGTTGCTTTGGCCGCTGCGCTGTGCACTGAGAGCAATCTGGCTCCACTCCCCGTTGCCGATAGCCGCACCAGATGTAACGACTCCGACGTTAGACTGGTTGAATGTCCGTGCAACGACTTCGCCACCGCGTACCGTCATCCAAAGAGGGTAAGCCGATGCCCCCTGCGCTGCACCATCGGATACGACCGTATAGCCGTAAGTGGCGTAATCTCCGGCCGGGCCGCTTGTGATATCGGGCGCGACGGATGCCAGCACCGTATACTGGCTAAAGACTCCGGCAATGCCTGTCGCACGAACATACTGCGGACCACCGCTGAGCGATAAGGACTCTCCGTGAAGACCGGCAGTCAGCGCGGCTGCCGTAACGCCCCCCGTCAACGTTCCGTTATAACCGTTACCGGAGCGGTCATAGGCTGTTGTGCCCGCTGTCCATTCACTATCGAATGTCCAGTGCAGGATAAGCCCATCGTTTATCGGCGCACCGTAATAAATTTGCGGTTTGAATCCAGCTGCCGGCGCCTGCTGATAAAGTCCGCTGGCCTGCCCCCACCAGTTTCCGCGGGCCATTAATGTGCCACCATCGATATCTACGGCTATATCTTCAAGCCCGTTGCCATAGAGACTGTTGCGGCCGTCAGAACGCCCGCCACCGCCAAGGTCGACATTGACACTGCCTGCCGCGCTGTCGTCATAGAGAATAATACCATGCTGCGTGTTGCCCACCGTACGCGATGCTACGACACTGCCCGACAGGCTGGCGTTTTGCTGTGCGTAGAAACGCAACCCGTTTCTGTTATTATCGGCAACCACATTCTCCAGAGTCACATCTATATAACCGCCTGCGCCTCCCGCCGCGGCATATAATCCATCTTGCGCATTGTTCGTTAACCTGACGTTGCGGATAGAAAGTGCGCCCAGATCAGAGCCTCCAGATGCATATGCGTAAATGCCATGTCCAGATGCGCCGTTAACTGTAATACCAGCAATGTTCGCATCGAGCCCTGCAACAGTCACGCCATTACCCGTCAGATTGGTCAGCACCGGCGCCGATGTCGCGGGAATGATCACACGACCGGAGAAGTTCGTACCGTCTGCTGTCGTGAAGCGGCCTGAATCATAAATGAAGTTGGTACCAGAACCTATCAAGGACTGATAATTCTGCGACAGCACGATACCGCTTTGCATGCCGCCGCTGGTGCCGTCGCCACGATGCACGTAAATAATATCCCCTTCGCGGCTGGCTGCGCCACTTGCCGCCGCCAGCGTATTGAACGGCATTTCGACAGACCCATCGCCCCCCGCCGCCGATGTGTTATCGACGTGAAAAATACGCTGGCTCATATTGTCATAGGCATTCAGGACTGGATTACCGACAACCGGTGCCTTGGCTACACGGGCAGAGGTAATCACGTCAATATCGCGCTCGGGACTTTCGTCCATGCGGCTACGGATGCCCAGCGTTTTTGCGGAAGCTTTTGAGCCGAAAGGAAAGCGCAGCGTCGCCTCTACAAAACCCTGTGTACCGCGCAGGTTGTCGGCCTCGAAGCGCGCGCCCAGCTGAAGATCGCTCGTCACATCCGCCACTGCACGCAAGCGTATGCCTCGCAGGGTTTCGGCATCATCCCCGCTGAATACAAAACCGCCCGCAGCGACACGAAAAGAATCCATAGCTCCCTGCAGAGGCTTCACGGGCAGCGCGAGTTCAACATCAAATCCATGCAGCGGCTTTTCAACCAGAAGACCTGCTGTGTCATAGTAAATCCCCGTATCGGCCAGATAAGGCTCGGTCGATGCACCAAGGGTGTAGCGCTCTTTCTGATTTGCAGGCACGTAGGCATTGAGACGAATATCCAAATCATCTGTCAGATATTCGACACCAGCAGCGCCTTGATAAAAAACAGACCCGCGCGAGGTACGGCGGCGGTCTATCCAGCCATGCAAACCAAAAACACTATCGCTCCCCGGCGACAAGGCCCTGTAGCCGATACCCGCATTCCATTCGCGGTTATCTCCATCGTCGCCCATCAGCCGAAAGTCGCCATAAATCAGACGGCCACTGTCCTGCGCCAGCGGCACCCATGCTTCGGTCATCAGGATAGAACGCGCTGTACCGTGTCGCCAGTTGGTTTCCACGCGCGGCTTGAAGGTCACCTGTCCCGTCTCTGCTACCGAAGATATACTCAAACACCCCACGAGAAAAAAAACCGCCACAGGCACAAGCCTGCGGGCTGTCTTTTTGAGGATGTTTGCTGACATGATAAAAAACCTAAGACGCACCAAAAAAGCGCGATATTTAAAATACTTAGTTAAATATTAGGCGCATATCCCCGTATACGTCAACGTCGAACCGATAGACCCGCTTACGTTACGTTAAATGAAAATACTGGTTAAAGTCCATGCTTTGAAATCTTCTTTCGCCCATCCCCCCTCTTTTTTTCCCCTGCGGGATTTAACGATTGAAGGGCGCGGAAAGCGTGACGTATAAAAAGAACCAGAACGATAACACCGAACAGGAAACAAACCATGGCTGACCAGAAATACATCTTCACCAGTGAATCCGTTGGCGAGGGCCACCCCGACAAAGTCTGTGACCGCGTATCCGATGCGATTGTCGATGCGTATCTGAACGCAGATCCCTATGCCCGCGTCGCTGCGGAATGTCTGGCGACCACGGGTTTCCTGTGCATCGCGGGTGAAACCCGCGGCCCGGCGTCCATCACGCCCGATATCATCGAAACCATCGCGCGTCACGCGGTGCGCGATATCGGCTACAAACAGGAAGAATTCCACTGGGAAAAAATCAAGGTCGATGTGCGCCTGCATGCGCAATCCGCCGACATCGCGCAGGGCGTTGACGCCGCGGGCGACAAGGACGAAGGCGCCGGCGATCAGGGGATCATGTTCGGCTACGCCTGCCGCGAAACCGACCAGCTGATGCCCGCTGCCATCCACTATTCCCATGCGATCCTGAAATCGCTGGCCGAAGCCCGCCACAGCGGCGCGCTTTACAAACTCGGGCCCGATGCGAAAAGCCAGGTCAGCCTTGAATACATCAACGGCAAACCCGTGCGCGCAACGTCTGTTGTCGTCTCCACGCAGCATGACGCCAGCCTGACGACCGAAGAAGTGCGCGAAATGGTACGCCCGCACGTCACCAACATCCTGCCCGAAGGCTGGATGTGCGACGAAAGCCAGTTCTACGTCAACCCGACGGGTCGTTTCGTCATCGGCGGCCCCGATGGCGACTGCGGCCTGACCGGACGCAAAATCATCGTCGATACCTACGGTGGCGCAGCCCCGCATGGCGGCGGCGCTTTCTCCGGCAAGGATCCGACGAAGGTTGACCGCTCGGCCGCCTATGCCGCGCGCCATGCCGCGAAAAACATCGTGGCCGCAGGCCTTGCCGACCGCTGCACCATCCAGCTGTCCTATGCCATCGGCGTGTCGCACCCGATTTCGATTTTCGTGAACACGCATGGCACGGGCCGTTATGACGATGCGGCGCTGTCCCTTGCCCTGCAGGCCGTGGCGGATTTCCGTCCGCGCGCTATCCGCGAGCGTCTGAACCTCAACAAGCCCATCTATGCCCGCACCGCCGCCTATGGCCACTTCGGCCGCGCGGCAGAGGCAGACGGCGGCTTCACGTGGGAAAAACTCGACCTCGTCGAGGCGCTGAAAAACGAAATCGGCTCCAAGAAATACAAAGACGCGGAGCTGAGCGATAACGTCCGCGTGGCCGATTTCAAACGCTAAGCCCGCCGGATACGCCGCGATCATGACCGAGGCCACCGCGCCCGCCCCGCAACGCCAGTTCTACGGACGGCGCAAAGGCAAGAAACTGCGTACGCAGCAGCAGGATGCTTTCGACAGCATCCTGCCTGCCGCGACGATTGCCCAGCCCGCAGGCGATGCGCCGGTGAACCCTGCGTCTTTTTTCGCCACGCCCGTCAAGCAGGTCTGGATGGAAATCGGCTTCGGCCATGGCGAACATCTGGCATGGCACGCAAAAAATAATCCCGATGTCGGCTTTATCGGCTGCGAGCCTTTCATCAACGGCATCGCCGCCCTGTGCCTGCAAATGCGCGAGCATGACCTTGATAACATCCGCATCTGGCCGGATGACGCGCGGCTGTTGCTGTCGCGTCTGCCGGCGCAGTCGCTGGACAGGCTGTTCATCATCAACGCCGACCCGTGGCCCAAAAAACGCCACCACAAACGCCGTTTTATCCAGACCGGGATGCTGGACAAGCTGCACGCGCTGTTGAAACCCGGTGCCGAATTCCGCATGGCCACCGACCACCCCGACCTTGCCGAATGGCTGGTCGAGAAAACCTGTTATCACCCCGGTTTTGAATGGCAGGCCACCTGCGCCGCCGACTGGCAAACCCGCCCTGCCGACTTGCCGGAAACAAAGTTTCAAAACAAAGGCCTGAAGGCCGGCCGCCCCACGGTTTTTTTGAATTTCATCCGTAAATAATTGACATAATTTATAGTTTTCAGGTATAAATATATCAAGGATTTAAACCCGAGAGAGCGCCATGGAACCCCTGACCATCCGCACCATGACCGACAAAGACATCCCCGCCGCGGCACAGGTGCTGGCGGCGGCGTTTAATTCGTCTGCGTTTCATACGGAACAGGAACTCGCCACCGGCGGCTACAAAGGCGACCTGCGCAAGGCCTTCGTCGCGACCAACGCGCAGGGCAAGGTCGTCGGCGTATCGATTTGCGAAAACAACGGCGATACGCTGTCGGTCGAAATGCTGGCGGTCGCCGCCGACCAGCGCAAACAGGGCATCGGCGCCCAGCTGATGCGCCATACCGAAGATTTCATGCGTGACAACTGGCTGCGTGGTCAAACCGCCACGATTGCCATCGAAGACCTGACCAAGCGCGGCAACGGCGGCTCGCGCTACTACGAAAACATGGGCTATCACCGCACCGGAAAGACCGGCTCTACCGGCGCGCCCGTGCTCTATAAAACGCTGTCCAGATGACATTTTCCGCCCTTCACATCGCGCCGCTGGCGGATAACCAGCACGAAGCTGCCGCGCATTTGCTGACGCAGGCGTTCAACGTCCCCGCTGCCCGCAACCGTCAGGAATTGACGGAACATCACGGCGGCCTGACGCAGATTTTCGCCGCCGCACGCGATGGCAAACTCGTGGGCATCGTCCGCTGTCACAAATTCACCAACAGCCTTTCGATCAGCCTGCTGGCGGTCGATACGGCAGAACGCGGACAAGGCACCGGCCAGAAACTGATGCAGCATGCCGAAGACTTCATGCAGCGCGAATGGCTGGACGGCAAGAAAGCCTATATCAGCCTTGAAGACGAAACCCGCCGCGACAATCCTGCCTCCCGCTTTTACGAAAGACTCGGATATGAGGAATGGCCGGGCATGACGGGCAGCGCGGGCCTGCCGCTGATGTATAAATGGCTGAAACCGTAAAAACCCCGCCTTTTTAGGCTTTATTTTTAGTATTTTAGCCCGTTTTTTGCCAAAAACCCCTTGCGGAAGGGGCGTTTCAGGCATATAACACTGCTAAATCCCAAGTATAACAAAAAGGGTGGGCTCGAAAGAGCCCGCCCTTTTGCTTAGGGGAAACCGGAACACGACGAAGACGACATGGAACACGGCACACTGATTAAAAAAATCGAACGCACCATCGCCCCCACGGCGCAAAGCATGGGGTATGACATCGTGCGCGTTTTGATGATCGGCGCCGGATCCACCCGCCCGACGCTGCAGATTATGGCGGAGCGTCCCGACGGCACGATGCTGATTGATGATTGCTCGCGCCTGAGCCAGGCGGTATCCGCGCTGCTGGACGTCGAGAATTTGATTGAAGAGGCATATAACCTCGAAGTCAGCTCCCCCGGTATCGACCGTCCGCTGACGCGTCTGAAAGATTTCAGCCGCTATGCCGATTTCGAAGCGCGCGTTGAAATGCATGTGGCCATTGACGGCCAGCGCAAGTTCAAAGGTATCCTGCGCGGCGTGGATGGCGAGACCATTCTTCTCGAAGAAGAAAGCGGCGAGACTGCCCGCCTGCCCTTCGCCGACCTCGACAAGGCGAAACTGGTGCTGACGGATGAACTGATCCGCGCGGCGATGAAGGCGGAAAAAGATTCCAAGAAAAAACGTCTCGATGCAGGCGAAGAGCTGGACGAAAGCTTCGACCTTGAAGAAGACGACAGCGAAGAGAGCGAAGAAGCTCCGGCCAAAAAGACCAAGCACAAAACACCGGATCCGAAACGCAACCCGAAAAACAAACTGAAAAACAAAAAGAAAACCGGCAGCAAATAATACGCCGCCATCCCGATAAAAACCGAGAGTAACAGGACAAAAAACAGGAACACGACGATGCAAGAACTCCTTCAAGTAGCCGATGCAGTTGCCCGCGAAAAAAACATCGATAAAGATGTGGTCATTCAGGCAATGGAAGAAGCCATCCAAAAAGCGGGCCGTTCCAAATACGGCTACGACCACGACATCCGCGCCGTCATCGACCGCAAGTCTGGCGAGATTTCCCTGTTCCGCTACCGCGAAGTTGTCGAAGCCTTCGACCCTGAAAATCCGGAATCCGAAGCAAAAAGCATCCTGCTGAAGGACGCGAAGAAAATCCAGAAAGACATCGAACTGGGCGGCTTCATCATCGACAAACTGCCGCCGCTCGATTTCGGCCGCATCGCCGCGCAGACCGCGAAACAGGTTATCTTCCAGAAAGTGCGTGACGCAGAGCGCGAGCGCATGTTCGAAGAATATCAGGACCGCATGGGCGAAATCGTTTCCGGCGTCGTCAAACGCGTGGAGTACGGCAACGTCACCATCGACCTCGGTCGCGGCGAAGGTTACATGCGCCGTCAGGACGCCCTGCCGCGCGAACACTTCAAAACCGGCGACCGCGTCCGCGCCTACATCTTCGATGTGCGCCGCGAACAGCGCGGCCCGCAGATTTTCCTCAGCCGCACGCACCCCGACTTCCTCGCCAAACTGTTCAAGCAGGAAGTACCGGAAATCTATGACGGCGTGATCGAGATCAAAGCCGTCGCCCGCGACCCCGGCTCCCGCGCGAAAATCGCGGTCATTTCCCGCGACAGCTCCATCGACCCCGTTGGCGCCTGCGTTGGTATGCGCGGCTCCCGCGTGCAGGCCGTTGTTGGCGAACTGCAAGGCGAAAAAATCGACATCATTCCGTGGACGCAGGACGTCGCGACCTTCGTGGTCAACGCTCTCGCTCCGGCGGAAGTCACCAAAGTCGTTCTCGACGAAGACAGCAACCGTCTTGACGTTGTCGTGCCCGACGACCAGCTCAGCCTGGCCATCGGCCGCCGCGGCCAGAACGTGCGCCTCGCCACCCAGCTGTCCGGCTGGAACATCGACATCATGACCGAAGCCGAGGAAAGCGAACGCCGCCAGACGGAATTCAAAACCCGCTCCTCGCTGTTCATGGAAGCGCTGGACGTGGATGAAGTTATCGCCCACCTGCTGGTGGTCGAGGGCTTCACCTCTATCGAAGACATCGTCGAAACCTCCATCGACGAGCTGGCGCGTATCGAAGGCTTCGATGGCGACGTCGCTGCAGAACTGAACAACCGTGCCGCCAACTTCCTTGCCGCCAAGAAAATCGAATTCGAAAAAACGGCCAAGGAACTGGGCATCAGCAGCGAGCTGACCGGCGTTGCCGGCCTGACGCAGGACATGATCCTCGCGCTTGGCAAAAACGGCGTCAAAACGCTGGACGATCTGGGCGACCTCGCCGGCGACGAGCTGCGCGATATCGTCGGTCAGGATACCCTGACCGAAAGCCAGGCCAACAATATCATCATGACGGCACGCGCCGGCTGGTTCACCGAAGAGGAACAAGCCGCTGCGGAAGCCGCCAACGGGTAACCCGACCATGTAACCCGGTGAACACGATCACTTCGACATCCATCAGGAAGGCAATACAAGACAATGGCTGAACAAGACAAAAAAGAGCCCAAGAAAGAGCAACCCAAGGAATCCGGCAAGCTGACGCTGGGCGCCGGCAAGGGTACGCTCAGCCTGAAGGCCCCGGTTTCGACGGGCGCGCCGCGCCAGAACGTCGCAGTCGGCCGGTCGGCCAAGCCGGTTGCCGTCGAGGTGAAAAAACGCCGTGGCCGCGAAGCCGAACAGGCCCGCCAGCAGGACGATCATCAGGATCTGCACCTGACGGATGCGGAACGCGAAGCCCGCACCCGCGCCCTGCAACAGGCCCAGCACGCACCGAAAGACAACACGCCCGCGACGCAATACCAGACGCAGGTTGTGGTCAAATCCAAACCCGTTGAAGAAGAAGCGCCGAAAGCGGAAGAACCCGCCGCCCCCGCCGCTCCTGCAAAATCGCCCGCCGAACAGGCGCGCGAACAGGAACTGGCCAAGCTGCGCAAAATCAACGAACAGGAAGAACAGGACCGCCGCAAACGCGATGCGGATGCGCGCAAATCCACGTCTTCCAATACCGCCTCCGCACGTCCGAGCGTCACTTCGCCCGCCGATGCGCAGGCCGCTGAAAGCCGTGGCGCAGGCCGCGGCAAATTCGACGGCCATGGCCGCGGCGGCGACGACCGCGGCGGCGCGCCCTCGATTGCCGAGGAAATCAACCGCAAACGGGGTGCCCTGTCCCGCTATGGTCAGGAACGCCGCCGCTCGACCGCCAAAATGACGGTTTCGCAGGTGCTCAACGACGGCTTCGAAGACCGCGATTCCAAGAGCCCGTCCCTCGCCGCACAGCGCCGCGCCCGCGAACGCATGAAAATGAAAATGCAGCAGCAGCAGCAGTCGCAGTCGAAACAATACCGCGAAGTCATCATCCCCGAAGTCATCACGGTTTCCGAACTGGCCAACCGTATGACCGAACGCGTGGGCGACGTCGTGAAAAAACTGATGGGCATGGGCATCATGGCGACCGCCACCCAGACCATCGACGCCGATACCGCGGAACTGATCGTGCATGAATTCGGCCACTCGCTGAAACGCGTTTCGGAATCCGACGTTGAATCGGACATTCTGGGCGATGAAGACAGCGATGCGGAACTGATCCACCGTCCGCCTGTCGTGACCATCATGGGTCACGTCGACCATGGTAAAACCTCGCTGCTCGACGCGATCCGTCAGGCCGACGTTGCCGCGCATGAATCGGGCGGGATTACCCAGCACATCGGCGCGTATCAGATCACGACGAACAGCCACAAGAAAATCACCTTCATCGATACGCCCGGCCACGCCGCCTTTACTGAAATGCGCGCGCGCGGTGCCGACGTGACCGATATCGTGGTTCTGGTCGTTGCCGCCGACGACAGCGTCATGCCGCAAACGGTCGAGGCGATCAGCCACGCCAAAGCCGCCGGCAAGCCGATGATCGTCGCCATCAACAAATGCGACCTGCCCACCGCCAACCCGCAAAAAGTCCGCACCGAACTTCTGCAATACGAAGTCGTGACCGAAGACATGGGCGGCGATACGCAGTTCGTTGAAGTTTCGGCGAAAACCAAAAAAGGCCTCGATGCACTCGAAGAATCCATCCTGCTGCAGGCAGAGGTTCTCAACCTGCGCGCCAACCCGAACCGCACCGGCATCGGCGCGGTCATCGAATCGCGCATGGAACAGGGCAAAGGCTCCGTCGCCACGGTTCTGGTGCAAAAAGGCACCCTGAAACAGGGTGACGTCTTCGTGACCGGCACCGAATGGGGCCGCGTCCGCGCGCTTTATAACGACCGCGGCCAGCACGTGAAAAGCGCGCAGCCCGGCCAGCCCATCGAAGTCCTCGGCCTGAACGGCACGCCGGATGCCGGTGACGATTTCGTCGTCGTATCCGACGAAGCCAAAGCCCGCGAAATTTCGGAATTCCGCCTGCGCCGCAAACGTGCGCTGCATGCCGCGAAATCCAAAGGCCGCGCGATCGACCAGATGATTCAGGACATCCAGTCCGGCTCTGCGAAATCCCTGCCCGTCATTATCAAAGGTGACGTGCATGGTTCTATCGAGGCTATCGCCGGCGCCCTGAACAAGCTGACCGAGGAAAACAACGAAGTCAAAGTAAGCGTCATGCACTCCGGCGTCGGTGCCATCACCGAATCCGACATCACGCTGGCGAATGCTTCGGGCGCGCTTATCATCGGCTTCAACGTCCGCGCCAACCCGCAGGCACGCGATCTTGCGAAGCGTGACGGCATCGAAATCCGCTACTACTCCATCATCTACGAAGTCATTGATGAAGTGAAAGCGCTGCTGTCGGGCCTGCTGTCGCCGGAGCTGAAAGAAAAGTTCATCGGCTACGCGGAAATCCGCCAGGTCTTCAACATCAGCAAATACGGCAAGATCGCCGGCTGCTTCGTCACCGAAGGTCTGGTCAAGCGCGGCGCCAAAGTCCGCCTGTTGCGCGACAACGTGGTGATCCACGAAGGCACGCTCAAAACCCTCCGCCGCTTCAAGGATGAAGTCAAGGAAGTGCAAAAGGGTTACGAATGCGGTATGGCCTTCGACAACTACGAAGACATCAAGGAAGGCGACGTTATCGAGGCATTCGAGATTGAATCCTCCGCCCGTACGCTGGAGGACGGCGCGGCGTAAGCCCGCCGAAACCATCCGACGATGAGAAGCCGTTCCAAATCAGGTAAAAACGCCGGCGCGCAACCGCCGGGCCAGCGCCAGCTGCGCGTGGGCGAGCGTATCCGTCATATCCTGTCGGATATCATGCGCCGCGGCGGTCTGCGTGACCCCGACCTGCAAAACACGGGTATGATTACCGTGACGGCTGTCGATATCGGCCCCGACCTGCAGCATGCCGCGGTTTTCGTGATGCCGCTGGGCGGTGAAAAAGCCGATGCGATCGTGGAGGCGCTGAACCGTGCCTCCGGCTATTTCCGCAGCGAAATGGCGCGCGAACTTGACCTGCGCTATACGCCCAAGCTGTCGTTCAAAATCGACCGCAGCTTTGACGAGGCCGCGCATATCGACAAACTTCTCGGCCGCTACGAAATCCGCAAGGATGTCGACAAAGAAGACGACAACGACGGCGATTTGGACAGCGAAAACAACGCCTGACCCCACCTCTGCCCTGCCCTCAAAAGAAAAACAAAAATGGCCCGTAATAAAAAAGGCGTCCCCGTTCACGGGTGGCTGAACCTCGACAAACCGCTTGGGTTGACCTCGACGCAGGCCATCGGCCGCGTGCGCCGCCTGACCAATGCCCAGAAACTCGGCCATGCCGGCACGCTCGACCCGCTGGCGACCGGTATCCTGCCGATTGCGCTGGGCGAAGCGACCAAGACCATCCCCTACGCGCAGGACGCCGACAAGGTATACCGCTTCACCGTCCAGTGGGGCGCCGCCACCAATACCGACGACAAGGAAGGCGAAGTTATCGCGACCTCCGACAAACGCCCCGCACGGGCGGATATCGAGGCGCTGCTGCCCCGCTTCACCGGCGACATCCTGCAAACCCCGCCGCAGTTTTCGGCCATCAAACTGGACGGGGAGCGTGCCTATGACCTCGCCCGCGCCGGACAGGCCGTGGACATCAAACCCCGCCCGGTGACGGTCTATAGCCTCCATATCGTCGAAAGCACTGAAAACGAAGCCGTTTTCGAGATGGAATGCAGCAAGGGCACCTATGTCCGCGCCGTGGCGCGCGATATGGGCCAGATTTTGGGCTGCTATGGGCATGTCACGGCCCTGCGCCGCCTTGCCGTGGGCGGTTTTACTGAAGAAAACGCGATTTCGCTGGACGTATTCGAGAAAATGGTGCAATCTGCGCCCGCTGATCAGGTTCTGCTGCCTGTGGAGACCGTGCTGGACGACATCCCGGCTCTGGCCATGACAGACGGGGAGATCAGCCGGATAAGACAGGGTCAAACGCTCAAGTTCATGTCCCGTCCCGACTACAACCGCCTTGTGGCGGCTGGCGTTGACGACGCGACCGATCTGGTGCTGGCCGTGGGGGGCAACAAACCCCTCGCTATCCTTGAAAAACAGGGTATCGAACTTCATCCGATTAAAGTGTTCAACCTCTGATTATGGAGTACCCGATGTCGATTGCAAAAAACCAAAAAGCTGAAATCATCAAAAAATACGCGACCAACGCAAAAGACACGGGCTCGCCCGAAGTTCAGGTCGCCCTGCTCACCACGCGCATCAACGCGCTGACCGAGCACATGAAACAACACAAACACGACATGGGCAGCCGCCGCGGTCTGCTGCTGCTGGTTTCCCAGCGCCGCCGCCAGCTGAACTATCTGAAAAACGTTGACGTGAAGCGCTACGAAGCGCTGATCGAAAGCCTCGGCCTGCGCCGCTGATTTTTCAGGTCAGAAAATTGGAAAAACCCGCTGTTATCGCAGCGGGTTTTTCTTTTGTTGAGATATCTGCCGCTTCAGGCACAATAACAGGCAAGGAGAAGACCATGCCCAAACCCGATGCTGTTATTTTTGACTGGGACGACACCATCGTCGATACGTGGCACGTGGTGCGCAGCGCCATCAACGCTACCCTCGCCCATTTCGGTCACGCCCCATGGAGCGAGGACGAGGCCCGCAAACGCATCGGCCCGCCCGCCCGCCTCCTGTTCAGCGGATTATTCGGCGAAGATAAATGGCAGGAAGCGGATAAAATTTACATCGCCGCCTATCAGGCGAATATATCGGAACATATCCGCGTGCATGACGGCGCGCGCGACACGCTGGCGGCGCTGGCGGCGGCGGGCGTGCCGATGGCCGTGGTCAGCACCAAACGCGGCCCGCTGCTGCGCGCGGAAGCTGCGCAGCTGGGGCTGGATGGATTTTTCGCGCGCATGGTCGGTGCAGGCGATGCGCCGGCGGATAAACCGAACGCCGCCGCGGTTCAATTCGCGCTTGAGCCGCTAAAGATAACCCCCTCTAAATCCGTATTATTTATTGGCGACAGCGTCACCGATATGGTGAGTGCGGAGAATGCGGACTGCATCGGCATTCTCATCGAAACCAAGCCGCCCGCCGAAGACGCCCTCGCGCTGCATCCGCCGAAGCATCGCGTGAAAAACCATGCGGAACTTGCTGATTTACTGAAAAGTTTTATACAAACGAAACCGGCGCACAGCCGCACCCCGCCCGCCCCCTGACAGCGCGCTGCTTTTCTTGATGAACCACAGCCGTTAAAGGCCTGCGGTTACTGCATAATGCGGATATTGTTTTTCTCGACGGACTGCGGGCGCAGCGCCAGCACGACATGGATGCTTTCGGGGTATGCGCAGCTTTCGCAGTCCTGACGGTCGGCGAAAATCCGCGCTGCTTCGCGCGGGGCGACGGTCGGCTTGACGGAGGTATGCCCCGCCATATGCGGCCCCTTGAAACAGGACACCGCCATATCATCCGGCGCACGGCGTACCATCACACGGGTATTCGCGGCCGCCGTATATGTCATATCGCCGGATTGCAAAAAGCAATGCGCGCCAATCACGCCCGGCGTCATGACGCTGATCTGCTGGTAATGGCGCGCGCTATCGTCCGCCGTCCTGGGCGATGACGTGCAGCCCTGTAAAAGGGATACCGCCATCAATGCTATGAAAAAACAGTGTCTCATACCGCCTTGTCCTGTTTGCGGGCTTGCAGGCGGTTGAAAATAAGAACCCCCGCCACCATCGCCGCCGAAACCAACAGGCAAATCAGGATAATGTTCCGAAGGACCGCGTTTTCATCGGCCCCCGCATTCGACAGCAGCAGCAAATCGGCATAGACCTGCGCCGTCTGTTTGACCAGATCAAGATCGGATATCAGGCTGTAGTTGCTATGATAACTGTAAATCAGGATAAGCCGCCCGCGCACGTTCACGGCCATCATGGCCACGGCGGCGGGATAATCTTTCTTGCCCTGCACCGTTTCAATCGCCAGACGCGAGAGGTTCAGAAAACCGATGTAATCTTTTCCTTCGGCAAAAACGCCCTGATTGCTGCTATCTCCGACATTCATTTTCATATCGGTATTGTAGGTGGAGCCGATATATTTCGTCGCCTCGCGCATCACATCGCCGACTTCGCTAAGCTCTTGCGGCTGGATGTTTTTCATCTCCTCGCGGAACGACGCCTTCACCTTTTCAAAATCCGCGCCGCCATCCAAAAACATCGCCTGCTTGACAGTCTGCACGATGACATAGCGGCGGAATCCCTCGCCCGATCCTTCGGCCATGCGGGCCATATCGGCGTCGGAAATGTAAAAGGCGAGCATGCGATTGTCGGGCAATACGAATTTCGACATCAACTGGTCGAATTCGGCGCTGCGGCCCAGCACTTCCTCGTACCCCGGCAGCGCGGGCAGTACGATATTGCGTCCCGCGACAAATTCATGGCGCACAGGCTCTGTCCCCGCCGCCTGCGCGGGAGAGTTCAACAACAACGCCGCCGCAAAAAGCAGCAGCGCGCAAAGCCCAGCGCGCAAAGCGCCTGCGTCAGCCGCCGTTTTTCGGCGGGCGCAGCGTGGACGGCGCCGGATTGTTCTGGTTGGCTGCATCGTTTTCTTTCGGGTTATCTAGCTGGAAAAACCGCGTCAGTTTTCCGTCTTCGTATTCATAGACGGTCGGCGTTGCATTGGGAATGCGTTTCTTGTTCGGATTGGTGCCGCCGTCCGCGGGAATATGCTCGGTGCCGAGCACAAAGTCAAATGCGCGCACGATACCCGCATGGCAAACGACCAGCACGTTTTCGCCGCGCTCCAGCTTCGGCAGCACTTCGTTTTCGAAAAAGCGGCCGACACGCTCGACCACCTGTTTCTGGCTCTCCCCGCCCGGTATGGGCTTGTCATAGGCACGTTTGAACGCGAGGATTTCGGGGTCATGGCGATAGCTGCGGCCCGTGAAATCGCCGGTATGGGATTCGATAATGTCGGCATCCTGCACGATATGCCATGCGCCGTCGGGCTTTTTCAGGTGGTCGTTGGTTGTGGTTTGCGACAGCGCCAGCGCGGCGGTATTGAACGCGCGCGACAGCGTGGAGCTATAGGCGTGATCGAAGCGAAGCCCTTCGATCAGACGTCCGGCCTCGCGCGCCTGCTCTTCGCCCAGCGCCGTCAGCGGTACGTCGGTTTGCCCCGTCATCAGGTGGTTTTTGTTATAGTCCGTCTGTCCATGACGGAAGATGACGAGGGTGCCTTTTTTCATTCTGTTTTCTTTCTTTTTTTATGACGTTTTCAAATTTCAAATATTTATGCCGCGTCCGCGTCTTTGATATCGAGCAAGCTGCGCCCGCCCATCGCCGCCGGTTGCTGGATGCCGAGGATATTCAGCATCGTCGGCGCCACATCGGCCAGCACGCCGCCACTGCGCAGCGCCAGATTGCCGCGATAGCCGAACAAAATACACGGCACGGGGTTGGTCGTATGCGCCGTATGCGGCTGGCCGGTTTTTTCGTCGAACATCTGCTCCGCATTGCCGTGGTCGGCGATGACAATCAGCACACCGCCGAGTTTTTCGACGGCCTCCGCCACGCGGCCAAGGCAGGTATCGACCGCCTCCACCGCCTTGATGGCGGCGGGCAGACTGCCCGTGTGACCAACCATGTCGGGATTGGCGAAATTCAAAATCACCACATCCTGCTGCGGCAGTTTTTCCAGCAGTTTTTCGGTCAGTTCATAGGCCGACATTTCGGGCTGCAAATCATACGTCGCGACCTTGGGCGATGCGACCAGCAGGCGGTCTTCGCCATCGAAAGGCTGTTCGCGTCCGCCGTTGAAAAAGAAGGTCACGTGGGGGTATTTCTCCGTCTCCGCCGCGCGCAGCTGCGTGAGCCCTGCCCGCGCCACGACCTCGCCGAAAATATCGTCCATGGATTGCGGCGCGAACAGCACCTTCACATAGGGCGCGAAGTAATCGGCATAGACCGTCATGGTCGCGGTGTTTTTGACGGGCGTATATCCGCCGCGGTCGAACTTGTCGAAATCGGTGAACAGCAGCGCCTGCAAAATCTCGCGGATACGGTCGGAGCGGAAATTGGCGCTGAGGATGCCGTCTTCCGCTTTCATACCCGCATATCCGCCGATCACGGCGGGCTTGATAAATTCGTCGGTATCGCCCGCCGCATATCCGGCCTGAATGGCGGACAGCGCATCGGTGGCGGCAAAGCCTTTGCCGTGCGCAATGGCATCGAAGGCTTGCGATACCCGCTCCCAGCGGTTATCTCGGTCCATGGCGTAAAAACGCCCCGATACCGTGGCGATGGTGGCCGATGCCGGTATGTCGCGGATGAATTTTTCAACATAGCCCGCCGCGCTGTTGGGCGGCGTGTCGCGGCCATCGGTGAAAATATGCACGAAGGTTTTGATGCCGTTATCGGCCAGAATTTTTGCGAGCGCGGCGATGTGATCCTGATGCGCATGCACCCCGCCGTCGGAGACCAGCCCCATCAGATGCGCGGCGCCGCCGGATTTTTTCAGCGTCGCCATGAAATCGACCAGCGCGGGATTTTGCGCAAGGCTGCCGTCCTGCGCCGCCAGCGTGATGCGCGGCAGGTCCTGCATGACAATGCGGCCCGCGCCGATATTGGTATGCCCGACTTCGGAATTGCCGAATTGCCCCTCCGGCAGGCCGACGGCCAGACCGTCGGTACGCAGCGTGGTATGCGGGCAGGTTTGCCACAGGCGGTCATAGTTGGGCGTGCGGCCCTGCACAATGGCGTTATATTCCGCCTTGTCGCTGAGCCCCCAGCCGTCGAGAATACACAGAACCAGCGGTTTTTTTGGCATCGGTCACTCCCTCTTGCGGCCCTGATTTTAATTATTTTTGCAGGCTTTTGATAGCCTATGGCTTTGACATATCGTTTTCAACCTGAAAAGCGCTGCAATTTGCCAGAATACTGGATAAATTCTTGACTTTGGCCTGCGCAGGTGGCATGTATCACTGTGAAAAATAAGGTGAAAAAGTAAGCGTTCCGCCGCCCCTTATTGTTTGTGATTTGACCGAGGCGGAACTTTGTAAAAAGGAAAAGAGACTAATGTTTAATATTACGCGTAAAGAAATCGATTGGGCCGGCAAAAAGCTGGTTCTCGAAACCGGTAAAGTTGCCCGTCAGGCTGACGGCGCCGTCATGGCGACCTATGGCGAGACGACGGTTCTCGCAACCGCCGTTGCCGCAAAATCGGCAAAACCCGGTCAGGATTTCTTCCCCCTCACCGTTCACTATCAGGAAAAATTCTTCGCTGCCGGTAAAATCCCCGGTGGCTTTTTCAAACGCGAAGGCCGCCCGACGGAAAAAGAAGTTCTCGTCTCGCGCCTCATCGACCGCCCCATCCGCCCGCTGTTCCCCAAAGGTTTCCTGAACGAAACGCAGGTACTGGCGACGGTTCTGTCCATCGACCTGCAAAACGACTCTGACATCGTTGCGCTGGTGGCATCGTCTGCCGCGCTGACGATTTCGGGCATTCCCTTCATGGGCCCCATCGGCGCCGCGCGCGTCGGTTACATCGACGGCCAGCTGGTGCTGAACCCGACGACCGAAGAGATGAAAAACAGCAAACTTGACCTCGTCGTCGCCGGTACGCAAGAAGGCGTGCTGATGGTTGAATCCGAAGCGCAAGAGCTGCCGGAAGACCTGATGCTCGAAGCGGTCATGTTCGGCTGGAAAGGCTTCCAGCCGCTCATCAACGCCATCATCGATTTCGCTGAACAATGCGCGAAAGAGCCGTGGGAACTGGCGAAACCCGCCTACGACCACGACGCGATCAAAAAGCAGATCATCGACCTCGTCGGCGCAGATTTCAAAGCCGCCTATGCAACCCAGCTGAAACAGGAACGCGTCGCGAAACTGGATGCTGCCCGCAAAAAGGCCGTTGAAACCCTCGTCACCGGCGAAGAAGGCAGCCCTGTGACCGAGCAGCTGGTGAAAAACATCTGCAAGGAAGCCGAAGCCGACATCGTCCGCGGCGGCATCCTGGATACCGGCCTGCGCATCGATGGCCGCGACACCAAGAAAATCCGCAGCATCGTCGCCGAAGTCGGCACCCTGCCCCGCGTGCACGGCTCCGCGCTGTTCACGCGCGGTGAGACGCAGGCGCTGGTCGTGGCCACGCTGGGCACCGGCGATGACGAGCAGATCATCGACAGCCTCGAAGGCGAATACAAAGAAACCTTCATGCTGCACTACAACTTCCCGCCGTATTCCGTCGGTGAGACGGGCCGCATGGGCAGCCCCGGCCGCCGCGAAGTCGGCCACGGCAAGCTGGCATGGCGCGCCGTTCACCCGATGCTGCCGGCGAAAGAGCAGTTCCCCTACACCCTGCGTCTGGTATCGGAGATTACCGAGTCTAACGGTTCCTCCTCGATGGCAACGGTGTGCGGTTCTTCCCTCGCGCTGATGGATGCGGGCGTTCCGCTGAAAAAGCCGGTTGCGGGTATCGCGATGGGCCTGATCAAGGAAGGCGGCAAATTTGCCGTTCTGTCCGACATTCTGGGTGACGAAGACCACCTGGGCGACATGGACTTCAAAGTGGCCGGTACGTCCGAAGGCGTGACCGCGCTGCAGATGGACATCAAGATTACTTCGATTACCGAAGAAATCATGAAAATCGCCCTCAACCAGGCGCATGACGGCCGCCAGCACATCCTTGGCGAAATGGCCAAGGCGCTGACCGGCGCACGCGAACAGCTGTCGTCCAACGCACCGCAAATCGTAACGATTAAAATTCCGAAAGATAAAATCCGCGAAGTCATCGGCTCCGGCGGTTCTGTCATCCGCGAAATCGTTGCGCAAACCGGCGCGAAAATCGACATCGAAGACGACGGCACCGTTCAGGTTGCTGCCGTCAACGCGGATTCGATCAAAAAAGCCATCGACTGGATCAAAGGCATCACGGCTGAACCGGAAATCGGCGCGGTTTACGACGGTACCGTCGTGAAAATCGTCGAATTCGGCGCCTTCGTGAACATCATGCCGAAAACCGACGGCCTTGTGCATATCTCGGAACTCGCCCACCGCCGCGTCAAGACGGTCGACGAAGTCCTGAAAGAAGGCGACAAGGTAAAAGTCAAATGCATCGGCCTCGATGAACGCGGCAAAATCAAGCTGTCGATCAAGGCCCTGCAAGAGGCGCCCGAGAAGAAAGAAGCTGTCTAATCTTGATTGATTGACAACGGCAAAAGCGCGGGTGAATATCCACCCGCGCTTTTTGTTTCAGCCTCATGCCACACAAGGATACAACGCATGTCATCCCTGCTCATCCCCAAGGTTATCGGCCACCGCGGCGCGGCGGCTTATGCGCCTGAAAACACGCTGTCGTCCATCCATGCCGCCGCCGACCTCGGCATCGAGTGGGTGGAGCTGGACGTGAAGCTGACGCGCGACGGCACGGCTGTGGTTTTCCACGATGAAAGCCTGCTGCGCTGCGCGGGCGTCGATGCGCTGGTGCGCGATATGGACTGGAAAGACCTGCAGGAACTGGACGCAGGTTCATGGTATGGCGACAGTTTTATTGGCGAGAAAATCCCGTCGCTCGAAGATGCACTGAATGTCATTCTCGACCGCGGGCTCGGCCTCAACCTTGAAATCAAACCCTGCGCGGGGCGTGAAAAAGAAACCGCGGAAATCGCGCTCGATATCGCATCGCGCATCTGGGGCGAAGACGGCCCGCAGCCGCTGATTTCCAGTTTCCAGCACGTCAGCCTTGAAACGGCCATGGACATGATACCCGAATGGCCGCGCGCGCTGCTGCTGGATGAACATGATGAGAACTGGCGCCAGATTGCCGAATATCTGGATATCGCCACGCTGAATATCAACGGCAACACCGCAACGCGCGAAGAGGTCGAGGATTATATCGAGCTGCAAAAGCCCCTCCTCGCCTATACCATCAACGACCCGGAACTGGCGCGCGAACTTATGCGCTGGGGGGTCGATGGCGTGTTTGCGGATAACCCGGACGTGATACGCGAGGCGATTGAGACCCAGCATTAACACTGGGCACGGGCTCCTGCCCGTCATTCAGCAAACGATACATATCCGGCTGGCGGCGCAGGCCGTTCGGCCAGATGCTTTGCTCAACGCGTTTGAATGACTCGCGCGCTGCCTGCATGAAATTTTCCTGCGGGCTGACGCCGAAAACATGGATCAGGCGGTTATAGGCGAAGGCGAGCGCGCTAGCGTCGGTGTCTTTCAAATCCGTCTCTTTGCGTGTGGCGGCGGCGACGCGGGCGAGACTTTGTTCCTGCGCGGCGAAATCAAGCGCCTCGCGCCCCATCACGGCGGCACTGTGCTGTTCGCGGCGATGCTGATGCTGCATCATCAAAGACAGATTTTCATGATCCTGCGCGCGTATCATCACGGGCCCTCTTGCGATTGTTATTTTTAAATATGCAAAATTTTGCCACAGGCAAAAACAAGCCGTCAAGCCCGCCGGCACATCGCCACGGTGCTCAAATACCTAATTCGCCCGATTTTCAGGGATAATCGCAGCTGTCGGAGGTGACGCTGATAAAGGAGCGTTCGCCCGCCGCCACGGTAAACCGGTATTCCTTGTTGCCGATGACCAGCGAATGCTGGACGGGCAACAGCCCCTCTTTGACCGTGCGTTTGCCGCCGATTTCGATGAACACGATTTTGACCGGCTTGCCGGGGTCGTACCAGGCTTCGGGCATGCCGTTTGTATTCGTTGCGGCCTCGCCCTCGCCTGTCACCGTCACCACGCCGTTGCCAAAGCTGACCGTGCCGTGCGGGCCGTTATAAACGGGCGTTTTGACCACAAAACGTTTGACCGCAGGGTCGCTGCAGTTTTTAGGCGGACGTGCGGCTTCGATAACAAAGGCCAGACGCTCCGGCTTGATACCCGCGCCCAGCTGTTTGCGCACCAGATCGGTGAGGTTTTTAAACTCGCCCTGCGGCACTTCCTGCTGGTATTTGGCCTCCAGCTGTTGATAGCGCACTTGCGTCGATTGCACTTCGGAGCGCAGGGTCGTAATCATCCCCTCCAGCCCCGCGCGCTGCTTCTCCAGATCGCGCGCCTTTTCTTTGAATGCCTGCTGGCTGGTGCGTTCCGTTTCGGCGCCCCACCAGAAAGAAGTCCCCGCCAGCGCGAGCAGAAACACGACAATCATCATCGCTTTGCGGCGTGCTTTTTGCTGCTGGCGGCGATGGCGGCCAATGCCGCCGCTTCCGTACATGTTAAACGTCATGACTGGTCTCCCGTCTATTCAGGCCGCAGTTAATCATTCTTGGTCCTCCGCACCCCGCAGCTGGATTTTCGGGCTGCTGACTTCGCCGATGTTCTTGAAGCCGATGCGCGCCATGAGCACGGTGCCGTTTTCACCCGACGCCTCGTTGATGAGATTGCGCGATCCTTGCAGCGAGAACGTGAAGCATTCATCTGCATAGGTGATGCCGGCGGAGGCTTTGCGCAAGCCGGGTTCTTGGCCAAGGTCAGTCAGGGTATAGGCGTTGACCGACCAGAATTCGCTCAAGTGATAAACGCCTTCCAGCTGTAATTGTTCCCGCGATTCAGTAAAGCCCGTGCCCGCAATCCCGTCGAAATAGATATAGCCGACATTTAGGCCGAAATAGTCATTGCCGCCATTCGCCAGCAGTTCATGACGGCGCATCGTCAGATGGCGGTTGTCGAGCTGGAAGCGGTAGTCCGCACGTAAATAACGCGACAGGCCCAGATTGATCTGCCCGACAACGTCGGATGAATTGTCTTCAAGGCCCGACCCTTGCGGGAAGATATCGTCATCATCGAAACGGTAGCTCTGGCCGATAAACACTTTGGCATAACGGCCATTGTCGCCATAAACGCCCGTGCGCAGGCCATAGTTCATGCGCGCGCCGTCTTCCTGCCCGTCGATGCCGGGGAAACGGTTATAGGCAAACAGATTGCTGGTATCGAGCTGGATATCGATGCTGTCTTCGTTTGCGATGCCGTCGTCGTTTTCATCGACCTGCGGGCTGATGCTGGCGCCGACGATGGGTTCGATCACAACCTGCGATTTTTCAAACCGCTTGACCAGCGGATAGCTGGCCGTCACCCCCGCAACAGCCATGGCGCGGCCGCGGTTTGACTCCGGATCAAGCCCGGGATTGAGAACAGCCGCATCGCGGTCCTGCAGCGCGTAAAAATCGCCGCGCGCGGACAAATCCGTCTGCATCACAAGCCCGACCGGCATCACATCACGCCGCTGCCAGCCGATATCGGCGGAAGCACGCTGCATACTCTGCCCGTTGTCGTCACGGTGCAAGGCAAGCGCCGATACGCCCGCCGTCCAGCGGCCGCCGAGGGAGCTTGACGGCTCCCCGTACATGCGGTGTTCGGCCATCGGCAGAATATCCGGCTGGTCGGGACGCACGCCAAGGCGTACATCCTGAAAGTTCATCGCGCTTACGCGCGTATAGTTGCGGCCCGCGAAACGCTCCGCATAGATTTCATTCTCCAGCACGTTTTCGCGCGAGATGTCATAGAGACGCAGATAGCCTTTATCCGATGCGCGCTCGACATTCAAACCCGCACGCCATTTGTCGTTGATGTCGTAAAGGCCGCTGGCGAAAATATGGCCGCGCTTGCGGTCGCCTTCGATACGGCCGTCTTCTTCGCGGCGGTCGGAGACGACACCGCTGCCATCAACCTGCAATTTTCCGGCTTCAAAACGCTGACGCCACTGGCCCATCATCAAAACACCGGCACGCGTCGTCGGACGCACGCGCACCGTCGCGTCCATATCGGGCGCGATATCGCCGAAGTAATAGCCGCCTTCGACGAAGGTACCGACGTCATTGCTCCAGCCGTAATCGGGACGCAGGAAACCGCTTTTACGCTCCACCGACGGATCGGCGTGCGAGAAAATCGGCGCGAAAGCCAGCGGCACACCCAGAATTTCAAGGCGCGCGTTTTTGTATTTGATACTGTGGTTTTCCTGATCGTGTTCGACCTTGTCGGCTTTGATTTGCCAGACGGGATTGGGTTTTTCTTCGCAGACTTTGCAAGGCGTATAGCTGCCCTCTGTCATGGTCGTGCGGCGGCCATCTTCGCGGCGCGCTTCGACAGCGGTGAAGCGCGATCCATCCGCCAGCATCGAGAGCAATCCCTGCACATAGCCCTGTTTCAAATCGCCCGACAGTTCGACATATTCCGCCGTATGCACATCGCCCGTTTCATCGAGCAGCGCGACGTTGCCGATTGCCGAGACCACATCGGTCGAGAGGTTGTAAACGATTTTATCCGCGCGCAGGATTTTCCCGCCCTGCACCATCTCGACATTGCCGGTTGCCGTGACGGTCTGGCCGGTTTCGTCGTGGGTCAGTTCTTTGGCGGCGATATTGACGGGTTGGTCATCGTTGAAATCCAGCGGACGCGCGAAGGCTGCACCGGATACGCCCATCAGCGCCGTGCCCGACAGCAAAAGCGCGAAGGCCAGCGCCAGCGCCCGCCTCGATGCGCGCGCGCGCTGCTGTTTTTTATGTGCTTGTAAAACTGTCACCCAGCCTGAATCCCGCAAAGAAATGCGCCAACGAATGTTTTACGATTATTGAGAAAAATCAGATACATGTCAACGCTCGCGCCATACCTTTCTGACAAAAGGCACAACTTCGCGCAAAACGGCGGCGGGGTTTATTTTTTTTGCAAAAAAGAAGGGATATCGTTACCGAAGCTGCCGTTGTTCACATCGACCTCGTCATCGAGGTCTTGGGGTGCGCGGCGGTGACGATGGTTCTGCTTCTGGTCGCGGTTCTGGTGACGGGCTTTTTGCTGAACGGACGGCGCCGGTGCGGGCGCTTCGGTCGGCGTGGCGCCGGCGACTTCCAGAATGTCGATTTTCTTGCCAATCAGCTTGTGGATATTGCCGAGAGCTTTTTCATCGCTGGGCAGCACCATGGTAAAGGCGCGGCCCTTGGCCCCTGCACGGCCCGTGCGGCCGATGCGGTGCACGTAATCTTCGGAATTGAACGGCACATCCCAGTTGAACACATGCGACATACCCTGAATATCCAGACCGCGCGCGGCAACGTCGCTGCACACCAGCACCTGCACTTCGGCGGCTTTGAATTTGTTCAGCGCGGCGGTGCGTTCGTCCTGTTCCATATCGCCATGCAGCGCGGCGCAGGAAATATGACGCGATTTGATAAAACGGCACACTTCGTCGATGTCGCGTTTGCGGTTGCAGAACACGAAAGCGTTTTTCACGTCTTCCTGTTCGTAAATCTTCATGAAGGTCGCGGTTTTCGCACGCGGGTGCGTGACGTTGACCAGATACTGCTCGACGTTGACAGAGGTCGAGGACGGCGGCGATACCGTAATTGTTTTGGGGTTGCTGAGGTATTTATCCGCCAGCTTTTTAATCGGCCCCGGCATGGTCGCGGAGAAAAACAGCGTCTGGCGCATCGGCGGCAGCAACGACACGATTTTTTCAAGATCGGGAATGAAGCCCATATCCATCATGCGGTCGGCTTCGTCGATCACCAGAATTTTGATATCGGCGAGCAAAATCTTGCCGCGCTCGAACAGGTCAAGCAAACGGCCGGGCGTCGCAATCAATACGTCCACGCCCCGCTCCAGATTGCGCACCTGTTCGTCCATCGACGTCCCGCCGACGATCAGCGCCATGCTGAGCTGCGAGTGGTATTTGCCGTACTTGACGAAGTTCTCGGAAATCTGTGCCGCCAGTTCGCGCGTGGGGCTGAGGATGAGCGAGCGCGGCATGCGCGCTTTCGCACGGCCACCGGCCAGCGCGTCAATCATCGGAATGGTGAATGCGGCGGTCTTGCCCGTGCCTGTCTGCGCAAGGCCCAGCACGTCGCGGCACATTTGAATGGCGGGGATGGCTTGCGCCTGAATGGGAGTCGGCTCTTTGTAGCCGATTTCTTCCACGGCTTTCAGGATGCCTTCGCTCAGTCCGAGATCTTTAAATTCCATAATATTGCAGTTTTATCTTTATTGTGCGGGTTTCTAATGCCTATCGCTCATTGCTCATACGCTGTTTTCAATGTAATTTAAAGCATAATTTCATATTTATGAGGACGAGGTATCCCATGGCGAAAGCCCGCCCGCACGTGACCGCAGCAGATATGGCTGCGCCGGTCAGCAATCTGCCTGTCAAACTGCCCGCCCCCGCCAACAAAGGCGCAGGGCATGCCCGCAATCCCGGCTTTGATCTTAATCTGGAGTGGCTGGAAGGCGTCGAGGTTAACTTCAGCGCCGTGGAGCGCCGCACCGCCACCCTGCTCGGCCGCCGCACGGTTAAAAAGCAATGGCAGGCCGCCTGGCTGCTCAAGGCCCTCACCTGCATCGACCTCACGACTCTCAACGGCGACGACACGCCGGGCCGCGTCAAACGTTTGTGCGCCAAGGCCAAAAAGCCGCTGCGCGACGATATCGCCGAAGCCCTCGGCGTCGCCGACCGCCACCTGACCACCGGCGCGGTTTGCGTGTATCACGAAATGGTTGAAACCGCCGTGCGCGAACTCGAAGGCTCCGGCATTCCCGTCGCCGCCGTATCCGCGGGCTTTCCGCATGGGATGTCGCCGCTGAAACAGCGTCTGGCGGAAATCCGCGCCTCCGTCGCGGCGGGCGCGAAGGAAATCGACATCGTCATCACCCGCGGCCATGTGCTGACGGGCAACTGGCAGGCGCTTTATGATGAAGTCAAACAAATGCGCGAAGCCTGCGGCGATGCGCGCCTCAAATCCATTCTCGCCACGGGCGAGCTGGCCACTTTGCGCAACGTCGCCAAGGCGTCGCTGGTCGCCATGATGGCGGGGTCGGATTTCATCAAGACCTCGACCGGCAAGGAAAACGTGAATGCGAACCTGAACGTTTCGCTCATCATGATCCGCATGATCCGCGAGTTTGAAGAGCAAACCGGATACAAAATCGCCTACAAACCCGCCGGCGGCATTTCCACCGCCAAGGACATCATGAATTACCAGTTCCTGATGAAAGAAGAGCTTGGCAACGCATGGCTGGAGCCCGACCTGTTCCGCGTCGGCGCCTCGTCGCTGCTCGGCGATATTGAACGCCAGCTGGAACACTACGTCACCGGCCGCTATTCCGCCAACAACCGCCACCCGATGGGTTAAGGAGCCACACACATGAAAAATGAAGAGTATAAGATTTATCCTGTGACTGAGGACAGCTCCCTAAAAGTAATGCCCTATGTTGAAGGAGATGCCGAACGTATTTTCGATTGTCAGTTACAAGATAATCGCCCTGAGCACTGGCAGAATGGTCAAGTAGGCCTCATCCGGCCTTTGGACGGAACCTATAATTCCAGACAAGAATACGAGGAAAAGTTGGCAGCAGCTTTTGAACAAGCGCGCCGTATCCTAACCGCTTAATAAAGCAAGCATAGAAAGATTTTACATGTCCGCAAAAGTTGCAGAAATTTTCGACAGCATGGAATACGGCCCCGCGCCCGAAACCGAGAAGACCGCCCTTGAATGGCTGGCGCAGAAAGACAACACCATCGGCCATTTCATCAATGGCAAATGGACTGTGCCGTCCAAATCCAAATGGTTCGACACCGTCAACCCCGCGACCGGCGACAAACTGGCGAAAATCGCCTGCGGTACCAAGGCCGACGTGGATGCTGCCGTGAAAGCCGCCAAAACGGCGCTGAAAAAATGGCAGGCGATGGATGGTCATGGCCGCGCCAAATGCCTTTATGCCCTCGCCCGCCTGATCCAGAAAAATTCGCGCCTGCTGGCGGTGCTGGAAACGCTGGACAACGGCAAACCCATTCGCGAAACCCGCGATATCGACGTCAGCCTTGCCGCGCGTCATTTCTATCACCATGCGGGCTGGGCGCAGATTCTCGATACCGAATTTCCGGGCTATACCGCGCATGGCGTGGTCGGTCAGGTTATTCCGTGGAATTTCCCCTTCCTGATGCTGGCGTGGAAAATCGCGCCGGCGCTGGCGGCGGGCAATACCGTTGTTTTGAAGCCGGCGGAATTTACCCCTCTGACGGCGGCGCTGTTTGCCGACCTCTGCCTTGAGGCGGGCATTCCGGCGGGCGTGATTAATATTGTGCAGGGCGACGGCTCCACGGGTGCGGAAATCACCAAGCATCCGGATATCGCCAAAATCGCCTTCACCGGTTCGACCGACGTGGGCCGTATCATCCGCCAGTCGACCGCGGGCAGCGCGAAGGCGCTGACGCTGGAGCTGGGCGGCAAATCGCCGACCATCGTTTTTGAAAACGCGGACCTCGACAGCGCGGTCGAAGGCGTGGTCGATGGCATCTGGCTCAATCAGGGCGAAGTCTGCTGCGCCGGTTCCCGCCTGCTGCTGCAGGAAGGCATCGCCGACAAAATGATTAAAAAGCTGAAACGCCGCATGGCGCAGCTGCGCGTCGGCTCGCCGCTGGACAAGGCGATCGACATGGGCGCGCTGGCCAGTGACGAACAGCTGCAGAAAATCACCCGCCTTGTGAAACAAGGCGTGAAGGAAGGCGCAGAGCTGGTGCAGCCCGGCAAAGACGCCTGCCCGACCAAAGGCTGTTTCTATCCGCCGACCATGCTGCTGAACGTGCAAACGTCGTCGACGGTCGCGGAGGTTGAAATTTTCGGCCCCGTTGTGACTGTCATGACCTTCCGCACGCCCGAAGAAGCCGTGCAGCTGGCGAACAATACCCGCTACGGCCTCGCCGCGAGCATCTGGAGCGAGAATATCAACCTCGCCCTCGATATCGCGCCGAAGATCAAGGCGGGCGTGGTCTGGATTAACTCCACCAACATGTTCGATGCCGCCTGCGGCTTCGGCGGTTACCGCGAATCCGGCTTCGGCCGCGAGGGCGGCCGCGAAGGCATGTATGCCTATCTGAAACCCGCCTTCATCGAAGACCTGCCGTCCTACAAAGACAGCAAGTCCGGCCTTTCCGCCGCGAAGCACGTACCCGCCATCGAAAGCCTCGATGTCATCGACCGCACGGCGAAGCTGTATATCGGCGGCAAACAGGCACGTCCCGACGGCGCCTATAGCCTGTCGATTTTGAACGCCAAGGGCAAGCTGGCCGGACAGGTCGGCGAAGGCAACCGCAAGGATATCCGCAACGCCGTCGAAGCCGCCAAAAAGGCCGAAGGCTGGGGCAAGGCCGCGCATCACCTGCGCGCGCAAATCCTGTACTACATCGCCGAAAACCTGTCGGCGCGTGCGGACGAATTCAAAAAACGCCTCATCGACCTGACAGGCGTCACGCCCGCGCAGGCAAAAAAGGAAGTCGACGAAAGCATCCGCCGCCTGTTCACCTACGGCGCATGGGCCGATAAATACGACGGCGACGTGCACTACCCGCCTGCCCGTTTCGTCGCCGTGGCGATGAAAGAGCCTGTGGGCACGCTGGGCATCGTCTGCCCGGATGAAAACCCGCTGCTCGGCTTCGTATCCCTGTTCGCCCCCGCCATGGCGATGGGCTGCCGCAGCGTCATCGTCCCGTCCGAAAAATACCCGCTGCTGGCGACCGACCTGTATCAGATTTTCGATACGTCCGACGTGCCCGCCGGCGCCATCAACATCGTCACGGGCCACCGTGCGGAGCTGACCAAAACGCTGGCCGAGCACGACGATGTCGATGCCATCTGGTATTTCGGTTCCGACACCACCGGCAGCGCGCTGGTGGAAAAATCTTCGGTCGGCAACCTGAAGCGCACCTGGGTCAACAACGGCAAGCGCCGCGACTGGTTCGACCGCACGCAGGCCGAGGGCGAGGAATTCCTGCGCTATGCGACCGAGATTAAAAACGTCTGGGTTCCCTATGGCGAAGGCGAAGGCGGCGGCAAGGCGTACTAAGCCCCCGCCCGTTTCCGCACCAACAAAGAACCCGCCGTATGCCGGCGGGTTTTTTGTATGTTTGCGAAAGCGGATGGTGTTATTTGCCCGGCTTGGGGCTTTTCGGTTTCTTGCTGCCCTGCGCCGCCGTGTTCTGGTTTTCGGCTTGCTGCGCGGGCTGGGCCGCGACATCCGCTGTCGCCGGTTTTTGCGGCGGATACTGCGCGATGATTTTTTCGGCCGGCAGCTGCACCCCATGCGGGTCCGCGCCCTTGGTGATGATATTCGCAATCGGCTTGGCTTCGGCTTCGCTCAAGCCGAAACGGTATTCCGCGAAATCGGCGCACACCTTGCCCACCGCGCCGACAAAGGCCAGTTTTTGCGGCGACAGGTCAAGTCCCGCGCCGAATTGCTCTTCGTACAGGCGCGCGCCCGCACGCAGCAGACCGACAAGGATGCTGGCATCCGCGATATGCTGCGCCAGACGCATCTGGTCGCTGGTTTCAAAGCGCGTCGGGTCGGCGATGACGTATTCCATCACATTGCGCAGGGTTTTTTCTTTCTGCGTCTTGGTATGTTCTTCGCCCGCCAGATAATCCGGCAGTTTTTGCAGTTTGGCGGCCATCACCGACAATTCTTCGGCAAAAACCGTCCATGCCTTTTCTTTGGCAAGGTCTTCGACGCCGAGGGTTTTTACCGGACGGCCATTGACGATATAGTCATAGACCGCTTCCCAGCTATCCAGCGTCGGTTTTTTGGCAGCCTCGTTGTGAAAGACTTTATCAAGGCTTTCGCGCGACATGAACACTTCACGGGCAATCGGCTCCGCCGTATCGACGGTGAAATTTTCACCATCGCCGTCGAAATGCTGGCCAAAATTATTGGCGAATTTGCGGTATGTCGAACGCGATTGCGGCAGCGCGATGAATTCTTTTTCGCGGCAGCTTTCTTCGAAACGCTGCATGTACTGGATGACCTCGGTCGGGTCATCGGCAATCTGGCGGCGGCTGGTTTCGTAATACTGGTCGCCGTGTTTCAAATCGCGCGACACCAGCACCATGCGCCAGTAAGTATCATCGGGGCTGTCCTTCACGGCGGCCAGATAATAACGGCGGTTGCGGTAATCGGAATCGGCATATTCCTGCGACATCACCCAGGTGGTGCTGTCTTCGGGTTCGTTTTCGTACTGGGGCGGCACAAGGCGCGGCTTGGACAGCCACTCCTGCGGCTTGCCGCTCACCCATTCAAAAAAACGTCTCAGCATATCCGTCTGCCCCTTTCAGGAAATCAGGGGTTCGGGCCCTGCGATTTCTTGTTGGCATTCGCGGGCTGCTGGGAACGCAGCTGGCCTTCGTTATACGCATCGGTAACGGGCGGCTTCACTTCGGCAGGCATCACTTTAACCTGCGTCGCACCCGCGCGGCGCTGCTGCACTTTTTCCATGATTTTGCCGCGCGACGTGTAATAGCGCGTCAGGAAACCGGGCACCCAGCCGGGGATTTGTTCTTTGTTCGGGCTGACGACCCAGGCTTTCAGCTTGTCCATCTGTTCTTGCGAACCGCCAAGGTCATAGAACTTGCGCTGCGCCTGTTCAACCGAACGCACGATGTCGGTGATGACGTTGCCATCGGTATTCGACGGCGACAGCACATCGCTCATCAGCTTGCCGCGGTTTTTGGAGGCGTGGACAAGGTTGAAATACAATTCCATCTCGGCGGAGAATTTCTGGAACGGCTCGACATAAACGCCGAGTTCCTGCGCTTTTTCCAGCTGTTCGTTCATTTCGGGGATAATCGAAGCCAGGGCTTTCTTGGCGGCCGTGTCTTCTTTGACAACCGGCAGCAGGTTGCGCGCCTGTTCGAGGATTTTCTTTTTGTCCGCTGGGCTGAGGCCTTCGATACGGTCAAAGCCATCATCACGGCCCGCCGCGACCTGCGCCGCCAGATAGGCCGCGCCGACCTGTACGGCGAACTGGTCCATGACGATCAGCACTTTACCGATATTGAGCAGCTGGTCGAGGGATGCGTTTTTATCCGCATGGCTGCTGAAAATATCCGAGAGAATGCCGCCTTCGATTTTCGCTTTTACCTGCGGCACATCACGCGCGCCATCGACAGCGAGGATGGAGTTGTTAACCTCGCTGCGCTCGAACGTACCGTCGGTGAAAATCTTGCCTTCGACGCGGCGGTACGGTTCGTTGTTCTGGTTGAAGGCAATACCTTCGATATTGGCGACGCCTTTGTAGTGTTCGAGGTCGTGGTAATGCGCCTTGATTTCCGGATATTGGTCGCCGGGATATTTGTCGTCGAAATCTTCAATCGCGCGCATGCTGAGGTTGCTGGCGACGAAATCGGCGCGGGCCAGATGGCTGACCGCTTCGGCGAAGCTGACATCGCGCGGTTTGCCGTTGGTGTCTTTGACATGAACTTCGGAAACGAATTTGCCGTCTGCCTGATCAAGCGCGAAAATCATGTAGTGCATGACGCGCCATTTGTCTTCGGTCGGGTCAACGCGCAGCGCCGCCCAGAATTCAACGTGGTTTTCGACAAGGTTCAGGTTCTGGTAGGCATCGGTGCGCATCGAGTCGAAGAACTGCGCTTTCGCGGGCAAAGCAGCGCGCACGCCGTCATTCCACGTTTCCGCTTCTTTTTCGCGCGCAGGTGCCGGTGCTTTTTCTTCTTTTTTGCCCGTGAACCAGTTCATCGTCACACCTCTTTATAATCTTTTGGCCGTTCTTTTTCACTTATTCATAAAACGTGCCGAAGTTGAAAGAAAGGCTGGCGGCCGCAGATGCGACGCGCCAGCCTTGTCTTGATTACTTCGGACCGCGCGGAGAGCGGCGGCGCGGAGCTGCCGGCTTGTCGGCAGCAGCGGGCGTTGCAACGCTGTCGCTGTTGTCGTTCGCTTCGGCGCCGTTGTTGGCGGCGTCTTCGCGTTCTTTGCGGGCTTTTTCTGCGTTTTCTTCTGCAACGCGGACCGCTTCGATCTGGCGGGCTTTGCTGCTGCTTTCGGCCGCTTCGATAAGCTTGTCGGTCGCGCCACGCAGGGCTTTCGACGTTGCTTCGATTTGTACGCGGCGTTTTTCGCGGTTTTCCGCTTCGCTTTCGAGCAGGCGCTCAAGACGCTGTGCTGCTTCGATAAGTTTCTGCGGGTCAATCGTACCGCGGGCTTTGGAGTTCTGGGTCAGTTCGTGCGCCTGTTCGATCATGTGCTGGGTCTGATCGTGCATGCGGTCACCCATCTCGTCGGCTTTCTTGATGGTCTGCGCGACTTTGAGGGAGGAACCGGCGATACCGGCGGCGACGAGCATGGCTTTCCACTCGTTCTGGCCGTTGCGCAGGATGTCCTGGATTTTCTTGCGCTGGTCTTCCATCGTTTCGATCATCTGCATCAGCTGTTGGGCAGCGATGACGGACTGTGCGCGGGAGCCTTCGAGAACCATGATGCGATCTTCGAAATCTTCGCGGCGTTTGATGACTTCTTTCATGAAGATTTCATCTTCAGGATCGCCCGACTCTTCGAATACTTCGCGTGCTTCGGGGATATAGTCCTCGTCATAGCGGCGCAGAACTTCTTTGGCGGCGCCCAGATAGACCGAGATTTCGCGGGTAGCTTCGGTACGCGCTTTACCGAGCTTCTCGGCTTCGCGGGTCACTTCGATAATACCTTTTTCGGTGTTTTCGATGTTCTTGACCATTTTCAGCAGGTCTTCGAGCATCTGCGGCAGGGCTTCTTGCATTTCCTTGACGACTTTTTCGTCTTCGGTGCGTTTTGCTTTCGCGCCGGAAACGCTGTCCCACATGCTGCGCATGAATTTGCCCACGCCCTTCACGCCCGTACCGGCCGCGCCAGCCATGCCCTGCAGGGCCTTGCGGGTCGCTTCGCCGAAGGTGTCAAGGTTCATGTCCTTGATGCCGTTTTCGAGCTTGTCGAAAGCGGACGCCATCACGTTGACCTCGTTGTTGAACTTGGTCTGGACGCGGATCATTTCGTTCGCGACTTTGCCGAGCTTGTCGAGCGGCGCGTTACCGTAGCTGATGACAGCTTCGAAGCTGTTGGGGGCCTTGTCGATGGGGTCCATGATGCGCAGCATCTCTTTGCGCAGATCTTCTTCGGCCTCGTGGAAATAAATCACGCCGCCGCGCGCACGCTTCATACGCTGGCTGTCTTTGTTCTCGCCGCCTTCTTCCGCATTGCGGTTAAAATCTGCTTCGGCGCTGTGTTGTTTATTCATCATCTGGAAAGGCTCCTCGGTGAATCTGTGCGTACACCAACGATGGGGGTTTATGTGACTGGTTATTTTTCTTAATCGCGACAAAATTACAAAAGCGATGACATAATGTCAAGCGCTCATCTCAATAATTTTTTAACGATTACGGTGACACATTATCCAATATTGCCGACGTTTGCAAACGTCATTATTCTTTTTATTTTCAGCATCTTAACAATATTATCCTCAGGAATCGCCCCCGCTGGGCCGCGCATGTAGTGAAAAGTCTGGCCAATTCGGGGAGCAATAAAATTACTCTACTTATCCCTGCTGCGGCAGACCCTGCGTTTTCAGATTCTCCTCCCCTCTCCGGCTTACGGTTTGGGGACGTGATAGGCGAAAATATCCTCGTGCGACCAACCGGCCAGATCGGCGCGCACCACGGCGGGCAGCGCCTTGAACAAACCATCGGCGATATGCATGCGGCCTTCGTGCGCCAGCAGCTCGTCCAGCTTTTCCTGAATGGCATGCAAATAGATGACATCGTTGCAGGCGTAATCCAGCTGGGCATGCGTCAGTTCGGGCGCGCCCCAGTTGGTGCACTGCTGTTCCTTGGATATCTTCACGCCGAGCACATGCTTGGCCACGTCTTCAAGGTCATGCGCCTGCGTATACGTCCGCGCGATGCGCGAGGCGATTTTCAGGCAATAGACGTTTTCAAGAATGACATCGAGGTAATAGCCGATCCACCGCATATCGCCGCGCGCGAAGTAAAACAGTTTTTTCTTCGACGCGTCGGACAGCAGCTTTTTCACGTTCGGGCAGTCGTAGCTGTCTTTGTCGAACTGCACCATATGCGTCTTGCCGCCGTCGCTGCCGTCATAGATTTGCAGAAGGCACAGGCGGTCGCGCCAGACGTTCAGCCCCATGAACTCGCTGTCAATCGCCAGCGTGTCACCGAAGGTCAGCCCGTCGGGCAGGTCGTTTTTATAAAGCACATAGCGTGGTTCGGACATAATGGTTCCCGGTCTGTATCGTTAGAGTTTGTAGTTCGGTTTGAAAGCCGGTTTTTGCGCCGGCTGGTTGTTTTCGTTGGCACGCTTGTCGGCCATCGCGTTCACGCGGGCGATATCGTCGAGGTAATAGTTCTCGAGGCGGCTATAATGACGTCCGCCGACATCCTTCAACACCTCTTCGGTCACATTGCGCAGACCATCGAAATTGTTTTCACGCAAACCGTCCAGCGTTGCGGGCAGCGCGTTCGGCATGCGATCGTTGAAGAAGTGCATCGCCGCCGTGCCCATACCGGGCGTTACGCCATCGTTGGCCGCCTGCGCCGATTTCAGCGTCAGCAAAGTCGCCGACAGGTTCAAAAGCTGCGCCAGTTCACCGCGGCGCGCACTGGGTTCAAGCGCTTCGCAGTAATGTTCGAGGGCGAATTTGAAATAGGTTTTGCCAATCGCCTTTGCCTCGTCCGCCGGCACGTTGTCTTTGACGGGGAACAGGATATCGGGGCCTTTTTCGGGCGCGTTTTTCATTTTTTCGCGGCCGCGGGCAATCAGCTCTTCCAGCAAAATTTCCGCCTTCAGGCTTTGCCCCTCGCGCACCAGCGGAGAGAAGGCCTCGGTCAGCTTCGTCCCCTCGCCGGGGAAATACTGGTCATAGCTGCGATAGGCCTGATTGAAACGCGGCCAGAACTGCTCCAGATGCAGGCCGAAATCGGCGACATGAATCATCGCCATCGCGCCGAGAAACTGTTTTTCCTCGGCAGAGCCTGCGGCGCGGATATCCTTCAGGAAGGTTTCCATCATCGTAATTTCCGCCTGCCATTTATCCTTGCTGAGCGGCAGCGGGCCGTCGGCCAGAAATTCCTTGGCTTTTTGCTGCACGATGGGGCCGATACCCAGCGTGTCTTTCAGCACATAGCCTTCGTCGAGCATGACGTTAATGAAGGCCACCGATTTGTTTTCACGCACGACCTGATCATGGTAATGCAGCGCCGCGAAATCGAGGATGTTGGTGTCGATCATCATGGTGCGGGGTTTTTCCTCGCCCAGTTTGGTGCCGACTTCTTCCATGGTGAAGATTTGCGTGGCCGCCTTGAAGCCGCCGTTTTCAAGGTCGCGGTAGATAATGACCATATCGACGTCCGAAGACGCAATCGGCTGGTATCCCCCGTTTTTCATCGCGCGGCCGAAAGACCCCGCCATGATGACCAGATCCGCATTGGGGTGATGCTTCTCGAGCCACGGCTTGAGAACTTTTTCGACGACATCGTGTGCCTGCTGCATACGCGCCTCTCCTTGATAGATATAGGGTGTGTGGCGCGACCCTAGCAACTATGCGGATTCGGGTAAAGCGCGGGGCAGTGCAGCATCGGACGAATTCGGGCAAAACCGGAAAGAATGTATGTCTATTATAACATTACGAAAAAATAGAGCCGCTTGACCGTGACAATACCTCATGTATATTCACATAATTATTAAAAGGTGCCCTTTGCCCAAACCGACCGCGACAGACAAAAAATCTTCCCCAACCGCTCAGCGCCGCCTGTGGATACGCGGCGCGGTGGCGGCTGTTTTTACGGCGGCGGCGACCGGCGGCGGTCTGGCGGTCTGGCAAGCCAACGAACCGGGCTCTCCTTATAAACATCCGCGCGCAAAAGAGGCCTATCATATCCCCGACCGCGCCTGTACGGCGGCGCTGACGTCGGACGCCCCCCTGCCCGCCGCGCCGCGCGGCCAAGGCCAGCCGGTCATGATTGTCCCCGGGTTTATGGGCGGCGAGATGACCATGCGCAGCCTCAGCGGCAAACTGTCGGCGCATGGCTATACCACCTATGGCTGGGGTCAGGGCGTCAATACCGGCATCAGCGAAGAAGTCGCGCTGGGCATGGCGGCACAGCTCAACGAGATTGCACAAAAACATCCGGGCCAGAAAATCGCCCTTGTCGGCTTCAGCCTTGGCGGTGTTTACGCGCGCGAACTGGCGCGGCAATTCCCCGATAAAGTATCACAAGTGATTACACTGGGCGCGCCGTTTGCGCTGACCGATAAAAAAGGCGACCTTGACCCCATCATGCGCCGCACGTTCAATGCCTTCACCCCGCCGCTCAGCGACGAAGAAGAGGCAAAAGCCGATACGCGCAAGGCCCTGCCCGTCCCCACGACCTCTATCTTCGGCCTGCAAGACCGCATCGTGAACTGGCGCGCCAGCCTGAATTACCGCGCGGGCAACACGGAAAACATTCCGGTCGATGCGGGGCACCTGTCCATCACCCGCCATGACCGCACGGCGGAGATTATTCTGCACCGTCTCGCGCAGCCGGCGGATAGCTGGCAGCCGCTGGCGCCAAAACTTTGCCCGCCTGCCCCGCAAAAATAATAGAGAGCCCCTGCACCAAAAAGAAAAGGCCGGAGGATATCCGGCCTTTCTTGTACGAAGCGAAGATGTTGCTTAACCGCAACCGCAGCCGCCGGTGGAGCAGCTGCCTTCTTCTTTTTTCTCGGTTTTGGCGGCTTCTGCGGCGGCCTGCTGCTTTTTGGCAGCTTCGGTTGCACAGCAGCCGCTGTCGTCTTTCTGGGTATTTTCTTGGCTGGTCATGAGTTCCTCCTTCGTCTTTTGTGTGGCACGAATGAAAACATCATCAGAAAACTGATGATAATAGTCATCTATGCCGCAAGCCGCAAAAGTCAACGCCCGCAAGCATCATAAAAACCCGTTTAGAAACAACCGGATATATCAGACCTGCGGCGGCTTCGGCGGCAGCGGGTTATTCCGGAAAGGTTTCAGCGACGCGCGGATAACATCAAGGTCTTCGCTGCCCACCGCGCAAATCGTATCGGCGCCGCCGTAATAAACATACAACCGGCCCTTGTCGATGACCGCGCCGCAGGGGAAGACCACGTTGTTCACATCGCCCGAAATCTCGTAATCCGCTTCGGGGCGCAGCGACGGCGCCTCGCTCTTGGCGAGAATTTTTTTCGGGTCGTTCTTGTCGAGCAGCATCAGGCTGATCGTCCATTTGAAATCATCCGAAATGCTGGAATAGACCAGCAAAAGCCCTTCGGGAATCTCGATCGGCGGCGCGCCCGGTTCGATGCCGTGCGCTTCGTAGCCGTTGTTTTGCGGGCCGAGCAGCTGGTCTTTTTCGATGTCGTATTGCGCCCACATTTTTTGCCATGCGGCGGGGTTGGTGAAATCTTCGGGCGCGGGGGACATCATGGTGCGCTCGACGCCAGCCTCGTCTTTCCACATGAAATGCACCTTGCCGCCGCTTTCGAACAGCACCCCCGCTTTGCAGCGGCGGTCGGGCCCGATAACGCCGTGTTTTTCAAACGTGCGGAAATCCTTGGTGCTGGCCAGCGCGATGCGGATACCTTCGTCGGCGTCGGGCTGCGACAGGCCTTTGGCAATCGAGGTATAAAGAATGTAATAGGTATCGCCGATTTTGGTGATACGCGGATCTTCAAGACCGAATTTGTCAAACGGCTGGTCGGGTTTCAGCGCGGCGGCATCGACGAGTTTGAAATCTTTATCCGGCGCGGCGCCTTCCCACAAACTCAGATGCGAGGTGTATTTGTCGTCAAACTGGTTGATGGCGCCGATTTTCTGATACCCCTTGGGCACCGAACGCACCAGCATCACGAAATGCCCGTCGGCATATTTGGTCGCGCCGGGGTTGAAGGTTGCGCCCAAATCGCCCTCGGGGCGTACGACTATGCCATGCCTTTTCATCACCGCCTGATGCCTTTCGCTTCGGTAGATTGATACAAGTTTTGTGAATCCGAGAATACGGGCAGCATAATGGCTTCACGGGCCCCGGGCAACCGCCCCGTATGGAAAGTTTGCCGCCGCAGCGCACAAAAATCAGGGGCAGTTCAAAACGACGTTGGTATAGCCATGCGTGGTTTTGATAACATTGGCGATGCAGTCCTTGTCCTTGCCATCCTTGCCCTTGATGGTGATTTCGTATTGCCCTGCGGGCAGGTCATAGACAGCCTTGGGCAGCGTCACGTCGCGCATTTGCAGGCCAAACTCGCGGTTGATGCTTTCAATCGCTTCGGCTTTTTTCTGTTCGGGGGTTTTGGGTGTTTCCCCCATGCGCTCGCAGCCTGCGGTCAAAAGGGCGAAGGGTAGCAGTGCCGTCAAAAAGGCTTTGCGCATATTTAATCTCCTACAGAATGAATATGCGGTACTATAACACCGTGATTTAATTTATGTCAATTTAAAAATTCATACGCATCTTGTCGCGGCGCATCATCAAACCACTTATAATGTCAGCATGAAACTCATCGCGCACAATCTGGTTCACCGCCGTATCCTGCTGATTATTTCAGGCGGGATTGCCGCGTATAAAAGCCTCGACCTTATCCGCCGCCTGCGGGAACGCGGGGCGGAGGTGCGCTGCATCCTGACATCGGGCGGCGCGCAGTTCATCACCCCGCTTTCTGTCGGCGCATTGTCGGAAAGCAAGGTTTACACCGACCTGTTTTCCCTGACCGACGAACAGGAAATGGGGCATATCCGTCTGGCGCGCGATTGCGACCTCGTGCTCGTCGCCCCTGCCAGCGCGAATATCATGGCGCGCGCGGCGCAGGGTATGGCGGATGATCTCGCCTCCACCGTTTTGCTGGCGACGGATAAACCCGTCATGATGTGCCCCGCCATGAACCCCGCGATGTGGGACAACGCCGCCACGCAGGAAAACATCGCCACGTTGAAGCGGCGCGGTATTCATTTCGTGGCCCCCGCCGTCGGCGATATGGCCTGCGGCGAACATGGTGCGGGCCGCCTGCCCGACGTGCCGGAGATTGTCGCCGCCGTATCCGAATTTTTTGCCATTAATGGCCCGCTGCGTGGCCGCCGCGCGATTGTCACCAGCGGCCCGACGCATGAAAGCATCGACCCCGTGCGTTTTATCGGCAATATTTCATCCGGCCGTCAGGGGCATGCGATTGCCGCGGCGCTGGCCGGTGCCGGCGCCGATGTGACGCTGATATCCGGCCCCGTGCAGGAAACGCCGCCCGCGGGCGTGCATGCCCTGCACGTCACGACCGCACAGCAAATGCTGGCGGCAACGCTGAAAGCCCTGCCCGCCGATATCGCGGTTTTCGCCGCCGCCGTCGCCGATTACCGCCCCGCGGAAGCATCCGCGCAGAAAATCAAAAAATCCGGCGACGACGGACTGTCGCTGACGCTGGTGCAAAACCCCGATATCCTGCGCACCGTCGCCACGGGCGATCACCGCCCCGCGCTTGTGGTCGGTTTTGCCGCCGAAACAGACGCAGGCATCGACGATGCGCGAAAAAAACTGGCGCGCAAGGGGTGTGACTGGCTGGTGCTGAACGATGTTGCGGGCGGCAAGGTTTTCGGTCAGGACGACAATACGGTGACCGTGCTCAAAAAAACCGCGGCGGATATCACGGCCGACAGCTGGCCCACTATGTCCAAGCAGGATGTCGCGCGGCGTCTTGTCGCCGATATTGCACAGGTTTTGAAATAAAGCAGTTCCGGCGGCGTCTAGCGCGGCCAGCCTTTTTCACCGTCGATGTAGACGCGGAACCACAGTTCCAGCATCAACAGCGCGAAGCCCTGACGCATTTCGATCATATCCCCGTCGCGCACGCGGTTTATGATATTGCGCACGACATCGGGGTTGAGCAAGCCGCGGCGGCGCACAGATTGTTCGGACAGGCAGGTTTCCATCAAATCGCGCATCAGGCGTGTGGACATGAAACGCTGCATCGGCAGGCCCGCGTGACGGCGGGAAATTTCCGGCAGTCCCGGCATATTTTTTTCGACATAGTTGCGTATCATCACCTTGCCCTTGCCGCCCTGATATTTCAGGTGGTCGGGCGCGGAGAGGATAAATTCAACCAGCGGATGATCCATATACGGCATGCGCAGCGATGTCGAGGTCAGCCCCGCGATTTTATCCGCGCGCAGCAAGGTGCTGTCTTGCAGCACGTAATCTTTTTGCAGCGCCAGCAGCGACGATACCGGCGTCGGCCATGCCAGCGCGGTTTCGCGGCGGCTGTCCATGAAGCTTTCCATCAGCGGCGACATCGTGGGGGTATACAAATCCGCCTTGTCACGCGCCGTGAAAATCGATGTCATCAGGGTATAGCGGCGCGTCAGGCTGCTGCGTTTGTTGCCGATTTCCTTGAACAGCGACAAAATACGTTCGCGGCATTTGTCACCGACGCGGCCATTGCAATCAAACTGGCTGTCCATCCACGATTGCGGCAGCATGCGCACGCCCATGCGGTAAAGACCGGCAAACATTGGCGGCATACGGCTCATGCGCAGGAATGCTTCCTGCTGCAAAAGTCCGCACATCATATCGTCCGCGCCAACGCTGCGGATAATACCGTCCGTGCCCTGCCCCGCCTGCTGTGACAGCATGAAGGCGGAAATCATCCCCGCATCCGCGACGGGCTCATCAAGCGCCCATACGATTTCCGGCAATTTTTCCATGTCGGGCGGCGTGCAGATAATTTCGTGATGGCGGGTGCCCAGACGGCGCGCGATATCGCGCGCGGGGGCCAGCGCTTCATCGTCACCGTCATAGCCGACTGTAAAGGTATCAAGTCCGCGCGGCGGCGGGTCTTTCATCAGGCAGGCGGCGATGGCCGTATCTTCGACCGCGCCGGAAAGCGCGATGCCGGGCTTGTTAAACCCATCGGCCGACTGGCGCACAGCGTCTTCGAACAATTCGTCAAAACGGGCCTGAAAATCCGCATCGGTTTTCAGGACGCCATCGGGGCGCATATAGGTTTCCCACTGCCAATACGGCTCGACCATCACATGCAGGCCGGGGTTCCAGATCAGGCGGTGACCGGCGGGCAATTTGTGCACCCCCTTGAAAAAGGTACCCGGCCCCGGACTAAACCCGAAGGTCAGATAAGCGTCAATCGCGCGCAGTTCGGGCACGGCTTTGACGCCGGGGTGTTCCAGAAGCGCCTTGATCTCGGAGGCGAAAACGAAATCACCCGACTGGGTGGTTGTATAATAAAGCGGTTCCTGCCCCATGCGGTCGCGCGTGATGAACACGAAATCTTTCAGCGTATCATGCACCGCAAAAACGAACCGCCCGCGCAGATGGGCTGCCAGATTAAGGCCGTAAGCTTCATAAAGATGCAGCACCAGCTCCGCCGTACCTTCGCTGCGGAAATGGATGCCCTTGCGCTCCAGATCGGCGCGCAGAGCCGGATAATTCGAAATTTCGCCGGAAAAAAGCACGACAATGCTGTCGTCGTGGCTATAGGCAGGTTGTGCTGCGCTTTCGGTGGCGCTGCCGCGCATGCCCATAAAAATGGGATTCGCGTGATAAAACGCCTCGCCGCCGCGGCCGCGGTGCGCCAGCTTGCGCACCATCCCCTGAATCACTTCCGGTGCCTGTGCCTGGCCGAAATAACCCGCTATGCCTGCCATTATATTCCCTGTATCCCCGATATCTTGGCGTTTCGTCGCGCAAGCATCCTACACTATAACAGGTCAGCCGCCAACCTCCCGCATACGATCGCCTTCACCCGTGGTTTCGGACGGCGCGGGGGTCATTTTGACAAGGGTAATCTGGTTGCGCTGTTTTTTCAGCACGTCAAAGCGGAAACCATGGAAGGTAAACGACTGCCCGACACTGGGAATACGCTGGCTTTCATACAGCAAAAGCCCCGCGATGGTCGAATAATCCTCGTCCGGAATATGCCAGTCGCGGTCACGGTTGAGGTCACGCAGCGTCACTTTGCCATCGACAATATAGCTGCCGTCCGGCTGCGGACGCACACCGGCGACGGCGATATCGTGTTCATCGTCAATCTGGCCAACGATTTCTTCCAGAATATCCTCGAGCGTGATCACCCCCATCAGCGCGCCATATTCATCGACCATAATGGCGAAATGTTCGCGGCGGCGGCGGAAGGCCTGCAACTGTTCGAACAGGGTAGCCGATTCCGGCACAAACCATGGCTCCATCATCGCACGGGAAAGGTCAATCTTCGACACATCCCCGCCGCAATGGCGCAATTCCTGCAGCATCAGTTTGGAGTGTATGACCCCGATGATATTATCCGGACTTTCGCGCCAGACCGGCAGGCGGGTGAAGGAGCTGTGCATCACCTCGTCGACAATCCGGTCAATCGACTGGTCGGCGTTGATCATGCGCACATTTTTACGATGCACCATGATTTTTTCGACATTGACGTCGGCAAGATCGAGAATAGATTTCAGCATGGCGCGGGTTTCCTGCCCCTCGCCGTCATCGCCCCGCTGTTCGTTCGCGGCCAGCAGGTCAATCGCACCGCGCAATTCTTCCTGCTGTGCTTCATTTTGGTCGGGCACCTCGCGGCTCACGCCGCACAAACGGAACAGAACATCGACGATATGCGATATGGTGCGCGTCACCGGCGAGAGAATAAGCGTCACCACCGACACCAGCGGCGCCAGCGCCAGCGATACGCGGTCGGGGTGCAACAGCGCATAGGTTTTGGGCATGATTTCCGAGAAAATCAGCACCAGCAGCGTCACGCCCAATGTTGCGTAAATTACCCCCGTCTCACCGAACATCTTGATCAGCACCGAGGTCGCGAGCGCGGAAGCTGAAATATTGACCAGATTGTTGCCAAACAAAAGTCCGCCGATAAGACGCTCTTTCTGCTCGCGCAGTTTATTCACCATGGCGGCGCGGCGGCTGCCGTCGATTTCCAGCCTGTGCATGCGCGCGCGTGACGCGGCGGTCAGCGCCGTTTCCGATCCGGAAAAGAAAGCCGACAGCACCAGCAGAACCATAAAAAGTATCAGTTCGGTCAAAAATTCGCCCGTCATGTTGTCAGCTCGCTATCTGTTGAAGGAAGTCCAGAAGTTCCGTCTCGTCCGTATCGCGCGACACAAAGGCACCGCCGATACCGCGCAGCAGTATCAGCGTGATGCGCCCGTTGTCGTTTTTTTTGTCCCCGCGCATGGCGGCAAGAATATCCGCCGGCGCCGCCGCGAACGGCGGGCGCGTCATCATCCCCGCCGCCTGTAAATGCCCCTCGATACGCGCGGGCACATCCGCCGTGCAAAGCCCGCGCCGCGCGGAAAACGCCGCCGCCCACAGGCAGCCGATGGCGACCGCCTCGCCATGCAACAGGCGGCCGTCATAGCCGCCGATTTTTTCCAGCGCATGGCCGAAGGTATGCCCGAGGTTCAAAAGCGCGCGGATGTCTTTTTCCTCGCGTTCATCCTCGGCCACGATATCGGCCTTGGCTTTGCAGCTGATGGCGATGGCTTCGCGCTGCGCGGCTGCGTCGCCCGCCAGAAGCGCGGCAGCGTTTTTGTCCAGCCAGTCAAAAAATGCGGCGTTATTGATAAGCGCATATTTGAAAATTTCCGCATAACCCGCGCGCATTTCGCGCGGCGGCAGCGATGCCAGCACATCGGTATCAATCAGCACCGCGCGCGGCTGGCAAAAGGCACCCACAAGGTTTTTGCCCAGCGGCAGGTTAATTCCCGTCTTGCCGCCAACGGAACTATCAACCTGCGCAAGCAGTGTGGTCGGGATTTGCACAAAATCAATCCCGCGCATCAAAACCGCGGCGGCAAAACCTGTTATATCCCCAATAACGCCGCCGCCCAGCGCCACCAGCGCGGATTTGCGATCCATCCCCTGCGCCAGCGCGGCGGAAAGAATATGTTCCAGCTGCGCGAAATTCTTGCTGCCCTCGCCCGCCGGCAATACCACGGGCGGGACGACTTCAAATCCCGCCGTTTCCAGACTTTCGATAAGCTGCGGCAGATACGGCAGCGCGGCCACATTGTCATCTGTGACGATACAGATTTTTTTCGCGCGCAAAACGCCGCGCAGAGTTGCGCCCGCCGCGGTCAAGACGCCACTGCCTATATATATATTATAGTCACGGCCCGCACCGAGGGTGACAGTCACGGTTTCTGCGCCCTGCGGCATCGCCATGGTTTTCTCTCCCTGCGGGCTCACAATTGTTTCTTTGCCCTGCGGGCTCATGCGGTTTCTCCGTGATTGTCGGGGCTATCCGTCTTGCGCACGGAGGTGCCGCGCGGCATGTCTTCGGCAGGCAATTTCCCTTGCTGCGCGAGTTCGCGCCGGATACGGCGCGCCATGGTCTGCGGCGATTGTTTATCTGTCATCAGCGTGATGTCGGCCTCGGCATAAACGGGATAGCGCATATCCATCAGCTCGCGCAGTTTTTGCGCGCGGTCGACACCCTGCAGCAGCGGACGATGCGCCGTGCGGCGCGTGCGCGCCACCAGCGTTTCAAGGTCAGCCTTGAGCCAAACCGACACGCCATGTTTTTTAATCGCCGCGCGCACAGCGGGCTGAATGAACGCGCCCCCGCCCGAGGCCAGCACAATCGGCTGGCCTTCGAGCAAGCGCTCGATAACGCGAAGCTCGCCTTTTCGGAATTCCGCCTCGCCGAATTCTGCAAAAATATCGGGAATGGGCATCCCCGCCGATTTTTCGATTTCATGGTCGGCATCCACAAACGGCAAGCCCATCAGGCGCGCCAATTCGCGGCCGACACGGCTTTTGCCCGCGCCCATCAAACCCACAAGTACGATAATCGGTAAGGTTTTTGGCATTTTTTCCCGTTATTCCAGTGCTTTAATCTGCCTGTTTCCGCCGCCGAAATCAAGCAAAGCCCCGTTTTTATACACTTATGAAAAAATATATTGACTTATGGTATGCGCGGGCGTAAAACATTATCCAGCTTTATGGTATTTACCTTGGTCGGGTGCTTACACTCGTTTTGAGAATAAACGGGCGGCAGCACGAAAAGGAAAAACCGGAGCCAAAAACCGCCAAATATGTTGAAAACACAAATACGTTTGAGGCATATTCAAGACAACAACAACGCGCGGAAAAGAAAAAGAAGGCACACATGTCAAAACTCCTGACCTCCCTTGTTTTTCTTGCGTTTGTTTTTGCAGCTGGCGGCTTTGCGGTTCTGGCAGTCTGGGATGTTCCCGTGGCCCAGACAACCGTGGAAAAAACGCTGGACAGCAGCACGTTCCTGAACCGGAACATCTGATCTCCGCATTTTCCAGGTTTCCTACACATATCGCCGCTGGCGAATCATTCTGGTAAGAGATGATTCCCCGCAGCGCCGAGGGGATGCCATTCGCCTAAGGTACTCAAAAACAGTCGTTTTCGGGTACGGAGGGCGGACAGAGGCCTTATACGGGATATGGCGGAAAATCGTGAAAATTTCATGACTTTAGGCAACTTCTTGATTTTTGACCTTAAGTTCATGCAATACTAAAAATAAATTTTCACATATTCCCTCTTGCAATTCCCTCGGGGATACGGCTTTATGTCTTAAAGTTCACTTGTTACGGAGGTGTACAACTCAAAATAAGCCAATAAATCAAAGGCAATTGAGTTGTGCTCAGAAACTTTACAAAGGAGAAACACACAATGGCTCGTCCAGGTCGTCCCAGAATGCCTAAAGCCCCCCTGCCCGGGAGCGTCGAGGGCTTTCTTGATATGCTCATCGCTGAACGCGGTGCCGCTTTGAACACCCGCCACGCCTACGAACGTGACCTCGCGGATGTCTGCGCCTTTCTGAAAAAAGGTGGCAAAGACATCGACAGCGCGACCACGAACGATCTCAAAGAATATCTGAACGAACTCAGCGATCGCGAAAATGCGAAAAGCAAGGGTGGCGGCAAAACGGCCGTTCGCACCATTGCCCGCCGCATCTCTGCGCTGCGCCAGTTCTTCGGCTTCCTGGTTTCCGAAGGCAAACGTCCGGAAGATCCGACGTCGACCATCGAAAGCCCGAAGCAAACCCGTACTCTTCCCAAAATTTTGAGCGAAGATGAAGTCACCGTACTCATCAACACCGCTCAGAAGCAAGGCGGCCCGGAAAGCATCCGCCTTGTTGCCCTGCTCGAGATTCTCTATGCGACGGGCCTGCGCGTTTCCGAACTCGTTGGTCTGCCCCTCACCGCCATCGGCCCCGACAGCCGTTACCTGACTGTCGAAGGCAAAGGTGGCCGTGAACGCATGGCGCCCCTCTCCGAGCCGGCTCAGAAAGCGATGCGCGCATACATGGAAATTCGCACGAAATTCCTGATGCCGGATCGCGCCGAATCGCAAAGCAAGTGGCTGTTCCCGTCGCGTACGTCGGAATCCGGCCACCTGACCCGCCAGCGTTTCGCCCAGCTGCTGAAAGAGCTGTCCCGCAATGCCGGTATTGATCCGGAGCGCGTCAGCCCGCACGTTCTGCGCCATGCCTTCGCAACCCACCTGCTCAAGCACGGTGCGGATCTGCGTTCGGTGCAGAAAATGCTTGGCCATGCAGACATCGCAACGACCCAAATCTACACGCAGGTCGTCGGTGATCAGGCCAAAGAAGCTGCTGAGAAGCATCCGCTCGCTCAGAAAGCGAACGGCTAACCACTCCATTTGCATACCGCTGCCTGTTCCGGGGTATGTATGTGAATAAAATTGAAGAAGGACGCTTTCCCAACCGAAAGCGTCCTTTTTCTACGCCCATCATAAAGTCTATGTAAAAACGAATATGCGGTGTTTCCTTGAACATAAGGCATATTTCGCTATACTGCGGCCTTCTTGGCGTCTGACGGGCGCTGCCTGACACAAACGGAAAGCATTCATGGTCTATCATCTGGAATTCGAAAAACCGATCGTCGAGCTGGAAGCGAAAATCGCCGAACTGGGCCAACTGCCCAACAGCGGCGACATGCAGGAAGAAATCACCCGCATGCGCGAAAAATCCGAACGCATCCTCATCCAGACCTATTCCAAACTGGCGCCCGACCAGAAAGTGCAAGTGGCCCGCCACCCGAGCCGTCCGCACTTCCTCGATTACGCCAAGCGCCTGATTCAGGATTTCACGCCGCTGGCCGGTGACCGCTATTTCGGCGAAGACGCCGCGCTGCTGGGCGGCCTCGGCCGTTTCCGCGGCCAGAGCGTTGTCGTCATGGGGCAGGAAAAAGGCCACGACACCCAAAGCCGTATCCATCACAATTTCGGCATGACCAAGCCCGAAGGCTACCGCAAGGCGCAGCGCCTGATGGCGATGGCCAGCCAGTTCAAACTGCCGATTATCACGCTGGTCGATACCGCCGGCGCCTTCCCCGGCATCGAAGCGGAAGAGCGCGGCCAGTCCGAAGCCATCGCGAAATCGATTGAATCCTGCCTGCGCGCCGAAGTCCCCGTCGTCTCGACAATTATCGGCGAAGGCGGTTCGGGCGGCGCGATTGCGATTGCCACCGCCGACCGCGTGATGATGCTGGAACACTCCATCTATTCCGTCATTTCGCCCGAAGGCTGCGCATCCATTCTCTGGCGCTCCGCCGAATTCGCGAAAGACGCCGCGCGCGCGCTGAAACTGACCGCGCAGGATCTCAAACAACTCGGCATCATCGATACCATTATCGAAGAGCCGATGGGCGGCGCCCACCGCGAGCCGGAGCGCACCATCGACGTCGTCGGTGATTACATCGAACGCGCCCTCGCCGAACTGAAACCGCTGGATGCGGCGACCCTCAAAACCCGCCGCCGCCAGAAATTCCTTGAAATGGGGCATACGGTTTAAAAACAACAACCTGACATCATAAAAACCCGCGCGCTTTCGAAAAAGCCCGCGGGTTTTTTATTTCGGGTTTTGTGCAGGTGATGAGGGATTGGCCGGTTTGACAGCCGTTTCAGGCCGCGGCTTTTCATGCAGGCGGTCGAGCACATCGCGGATGGGCGAGCCGAGGCGGTAAACCGCCGGCTGGGTATGAATGGCCCAATCCAGAATACGCGCCATGACAGGCGCCTGCGCGATGGCATTGTCGCGGTATTTCTCGTACGTCGCGCCCGCGTAAGGGTTCGGCATGAAACGCGGCACGAAAACAATACCCGCGACGAAGATACCAATCATGACCGCCTGTACCGGCAGCCGCATATACGACGGCAGCAAATGACGGCGCATCAGGGCGCCCAGCCCCGCGCGCACCATGATATTCCACCAGCGCAGCAAGGTTAAAATCACCACCATCAGTGAAATGATCAGCGCAACCGCGGGAATATAGACCGCGCGGGCGTAATCTTTGCCCTTTTCCGCCAGCGGCTGGCCGTTGGCGTATTGCTGTTTTTCCGCCTCGATATCGCCAAGAATGCCATCAAGGATTTGCCGGTAGCGCGGCATGATCATCCGTTTGAAAAACACATCCGGCGACATCACCAAATCTTCGATAGCAGGCAGCGGCGGTATGCCGGCGGCTTCAAAGAATGCCGGAATGGATAACCCGGGCGGCATGCCCGCGGGGGCTTTCTTTTTCCACTGGCGGTCGACTTCCTGCCGCACCAGAACCTCGACCGTTTTGCGGAAAGACTCCGGCTCGTAAAACCAGTTGGCAGGCAGGGTCAGCTTCGCCTCCGGCATATGGAGCGCGATATATTCCTGCACCTTCTCGCGCAGACGGAACTGCGTCGGATACGCCGCAACAAATTCGGCGCGCGTTTCGATATCCGGCGTGTAGCCGCCGGAGCGGTCGGCAAATTGACGCTCGGCATCCGATGCCACATCGGCGACGATGCCCCGCTCTTTGCCCCGGATCAGCGGCGGGCAATTATGCGTCGAGCAATAATCACGCAAACGCTCTTTATAGGGCGCGATGCGCTGTATCATGTTCAGGCCGCTCGCGCTCAGCTGCTGCTTATACTCGCGCACGCCCGCCTTATAGCGTTTCCAGCCATCATCGATTTCCTTTTCGATTTCCTGCACGGCTTTGCGGCTTTGTTTTTCCACTTCTTCGCGCGACATGGCGCGGTCGTAATCCTCCGAAGCCTTGCGGTACGGCATGTAATATCTGTCGATCATGTTCTGCTGGATATTGCTGCGCTCTTCGGCAACCTTGGACAGATAGAGGTCATATTGCGCGCGCGGCGAAAACCACATGCCGCGCGACGCCACGCTTTGAACCATGCGGTCTTTGTTTTCTTCCATATCCGCACGGATGCCGTCGGGGCTCAGCATCCACATACTGCCCAGGATAATCCGCGCCGATTTGACGCTATCCAACTCGTTTTCGGCGTCGCACAGCGCCAGTTCGTCCAGATTGATGGTGCAGTTTTCAAGAATAGAGCGCAGCATCAGGACATAACGCGCATTCACCCGCTGTTCCCATGTCGTGCGTTCGATCAGGGCCTGTTCAATCAAAAGCTTTTGCCCCAGAAAAACGGCCGGCCAGACAATCAGAAACAGGCTGACCACGTTCACGAAAACATTGCGCCCGCGCCCGATGGCCGATCCATAAGCGATGCCGAGCGCCGGGGCCAGCGACAGCATAATATCCCTGCCGCTGGGGTCGATGGGAATGACATCCGGCCCGGCAACCGCCGCCGAAAAAATAATCATCATCGGCGTAATCGCCAGAAGGCCGATCATGTAATAAAGCCAGCGCAGCCGCCCCGGCGTGATGTGAAAGGAAGACGATGCAAACAGCCCGAGCACCAGCAGGAAACACCCGCCCGCCGATACGCTGCGCCCGAATACCTGCAAATCTTCCATTTTGACAGGATCGGAACGCACACTGCCGGCAATATCCAGCAGCGACATATTGAATTCGATTTCCGCAACCAGATAACCAAGGCTCAGCAGCAACAGCAGCGCGGAGGCGCTCAATCCTTTTCTCACTATCTTCCAGAGCGGAAAGGGCTTGGCTTTTTTTTCAGCAGGTGCGGGTTTTTCAAACGGCGGCACGTCCGCCTGCGCGGCAACCGGCATGTCTGCCGCTGGCTGCGGGAATACAGACATCTCGCTGTCTTCGTCGACAGCATCCGCCGCAGACATCGCGCCACCACCGCCCTGCGGCAGAATATCCGGCGCAGCGTTTTGCGCGATACCGGTATTCTCCGCCGCCGTGGCAGGTGCGTTTTCTTCAGGGCGCGGCACATCCGGCTGTTCGGGCGGGGTGTCTTTCATTTTCCCAGTTTAGCACGGGAAGAAACCCTGCCGCCAAGCCGTTTTTATACCACAATCCCTATGGATTTACCCGCGTCAGGCCGTGATTTTATGGGGAATCTGTGCCCCCTCGCCGCCGCGCACGGATTTGATTTGCCGCTGCACCGATGTCACTTGCTGGCTGGTGCGCGCCGCCGTGCGGTAGTATTCCATCAAAAACACGCGCAGCGCCGCCGTGAAGGATGCGCCCGGTTCTTTGAGGTCATGCACCGCGCCGCAGAGGTCGTGGATGCTGCACCCTTCCAGCTGCGCAACCTCGCGCAGGGCATGCCACATTTCAGGTTCCAGACGCACGCTGGTGCGGCGTTCATGGATACGTACGTTTTTGCTGATCAAGGCGCCCTGCTGTGCGGCTTTGCGCGCCGCTTGTACGGGAAGGCTTTCCTGCTGGTTGGGGGTATAAATTTGCTGATATGCCTCGGCCATGAATGTCTCCTTTTGGTATGAAAAGATGGGCAGTAAAATTTGGTATCAAAAATAAGTTCTGGTTTTATGTGGTTTATCTGTATGCCGTCTTGCCGCCGCGTTTGCGAAAAAAGCGCCCGCGACGCCCGCCCCTGTCAGGGTGGGTCTGTATACTCTAGGATGCAGCACATCCAATTACAACTATAAATTGAATTGATTAAAATTTTACAACAATTAGATGTATTGCGCTGCGGCAATGGCACTTTGGTTTGCGGCTGTCTGCAGGTATCTGAAAAATATCACCGCACGGCAAAGACTTCCCCGCGCCCCCTGTCATTCATCCGTATGCGGACTATTTTGGGTCAACATATCGCCGCCGCGGGCTTTGCGGCAGTGATTCCGTCAAAACGGCGGGAATCGGGCGCCGCCACAAAAATTACCCCTGTATTTTCAATGGCAAAACCGGTTTTCTCGCCGCCCCTGCCTTGTATTCGCGCTGAAGGACGTTCATAATTTTAAGATGTGGGATTTCAAGGGAAAATCGTTTCTGCATGGTCTTCGGGACCATCAAGAAAAAATGCCGACGCCGCGCAAGGGCTGCGATGTGCCGGGCTGCCCGCATACGGGCGATTACAAGGCACCCAAATCCCGCTATGACCTGCGCGATTATTACTGGTTCTGCCTCGACCATGTGCGCGATTACAACGCGAACTGGGATTTTTTCAAGGGCATGAGCCCCGGCGAAATCGAATACCACATGCACAAAACCGTGGTCTGGGACCGCCCCACCTGGCGCATGACCGAGGCCGGACTGGCCGAAGACCGCGCGCGCGAAAAAATCTATGCCCATTTCAGCCGCGGGGAAAGCGTCTTCGGCGATTTTTCCATGCATGGCGACGGCGAAGACGGCCCGCAGGCCGATGCCCGCATCGATGTCGGCGCCATTCCGCACCCGACGGTCGAGGCGCTGGGCGTCATGGGACTTGCCCCGCCCGTGGGCTGGGAAGAGGTAAAATCCCGTTACAAATCGCTGGCCAAGAAGTATCATCCGGATACGAACAAGGACACGGGCGCCGAAGAGCAGCTCAAGAAAATCAATATGGCCTATACCATCCTCAAACTCTCCTACCAGACCTATAGCCAACTGGACGAAAGATAAAAAAAATGACTGCCTCCGCACAGAAAAAACTCCCCGACATCATGGTTTCGGTCCGTCAGGTTTTCGGTATCGATTCAGATTTGCAGGTGCCCGCGTTTTCGAACCGCGATGACAAAGTGCCGGAAATCGACGATGCGTATATTTTCGACAAGAAAACGACCCTCGCCATTCTGGCGGGCTTCGCGCACAACAAACGCGTGATGGTGCAGGGGTATCACGGCACGGGCAAATCGACGCATATCGAACAGGTTGCGGCGCGGCTCAACTGGCCCTGCGTGCGCGTCAACCTTGACAGCCACGTCAGCCGCATCGACCTCATCGGTAAGGACGTCATCGCGCTCAAGGACGGCAAGCAGGTAACGGAATTCAAAGAAGGCATCCTGCCCTGGGCGCTGCGCAATCCCGTCGCCCTCGTATTCGACGAATATGACGCGGGCCGCCCCGATGTGATGTTCGTTATTCAGCGTGTGCTGGAATCGTCGGGCAAGCTGACCCTGCTTGATCAGAACGAGGTTCTGCACCCCCACCCCGCGTTCCGCATTTTTGCGACCGCCAATACCATCGGCCTTGGCGATACCACCGGCCTCTACCATGGCACGCAGCAGATCAACCAGGGCCAGATGGACCGCTGGAACATCGTCGCCGCGCTCAACTATCTGCCGCCGGAGCAGGAAACCGACATCGTGCTCGCCCGCGTGCCCGCCTATAAAACCGACGAGGGCAAAAAAACCGTCGCCGCCATGGTGCGCATGGCCGGCCTGACGCGCAAGGGCTTCATGGCGGGTGACCTGTCGACCGTCATGTCGCCGCGCACCGTCATCAACTGGGCGGAAAACGCGCAGATTGTCGAAGACCTCGATTTCGCCTTTACCCTCACCTTCCTCAACAAATGTGACGAGCTGGAACGCGCCATCGTCTCCGAATACTACCAGCGCTGTTTCGACCGCGCGCTCGTGGCGACCGGCGGAGCGGCATGAGGCTTATCCAGCTCAATCTCTGGTACGGGCGTTTGATTATGAACGCCGTGCGGTTCATGCAAAAAGCGCCGCCCGATATCCTGTGCCTGCAAGAGGTCATGAGCAATCCCGACTGCGAGGGGTTCAATTTCAACAACCTTGAAAAGCTCAAACGCGACCTTGGCTACGCTTACGATTTCTACGCCCCCACGGTTGAATTTGCCACGGGGGATACCACCACGTTTTTCGGCAATGCGATTTTGAGCCGCCACCCGATAGAGCCCGTCAAAACCGTTTTCACCTATGGCGCCTACCGCAAGGATTTTTCGTTCAAAAACCGCGATGCCCTGCCGTGGAATTTCCAGCATGCCGTCATCGGCGGCACAAACATCATCAACCACCACGGTTTCTGGTTCGACGGCGATAAAATCGGAAATAGCGAAACCGAACGCCAGATGGGCATGGTTGCCGACTATATCGCCAGCCTCTCCGGCCCTGTTATTTTTACGGGCGATTTGAATTTGTGGCCGGAGGCCGCATCGCTGCGCCCTTTCCAGACCACGATGCGCGACCTTGTGGCCGAATACGGCTTCACGACTACGCGCAATTTCACGTCGTTCAAACCCGTCGAGATTTGCGATTACATTTTCGTGAACCATCAAGTCACGGTGAACGGTTTCAAGGTGCATGACGATGTGGTCTCCGACCACGCGATGCTGGAGCTGGATTACGCATGACCGACCAGCACGACCCGACCGAGAATTTCAAAAGCGCGACGCAATCGACCGCCCGTGCGCTGTCGGGCCGTGATGACCTTGACGTCAGCTTCAGCGGGCATATCGCGGAGATGGGCGATGGCAGCATCCGCCTGCCCGCCCTGCCCAAAGATATGTCCGAAGACGACACGCGTTTCGTGCGCGGCCTTGCCGACAGCTTCGCGCTGCGCCTGCGCTATCACGATGCCGCGCTGCATGGCCGCCTGCTGCCCGCCGATCCGCAGGCGAAGGCGGTATACGAAGCGCTTGAGGATGCCCGCATCGAAGCCGTCGGCACCGCCGATTACCCCGGCGCCGCCGCGAATATCGAAACCACGTTGAAGCGTGAAGCCAAACGCCTGCGCCTGCATCTGGTCAAGGGTATGGAAGACGCCCCGCTGGCAGAGGCGCTGCGGTATCTGGCGCGCGAAGCCTTCACGCGCCGTCCCGTGCCCGCCGAAGCCGCCAAGACCGCCAAAATCTGGAAGCAATGGATACGCGACCATCTGGGCGAAGACGGACTGGAATCCCTTCACCGCGTGATGCACGATCAGGAACAATTCGCCCGCCTTGCGCAGCAGATGATTTCGCGCATGGACATGGAGCCGACGCCCGCCGAACCGCCGCGCAACCCCGAAGACGGCGACAGCGACAACGATGAAGACGCCAAAGGCGCCGATACGCCCAACGACGACGGCAGCCCCAAAACCCCGCCGCCCGTCGGCAGCGCCGAGGAAAGCGACAACGGCGACAACGCCGAACAGCAAATGGACGCGCAGGCCGGCAGCGAGCTGGAGGAAATGGACGACCAGAGTGCCACGTCCGAAGACGACGAGCCCCGCCGCAACGACCCGCGCCGCGACGATTACGAAACCCTGCACGGCGATTACAAAGTTTACTGCACTGCGTTTGACGAGGTTGTGCAGGCCAAAGACCTTTGCGATGCGGAGGAGCTTCAGAAACTGCGCAAGATGCTCGACAAGCAGCTCACGCAGCTGCAGGGCGTCATCACGCGCCTCGCCAACCGCCTGCAGCGCAAACTGATGGCGCAGCAAACCCGCGCGTGGCAGTTCGACCTTGAAGAAGGCTTGCTCGACAGCGCCCGCCTGTCGCGCGTGGTCACCAACCCGCTGATGCCCATCAGCTATAAACAGGAAAGCGAAACCGATTTCCGCGATACCGTGGTGACGCTGCTGATTGACAATTCCGGCTCCATGCGCGGCCGCCCCATCACCATTGCGGCGATGTCCACGGATATTCTGGCGCGCACGCTGGAGAGATGCGGCGTGAAAGTCGAAATCCTCGGCTTCACCACCCGCGCGTGGAAAGGCGGCGCCTCGCGCGAGCGCTGGCTGGCCGACGGCAAGCCTCAATCGCCGGGGCGGCTGAATGACCTGCGCCATATCGTTTATAAAGGCGCCGACAACCCGTGGCGGCATTGCCGCGCGAACCTCGGCCTCATGCTACGCGAGGGATTGCTCAAGGAAAATATCGACGGCGAGGCGCTGCTCTGGGCCTATGAACGCCTGATGTACCGCCCCGAACAGCGCAAGATATTGATGGTGATTTCGGATGGCGCGCCGGTGGACGATTCAACCCTTTCGGCCAATCAGGGCAATTACCTTGAAGAACACCTGCGCCGCGTGATCCATTACATCGAAAACAAATCGCCCGTGCAGCTGCTGGCCATCGGTATCGGCCACGACGTCACGCGCTATTACGAACGCGCCGTCACCCTCGTCGACGCCGAAGAACTGGGCGGCGCCATCACGGAAAAGCTGGCGGAACTTTTTGATGAAAAACAGCCCACACGAAAGAAAAAGCGTGGGTAAATGAAGAACGCGGCGATATTATTTCCCCTGTTTCTGCTGTTCCTTTTTGTTCCGCTTCGCGCGCAGGCCGCCCCGCTTGCGGCCGAGAACCTCGGCCCGATTTACCCCCGCCCCGAAGAAGAATTATATCTCCTTAAAATATTATCCGAAGGGTTTCTGGCTGACCACGTACATTATGCCGCCGCGGATAAGCAAGGAAACATCGTGGCTATGACACCCGAAGTCGGTCGCTTAACACATAGATTAGAGTGCACGCCGAATGAGGGATGTCTCCTGTATAACCTGTGGCAAGGGGAGATAGCCCTCTGGGATTTCAAAACCGGACTACCCTTGCAAGAAAGAAAGTCGCTTTTTTCTAAAAACCAAGATAAAGAAACGGCCGAATACCGTCAGGATTGGGTTGATTTCATCAACCGTGGAAAGGGCGCACGCATAGAAACCCTCTTTCTGCAAGATATGCTCGATAAGCCATTCGGCGTTTTTCAGCGGGCTCTTGCGCAAAATGTGCATGCGAATTTTTTTGCCGCTTGTGTCATCATGTTTCTGATGCTTGCCAGCTATTATGGCGCTGTCCGCGCATGGACAACAAAGAACATCGCCCTGAAAGCCCTCAGTTTTGCGGCTTATGGCCTGAGTTTTATTTTTGCCTGCGCCTTGATGGACATGGCCTTCACCATCACACCGTTTCACTTCGGCGCCTTGATATTGGCCTCGGCGTTCGGCTTTTACCGTCTTGGCAACAGAAGGCCTAAAACCGCCTGATTTTCCTGTTTATTCCCCCCGCCGCCTGCGCTAAAATCGCGCGGAAACGAGAGGGTGCGAGAATGTCCGAACAACACAAAGTCTATAAACCCAAAGCCATCAGCGGCTTTCCCGAATGGCTGCCGGAGTACCGCGCCGTCGAGTTGCAATGGCTGGATAAAATCCGCGCCGTGTTCGAAAGCTATGGTTTTTGCAACATCGAAACCCCCTCGGTCGAGGAAATCGACGCCCTCTCCGCCAAGGCCGGCGAGACGGAAAAAGAGATTTACACCCTGACCCGCCTGCAAGCGGACGATGGCGATAGCAAGGAAGCGCGCCTTGCCCTGCACTTCGACCTGACGGTGCCGATGGCGCGTTATGTGGCGCAGCATTTCGGGCAACTGGTGTTTCCGTTCAAACGCTACCAGATGCAAAAATCATGGCGCGGGGAGCGTCCGCAAAAAGGCCGCTACCGCGAATTCTATCAATGCGACATCGACGTCGTGAATATCGACGAGCTGCCGCTGCATTTCGACGCCGAATTGCCTGCCGTGTTGTTCGAAGCCTATCAGGCGCTCGGCATTCCGCCGGTGGAACTGCACATCAGCAACCGCAAAATTCTGGTGGGTTATTTGCAAGGCCTTGGCATTGCCGATACGGCGCCGGTCACGCGCGCGCTCGACAAACTCGATAAAATCGGCGTCGATGGCGTAGCGAAAATACTGGCAGAGGACGGCATCGCGGCGGATATCGCGCAAAAAGCCCTCGCCTTCGTCCAGATCAAAACCCCCGACAGCAGCTTTGCCGACAAAGTCCGCGCGCTGGGCGTGCAGAACGAATTGATGGAACAAGGCATTGCCGAACTGCAATTCGTCACCGACAACCTGAAACACCTGCACGGCAGCGGCATGGTCGCCAACCTCGGCATCATCCGCGGGCTTGATTATTACACCGGCACCGTTCTGGAAGCGCGTTTCAAGGACAGCGCGGAGCATTGGCCGAAAGGCACCCCCGCCCTCGCCATCGGCGGCGGCGGACGGTATGACGATCTGGCGGGTTCGTTCATCAACCAGAAACTGCCGGGCGTCGGGCTGTCGATTGGCCTTACGCGCCTGTTCGGGCTTTTGATGGATCAGGGCAAAATCACCGCGCTGGGCAAATCGCCCGCCGATGTGCTGGTCGTGCTGCCCGACGAGGCGCGCCGCGCCGAAGCCGCCGAAACCGCCCGCACCCTGCGCAGCCGCGGATTTAAGGTCGAGATGTACCACCGCGACGCCAAAATCAAAAACCAGATGGCCTATGCGGAGAAAAAGGGAATCGCCCATGTCTGGTTCCCCCCCTTCAAGGACGGCCAGCCGCACGAAGTCAAGAATATGACAAGCGGAGAGCAAAAACCGGCCGACGCCGCCAGCTGGACGCCCTGACATCGCGCGGGGGTTTCCCGTCCGGCGCGGAGCGTGCTAAAATAGGTTTATAGCAGGCGTTATCTCCGGCCGCGCCGGTAAACGACCTATGGGGAACAAGATGCTTTTCGCAAAAACGATTAAAACCGTCACCGTTGCCGCCGCGCTGTCGCTGCTGCTGACTGCCGCGCCCGCACAGGCTGAATACACCTACATCCACAACGATGGCGAATACACCATCACCCTCCCCGATGCGCCGAGTGGCGAAACGCTGTGGTTCGACTACAAAGGCACCATCCCGTTTATCGAGGAGCGTCCGCGCTTCGGCTTTGTCGGCGAGCTTGCCACGCTGCGCCGCACGGATGCCAACACAGGCGATATCTTCAACGTCGATATCACCTTTGTGCGCTCCGGCAGGGATTATCTGATCGGCATGACGGAACAATCCATCCGCGACCTGCTGGAAAACGAATACAAAAACCATACGCTTGAACGTAAAAACATCAGCTTTTCCGCAGGTACAGGCACACTGAAATGGGGCACGCTGACGGGCTTTTCCGTCGACAGGAACAACAACCTGATGTTCCATTCCTGCCATATCCTGACGGGAAAAGAGACCACAACCATGGTCAAAATCATGTTCAACGCCGAAAATGAAAAATTCGGCGAGAAGTATCAGCGCATCAAAGATTCCATCAAGTTTGTGGGCACGAAGTAAACGCCTTCACCCGCTCCACCATCGAAAAGAATCCGTTGCGGCGGTTGGGGCTCAGGTGCTGGTCCATGCCGAGGCGACGGAATGTCTCATCCACGTCGATATGCGCAATTTCCGCCGCCGTGCGGCCTTCGAAAATCACCCGCAGTACGGCAATCAGCCCGCGCACGATTTGCGCATCGCTGTCGGCAAGAAACGTCAGACGCCCCTGCCCGTCCCAGCCCAGAATCATCCAGACCTGGCTCATGCAGCCCTTGACCTTGCTTTGTTCGGTTTTCAGCGCGTCATCCATCGGCGGCAGCGCTGCGCCGAGGTCGATCAGATAGGCATAGCGGTCTTCCCAATCTTCCAGAAAGCCGAAGTTATCCACAAGTTCGTCTATATTCATATTCACGGCCCATCCTTGCTGGAATCTGCTGGCAACAAAATAATCGTAATCGCAGGTAAAAGCTATAGTTGGCAACGGGCTTAAGCTGTTCTATTCTTAAGCTTAAGACACAAGCTGGCGACCCTAGACAAGCCGGCGATAACGAAGGGAAAAGATAATGAGCAAGACCGCTTCCGGGGATTCCAAAAACACGCTGTACTGCTCTTTCTGCGGAAAGAGCCAGCATGAGGTCAGAAAGCTGATCGCGGGCCCCAACGTATTCATTTGCAATGAATGCGTCGAGCTTTGCATGGATATTATCCAGGAAGAGGACAAAACCCAGCTCGTCAAATCCGGCAAGGGCATCCCCACGCCGAAAGAAATCAAGAAAGTGCTGGACGATTACGCCATCGGTCAGGACCGCGCGAAGCGTGTTCTGTCGGTTGCCGTCCACAACCACTATAAGCGTATCGACGAAGGCCTGATGAAAGGCAGCGACATCGAACTGTCGAAGTCGAACATTCTGCTCATCGGCCCGACCGGTTCGGGTAAGACGCTGCTGGCGCAAACGCTGGCACGCATCATCGACGTCCCCTTCACCATGACGGACGCGACCACCCTGACCGAAGCCGGCTATGTCGGTGAAGACGTCGAGAACATCGTTCTGAAACTGCTGCAGGCGTGCGACTACAACATCGAACGCGCGCAGCGCGGCATCGTCTACATCGACGAAGTGGACAAAATCAGCCGCAAATCCGACAATCCCTCCATCACCCGCGACGTATCGGGCGAAGGCGTTCAGCAGGCTCTGCTGAAACTGATGGAAGGCACGATGGCCAGCGTCCCGCCGCAAGGTGGCCGCAAGCACCCGCAGCAGGAATTCCTGCAAGTCGACACCACGAACATTCTGTTCATCTGCGGTGGCGCGTTTGCGGGTCTGGATAAAATCATCGCCAACCGCGGCCGCAAAACGTCCATCGGCTTCGGCGCCGAAGTACGCGGGCCGGATGAACGCCGCCCCGGCGAAATCCTGCGCGAAGTGCAGACGGAAGACCTGCTGAAATTCGGCCTCATCCCCGAATTCGTCGGCCGCCTGCCCGTTCTGGCGACGCTGGACGATCTGGATGAAAACACGCTGGTGTCCATCCTGACCGAACCGAAAAACGCGCTGACCAAACAATACGCCCGCCTGTTCGATATCGAAGGCGTCAAGCTGACCTTCCAGAAGGACGCCCTGCACGAAGTGGCCAAACGCGCCATCGAACGCAACACGGGTGCCCGCGGTCTGCGTTCCATCATCGAAGCCACGCTGATGGACACCATGTTCGAACTGCCGGGTATGGAAGGCGCCGAAGAAGTTGTCGTCACTGCCGACAACATCGTGAACGGCACCCAGCCGACGATTGTTTTCTCCGACAAGAAGAAAACCAAAGACAAGGAAAGCAAGAAGAAGAAAGACGAAGGCGACGAAGACGCCGCTGCCGCTTCCTAAATCTTGAAGACCTCAAAAAAAACACCCCGCTCCGGCGGGGTGTTTTTTTATGCTGCATTGTTTGTTCGATGTTCAAACGTCTTGTTCGAAAACCACAATCACGGGCAGGTCAGACTCCACGCGCACCTCGCCGGAGGCGACATTCGACACACCCCGCCCCGACAGCGCCGGCAGCCGCATGCGGTGCACCGGATATTCGCAGGCGCCACTGATGCTGACAACCGCATCCGCCAGCGTGAACAGGGAAAAAAGACCGTCATGGCGGAAACTGAGCGCGCCTGCCGCAAAAATACGCTGCACGGGCGCGCCGCTGTTATCGTAAAAAACCGCCTGTTCAAAACGCGGACGGGTTTTCATGCCTGCAACAACCGCGCCGATATTCGCCAGCGCATGCCCCGCGCGTCCGCCCCAGAAACCGGAGAGATGCAAACGCGACCATGCGCCACCGTGCAGGAATTCCAGCGCGAATTCGATATCGGTTTTATCCTGCGTCGGCTTCAAATGTGCCTCCACGCCCGGCGGGGGAAAACCGGAATCGCCATCGCCCAGCCAGATGTGCGGCGCGGATGCCGCCTGTCCGCCGCCGTCTATCGCAATCTGCGGCATATGACGATCCAGCAAATGTTGCGGCAGCGGCGTGCGTGCCATGGGGCCAATCAGCCACACATCGCCCGCATCCTGCCACGCCTGCGCCGGCATTATTTTTTTCCCTTTGCGGCGATAGCGGCGGCAATCGTTTCAATGCAGGACCAGAGCGCTTCGCCCAGCGCCTCGTCCGCGCCTTCGTCCTGAAAAATACGCTCCTGCGCAATCTCCGCCGCATTGAGCGCGCCGCGGTACGTGACCACGCGCCCCTCCCCGCCGTAATCGGCGGTATAATCTTCGGTCGCCTGCGTACAAAGCGCGGCGTGGCTGTAATGCGGCAGCAAGGATTCAACCACCTTGATACGTCCCATCGCGGCCGCCGCCATCAGGGGCGTCCAGCCGCTTGTGTTCGGCGTATCGAGTTTCATACCTGCCGCGGCGGCGCAGGCAAATGCCTCAGCCATTTCGTCATCATGCAGCCATTTCGCCATATATTGCGCCAGCGTCGAGCCATGGGCGCCGGAGCGGTCATTGAGTCCCTTCGGTCCCTTGCCCGCCAGCGCCTGTTCCAGCCAGTGCAGCGTCATGATACGGCCGCAAACCGGCCCGTTTGCCGCAGCGATATTGAACGGCGTTTCGCCGTTGCTGTCCAGCGCATGAGGGTCGGCGCCGGAGGCGAGCAGTTCACGCACGCGCGCGGCGGCGGCATCGGCATTTCCGCGCAGTTCTTCCAGAACGGCGTTATGCAGGGCGAAACGGTCGATATGTTCTGTCATGCCAATCCCTCGCGCAAATCATCCAGCACCTGCAGCGATGCCGTGACGCGCAAATCATATGATGGTTCGCCGACAATCATGATGGCGCCGGAGCGGTGGCCGCGCACATCGCCGCCCGCCGCAATCCCCGCGCCCAGCGCGGCGAACAAACGCTTGCGCAGCGGTGATTGCATATCGGCCATAAAAGCTTTTTCCATCGCCGCCAGCGTCTTGTCGCCCGACAGCATATTGCCCGCCAGTGCATGATGCGATTTGGCGACATGCCCCGCCCAGTGCAAACACTGCGCGCCTGTCATCACGCCGATATCCCCGTCCATCGGCACGGCGATAATCTGGCGCATGTCGATTTTACGGTCTTCGGCGATCAGGGTGTCGATGATATGCGGGCCGCCCATGCCGGATTGCAGCAAAGACAGCGCCCGAGCCCCGACGGCGCGGTCGCCCTTTGCCTGCACGGAAACGACGCCAAAGCGTTCATCCGCATAAATGCTGCCGCCCGCGCAATCGTCGGACCCGCTGGCGATGGCAACGCCAATCTGCCGGGTATACGGGTTCCGCGCGATGAGCGTCAGCGTCACAATAGTCCCTCTTTATTTCTTGGCACGGCACCAAAACTGATACATGCTCCGGAATGTTTCCGGGCGCGTCTGTTCGAACTCATGCCATTTCTGGAGATCCTTTTCATCTGCAGACGGCCCGTGCATCTTGCGGAAAGCCTCCAAAGCGCCCGCCGGCGGGTCAAAGCCTAAAAACTCAAGGTCAAGCGCCGAAAGCGTTTCCATCAGCTGCGGCAAGGTGTAGCGGTGTTCTTTTACGTGGAACAGCAAGTCGCACAACATCGACATTTGATAAAAATCGCCACGGCTGCGCAAAGACTCGCAAATATCCGCAGGCAAGAGGGCATCTATCTGGCGGCGAAAATCTTTCATACCCGCGCGCGTCGCCTTAAACCCTTTTTCAGCGATAACCTTGCGCGCCGCGACAACATCCGCCCTTGCATATTCGCTATAAAGCGCAATGCGCATCATACCGCGCGGCTTCAGCACACTGCGCAGGGCCTGCCAGCCCGCATAAGGGTCCGACATGTGGTGCAGCACGCCTGCACTCAGGATATAATCGTATTTTTCCCCTCGCTCGCCGATGCGCAAAATATCGCCCTGGGCGAAGGTCACTTTATTGAGGTTCCAGTACTGTCCACGCGCAATAGCGTAAGACAGACTAAGACGGCTCAGGTCAATCGCCAGAATTTCCGCATTTGGAAACAGCTTGATGGCCAAAGCGGCCTCGTAACCCGTACCGCATCCGGCCACCAGAACTTTTGCCTCCTGCTGGAGATTGCTCTCCTGCTCGGCCAGATTGGCCGCAAACGGCAGATGCGTCCAGCGCGGGTATGGGAAAACTTCGTATTGCGCCTGAACCTGCGTAGATACTTCATCTTCAATGGGTGTGACAACGGGAATATCCGGTCTGATTTTCGCAAGCCGCTCAGGCTCGGCAATCTGCAAATCCACGACGGGCTTCAATACATCACATGTATCGCAAACCCGCTGTATGTCCTGCGCGAAAGGCAGCGTGCCCAGCATTTCGTAGCACGCCAGAACCGCAATAACATCGGCCTCTGCAGATGACGGGTTTTCCGACAGCTTCTTGCACACATCGGAAACCCATTTTTGTTCTTCTTCGCTCGTCTCGAAGATATATTCCACCACACAGGCATAACGCGACAGCGCCGCCGTCAAGCGCAAGAAATCCTCACGCGGCCACACGCGGTTTTCCGCGGTTAATTCCATGCGCAGCGTATTGCGCAGCCGCACCAGAAGATTTTCAAACCCGCTGTCGACGATGATTAGATTATTGAGACCGCCCACGAAAAACGGATGCATGACGGCATCCGCTATTTTTTTGTCCGAGAAAGACACATCCGCACGCAAGAGGCACGACAGTTCAGGATGCGCCCCCAGCAATGGCAGCCATATTCGCCACAACGGTGCGCAATCCAGATCGTCACGCACAACACACTTCAAAACCGTGCGGAACATAAGATCGTTATGCTGCGTGAAGACGAAAGACATGCGCTTCGCCAATTCAACGAAGGACTGCAGGTATAGCTTTTCATCGGGCATCTGGTCGATAGCCAGTGCCAGCAGCCCCAATGCCTCCTGAAGCTCGCCGCGCAGCTGGCAAATATCCGACATCAAGGCGAGCGCAACGGGGTTATCCTCGTTCTGTTCGAGCATCTGCTCGACCCATCGCTCCGCGCCGTCCACGTCCCCGCGCAAAAGACAAGAAAGAACGCGCTGTTCCATTTTATCTGTTTTATCTCTTACCTTAGACATTGAGCAGCAGGTTCTCCCTCTCCCACGACGAAATCACGGCGTTATACGCCTTGAATTCGGTTTCCTTGATCGCGATGAGGGCGCGGCAGAAACGCTCGCCCAGCAGTTCCTGCAGCTGTTTGCATGCCTTGAACTTCTTGAGCGCGTCGAACTGGTGCGTGGGCAGGCTGTGGCCTTTTTTGTAGGCGCTGCCTTTGATCTGCTCCGTCGGCTCGATACCCTCGATAAGCCCCAGCAGACCGCAAGCCAGCGTTGCCGAAATCGACAAATACGGGTTGCCATCGGCACCCGGCAGGCGGTTTTCGACGCGGCGGCCTTCGGGTTTCGAAATCGGCACGCGCAGACCCGCCGTGCGGTTGTCGAGGCCCCATTCGACGTTGATGGGGCTGTCGGTTTCCTTGTGGCCGAAGCGGCGATACGAATTCACGTTCGGCGCGAACAGCGGCAGGGAGCTGGGCAGATACCGCTGCAGGCCGCCGATGTAATGGCGGAACAGCTGCGTATCCGTGCCGTCTTCGTTCGAGAAAATATTCGCGCCGGTTTTCAAATCCACCACGCTTTGGTGAATGTGCATGGCGCTGCCGGGTTCGGTCTGCATGGGCTGGGCCATGAAGGTCGCGTAAACGCCGTGGCGCAGGGCCACTTCACGCGCCGTGCGTTTGAACAGGAAAGCCTGATCCGCCAGCTCCACCGGGTCGCCGTGGTTGAAGTTGACCTCCAGCTGCGCCGCGCCCGCTTCGTGGCTCAGCGTGTCGATGTCGACATTCTGCTCTTCGCAGTAATCATAGATGTCTTCGAAAATCGGGTCGAATTCGTTGACCGCGTCGATACCGTAAGCCTGACGGCCGCTTTCCTGACGGCCGCTGCGGCCCACGGGCGGTTGCAGCGGAATATCGGGGTCGGTGTTGACGGCGACGAGGTAGAACTCCAGCTCCGGCGCTACAACCGGACTCCAGCCGCGGTCGTTGTATTCCTTGATGATGCGCTTGAGCAGCTGGCGCGACGACAGCGGCACCGCCGTATCGTCACCGTTGAACGCGTCGCAGATAATCTGCGCCGTCGGTTCCTGATACCACGGCACAAGGCGGATGGTATCTTCGTCGGGCTTCATGTACACATCGCCCAGCGACGCGCTGATGAGATCGCCATCCGGATAATCGCCGGTGACCGTCTGGATGAAGATGGATTCAGGAATGGGCATGCCCCGCTCCCGCAGGATGCGCAGCAGTTTTTCTGCGGGCAGGATTTTGCCGCGCGCGATGCCCGACATATCCGGTATCAGGCATTCCACTTCCGTTATTTCGTGTTCTCGGATAAACTGCTCCAGCTTGTCCATGACAAACCCCTTGATATGATGATTTTTTTGACCTCCCGCGTTCAGGAAGCCTTCGCCAAAAGATGCCCAGGAAATATGAAAACGTAAAGGAGTACCAAGACCCCTGGTATGCTTTGACAGCCAACCGGCTGCTTGTGACTCTAGGCGGGCTACAGGGCGAGGTCAACTGCGATGTGTGCGTGATAGGTGCCGGTTTTACGGGACTTTCTGCCGCGCTCGAGCTTTCCCAGAAAGGGTATAGCGTTATTCTTCTGGAAAAAGACTCCGTCAGCGGCCTCGCCTCCGGCCGCAACGGCGGTCATATCCAGCGCGGCTTCAGCCAGTCGCCCGGCTGGCTGATCCAGCAATACGGTCTCGAGACCGCGAAGTTCCTGTGCAACGTGTCGCTGGAGGGGCTGGCCCTGCTGCTGCACCGGATTGCCGAACACGACATCAAATGCGATCTGAAATTCGGCCACCTGACCGCCGCCATGAAACCGAAGCACGAGGCGGAGCTGAAAGCCGATATCCGCGACTGGCAGCGCCTTGGCCATAAAGACATCGACTGGTGGGACGAAAAGGCGGTGCAGGACACGGTTCTGACCGGCAGTTACACCGGCGGGCTTTTCGACGCCAAGGGCGGGCATTTCCACCCGCTCAATTATGCGCTCGGCATCGCGCAGGCTTTCCAGCGCCTTGGCGGCAAGATTTACGAAAACACCGCCGCAACCGAGATTATCCCCGGCACCGACGTCCAGCGCGTGCTGACGGCGACCGGCGGCAGCGTTTCGGCCAAGTTCGTGGTGCTGGCGGGCGTGACAGGCATGAAAGGCCTCGCGCCCTTGCGCAAAACCTCCATCACCGCAACCGCCCATGTGATTGCGACGGAACCGCTCAGCGATGTGCGCCGCCAGCAGATCATGACGCGCGATCTTGCGGTCATCGATGCACGCTTCATCATGGATTATTACAGGTTTTCAAGTGATAACCGGCTTTTGTTCGGCGGCAACTGCAACTACAGCGACCGCGAATATGCCGGCGAAGACATGCGCCTGCGGGAACGGATGACCACCCTCTTCCCGCTTTTGAAAATGACCCGCATCGACCATTGCTGGCGCGGGCCGCTGGATTTGACCATGAACCGCATGCCGCATCTGGGACGGCTCTCGCCCCATATTTATTTTGCGCACGGCTTTGGTGGACAGGGCGTGATTTTGACCAACATCTTGGGTAAGATTATGGCCGAGGCCGTCGCCGGCACCGCCGAGAGATTTGACGTTTTCGCCAAAATGCGCCACAACACCTTCCCGGGCGGCGATCTGCTCAGGCGTCCGCTGTTCGTGGCGGCCATGACATGGTTCCGCCTGCGCGACCTGCTCTGACTTTAGATGAAAATAACGATACAAGAACAAGAAAAACCGAGGATATCATGACTTACGTTGTCACCGACGTCTGCATCAAATGCAAATACACCGACTGCGTCGAGGTCTGCCCCGTGGATTGCTTTTACGAGGGGGAAAACATGCTGGTCATCAATCCCGATGAATGTATCGACTGCGGCGTTTGCGTGCCGGAATGCCCGATTGACGCGATTGTTGCCGATATCGACGACCGCGCGGAAAAATTCCTCGAACTCAACCGCGAATATTCAACCGGCGCATGGCCTGTGCTGACGCGCAAAAAATCCGCCCTGCCCGAAGCGGAAGAATTCAAAAACGTCACTGATAAGATGAAGTATTTCAGCGCGGAAGCTGGCGAAGGCGATTAAGCACCGCCCGGCCCGCCGCCACTGCCACCTGCGCCGCCCCGTTTGCGTCGACGCACCTGCGCGGGCTTAAGCAGACCGATATCCTTTTTATCCCGCTCCTCAGCCGTCCGTTTGCGGACTTTCACGGGTGACATCAACCCGATGTCCTGATGTTGCGGCCCAGATTGGGGCTGCGGCGGAATGTCCGGCGCAGATGGCAAAATTCCTATCCTCAAGGGCGGCTTTGGCCGAGTGAAAGATTTTCGCTGAGGACTGCCCGGCAGCTCTTTGTTTTCTTTGTTCAAAACCCCTGCCGCGGACGGCGCAGCGTTTTGACTTACCCTGTTAAAAACATGCGCCAAGCTACTCATTTTTAAAATTATCCCTTGGGGTCGCGTTTTTTGATTTTAGCCGCAGGCGGAAGGCGCACACTGCGATCCTGCTCGCGCTCCGCCGCCGTACGCTTGCGCACGTTCACCGCCGGCAGGACTTCAATCTCCCCCAAGCTCTCCAACTGCTTTTCAAGGCTATCCTGCGTGGACTGTTTCGGCGGGACATAACCGGCGGGATGACCAAGCGGCAACGTGGGTGGCCGCGGCCCAGACGGCGACGGCCGCGGGTTACCCGCATTCACATCCGCCCCGTGCCCGAGAAGAAGCTTCACGATCTCCAGATTGTTCGTATCGACACCATGCTTGAGCAGGCCGACGGCACCGGCCCCGACGGCTGTTTTATTAAAATGCTTGGACAGTGCCCCCATAAACCGCGACTCCAGAAGGATGATTTATGTAATTTTAGCATAATTCATAATATTTAGGGAAATCGTGCGCGGAACCAAAGCCGCGAAATGGCTGTTTTTGGGCTATAAACATGCGGAATTAACCCAAATTTAAGAATTTTCTTGAAATTTTATGGCATTTCAGATATGGTCTTTCTTGAATGGCATATTTGTAGCCGCCGGGCAGAAAGCCCAACAAGCACTTGATGATACAGAATTTTCTGTGAACAGACGTTTTAATTGTGAGGCACAATGGCAAAGACATCCAAAGCGAAGGCAAAACCGGCTAAAAAACCCGTCGCCGCAAAATCTGCGGCCAAGACGGTGAAGAAGCCTGCCGCTTCCGCCGCCAAACCCGCTGCCAAAGCCAAACCGGCGCCGAAAAAGGCAGCCCCGGTCGCCAAGAAACCCGCGCCGCAAAAAGCCGCCGCGCCGAAAGCCGCCCCGAAAAAGGCAGCCCCCGCCGCCGCGAAGCCTGTAGCCGCGCCGAAAAAATCCGCCGCTCCCGCACCGGCCCCGAAAGCCGTGAAGCCGGTTGAAGCCGCAAAACCCGTGAAAGCCGCCGAAGCGCCGAAGGCCGCCCCTGTGGCCGCGCCCGCGCCGGTTGCGAAAAAACCTGTCGCCCCTACGCCCGTTCCCGAAGTTGCGAAAAAACCGGAGAAGCTGGATTTCTCCGCCGGTGACTTCGTGGTGTATCCGGCGCATGGCGTTGGCTTCGTTGAAGGCGTCGAGACGCAAACGATTGCCGGCATGGAAATCACGCTTTACACCATTTGTTTCGAAAAAGACCGCATGCGCTTGAAATTGCCCGTATCCAAGGTAAAGGCTTCGGGCCTGCGCAAGCTGTCGTCGAAAGACCGCCTCAAGGACGCGCTCGCCACGCTGCAAGGCCGTTCGCAAACCCGCCGCATCATGTGGAGCCGCCGCGCGCAGGAGTATGAAGCAAAAATCAACTCCGGCGACCCCGTCTCCATCGCGGAAGTTCTGCGCGACCTGAAACGCGAAGGCGACCAGTCGGAGCAGTCTTACAGCGAACGCCAGATCTATCAGGCCGCGCTCGAGCGTCTTGCCCGCGAAGTGGCCGCGATCGAAAAGATCGACGAGAAAAAAGCCGCCGAGAAGCTCGAGGCCGTTCTCTCCAACGTCGCTTGACGCTGACAGATAAAACAGACAAAAAGGCGGCTGCCACCCAGCCGCCTTTTTTATTTGCCGAGGATGCCCCATGCCCGACATCAAAGTTTACGGAATCAAAAACTGCGACAGCATGAAAAAGACCTTTGTCTGGTTGGACAAAAACGGCATCGCCTATGATTTTCATGATTACAAAAAATCAGGCGCCGACGAGGCGGTGCTGAAGGCCGCCATCAAAACGCACGGCTGGGAAAACGTCATCAACCGCAAAGGCACCACATGGCGCGCGCTGGATGAAAAAACCCGTGCGGGCATGACCGAAAAATCCGCCCTCGCCGCCGCCATGGACAACCCCTCGCTGGTCAAACGCCCCCTGATTGCGGCGGGCACGGATATCCTGCTGGGATATGACGAAGCCGTCTTCAAGGCGCAGCTGACGTAAGCTTTCCGCCCTATCTGCCGCTGCTTTCCCTATTGGAATACCCCTGCCTTGGGGGTAAGATGCGCCTATACGTTAAACCCGTCCCGCAGGGACGCCGGATAAGCCCCGATAAGGGCATGGTACCGTCCGCAGAGGACAACAGAAGCGCATGTCGTTCAAAACCTCTTTCAGCAATCTGGGCCAACCGCGCAGGATTTGGACGGTATCGGCTATTCGCGGGCAGCTGGCGCCGCTGGCCGCCATTCACAATCATATCTATACGCATTGCCGACCGGGCGACCGCGTTTTGTATACCGGCAATTATTTCGGCGGCGACAATGCCGCGCCCGGCGAAACGCTGGACGAGCTTTTGTATTTCCGCCGCAGCCTGCTGGCGCAGCCCGGCATGATGCCCGAAGATTTCGTTTATCTGCGCGGCGTGCAGGAAGAACTCTGGAGCAAGCTGCTGCAAATCCACTTCGCCCCCAGCGCGCGCAATGTCGTGGAGTGGATCGCCGCGCACCATCCGGAAATGGACAGCATTCTATCGACTTACGGATCATCGTTAAAAGATGCGGCGCGCATTGCGCGCGAAGGCATTGTGCCACTGACGAAATGGACGATTTACCTGCGTGAAAAAATGCGCGCGCGCGCAGGCCATGAAAAGTTTTTCACGCTGCTGCGCCGCGCCGCCTTCACCGAACACCATGGCGAAGATGCGCGCAGCAATGACAACAATATCCTGTTCGTACATGCGGGACTTGATCCATCGCTTCCGCTGACGTCGCAGGGCGACCGTTTCTGGTGGGCGGCGCGCAGCTTCGGCGCGATGCAAAAACCGTATCATCCTTTCCGCACCGTCATCCGCGGCGCAGACCCTGATGACGGGGGTGTGCAGGTCGGCGAGATTGCCGTCAGCCTCGATGGCGGCTGCGGCCGCGGCGGACAGCTTGTCTGCGCGCAGATGTCGCCGCGCGGCGATGTATTGTCACTGCAGGCGGCCTGATCTGCTTCATAAATTTTATTTATCTATATATAAATATTGATAAATAAACAGATACGGAACATTTTCGCGCGCGGCGCGTTTGCCATGACGTAAACCCGTGTAAAAGCGGCATAAACGGCGGATGCGTTGAAATTATGTCCAACCTATATTACAATTAGGTAATAGACTAAAAAATCCGACATCCAAAACCTCCGCCGCGTCGTATAATTGATATACGCCCAATGACACTGTTCTGACCTGTACCCTGTAGGCGAAAAGGAAACCGGACATCATGGCCTATCACGACGACCCGACGACACAGCAAGCCAACCTGCGCTACATCCGCGCGGCCATGGACGAACCCTTGCTTGAAAAAGAGCATGAGCTCGCCCTCGCCCGCCGCTGGAAAGAACAGCGCGACGAAAAGGCGCTGCACGAACTCGTGCGTTCCTACACGCGCCTTGTGGTGGCGATTGCATCCAAATTCAAAAACTACGGCCTGCCGATCGGCGACCTTATTCAGGAAGGCAACATCGGCCTGATGGAAGCCGCCGCGCGTTTCGAGCCGGATCTGGAGAACCGTTTTTCCACCTATGCAACGTGGTGGGTCAAAGCGCAGATTCAGGACTACGTCCTGCGCAACTGGTCTATCGTGCGTACCGGCACGACGGCCAGCCAGAAATCGCTGTTCTTCAACCTGCGCCGCCTGCGCGCGAAAATCGACGGCCAGTCGGCCCGCGATTACCTCGACAGCGATGCGGTGGCGCATATCGCCAAGGAACTCGGCGTGCAGCCCAAGGAAGTCCTCGAGATGGAAGCCCGCATGAACGGTGGCGACCAGTCGCTCAACAACACCGTCGGCGAAAGCGGCGATGACGAGTGGCAGGATTTTCTGGCCGATCAGGCGCCCAACCCCGAAGACGTGGTCATCGGCATGCGTGATAACGCTACCCGCTCGAAATGGCTGGGCGAGGCGCTGGGCGAACTCTCCCCGCGCGAGCGCACGATTATCGAAGAGCGCCGCATGAACGACGACGTCGTGACCCTTGAAGACCTCGGCAAACAGCTGGGCATCAGCAAGGAGCGCGTGCGCCAGCTGGAACAGCGCGCCATGGACAAGCTGAAAGCATCCCTGCTGGTCAAAGTCCGCGACGCCGGCATTTCCCATACAAGCCTTTTTACAGAGACTTGAGGCGAAAACCGGCTATTTCGGACAAAAGCCGCGCCGGGCGGAATTGACAAAAATTTCAGGCCGTTTTTATAATTGGCATCATGAGCATTTTTTCACATTTCCGCGCCCCCGTGATTGCCGCTGTGTTCGGCGCAATCACGGTATGCAGCTTTTATTCCGTTCACAGCTCCGCCCAGACGGCGCAGCCAACCCCACGGAAGGCCTTCCCTGTTCAAACGACACCGTTCGACCTTGAGTTAACCGATGTCGGCGTCGTCAAGGAAATCGTCAAGTCCGACACGGTGCGTCTGGAAAGCGGCAAAACCTACAAGCTCGATAACATTCGTGTCCCGCTACAGCTTGACAGGGACGTCATCAGCTTTCTGGAGAAAAAACTGATCGGCAAAAAGCTTGGCTTTTACATCGTCGGTACCGATCCCGTAGCTCGCGCAGATTCCGTCGGCCATATCCTCGCCCACGCCGTGATGCAAGACGGCGACTGGGTTCAGGCCGCGATGGTAGCAAAAGGACTCGCCTGGGTTTCCGGTTCGGCAAAAAGCCGCGATCTCGTCCTGCCGCTTTACAAACATGAAGACCTTGCCCGCACCCAAAATCTGGGGCTGTGGAAAAATCCTGATCTGGCCGTCAAAAACAACGACACCATCATGGGAAACACACGAAATTCTTTTCAGGTTTATGAAGGAACGATTGTCTCTCTCAGCACAAAGGGAGATTACGCCTTTTATAACTTCGATAAAAACCCGAAAACCGACTTTACCGTTATTGTGAACATGAAAAAAACGCCCCCGTTTTTTATCGATGGCAGACGCACCCACGTCATCCCGAAATTCAACGGGATGAGAGTCCGTGTACGTGGATGGGTCGAAGAAAAAGATGGCCCTATGATGGAGCTTACTTATCAGGAACAAATCGAATTTTTGGACCCCGTCATTGGCACGATTTCATACGCGCCGCGGGACAGCATAGACGGAACGTAACCCTCATCCGTTCCCGTTTTTTAGCATAGACAGCCGGTTTCCCCTTGCGCCCCACAGGGCGCTGGGCCATGATACAGACGTTTTTAAAGCCCCCTATCTCAGGACATATCCATGAAAAGCTTTCTGACCCTTGACGATCTGTCGACCCAAGGCCGCACCGTTTTATTGCGCGCCGATCTGAACGTTCCGATGCAGGACGGCCGCGTCACGGACGATACCCGCCTCGCCCGACTTGTCCCGGGCCTCAAGGAGCTGAGCGATAAAGGCGCGCGCGTGGTTGTCATGTCCCACTTCGGCCGGCCGCGTGGCAAGGATGCGTCGATGACCCTCGCCCCCGTCGCGCAGGCACTCTCCGGTCTTTACGGCAAGAACATTCCCTTCGTCAACGACTGCGTCGGGTTGCCGGTTGAACAGGCCGTCGCCGCGATGAAAGACGGCGATGTGATTATGCTTGAAAACCTGCGGTATTATCCGGAAGAAGAAAAAGACGATGCCGCTTTCGCCGCCGAACTGGCGCGCCTTGGCGATGTTTACGTGAATGACGCCTTTTCCTGTGCGCACCGTGCGCATGCCAGCACCCACCGTATCGCCACCCTGCTGCCTGCCTATGCGGGACGGTTGATGGAGGCGGAGCTGACCGCGCTTGAAAAAGCCCTCGAAAAACCGGAAAAGCCGGTGATTGCGATTGTGGGCGGCGCCAAGATTTCGACCAAGCTGGATCTGCTCAACAACCTCGTGCGCAAAATCGATATTCTTGTGCTGGGTGGCGGCATGGCCAATACGTTTCTGGCCGCGCAGGGCTATCCGATGGGCAAATCGCTGTGCGAACGCGACATGCGCGAACAGGCAACGGCCATCATGCAAACCGCGCAAGGCGCTGGCTGCAAAATCGTCCTGCCCTGCGACGCGATTGTCGCCAAGGAATTCCGCGCCAATCCCGATGTTGAAACCCGCAGCAGCGATGCCGTGCGCGAAGATGAAATGATGCTGGATATCGGCCCCGACAGCGTCGCCTTTATTGAATCCGAACTGGAAAAAGCCCGCACTGTGCTGTGGAACGGCCCGGTCGGCGCCTTCGAAACACCGCCGTTTGAAAAAGCGACCGTACAACTGGCTCATAAAGTCGCCGAACTGACGCAGGCAGGCCAGCTGGTCAGCGTGGCTGGCGGCGGCGATACCGTGGCCGCCCTTGCCAAAGCAGGCGTCGAAGAAAAAATGACCTACGTATCGACAGCCGGCGGCGCCTTCCTTGAATGGCTGGAGGGGAAAACCCTGCCCGGCGTCAAAATCCTGATGGAACGCGCGAAGCAGGCATCCGCCGCATAAACGCAAACCGCGCGTGACAAAAAAACCGGCGCCCATGCGGCGCCGGTTTTTTGTTATGCCGCGCCGGCGGGATTTATTTGCGATTGCCGAATTTCGGTTTTTCGAGCCGCGCGGGTTCTGCCGCTGCGGGGTTTTCAAGCGCACCCAAACGGTCTGCGACCTGTTCAACCTGTCCGGCGACGCCTTCGACTTTTTCGCTCAAGGCCTTGAACTCGCCGCGCAGCGCATCGGGCGCGGGCAACGCAGGTGTGCTGTTCGCTGGGGTTTGTTCAATCACCAGACGCGCAGGTTCCTGCCGCGGCAAAAGCCCCATCGGCACCAGCTCGATACGCGCCAGCACCTGTTCTGTTTTGCTGCCTTTTTCGTCGATGAAGCTACGTTTGAATTCGAACGATGACAACTCGCCCTTTTCTTCTTCTTTCCATGCGTAGGATTTGTAAACACGCAGACGCTGCAAAACCGGCGCGACATCGGCGATATGCCGGTTGATAGCCTGCTGCAGTTTTTCCGGCAAGGCGCCGAGATGCTGCATTTTTTCAGTTTTTTTGTTGATGTATTCCTGCATCGCCTTGATGCGCGTCAGATCGCGCGGCGTGCCGACAAGTTTAAAGCCATTGAGCGTGTATTCATTATCGCGCACGCGCGACGGGTCACCACCAAGTGCCCCCATCATCACACCCGCATAAACCGGCACCAGAAAAACAATCGACGCAGGCCCTGTCACGATTCCCGCGCCCAGAAGACCGGCCGCAAGCGCGCTGCCGCCGAGGGCCGTGCCGGCCCCTATCGCTTTGGATTTGTGCTGGCGCTGAATATGGCGCAGGGCTTGGTTTATTCTCTCGAACATGCTGAACCTCGGCTGTTTTGTCTCCAGCCGCATCATAAAGCGCTTTATAGTTATGTCAATAAAAAGAAGGCGGGTCAGCGCCTTGATTTATAAGGATATTATTTTTCATCCCTGCCGCAAACGCAGCGACACCCTCCCCGTTTTGCGGGAAGGGCGACGCCACCTGTATGTGTGTCGTTGAGGGACTAGATGATATCGGGGTTCGCGAGCCAGGTTTTCATGATGCGCTGGACGTCGAAATCCCGAATGGCGTCAAAATTCTTGAGCGCCATCGCCAGTTCGCGCTGATCCACAATCTTGTCGCCGGTGCGAATGCCGCGGCTGAGAAGGAAGATCGATGCGAATTCCGATTTCATCATGCCGATGTGTCGGCATGCGACGACAAAAGGTTTGCCGCCGTCTTTTTGAATCATTTTCACCACGTGGTCAGGCATCAGGCCGAGGCGTTCCGCAAACAGGGCGAGGAAGAATCCCACCTGACCGCGGCGCAGGGTTTTAATCATCAGATCGGCCGAGATATCCTTGCGCTCTTCGAAACGTCTGGCGATGGAAATCATATCCGGCGTTGCTTCGCGCATCCCTTTCGCTTCGTTGCTGAGTTCGTGGATCAGCTCTTCGAGCGATTGTTCCAGCACTTGCGGCGGAATAAGGAATTTTTCCGCGATTTCCTTGCGCAGCGCCTGCGACACAATCATGTAAAGGTCGATGGCAATGTCGGTATCCACTTCAGGACGGCGCAGCAGCGGTGCCTGCAGCTCTTCCGAACGCAGCGCGGCCTTGGCCAGCTTGCGCATAGACGCTTTTTGCAGATGGACGCGCTGGTTGTCGACAAGGTTCAGCATGGTCTGCACATCGCCCGTTTCGATCAGGCGGTCGGTGACCAGCGGGCTCAGACGGTCGCGCTGGGCAATCACGCGCGAATGTTCTTCGCCTTTGGACGAAATGATATAGACAAGGTCGACATCGTTGAGCAGCGGGCTGTGCATCAGCACCTTGCGCGCCACCGCGATGTGATCGTTGGCGAGGTAAACCATCACCTCGGGCGGAATATTGGTTTGTACCGACAAACGTTCGGCGAGCGCTTCGCGCAGGTCAACCTCTGCCTGACGGATAAGATTCAGAAGAATTTCACTGGCAAGGCTTTGTTCGGTTTCATTCAGCTGGCGGTCGTCAAAGAATTGCGACACGGCCTTGGCGAGGCGCTGGCGTCCAGCATCTGAAGTATCCTGCGCGCATGCGAGCAGCTCTTTCGGATCCAAGATATTCACTCCCCTGAACATATCTCTAGATGGAAATTCCATCCGTTGATTCCTTTTTTGCTTTTTGGCTTTTGGGCCGCGTACCGCGTGCTTCCTCCTCAGCGCCGCAAAAAACTCTTGATCACCTATTTAAAATTTTACGCAAATTACGTTAAAGAATTCTGAAGAAAAGATGAAAGCTGCATTTTCAATGCGTTACAGCAGGTACCAGACGTACAGAAGCACGTTCAAAAACTAATTTCGCGCCGCAACAGATTCTCAAACCGAGCATAATCCGGCAGCTTTCAGGGGATTAACACCCCGTTAATAAATACCGTGCTAGAATAAAAGTCGGAGTGCTCTATTCATTCCTTTGTTATGTGCGTTAGCGAAGGAGCTACATAAAATGGTCAACACGGTCGGCCCATCAGGCGGATATCAATCCTACGCCTACCAGCAGCAGATCAACCCCGTGCAGGAACCGCGCGGCGGTGACAACCGCGTTGAAAGACGCGAAGCCCCTGCCGCCGATACGCAGCGCGGAGACCAGCGCAGTCTGGCCTCACGTAACGAAGATACGGCGCCCCGCTCCCGCGCCAACGACGATACCCAAACGCGCGATAACCGCGATACAGGCACACGCGGTCAAACGCTGGACGTGACGGTATAGCGCGACTGACATGACTTTTTCCGGACTTAAGGCTGCTTTTTCTTTTTCGCCTTTACTCGCCCCCGCACTCGCGGGGGCTTTGTTTTTGGGGAACGCTCCAGCAGGGACAGGTTCCGATGCCCACGGCTGATACCCGCCCGCTCCGCGCTGTTATTCTTTACTCCGCCGGCCATGCGGGCAGCGCCATCGTGCTGAATATACTCGACGAGGCGCCGGATATCGAGATTGTAGGCATCGTGCGCGCCCCGCCGCTGAAAAGCAAAAGCCTGCGCGATGATATGCGCCGCATCGGCTGGCGTTTCAGCTGGCTGCTGCTGTGGCAGCGCATCGTACAAATGCTGATATTCGGCGCGGCGATCGCCCTGCGCCCGTGGCTGTGGAAAAAAACGCTGCTGCCCGGCTGGTATCTGGCGCAGGCGCGGAACATTCCCGTTCGCAACTGCCGCAACGTCAACCATCCGGCTGTCGAAAAATTCATACAGGACAAACAGCCTGACATCATCATCTCGGCCTTTTTCAACCGTATTCTGAAGCCGAATATTATTGGCATCCCGCGGCTGGGGGTTTTGAACATCCACCCCGGCTGGCTGCCGGATTATAAAGGCGTGATGAATTATTTCTGGGCGCTGAAAAACAACGAAGCCCAAGCCGGCGTCACCTTGCACTGGATCAACGAAGGCATCGATACCGGCGATATCGTGTCGCGGCGAAAGTTTATTATTCACGCCGACAGCACGCAGCATCAGGTACTGGTCAAGGCGGCGGTCATCGGCGGCAGGCTGGCGGCATCGGCGGCCAGAAAACTCGCGCGCGGCGAACCCCTGCCCGCCCTGCCACAAACGCAGGACGATCATCACGCGTATTACAGCATGCCGGATGAAAAAGATTTTGATACCTATTTCAAAACCCGCCGCTTTTTTCGCATCCGCGATGTGCTGGCCGCGGCACTGCGGCGCTGGCGCCGCAAATCTTTATAAATGGCGCTGGCGAAAATAGCCGAAATTTGACAAAAAGCACCACCTTTTGTATAATATGTAAATTATTAACCTATTCGGGTTTAAAACCATGAACCATGTTTCCGCCCCGTTCAACAGCGCCTCCGCCACATGGGAAGAACACCGCAGTGTGTTTTTCAAGGCGCTGCAGGAAAGCGACCGGGCGACGCTTGAAACCGTTATCCAAAAATATCCGGAAGCCGTGGACTGGCGCGATGCAAAAGGAACGCCCCCGCTGCATGCCGCTTTCGACAAACGCGACCTTGATACGTTCAAATACCTTCTTGAAAAAGGCGCCGACCCGCGCCAGCAGGAAAGCCTGAGCGGCCTGCGCGCCTTGTTTGCGGGATATGACGACTATTACATTATCGAGAAAGCCATCAAAGCCGGAGCAAAAGATTATATCGTTCCGCTGCTGCAACAGCAGGATGACCTCATCCGCCGGAACGTCCATCCGCCCAAAGAAGTCCGTTTTGAAATTCTCGACCTGCTTGAACGCGCCCGTTCAATACGTACCGAATATAGAGAACAAAAACGAACCATGGCACTGATGCAGAAAATGGCCGCAGAACAAACAGCTGCACCCGTCGCAGCGCCCGCCACAGAAGACAGCGCCACTATCGAAGTCTTGAAACCTGCGCAAGTACAACGTCGCGTGCCGGGCGCGCCTGCCTGAAACAGCGGATAAAACCGGGGAAAAGAAGATGACCAGCCTTTTCAAAAAAATCGGCCTCTGTTTTGGCTACGCCGCCAATAACCCGAATGAAACCTGGGAAGAAGCCCGCTTGAAGTTTTTCAGCGCCATCCGCCGCGATGATACGGCAACGGTGGAACGTATCGCAAAAAAATATCCCGATGCGCTGAACTGGGACGATGGGAGAGGTCCTTCGCTGTTTGCCGCCCTGCATGCCGGCAGCCCCAAAACATTTGAAAAAATGCTGGATCTGGGCGTTGCGCCCAGCTTGCAAGGACCGGAATACACGTATCTTTATACCCCCTTGATGGCTGCAGCCGGCGACTATGATAACAAAGTTTTCGTCGATATCCTTCTGGCGCGCGGCGCAAAAGAAATTGATGAAGCTATTAAATGGTCGGATTCACATGAAATGAAGGATTATCTGCGTCTGCGCCGCTCGGAAATACTCGCCGCAGCCAGTGCGCCAGCGGCAGCGGCGGCGCCTGCAACACCGCCGGCATCCGCTGCCTCGGCAACGCAGGATGACGTTCAAGTCCTCAAGCCCGCCAAAGTGCAGCGCCGCGCCCCCGGTAATGCTGTATCCTGAATAAAAACAGCCGCCGCGATGCCATCACCACGGGCGGCTGTTCTGATTGTATTCAAAATTACTGGAACGCAACCTCGGTAAAGCTGCGCAGCTTGCGGCTGTGCAAACGGCCCGCGCCCATGGCGCGGATTTTTTCCATGGTGGCAATGCCGATTTTCAAATGCTGGTCGACACGCTCGCGGTAGAACCTGTCGGCCATGCCGGGCAGTTTGAGCTGGCCGTGCAGCGGTTTGTCCGATACGCACAAAAGCGTGCCGTAAGGCACACGGAAACGGAAACCGTTGGTGGCAATCGTCGCGGATTCCATGTCGAGCGCGACGGCGCGGCACTGGCTCAGGCGCAGCACGGGGACGCTCTGTTCCCACAGTTCCCAGTTACGGTCGCTGACGGTGGCGACGGTGCCCGTGCGCATGATTTTCTTGAGGTCGTAATCCTTGAGCCCCGAAATCTGCGACACAGATTTTTCCAGCGCGACCTGCACTTCCGACAAGGCCGGAATGGGTACCCACAGCGGCACGGCATCGTCCAGCACTTTGTCATCGCGCATATAGGCGTGGGCGAGGACGTAATCACCCAGCTTCTGCGAATTGCGCAGACCCGCGCAGTGGCCCAGCATCAGCCAGGTGTGCGACCGCAGAACGGCGACGTGGTCGGTAATGGTTTTCGCGTTCGACGGGCCGACGCCGATGTTAATCAGCGTAATGCCCGTGCCGTCCGCACGTTTCAGATGATAGGCCGGCATTTGCGGCAGGCGCGGCGGTTTCTGCCCCGTGCCGGCGGGCACTTCGGGCAGGTTGGCGTTATGCGTGACCACGTTGCCCGGCTCGACGAAAGCGACATATTCAAGGCGTTTTTCGTCAATCGCCTCGCCGTCCTGCGCGCGCGCCATCATGGCATGCGCATCGCGCACGAATTCGTCAACGTAGAATTGATAGTTGGTGAACAGAACGAATTTCTGGAAGTGTTCCGCCGACGTGCCCGTGTAATGCTTCAGGCGCTGCAGGCTGAGATCCATGCGCGGCGCGGTAAACAGCGCGAGGGGCGCGGGTTCACCCTCCTTCACCACATGGGTGCCGTCGGGAATGGTATCGTCCATATTGGCAAGGTCGGGCTGGTCGAAAATCTGCGGCAGGCGCGCGATTTGCTCCACCGTCAAATCGGCCTCCAGATGGAACTGGTCACCAAGCGCGAAGTGCAGCGGGATAGGCGTTTCGCTGACGCCGACTTCCAGTTCGGCTTCGGGATGGTTTTTGAGCAGAAGCGTGAACTGGTCCATGTAATAGGCATGGTACAGGTCAGGGCGCGTCAGCGTCGTGCGGTATGTACCGGGGCGCGACAGAAAACCATACGACAGGCGGTTATCGACACTGGGGCCGCGCATGGTGGTGATTTCGATATAGGGGTAATGCGCGCGCACGCGGTCTTCGTCGAAGCTTCCTTTTGAAAACTGTTCGAAGGCATGACGCAGATAGGCAACGTTGTGATTATAGATTTCGCGCACCCAGTTCAGCGCCTTGGCGGGGTCGTTGAAGCTGCGCGTGGTCATCAGACCGTCACGAATGGGGGATGGCGACTTGTTTCCGATCAGCACGAGAAAGAACCTCTTGAGTTGGTGTGTGGCCCGGCGCGGGGGCATCCGGCATCGCGCAAAAATAAACTGCGCGCGTCAGGCGGATGCGGCGTCAAGACCGACGATGGCGCGGGCGTAATCGGCTGCGGTAAAGGGCCGCAGGTCGTCTATGCCCTCCCCTATACCTATAGCATGAACCGGCATCTGAAATCTCTCGGCAAGTGAAACCAGCACGCCGCCCTTGGCGGTTCCGTCGAGTTTTGTGACGATAAGGCCGGTTATGGCAACCATTTCCTTGAAAAGCTCCAGCTGGCTATGCGCGTTCTGGCCGACCGTGGCGTCCAGCACCAGCAAAATGGCGTGCGGCGCCGCGTCATTCTTCTTGCGGATAACGCGCACGATTTTGGACAGCTCCTCCATCAGGTTCGCCTTGTTTTGCAGACGTCCTGCGGTATCGATCATCAGGATGTCCGCACCCTCGGCCTCGGCACGGTCGAGCGCTTCGTAGGCCAGCGCGGCGGCATCCGCCCCCTCGTCCTTGGTCACGACAGGACAGCCGATGCGCTGCCCCCATACTTTCAACTGCGCCACCGCCGCCGCGCGGAACGTATCGCCCGCCGCCAGCATGACCTTCTTGCCCTCGCGCGTGAATTGCTGGCCGAGCTTTCCGATGGTCGTGGTCTTGCCCGTACCGTTGACGCCCACCATCAAAATCACAAACGGTTTTGCATCGACGGTAAACAGCGGCTTTTCAACCGGCGCGAGGATTTTTTCGATTTCATCCGCCAGCGCGGCGCGGATTTCATCGCCGGTGACTTCCTTGTCGAAGCGGTTTTTGGCAACCGCCGCCGTCAGCTTCGCCGCTGTTGCGGGGCCAAGGTCTGCGGTAATCAAAAGTTCTTCCAGTTCATCGAGCGCATTTTGGTCAAGCTTGCGCTTGGTGAAAATACCCGTGATGCCTTCGGTCAGCTTGCCCGACGACAGGCTCAGCCCCGACTTCAAACGCGCGAACCAGCCCTGTTTGGTTTCCGGCTTGTCCATCAGCGGCGGGGGGACCTGTTCGGGCGCGGCGGGTACGTCAACCTGCGGCGCTTCTTCCGATGCTTCTTCGGATGTCTCTGCTACAATAGGCGCTTCGATGACGTCTGCGGTTACCGCCGTGGCGGGCTCTTCCGTCACATCTTGCGGCGCATCGGTTGTCACGTCTTCTGCAGATGTAATATCTGCTGCAACATCTGCTGGATGTTCCGCCGCCTGTTCAGATACGGCTTCGTTTGTCTGTTCTTCTTTTTTCTTTTTGCTGAAAAACCAGATCACAGCACTTTCCCTTTCAGAAGACCGCCGTCAACCCCCTGCAGCTGCACGCGCACCAGCGCACCGGCGGGCGTATCGCGGTCGAGCGCGACTTCGCTGAAATACGGCGTGCGGGCGCGGTTGTTTTTTTCGGCCAGCACCATCAATTCGCGCCCGACAATCGATTGCATGTGTTTTTCCACCTGCTGCGCGCCCAGATCGCGCAGGCGTTTGGCGCGCTCCTTGCGCATGCCGCCATCGACCTGCGGCATGCGCGCGGCGGGCGTGCCCGGGCGCGGCGAATACGGGAAGACGTGCAGGAACGTCAAATCACATTCGCGCACGGCATTAAACGTGTTTTCGAACATCTCGTCCGTTTCGGTCGGAAAGCCCGCGATAATATCCGCACCGAAAACGATATCGGGGCGCAAGGCGCGCGCCTTTTCGCAAACGGCGATCAGGTCGGGGCGCAGGTGGCGGCGTTTCATGCGCTTCAGCACCATGTCATCGCCCGCCTGCATCGACAGGTGCAGATGCGGCATGAAGCGTTCTTCTTCCCCGATCAGCTGCCACAGATCATCGTCGATTTCGACAGGGTCGAGGGACGACAGGCGCAGGCGTTTCAATTCCGGCACCAGCGCCAGCATGCGGCGTATCATCTGACCCAATCGCGGCTGCCCCGGCAAATCGGGGCCGTAAGACGTGATATCCACGCCCGTCAAAACGACTTCGTGATAGCCATGTTCGACAAGACGGCGCACCTGATCGACAATCTCGCCCATCGGCACGCTGCGAGAATTGCCGCGGCCATAGGGAATAATGCAAAATGTGCAGCGGTGGTCGCAGCCGTTTTGCACCTGCACGAAGGCGCGCGCGTGGGATTCAAATCCCGAAATCATATGGCGCGCGGTTTCCTTGACCGACATGATGTCGTTGACGACCACACGTTCGGTCGAGGGTTGCAGCCAGCTTTCTTCTTTCAGCTTCAGGTCGTTGCCCATGACCTGATTAACCTCTGGCATGTCCGAAAAGCTTTTCGGGTTGACCTGCGCGGCGCAGCCCGTGACGATGATTTTCGCATCCGGGTTTTCGCGGCGCGCACGGCGGATGGCCTGACGGGCCTGACGCTCCGCCTCCGACGTGACGGCGCAGGTGTTGATGATGATGGCATCGCTCAGTCCCGCCTTCGCAGCATGCGCTTTCATCACTTCGGATTCATAAATATTCAGGCGGCAGCCAAAGGTCACCACGCGCGGGCCGTCCGTCCCCTGCTGCGCCAGCTGGGTTTCGGCATCCGGCAGCTCCAGCACTTCTTCGCGGTGTTCGCTCGGGCGGGTGATGATTTTAATCTCGTCCATCTTTAAAACGCTTTTCTTTCCATTCCGGCTTGTCAGGTTTCTGCGCGTGCCGCGCCGCTGCGGCGCAAGGCAGCGCGGGTAAACAAAATACCCGCCGCGATAATCACAGCCGCCCCGGCAACCGTCCACAGGCCGGGCTGTTCCTGCCAGATGACATAGCCCAACAGGGCGCTCCAGACAATATTACTGTACTGGAATGGCGTCACCATCGACGCCGGCGCGTGGCGGAAGGCCGAATACATACAAATCAGCGCCATGATATCCGCCCCCGCGCACAGCACAAACAGCGGCATATCCCCGGGCGCCACGGGCCGCCACAGCCCGTTTGCGGTCACCAAAATCCCCGATACCGTCGCCGCGCCCAGATAGAAATAAAGAATAAAGGCCGCCGTGTGGATCTGGCCGCTCAGATGCCGCACCAGAACCTGACTGACCGCCAGCGCGCCTGTGCCCGCCAGCGTGACCATCAGCGGCAGGTTGGCCTGCATATCCATTCCCGGCTGCAAGACCAGCAAAATACCGCCAAATCCGGTCACCGCCAGCGCGATTTGCCACGGGGTCAGACGCTCCCCCAGAAAGAAAAACGACAGCAGCGCCACCGCCAGCGGCGCCGCCGCAACCACGGAGCTGATCTGCGCCAGCTCCCCGTGGCCAAAGCCGTAAAAAAGCGAAAAGCAGGCGCAAATCGCCGCCGCCACATAGGCCCCGAGCATCGGCCGCACCCGCACCACCCAGCGCAAACGCCCCGTTGCCGCCAGCCACAGAAACACGCTGGTAAAGCCGAACAGGCAATCCGTCATGACAATCTGTAAAGTATGATAGCCGGAGAGGGTCAAAGCCTTGACGACCGCGTTCATCACCGACAGCGACAAGGCCGAGCCGAGCATCAGCACAATCCCCCGCCCGTGACGGGGGACATCGGGCAGCAGCCCCGCGGTCATAGACCGAAACCGGCGGAAAGGGTTCCGCTGAAAACTTCCGCAACCTCGCCGGTCATCAGAACGTGGTCATCGCTCTCGCGCCATTCGATATCCAGAATCCCGCCCTCCAGCGTGACGCGGACTTTGCGTCCGGTCAGGCCGCGGCGGGCGGCGGCCACGGCCACGGCGCAGGCGCCGGTACCGCAGGCGCGGGTGATGCCCACGCCCCGCTCCCACACGCGCATGGTCACGGCGGCGGGGCCGTCGATACGCACAATTTCCACATTCGTTTTTTGCGGAAACAGCGGATGGGTTTCAATCATGGGGCCGAGCTTTTCCAGCGGCACGTCTTCCAGCTGCTGGACAAAAAACACCGCATGGGGGTTGCCCACGTTGACGGCCACGGGGGCTTTCAAAAGCCCCTCGCTCAGGGACAAGGAAAGCGTATCTTGTTCGTGACTTAGCGGAATATCCTGCCAATCCAGACGAACTTTGCCCATATCGACGCAAACGCGCCCGACGCCCGCGCGGACGGCCTTCAGCTGTCCGGCGACGGTTTCAATCACAACCTCGCTACGGCCTGTTTCGCGCATCAGAATATCGGCTACGCAGCGCGTGACATTGCCGCAAGCGCCGACTTCGCCGCCGTCATTGTTAAAAATTCTCATGAAAACATTGGCTTGCGGGGATTTCGGCGGATCGATAATGACCATCTGGTCAAAGCCGATGCCAATATGGCGGTCGCCGAGTCTGCGGATGGCGTCTGTGGATAAGTACAGGGGCACCCCTTCGCGACCGTCAAAAATCGCGAAATCATTCCCCAGACCGTGCATTTTCAAGAATGTTTTTGTCATGACAAGGATATAGCCCGTTTTTGGTTTTACCACAAGATTTTAAGCTTTTTACCTCAACTAAAATATTGAATTTCTGCCAAAAAATTGCACATAACACTTGAAGTGATGTTGCATTTTCACAAATTCAAAGCTTATAATCACCGCAGATTCTTACATCTTTGAAAACATTAAAAATGCGTCGGCACAACCGATGCGCAGCATAAGGGAAATCTCATGCGAAGCGAAGCGAACGGGAACTCCACCTCTTACAAAAACGCTCAGGCCAAAAACATGCAGGGCAAAGCCGCCATCATCGCGGTTGTCGCTTTGATCGTGATTGCCGCCGCAGTCTTTTTCCTGATGAAGCCGCCCGCAGCGCCCGCGCCTGCCGAACAGGCCGCCATCACACAAACCGAAACGCAAAGCGCACCCGCAGGCGATACCGAAACCGCGGCGAGCATCGACCCCGCCGTAATTGAACAGCACAACGAAGAAACCGCCGCCGCCGAAGTTGCCGCAGAACACGCCGCAACCGAAGAGCGCCTTGCGGCTGAAACCGAAACCCCCGCCAACGTCGTCCCCGCCGAAGAAGCCCCCGCGGTGACCGAAGACGCCGAAGAAGTCGAAAGCCTTCTGAGCGCGCCCAAGGCGCTGACGGTGAACATTCTGCGCGCGACCGAAGACCGCGTCATCGGCAACGAGAATGCGCCCATCACGATTATCGAGTATGCGTCGCTGACGTGCCCGCATTGCGCGAAATTTCATAACACGCTGCTGCCGCAAGTGAAGCGCGAACTGGTCGAGACGGGCCGCGCCCGCCTTATCTTCCGCGACTTCCCC
>Ga0206118_100052_pt1 | contig 209206 bp, 148 predicted proteins | sample 3A20Ametagenome_FD_177999 | JGI IMG/M metagenome (GOLD analysis project Ga0206118, IMG submission 177999) | Enriched microbial communities from leaf-cutter ant dump, University of Wisconsin, Madison, United States - 3A20A | ecosystem: Environmental > Terrestrial > Nest > Insects nest > Nest...
CGAAGCCCAGTGCGACGGGTCTCGGTAACTGCCGGAACACTTAAAGTGGTTGTTCAAAAAGCCCAATTTTGATCACGAAGCAGATCGGGAAGCGGATTCGACATCGAATCTTGAACTCAGCCGGATCTTCCGGTACTCACGTAGCTTCCACTACGCTCCGTTCCTCATCACCGGTCTTCATCCAACCTTCTCGGTGCTGAAAACCGGACTTTTTGAACAGGCTCTTAAGGCGAATCGTGCAGAGAATCTTTTTTTTTGCACAATTGGTCGATTAGATTAAACTAATAATCCTAATAGGAGTGATCGTATCATGAAGGCGATAACCATTGAGAAATACGGAAAACATGTCCCCTTAGTTATGACGGAGCAGCCAATGCCCGAGATCGGAGAACAGGACGTGCTCGTGGAAATTCATGCAGCCAGCTTAAATCCGATCGACTTTAAGATTAAAGAAGGCAAAGTCAAACTTCTGCTGAGCTACAAATTCCCTCTTATTCTGGGCAATGATTTCTCCGGAGTTGTCGTGAAGGTCGGCAAACGGGTGAACGCCTTCAAGCCCGGGGATGAAGTGTACGGGAGGCCCCGCAAAAACCGCATCGGCACGTTGGCGGAATTTATCGCCGTTCACGAGGAAGATATTGCGCTGAAGCCGCGCAATCTGAGCTTTGAGGAAGCAGCCTCGATCCCTCTCGTCGGACTGACAACTTACCAAGCTTTTTCCGATATTTTAGACCTGAAGCAAGGTCAAAAAATATTGATTCACGCAGGCGCGGGAGGCGTAGGAACCTTCGCCATTCAGATGGCCAAGCTGATGGGGGCTCACGTCGCCACGACTGCAAGCGATAAAGGTTACGACCTGGTCAAATCGCTGGGCGCCGATCTAATCATCAATTATCGTGAGGAAAATTTTGAGGAGAAGCTTGCCGGTTATGACGCCGTTTACGATACTTTGGGAGGAGCCGCCTTGGAAAAGTCGTTCCGTGTCCTGAAGCCGGGCGGACAGATCGTATCGATCTCCGGCATGCCGAACGCAAGATTCGGGAAAGAGGAAAAGTTAGGCTGGGTGAAAACGACGATTTTGTCGCTCGTAAGCCGCAAGATCACCGCTCTTGAGAAGAAGACCCGTACGAGATACCATTTCCTGTTCATGAAACCGAGCGGAGCGCAATTAAACATTTTGAAGGATTGGATCGAAGAAAGCCGCATTAAACCGATTGTCGATAAAGTGTATTCTTTGGAGGAGACCGGGCAGGCGTTTCAATACTTGGAAAGCGGAAGGGCCAAAGGCAAGGTTATCGTTAAAATCAAGTAACTCGCAATAAAAAGAATGTGGAAGATTCGACATGCAAGATGGCGTGCAAATTGACTATCAATTTGACACGCCATTTCTGTTGTATTGGAAAAGAAAAAATAGGGCTTTTACTAATTAGGAGTAGCACGGACAGAAGTCGATAGAAGTCGATTCATTACTATTCGAGGTAAGTTGGTTATGGTAGAATTTAGGCAATAAGTCTTACGAGGAGAACTAAACCTAACTAGAATTGTCATCCACCCGCAGGAGGGATAAAGGAAAGCATGAGAACCATCAAGAAATGGATCGTAAACACGTTGCTATTTCTTTTTCCCGAAATTCAACTTGTACAGTTGGTTCGCGAAGAAGGTTTTATTGCCCGGAAGGAGGCTCCTCCAGCTCAGTCCACGTTGGAGCAGTCGATGCAATCCTACGCTTCTGCAGCCAACGCCGGAAGAGCAGGTCATGCTTATTCTGCGCACAATAAACAAGGACCGACCCCATCCTTATCCCCTTCACGACCTGTCGAAACTCAACGCTCCGCATATTCGGGCCCGGTCCGGAACGACGCGCGAAGCTCTTCGTCTCCGAAGCACTTGGATCAACTGTTTAAGAGAGCGGAGAAAAAAGTAAACCTTGAGGTTATCGGGCAGCAGCTATTCGTTAAAGATCTGGTAGCCGGATATAAACAGGGATATATAAATAAGCGTCTGTACAAAGCTAGAAATATCATTTTATTGGCCGGCGCCGCCGGGACGGGCAAGAAAACGGCACTGGAGCGGTTGGTCGCAGAACTGCATGCCTGCGAACTAACCTCCAATCCGCATATAACCGATATCAATCTGAAACGTTATGAAGCGGACGAGATAACAGGCAATTTCATTGAAGATGTGGCCGAAGCCTTCCAGTATCCCGATGGTACGGTGCTATTCAGAGGGATTAAGGAAGCGGATCCGGCAATTATTCAACTGCTCGCTACACTGGCCAGCGAGGGCAGTTTCCGTACTAAAGAAGGTGTGCGCATCAGCGCAGCGGATTATTTCCTCATTTTCTATATCGATGACCCAGTAGAGAGGGCAAGCGAATACGGGCAAGTTCCAAGCTCGCTGACGAAGCATCTGCCCTCCTCCATCTTTCAAAATATCCAGGCGGCGGCAATATCGTCGCCGTTAGATAGAGCTACGATGCGACAAATCGCCGAGATATTGATGGAAAAAGCGGTAAACGATTTGTCGCGAGGCATGCAATTGAAGATTGTCGTTCATCCTTCCGCGTACGAGGCTTTGGCCGATATGGCCGCTATGAATAAAACGTTCGGGGAAGCCGTGCAGCACTGGATTGAAAACGAACTGACGGTCGTATTGTCCAGTTTGAGGGCTCGGAATAAGATTCCCCGCAATGAGAAGGTACGTATCAGGTTTATGAACGATACGTTTGTGGCAGAATCGAATTCGCACAAATTTCCGATCAAAGCGCTATCATTTGTTCAAGCGGAGTCGATTGACGATATTCTGAAAGAGTTAAATGCGTTAACTGGTCTGGATCCCGTGAAAAAATTCGTCTATGAACTCATGGAAACGGTTCAGGTCAACAAATTAAGAGCCCGAGATAGGAACAGTTCAGTGGCGATGTCGCTTCATATGGTATTCACCGGAAATCCCGGTACCGGCAAAACAACGGTCGCCCGCCTCATCGGTCGGATTTTGAAATCATTAGAATTGCTGCCGCAAGGCCAGCTGATAGAGGTAACGAGACAAGATCTTGTTGGACAGTATCTCGGTTCTACAGCCCCGAAGACGATGGCTCGAGTCCATGAGGCTTTGGGAGGCGTGCTGTTCATAGACGAAGCGTATACGCTTGCCCGTCACGATCACGATACATTCGGCATTGAAGCGATCGATACTATTGTCAAGGCAATGGAGGATCATCGAGATAATCTGGTTGTAGTGTTGGCCGGATATTCTAAGGAAATGGAGACTTTCCTTCGCTCCAACCCCGGTCTGCGTTCAAGATTTCCGTTAATCGTGGAATTCCCGGATTACAAGGCCGCAGACATGCTGGACATTATGATTCAGATGGCGGACAAGAACGGTTTCAGGATTGAAGCAGAGGCTTATGAAGAACTGATAGAGCTGTTCGACCAAAAGCAAATCCCCGGCCGCAATGACAGTGGCAATGGCAGGCTCGTTCGCAATTTGTTCGAGGAGGCGGTTCGAAAGCAAGCTATCCGAATTAGGGAGATAATTGCGGACGAAAATACAGAAGCTGATTTGCAGTTATTGGTAGAAGCGGACTTTGGAATTGGGGAGAAGGAAGCCTTTAATATCGAAAACGAGCTTGCCGGAATCGTTGGGCTGGATGCCGTCAAGGCATTCTTCCGAATGCTGGAGAAGCAGCTTATCGTGGATCGAAGACGGAAAGAAGCCGGCGTTCAAGTGGATACGGGCCAGACTCTTAATATGATCTTCTCGGGCAATCCTGGAACAGGCAAGACAACAATGGCGCGTTTGGTGGCTGGAATGCTGCGATCGATGGGATATTTGAAAAAAGGACATTTACTTGAGGTGGGCCGCTCCGATCTTGTAGGTCAGTATGTCGGTCAAACGGCGATTAAAACCAAGCTGGTTGTTGAATCCGCCCTAGGCGGCGTGCTCTTCATCGATGAAGCATATGCACTGACGGAAGCCGAGGTACAGGGTGGCGGCTTCGGTAAGGAAGCGATCGATACGCTCGTTCAGCTTATTGAGCTCCATAAAGACAATTTGGTCGTTATATTGGCCGGGTATACCGACGACATGCAGCGGTTTGTTCAGGTCAATCCGGGTATGTCCTCCCGCTTTCCGCTGCAGATTGAATTTCCAGATTATACGGCGGAGGAAATGCAACGCATCGCTTCGATAATGGTGAAAGCACGGGGATTCAAACTGACCGAGGACGCAGCCCGACTGCTCGTGTCCTATTTCAATGAAAAGCAGATACCGGGCAGAAAGGACGGAGGCAACGGTCGGCTTGTTCGCAATACGTTAGAGGAAGCTATTCGTAAGCAAGCCGAGAGGCTCGCCGACGATCCCGATATCGCGGCGGATAAGTTGAATGAGCTAACTGCAGAAGACTTTGGGCTGTCGGATATCGCAAATTCGTCCGTTGCAGGGGGCAATGCTCTTGGAAAGTTGGACTTCGTTGTCGGCTTGTCCTCCGTCAAGGAATTCGTGAGAAGCCTGTCGGCGCAAATCGAGGTAGCTAAGCGTCGCCACGAGCTAGGACTGCCCAAGGCTTCCTCCCAAGCGCTTCATATGGTGTTTACGGGAAATCCGGGTACTGGTAAAACAACCATTGCCCGCATTCTGGCTCAAAGATTAAAAGAATTGGGCGTGATCAAGGCAGACACGTTTATTGAGACCGATCGGGCAGGCCTGGTTGCCGGATATGTAGGGCAAACTGCTCTTAAGACGAAGGAAGTGATCGAGCGTGCCCTGGGAGGAGTTTTGTTTGTCGATGAAGCTTACTCTTTGGCGGAAGGGGATCAATTCGGCCAGGAAGCGATCGATACGCTCGTCAAAGCGATGGATGATTACAGAGATCGGCTGATCGTCATATTGGCCGGATACGATGAAGATATGGAGCGTTTCCTCAGCCGCAATGCCGGACTTCGCTCCAGATTTCCCAATATTATTACCTTCCCCGATTATACAGCGGAAGAAATGCTGCAAATCGCGCATCTTTTGGTAAAGGGGCAGGGATACAAATTGGCCAGGGAGGCAGAAGCGAAGCTCCTGTCCATTCTGAAAGCCTATGAGGGAGATCGCACAGCTGGCAACGGCCGGCTTGTCCGAAATTTGATCGAGAAGGCGATAAGAACCCATGCCTTGCGATTGAGCGCTAATGCCCAAGCGACGGTCGAAGAGCTGTCATCGCTTGAATCAGAAGACTTCGAGGAACGGACGGGTGAAAGGGAATGAAAGTTCTGAAATGGTTGCTTGCCTTATTGCTCTTTCATCCTATAATGATTTGCGTAATTATCCTTACGTTAGTGATGCCTTTCATGATCTACCAGGATCTCAAAACAATTTTGGTCCACGAAGTCCCGGTTAGCGAAGGCAGTGTAATTGTGTTAAGCATTCTCAGTTGTTTTGTTTATTTGGCTTTGAGAATCAGATTTCTAGGCATGCCTTACCTCAAAATTACGATTCTGCTTCCTATGCTGCAATTTCTGATCTATACGAGCTTGGCTATGGGCGTAGCAATCATGATCCTGAATAAATGGGCGGACCAGGGGCTATATTCCAAAGAATGGGCTATTGGACTCGCGTTGCTCGGATTTGTGACCATCCGTTTACTTATGTCTTTCCTTTACTGGAAGGATCCTTTTGTTCAACGAAAAAATCGACATTAAATATGCTATCGCGAGGTGAAGTACATTGGAGACTAATCGGCTAATCAAGGAGCAGTCGAAAGCCTACGGGCAAAAAAGTTCTAAGTCCGAGCAGTCAGAAAACGAAGACTCGGAATATCGGAAAGCGTCGGCTAACTCGAATACGTCTGCTCCGGGAATGAACAGCAGCAGAAATAAACACCGATTCTGGATCGGGATCGCCGCGTTGCTCACCTTCTGTATACTTCTGTTCTTTACCGGTCCAGTAGGTAATCTAGAAAACGTTCGTTCCAATGGGATAGGCAAAGGAATAGACGCGGGCAAAATCCTTGCCACAACAGACCAATCGGTGGAATTAGAGCCCAGAGATTTCGAGATTCAGATGAAAAAAAATACCACTTCAAGCCGCATGCTAATTTGGGATTTTGCGGCTGAAGACGGGGATTACATCACAGTGAAGGTCAACGGAGAGGTTCTTGCAACGAATATAGGTATTCTGCATAAACCACTCTCGTATGAAATTCCCGTTCCCAGTATAGTTGAAATTATAGGAATCAAAGATGGCGGCGGCGGTATCACCTACGGGGTGAAGTTCCCCGGTGCTTCTCAAAACAACGCCTATTTCAATGCGGCACCGGTAGGCTCCGCCAACGTGTATACGATATCCGGGCAGTAGGCATGCTAATATGTTTTATGACTTATACAAATACAAATTGAGTTAAAAAGGCTTGACGCACGAAGGGACGCACCCTAAGTCATCTTCCCTGATGACCAGAGTGCGTCCCTCGCTTATTCCCTCTAACCTTACTGCATCTCCAACCTTACTTCACTTCGATCAGCTCCGACTTTTGCAGCAGCCGCTGAATAATCGCAGCGACTTCCGCTCGGGTCATGTTGGCCTTCGGCGCAAGCGTATCCGCGCTTCTGCCCGTTACGATACCGGCTTGTACGCTGTCTACAACGCCGGTCTGCGCCCATTTGGCCACCTTGGCCGCATCTTCGTAAGGACGCAGCGTCGCATCTGCCGATTGGACGGACAACGTATCCACCAATCCGGTCAGAGCCATCGCCTTGGACAGAATCAGCATCGCCTGCTCGCGCGTAATTTTGTCTTGCGGACGGAAGGTTCCGTCTTCAAAGCCGTCGATCAATCGATATGCATAGGCCGTGTTGATCACGCCGCTGTACCAATCCGATGCTTTCACGTCGGAGAAGGCCGTCGCACCGCTTTCCGGCTTAAGTCCCAGTCCGCGTACGAGAATGGCTGCGAACTCGGCGCGGGTAATGTCCCGATTCGGGGTGAACTTGCCGCCTCCCGTTCCGTCGATAACCATCCGCGAGCCCATGTCATTGACTGCGGACTTCGCCCAATGCTTCGCAACATCGCTGAACTCAATCGGATTCCAGACGACAGCGTACGTGCTGTTGGTCAAGCTGTTGATCTTGGCAAAATATCTCGCGCCGTTCTTGGTTACCTGAGTCGGCACATGGCGCACCGAGCCGTCCGCCTCGATTACGACGCCCGTCGTAATCTTGTTCGGATCGATTCCGTCCGGAATGGCGACCGTTCTCTCGACGTACGCATTAAACTTCGTCACGTTAACCGTCTGATTGCCGTAAACCGCCGTAATGTCGAATTCCAGTGGCGGCATAACCAGCGAGAACGTCCCTTTCTCCGCCGCGTTCTCCGCAAGCTTGACCGTCTCTGCCTTAGAGGCGGAAATTTCAATCCGCACTTTAATGTCTGTCAGATTGGCCGGCTTGCCGAGCTGCGCGAAGATCGCGTCGATATTGATCTCGTGCGCCGGAATCGTATAGGTTGCATTGTCCGTTTGGAGAACGAGAACCGCTTCCTTGTTCTCCATGTTTTTGATCATTTGGCCGTTCAATTCGCCAATGATGACGTCCGATTTCGTTTTGACCGGAATCGTCACGACAGCGCCTTGGCCTTCGGCGGCCAGCTTGTCGTCCAGCTTCTTCTGGTCTACGGCTATTGTAAGGAGAGTTTGGTCGTTGCGCTTGCCGGTCGTAGCCGTTCCGGCGCTTTCCTCCTTGCCGTTCACCAGTACGATAACGGCCTCTTCATTCGAGCTGCCGGATGTTCCTCCGTTCGCTCCTCCGCCGGAATCGCCGCCCGAGTTGCCTCCGGAATTACCCCCGTTTCCGCCGGTCGGAGCGCTCGGAACGACGGCGGAAGATACGATCGAAGCCGCGCTGCTGCCCGCTGCGTTGATTGCCTTCACCGTGAACGTGTAGCTCGTTCCGTTCGTCAGACCGGTAATCGTAATCGGACTAGTCGTGCCGGTCGTCGTCAAGCTTCCCGGGTGGGAGGTCACGATGTATCCTGTGATCGGATTGCCTCCGTCATCAACCGGCGGCGTGAAGCTTATCGTTGCTTGACCGTTCCCGGCGACAGCTGTCACGTTCGTCGGAGCTCCAGGAGAGCCGGCCGGCGCTGTCGGCGTAACGCTTGTCGAGGCCGCAGATTCCGGGGAATCTCCAACGCTGTTCGTAGCAACGACCTTGAACGTATACGCCGTTCCGTTCGTTAAGCCGGTAATCGTAATCGGGCTGGTCGTTCCCGTTGCCGTAATTCCTCCCGGTTCGGAGATGACCTTGTAGCCTGTAATCGCACTGCCCCCGTTATTCGCCGGAGGCGTGAAGCTGACCGTCGCTTCTCCGTTCCCCGCGACGGCTGTCACCCCTGTAGGAGCAGCCGGCGGCGCCAACGGCATAACACTTGTCGAAGATGCCGACTGCGGAGAATTTCCGATGCCGTTCACGGCGACAACGGTAAAGGTGTACGCCGTACCGTTCGTAAGTCCTGTAACGGTAATCGGACTGGTCGTCCCCGTTGCCGTCAATCCTTCCGGTTGAGACGTGATGATATACCCCGTAATTGGATTGCCTCCGTCGTTTGCCGGCGGTGTAAAGCTGATCGTTGCTTGACCGTTCCCGGCGACAGCTGTCACGTTCGTCGGAGCTCCCGGAGAACCGGCCGGCGCTGTCGGCGTAACGCTTGTCGAGGCCGCAGATTCCGGGGAATCTCCAACGCTGTTCGTAGCAACGACCTTGAACGTATACGCCGTTCCGTTCGTTAAGCCGGTAATCGTGATCGGACTGGTCGTCCCCGTTGCCGTAATTCCTCCCGGTTCGGAGATGACCTTGTAGCCTGTAATCGCGCTGCCCCCGTTATTCGCAGGAGGCGTGAAGCTGACCGTCGCTTCTCCGTTGCCGGCGACGGCAGTCACTCCCGTCGGAGCGTCCGGTACAGTTGCGCTCCCCCCACTGTTTTCAGCGGTAAAATACAGCGTCTTAACCGCGCCATTCGGCCATACACGCACCTGCACCGTCTGTGTTCCGCTAAAGACCGGCGGATCCCAGTCCTCATAAAATGTCCAGGTCTCGCCGCCATCCGTTGAATATTCCATTGAACTGTTCGCGCCCACAATCATGTCCGTCTCATCGTTCGCCGTTACGTTCGGAGCTGGCGGAGGCTCCGAAAATGAGACGCCTTTCGACGCACCTGCAGGCACTCCATTTGCTGCCGCTACACGCACCAATACATAAACGAATCCGTTAAAGATCGGCGGATTCGCCGAATGATAAGGTTTCCACGTATTACCGTCATTCGTTGAATACTCCATCGTGTCGTCTGCGCCCTCAAGCAGGTTCGTATCATCGTTCGCCGTTACGTCTGGCGCCTCCGGGTTCTCCGTAAACGTTAGCGTAGTTGTCAACCCTGGCGGCGTACCCGTTGTCGAATCTGCCACTACGCGCACCAGTACCGTCTGATTTCCGTTAAAGGTCACCGGCGGAAATCTCCACGGATCGTACTCAGTCCACGTTCCTCCGGCATCCGACGAATATTCATATTTTGTCGGACCGTAACCCAGACCCTCTATCACGTTCTCTGTGTCGTTCGCCGTTATGTGGCTCGGCGCTGCCGGCGGAGGCGGATTAGGAGTGAACCAAATCGTTTTTGCCAACCCTGCCGGTGCTCCTGTAAGCGGATCTTCCGCTATTCTCACCAGCACCGTCTGTGCTCCATCAAAAGTCTGAGGATTTTCCTTATTGTAGGCTGTCCACGTTTCACCGTCGTCCGTCGAATATTCCAGCTTCTGCATGAAATAGTCCGTATATACTTCTGTGCCCATAATAAGGTTCAATATGTCGTTGCTCGACACGTTTGGCGCTGACGGTTGAGGCGGAGCCGGGTGGAACCGCAGCTTTGCCGGGAAGGATGCCAACGTATCTGTTGCTGTATCTTCCTTCAAGCGCACAAACGCCGTCTTATTCTCGCTTAAATCCGGCGGATTCGCAGGGTCGTATGTTGTCCACTCTGTAAGAGAAGAGACTTCAACACTTCCGCTCCCAGAGCCAACGAAATACTCCATCCTGTCGTTTATGCCCGTAACTGTATTGGCTACGTCATTCGCCGAAACGTCCGGCGCATCCGGCCTTAATTTCACTTTTCGGACTAACTTGGTGTCATACTCCGCAAAATAAAGATTTCTCCCCGAGCTGTCTACGGTCAATCCGAAAGGATTGCTCAAATGAGCTTTTTTCGCTGAAAATTCATACGCCTCTTCATTGCCGCTAGAAATACCGCCCCCCGCCACGCTGGTGAGTATGCCCTCCGAATCTACTTTCAGGATTTTATCGCTTGTTGGATCTGCAATATAGAGATTTCCTGCATGATCAATAGTCACTCCATAGGGATTTACCCGGGCTTCTGTCGCTGGCCCGTTCTCTCCGCCAGAACCGTTATATCCATTCCCCGCCATCGTGGTAATATTGCCAAGCCCATCTACTTTCCGGACTCGATAATTCTCCTTATCCGCAATATAGAGGTTCCCCAAACCGTCAACGGCGACATCCATCGGAAAGTTTAAACTGGCTTCTGTCGCTGGCTGATTGTCTCCGTTATAGTCGCCATTCCCATCTCCCGCCACCGTCGTGATCTGGCCCGTCAAATCTACTTTCCGAATTCGGTGGTTATTAGTATCCGCAATATAGAGATTTCCTTCACTATCTACGGCTATTCCGTTAGGTGAGTCTAATTGAGCGCTTGTCGCTGGCCCATCGTCCCCGCCAAAAGCGGCACTCCCATCCCCAGCCACCGTGGTGATGGAACCGGGGTGATCTGGGTCTAGTTTCAGGATGCGGTTGTTCCACCCATCCGCAATATAGAGATTTCCTTCACTATCCATTGCCACTCCGGAAGGCTGGTTTAATGAGCTTGCAACTGTGGTGATTCGGCCATCCAAATCTACCTTTCGGATTCGGTTGTTTCCCCTGTCTGCAATGTAGATCCCGTAAGTACTTGCAGTCACCCCGACAGGATCACTCAATTTGGCCTCTATCGCCGGTTGATTGTCACCGTTATAACCCAACTGGTGATATATTCCGGCCACTGTGTAAATGAGGTGCGAATTCGGATCAGCTCTTTCCGGTTCTGCCGCAAAACTCTGTTGTACGGACAATGTGGACAAGAGCTCCAGCATTATAAAAAAGCATAAAGTCAAAATGGAGAACTTCTTCCACCATTTCCTGCGCATCGTTATACCTCCAAATTCTAGTCATGTAATAGTATCCATCCTGGCTTCGACAATAATCTTCCTCACTATACAACAGGACAATAAACGGAAAATAAACAAGATGGCGCTTGACCTCGTCTCTTGTCGAACCTTGTTTACAATTTGTTTATTCCGATAAGGTAAGCTGATAGAATGGCATAAGAAGGGAGGGAGCGACAGTGCCCGGAAAAACACCGCTGAGAAGGACGATCGTGATCGGTACGATCACGCTTCTGCTCGCCTCGCTCTTCGTTCTCTGGCTGACGAGAAACGAAGACGACTCGCCAGACTCCCTGCAGGTTCGCGGCGGAACGGCAAGCTTGCAAAATTGGAACCCCGAGCAGAGTCCCGCCGTCAAGCTGGACGGAGAATGGGAATTTTACTGGAACCGCCTGCTGACCCCCCAGGACTTTCGGATGCAAGGAGAAGCGTTGACCGGAAGCGCCGCCTATATGACGATTCCCTCCTCCTGGAACGGACAAGTTGTTAACGGGGAGAAGCTGCCGGTCTACGGGGCGGCGACGTATCGGATGGTGCTGACCGATCTCCCGTCTTCGGGAGTTTACGCGTTGAAAAAAACGAACATCCGATTTGCGAGCCGGATCTATGTGAACGGGGAAGAGCTTCTGAGGGACGGAATGCCGGGCTCAGGCGACGACAGGGCTTACGAGCCAGGCAATCGGCCTCAGCTGAACTCCTTCTACAGCGACGGCGGAGAAGTCGAGATCGTCGTGCAAGCGGCCAACTACGACTACGTCAATTCCGGCGTTGTCGTTCCTCTCCTGTTCGGCAAGCACGAGGCGCTGACCGGCCTTCAGCAGAAAACAATGGCGCGGGAATTCGTCATTCTCTCGATTCTCGGCACATTGGCGCTAATTTACGTCATCTGCTTCATTGCGGCGGCCATGTACAACAGGAAGGATTACTCCTTGCTGATGCTTGCGCTTCTATGCGCGGTGGCCGGCATCTACCATAGTCTGATGGGCGAACGTTCGCTGATGATGCTAATCCCGGACATCTCGTTCGTAACGCTGTACAAAATCAAAGACGTAGCCTCGGTTCTCACCTGCATGGTGATGGCCCTATCTTTCTACCAATTGCAGAGAACCATCATCTCGTTTAAGCTGATGCTGGGCGTTATGCTCGTGCTGGGGACTTTCGCGATCATCATCGTGTTCGTGCCCATCAGCGCGTACACGCCTATTCAATATTACATCGTCATTATGTACCAACTGCTGCTCACCTGGCTTTTTGCGAGAGCTGCTTATCTATATATCAGAGGCGGGGAGGGCCATCGTTGGAAGTCCTTTCTGCTGTGCATAGCGATTCTGCCGATCAACCTGTACTCGATCGATACGATTTTGTTTGCGTTAAGCGTCAGCACGTCGCTGCAATTCAGCCAATTTTGCCTCGTTGCGTTTAATCTGGCCATGCTGCTTCTCATCGTTCTCCGCTTTTTCGAAGCGTACCATACGATCAATGAAATGAAGGATCAATTGCTGCGGCTGGATAAAATTAAAGATGACTTTCTGTCCAACACTTCCCATGAACTGAGAACGCCGCTGAACGCCATCGTCAACATTTCCGAGACGCTGCTTAAAGGAGTGAACGGCCCTGTCAACGGCGAGCAGGCGCAAAATCTGTCGCTCGTCGTCGGAAGCGGAAGAAGGCTGACTCATCTCGTCAACGAACTGCTCGACTACTCCAAGCTGAAGCACGGGGACATGAAGCTGCACAAAAGCCGTCTCATCTTGAAGGCCTACGTCGAATCGGTCATGCGCATTCATCTTTTCCTGTTGGAAGGGAAAAACGTGACGCTCGTCAACCGGGTGTCGGACGACCTGCCTCTCGTTCATGCGGATGGCATCCGGCTTACGCAAATTTTGCACAATCTGATCGGCAACGCGATCAAGTTCTGCGACCGGGGAGTCGTGGAAGTAAGCGCGGCGGTTGCGGGGGAATGGGTCGACATTCGCGTCAAGGATACCGGAATCGGCATAGAGCCTCATATGCAGGAGCGTATCTTCATGGATTACGAGCAGGGGGAACATGCGGAAGGGGCCCAATACGCCGGAACCGGACTCGGATTGAGCATTACGAAAAGGCTCGTCGAGCTGCACGGAGGGCGTATCGGCGTTCGCTCGACCCCGGGGCAAGGCGCAACCTTCTCGTTTACGTTGCCCATTGCGCCCGGCAAATCCGCCAAAACGGGAGCGGAGCCGCCCCGCCATGCGAACGAAACCCTTTTCCCCGAGGCCGATCTGGCCCACCAGGAATATCCGCTGCGCGTCGAAGGCGAACATCCGGAGTCCATTCTGATCGTGGACGACAATGCGCTGAACCTGCAAAGCATGATCAATCTGTTCAAGCTCGAGAAGCAAACGATCGTCGCCGTCAACCGCGGAGAATTGGCGCTGGAGGCCGTTCTCTCTCGGCAGGAGTTTCTGCTCGTCATCCTGGACATTACGATGCCCGATCTGTCCGGCTTCGAGGTGCTGCGCCGCATCCGCGAACGGTTCTCTCCCTTCGAGCTGCCCGTCCTGATGCTGACGGCGAGAAGCCGCAGCGAGGACATCCGGCTGGCGATGGAGCTGGGGGCGAACGATTTTGTCGCCAAGCCGTTCGAATCCGAGGAGCTGATGGCCCGGGTCAGAAGTCTCTCGAAGCTGAAATCGTCGGTCAAGCTGGCCCGGGATGCGGAGATCGCCTTTCTGCGTTCCCAGATCAAGCCTCATTTCCTGTACAACGCGTTGACCGCGATCGCCGAGCTGTGCGTGACCGATTCCCGGCAGGCGGAGGAAGTGACGCTGCAATTGTCGCGCTATTTGCGCAGCAGCTTCGACTTCAAGCATCTGGACGCGTTAACGACGCTTAACAACGAGTTGGAATTGGTCCGCTCCTACGTCGCGATCGAGCAAGCCCGCTTCGGAGCCCGGCTGCATGTAGAGTACGAAGTGGACGCCGATCCAAACCTGCTGATCCCTCCGCTCATCGTTCAACCGCTGGTGGAAAACGCGATTCGGCACGGAGTCATGTCCCACTCCAGAGGAGGCAAGGTGAGGCTACTCGTTAAGGGTGGTTTGGGCAACGGCGTCGTTTTATGCATAGAAGACAACGGCCGAGGGATGAGCCCGCAGAAGCTGGAGCGCGTGCTCCATCCGGATTCGGCGGCGAAAGGCATCGGATTGTGGAACATCAGCCAGCGCTTGCGGCTTCTGTACGGTACGGAGATGCGGATCGAAAGCCGGGAAGGCGAAGGCACCCGGATCGAGATCGCGCTTCCCGGAGAAAACGCGATGGTCAAAGGAGGTTGACGGATGCTGCGGATCATGATTGTAGACGACGAGGAACTCGCGGCGATGAGATTGAGGCGTATCGTCGCCGAACACGGCGAACCGAGCGAGATCGTCCTGTTTCTGGACTCGCTGGAAGCGTACGAATATGCCAAAACGCATGCCGTTGACGTCGCTTTTCTGGACATTTCCATGCCGGACATCAATGGCATGCAATTATCGAAATTGCTGACGGACGTTAACGAGTCGAGTAAAATCGTCTTTGTTACCGGTTATGATGCCTATGCGGTTCATGCATTCGAGCTGAACGCCTTGGATTATATTATGAAGCCGGTCACGGCGGAGCGGCTGAATGTCACGATGAAGAGAATCCGGGCAGGGCGCCCGTCGATCGAGGCGACGAAGCCGCCGCTCGAAGTGTTTCTGTTCAACGGCATGACCGTAAGCGTACGGGGCGCGGACGGCGCACGAGAAGCCGTTAAGCTGAGAAGTCCGAAAACCGAAGAACTGTTCGCCTTTCTGGTGTGCAAGCGGAGCGTGCACAGAGAGGAGATCATCGATACGCTGTGGAACGGATTCGTGCCCGACAAAGCCTGGAAAAACTTGAATTCTACGCTGTATTACGTTCGCAAGGCGATTAATGCCGACGGGCATAAATGCGAAATCTCGATGGCGGGCAATGAAATCCGGATCAACGCGGACGAGTTGTACTGCGATCTGCACGAATTCGAACGGTTGCTGAAAGAGATCCGACGCGACCCGGAACGAAATTCCGGCCTGCTCCAGCGGGCGGAGGCGCTGTATGCGGGACCGCTGCTGCGGGGCAAAGCTTATGATTGGGCCAGCGGATACGCGCTGAATCTCGAGCGGCAATATACGGAACTGCTGGAGCTGCAGGCCCGCCACTACCGTCAACGGGGACAGTTGCTTCAAGCGCTGAACGGCTATGGCGAGATTTTGAAGCTGGACGCCTTGCGTGAAGATATTCATATCGAGCTGATTCGCATTTTCCTGGAGCTTGGCCGCAAAAACGAAGCGATCCGGCAATATCGGCAATTGGAGGCCATGCTGAGCTCCGAATTGGGGATGGAGCCCGATTCGGAAATCAGGGAGCTGCTGCAATAAGTCGGGAATCCGACGCACAGACGGATAGCGTAGGCAACTTGGTCGACAGGCGATAAGGAACGAGAGCTTTCCTCGCAGCATAGCAAAAAGGCTTTGCGCTCTCCCCCATGCCAGGGCGACGCAAAGCCTTCTTCGTTATTCCCGCTTAAACCTTCAGAACGTCATGATCGACGTAACGCTCGCCGTTCAGTTCGCTGACGACGTTGATCGCCACTTTGGCGCCGTCGCCCGCAGTGATGATCGTGTGCATGCTCACTCCGGCGATCGTGCCGGCCGCCCATACGTTCGCAAGATTCGTCTTGCCGTCGGGCGCACAGTCGATAATCGTCTTGATCCGCGGCTCCGTGCCGGGCTTGGTGACGATGCCGCTTGCCTCGGCTACGTCCGCGAACAGACCGGTGGCAATAATGACGTGACGCGCCTCGTACGACTGCCCGTCCGCTTCGATCGTAACCGAGCCGTCTCCGGCAACGAGCTTCGTCGCTTTCCCCGTCACGAATTCCGCTCCGAACTTGGTCGCCTGCTTCTTGCCCACGGCAACAAGATCGGGACCGGTGATCCCCTCGGCGCCGTAATGGTTTTCCACCCATGCGCGCTTCGTTACGCTCTGATCGTTATCGATCACCAGCGTTTTCTTGCCGGCCTTGGCGGTAAAAATCGCAGCGCTGGCTCCCGCCGGTCCTCCGCCGATAATGGCAACGTCGTACATCGCACTCACTCCTCGGAAAAATTTAGGAAGCTCCACTTATTGTAACACGCGAATGAATCGCTTTCAAAAAGTAAGCCCCACCCCGAGGAGATCCGTTCGCACGACGCGCCCATCCCTGCTAATGGGATACTTCCTCCAGCCGTTCCACCCCGACCGTCTGCACGTCCGTCGGACTCTGGCCGACCTGAACGGTCGCCACGCCTCCCTCGACGTCCACGCGTTCGATCCAGACCGGCTCTCCGCTGTCCAGGCGAACTTTGATGTTATCCGCCGATTCGTAAATTTCCTTCGCTCTTTGCGCATTCATAGAATCAGTCCTCCAATGTCTCCTCGATATCCGGCACCCATCCGTTCTGAAAGGTGACCTGACCGCCGCCCAGCCCTTCGTTCACCATGCGGTCGACTTCCATGTCGTATTCGTCCCTGCCTTCGTGAATCGAGTCCTCGAGCCCTTTCCCCTCTTCATCGGAAGCCACTTGCGACATCCCCCTTCGGTAATGGAATAAGTCCTTTCCAATATTCCCTGTCCGATTGTTTTCCATGCGAATGGGCAACTTAAAGCCGTATTCGAAAATGTCCGGTTGCCGGTTTCCTGAATTCAAATTTCGACGCCGAACTTCTACCGCAAAGGAGCGTTATCCATGCATACCGTCTGGAAAGGCGCAATCAGCTTCGGGCTCGTGCACGTTCCCGTCAAAATGTTCACCGCCACCGAAGACAAGGATATCCACCTGAGGATGATTCACAAAGCCTGCGGGACGCCGATCGCCAATGTTCGCACTTGCCCCCACTGCGAGAAGGAGGTCGCTTGGGAAGAGATCGCCCGCGGCTACGAGCAGGAGAAGGGTCGGTTCGTGCTGTTCGAGCCGGAGGAGCTGGAGGCGATCAAGCCCGACAATACGAAGACGATCCAGATTCTCGACTTCGTCGATCTGACGGAGATCGATCCGCTGTATTACCAGAAAGCTTATTACCTATCTCCGGATCAAGCGGGATCGGGCGCATACAGCCTGCTGCTGGAAGCGATGCGGCAGTCCGGCAAGATCGGCATCGCCAAAATCGCCATCCGCAGCAAGAGCAGCCTCGCGGCCATAAGGCCAGTCGATAACTGCATCTGCATGGAGACGATGCATTATCCGGACGAGATTCGCCCGCTGCAGCTCGTCCCGAACTTGCCGGAGCAGACGAACGTCAACGAGAAGGAGCTGACGATGGCCAAGATGCTCATCGAGCAGCTGTCGACTCCGTTCGAGCCTGGGAAGTACACCGACGACTACCGCATTGCCCTGCAGGAAGCGATTCAGCGCAAAATTTCCGGCGAAGGCGCGGACATCGTCACCGCTCCGGACGTGGAGAGAACGAACGTCATCGATCTGATGGCCGCGCTTCAAGCCAGCCTGGAGGCCTCCAAACCGGGAGCCGCCCCGGCGGATTCGGACGATGCCGGAGCCGGAGGAGACCGCGGCAAGGCCAAGTCCCGCGGCACGCGCGGGCGCAAGAAAGAAGGGGCGGTGCCTTGACGCTATGAATGCCGCGAATGCGATCCCGCCGGCCGGGACGTTCTGCCCGCTTAAGCTTGCTGCCGGATCTCAGCCATGGAGCTAGAGCCCGTCATTCCGTACGAGCCGATTGCGGTGACGGACTTGCCGCAGGGGGACGGCTGGGTGGCGCAGATCAAATGGGACGGCGTTCGGATGCTCAGCTACTTCGACGGCCGGGAAGCCCGTCTGATCAATCGCCGGCGCAACGATCGCACGCTGCAATATCCTGAATTCGCCGATCCGACGGTCTACTGCTCTTCCTCTTCCTTCATTCTCGACGGCGAATTCATCGCCTTCGACGAGGCGCGGCCTTCTTTTCAAGAGGTGATGAAACGCGACGGTCTGCGCACGCAATCGGGCATCGCCGCGGCGCTTCCCAGAGTTCCCGTCACTTATATGATTTTCGACGTACTGTATTCGAGCGGAAAATGGGTCGTGGACCTGCCGCTGGAGCGAAGGCAAAGCTTGCTGGAGAAGATCGTCGTTCCGAACGAACGCGTTCAGTTGTGCCGTAACTTTCACGACTCCGCCGGCTTGCTGGAGCTGATGAAAGCCCGAGGGATGGAAGGCGTCGTCTGCAAAAAGCTGGGCGAGGCTTACGGAATCGGCAAGAAGGACGGCCGCTGGCGCAAGCTGAAGCTGACGCGAGATCTGTACGCCGCGGTAGGGGGCGTTACCTACAACGGACCGACGGTCAACTCGCTGCTGCTCGGCTTGTTCGACGGGACAGAGAAGCTGCATTATATCGGGTACGCGGGGACGGGAAAGCTGTCGCGGGAAGACTGGAGGACGCTGACCGAGCGGATTCCTTCGCTGGCCGTGCGGGAGATGCCGTTCTCAAGCCGGCCCGACAGGGAGAAAGGCGTCACCTGGGTACGGCCGCATCTGGTTGCCAAGGTGCAGTTCCTGAACTGGACCCGGGGAGGAACGATGAGACAGTCGAGCATTCAGGCGCTGCTGCCGGAGCGTTATTTGGCGGAGTGTGTCATCGGACAGAGCGGCGCGGATTAGACGGAATCCGATTTGTCGGAGAAAGGAGGTTGCTTCGAGCATGGTCAAAACGAGAACGGTCGTGCGGCTGGGAGAACACGAGCTGGCCATCTCCCATCCGGATAAAGAGATCTGGCCGGAAGCCGGTATTACGAAGCTGCGTTACGTGCAGCTCTTGGCGGAGCTGGCTCCCTTCTTGCTTCCGTACGCCGAAGGCCGCTACCTGACTACGATTCGCTATCCGGAGGGGATACACGGCGTATCCTTTTACCAGAAAAACTGCCCCGAGCCGATCCCGGAATACGTGCGAACCGCCAAGGACCGCAACATCAACTATGTCGTACTGGACTCCGTGCCGACGCTGCTGTGGATGGGAAGCCTGTACAGCCTCGAATTCCACGTCTCCTCCGACGAGATCGACAACCCGCTGCCCAATACATGGATGCTCGACATCGATCCTTCGCTTAGCGTAGAGCCGTACCTCATGGAAGCGACGGAGCATGTGCTGCAGGCGCTGGATTCTCTCGGCCTGAGCGCCGTAGCCAAGACGTCGGGAGCGACCGGCGTGCAGATCGTCATGCCGATCGAGCGCGGTCCGGACTTCGACGAGCTGCGGCGCTTCGGCAAATTTCTCTCCGAATACCTTGTCGCGCGTCATCCCCGCCTCTTCACCGTGGAACGGCTGAAGAAGGACCGCGGTCCACTGATCTATCTCGATTATTTGCAGCATTACGCCGGCAAGACGCTTCCCGCTCCCTACTCTCCCCGCGCGCGTCCCATGGCTACGGTATCGACGCCGCTGACCCGCGACGAGGTTCGCAAGGACGTCAAGCCGACCGACTTCCATCTGCTGAACGTGCCGCAGCGGCTTCGCGAGCGGGGAGATCCGCTGGCCGCGGTGCCCAGACAATCGCTCGGCCCGGTCATCGCCCATCTGCTCGGCAAGAAGTAGCTACAATAGCGGAGACAGAATCCTCGCCATCGCTTCCTTGACTTTCTGGGTACGCGACCGCTTCAGAAACTTCTGCAGGTTGATCTCCTCGCTGTCCTGCAGATCTTGCAGAAAATGCCGCTCTACCTCGGCAATGGCAGCCGGATCGAACAGATGCGCATTGATCTCGAAGTTGCTGTAGAAGCTCCGCAGGTCCATATTCGCCGAGCCGACGACGGCGGCGAAGCGATCGACGACCAGCGTCTTGGCGTGGACGAACCCTTTCTTGTACTGCCACACCCGGACGCCCGAACGCATCATCTCCTCCGCGTAGGACAGCGTCGCCAAGTGAACGAGCCACGTATCCGGAACATAGGGAATGATCAACCGAACGTCCATCCCGCTGACGGCGGCGTCGCGAAGCGCCATCGCCACGCTTGCGCTCGGGATGAAATACGGCGTCGTCATCCAGATGCGCTCCTTGGCGGCGTTCGCCATCGCGAACACCGAATCGTGAATCGCGTCCCCTCTCCGATTCGGTCCCGCCGGCACGATCTGTACCGCCTCCGCCTCGGGAATTCCGTGTTCGGGGAAATACGACGGATCGTCCGATTTCAGACTCGTCGCGATCTCCCAGTCTTTCAGAAACACTTCCTGAAGCCAATAGACGGAATCCCCCTCCAGCATCAGATGCGTATCCCGCCAATAACCGAGACGGGGGTGCTTGCCGATGTACTCGTCGCCGAAGTTCAAGCCTCCGATAAAGCCGGCCTTGCCGTCCACGACCGTGATTTTCCGATGATTGCGGTAGTTCATTCTCTTCTTGAGGAACGATGGCCGAAGCGGGAAGAAGCAGGCGCATTCCACACCTCCCTCCCTCAGAATCCGGATGTAGGAGTCCTTAAGCTTGATGCTGCCGATGCCGTCGTACAGCAGCTTGACCTGCACGCCCTCGGCCGCCTTGCGGAGCAGCATCTGCTGCAGCTGCCTGCCGATGCCGTCGTCCCGAACGATATAGGACGAAATATGAACGTGCGACTTCGCTTCGCCGATCGCTTGCAGCATCGCGGCGTACGTATCCTTGCCGTTGTTGAACACGGCCGTCCGATTGCGTCCCGAGACGGGGAGCTCGCCGCGTTTGAGCAGCGTGCGGAATAAGCGGGGCTGTTCCGCGATTCCGGTCGGCGACAGCGCGGCGGGGTCGGTCACCGTCATCGTCATCGCGAGCAGCTTGGCGCGGCGGCGCTGGTCCAGGCTGCCCCTGCGGCGGGCCTTCCGGCTTCTGCGATACTCCGTCGCCAGAAAGTAGTAGAGAATAAAGCCGACGAGCGGGAACAGAAATAAGATGAACAGCCAAGCCGTCGCATGGGCCGGCCTCCGAAACTCGAGCAGCAAAATGGTGGCCGCCTGGAAGATAAAGATAAGCAGAAGCAGGCTAAGTCCGAACGCAATCATATCCATCGTACCCTCGCGTCTCTTAATGATTTCCAGGAATGAAAGGAAGCTTTCAAGAATAAATAGCAGTAGTACAGGGAAGAGCCCGACAAATCTCGATTCCGAAAGGAGAGCCGATGGCACACAGACGACGGAAAGCGAAATGGTCGTTCATCCTGATCCGGGACGCCGACTATCGGGTGAGGCAGTTCCGGGTGTCCGGGCGAGCGCTTGCCGCGCTCCCCGTGGCCGCCGCTCTGACGGTCGCCGGGGCGTTCGCGGCGCGGGAGCTGGAGGCGCTGCAGCGGATTCACGAGCTGGAAGCGCTGCTCGACGCCGGAACAGCCCGCAGCGGAGCCGCGCTCGCGGCCAAGAACGGAGAAATTCGTTCTCTGAAGCAGGAATTGCTCGAACTGAACGAACAAACCGAGCAATTGCAGACGAGGATGAACGAATTGGCGGTCCTGGAAACCAAGCTCAGGCAATTCATCGGCCAATACGGCGACGGACAGACGATTCCGCAGGGCGGACCCGCTTCCGAAGTGGCGGTATCCTCCTATGCCGTCGCCGCGTCCGACAAAGTGTCGGCAGCCGCGGTCGAACTGACGATCGACGACATCGCGGAATTGTCGCAGATGCTCGGCGAGCTGGCCGACTCCATGGAAGCCAATCTCCGCAAGGCGGAGCGGCGGCAGGCCGAGCTGGACGCGCTGCCGTCTGCCTGGCCGACCGTCTCCAGACGGTTGACCTCGGGGTTCGGCTACCGAAGCGATCCGTTCACGCGCAAATCCGCTTTCCACGCCGGAGTCGACATTACCGGCGACGTCGGCGATCCGATCTTCGCTGCCGGAGACGGCACGGTCTCGGAGGCCGGGTTCAATCGCACACGTGGTAATTATATCATCATTGCCCATCGGACGGGTTTGGAGTCGCACTACTTGCATTTAAGCAAGATCGGAGTGAAGATCGGGCAGCGGGTAGAGAGGGGCGACCGGATCGGGGAGATGGGGAACAGCGGGCGCAGCACCGGACCGCATCTGCACTTCCAGATCGTCGCCAGCGAGAAGCCGGTCAATCCGCTCCCCTATTTGCGACAAGTGAAGGAGGATTGAGAGCCATGTTCGGAAGCAAGCGCAGAGCCGGCACGACGGATACGTTGATCGGCGCCGGCACGGAGTTCAACGGGCTGATGAAATCCGAAGCGGACGTGAGGATCGAAGGAGCGTACCACGGGGATATCGAGAGCAAGGGCAGCATTGTCGTCGGAAAAGGCGGCGTGGCGCGGTCGAACATCACCGCGCGCGACGTAACGATCGCGGGCAAAGTGTACGGGGACGTACATACGCTCGGCAAGCTGATCATCACCGCTACGGGGCAGCTTCACGGCAATTCCCAAGCCGCCGTTCTGCACGTTCAGGAGGGCGGCATCCTGAACGGCAGCAGCCGGATGGATAGGGGCGACTCGCCCGGGAAAGCCGTCCCGGATCATGATCAGGCGGGCGCCGCCCTCCACCCCCATCCCGGCGGCGCCATCGCGATTGCCGGGAGCGGCAGCAAGACCAAGCAGGCGGGATAATCCCGCCTGCTTCTTCGTTCACAGATCGATAATTGCTCCGTACATCTCGACATTCCTAATGATCCGATGCCATTTGGTAAGCTCCTTGTACCAGTCGAGGGTGATGGTCTGATCGAATTCCGAGATTTCCCCGTTCTCCAAAGCGTTGTAGATTTCCCTCGCACCGTCCGCTGCCGTCCATCTAGCCTCCCAATTCAGCATACGGGTAATTTTATCGAATCCGACGCGATAGGATCGATGGTCGGTCGAACCGTACCAGGCGATTTCAACCTGTTTGGGCAGAGCGGACAACATTTCTTCGGCCAACGGACCAAGCTGATAGTTGTTGCGGTTCGAGCCGACGTTAAAAATCTGACGGTTAACGACTGCGGAATCGGCCTCCAGCAACAGGCACATAACATCCGTCGTATCCTGAACGTGCACCATCGGCCGCCACTGCGAGCCGTCCCGCATCAGCGGAATAACGCCGTTCCGATAAGCCCCGAGCGTCATTCCGTTAATGGCCAGATCGAACCGCATTCGAGGCGAATAACCGTATACGGTAGCCTGCCTCATTACGACGACGGTAAATCGGTCGTCGGCCAGCGGCAGCACGCCCAGTTCGGCCCTCTCGTTGGCTCTGGCGTAGGTCGTTAACGGGTTGGTTGCCGATTCTTCGTCCACGATCGTGTTCGGTTCTACGAAGCCGTAGATGCTGCAGGATGAAGGAAGTATGTATCTTTCTACCCCCAGCCTCTTGGCGATTGCGGCCGTGTTGACCCGCGAGATGTGATTAATCTGATAAGTAGCTTCTTCGAACAGCTCCCCGCTTGGATCGTTGGAGATTGCGACAAGATCAATGACGGCGTCTACCCCGGCGAAATACTCTTCCTTCATCCGTCTTGTATCGTCCTTGAGCAGAACCAGGTTCCGATGCTCCTTCAAATGCCTCTCTCCGAAGAAATAGCGGTCCAGCGCTTTGACCCTGTACCCCCGATCAAGCAGCTTCGGAACCAACACGCTTCCAATGTACCCTCCCGCTCCGGTCACCAATACGGTTTTCATGATCCTACCCCTCTCTTAAGCGAATCGATTCGTCCTCCGGAAACCGCATGTTGGGAAGCCTCGCGCCTCTTGACCGCGATCGCCTCGACGACGTATTCCGCGAACGGCAACGAACAAGTAAACGCCGGAGATACCGCGTTCAGGACGTGCATGGACCGGTGATCTCCTTCCAGCACGAAATCTTGAACCAGCTCCAGTGTCTGCTTGTTCAATAGCTGGGCGCGAATCCCCGGTTTCAGGAAGCTTCCGAACCCGCCTGCGTCCAACTGACGGACCATCTTCAACGAAAGGCCCACGAAGTTCGACTTTCTATACTTCTTGAGTTCTTCGATGGCAAGCGTTCTGAAGCGGAAGGAGTTAGTCAGGAACAGCTTTGCTTCGTAATACAAAATCTGAGCGAACTCTCCGGCGTTAAACCGGCTTAAACCGGAATAGTTTTCACGCCAGAGCGCCGGAATCGCCGTAGGCCCGATCTTGATGCCGCTGTCGACCGTTTTCGTGAAATGCACGCCCAGGAAAGGATTGTTCAGATTCGGAACCGGATAGATGTGGGTTGAAACATCGGTCTTATTCTTCGCATACTTCAAGTAGATGCCTTTGAACGGAATAATCGTATAGCTCTTTCCGAAACCGAAACGATGCGCGATCTTGTCGGCATACAGTCCCGCCGCATTGACGACATAATCGCATTGGATGACGCCGCGATCGGTGGAAACCCGATTATCTTCGTGTCGAACGTACCTGGTGTTGAAGCGGAATTCGACCCCGCTGTGCGAGTTGTCCCATTTCAATTGCCGGCATACTTCCACGGGATCGACGGAAGCCGTATTGGGGGAATAGAGAGCTTTGCGGAAAGTCCGCACGTTGGGATCGATCTCCCGAGCCTCTTCCTCGGTCAGCCAGATCAGCTCTACCCCGTTGCGATCTCCTCTCCGCTTCAACTCTTCCAGACCGGACAGCTCCTCTTCGCAAGTCGCCACAATCAGCTTGCCGCACTTGTTGATTTTCAGACCGTTGCTCTCGCAATAGCGGGTCATCGCGAGGTTCCCTTCACGGGTGAACCTGGCCTTCAAACTGTCAGACGGATAATAGAAGCCGGCATGAAGCACTCCGCTGTTGCGGCCGCTGGAGTGCGAAGCGACCTGCTCCTCCTTCTCGATCACGCATACCGAAGAGTCGGGGTATCTTCGCTTCAGTTCCCTGGCAATCGTTAAGCCTACGATCCCCGCTCCGATCACAAGATAATTCGTCCTGCCGACGCCGCTCTGAGGAAACTCGTTCATGCGATCGATCTCTCCCTTGTCTTCTTGATTACTCCCAACGACCTTTTCATCGCTTGCAGCCCGGTATAGGAGACGTAGGAGAGAACAATCACGCAGGGCGTAAACAGAATATCCCATATCCAGGTTTCTCTAAGGCCCGACAGTCGGTTTGTTTCCAGTACAAGATAAGTGCCGTTAATGTATAGAAAGTGAATCAGATAGATTCCCGCGGCTTGCTTCCCCATCTTCACCAGCACGGATCCGCGCCCGATTTCCGGGCGAAGCGTAAGCAGCAGAAACAGAGCCGAGCTTAATACAATGGTCGACAAGAAGTAGTCTCCGCGTTCGGTATCGAACCAGGCGGCAATCAATGTTCGTTCGGCTAATTCGGTCCCCAGAGAGAGCAGCAGGATTAGCAGGAGAGGCTTCGCTTTGCCCTGCAATTTTGAACGAATGGGCTCCCGGTACCGGTGAAACGCATAGCCCAGCATCGTATAGAACAGTCCCAGAAACAGGGCGTCGCGAGCCATGAAGTCGCGCGGAAACAGCCCGAGATACGAGCCGCCCGCAATTCCCGCCAGATGGAGCAGCAAGCTGGACGCGGCCAACAGTTTTATCGCCCCTCGTTTATGGAACAGGTAGACAATCGATATGGAGAGAATCAGCGAGGTCAAGTACCAGAGCTGGTAACCGCTGGAGTAGAGGCCGTAGTACAGCATACCGATCGGACGTTTGACGAGCTCCGTCAGCCCCATCGCTTGAACGTCCGCCATTGCCTGTCTGTACGTGTGAGCTCCTCCAACCTGGAACGTCGCGGCATCGTAGATCAGATAAACGGCCTGCCAGGCTAAGTACATTTTGAACAGCTTCCCTACATATTGGCGATAGTAGGCGTTCGGGGCTTCGGATTGGGTAATTTTAACGGCGAACAGATAACCCGAGACGAGAAAAAAGAAGGGGACAGCGAACCGGGACACCGTAATCAGGACAAATCCGATTCCGTGCCCCGCTCCGGTCAAGTGCAGGAACGGTTCGGTATGGATAATAACGACACAGAATACGGCGACTGCCCGGAAAACATCGATTGCCTCGTTGCGATCAGCCATAGACGGTTTTCATCTCCGCTTCCGGTCCGGCAATCCGCATCAGATATTGCCCGTAGCCGTTCTTCTTCATCGGCTCCGCCAATTGCAGCAGCTGCCGCTGAGTAATGTATCCAAGCTTGTAGGCAATCTCTTCCAGACAAGCCACTTTGACGCCGCGTCGTTTTTCTACATTTTCGATGAACTGGGAGGCTTCCAACAATGACTCGTGCGTGCCCGTGTCCAGCCAGGTTACCCCTCGTCCGAGCACTTCCGCTCTCAATTGGGAAGCCGCCAAGTAAGCCGCGTTGACATCCGTAATTTCGTATTCGCCTCTGGAAGAGGGGCGAACTCCCCTGGCGATCTCGATAACGCGGTTATCGTAGATGTACAACCCTGTCACCGCATAATTGGATTTCGGCTGGAGCGGCTTCTCTTCGATGGACAACGCTCTCCCTTCGGCGTCGATGTCGACGACGCCGAACCTTTCGGGATCGCGGACGGAGTAACCGAATATCGTCGCCCCGTCGTTGAGGCTTATCGCTCTGCGCAGAAGCATGGGGAATCTGTGACCGTGGAACAGATTATCCCCAAGAATCAGCGTCACGCTGTCGCCGCCTATGAACGATTCGGCGATGGCGAAGGCTTGCGCGATGCCGCTCGGCGACGCTTGCCGCGCATAGAGAATCGAGATGCCGAACTCCGTCCCGTCTCCCAGCAGCTGCCTGAAGCGCTCGCAGTCCTCCGGCGTGCTAATAATCATGACGTCGCGAATGCCGGCCATCATCAGCACGGATAACGGATAATAAATCATCGGTTTGTCGTAGACCGGAAGCAGCTGCTTCGATACGGCCTTCGTCAGAGGATACAACCGCGTTCCGCTTCCTCCCGCCATGATGATCCCTTTCATTTCAATCTCTCCCGACTCTGCCAAAATTGCCTTGCATTAACTCATCGCCGTTCGTTTCAGCCTGCTTAACAACCGCAGCGTAGAGGCCGGCAGCGCCGTCTTCACGATCTGTTTGACGGTCATGCGCAAAGTTCTCTCCGGTCTGAAGGACGCCCATGAAGTTTGGGCCAAATATTTGAAGTAATCGTCAGCGTAAGGATGATGATTGGCGTAGTGCCATGGTTTGGACGCTCCCGTATAATGGACGATACACGGGTCCTCCAGCTCCAAGCCGGCAACAACCATATTGCTTTGGAAGTTCCAGCAGGCAGGCAGCTCCAGCCAATCGTCGTGCAGAACCGCGTTTAACGCGTCCTGATCGTGGAACATCAGCTTCTCCGGGTGACGGGCCACCAGGCTCCACACTTTGCGAGACAACCGCTCTTCCGTCCACCTGTGCACGTCGAATATGAGAATTCCCGCATTAAAATAAGCGGAGTCGACCGGGATGCCAAGCTCCTCCTTGCGGCAATCTCCTCCGATATCGCGAACGGCGGCCAATGCATGGCCTTGCAGATCCAGATTCCATAGAGGGAGCAGATCGCGCTTCACGACGATATCGCAATCGATATAAATCGCTTTGCGCAGTTGCAAGGATTCCAGCAGCTCGGGCACGATGATCTTGCAGTAGGAAATCTCGTTGATATGATGATTGGTCGGCAAGCTGCCGAACGTTCCAAGGTCGACGGGGATATACCGAATAGACGCCCGTTCTCCGTCGAGACTTCGTTCAAGCTTCTCCTTGGCGCTTGCCGACAGTCCATTGTGCAGCACGTAGAAACTCGCTCTGGCGGTTGCCAGATTCGCCGCGAGCGACTTCATTGCGACCGCCAAATGTTGAGCGTACCCCTCATCCGTAGCCGCGACGATAGGAATGATCTGTTTATTCGGCATAACAACCCTCTTTCTCTTCGATCCGTCCGGACAATGCGGGGTTCTGCTTGCGCTTCTTCAACCGCTCCAGCCCGTCGCGAAGTCGATCTCTAAGCCTTAAGGAGAACACACGCCAATTGACGGTCTCCGTCTTGGAATCCAGCAGCGTACGATCCCCGATGGAAGATAGCGTATGGAGGCCCGCAGGGTAAGGGCCGTTCGGATCTGGAGCCAGCCTGGCTTCCGTCGTTTCGGCGAACTCTTCGGTGGTCAGCGTTACAATCCGGTTGAGCATTACGGCCGCGCCGTAAGTCTCAGCGCAATCTTGAGCCGGTCTGTAGAGGCTGTTCCCTCGATAGAACGGCGTCCCCGCGGGACGCGCGGAACGGATATCCACTTTGACCGGATTCATGGGATGAGGGAGCCATTCCCCCTCCAGTTCGGAAGCATGCCAGATGTGCAGATGGGAATCCGGACCCGCAGCTTCGTCAGTGCAGAAGAGCCACCAACGGCCCTCATGGCGGATTACCGAACAGTCTGTTGCCCGGAAACCGTGTAGAAGATCCCGTACTTTCACCCATTCATGGGGAAAATCGTCTGCCCGGTAAAGCGAAGCCTTGGAAGCCTGATGCGATTCGGGAATACAGTAAATCCGATCCCCGTCGGAGAACAGATACGGGTAAGACAGATGGACCGGAAGCTCGATATTGGTCTCGCGTCCGTCCGCCAGGAACCGCCCGTCGTGCTCGGCCGTTCGCAGTACCCCCTTACCCGTTCTGTAATCGAACTCCTCGTACATAATGCGCCCGACTCCGTTTATGCAAATTCCGAACGGATCCGCGGCATAAGCATCCCGTTTCGGCATCCATTCGGCTCGAGACGTATCCGGGTCATCCAGGAAAGCCTGTATCGGCTTGTTTACGATGCCAACGTTCCAGTGTTCGGCGACAAGCCACTGGCGGAACAAGTTCCGTGCTTTGCGTCCGAGCATCGTCCAACTGATCTTCACCGCTTCGATAACGGTTCCTCGGACAGTGGATTCCCGTGGAACGACCTCCGCTTCCCGCCAACGTTCCAGATAAGATGCGTTTCCGGCCGTCACATCCCTGCACGCGTATGAAAGCAGATCCAGACCGGCATCGTGAATCGTATCGATGTTGCGAAAATAGGATTGCAGCTTCGCACGCACCGTTCCTTCTTTGAGGACGGCATAAGTTCCCGCTTCGCGACGAATCAACGATACGGTAACGGTCGGATCGCGATTAAGCAAGCAGTGGAGAGAATAATCGAATACGGAAGAGCCTCTCTCTTCCCCGTATGCGAACTCCCACACCCCATGCTTGCAAATCTGCGCCAATTCGGGAACGGACTGCTCCTGGCGGAAGCTGAGAATCGCATCCAGACGATAGGCGGACAACTCTCCCGATCGGTCGGAAGAGCCTTCGCTCCATTCCACGACCGGAACGTCCGGCAGAATCGAGCGCAGTGAATGCCGTTTCATCGTCCTTGCGCACCGGTCGGCTCTCCGCTTTATCGCGCGATACAGGATCGTCTCTTCCTCTCTCCCGGAGGTCTCTCCGTGCACGATCAGGACGGGAACGACGGCGTATCCGGATTCGAGCACGCTTCTAATGCACTCGGTTTCCCACCATCTCCACGTCTTGCTGCCAAGTAATACCCCTAGCCTCAGCATCTTTGGACTTCCCTCTTTTCCGCACGCGGATGATGGAACGAACGAATGATTGGGTCCGATGATAGAACTCGAGAATGCCGAACGTCTGCGCCATTGTCCGCAAGGAGATTTGAACGACAAGCCATAGCTTCTTGCCGTTGTTGTTCACGACTTGAATGTGATAGTTGTTTCTGACGGTATCCGTCCAATAAAATTTGTAAGCTTGAGTGCCGTCCTCGAAATCGCACTCTTCCATTCCCTGCTCGTGCATGTAGTGCAGAAGTCTATTCGTCAGGATGAGTCCGATGCTTCTGCGCGCGAATTCCGGCGCGTAGTTCATGAACTTCCCGTACACATTTCGATTGAAGACGACGCAGACGCTGATCGCTTCTATTCGCCCGTCGATTTCGATGTAGGAGAAGCTCAGCCTTCCCTTCCGCCATTCTGCGGCAAGGCTCTCGTAGAACCTTCTGTTTCCGGCGCTCAGAAACTTGCTCGTCTTTTCCCATTTCTCGACGTTAAGCTCGACCAACCTGTCCCAGACCGCTTGGCTGTACGGTTGATCGATCCTTATGCTGACTTCGTGCTCCTTGCACAGCTTTCTCTCTTTTCTCTCGATCTCCCGAATTTGACGCTTATTGATTTTGCAAGGATAGTTCTTGAAGTTCAAATACGGCGTAATCATTGATTTGTGCGCGTAGGTCTTGTAATGATCTCCCCATAGCTTCTCGACCAGGAACGTCATATTGCTCTTCGTGTTCAGATCGGTCAGATGAAGCAGATCCCACTCCCCCCGCCGCTCTTCAAGCGCCTCCATGATCTCCTTTAACAATGCGATCTCGCTGTACTCCTTATGCAGGCAGAATCCGCAGTAGGGCGTTTGGTTCTCGTTTAACGGACGGAGCACTTTTGTTTTCACGAAAGCTCTCGATTCCGTAACGACTTGAAGAGGAGCGATTGCGACGCACTTGGCCTCGTCGTATACGACGACGATAAACAACTTTAATCGCGGGGGATGTACGTGGTTCAAGCTCCCCTCCACCCAATCGAACGTATCGTACGGATCGCAGCTTTCCATACTGTCCGTCAACGCATTCCAATCCTCTTCCAGAAGCTTGAACTCGGCTCTGGTCGAGACGATTCTCGCGTTCATCCGCCTAACCTTCCTTCCTTATCCTTCTCGATCCCGTTTTTATCGCTACGTAGCCTTTAAGCAGCCATTTCTTGATGCCGCCGTTAAGAACGTAAATATTGTGGTTCATCCCCGACTGGTCAGCCCAATAAAACTTGTAGCTCTCGCTTCCGCGCAGGAAATCGAACTCCTCTTTGCTCTGTTCCCGGTAGTGCGACATCATTCGCTTGAGCAAGACCAGGCCGACTCCCTTATCGGCATACGACTGATCGAAGGCCGGAGTATAGTAGTAGATCTTCTTGTCCGTCTGAAACCCCATGTGGGCTGCCGCCAATTGCCCTTCCACTTCGAGAAAGGAAAATTCCAGTTGGTTCCGTTTGTCCAGAGCGACAAGCAGCTCGTTCCAGAAGGCGATCGATTTGGGATCGCGGAATACGCTCGTTTCTCCCCATTTACGCCTGTGAATATCGACCATGGTCTCCCATTTCTTCTGGTCGAACGGCTGTCCAACCTGAATGTTGACCCGGTTTTCGCGAAGCAGCTTCCTTTCCTTGCGGTCGATGGCGCTCAGTCTCTGCTTATTGACCGTTTCCATCGACAATCTGCGGTAATCGACGAAAGGCGTTGCCTCGTATCGTTCCACCGTCGTGTCGAAGCGCGATTGGAACGCCTTCTGGACCAGACGAGTCGTTTCGTTGCGCGAGTTGAAGTTGACGAGCTCTATATAATCCCACTCCATCCGATGCTCCACGATCACGTCGATTAATCGGTCGATTAACTCCGAGTAGTCGTAGTCTTTGTGCAGATAGAATCGGCAATAGTCTTTGTAACCGCAGTCGATCGGCTGCATGACCCTAACCTGCATCAAGGGAAATTTTTTGAATCTTTTACGATAGATTCGCATAGGCGCAATCGCGATGCACTGGCCGCCGTCGTATAAAGCAACGACAAACAGCCGGTCTTCTTCGAGAAAATGTTTGACATAAATCCGGTTCCAATCCCAAAAGTCGAAAATCTCCGCGTGCTCGATATGCCGAACAAGAGCCTCCCAGTCGTTCTCCAGCGTCATGAAAGACTCCCGTCGGGTAATCAGCTTGGCCTCATACATGGAATTTCTCCTCCGTCTTCCGATCGTTGTCCATGCGGTAGCGGCCTAGGCGGAAGCCTGCCTGGACACAGTGACAAATAGCGTTCGGCCACCAGGTCGAACGAAAACTCGCGCTTAAACGAACGATTCGCCATCTGCGGCTTCTCCAACCCGCGCTTGCTCAGAATATCGACGATTGTCCCGGCCCACTTCTCAGCCGACTGCTCTACAATGTAATTGACGGGGCTTAGCTGCTTCAGCTTGCGGGTGGCCGGTATGTCCGAACTGATCGTCGGTATTCCTGTGAAGATGGCCTCCATCAGCGCCAAGGGCGAAGCCTCGTATCGGGACGGGAACAGAAAGACATCGGAAACTTGCAGCAGGCGGGCGACGTCGTCCCTGGTCCCGAGGAGTTGCACTTCGTCCTCAAGTCCGAGCCTCCGAATGTCTTCGCGCACTTGATCGGCATATTCCTTATCCAGCATGTTCCCAGCGAACAGAAGCTTGAATGGGGCTCCCTGCTTCTTGAGCACCGCTGCCGTCTCTATAAGGAAGCGTTGGTTTTTGACCGGGTCCAGCCTGGCCACCTGGATCAGAATCGGCGTATGGCGCGGAATGCCCAAGGATAGACGGATCTCCAGCTTCTCTTTGGCGCTGGCCGGCGCGAACATCTCCGTATTGATCCCGTTCTCGATGACCGTTACCTTTCCTCTGGCTTTGCTGAATTTTTTCTGATAATACCTGGATACATGTTCTGCGACGCTGACGATTCGATTGACGCCGTACAGGCTTAATCTTTCGAACAGCCGGTCCTTGAAGCCCGGCCAATCGTCGCCTCCGTTATGAATAGTAGTAATGGTATAGATACTGCGGAAAAACAGATTGCGCAGGCCTGCGTACATATTCGGAGTGCATCCGTGAGAGTGGATGATGTCCGGCCCGAAGGCGGCGATCTCCCGGTTCAGCTTCAATAAATTCAGGAAAGCGTTCCACAGTCCGGTACGTTTGTTCAATTCGACGACGCGAACCTCAAGCCGTTCCAGCTGTTCCAGCATGTGCGCTCTTCCTTCGGGATCGGACGATTGAAAGAGCGTAAACAGAGAGCATTCCATTCCTTTGTCCCGGTAGTGCCTGATCAGCTCAAAGGCTACCTTCTCCGACCCCGCTAACTGCAAGGACTGAATGACGAATGCGATTCTCATGAATAATCTGCCCCCCTTCTCTCATCTCGGCGTACCCCATCGGGTTGCCAAGTTGCCAGCGCCAGGCGTCCAAGCACATCGCATCGATTCCCCTTGTCGCTCTCCATTCCAGCTCGCGGGCGGCTTTGGATGGATCCGCGTAGCTCGCGGCCGCGTCACCGGGCCTGCGCTCGACGAACCGAAACGGAATTTGCCTTCCGGAAGCCTTCTCGAACGCCTTTACGAGCTGAAGCACACTGAACCCGTAGCCGGTCCCCAGGTTATAGGCCTCGATTCCCCGGGAAGCGACGATCTTCCGCAGCGCTTGCAGATGGCCGGTCGCAAGATCTACGACATGAATGTAATCTCTTACTCCCGTTCCATCGAGCGTCGGATAGTCGTTGCCGAATATTCTCAGTTCCTCCCGTTGTCCGATCGCCACTTGGGTGATATACGGCATAAGATTACTTGGCACACCGCAAGGATCTTCGCCGATTCTGCCGCTAGAATGAGCGCCAATCGGATTGAAGTATCGCAGCAGGGCAATACTCCACCTCGGATCCGACGCGTGCAAGTCGCCCAGCATTTCCTCGACGACGAGCTTCGTTCTTCCGTAAGGGTTGGTCACGCCCAAAGAAAAGCCCTCCGAGATCGGAGGGGACGCCGTTGAACCGTATACGGTAGCGGAGGAACTGAATACCAGCTTTCTGACCTCGAACCGCCGCATCGTCTCCAGAAGCGACAAGGTGCCCGCTACGTTATTCCGATAGTACGAGAGCGGCTCCTCTACCGATTCTCCGACCGCTTTAAGACCGGCAAGATGAATGACCGCCTCGATCCGATGATTCTCGAAAATGCCGTGTAAGCCTGCCGAATCCAGCAAATCGCAGCGATAGACCGATAGGCTTCTGTGCGCGATCTCTTCGACTCTTCTCAGAGATTCCGCATTTCCGTTAACGAAATTATCGGCGACGACGACATCGTAGCCCGCTTCGAGCAGCTCCGCGCATAGATGGGAGCCGATGTATCCGGCTCCGCCCGTAACCAGTATCGACATGCCGTCCCTCCTTTCCGAATTACATTCGCTTTCTTATCGCCGCAAGCGCCGGTTCCGGAGCGATCCTCTTCAGAAAACGCTTGACCGGCTGGACGATTCTTAACGCGACTGACCTGGCGGTAATCTTCGGGCGGAACATTCTCCACTCGGTATAGGCCAGATAGTCGTAGTACGCCTTCTTATAGGGATGGGTACTATTGAAATGCCATGGCTTGATCTGACCCGTGTAATGAATGATGCCGGGTTTCCGGCTCTTGTTCCAAAGCTTCCCTGTCAACATATTGGTCTGGACGTTCCACTTGTCCGCTATCTCTAGCCAATCGTCGTAGAGAATCGCGTTAAGACCGTCTTGATCCAGATAGATCAGCCGCTCGGTGTGCTTGGCGATGTACGCCATCGTTCTGCTGCCGATCTCTTTCTCTCTCCACTTGGCCAGATTCATCATGTAGATTCCGGCGTTGAAATAACGCTGAACCGGAATGCTTAGATCCTTGCACCTATAAAGCCCTCCGACGTCGGTCACGGCCGCAATCGCATGCCCCTTGAAGTCGATCTGCCACAGTTCGGCGATATCCCCCGTTACGACCGTATCGCTGTCCAGGCAAATAACCTTGTCCACCGTATTCGGCAGCACGTCGGGGATCGAGAGACGAATGAAGGTCTCCCTGGTCACGAAGGTGAACAGCCTGAAGTCCCGATAAGCGGAGGCATCCGCCTGAATGAATTCGACGCGAGCGTCGAACCGGGCCACGCTAGCGAGCAGCTTGGACTGATTCTCTTCGTTGAAATCCGTGCTTAACACGTACAGATGAACGCTGCTTCCGGGCGACTTGTTCATCAGCAAGGAAACCAGAGAAACGCTGAGATGCTGCGCATAGTGGTTATCCGCAATCGATACGACATGAATGTCCGTCATTGCGCTATCCCCCCTCTTTCGGCCGGGAATCAGGCAAGCACTCGCGAATACTTCTGACGTACTTCCGACTCGATCCATTCGTACGTACGTCTTAAGCCTTCTTCCAGCGTGACGCCAGGCTGCCACTTCAAAATCTCGTACAGACGGGTGTTGTCGGAATTTCTGCCCCGAACTCCCTGAGGCCCGTCGATATGATGAATATCGACTTCATGCTCTGCAACGCGAGCAACGATGCCTACCAGTTCGTTAATGGAGATGAGGCGATCTTGCCCGATATTCAAGGGATGCGGATAATCCGACTGCATTAAGGCATAGATAGCGTCGACGCAATCGTCTACGTAACAGAAAGAGCGGGTCTGCTCGCCATCCCCCCATACGGGAACCGAGGTCTCTCCGTTGAGCTTGGCCAAGGCGACCTTCCGGCATATGGCCGCAGGCGCTTTCTCTCTTCCCCCGTCCCACGTGCCAAGAGGACCGAAAATATTGTGGAATCTGGCAATTCGGGTTTCAATTCCGTAATCCTCTCGATAATGCTCGCAGAGCCTCTCCGACACGAGCTTCTCCCAACCGTAAGCGTCCTGGGGCATCGCCGGGTAGGCATCTTCCTCCCTTAGCGGCTTTACGTCTGTTTCGGTCTGTAAATACTCCGGATAGATGCAGGCGGAAGAGGTATACAAATACCGGCCGACACCGTTCTGCCTCGCCGCCTCCAAGGTATGGAAGTTAATCAGAGCATTGTTGTACAGAATTTCCGCATGATGGGTCGTAATATATCCCATACCGCCCATATCCGCCGCCAACGCGTACACCTGATCCATGCCTGCCGTCGCCTCAAGGCATTTGTCCCACAAGCGAAGATCCGCTACCAGAAACTCGTCCGCGCGGGAATCGGAGTATTCGGGCTTCTTAAGGTCTGCCCCGCGGACGTAATACCCTTTGTCCTTCAACAAATTCACCAGATGATTGCCGATAAAGCCGCCTGCTCCGGTCACCAATACTTTTTTGCTCATTCGAGAACCCTCCATAGACTTTGGTTTATTTGCTGCTTGGGCTTACGCCCAGCTGTTTCGTTTTCAACACTCTGTGAAGATAAGACATCGCATCGATTTTCCGATATAGACTGAACATAATGGCCGCCGACGGGATCAGTACCAGAAGCGCCCACTTTAGCGGCAGTACAGGCAGAAACACGACCGGAATGCAGGTGGCCATACAGATCAGCGGCAATCTGTATTGCAGCGTGTAGCTTCTTCGGATCTCCGCATGAATAAGGAAGTACGACAGCAAAGCTACGATTTCTCCAGCCGCATAACCGTAAATGCCGAATACCGGCAGCGCCAATAGAGCCGTTAACGTAAATAAGCCTACGTAAGCGAAACTGAACTTGGAAACTTCCCAATTCGCTCCTCGAACGTACAGCATGTTGATCGGCATGCTAAAGATCGCGATCATGCTATATTCGATCGCGACGAAAGGATAAATATGCAGCACCGTGTCCAAATCGCCTTCGAAAAAATAAGGAATGATCCAATTCGCCAATATTCCGAACCCCATCAGCAGCGGTACGATCGAAATAATTTGCAGCAGCATTGCTTCGTTCAGCGCGTTCTCCACCCTCTTCCGTTCATGCTGTATTCTAGATAGAAGGGAGAAGGAAATTGTCTGAATGGCTCCATTAATAAAGTTAAGCGCCTCGACGACCCGAATCGAGATGGATACGGCCGCGACCGCCTCCAGCCCGATGAACTTGGCGACGAAGAGGGGGTTAATAAGCGTGCGCACTTCCCAGATTCGCTTGGATAACGTATTGCCGAACCCGTACTTCAGCATGGTCTTCAGCAGTTCCCACGACCAGACCAGCCTCGGACGATAGCGGGAGAAATAGCCGCTGATCGCAACCGCCATGACGCCTTGAAGCAGATTGCCGATAACGAGCCCCCAAATCCCGAGTCCCGCATAGACCAGCACCAACGCCGACGCATAGTAGACGATTTGATTCATCAGCTCATAAACCGCTACCTTGCGATATTCCAGCCCCCTCTCCAGCTTGGCCAGCGCCGGAAGCAGGTACGCTCCGCTAAGCATTCCGATCAACGTAACCAGAAAAGGAAGCTGGATGTGATCGTTGTTCAGCCACGCTTTGAGCAGGAAGGAAATTCCGACACCGACAGCTACCGCGGCGGTCGTCGTGAGAAGCACGAAGGTAAACGCCACATCGTATTGGCGCTGCTCGGCTTCCGACTCGCTGCGAATCAAATATTGGCTGATGCCAAGCTTGCACAGCTCGCCCATGAACGAGATAATGCCGATAATAGACACGAACAGTCCGTAGTTTTCGACTCCGATAGCCTGCATCAGCAGTAACATGCCGCCGAAACTGATAACGAATCCGACTCCGCGTCTTAAAATATAGTAGGTTCCTTCATGAATGACTTTGTTTCGGAAGCTCGTCTGCGCCATTTCACACCACCGCGCTTTCACGATCGGGCTCCGGTTGCATCCCGATAGATAATCCGATCAGCGTAGCTGCCGGTGCCATAACGAACATATAGATAACGACATTATCCGTTAATGAAGCAATCGCTATTGCAACTGTAGCTAAAAAAGCGGCCATATGATTTCTCGCGCTTATATTCCCTTGTGTATCAGCCTTACTCCACGATCTCCAAGCAGCGATCAGGATACCGACCAAACAAGCAAACCAGATAGAGAAACCTACCATTCCATAATCGTGCAAAATTCTCAAATAATCGTTATGCGGCTGTGTCTCTACCCCGAATCTTCGAGCCAAAGCGCTTTCCGCCGACCCTGCTCCGCCTCCGACCCAGGGCGCGTTCCAGTATGATTGAATGACCGTATCCCAAATATTCGTCCTTCCCATGGCGTTTACTGGTATACCTCCTATGGACAATGAGGTATCCCCCTCAAAAAACCTTTCTTGGATAGGAGAAAAATTAAAAACCGTGTAGCCAAGCAATCCCAGGCAGGTGGCTACGAAAGTAAAAAATTTTAATTTCTGCTTAGCTCCCTTAAACCCGTATCGCGATACAATAAGCAGCACTACGCCGGCTACCATGGCAGTTCGAGATAGGCTCAACGTAATCGTTAGCAGTACTCCCAGCGAAGCGAAAAACCATCTCTTCTTCTGGGTATACCTCCATTCGGACAAAAGCATAGCCAAACCCACTAGAGCAAATAAGGCAAATCCCCTTGAGCTGATCCATCTCTCATTTCCTAGACCGTCTGTCACTAACGAAGGAAAATAAATAAGCATAGCAATCCCGACAGCAACCTTCAAATACTTTCGAATCCGGTTTTGAAAATTCCCATCTCGGGCATGTTCTCTCGACACAAGAACGATAAGGGTAAAAAACGTCATAAAAACAAATATATTTTGCAACCCGGATTTGTTAACCTCATGCCAAATGAAGCTTGCCCAACACCACAAAATAAAGTAGATAAAACTCATTCCGTGATAAATACGAAGGGTGCTTGTAGGCCTATACAGCCACATATATAAGGAAAGGCCACCGTATGATAAGGTCAATGCACCCTGAACGGAGACCGGTCCAAGCGATACTCTATTCGGCAAATCGACCAAGCTGCAACAAAAGAGAATCAACATTAGCATAGCAACTGTAAATGATCTATTTCCTTGTTCGCTGCCCGAGATTAAAGGAAAATACGGATTACTTCGTTCCGCCATCAGCATCTCATACCACCGCGCTCCCCCAGAGAAATGTAAAGCTTTCGACATCGTCCATTTCCAGAGGGCTTCCATCTTGGATTTCCACAAGATAAAGATCGCTAAAAGCCTTTATTCCATGCTTGGTTTTGGGGGGAATCTGGCATGTAAATCCTTTCTGCACATAAAAAGTTTTGCCATCCAGGTAGATCTCCCCCGTTCCGCTAATCACGCTCCAAACTTCAAGACGCTTGAAGTGAACTTCCACCCCTGTTTGCTTTCCAGCCCCGATCATCAACCTTCTTGTCAGAATTTCGTATTCTTCTCCGTTTTTCGCGTAATCAAGCACTTTGCTCGTCCCCCAAGTATGCTCTTCAAACATGGGACGTTGATCTACTGCAAGCATTTCTTTGAGCCTGGGACTGCAAGCCTTGTCCGCAACGAGAACTCCGTCAGGACTCACGACTACAATCGAATTGGATACGCCGAGAACGGTGACCGGAATATGGAGCTCATTAATCAAGTGCGTATTCGTTGAGTCACTGCTGATTGTTCCAAGGCCGATTTGCGAATCCGACATTTCTTCTGTTAGCGTGTTCCATGTACCCAGATCCTTCCATTCTCCTTGGTATGGCAACATAGCAATACGATTTTCCTTCTCAACGACTTCGTAATCAAAGCTTGTTTTTTTCAAAACAGAGTACTGTTTAATCAAACGATCATAGAGAGTCGGGATTCCTTCCTTTTTCATTTTTCCAATCAGATAATTTAATTTGAAGGCGAATATTCCGCAGTTCCAATAAGCGTTTTTCTTACTTATTAAAGACAGAGCATCAGCTTCGGAAGGCTTCTCTTGAAATTTCCTAACGTTCAGAAAATATTCGCTTTCCGAATTTCTCTCAGCTACGATATAACCATATTTGGTTGATGGATATGTAGGTTGCACCCCCATCAATGCCAAATCAGACGAACTATCAGCCAAGACGTCGTCTAACGCTTTAATCGATTCGAAGAACTCATCTTCCACATAAGCATCTACGGGCATTACAATGATCGTCTCATCTAGATCGACTCTCTGAACCGAATAGAGATAAGATGCTGCTAAAGAGATCGCCGGAAACGTATCTCTTCTTTCCGGTTCCACGATTGTCGGAACTTTCGTACCAAGCTGGTTCACAATCATATTGGACTGGTTAGCGCTTGTGGCGAATATGCATTTTTCCGCAAGATGCGACGTCAGCAATTGTCGCCACACTCTCTGTACCATAGATTCAGGCTGATTATCTGGGCCTTTAAGTATTTTCAAAAACTGTTTGGACCTGACATCGTTTGATAACGGCCATAACCTCTTGCCAGATCCTCCGGAAAGTAGAATGAGCCTCATCCATTCACCGCTCCTTTTAGCTTTACAAAAAAAGAGAATTCCACGATGTGGAATTCTCCAAAAAGTTAACCTGCTATTTCAACGCTTTCCATTGGTACGTGCCATTCGCTGTCTGCACACACACGTACACACTGTCCTCAGTTCCAGCTTTCCCCTTCAGGAAGCGTTGCTGTGACAAATATTTTTGAGAAGGTACGGGCAAAGAAGTTGAACAATTCGCGATGGAGGTAACTCCGGAACCCGCGACTACGTTGTCGCTGACTAAAACTTCGTCCTGGTACGAGTACAACAGATTTCCGTTGATGAGCGTATTAGAAATCACCTGATTACCGGACGCATACACGTCGATCGGAGGACCGAATGTAATAATGCCGACATTGATGTTGGCATCTTTTAGGATATTGGAAGTAATTGTATTATTAAACACCATGCCATACGATCCATCCAGCACTCCGTAAAGAGACGACACCCTTATTCCATCGGGCTTACATGTATCAATGTGATTCCCTGAGACAACCGTCTCCATAGCTACTCCGTACAAGTCGATTCCTGTTTGAGCATTGGAGATCGTATTATTCGATATGATAGTTCCGACCACCCCGACCTGCAGCACAATTCGATCACCCACTGCAATATCCTTCGCGTTCCCTCCAACCAGTTGGAGATAAGATTTTCCGTCAGGTCCCATAGAATCGATTTTGAGCGCTTGACCCTTTGTCTTTCCGGATAAGAACACGACGTACAAATTCTTATACCCGTTAGAAGGATTATCCAATCTAAAGCTGGGGACGATACGAATTTGCGAGTTGCCGACCGTAACGGAAGATACTGTTCCCTTGACTACGCTCCCGCTGGAACCAGAGTTATTCCCGTGGATATCCAGACTGATTGCTTCTTCGGATATATTGCTGATACGATTGTTGCTAATCACGTTGTTATCCAAGCCGATTCCTTGAGTAGACTTGCGATTAAGCAAGAAGCATATCCCCGTAACTCCCGAACTTATACGATTACCCGTAATTAGGTTGTTGGAACCACTAGCAATTTCGATATTTCTGTTTATTGAATTCTGTATCGTGTTATCGGCGATAATCGAGTTTGAATACGATCCATATACCGCATAACAGCAGTTATCGAACGAATTGCTGCTGATTTCGATGTTAGAAGGCATCATTTCAGCTCCGGCGTCGCTAATAATCGCTTGAGCCGGACTGTTCTTGAACATATTACCGCGAATAAACATCTTCCCTGAGTTTTTGTGAGTTGAAGGAAGATAGAGATAGTATTTATCCAATATCAGGTTGGAAATTTCCAAACCGGATTGAATCGTTAAATACCTTGATGCTGCATTTGTCGTTAACGTAGCATTGTTGCCTGTCCAAACTAGAGCAGGATGATTAATCGTCAAATAGCTTTCTATCCTGTAGCGACCCTCCGGAAAATAAATGATTTTACCGCCGGAATTCGATGCCATTGCTGCTTGAATCGTTCTCTGAACCGCTGCCGAATCGTCCGTGGTACCATTGCCGGTAGCCCCATAGGCCTTCACATCGAATATTCCCGTTATGCTCATGTTGTCGCCCCTCCTTATACCGTTCCCTTTTCCTCCTTTGGTTTGTACTATATTATTCTGTCTCGCTAGCAATGATTAGGCTCTTCCAAAAAAGGGCCAATTCATAGGGGATGTCATCTGGGTTCAGATTCCATACGCGGATTTTTCGTTTTAGCGTAATTCAGGTTAAACGATTTTAGGTACTTATAAATAAATACCGAGTTATTATAAAAGTATCTCTTCCAAAGACGTCTCGGTTCCATCAACAGTCGGAACAACCATTCGAATCCCCACTTTTGCACGAATGCCGGGGGTCTGGTTATGTTGCCTGCCACATAGTCAAAGGCCGCTCCTACCCCCAACATAATCCCCTTAACCTGATACCGATTTCTGTACATCCAAACTTCTTGTTTAGGACACCCAAGCGCTACGAAAACGAGATCGGGCCTGGTATCGTTGATTTGCTGAAGATATATGGACTCTTCCTCTTCCGTTAATGTTCTGAAAGGGGGAGAAGCCGCGCCGACAATATGAATTCCCGGATACTCGAATTCAAGTTTTTTAGTTATTGTTTCCAATGTTTGCGGCGTACAGCCGTAGAGATAAACTCGATACCCTTTAATGGCAGAAAGCCTGCAAAGCTCCATCATGAGAGAGGTGCCGTCCACCCGGTCCTGATCGGCGAACCCTAAAGCCTTTAATGCCCAAACTAACGGCATCCCGTCAGGCGTACAGATTCCCGCCCCATGAAGCGCTTGTTTGAAATCCTCGCGTTGGGTCGCAGTGACGAGAGAATGAGTGGTACACACGCACACGTACTTTTTCTCTTCATCCGCTATCCATTTTTCTATCAGACTAACCGTTTCTTGAAACTTGAGTGCAGTGACTCTGGATTCCAGCACATAACCCGATTTTAGCAAGGAACTGGTTTCGGAAATTTCGTCGGGACGTTTCAAGACCTGCTCGTATAACTGCATGAGATTTACCGAATTCATGTCTTTAGTATATTTAGCGAAAAACGTCTGCTTCACATTATTCGTCAATTCTCGATATACTGCTTCGTCTTCGGTTCTCCTAATCACTCTAATTAGATCTTGTGCATCATTCACATTGTAATGAAATCCTGTTACTCCCTCTTTAACGATTTCCTGCAGCGAACCGATTTGATTGCAAATGACTGGTATGCCAACTGAATAGGCTTCAATGATGGCCATTGGAAAACCTTCGTAACAAACGGAAGGGGTAATTAGAAAACGAGCTTCTGCCATATGCCTCATAACACTGGAAGAGTCCCGCTTCCCCAGAAAAACAATATTGGGTTTACCCTTCGCAATTTGCTTCAATTCTTGCTCGTCAGGACCGTCTCCAATAATAACAAGCTTTTTATCCTCATCCAATAACAGCCATGTTTGAACTAATTGCTTAACCCCTTTCTCAGCGGATAGCCGGCCAACGTATAAAAAAAACTCCGCTTTGTTGTCCGGAGTAGAAGTATTCCTATGGAACGATCTGAAATTCGGTTTAACCCAAATACGTTCTTCGGGAAACCCACTCTTTACGAATTTTTGCTTCGCGAATTCGGTCAGCACGATATATCGATCAACCTTTCTATTCCAGGTTCCAATGCGGTGATTAAATGCCAACATGACGGCAACAACTGCGCTTTGCAGTCTTGAGCTTCTATAACATCCCAGGCGAACCGCTTGGATCAGACTCTGGTCTATACATCTTTCGCAAACTTCGTTATTCCTAAAAAGCGCCCCTCCCGGGCACAGTAATCGATAATTATGCAAAGTTTGAATGACGGGAATGCCCTCTTTCTTAGCCGCATAGTAAGCAGACGGAGAAATTAAAGGAAACGTATTATGAAAGTGGACGATATCCGGTTTGTTGCTCCTTATAAAAGCCCTCATGTCTCTATACGAGCTCCAAGACCAAATTGTGCCAAACAGCGCCCCTAACTTAGCCATTCCGGACATGGTGTTTATACTATCGTTGTGCCGCTGATATACAACGACTTCGTGCCCCATTTCATTAAGAAGGTCTCTTTCCTGTTCGACGACTTTATCCTCTCCGCCGGACTGTTGATAGTAATTGTGAACCAAAGCGATTCTAAGCGCCCTCATTCTCCACTTCTCCCGTCATATCGCGGATATGCAAGCTGCGACTTCATGATCGATAGTGACCTGGGATGCATCTCTCGCAATTTTGATTTGCAACTCTCTTAGCTTAGCCGAGTCAAGAATCAAACCTTCTAATACATCAGCTAATCGAGCTATCAGCGTATCCTCGGCAATTTGATCTTCGACTACAATGCCTCCCGCTTTTTCAACCATTTCCGACGCTCCAACCGCTCTTGTTACAATTGGAACCAAACCGCTCAACATTGCCTCATGAACAACGACACCCCAAGGTTCCTTGTAGCTGGTAAGCATAAAGATGTCAGACTGTCGATATAGGTCCCTCAGGTTTTTTCCGATAACCCTTCCCAAAAACATAATCTTTTTTTCAATACCGACTTCCTTGGCGAGCTGTTGAAGCTTGTCAGCTTCCTCCCCATCCCCTGCAATCGATAGTTTCCAGTTTAAGTGACTAGCTCTGACATTGAGTAACGCAACTGCTTTAATAATCCTATCTACGCGCTTCAACTCGACCAATCGACAAACCGTTAAGATGTGGATTTCCTTTCCGGGGGTTCTTGTGGTCTCTTCTCCATAATAGCTTGCTTCTGGCGTCAAATATGAAACTATCGTCTTCCCTTTGATATTCTTAGAAATGGCTTGGATATGATCGCTGGATTGTTCGCTGCAGCAGATACATAACTGTGAGTTTTGAAGAACGATTTTGCGAAACAACAGGCGTAGCCATTTGAATGACATCTTGCTAAAGAAATCCCGGTTTTCGTCGGTCATGGATACAAGCTTAATCTTTTTTGAGACCGTTGCCATGTAGAACAACGTTTGAAAGATCCATAACGGTGAGAAATCGGTTAGTACGACAATATCGGGAGATTGTGCTCTGAGTCGCCGAATGAGATTAAAACTGATGGGAGTTTTCCCTGTCTCATTACTTAACGTTCTTCCCCCCAAAATCTCATAACTCACTTTTTCGTTTAGCTGGGTTGCCCAACTTTCTCCATAGGACAACGAATCAAACCATATTCGGCCATCGAATCTCTCATTGTTGCAAAAGGATTCGTAAAGCCTATAACGATAAGGAACAGGAATGTTCGTTATCCATATGGCGGTAGGTTTTTCCATCTTATTATCCGCCCCTTCACTAGAAAGCATCTTTAGATCCGAAGAAGAGGCGGACAGTCTTTAATAGGATAATGACATCCGACATGAAGCTTCTTTCGGAGATATATTTGAGATCCATTTCTACCATATCCTTAAACCCTACGTTATTTCTGCCGCTAACTTGCCATAACCCCGTACATCCCGGAGTAACCACTAAGCGTTGAAGATCGTAAGCTGTATATTGTTGCACTTCCCGAGGCAGCGGCGGGCGCGGTCCCACCATGCTCATATCGCCTTTCAAAACATTCCATAACTGGGGCAATTCATCTATGCTTAGCTTACGTATCCATCTGCCTACTTTAGTGATTCGGGGATCGTTCTTTATTTTAAACATCGCTCCTTGCACTTCATTCTTATGAATCAGCGGTTGAAGCATTTCTTCCGCCCTTATCAACATAGACCGAAATTTATACATTCTAAATAGTTTACCGTCCTTGCCAACTCTGACCTGGGAAAAGAAAACCGGAGCTCTCGGATCTTCAAGTTTTATTAGAATCGCTATCAAAATGAAGAGCGGAGTAAGCGCAATCAGACCAGCAGTAGCACAGAATAAATCCAAGCCTCTCTTGCTGGCAGGAGATGTAAAGTGATCACGATTCCGCTGAACAGCTTGTCCGATTACGTATTTTTGGGAATCTATTACAACCTCGCGTTCACGAATGCTCATCCTATCTTGCTCCTATCTTACAAGAGTACTATTGCGCTGCATGATTCCTTCAAGTGCTTGCATTAAAGGCGTCTTCAGTTCTTCGTTCATCAGGGCAAAATCAAGCGTGGTAAGAATAAAGCCCAACTTCTCTCCCACGTCATAACGCGTTCCTTCAAAATGATATCCGAATACTTGTTCCACTTGGGCTAGCTTTTGAATAGCATCCGTTAATTGAATCTCTCCTCCAGCCCCCTGTTCTGCACATTCCAGGAAATCAAAGATGGCAGGAGTTAGAATGTAGCGCCCCATGATCGCTAAATTGGAAGGCGATTCTTCTTGTTCCGGCTTTTCAACGAATCCTAAAGTCTCATATAACCTTCCATTATTCATACCTGGAACGATTATGCCGTAGCGACTAACCTCTTCGCGCGCAACAGGTTGAATGCCAATAACAGATTTTTGGTGCAATTCGAATTGACGTATTAATTGCAATAGACATGGCAACTGAGACTTGACAATATCGTCTCCTAACAAGACAGCAAAAGGCTCGTTGCCAATAAATTTGCGGGCACACCATACCGCATGTCCTAATCCCTTCGGTTCTTTTTGACGAATATAATGGATGTCGACTATGTTGGTTGAACGTTGAACTTCTTCAAGCAGCTTAAGTTTCTGCTTCTCAAGCAGTACCTTCTCCAATTCGAAAGCATTATCGAAATGATCCTCGATCGCGCGTTTGTTTTTCCCTGTGACAATGATAATATCTTCGATTCCGGACTCTACCGCCTCTTCCACGATGTATTGGATAGTTGGTTTATCTACAATTGGAAGCATTTCTTTAGGCATTGCCTTCGTTGCCGGCAGAAAACGTGTTCCCAGTCCGGCAGCCGGTATAATCGCCTTCTTTACTTTTTTCTTCATTTATTTCCCTCCTAATAGCTTTATGCGTTAAATAATCAAGCTATATTTTCGTGAAGCTACAGAGCCCTTTCCCTTCGAAATCGTCCAAAAAAACATAGCTTGGTTATTTAAAAATGGGGCATTCAACCCCCCCTCACTTCATACCCTTGACGATTAACGTCTAAGGTGGCCCTGCCACCCACAGTATGAACGAGTGCCTACATTGATAAAGGTAGTGTAGACATTACCTTAGAACATCTATTGAATCATTTAGTAATAATAGGAGACCTTATGGTTCTTTTTGTTATTAATTACGGCGCCAATAATGTTAGCTTCGGCATTGCGGAGACTCGCAATTCCCTTTTGCGCAGCTTCCCTTTTAACCTTCCCGTAATGAATGACGTAAAGCACGCCATCGCACTTGGCAGATACGATCAGTGAATCCGAGACGGGCATTAGCGGCGAAGAATCTATTAGAATGATGTCAAACAAGGATTTTAGATCATCTAGCAGACTTGACAATGCTCCTGAATTTAGCAGTTCATATGGATTTGAAACAACCGGACCCGAGGAAATCAGTGATAAGTTTGGAATGAACGTGTCGATGATCGATTCTTCGAGCTTGCACTGCTTTGTAAGCAAGTAAGATAACCCAAACCGTGATGACGTGGAAAACATTTTGTGAAGACTGGGGCGTCGCAGATCCGCATCGATAAGAAGAACTTTTTTGTTAGATTCCGCATAAGCAATAGCCAGGTTGCTAATCGTTGTTGATTTGCCTTCTCCAGGAATGGTTGAGGTAACAAGGAGTGTCTTGATTTCCTTATTGAGAGAAGCAAATTGGATGTTAGTTTGCAGAGTTCGATAGGCTTCGCCTGCTATGGACTTGGAAGTCGATTGCACGATCAGCCTTGACTTATTGATGAGCGCTGACATGAATGCTCTCTCCTATGACAGATTTATTTTTGGCGCCTGCGTTTTTTGCAACCTTCGTCGTCTTTATTCTTCCTAGTATGGTAAGAGTAGGTATGCCCAAGTACATTTCGACATCCCTTTCAGACTTCAACGTATTGTCGAGGTATTCCAGTAAAAATACAAAACCAACCGAGAAGAATAAGGAAAGAACGAAAGCAATCATCGTCGTAATGAAGATACTGTAAGAAACAGGAGTTCGATGATCCGACGCCTTAGCTTGGCTAAGAATCGTGATATTATCTACATTCATAATCTTGGGAATTTCTTCTTTGAAGACTTCCGCTACAGCATTGACGGCTATGACGGCTTGATCAAGATTGGTGCTTCTGATGGAAATATTCATCACTTGAGATCCGCTAGAAGAAGCTACTTTGATATTCGAGATCAATTGGTTAAGGTCCATTTGAATTTCGGGATACTGGGTAATCACTTTTTCCAATATTGCGGGAGAGGTAATAATTTCTTTGTAGGTCTCAACTAGCATGATGTTTGTACTGATTTCATTGCTATCCAACCTTCCGACGTTCATCTCAGTCTTTGAACTGATGACGATTAACTTCGAATTCGTCTCATAGACAGGATCGGAGAAATACCTCCCATAACCGGCAGTTAATCCGCATACTATTACAACAATCGTTGCAATAATCCACCATCTCTTGATCATGACTCTAAAGTAATCCTTCACTCCTAGTTCCATTCTGTAACCTCCAACGCATTAGAATCAGAAAAAAGTTACAATTCGTATCCTTATATCCTCAATTTATGATACATTGAGTATCATGTCAAGCATATTTTTGTTTCTCTCGACTGTGGAAATCTCTCAAATGTCTCCTCATATGGAGAGGAGAACCGTTGGAATAGCCTAAAGCTAAAGGGAGCTATTGGGTACTTGCGGGGGGAAGGTTTCGAACAAAGGGCTAGAGAAGAGGTAATACAACAAAGAAACGCTGGAAAGAGGAATATAGCTCAGCTCCTCTTTCCAGCGCTTTTAATCCACTAAATCAAGTTATGGAGTGATTTTTTTCCAATCACTCGCTCCAGATCCAACATTCACAGATAAATACCCGTTCTTGTTGCTTGTATCTACGTAGATTTGACCAACAAATTGTGCGTTTGCTGTCGGAGCCCCTGTCCCCAAGCGTACCGTGGAAATTCGTTCGAACAAATTTGATCCTTTTCCGACCACAGGAACGTTTTGAATATTGAATATCCCTCCGTTCTCCACATATGCCGCGTCCGTCCTATTGTCTACGTATAAGGTCCCGCCAAGAAACACGGCATCGCCCGGATCTGCCCCTTCACCGCTTCGACAACTAATTAAGTACTTTTCGCTAGACTTCCCATAACGAGTTCCAATATCCACTCGCTCTGAAGCGCCTTTTAAGTAATGGTATTTATTCTCATCGCTTTCATCAACCTGCAAGATGAACCTTTGTCCGTCCCATCCTCCATTTCTTACGAGCTTTAACTGATTCAAAACTCTGGTGCTTTGCGGAAGGAAATACCCCGTACGACCGTCTTGTTCCGAATATCCGTAATTTGCCAAAAACCCATTGCCCGCCCCGGCAGGAATAGTCATAATTTCGTTGGATGAGACCCCGCTTGCAGGCATTACCATATTAAAGTTGGAGGAACAGTTAATTGATTCTGCAGTTTCTACCTTTACTACCGAAGAATCGGATCCAAGAAATCGAAACAATGCGGATTCTCTCGCGGGATCCCCCATATGAGCGCTCGAGGCTGTTCCAATGTGTATGGACATACATTTATCTATATCCATTCCGATCAACGTATGTTCGAAATGAATCTCAGTAATAGATAATCGGACAAGACGGTTTGCATGAATGGATTTCCCGTATTTCGTTCGGTCCGTGGGGTCTGCGGCTTTCATACCATTAGTTGTGCGCTCGATGTAGATATCGTGCATTCCCATAATCCCATCGCGCCACGAACCTGATGTACCGGGATTGAATTCTACTGCATAGCCCGTAGTATCTGTTCCCGACACCCATATATGGGATAACTCAACATCACAACCTCCACCACCAAAGGATAGCGCAGGTCCGTAATTATCGAAAAATGCACAGCTTCGAATCCATGAACCTACCCAAGCTCCCCAAAACATAACCATTGGATTTTCTGTCGTTTGATTAAACTTGTTTCCGAAAAAAACAAGGTTCTCGAGAGCCATATAATGCGTAGCAGAACCACCAACGGCAGCAGGCGTCTTAATCATGGAACAATTTGAGTTATCGGCAAGGACAATTTTCGAAGAACTTCCTGCAATATCATCAAACGTTCCTACTCCTCTGAGGGTGATCCCTCTTTTAATCACTAAGGGAGCAGAGATTTTGTATACCCCCAACGGGAAAAAAATGACGCCTCCGTTTGTACTATCAATAGCATTCTGTATTGCTAATGTGTCATCTGATGTGCCGTCGCCTTTTGCCCCATAATATTTGACATTCACCTCTGAAACATTAATTGCCATTAGTTGTTGCCTCCTTAAGTTATTTGTATCCAATCATAGGTTTCATTGCTTAACTTCATGCAGATATAGAGTTTATCCGGGGTTTCGAAGGCGACGCCAATGATAAGAAAAAATTTCCCCCGGTACGTTGCCGCGGCGGTTGGCAGCGATTCTCCAATGGTAAGCGGAGGAATAACATAAATATGTTTGTTTGATGAAGCATCCCATTGAAGCATTCTTCCATTTGATTTGTTCACCGGATTAACATCGTCCAAGTCTGTTAATAACATATTCGCTACCTTCTTTCTTGTATTTGATGAATACGAGAAACAACTAAACTTCCTTTATCCCACCTTTTTTTACAAATTAAATAAAAATAATCCTTCAAATGGTATACGTATTTTAACCATTTTAGTTGCGGGAATTCCAATTTTTCAAGTAAGTGTAATTAAGAAAACAAACGAAATAGCTCAGGAAAGCTATCTCTGAGCTTTGTTGATTTATGAGCCTTACATGGTTATTTGATACTAAGTTTACCACCAAAAATCGATTATTCGTTTCTTTGCCCGCGGCATGGACACAGTCAACATACTTCCAATGCTTTCATCTTTCATTAAGTTTTCTGCATTTTCATAAAGTTTATTAAGATTACTTTTTTCAATCATTGTCTCCAGTATTCCGTAAGCTTCTCGGAGTTTAAATGCACGCTTGTTTATATCATGTGCATCAGATGCCAGAAGATGAGCCCATCCACTGGTCGCCATTTGAAAAGCAACTTGTTGAATTTCTTTGCCGTAATCGCCAAGCAATGATGGAGCCGTCAACTGAAAATAGGCTCCTTCATTGCGCCATTCTCTTAATCTGCTCGGATGCCGCAAGAAAGGAAGGTGCTTTTCCGGATGAGCAATGATCGGAGCGTATCCTGCATGCCGAACGGAGCGAAGGGCATAGCGCCAATTGGCAGGCGTTTGTTTAGAAGGAAGCTCCAACAGAACGTACTTGCTGACGCCCAATGGACGAATGGTCCCCGTTTCCAAGCTATTGCGCCCTGCCAGATGATACTCCTGCCCCGGCCAGACGGTAAGCGCGATACCGTTAGCGGTTAGCCTGTCGTTTAACTGAACGACAAGCATATCAATTTTACCGGGCCAATTGATATAGTTGGCCTTGCCATGATGAGGAGTCGCTATCACGTCGGTAATGCCTTGTCGAACTGCCTCCTTGGCCATCTCCACCGATTGGTCCCAATTTTCGGGCCCATCATCGCACATCGGCAGAATGTGACAGTGTGTGTCGATCATTGGTCACCCTCCACTAACAATCTATGTATCATTCATTTATAATTTAGATACATTTCGTATCATTGTCAAGCTACCTTGCTTCGCCCATGCCAAAAAGCCATCCTCAAAGGATGGCTCTGAATAGCTTTCTGTTCGATCGGAGCGGCTTACGCCGCCACGTCACGCTTCTTGAACACCGTCCAGGAGACGGCGTTGAAGAGGACGAAATAAACCGCCAGAACCGCGAGCGAGAAGCCCAGCGTAGTCGGGTGATTCGGAATAGGTCCCGATCCTCCGTCGATATAGTTCGTCAAGTCGAGATGCATGAACAGAACGTACTTCACCCAGCCTTTGTTCGCGAGCGCGAACAAGCCCGTGATGAGATTGCCGGCGAACAGGAAGGAGATCGACAAGCCGATCGCCAGACCTCCGCTGCGGAAAGCCGAGGACATCGTGAAGCCGAACGTCACGATCATAATGAGCGTAATGAATTGGAACAGGTAGAACCTGATGATATACTCCCAATTGGACAGCCCGGATGTGGACAGCGTCGTATCGCCCAATCCGAAGATCAGCCAGTTGGACAGGAACGTCACGACGAACGCCGCCGCCGTGAAGAACAAGGCGAACAGCAGCGTGGCCAAATATTTGGACAGCAGAATCGTCGATCGGCTCCAGGGGCGGATCAGCAGAAGCTTGATCGTTCCCCACGTAAACTCGCCCGCTACGCTGTCGGCAGCCACCACGACGGCGAATATGGTAATGAGCGAGTAGAGAATGTACGACTCCGTCATCATGATGCTCCAGCCGGAAATGCCGTCCCCCCCGGCCAGATAGATCGCCAAGGACACGAGCGGCGGAATGAGCAAGATAAAGCCGAACATGATCCACGTGCGGATTCGACGGTAAATTTTCATATTCTCGTTCAGAATCAGGTTAATAAAGTTAGCCAATGGTTTCACTTCCCGTCACTTCGAGGAATTGGTCTTCCAACGACTTCGTCTTCACGCGGATTCCGTAGACGTTGATTCCCGCCTCCACCAATCTGCGATTCACGACCGCGATGCCCTTGCGGTCGGACGACAATGTCAAGATGCCGCCCTCGATCCGTCCGTCTCCTTGACCTTCCAGAATGCCAAGCGCGGCGTCGGGATGGTCGACGTCGAATTGCACTTCCTCCAGCGCGACACTTTCTCCTTCGGCTGCTTGTCCTCTGATCGAACGAATATCGATGATCTGGCCTTTCTGGAGAATCGCGACCCGGTCGCACATCAGCTCCATCTCGGACAGAAGATGCGAGGAGACGAGCACGGCCGTCCCTTCGTCTTGAGCCAGCTTGCGCAAATAGTCCCTTAGCTCGCGAATGCCCGCCGGATCGAGCCCGTTCGTCGGCTCGTCCAATACGAGAAGCTTGGGCCTGTGCATGATCGCCTGCGCGACGCCGAGCCGCTGGCGCATGCCGAGAGAATACTTCTTCACCTTGTCATGAATGCGTCCTTGAAGCCCGACCAATTCGATGACCTCTTGAATTCTCTCCTCGGTGACGGAGGGAATCATTCGGGCATAGTGAAGCAAATTCTGATAACCCGTCAAAAACTTGTACATTTCGGGATTTTCCACGATCGCGCCGACATGGACGATCGCCTTCGGATACTCGGTCTTGATGCTGTGGTCCGCGATGTGAATATCTCCCGCGGTTAATCCCATTAACCCGACGATCATCCGGATCGTCGTCGTTTTGCCCGAACCGTTGGGACCCAGGAAACCGAACACCTCGCCCGGACGAACTTCGAAAGACACTCGGTCGATGATCGTCCGTTTGCCGATGACCTTGGTCACGTTCTGCAGCCGGACGACAGGGGCCTGTGACATGCGCTAACCTCCGACATGGTAAATTTGTTCCAAATTTATTATACCAACATTCCCCTTCAAATCCGAAGCTTTAGGTAAATTTAATTCATGCCGCGCCCTACTGATTATGTCGTTGTTACACCGTACGAGCCATCACCTTGCAATGAATGCAGCAGCCCAGCGGATATTGCGCGCGGTAATAACCGGTACGGAACAACAGGCCGGCTTGCTCCATCGTCTTCAACTGCTCGCATTTCACGCAATAGAATAATACGGCTTGATCTTTCATTGGCAGTCCTCCCTCGTCGTTATCGGATCGCTTCCAAACACTTCAGCATCTCGGATTGAATTCTTCGACGTTCCTCCGGCGTGATCGTGTAGTAATAAATCCCGTTGATCATCTTTCCCGTTCCTTGCAAGTACATCGTGTCGACGCTCGCTATCGCGGACCGGTATTTGACGATCAGATCGACCATCTCTCCGGAGGTGAGATTCGTTCGCACATATTCGGACAAGTGCGACAGCAGCTTCGGAAGCCTCGTTACCGTTCCCGCATCGGCTACCCGATCGATCGCGCCGGACAAGATTTGTCTTTGCCGCTGCGTTCGGCCGAAATCTCCCTGGGGATCTTCCTTGCGCATTCGACTGTAGGCCAACGCTTCTTCCCCACTTAGATGCTGACTGCCTGCCGGAAAAGAATAGCCTTCGTAATCGAAAGCCCGCTCGTTGTTGACGTCGACTCCTCCAAGCGTATCGACGATGCTGATCAGACCTTCCATATTCGTCTTCATATAGAAAGCGATTGGTACTCCGAAAGCTCTTTCCACCGCTTCCACGGACAAGGCCGTGCCGCCGAAGGCGTAAGCGTGGTTGATTTTGTCGTACTTGCCCGAGTTAGGCATCAGCACCCTCGTGTCCCTCGGGATCGACAGGGCGACCGCTTTGCCGCTGCGCGGCTGTACGGTAAGCAGAATCATCGTATCGCTTCGGCCCCGGTCCCATGGACGCTCGTCCACCCCCAGCAGCAGCATGGTGAACGGCTCCTTATCCGCCGTTTTCGGATTTCTCAATCTGGCTATGTCCTCTTCGGCGATCTTCGCCGGCTCCGAGGAATCGCGGTCCACAACCTTCACCGGAATAACCGGAAGCGCTTCCGGCTTCTCCGTCTCGAATCCTTCTTGCTCCGCCGGATCTGACTCGGCGTCCGCCAGACTTTCCGTCTCCTCTTCGCTCTCGAACACCGGATCTACCCACTCCGTGGACGGGAGCGGTTCGTACATGGCGCTCATCGTCCGTTGCGCGGATACCCAGACGTATCCACCGGCCCCGATTCCGATGAGCAATAGAACCGTAACTGCATATAAAACCATTTTAACGATCGTTGCCCGCTTCACCTTCACGATCCCCTCTCCATCTCTAAGAAGTCACGTCGAGACGCTTGAACTCTCCGTCGTCCCGGCGGTCGGTTACCTTTTTGTACAGCGTATGAATGTGCGGACTGGCCGACAGCATTAACCGAACGTATTCGTCGAACCGATATTGGAACGCTTGCCGTTCCAAGCCCGTCATTATCCACTGCCCGCCGTAGAAGAACAACCCGTCCTCTTCTCCGCAATGCAGCAGAACGATTCTTGGTTTCGCGGCGTAATGGCCGAGCTGCACTTCGACCATCCATTCCACGTCATCCCGAACGGGCAATCTCAGGTTGGTGGCGAAGCTGCAGCCCCCTAACCCGATATCGCGAAGCAATACGCGCTGCGCGCGGCTTCTCAGCTCCCTGTCCCGCACCTGCCATAACGTTAATTCCACGTATACGGGCGTTTGCGGCCTGAATCGGATATGCGCGCGTCTATTCACGGCAATCTGTTCGTTCATCGCTTTACCGATCTCCCGATTGATACGAATTGTAACCTAATGATGGCTATACTTTACGATACGATTCGTATCGTGTCAACAATAAATTAATATAAAACCGCTAGTTTACTGCGTTTATTTGCAATTTGGCTTGGTAAATAATAAAATAGGATAGTGCTTAATGCGACATTTTGTCTCATTTGATGCAAATAGACAGGTTCCATATTATGATGAAATCAAAGAACATCCTGGGAGGGATCTGATGAATATTGGCAGTCGTCTCGCCTTTCTAAGAGATCAACGCGGTTTAACTCAAGAAGAACTTGCTGCTTCCCTGGGCATCTCGCGCGCGGCGCTGTCCCACTACGAGAAAAGCCGCAGAGAACCCGATACCGAGACGCTAGGCAAAATCGCGGATCTGTTCCAGGTCTCCATCGACTATCTGGTGGGAAGGACGTCTCACCCCCAGACGACACTGGATCCCGAAGTACGTCAATTCGCCGACGAGCTTGAACTGTCGGACGAGCAGCTGTTGGATCATTTCGCTCTAACGATCGACGGACGTAAGCTGACCGCTGATGAAGCGCGACGCTTCATCGCTTTCGTGCGGGCAGAACGCAATATGAATGGATAATGATATTTAAATACAAAAAAACGCTTTCTTCGTCCTACGGACGCGGAAGGCGTTTTTGCTTGTGTGCAGCTTCTATGTAGGTAAGTTAGAACTACGACTGGCGATTCGCGGTCACGAATTCTTCCGGCCACTTCTCCTTATGTATGCCCAATTGCTCCAGAATCTTGCGGATGTCAACTTCCAATGGCTGCTTGCTAACGCTTCGTTCCATCGGTAATCCTTTCTCCATCTCCGCTCCCATACCCTCTCTTCGATCCCGGATTGCAAAACTAATCCTAGTATAGGATATAGGACTTGCGGAGGGTGTCGACCAATGTAAGCACTCCCAACTTTTTTAAATAGAGGTTTTGTCGAATAGGGAATTCCGCCCGCGAAAATCGGAATATAGGACAAACGAACGCCATGAAAAAAGCCGGCGGGAGCTGTATGCTCCCGCCGGCGAATGCCGTGGCGATGACGATGGAATCAATCAGTTAGTTGCCCCCGACGCGGGACAGGTCGCGCATATTGGCTTCGAAAGCCGCCAGCATCGCCTGCTCTCCGCTAAGTCCCTGGGCTTTTACTTTGGCGATCTGTTCCATCATCCGTTTGTAGTCCTTCGGAATGACCTTGACGAACTTGCCGACGAATCCGTCCCAGTCTTCGAGCACGCGGCGGCCAAGATCGCTGTTCGTATATTGGACGTGCTTGGCGATCATCGAGCGGACTTCCGCGACCTCGTCTTTGTCCTCGAGATTTTCCAGGCCGATCATCTCGAAGTTGCAGCGCTTCGTGAATTCGCCGTCCCAATCGATGACGTAGGCGATACCGCCGGACATTCCCGCAGCGAAGTTGCGGCCCGTCTTCCCGAGCACGACAACCCGTCCTCCGGTCATATATTCGCAGCCATGATCGCCCACGCCTTCCACGACGACGTTGACGCCGCTGTTGCGCACGGCGAACCGCTCGCCCGCGGCTCCGCGGATGTAAGCTTCACCGCTCGTCGCTCCGTAGAACGCGGTATTGCCGATAATGACGTTGTCCTCCGCCTTGAACGCAGCCTTGGAGGACGGATAGATGGCGATTTTCCCGCCGGACTGCCCCTTGCCGACGTAATCGTTGGAATCGCCCTCGAGCGTCAGCATCATCCCTTGCGGGATAAACGCCCCGAAGCTCTGACCCGCCGTTCCGACGAAATGGAACTTGATCGTATCCTCCGGCAGTCCGTTCTTCCCGTACCGTTTCGTCACTTCCGATCCGACGATCGTGCCGACGACGCGGTTCGTATTCTTGATCGGGAACGTCCCGGATACCCGCTCTCCGCTCTCGAGCGCCGGCGCGGCGGCGGCCAGAAGCGATTGAAGATCGAGCGATTCTTCCAGCAGATGGTTCTGCGCTTTGGCATTGAAGCGGAACGAGCCTTCCGGCAGTTCCGGCATGTACAGGAGCGGCGTCAGATCGATGCCCTGCGTCTTGAAATGCTTGATCGCCAGCTTCGTATCCAGACGGTCGACCCGTCCAACCATCTCTTCGACGGTACGGAAGCCGAGTTCGGCCATAATTTCGCGGAATTCCTGAGCCAGGAATTTCATGAAGTTGACCACGTAATCCGCATCGCCCATAAACTTCTTGCGCAGTTCCGGATTTTGCGTCGCGACGCCGACCGGGCAAGTATCGAGCTGGCAGACGCGCATCATGACGCAGCCGAGCACGACGAGCGGAGCGGTCGAGAAACCGTACTCCTCCGCGCCGAGCAGCGCGGCGATCGCGATATCGCGTCCCGTCATCATTTTGCCGTCGGTCTCGACGACGACGCGGTCGCGCAGATTGTTCAGAATCAGCGTCTGGTGCGTCTCCGCCAGGCCAAGCTCCCACGGCAGACCCGCATGACGGATCGATCCGATCGGCGAAGCTCCCGTTCCTCCGTCGTAGCCGGAGACGAGGATGACATCTGCGCGGCCTTTGGCCACGCCGGCGGCAATCGTGCCCACGCCGACCTCGGAGACGAGCTTCACGTTAATCCGCGCCCGAGGGTTGGCGTTCTTCAGATCGTGAATCAGCTCCGCCAAGTCCTCGATCGAATAGATATCATGATGCGGCGGAGGAGAGATCAGTCCAACGCCGGGAGTCGTGCCCCGAACTTCCGCGACCCAAGGATAGACTTTGCGGCCCATCAGCTGTCCGCCTTCGCCCGGCTTGGCTCCTTGCGCCATCTTGATCTGAATCTCTTCCGCGTTGGACAGATAGTAGCTCGTGACGCCGAAGCGGCCGGAAGCGACCTGCTTGATCGCGCTGCGGCGGGAATCGCCGTTCGCGTCCGGTACGAAACGGGCCGGATCTTCACCGCCCTCCCCGGAATTCGACTTGCCGCCGATCCGGTTCATCGCGATGGCCAGCGCCTCATGCGCTTCCTTGCTGATCGATCCGAACGACATCGCTCCGGTCTTGAACCGCTTGAAGATCGACTCGACGGGCTCGACCTCTTCGATCGGCACCGGAGGCTGATCGAAGCTGAATTGCAGCAGCGAACGCAGCGTGCGAACCTGCTCGTACTCGCCCTGAACGAGCGCGGAATACTTTTTGTACGTATCGTAATTGCCCGTACGGGTTGCCATCTGCAGCGTATGAATCGTCTGCGGATTGAACAGATGATCCTCTCCGCCCTTGCGCCACTGGTAATCTCCGCCCGAATCGAGCTCGCGCTCGGCGCCTTCCTGCGTCGAGAACGCACGATTATGCGCGGCCAGCGCCTCCTTCGTAATGACGTCCAGTCCGATGCCCTGGATGCGGGACGCCGTGCCGGTGAAGTACTGATCGATCACTTCCGTGTTCAGGCCGACCGCTTCGAAGATTTGCGCTCCGCGGTAGGACTGGATCGTGGAGATGCCCATTTTGGACAACACTTTTACGACGCCCTTGGTGGCCGCTTTAATGAAGTTCTTGACCGCTTTCTCGTGCGAGATGTTGCGGATCATGCCTTGGCGGATCAAGTCGTCGAGCGTCTCGAACGCCAGATAAGGATTCACCGCGCTGACGCCGTAGCCGACCAGCAGCGCAAAGTGATGAACTTCGCGCGGCTCTCCGGACTCGAGCAGAATGCTCACCTTCGTCCGCGTGCCTTGGCGGATCAGATGGTGGTGCAGCGCAGATACGGCCAGCAGCGACGGAATCGGCGCGTTGTCGGCGTCGACGCCTTTGTCGGACAGAATCAGAATGTTATGCCCTCTCGAGATGACGCGATCGGCCGCATCGCACAGCAGCTTAAGCGCGTCGCGCAGTCCCTGTTCGCCGTCCCGGGGCGAGAAGAAGATCGGCAGCGTAATCGACTTGAAGCCCGGACGATGCACATGCCGCAGCTTCGCGAACTCTTCGTTCGAGAGAAACGGTGTATACAGCCGGATATGGCGGCAGCTTTCCGGTTCCGGATTGAGCAAGTTGCGCTCCGGTCCTACCGTCGTATAAGTGGAAGTTACGATTTCCTCGCGGATCGCGTCGATCGGCGGGTTCGTCACTTGCGCGAACAGCTGCTTGAAGTAGTTGAACAGCCTTTGCGGCTTCTCGGACAGCACAGCCAACGGAGAGTCGTAGCCCATGGAGGCAAGCGGCTCCACTCCGGTCAGCGCCATCGGCTCCATCACTTTGCGGACGTCCTCGAACGAGTACCCGAACGCCTGCTGACGCAGTTGAACCGTCTCGTGATCCGGCTCGGGCAGCTCCGGCGCATCCGGCAAATCCTCAAGATCGACCAGGTGGTCGTTCAGCCATTCCCGGTAAGGATGCTGCGTGACGATCGAACGCTTCACTTCCTCGTCGGAGATGATGCGCCCTTCCTTCGTATCGACGAGCAAAATCCGTCCCGGACGCAGCCGATCCTTCAGCACGATGTCCTCTTGCGGGAGCTCGATGACGCCGGCTTCCGAAGCCAGCACCATCAGGTCGTCTTTCGTCACGTAATAGCGCGCCGGACGCAGTCCGTTGCGATCCAGAACGGCCCCGATCTGCACGCCGTCCGTGAAGCCTACGGCAGCCGGTCCGTCCCAAGGCTCCATCAAGCAAGCGTGATATTCGTAGAAAGCTCTCTTCTCTTCGTCCATGTGCTCGTCGTTCTGCCACGGCTCCGGCACCATCATCATCGCGGCGTGGGCCATCGAACGTCCGGCCAAGTACATGAATTCGAACGTATTGTCGAACATCGCCGTGTCCGAGCCATCCGGAGCGATGATCGGCTTGATCTTCTCCAGGTCGTCCCCGAACAGTTCGGTCTGGAACAGCGTCTGCCGCGCATGCATCCAGTTGATGTTGCCGCGCAGCGTGTTGATCTCGCCGTTGTGAATCAAATAATTGAACGGATGGGCGCGTTCCCAGCTCGGGAACGTGTTCGTGCTGAAGCGCGAGTGCACGAGCGCCATCGCCGTCTCCAGCCGCGGATCGTGCAGCTCCGGATAGAACAGGCCGACCTGCTCAGTCGTAAGCATACCTTTATATACGATCTTCTTGCTCGAGAAGCTTGGGAAGTAAAACATGTCGGAACCCGGAATGTCCGCGTAGCGAATCGCCAGCTCCGCGCGCTTGCGGATGACGTACAGCTTGCGTTCGAACGCCAAGTCGTCTGCCAACGCGGCCGAGCGTGCGATGAACGCTTGACGAACGAACGGCTTAACTTTCCTGGAGGATTCGCCTAGCGGCTCGTCGTTCGTAGGCACAGTGCGCCAGCCGATCAACTCCTGGCCTTCCTCTTCCACAATCTTCGCGAAGATTTCCTCGTGATTGCGGCGAACGCCTTCTTCTTGCGGAAGGAACGTCATCGCTACCGCATATTGGCCTTCTTCCGGCAAGATGAGACCGAGCTTCGCCGTCTCCGCCTTGAAGAATCCGTGCGGGATCTGCAGCAGAATGCCGGCTCCGTCCCCGGTGCTGGGTTCGCTGCCCTGGCCGCCGCGGTGTTCCATATTGAAGAGCAGCGTCAGTGCCTGCTCCACGATCTCATGCGACTTCTTGCCTTTGATATGGGCGACAAAACCCATTCCGCATGCGTCCTTCTCGAACTGCGGATCGTACATTCCCTGTTTGACGGGAAGACCTTTACGCATCTCTACCATGTATATCAACCTTTCTGTGGACAGTGTAGGAAAATATGCAAAACGGCTTCAAATCCCGTCCCGTTTCACCTAATATAGGTAAAGGAAGGAGCAGCGGGCGTTTGCGGGGTTTGAAAGTCGTGGGTCGTCTCGGCGGAATTTCGATCGGGCGGCGGCATCGTCATGAATTGATAAATTATTTTACCACCCCCGCGAAACGAATGGCAATTTAATATTTTTATGAAGTCGATAAGCGTTGTTATGCCTTCGGGCAGCTTCGCGAACGACTCAGAAGGAGGAAAATTCGACCATGTCGCTCTCATTGCGTCGCGCATTCATGATGACGCTCTCGGCTGTCGTTCTGCTGACAACCGCCCTCTCGTCGGCCTCTGCGGCCGCTCCGGCAAACTATCGAATCGTTGTATTGGGCGATTCCGTCAGCGCCGGATACGAACCGATCGAAGAAATCAAAAACGGGACGACGGCACCCTATGGCTATGCAGATCGCCTGCTCGAGCAGTCCCTGTTCCGGACGAGCTCGGCGCTGACCAACTACGCCATTCTGGGGCTGACGACTCCCGGACTTACGAATCTGCTTCAAGGCGCCGCGGACGGCCAACCGCTTCAGGCGTCCGACCTGCAGGACTTCTCGTCCTTCGACCCCAGAGTCGTCGTCATGGCTGATGGCGTCGCCAAAAGGACGCGGGAGCTGGCGGCCGATCTTGCCCAAGCCGACCTCGTCGTACTGACGATCGGCGGCAACGACTTCAGCTCGCTGATCAAAATGGCGGCTGACAGCTCTACCGAGTCTGCACGTCAAATTATACAGGACAGCTTCGGGAATAGAATGAATGATTATACAAAAGATTTGGATAAAATGGCGACTCGCTTGCACGAATTGGCGCCGAACGCCCGCATCGTCCTCGCCGATCAATATTTGCCGCTGTTCAAGGGACACGAGCTTTATCCGCTGCTCCTGGACAAGGTCAAAGTGCTCTCCCAAGCTTTGGACTTATTCGCCGAAGAGACGAACAAGCGCGGCATTCCGCTGAAGATCGCTCACGTCTCCGGAAAGTTCGTCGGCAATGAAAGCGCCTATACGTATTTCAACTTATGGGACAAATGGGACATCCACCCCAAGCAGCCCGGATACGAAGCGATCGCCCAGGCGTTCGCGGACAAGATCTGGAGCGACGGCTACAGCAAGCCCGCTCCGAGAGCGGAGGGCGTCGAGTTGTCCGTCGTCATCAACGGCAAGGAACCGCCGAGCAAACCCGTCTTGATCAAAGGAACGACGTTCCTGGCTCTAAGGGACGTCGCGAACGCGGTAGGAGCCGAATTGAAATGGAACCAGGCGGCGAAGAGCGCCGCTTTCAAGAAGAACGGCAAGGAAGTCGTCGTCACGATCGGCTCAAATACGGTCTACGTCGACGGAGTCGCCCGCTCGATCCCGACGCCGGCCTACTTCGAGCAAGACGGCAAAAACGTCAAAACCTACGTTCCGCTCGCCGTCGTCAGCGACAGTCTGGACTACCAAGTCGTATTCCGCAAGTCGATCATGACCGTCTTTATTAATTCCTGATTCTTTAACGTTTAGCATGCCCCGATTCAGAACGATCGTCGCAAAAAAAGGCAGTTCAAGGATTTACTCCTTGAACTGCCTTTTCTGCATCCGCCTTATTTTACCGTGACGCGAATCGTGACCGTCTTGCCTCCGAAGGCGCCTTTGATCGAGGCCGTGCCTTTGCCTTTGACCGTGATCTTGCCGTCTACGACGGTTGCCACGGAAGCTTTGGAGGTCGTCCACACCGCCTTCGTCGTCACGTTCTCCGTTTTGCCGTTCTCGTACAGCGCGGTAAGCTGCACGCTAAGCTGGTTGCCCACTGTCGCTTTGAAGGACGTATCCGAAGCGGTCAGCTTCGTCAGCTTGGCCGTCACGTCGTAAGGAACTTCCAGCGTTTTGCCCTGCACGTTCGCTGTCAGCTTGCCGCTGCCTTCTGTCAAGCCTTTCACGGATGCGCCCTTGATCGATACATGCTCCGCGTTCGACGCAACCCAGGAAACTCTGGAGCTCACATTCACCTGCTTGCCGCTTTTCGTCGTGCCGACGACTTTGATCGACTTCGACTTGTTTAAGGTGACGCTGACTTTGGCAGGCGTGATCGCGAACGAAGTAAACTCTTCTTCCACCGTCACTTTGACTTTGACCGTTTTGTTCAAGTACGTTCCGGTCAGCGTCGCGTTGGCGGCGAGCAGCCCCTTCATCGAAGTCGGCTTGACGAGCAGGTTCGCCGTCGACGACTTCCACGTGATCTTCTCGGCGATCTCTTCGCTCGACACTTCGTCGCCGTTCTCGTAAATCAGCCTGATCTTCGGCAGATCGACTTCCTTGCCGATGACGACGCTAATCGTCTCCTGCTCGGCGATCAGCGCCAATATTTTATTGTGCACCGTAACGGTAACCGTAGATTCGATGTATTTCCCTTCGACGCTCTCGATTCTGGCTGTCAGCACGGCCGTTCCCGGACCTTCCGCCTTCCACTTGCCGTCCTCGATCGAGACGACGTCCGTGTTGCTGGAAGTCCATTGCGCCAGCTTCGTGACGTCCTTCGTCTCTTCGGCGACCGTCGTTCCGGTCAGTCCCGGGAGATTGCCGTCGTCTTCGACGTACACGTCCATCTCCGTCTTGTCGGCTTTAACCGATTCGATCGTCGGAAACACCGTCACGGAGACCGACTTGGACAAGCCCAAGTAAGACACGTTGATCGTCGCGGAACCCGTTCCGTTAGGCTGTACGTATACTTTGCCGTTTTCCTTCCGGATGACCGCGACCGCTTGATCGGTGTCGGAAATCTTCCACTCCACGAGGCTCGTGACGTCAACCGGACCATTCTCCAGCTTGCCGCTATTGGCGGCAGCCGTCAGCTCCACTTTCGATCCAAACAGCGTGACGTAAATCGAATTGTTCGGAGAAATTTTCAGCGCTTCGTACTGCGTCTTCACGATAACCGTTATAGTCCCGGAAGCTCCGTTGTGCTTCGCCGTAATGACGGCCGTGCCCTTGCCGACGGCCTTCAGCTTGCCGTCTTCATCAACCGTGACGACGGCGGCATTGCTGCTCGTCCACGTCGCATCGCTGGTCACCGTCTGCTCCGTTCCGGAGTTCAACGTCGCTACGGCGACCAGCGATTGCTCTGGTCCGCCGATATACATTTCGACCGGACCTTGCAGCGCAACTCCTGCTTCGGTCCTGAACTTGATTTCCTTGTAAGGAGATTTAACCTTCAGCTCGATCGAATCCGTCTTGCCCTTGCTCTTGGCCGTAATCTTGACTTCGCCGGCGGAGACGAGCTTGACTTTGCCCTTCTCGACCGTCGCCACGTTGGCGTCGGAAGTCGTCCATTGCGCCGTGGACGTAACGTCTTCGGTCGAGCCGCTGCTCCGCGTACCCGAGACGTTTAATTGAAGCTCCTCGCCGAGCTCGACGTCCTTCTTCTCGGGAGCGTCGGCCCCATCCAGCTTCAGTCTGAGCTCGTCGAAATAATGCTCGGCCGTAACGACAAACGTGGCCGTCTTCTCCTTGTACCTGACCGTAACGGTGGCCGAAGAGACGGGGCCCGTTGCGGTTACGACGCCCTTGGACACCTTGACTGACGAGGAGGTAGACGACCAGGTCGCGTCCTCGGTCACGTTCTTCTCCCCGGATACGGACATGCTCGCGTAAGCGGTCAAGTTAATCGAGTTGTCGTCCACGTAAAGCTGGCCCGGCTCCTGGACGGAAGTCGTGATGTAGACGGAATTAACGACGTCGTCGGCTGCCGCGGCTACGCCGCCGAACGAGCCTCCGACCAGCGCGATCGCAAGAAACATGGCGAGAATACGATTATAAATGACTTTGGGACGTGACGGCATGGTCTGATGTTTCGCTGCTTTGCTCCACATTTTCATTTGTAAGCGGATCCTCCATAAGCATCATTCGTTTTGAACACTCTACCTCTATAACGGCTTTTCGCACCTGTTCCTGAAGATGGAAACGGAAATTCCCCTCTTTTTTCACGCAAAAAAAGCCGTCTTTAGGCCAATTTGCCTATAAAAGACGGCTTGCCGTTAGTTATCGCTGCCGGAATCTCCGGCCGCTTTACATTCCGTAATCCTTGCGCAGCGTGTCCAGGTTGCCCAGACACCGCTCGGCCCATCTCTTCAGCCGGTCGATCCTCTCCTGCTCGCCGTCGAGCGCCGACCGCAGCGACTCGCGATAATCCGGAATCGTTCCCGTATAGGGTTTAACGGTTGCCAGAGGCACCCATACCTTCTCCGTATACGCCAGCGCCCTCCGTTCATGGAAGAGCGGAGCGTCGGGATCGTAGGAGCTGTGCAGATCTCCCTGGGTCGGGTGCTGCAGCACCGCGAGCGCTTTGACAAGCGCCCTCCGATCGTCCCGATCGATGACCTCTCCGATGTAGTCCCCCGTTTTATAGCTGATTTTCACGATTTCGTTGCCTGCTTCCGCCTCTTTCATTGTGGCCATCCTCCCATTCGACAAGTTTCTTCTTATTGTACCACTTGTTCCTCGTCCCGCTTCAGCGTAATATGGTAGTAGGAAAAGTGGAGGATTATTGCTGATGCGTAAAAAGAGAGTTCTGCTGCTTTCCGAAGGTTTCGGTACGGGACATACGCAAGCCGCGTATGCGCTTGCCATGGGGCTGCGCCAACTCTCGCCCAAGATTCAGACGAGGGTCATCGAGCTTGGCACTTTTCTCAACCCCGTCATAGGTCCGCTGATCTTGTCCGCCTACCGCAAAACCGTAAGCAAACAGCCTAAGCTCGTCGGGAAAATGTACCGAAGCGGCTATCATAAATCGTTGAACCGGGTCACGCAATTCGCGCTGCACCGTATTTTCTACAATCAAGTATCGGACGTCGTCCGGCAGCTCAAGCCGGATTCCATCGTCTGCACCCATCCGATTCCCAACGCGGTCGTCAGCCGGCTGAAGAGACTGGGGTTGGACGTCCCTTTGTATACGCTGATTACGGACTACGACGCGCACGCGACTTGGACGAACCCGGAGGTTAACACCTATCTGGTCAGCACGCCGGCCGTCAGGAACAAGCTGATCGCCCGCGGCGTCCCGGCCAAAGCCATCGAAGTGACCGGCATTCCGGTCCACCCGAACTTCTGGCATCCGCACGACAGAGCCGAGATTTTGTCCCAGTTCCGCTTGCGGGACATGCCCACGGTTCTCATTATGGGCGGCGGATGGGGGCTGCTGTACGGCGAAGAGCTCGTCGAGTACATGGCCAACTACGCCGACCGGATCCAGCTTATTCTATGCATGGGCAATAACGAAAAAGCCCGGGAAAAGCTGCTCTCCGATACCCGATTCCAGAATCCGAACGTGCACGTGCTCGGATTTACGAAAGAAATCAGCAAGCTGATGGACGTCTCCGACCTGCTCGTGACGAAGCCGGGGGGCATGACCTGTACCGAAGGGATGGCGAAGGGCATTCCGATGCTGTTCTACGAGCCGATTCCCGGCCAGGAAGAGGAGAACGCCGAGTATTTCGTCAAGCACGGGTTCGGCGAGCTGATGACGACCAACGAGACGATCGACCGCTGGTTCCGCCTCATTCAGGAACCGTATGCGGCGGACCAACACCGCGATACCTTGCTCGCGCTTCGCAATGCCGAATACAATCCCGCCAAATGCTCCGAGGCCGTCCTCGCATTAATGAAGTGACGGCAAGGCTTCGGCAACGGTTGCGGAATAGAGAAAGGCCCGGATCTTCCGACAGGAAGCCCGGGCCTTTTCGATATAAGGCGGATTGCTCTATTGCGCAGGTGCCGCTTCAGGAAGCACGGAAGTGTCGAATACCTCTCCTGTGCTTTCGTCGATCAGATTGAAAATGACTTTAATGTCCGCTTCCTGCACTCCCGAGTACACCTGGTACATCAGGCTCTGCATGGCGAGCCCGAAGATAACCAATCCGTCCATGCTCTCCTCGGACTCGTAAGCGGCCCTGTCGACCGTAATGCTGTATTCCTGGAACGTATTCTCGTCGTAGCTCAGATCCTTGATCGAAGTCGAAGCCGCATCGGCGGACTGCACGCCTTCGATGACGGACAACAGTTCCGAGTGATATTTTTGCAGCAGCTTGTCCAGATTCTCTTGAGAAATAGTCGCCGTCACGCTGCCGTCGCCATTCTCCGTAATGCCGGTAGCGCCCGCTTCCTTCACTTCCGCGGTCATGCCCTCCACGTCACCGGACTCGTTCAAGGAAGCCGGGAAAACGATGCTCACTTCGCCCGCGCCGGCGGCGCCGCCCTCCTCCGCGCTCGGGCTTGCTTCTGCGCTTGGACTCGGTTCCTCGCTCGGGCTCGCGCTTGGGCTTGCTTGCGCGCTGCTGTTCGCCGGACTTGCCGCGTTCTTGTCCTCTTTGTTCCCTGAGCATCCTGCCAGGAGCAGCGCCGCCGTCAGGACCAGAATCGATGCTTTCTTCATTGTTCTCTCTCCCCCTAATCATCAGGCTATCCCATGAGCGCATAGGCCGCAGGAATAGTCCTTTCGTCTGAAATTATAGAGGATCGTCGTGCCCTTAAATAGCGACCATTGTCGCGAATAATGTCATATGACAAATTGAAATAAACTGGAAAGGGAAGGCTATGTCGCTATCGAAGCCGACAAAACCTTCCCTTTTGAAGCAAGCGGAGCTTCATATCCGTTCTTTACAACGCGCTTCCTCCATAGAGGAACCGATACTCCCAATGCTTGCCGGCAATGCTGTCCGTACGGACGCCGCCTGAATCCTTCGAGTACGTGTGCAGCACCTTGCCGTCGCCGAGATAGATCGCCGCATGGCTGATTTTGTCGGAGAACGATTTTTTTCCGGAATAGAGGGAAGCGCTTGTCCCCTTGTAGTCCATGAAGAACATGAGATCGCCGCGCTTAAGCTCGCGCCAGTCCGTCGTCACGGAATTTTTGTCCCTCACGTAGTCTCCCTGTCCCCGGGAATCCGCCGGAAGGACGATGCCGAGCGCGTCCTTGAACATCTGGCGAATGAGGTCGGAGCAATCGAACGTGCTCGTGTCGTTCCGGCTGGAGCCGTATTCGTACGGCGTTCCCAGATAGTTCATGCCGGCGGCGATTACGGCTTCGATCTGGCTGCCCGCTCCGTTGGACGGCGGAGTCGGCTGAGACGGCTGGGACGGCCCCCCTCCCCCGATTTGCCCCGTCACCCGAATGTATTGGGTATCCGTGCTTACGTAGCCGGTCTGGCCCTTCGAATCCTTTACCTCATACCAATAAGAGTTATATTGTCCCGTCACCGTCACCTGCTCGCCCTTGGACAAATAGCGGATGCGCGAAGCGCTCGTCGAAGGGCCGGTGCGGAAGGACACGCTCGCCACGATGCTGGCGTTCGCGCCGACCGTTCCGCCGCCTTCGGAAGGCGCCTGAACGGGCTCGTTTATTTTCAAATACTTGCTGTCCGTGGATATGTACCCGATCGTGCCGAATACGTCCTGAACCGTATACCATGCGCTGTTGTACTGGCTTAGGACGACAACTTCCTCGCCTTTGCCGATCATTCGTACCACCGAAGACGAAGTGCTCGGAGCCGTCCGGAAGTTCACCCCGTACTGGACCGTGCCCGTCGTGACCGTTGCCGCGCTCGCTTCGGAATAAGGATAGCTCCCCCATACCATCATCGCCGCCAAGAGACTCATCAACGTTCGCCTAAACTTCATTATGCAGTCCTCCTCTAGATTCGGCGTTAAGGACAAAAAGCCCTTACTTGCTTCATTATAGAGGTGCGCCCAATGCCTTCCATCGGCCTATACGCCCAACAAATGGGACCTTCAATGGGCAAACGGATTCAGCCTCGCATGGGACCGCGGACCGCAAAAGCGCTTGCACCGCGGGTCGGGAACCTATTGTTTTTCCCGAACTTACCAATTAATTAGGACCAGGCATAAGAAAAGAGCCGCTATCAAGCGGCTCCCTTGGCAAAAATGTATCTTCAGGAGGAATAAAAAGGGACAGATCGATCCGTTAGTCCCAGGAACATTCAGGAAATTATCCCGGTTCCCCCCTCGAACAACCGGGTCAGATCATGCTTTCTTCCGGTTCGACGTGCACATGCACGTTCAAAATATCGCGCTTGCGCCTTAGCCGCTGCTCCACCGTATCGCTGATCCGATGGCTGTCCACGACCGACAGCGTCGGATCGACCGTCACGATGACGTCGACGAGCACAGTGCTGCCATGAATTCGGGCGCGAATGTCCTTGATACCGCGAACGCCTTCGGTCCGTTCCACCACGCCTCGCAGCGTCCTTAGCTGCTTCGCGTCGAAGCCGTCGGTCAAGTCGTGCGTCGCCGACCAGAAAATTTCCCAAGCCGTCTTCAAGATCAACAGCGCCACGACAATCGCGGCGACGGCGTCCAGCCAGACTACCCCGAGTGCCGCTCCGAAGATGCCCGCCGCGGCGCCGACGCTGACGAGGGCGTCGGATAGATTGTCCTTCGCGGCCGCCATCAGCGCTTGGCTGCGAATGCGCTTGGCCAGTCTGGCGTTATAGCCGTACACTGCCAGCATGGCGGCCGCGGCGGCCAGAGCGATCCAGCCCGCGTTCCAATCCGGCACCTCGAACTGGCCGCGCCACAGCTTGAGAATCGCCGCCTGCCCGACCTGCAGGCCGACCGTCGCCATAATGAACGAGGCGATCAGAGCGGCGATCGTCTCCGCTCTGAGATGCCCGTAGGGATGATTCGCGTCTGGAGGTCTTCTGGAGATGCGCAGTCCGATCAATACGGCGATCGAAGCGACGATGTCGGTGACATTGTTGAATCCGTCCGCGGTCAGCGCCTCGGAATGGAACAGCCATCCCGCCGCCAGCTTCAAAGAAGAGAGCACGAGGTAGGCCGCTATGCTGACCCAGGCTCCTTTTTCTCCTTTGCGGATATCGCCGTATACGTCCACCTCGCATCCTCCCCTCCTAGGGCGTGTATGCAAACTAAGCCGCTTCAATCACTTTATTCCGTGTTCATCGTAACAGTGTTCCCGCTGAAGCCTGCCTTAACACGACTTTATCTACGGCGTCGCGAAAAAAATGATATCCCGATCCGCCCTCCGCAATCAGGTTCAACAGCGTATCCGGATCGTGTACGAGCACGCCTCCGATCGTGTGGACGCCTCTTGCAAAAAAAGGGGTCGGAAGCATGCTCGACGTCGGCCCCACGATGACGACGGTCGCCCCTGGCTTGGCGCGCTCCAGCAAGTGCTGCACCGTATCGTTAATCAGCGTCGTGCCGGTAATGATCAGCACATCCGCTTCCGGAATGACTTCAGGCCAATCGTCCGCTTGTCGGTAAAAGGGAAGCTCGTCGGCTTTCAAAGCCGCAGTATCCATCTCCAGCACGACGAACGGCTTGCCCCTCGCTTTCAACCATCGCAAATACGGTTCGAGAGCTCCGACGACGACAACGCGATCGTCGTCGGACACGTCGATGCCGTCGATCGCATCGAAGCCTCGGTAGATGACATAGTCTTGAGGAGGCCTTCTCGCCCAGCAGGCGGCGGACAATGCATTCAACACGGCAATCGCCACCGTTTTACGGATCGGGATTCCGATGTGCAGGTCCTCCAGCAGACGAACTGCTTTCTCCCCCTGCAACCGGCCTGATGCCGGCAGCTTGCGGGCAGCGCTGGGGCAGCATACCGCCTCGGGGATCGTCTTGACCGGGGTGTAGCTGACGCCGGCAACCCCGTTGCTAAGCTTGACTCCCGTAAAAAAGATCCCGATTACGATTCTCTCCACCGTAATTCCCGCCAGCTCGTCTCCGAGAATAGCGGCGACTTCATCGCGTACTTCTTGCAAGAGCTCATCCGGTTTACGCTTCAACATGCCGCAGCCTCCTTCGGGATTCCGTCCCGGATCATTGAATTAGCGCCTTCGAAAACAGCGACAGCGAGCGTTCCAGCTTCTCCTCCGGCAGCAATCCGAAGAAAGAAGGCAGCAGGTTAACATATTCGATCCCGAGTCCGTCCCGAAGCTCGGCAAGCCTTTGACGGCAGGTTTCGGGCCCGCCGATGATCGCCATTCGATGATAGAAGCGCTCCGGCTCCAAATCTTCTTCGTCGTGTATCAACGCGAATCTCTCGCTGCGTATATGTCTCAATTTCTTGGTTAGTGCCGCAATGATCGGCAGCATATCCTCCCTCGCCTGCTCGTCGCTCTCCCCGACGTACAGGAACCTGCCCGTCGGAACTGTCGACCGATCTCCTCCGAATTTCTCGTATACGGACAGGCATCGTTCAAGGCTGCTTGTCGACTGTATTCCGTGCAGAATCAGCCGATGTCCGTTCTCCGCCGTCCAACGAACCGATTCGTCCGAATAGGCCGCGACGTAGATCGGCGGATGCGGCTGCTGTACCGGGCTGGGCGCGCATCTCGTCTGAGCGTCCCCGGGAACGACTTCATCGTCCTGCCAATAACGAAGAACCGCGTTCAATGTACCGCGAAATTGTTCCGTACGCTTGTCGGGATCGACTCCGTACGCCTCGAAGTAACGCCCCGGGTGACCGCGGGAAATGCCGAACTCGATTCTTCCTTCGGACAAGCGGTCGAGAGTCGCGATTTCCTCGGCCAGACGCAACGGATGGTGCAGCGGCAGCAGTAGCGCGGAAAAACCGATCCTCAGCCGGGCCGTCATCGCCGCGACGGCCGCCGCATAGATAAGCGGCGAATAGCCATGCCGATTTCTGTCCGGATCGGATCTTTGAAAATGCTCTTCGTTGATCCACATGGAGGCAAACCCCATCTCCTCCAGCTGCGGAATCATGCGCTTTAACCGTTCCTGGGATAAGGACTCCAACCCTCCACTATGACCAGATAACCCGAAAATCATCGCATTCCCCTCCTAGGGCGTGTATGCATACTCCGAGGATAGCAGATATTGCCGAATGCCCCGAGCGGCTTTGCATGCCCTAGAGCTTCGATATGGCGGATCGATGTCATTCGCAGCATTTTCCGCGAGCCTGTCTCATCTGTGCAGCCGCCCCGCCTTTCACGGCGGCAATCCTTTTCGAACGACCGCAGAATCCTTGCACCTCCGCCGTCTCCAGCACCTTGAAGCCCGCCATTTCCACAAACGTCAAAAAACGGTCGGCATCGCAGAGCGGATGAAATCCGATCGTCAGCGCCTGATCGAGATCCTGCAAGCCGCTGAGCTCTTCGCCGCAATTCGGACTGCAATAATAATGATCCAGAATGAGCAATCCGCCGGGGCGCATCGTTCGCGCAACGGCCTGCAGGAAAGGAACCAGCGCCTTCCGATGGCGGTAGAGTGCGTGAGCCGCGATCGCGATATCGAATTTCTCGTCGTCCAACTCCGATAACGTGTCCGGCAGCTCGCCCGCTCGCACCTCGATTCTGCGCTCCAGATTAAAGCGAGCAACGCTCGCACCCGCCTCCTCCGCCTGGTTCCGATCGCACACGATCGTTCCTGCCAGAATGGGAGAATTGCGACATACGCCGATTGCGTGCAAACCGGCCGGATCGCCGATCTCCAGCAAGGACCGCGCCGTCGGGAAATCCGCCCAACCGGCAATTCGCTCCACGATCCCCATATGTCCGGGCAAATGCTGCTGGTACGCGGCCTTCGTGTGCAGACGCGTCGCCGTCGGGCGTTCTTCGCGGATGCGTTCTCCGAAACGGTGCCATGGCCCGTTCGAGTCGGAGATGGATTCGAACAGCTCGACGATCTGCGACGGACTGTTCCGATCCAACAGCCGGGCAGCCATCTCAGTGGAGATATATAATTCCGCTTGCCGCTCAAGCAGCCCTTCATCGCATAAAGCCTGCAGAAAAAAACGCGTATATTGACCGTCGATACCGAACTCCGATATCGCCTCGTCTTTCGTCATGCCTCCAAGCTCGGCTACGCGCTCGAACAATTGCATGCGAACCGCGGCAAGAATGATCTGATACCTCTTATAGCCGTCCAGCCAATGGCGTACCGCCCCGGTTTCCTCTGACGCCATTCGGTGCGCGATGGCCTGCGTCGATCGATTCATAGGTCTAGCCCTCCTATTCGAACATCTTATGGCCGGCGGCCGGTTTCTCCGCTAGAGCTGGGCATCGAGAATTTCCTTCACCTGATCGTCCTCCAGAGTCGTTCCGAAAAACTGGATGTAAAATTCCTGCACTTCCTTAAGCAATTCCGCCTCGCCGAGCAGTTCAGGGTAAAAATGGTTGTGAGCCCAAAGCACGGTAAGCGGCTGTTCGACTGTCCGATTCGCCCAAGTATGCGCTCCGGTCGGCGCGACGATGATCCGCTTGTTGGCAACGGCTGATATTTGTGCGAACTTCTCGTCTTGCATGACGTTCTCTTTTTGAGCCGCGCTGGCTACGATCAGCACATCCGGATTCCAATCCAGAATCTGTTCCATCGACAGACCCAGCGCTTCCTGCTCGCGGCCGTCATTCGTGACGCTAACGCCGCCGGCGGCTGTAATCCACCACTCGGCAATCAGGTGCGGCTGGCTCATGCTGTCGACGTTGAGGTTCAACACCTTAGGCCGTTTGTCCGCCGATATACCGGAGACCGCAGCCTCCACTCGCTGCAAGACGCCGTCGAAATATTGGCCGTACTGCTCGGCCGCCTCGGGTTTGCCGAAGATTTCCCCCATCAATCTGACGATTTCCTTGACGTCCTCCGGCTTCTTGTTCTCCAGGTAGAAAGCGTTGATCCCTTTCCCTTCCAGAGCGGAAACGGTGGCTTTGTCCATTGTGAACACAACATCCGGCTCCGCCTTCAGAATTTCCTCGGTTTGCGGTTCGTTGCCGCTGGCCGCCTGCATGATCGGCTTATCGGCGATCGTCGGAGCGAAGACCGTCTGATACTTCCATCTCGGCTTGCGGGCAAATTCAGGCAGGCCGTTCTCGATCGTACCGCCTCCGCCGACGGCAAAAATAAAGCTGTTGATGACCGGCACGGAGCCGATGGTAACGGTCTTCTCGATAACGGGAGGCAGCTTGACCTCCCGGCCTGCCATATCCTTCACGATTCGGTCTTGTGCGGCCGGCGTCTGAGAAGAAACCTCAGACGATGACGCAGACGATGCGGACGATATGGCGGCCGGCGAAGGAGATTGGGCCGTCTGACCGTCACCGCTGCCGGAGCAAGCGGTCGCAAGCATAGCCAGCAGCAGCATTCCCATGAACAACAATGAACTCCGTTTTTTGATTTTCATCCTATCGTTACCCCTCTTCTTGTATTCGAACGCTCTTCGCGCTCGTTGTCGTTATCGTAAGATGCGGCTGTCGAAGCCCGTCCCCAGTCCGCTTCCGACTCCAGCAGCGGCACGCAAGCCCAGACGGGCTGCCCGCTCCGCTCGGATAACCCCGTATTGAGCACCTTGATCGGCACGCCGTAAAGCTCGCTCATCGCGGATTCCGTAATCACTTGCTCCGGCTCCCCGAATGCGCGGATCGTGCCGCCCTTCAGCAGCGCGGCCTTGCTGCATACGAAGGCGTGACTCGGAATATGCGAGGTCATGAGAATCGCGTATCCCGCCCGGGCCAGACGCCGGACGATTTGCAGAATCCGTACCTGATTGCCGAAATCCAGACTCGCCGTCGGCTCGTCCATAATCAAGATCCGGGATTGCTGAGCGACTGCGCGGGCAATTAACGCCAGTTGACGCTCGCCCCCGCTAATCTCGACGAAGCTCTTGTCCGCCAGCCGGGTCGCCCCCAACATCTCAAGCGCCTCCCAAGCGATGCTGCGATCCTGGGCTGCCGGAGACGACATCATGGACATATGCGGATTGCGCCCCATCAGCACCATATCCAGCACTTTGTACGGGAACACGGAGGCGGTCGCCTGCGGCACGTACGCAATGTAGCGGGCCCGCTCCCTGGCCGTAATTTCCCCGATGTCTTGTCCAAATAAAGTAACGCTCCCCCGCGGCACCTTGTTAAAACCGAGCAAGCAGCGCAACAGCGTTGTTTTCCCCGTTCCGTTCGGACCTAACAGGCAGACCGATTCGCCTTCGCTCATCGAGAACGTCACCTGTTCCAGCTGTTTCTTGCTTGAATACCCGAATGAAAGACGCTCTACAACCAGACTCATGTCCAACCCCTCTTCACCTTCGCGAGCAGGAGAATGAAGAACGGCGCCCCGATCAGCGAAGTCAAGATGCCAAGCGGAATTTCCGTTGCCCCGACCGTGCGGCCGACCGTATCCACCCCAAGCAGAAAAGCGCCGCCCAGGAAAAGCGAGAGAAGAAACACTTGCGGGAAATTCGGTCCGATCAACATGCGCGCCACATGCGGAATCATCAATCCGACCCATCCGATGATGCCCCCGATGCTCACCGCGGCGGCAGTCATCAACGTTGCCGAAATAATGACGAGGGTTTGAATCCTCCCTACGTTCACGCCCATCGACGAAGCCTCCTCTTCTCCGACCGACAACACCTGAATGCGCCAGCGTAAAAAGTACATCACGATCATGGAGACGACAATAAAGGGCAACGCCATCCGTATATTGTCATTCGATACTTTCGCCAAGCTTCCCATTAGCCAGAAAGTGATGGAGGGCAGCGTATCGACCGGATCCGCCCAATATTTAAGAATGGAAATCAGTGCCTGGAAAATGGCCGAGATGACCATACCGCCCAACACCAGTACGACGATGGACAATTTCCCGAATATCCTCCCGATCATAAAGGACGCGCCCACCGCGACCAGCGCGAAGACGAACGCCAGCGATTGAATCCCCCAGCCGTTCATTCTCAGCAGCATGCCCAGGGCGGCGCCGAATCCGGCTCCGGCCGATACGCCCAGAATGGCCGGCGAGACGAGCGGATTCTTAAACAGGTTCTGATAGGCTGCTCCCGACACGCTTAAAGCGCCGCCGATCAGAATTGCCGCTGCGATGCGGGGCAGCCGAACGCGCATGACGACGGTCTCAGCCGTATCGGTCCACGTCTGCGGAATATCGACTACTTGGGACAGCATAATGCGCACGACGGTTCCCGGGTCGACCGGATAGCGGCCAAGCATAAACGATCCGAAAAAGAACAGCACGATCAGAATTCCCATGGCCACCCATACGATCGAAACTCTAGTACGTCTCAACTATACGATCACTCCCTAGTTGGATCTTCTTGCCGTAAGTCCGACCCTTAATCGCTTCGGGTTCCTCCTCCCCACAGAATCCAATAACTATTTTTATCTATTTATATCTAAATAGAAGTGACCGCCCTCACAACGTCTATTGTCGAATTTGTGACACCACAACCATTTATAATCACTTATGTTCAAACATAATATATCGTTCCACGATACTTTTCAACACTTTATGTCAATTTTTATGACATACATATTCCAAAACAATCCATGCATTCTATTCGCCAAAACAAAAAAACCTCCGCTTCGCGAAGGTTTCGTCATGCAACAATTTAATTAGAGGCTGCCTCAATCATTCCGGTTTGAATTGCAGCAAATCGGCTCTCTTTAACTCCTCAACATGAATTTCCGACAATTCCTCCAGCACTTCCAATCCCGCTTCAGTCAAACAAATAAATGTGCTGCGTTTGTCCTTGTCATTGGGGAATCGACGCACCATGCCGAGCTCCTCGCATCTTTGGATCAGCTCCACACAGGCATGCGCTTTGATTTGAAGCCTCTCGGCCAATTCGGTAGGAGTTGCGTAATCTCGATCGGGAAACCCCATAATCGAAAGCATCAATTGATGATATTGCGGGGTCAACCCCTTGCTTCTCGCCGCCTCTTCGCTAAAGCGAATAAATTTCCGTATACGGTATCTGAACATGGCAAGCTGCTCGTACACTTGCTTGGGAAGCGGTTCCTTCGACAATACTACAGCTCCTTCCATAAACAAAACACCAGCCGCACTACAAGTGTATTTCATTTTTCGCCACTCGACAACAATTCATCAATGCATTCAATAGCGTCACATTGATGTAATGTTTAATTCCAAAAATTGATTTCACGCACAAATTTACGTAAGGAATAATAACATAAATTCTTGACTCGTATCGTTGTGCGATATATATTTGAGCATAAATAGATATATTTAGTTAAATACTGCGGTGATTTCAATGGGGAAACAAACAGTAAAAAGCGTGTGCCCTTATTGCGGCGTCGGCTGCGGCATTGTCATGGAGGTGTCCGACAATCGGGTCGTCAAAGTGAGCGGCGACAAAGAACATCCCACCAATTTCGGCCGGCTCTGCACCAAAGGGAATACATGCGCACAGGCCATTGCCGAATCGGGACGCATGGAGTATGCCTATCGCCGCCCTTCGAGGGGAGAAGAACCCGCCCGGATTAACATTGACGAAGCCATCAGCGAAACCGCCCGACGCTTGCGTTCCATTTTGGACCGGCATGGTCCCGATGCGCTCTCCTTTTATGTTTCAGGTCAAATGTCGCTTGAAGCGCAGTATCTCATTAACAAGCTCTCCAAAGGTTTTGTCCGAACAAACAATATCGAATCCAATTCACGTCTGTGTATGGCAAGCGCGGGCAGCGGCTACAAGCTTTCGCTTGGCGCAGACGGCCCTCCCGGCTCCTATCAGGATATGGATTGTACGGACCTGATCTTCGTCATCGGCGCCAATATGGCCGATTGTCACCCTATCCTGTTCCTGCGGGTTATGGACCGCGTCAAGGCCGGAGCCAAATTGATTGTCGTCGATCCGCGCCGCAACGCAACAGCAGACAAAGCCTCGCTGTTCATGCAGATTAATCCCGGCACCGATCTGGCCTTGCTGAACGGCCTGCTCCATCTCATTGTCAAGAACGGCCATACAGATAATGCCTTCATCGCGGAATTTACGTCGGGCTGGGAGGAAATGCCGGGTTTTCTGGAGGATTATCCGCCGGATAAGGTCTCCGAGATCACGGGCATTCCCGAGGCGGACATCCGTCAGGCGGCGCAATGGATCGGCGAAGCGCCCGAATGGATGAGCTGCTGGACGATGGGCTTGAATCAAAGCACGCACGGCACATGGCATACCAACGCCATCTGCAACTTGCATCTGGCCACAGGAGCCCTATGCCGTCCGGGCAGCGGTCCATTTTCACTGACCGGACAGCCCAATGCAATGGGCGGCCGGGAAATGGGCTATATGGGTCCGGGCCTGCCCGGCCAACGATCGGTGCTTGTCGAATCGGAACGACATTTTATCGAGGATTTGTGGCGCATCCCCCGCGGCACGCTTCGAACCGAAGTCGGCTCCGGCACCGTCTCCATGTTTCAGAGCATGCAGGCCGGCGACATCAAGGCGTGCTGGATCATCTGTACGAATCCCGTCGCCACTGTCGCCAATCGCAGGAATGTCATTGCCGCGCTTGAGGCGGCCGAGCTCGTCATTACACAGGACGCTTTCTACGACACGGAAACAAACCGGTATGCGGATCTATTGCTGCCCGGCGCTCTGTGGGCCGAAGCCGAAGGCGTCATGATTAACTCCGAACGCAATTTGACGTTGATGCGCAAGGCGATCGACCCTCCCGGGGAGGCAATGCCCGATTGGCAGATCATTGCCCGCGTAGCATGCGAAATGGGATTCGCCGAAGCCTTCACGTATGAAAACTCCGTCGACGTCTATCGCGAAATTCAGCAAGCGTGGAACCCGAAAACCGGATACGATATTCGCGGCGCCACTTACGAGAAACTGCGCGAGACGCCTATGCAATGGCCATGCGCGCCGGAGCAGGAGCACAACCGCAACCCGATTCGCTATCTCAATAACGGAGTAAGCCAGAAGCTGAAGGAAAACGAAGACGGACACCGCCCCCGTATCGCTTTCGCCACCGAAAGCGGCAAAGGCATCTTTCTGGCCCGACCTTTCTTGCCGCCTGCGGAGATGCCGGACAAGGAATTCCCTTTCGTATTAAACACCGGGCGATTGCAGCATCAATGGCATACGATGACCAAAACAGGAAAGATAGCCACACTGAACAAATTGAATCCCGGCCCCTTCATTGAAATTCATCCCGAAGACGCCGATGTTATGGGCATCAAGGAGAAGGATTCGGTGGAAATTCGTTCCCGCCGCGGTCTCGCCATTCTTCCCGCAGTCGTCACCGATCGGGTAAGGCCGGGCAATTGCTTCGCTCCCTTCCACTGGAACGATGTTTTCGGCAAACATCTGGCCATCAACGATGTGACAAGCGATGCAGTGGACCCGATTTCGCTTCAGCCTGAATTCAAGTACTGCGCGGTTTCGCTTGTCCGGATTGCCGAAGAAGTCTCCGCCCCCGCAGAAGCGCCTCCGAATTCCACACCGATGTTGGCCGCTGCTGCAGGCATGAATTCTCATCAGAAGGAGGAAGTCTACATGGCTAGAATCGATACACTTGCCGGTCTCATAGGCATTGACGACAGCCCCGCCGTGACGCTGGACAGCTATGAGAAGCTGTATCTCGCCGGATTTATGGCCAGTTTGCGCGCCGACGAAGCCAAAGGTCATTCCGGCATTCCCGTATTGCCCCACACAGCCCCGCTTGAAGGATCCAAAAAGCTGTGGCTGGATGGCTTGCTAGCCGGCATGTTCTCCCGCACTTACTTGCCAGAGATCGCCATGGCGGCTTCATCGAACGGCTCCGCAACCGCTACCTTGGAGCCTCCCTCACCTTCGGGTGAGGTCCAGGAGAGCCGCCCCAAAGCAACTATCCTTTGGGCTTCGCAGACCGGCAATGCGGAAGAAGCGGCGGCGGCGTGCAACGAGAAGCTGAAGGCTGCCGGCATGGAGACGCGCCTCGTCTGTATGGACCGCTATTCGATGGCGGACTTGCCCAGCGAACAATTTCTTCTGCTCGTCGCCAGCACCTTCGGCGCCGGCGATCCGCCGGATAACGGCGAATCGTTCTGGCAATCGCTGAGCAGCGAAAATACACCTAGATTACCGGAGCTGAGCTTCGCCGTCCTCGGATTTGGCGATTCCAGCTACGATATGTTCTGCGGATTCGCCAAAAATCTGGACTCGCGCATGGAGCAGCTCGGCGCTGCACGACTGATGCACCGTGTCGATTGCGACACGGATTTCGATGATCAGATTCAGGGCTGGTTCGGCGCGGTTGAGAAGGCGATTCTTGCATGCCACGCCAGAGGAACGGACCCGACTGCAGGCGCTGACGACCAGACCAAACCCGCAGCCTCCAACAGCTATGACCGCAACCAACCTCTGCACACGAGATTGGCCTCAACTCGCCTCTTGAGCAAGGAGGGTTCCGAGAAGGAAACCCGGCATTACGTCTTTGATCTGAAGAATACCGGTCTGGAATATCAGGTTGGCGACGCCCTTGGCATCTGGCCCGTCAACTGTCCGGAGCTGGTGCAGGACATCATCGATGCGACGAAGCTTCAGCCGGCAGCTCCCGTTCAGGTCAAAGGCGCAGAGCTGTCGTTATCCGAAGCTTTGCTGCGGCACTTTGAGATCGCCCGGATAACCCCGGGGCTGCTGAAGTTCGTCCAGGAACGCTCCGGCAGTGAAACGTTAAAGAGCCTGCTTGGTGAAAATAACAAACAAAAACTGAAGCAATGGCTGTGGGGGCGGCAGATCGTCGACCTGCTTCTGGAATTCCCGATCGAAGTTGCGCCAGAACAACTGCTCGCAGAGCTTAAACCATTGCAGCCGAGGCTTTATTCCATCTCGTCCAGCTCCAAAGCCGATCCCGATACGGTTCATATTACCGTTTCAACCGTTCGATACGCATGCGACGGCAAACCGCGCCAAGGCGTCTGCTCCGCCTACCTTGCCGATCGAGCCGAAGAAGACGGAGAGATCCGCATCTTCGTTCAGAAGACGGCGCATTTCCACCCGCCGAACAATCCCGATGCACCGATGATCATGGTCGGGCCGGGAACCGGCATCGGCCCGTTCCGCGGCTTCCTGCAGGAACGACAAGCCATAGGAGCCCGAGGAAAGAACTGGCTTATCTTTGGAGAGCAGCGCTCCGAATACGACTTTTATTTTCGGGAAGAGCTGGAGGGCATGGAACAGGACGGCTTCCTTCATCGGCTGGATACAGCCTTCTCCCGTGATCAGGAGCAGAAAATATATGTGCAGGATCGGATGCTCGAGCATGGCGCGGAGCTGTGGAAGTGGCTTGAAGAAGGAGCACATTTCTATGTCTGCGGCGATGCTGGCAGAATGGCCAAGGACGTTGACGCCACGCTCAAGAGAATCGTACAGCAGCATGGCGGCTTAAGCGTTCAACAAGCCGAAGCCTATGTGAAGGAAATGACACAATCCAAGCGGTATAGCAAAGACGTTTACTAGCAGACCGCCGTTTGACGCCGCAGCCCGACTCAAGCCCCCGGGGGGGGCGGGAACCTGGCTCGCGCGGGAATAACTGCCGTTGGGTGGCCGTCGTCATGGCCGTGATGGTGGGGACGACGGCGAGGGCATAACGTTACGGCGCAACGCTAAATGGCCGACGCGGGCCAGACTAGCGGACAATAGAGCGACGGCATAACGTTATTTCCCCATTTGCCCCGAGATATCGCCTTGGACGAATAAAATAACGTTACGTCATAACGCTAACCCTCCTTCAACCGCCAACGTCCGAAACCCATAACGTTATCCCATCGTCCTATGCGATTCCATGTCGTTCGATTGCGAGCTTTTGCTCCTACATCCTCGCGAGTTTAGGTTAACCTGACAACATTGATTGCCCCCACCCTCCCCCACCTCGATGACCGCATGCCAAAAAGCCCTCCGGGAAACTCGCGTTCCCGAAGGGCTCATCGTTTAAGGATATTCGGTCCAATTTATTTTCTGTCTTCTTCCGGAATCAGCTTGGCGCGAAGCTCCTGAACTTCCGGATGCTCAAGGTATTCGTCGAATGTCATCAAGCGGTCGATCACGCCGTTCGGCGTAATCTCGATAATCCGGTTGGCGATCGTCTGCATGAACTGATGGTCATGCGAGGTGAAAATGATCGGTCCGTCGAAGTCGATCAGCCCGTTGTTGAGCGCCGTGATGGATTCGAGATCCAGGTGGTTCGTCGGCTCGTCGAGCAGCAGCACGTTGCCGTTCGTCAGCATCATGCGGGACAGCATGCAGCGAACCTTCTCTCCTCCGGACAGAACGGAAGCCTTCTTAAGCGCTTCGTCGCCGGAGAACAGCATACGGCCGAGGAAACCGCGGATGAACGATTCGTCCGGGTCCTTCGTGTATTGGCGAAGCCATTCGACCAAATTCGTATCTACGCCGTCGAAGTAGTCCGAATTCTCCTTCGGAAAATAAGCCTTCGTCGCCGTAACGCCCCAAGTCACCGAGCCTTCATCCGGTTCCTTCTCTCCGACGAGAATCTGGAACAGCAGCGTCTTCGCGTGGCCGTAAGGACCGACGAGGGCGATTTTGTCCCCTTTGTTGACGACAATGTTCACGCCGTTAAGCACTTTCTCCCCGTCGATAGTGGCCGAGACGTTCTCGACCGTGACGACCTGTTTGCCTACCTCGCGCTCCGGCTTGAAGTTGATGAACGGATACTTCCGGTTCGACGGACGGATGTCGTCCAGTGAGATCTTATCCAAGAGCTTCTTACGACTAGTCGCTTGCTTGGCTTTCGATTTGTTCGCCGAGAACCGCTGAACGAACTCTTGCAGTTCCTTGATCTTGTCTTCCTTCTTCTTGTTCTGATCACGAACGAGCTTCAGGGCCAATTGGCTGGACTCGTACCAGAAGTCGTAGTTGCCGACGTACATCTGAATCTTGCCGAAGTCGATGTCCGCAATGTGCGTACATACTTGGTTCAGGAAGTGACGGTCATGGGATACGACGATAACGGTCCCTTCATACCGGGCCAAAAACTCTTCCAGCCAGTTGATCGATGCCAGATCCAAGTGGTTAGTAGGTTCGTCAAGCAGCAGAATGTTCGGGTTCCCGAACAGCGCTTGAGCAAGCAATACGCGAACTTTCTCGTTGCCGCTGAGCTCTTCCATTTTCTTATCATGCAAGTCCGTCGTGATTCCGAGGCCGTTCAACATACCGGCCGCTTCGCTCTCGGCTTCCCAACCGTTCATCTCCGCGAACTCCGCTTCGAGTTCCCCGGCGCGCATGCCGTCTTCGTCGGAGAAATCTTCCTTCATGTAGATCGCGTCTTTCTCTTTCATTACCTTGTACAGACGCTCGTGTCCCATAATGACCGTCTCCAGCACGTTAAACTCGTCGTACTCGAAATGGTTCTGCTTCAGGACGGCCAAGCGTTCGCCCGGAGTGATGTGAACTTCTCCGGAAGAAGATTCGACTTCGCCGGACAGAATTTTCAGGAACGTGGACTTGCCCGCTCCATTCGCGCCGATCAAGCCATAGCAGTTGCCGGGCGTAAATTTGATGTTGACGTCTTCGAACAGGGGGCGCTTGCCGAAACGCAGGCTAACGCCGGATACGGTAATCATGAGTCTGATCCATCCTTTTTCTTATTATGGGTTTATGCTTTCAAAACGCAGCGTCTCGCCGTGGTGCAACAGGAGCAGCTTCTCCTCCGGAATGCCCAACTTGGCTCTTCCCGCCTCCAGCCTCTGCAAGGCGTCCTCGGGAGTATCGTCCGACAGCTTGAACGCCCCGTAGTGCATGGGCACGAAATATTTGGCCTTCAGGTCCAGGAAGGCTTGCAGCGCTTCTTCCGGGCTTACGTGCTGGGACGACATGAACCATTCGGGATCGTAAGCTCCGATCGGAAGCAGGGCGACGTCGATATCGAACCTGCGGCCGATCTCGCTGAACCCGCGGAAATACCCGCTGTCGCCGGCGAAATAGATCGTCGGTCCGTGATCGATCTCAAGCACCCACCCTCCCCAGTGGGAAGTATTCATGTCCCATGGATTGCGGCGGGTCCAGTGCTGAGCGGGAACGAACGTAAACTTCACGCCGTGAAAAGACGTATCTTCCCACCAGTGCAGCTCCTGGGCTTGCAAAAAACCTTTCAACAGCAGCTTCCTCCGCAAACCGGCGGGCACGATCATTTTCTTCGGCCCTCTCAGTCTTCGAAGAGAAGATACATGGAGATGATCGTAGTGGGCATGGGAGATCAACACAACGTCCACGGACGGCATGTCCGACAATTCGATTCCGGGCGGGGACAGCCTCTTCTGGAATGCCATTCTGCGCGCCCACACCGGATCGGTGACGATGTTTAATCCCGACATCTGAATGAGAAAGGTCGAATGGCCGATCCAGGTCACGGACGGCTCGCGACGATTATGCTGTAGAAACCTCAGGTCCGGCTCCACGCCGGGAACGCACTTCTCGTACCCCGTCTTGTCGCGCAGTTTACGAATCCGATTCTCACGCCAACGGTCGAATTGATCCAGCGATGCTTTGCCAGCACCGACGGAGTCCAAGTTGCCGAAGCGTCTTCTAAGCATGAAATCCCTCCGATGATGTGCTCATGTATACTATAGCAGGAAACTCCGAATTGTACCAAGGTTGCGGCGAAAATGACTTCCTTTCCTCGGCACTTCCGAAGGCCGCCCGGTCTACATGACCTTCAACGGACGATCAATAGTCGTATTCGTTATCTCCGTAGCCCCATGTCCACAGAGGCCTGTCCAACTGTGATTGAATCTCGGCCAGCTTGAGCAGCGTTTCGGCGGCTTCCGCCTTCGTCACGTGTCGGCCGGGCCTGAAGGCGCCGTCGACCGGCTTCATCAGGCCTAACTTCAGCACGACCGCCGCAGCTCCCTTATCCTGTATTTGCCCGGCATCCCGTAAACGGGTGACTTGCGAATCGCTCTTAAGCGTGCGAGCCAGCTTCTCGTATCCTATAATTCCGGTCAACCATACGGCCATCTGCTCGCGGGTCAGCGGATTGTCGGCCTTGAGAGCGATTTTCGGATTGGGGGTCAGCCACCTGCGTTCTGCGAAATAAACGATGTCGTCGAAATACGGATGCTTCGTCCCTACGTCGGAGAAGTAAGGCTCCTCCCTTCCAATATACGGAGTACCTTTGAAGGTCATTCCTTTATGCATCATTCTAAGGAATTCTCCTCGCGACAGTCCGGCATCCGGCAGAAGTCGCCCCTTCGAATCCGTGAGCAGCATTCCGCGGTCGAACAGCGTTTGAAGAGCCTTCTTCGACGGGTGGGAGACGGCATCGGCGGGCAAGGGACCGCCAGCTGCGAAGTATTCCCACGCATACGCCTGCTCGACGCGGCCGGTCACGGCGTCGACCGATCGGGGAGCATAGAGCTCGTAAGCATTCGAGGGAGCCGCCAAGTATAGGAGATCGAGCCGTCGCTCGGCAGGATTGATCTCTTCGTAGGTGAACGGATAGCCTTTGTTCGCCAAATAGTAAGGTTGAAGCTTCGTTCCCAGGACGATCAGCTTTTTGGCTTGCTCGGCGGAAAGCGTCGGCTGCAGCGCATCCAACGTTTCGTCTGCTGGCGACTCCGAAGACCGCTTTAATTTCGTCATATTGCCGTTGCCGTCCAGCTCAAGGACTAGAACTTGGCCGAAAATCGGGATCCCGTCGTGAAACAGCTGGTATTCCAATGTCAGCTCGGATACGGCTCCTTCGGAAGCCTCGGACTCCGCAACTAGTTTATACCGCGACGGGAAATCCGGAACATGCTCCGCCAGCCATCTCTCTGCCCGCTTCCTTGCATCGGAAGCTTGTATCGATGAAAGCCCGGCGGGCTGTACGGAGTCGTCTCGGCCGAAATCCCGATAATCGGCGTAATCGAGAACTTGTCCGGTTCTTGCATCAACAGTCAGCGAATAATGCCCGCCTTCTTCGGCTCCGGGGGCGATGCCTTTCAACTCCCACGTTCGTCGTTGGCCGCGGTTCGCCTCGTCTTCGGATAACCATTCGGTGTTTTTCGGAAAATTCGCAATCGTCGCGACCGCCTGCACCGCTTGTTCAAGATCGACGCTGCGGGGAACGAACGAGACGTCCGTCGGCGGAATGCTTTCGTATCGGCGAGAGGCGACATAGGAATAGACGTCTGAATTCGCCCATACCGGAGTCCCGCTCATAGCGTCGAGGCTCCAGAAGGTTCGATCCATCTCGTAGGTAAGTCCCCAGCGCGCAGGTTTGTCGTAGCTGTCCTCGAGATTCCGATACATAGGCATCATTCGGAAGCCGTTCGCCCATATTCGCTTCGCCTCGTTTGCCTGTACGGCAACCAGCTTGAAGACAGGCTGTCCGGGATCGCCCGTGAAGGAGAAAGACTTTACGTTCCCGGCCATGTCCAGGACGACCAGTATGCGAGCATTGAGCGCTTCGTATCCGTTAATCGTCAACCCGAACCGGAAGGAATAGCGCGCAGGTCCGAACAGAGGATAGACGTAATCGCTGTCCTCGTCGGCGAAAGCAAGCTCTTTCAATCCGAAGTCCCGGACGGACGGAACGGCTTTGCGAACGAAAGCCTCGGCTGCCGTTTTGGCCTGACTCCTCGTCACTCCGGCAGGAAAGGCGGAATGCGGTTCGTGCTTCGGATTGCCCAAAAATCCGGATTCGAACGCGAGCAGGTCGCCGGTCGTCGCGTCAAGCTCCGCATAGGCTAACATGCCTTTGGCCGGAATTTCCCACGCCGATCTCCAAACGGCGATCGGAAGAGGATACTCCCCTTCGCGGGAGTAGACCAGCGCGATATCGTCCGGACTTTTCTTACCGACGGCGGGCAGCGCTTCCTTCGCCAAACGGATGGCTTCTCCTTTGGTAACGGCGACCTTCTCGGGATCAGGTCGTTTATCGCTAATATTCGTCGTCAGCGTCTCTTCGTACCCGGCAACCGGCAAGCTCTGTCCGGCTGCCGGATGCGCCGACGCTAACACCGAAGAGATGAACAAAGCCGTCAGCAGGCGGGCAGGCCGACGAACGATAGGTATCATTTTCAAGAGAGTCTCTCCTTAACAGTAGAGTGCAATTTATTTGGAAAATTCTACGTCAAAAAGGGTTAATCCTCTTTATTCGCCAAAGATTGCAGAAGGAACGCCGGTCAGGTTGCGGGTTTCCCTTTCTTGGCATTTTGCCGGCATTTGCGGTATTGTGGAAGTAGGAAAGCGAGGCGAATGACATGAAACTGTTGTCTATCGAGCCGACCCCGAGTCCGAATACGATGAAGCTTAACGTGGATGTTCGGCTCGATCCCGGCGTTCAATTGAATTATAGCAAGGATTCCAAGCCTGCCCCTCCGCCGCTGATCGCCAAGCTGCTGGACATTCCCGGCGTGAAAAGCGTGTTCCAGACGGCTGACTTCCTGGCCATCGACCGCAAAGGCGCTAACGCCGACTGGGCCGCGATTCTCGACGGCGTGAAAGCCGCCTTCGGCGTCGCGGCCGAAGGCTCGCTGTCCGGCGCCGCCGATGCGGCCGGCTTCGGGGAAGCGCATGTCCGTGTGCAGATGTACCGCGGCATTCCGATTCAGATCCGCGTGCGCAGCGGCGGCCAGGAATTCCGCGCGGCGATGCCGGAGCGATTCTCCGCGGCCGTGACGGAAGCCGCCGGCGCGACGATGATCCGCGAGCGGATGCTCGAGGATCTGGGCGTGCGCTACGGCGAGCCGCAGGAAGTGCTGGACGAGGTGAGCCGGGAGCTGGACGCGGCTTACTCCGACGCTCGGCTGCGCGACTTGATCGAGCAGGCCAAGGCGGCGGGTCCGGAAGCTCCGCCGCCGAAACCGCCCGCTCCGCTCAGCGGCGAAGAAGTGATGAAGGCGCTCGATTCGCAGGATTGGCGCGAGCGGTACGCGGCGCTGGAGCGGTTGAAGCCGGAGCCGGAGGACTTGCCGGTGGTGGCTCGCGCTCTGAAAGACAGCCAGATGTCGGTACGGCGGCTGGCCGTTGTCTATCTGGGCGACCTGCGCACGCCGGAGTCGTTCCCACTGCTGTTCGAGGCGCTCAAGGACTCTTCGGGCTCCGTTCGCCGGACCGCTGGAGACACGCTGTCCGACATCGGCGACCCGATCGCGATCGCGCCGATGATCGAGGCGCTGGAGGACTCCAACAAGCTCGTCCGCTGGCGTGCGGCGAGGTTCCTGTACGAGGCCGGAGACGATACGGCGCTGGAAGCTCTTCGGCGCACGACGGGCAGCGAGACGGAATTCGAGGTGCGCCTGCAAGCCGAGATGGCCGTCGCCCGCATCGAGCGCGGCGAAGAAGCGGCCGGCTCCGTCTGGCAGCAGATGACCCGCATGCGCGAGCAGGAGCGCGAGTAAGGCTCGTAATGCCTACAACGAGAGAAGCACGCTGGGCGATGCCGCCTGGCGTGCTTCTCTCTCGTTACGTTCGACGGCTGCGGCCGATTGTACCACCCCGCGAGCTTATTCTACGCCACTGCCCCATGGCCGCGCCGATAGTACCGTCTCGCAAGCTTATTCCACACCGCTGCCCCATCGCCGCGCCGTTTGTACCGTCCCGCGAGCTTATTCTACGTCGCTGCCCCATGGCCGCGTCGTTTGTACCGCCCCACGTGCCTATTCCACGCCACAGTTCCAAGGTCGGGTCGTTTGTACCACCTCGCGTGCCTATTCCACGCCACAGTCCCGGTGCCGCGCCGTTTGTACCGCCCCACGTGCCTATTCCACGCCGCTGCCCCATCGCCGCGTCGTTTGTACCACCTCGCGAGCTTATTCTCCACCCGCCGAACTCAGCTCACCACATTTTCCGACTCCCCGGCCAAATACCGCTCGACGTTGCGCGCGACACGGCTCATCAGCGTCGTCCGCGCAGCGAGAGTCGCCCAGCCGATGTGCGGCGTGATCAGACAATTCGGTGCGCCGACGAGCGGATGATCAGGCGCAGGCGGTTCCTTGGACAACACGTCCAATCCCGCTCCGGCGATTTGCCCTTTGCGAAGCGCTTCCGCCAAGTCGTCCTCGACAACCAACCCGCCTCTTCCCGTATTAATGAGAAAGGCCGTCTTCTTCATCCGCGCCAGGTTCGACTTGTTGACGATTCCTTTCGTCGCCTCGGTCAACGGACAGTGCAGACTGATCACGTCCGCTCTCGCGAACAACTCCTCGACTTCAACTTGCTCCACCTCCGCCAGCTCTGGCGGCAGCTCCCGCTTCGTCCGCGATGACGCTACGACTTTCATGCCGAACGCCAGAGCCAGCTTCGCCGCCCGGCGGCCGATGTCGCCCAGCCCGACGATCCCCATCGTTCGTCCCTTCAGCTCGACGAGCGGCGTTCTCCAGAAGCTGAAGTCCGGCGAACGGGCCCAATCCCCTTCCCGCACTGCGTCGCTATGCAAGCCTGCCCGATGGCAAAGCTCCAGCAACAGCGCGAACACGAGCTGCGCTACCGACGCCGAGCTGTAAGCCGGAACGTTGGTCACCGTAACGCCCCGCTCCCGCGCCGCCGCGACGTCTACATTGTCGTAGCCGGTCGCGATGACGCCGATATATTTCAAATCCGGCAGCCGCTGGATCGTCTCCGCCCTAAGCGGCGTTTTGTTCGTCAGCACGATCTGCGCTCCCGCCGCCCTCTCAGCGATCAGATCCGCAGGCGTGCGTTCATACACGACGAGCTCGCCCAGTTCCTCCAATTCCGTCCAGCTCAAATCCCCCGGATTCAACAAATAGCCGTCCAATACGACGATACGCAAGCGAAATCCCCCTTTGTCCGCCGATCCGTACCGAACCGACGATTCGTATGTCATGCTGCAGTTCCGTTCCTTTTATTATAGCGCTTACCGCCGACAATCCTAAAACATTCCCCTAACACTTTGTAACGAGAACGTAATGTTTCTTTCATGTCCCCTTCATGTTCCCCGGTTAAGATGTATACATGACCCCCCTTTGAAATATAAAATTTGAGGCTAGCGGCCCGTTGCCGCTAGCCTCCTTTTTTTCCTCGACTTCAACGCCACTCCGTTAAACTTTCCGGTTCCTTCTTCGCTTCCTCCGCACGATTTTCTAACACTTCTTCTTCAAGCTGCTGAAGTCTGTTAAACATTTGTTCATAAGCCTCATAACTGAGTAGGACCATGTCTACTTCCCCGTTGTCAGTAATAAACAAAGGTTTGACTTTAGCAAGGGCTTTTATCTTACTGAAGTGTCGAGAAATCGTAGCCGTATTCACTAACTGGTCACGACTAAAAAGTACCCGCGTTGCAGCAACTTCGCTCATGTCGTTTTCAACTTCTCTCCCCAAGATCATCCCCACCTTTACACGCCCTCCCAATATATTATGATCTATAAGCTTATTATTATACATATAATTATACACATGATTAATAACAATATTATCATACTAGTTATGAACTATACAAAAGTCCTTCTCGCTTTGTAACGAGAACGTAATGTTTCTTTCATGTCCCCTTCATGTTCCCCGGTTAAGATGTATACATGACCCCCCTTTTGAAATATAAAACTTGAGGCTAGCGGCCCGTTGCCGCTAGCCTCCCTTTTTTTCTACGGCTGACCAATTCACGTACATCGACACATGGCATTGAAGTTCTTCACAAAACGAGTTGTTCGAAGAAATCGAGTAACGCCTCCCCAATAGCGCTCAAACGGAGGGTGTTGTTCGAAAGAATCGAGTAATGTCGCTCCAATAGCGCTCTAACGGGGGGCATTGTTCGAAACAATCGAGTAACGGCTCCCCCATGGCGTTCCAGCGGAGGAAGTTGTTTCAAAAACGTCCATCGGCACTCAGACAAGACCCGGCGAAAGGTTGTAAGTCAATTGGTCAGCCGTATGTTTTTGCGCTCGATTTCTCAGCTACTCATGGATCTCCGCCGACCGCTTGGCCGGAACCGGCAATTCGAATGCCAGACGGAACCCGCCGCCGCGGCCCCCATCGACGGTCAACCTGCCGCCGAGCCGCTCAACCCGGTCTCTCATCGTCTTCAAGCCGAAGCCCGGAACGACTTGTTCCGCCCCTTTCCCGTCGTCCTCCAGCCGGAACAGCACGTTCTGTCTGATAACGCGCAGACCGAAACGGAAGCTTTGACCGCCCCCGTGTTTAATGCCGTTCGTCAACCCTTCCTGCAGGGCATGGTAGATCGTTTTGCGGTGTCCCGGAGGAAGCTCCGGCAATGGACCGATCTCCGCCCGAATCGAAACGCCGGTGTTGCGCTCAGTATCCTCTATCAGTTGCTTAAGCAGCACGCTCAGGTCCCCGTACTTGTCCTGCTTGAGCATGTGCACGGAGCCTCTGATTTCGTTCAGACTGTGCCGAACCAACTCTTGCGCTTTTTTAAGCCGATTCGCCGCTTCCTGCGCATCCTTGAACATGATCCTTTTGCCCGCTTCGATCTGAATGACCGTCGAAGTGAGCGTATGTCCGACGATATCGTGGATTTCCTGGGCGATTCGGTTCCGCTCCTCATACACGGAGGCTTCGGCCAATGCGGCCGACGTCTCCAGCATGGCCCGTTCGAGACTGCGCGTTCGTTCCTCCACCTGATTCTCCAAGCCGCTTCGCAGCTCCCGTATTCCGGCATAAAGCTTGGCGTTGGCGATCGAAATCGCGCACTGCGAGGCCAGCAGCTTGACCAGTTCAAGCCGCTGAGGCGTGAATACGTTGGACGACAGCTTGTTTTCCAGATAGAGCAAGCTGATCATCTGGTTTTGATGCCAGATCGGCAAGCACAATACAGATTTGACTCCGTTGTCGCGAATATAAGGCGTCCGGGCGAACATGCCTTCGCCGGCCGCGTCATGAAGAAGAATCGTCTCTCCCGTGCGTATCGCGTATCCGACTACGGCCCCGGGCATCGCGTCGAACTGCTCGGCGGGAATCGAATCGATCGCGACCGGCGCGATCGACAGCTTCTCCAGCGTTCCGTAAGCCTCGACCACCCATCTGCCGTCGTATTCGGAGAGAAAAGCTCCGAATTCCGCTCCCGAATTGTGCAGCAATATTTTCATCAGCCTGTCCAGCAGACGATCCATTTCCATTTCTCCCGAAATCGCCTGTATCGACTCCACCACAGACAAGTAGTCGAGGCGACCGAGGACCGCATCCGGCGCGGGCTTGAGCAAATCCGCATATTTGCGTTCCATCTGCTCGGCTTTAAGAAACGCTCCCCACCGCCGATAGGCCTCGTGCGCTTCCGTCAAATAAACTTTGGCCCGATTAGGCTTGCCCAGCCTCAGCATGCATTGGCCGCAGCATTCGGCGGCGATCGCCAGATCGTGAATATGCCCGTTGCGCCTGGCGGTCTCGATCGACTTCTCGTACAGCTCCTCGGCTTTGCGGCCTCTGCCCTTCGCTCCGGCCATCTCGGCTTCGACCAATAGCAGCTTGTGCATGTAGTTAGCCGGACAAAGCCTCGCGTGCTTGCGCAGCAAATTTCTGCGTTTGCGTATTTCCGCCCAGCGTTCGCCGCGTTTCCCGGCAGACAGCGCCCCGTAGAGCCGCAGCCAGACGAGCGCTTCGTACAGCGCTCTTACAGTATCCTCGGGTTGGCTCTCGCTTGAGACCAATCCCGCCGCTTGCGCCTTCTCCAGAACTTCGTTCGCTTCCTCGTACCGCTCGAAGATATACGCGCAGACCACCTTGCAAGTATCCGCAAAGCTCGCCAACGCACCACTCGAATCGTCGTGAACGGAGAAGGCGAAGTCCTCTTTCTCAACCTCCTCGACCGGATAAGGATCTCCCGTCGCCCGATACCCGGAAAGCTTCTCCAGCATCGCCGCAAGCAAAGTCAACTGCTTCCACAAGACGTCCTGGCTGTGCCGCCTGAACTCCCCTCCGTGCGCAACCAATCTCTCGTAGATTTCGGAGATCGGGTATCCGAGATGGAAACGAGTCGCACAGTCGATCAGCACGCTCTGATCGCCTTGCCAAACATCTCCCGACTCGAGTCCCGCTCTCCCCGCGGATTCGGAAAATAGGCTCAGCATTCCGCGATCGTGCTGGCTCCAACTGTCGATGCAGAGCTGAAACGCGCTCAACGTTCTTATGCGAAGCAGCGGATGCGGTCTGGCCAGCTCCACGGCCAGCATTCCCCACCGATAAGTCTCGCCCATTCGTTGGAAGGCGTAATATTGGAAAAGCGCGTATCCGACAAACCCGATGCACGATTCCGGAGCCAGTCCGCGCTCCAAGGTCAGCTCGACCATCGTCAGCGTATAAGCCAGCCAGCCGTTCTTGTCTTTGAGAAATAACGCGTTAGTTCCCGCATCGAGCGTCTTCATGACGATTCTGCTTGTCTCGTCTGTCATCGGAGGCAGATTACAGATCGACTTGTCGGTATGCCTGCGCAGCTTAAGCGCGACCCGCAGCGTTTGCCTGAGCAGTCGAACGCGGCTGAAGCGAACGGGCATGTCAACGTCCAGAAGCGCCAGCGTCTTCCGGGCCAGCGCAATCACCTCGTCCCGGTTATCCGCGCCGATCTCAAGCTGCATCATCAGGTTGAAAACGACGGCTTGATCGTGCTTCGTTCTGGCTTTGTCCAACAACAATGCTAATCTCGACCGCGCCTCATTACGCCGCAAGCACAGATACTCCAGCTCCGCCAGCTCCCGATGAGCCAGAAACAATGTTTCGTGCTCCTCGTCCCAAGAGGCATTCGCGAGCAAGTCCGTCGCCCTCGCGAAATAGCCAAGCGCAGCCTCGTAGGCGGTGGACCGTTTCGCTTTCTCCCCCGCGAGCATATTCAGCCGCGCGAGCTCTTGCCGCTCCCTCTCGTCCGCGAATTTGGCGGCAGCCTGATTCAGATGATAAGCCGCTTCGAAGACATCGAAGTCGTCCGTCTCCTCCGCCAAAGGATTCCATCTTTCCTTGCCGATGAGATCATGCAGAGCGATTCTGTCTTGTTCCGGCACGCGTTCGTAGGCGGCTTGCTGAATGCGGTCATGCCTAAACCGGTAGGCTCCGGCGTGACGGCCGTCCTCCTGGATCAACCCTTCGCGGACGGCGGTTTCGAGCGCTTCGGACAGCAGCTCCTCATCCAAGCCAACAAGCGGCTTCAAGCGAACCGCTTCGAATGAACTGCCCAGCATCGCGGCCCGGCTCAGCATGTGCGCCAATGCCTCGGGCAGATGCCCCAGCTTCTCCGACAAGTAGGCGGCGGCATCCTCCGCTATGCCCACTTTGGCCACGGCCTTCTCGTCCCACGTCCATCTTCCGGCGTCTTCATCGAACGTTATGACCCGCGACTCCAGCAAATCCTTCAGCAGCTGCTTGAGATACAGCGGATTGCCATACGTCTTCCGGTGCAGCCAAGCCGCCAGCTCCCTATTGCGCTCCCGTTCTCCCCTCAGCGCCTCTTGCAGCAGCTTTTCGACTTCGTTTTCGCCCAGCGGCTCAAGGCGTAAGCGCGTGCATCCCGTCACTCCCCCCGAGAGCCGCTCTCTCATATACCGGAGTTTATTCTCCCCATCCGGCTCGTCGTCGCGGTAAGCAAGCACGAGAAGAGTCTGCTTCGTGTCCCCATCTTCCAGAAAATCATAGAGAAAGCTGAGCGACGCTTCGTCCGCCCGCTGCAGGTCGTCCAGAAACAAGACGAGAGCCCGGTCCCTCCAGGAGAAAACCTGAAAAAACCGCGTCAACGCCTTGTGAAATCGACGCTTGGCCTCCGCAGGCGGCAAATCGGGCATTTCCGGTTGCGGGCCGATCAACAGCTCCAAGCGGGGAACCCGTTCGACGAGCAGCCGCCCCTGACCTTCGAGTGCATTGAGCATCCGGAGCTTCCACACTTCGATCTCCAGCTTGCTTGTCGTCAGCAACTGGTCCGTCAACGATTCGATCATTTGAATCCAGGCGGCATACGGCGCCGCCTCGCTCCTTGAATCGAATCTCCCCGCCGCGACGCCTCCTTTGCCAATATCCGTTTCTCTCAATGTCTCTTCTACGAAAAACGTTTTGCCGACTCCGCCGCCGCCCTGAATCTCTACCGTCTCCACGGCTCCGGCTTTCGCCCGCTCCAACGCCTCTATCAGCAGCCCGCGTTCTTCATGACGGCCATACAGCGCTCGCGGAAAACGAAACCGCCGGGGAACGTCATGTTCCCCCGGTTCGAACAGCGGGGCTTCCCCGGTCGATTCGAACGAGGACAGGAACTTCTCCAGGTCCAGCTTAAGCCCGTATGCGCTCATGTACCGGGATTCCGGGGATTTCTCCAAGCACTTGCCGACGATGCGCGAGAGCGTATCCGGAATGTCCGGATTTTCAAGGCCAAGAGGTCTCGGAGCGATCGCGAGGTGGCGATAAAACAAATCCCTCTCCTCTCCCCGTTCGAAGGGCAGCACTCCCGATAACCACTCGTAAAGCGTCACCCCCAGCGCGTAAAAATCGGAACGGTAATCGGGACGATTCCCCGTTCGTCCTGTCTGCTCGGGAGACAAGTAAGGCTGCTGCGAATGGGGGTAATCGACGAACTCCGCTCGCTCGTCCGGCTCCGGATCGCGCGAGCTATTGCGAAGATCGGCGAATTTGGCTTCGCCGGTCTCCGGGTTCACCCAGATCCGCGACGGCGAAACCGCGCGCAAGACGAGCTCCTCCCGGTGCAGTCGCATCAAGCTGTCCGTCGAGGAGACGGCCACGCGTACGAAATTCGTTAGCGGCAACGAACGGCCACGCTTGGGGAGATAAGCTTCCATCAGATTGCCGCCTATGTCCTTCAAGAGGATGACAGGTCGATCTTCGGCCTCCCGAAGCTCCAGAGCCGCCAAAGCTCCATTTCCGTCGATTCTCCGAAATTTCTCGTATTCTTCCCGAAGAGATTCGACCGTCTTCCGGTCGGGATGAGCCGATCGCGTCGTCTTGGCGATGACGTGAAGACCATTCTCCAAGCCGCGCAGCCGATAAAAATCGCAGTCCTCCAGACCGGCAAGCCGCTCTACTGTCGAATACCCTTGCAGCTTGAGCCAGCCTTCGCGCTCCTTGGGATTATCGATGAAGTCCTCTGTCATGTCGCCCTCCCGTCTCCTCCTGCGATTGCGCGTTTACTCCGACATGCCCTGCGGCTGCACCTCGCTACTCGAATGCATCTGCGAACGTCCGGAGCTTCACGACCGCCTGAGCCCGATCGACGACGTCCAATTTGCCGTACAACGCGCTTACGTAATTTCGAACAGTGCCTTCAGCGATGAACAGCGATTCGGCGATCTCGCGATTGTTCAGTCCCTTCATCAACAATCGGGCGATCTCTTCTTCCCGTTCCGACAGCTTGAAGGGGAAATCCCCCACTCCTCGCTCCCTGCCTCCCGCCATTCGGCTCATTCGTTCCGCCAGCTTGGCGGCGACGGCCGACGGCAGAACGAACTGCCCCCTGGCCGTGTCGCGAATGGAAGCGATCATTTTGTCGGCATCTATATCTTTCAGCATGTAGCCGCTCGCTCCATTAGCCATTCCTTCGACGATATAATCCGTTTCGATGAACGTCGTCAAAATCAAAATCCGCGTATTCGGGCAATTCGCCTTAATCCTCTTTAGGGCGTCAAGCCCGTTCATGACCGGCATTTGGATATCGAGAAGCACGAGCGTCGGCTGCAAGCTCTCCGCGAGTTCGCACGCCTCCTCTCCGTTTCTTGCCAGGCCCACAACCTCCATATCATTTTCCAAATCCAAAATCAGGTGCAATCCTTCCAGCGTCAACATCTGATCGTCGGCGATGACGATGCTGATCTTGGTCATGGGTTCCCCTCCGGGCGGAATTCCGCGCTTCCTTCCTTATATAATCCATCGTACCAGACCATTCGACAAGATCAAAGAAATAGGAATCTCGAAAGAAAAAACTAGTATTTTTTGTCACACTCTCTACTTTGCTCCCATAGTTACATGGTATGATGACAATAGTCACACAAAATGCCAGATAATTAAAGCTTGAGATTCAAAAATCGTACATAAAAGGCAGGGATGAGGTTTGAAAGCGATAGAATCGAAAGCTATGAAATGGATATTGTCTATTACTCTTGTATTGAGTCTAGTGTTGGGGCAATTGCCTGGGGATCCGACCGCCAGCGCGGCCGTGACGAAGAATGTTTATACGTTCGGAAAAGGAGAATTCGGACGGCTTGGACAAGGGGATTCTTTAAACCGGCTTGCCCCGGCAGCGATCTCCGAACTCTCGGGCCTGGATATCGCCGCTGTATCCGCAGGTGCGGAGCACACGCTCGTACTGACGGCGAACGGCAACGTCTATTCGTTCGGCGAAGGAGATTTCGGAAGACTCGGACACAACGATGAGTCGGACAAAACTGTGCCCGAGCTCATCCCCCTTTTCGATAACAACATCGTCGCGACGGCGGTGTCGGCAGGCACCTCGCACTCGCTCGTACTGTCGGAGAACGGGGATGTATACGCCTTCGGTGCAGGCGGCAACGGTCGTCTTGGGACCGGAAGCTCCACGAATGTACTTGCTCCCGTGAAAATAGGCGGCGACTTGACCGGAAAGCAGGCAATCGCGATTTCCGCCGGAGACGCGCACTCGCTCGTACTGACAACAGACGGAAGCGTGTATTCGTTCGGGGCGGGAAACAGCGGTCGTCTTGGTCATGGCGACGAGAACTTTCAAATGATGCCGAAGCAAATCGACTCCCTCCCTGCCATTTCCTCCATATCCGCAGGTATCTACCATTCGCTCGCCGTAAGCGTAACGGGCAGCGTATACTCGTTCGGGCATGGGGCGTTGAATCAGCTTGGTCTCAATTCGGGGCCGAAGGTATTGCTTCCGACCCCGATCGCCGGTTTGGCATCGGAGCATGTGACGGCGGTCTCTGCTGGCCACTCGCACTCGCTAGCTCTGACCGCGAACGGAGAAGTCTATTCATTCGGAAACGAATTCGTCGGCCATCTCGGACATGGCACTAACGATCATCAGCCCGTTCCGAAAAAGATCGAGGCGCTCGTCGGCTTCAACATTACAGCGATTTCGGCAGGTGCCTCACACTCCGTTGTCCTCACGGACGAAGGAGACGTATACGCATTCGGCTCCGGAGGAGAGGGACAACTGGGCAGAGGAGTCGCCGTTACCTCTATATATGTTCCGACAAAAATTGTATCTACCGCCAAGGGCTACCTGATCGATGCAGGCAGCAACCACACAATCGTTGCCGGAGAAGAAGATGACGGATTCTCTTATTCAGTCGCTGCTTCGGTAGACGAAATCGAATTCTATCACAGGAACGTCGGCTATTCAGCTTTTGACGCAACGACAGTGACGGTAACAAACAATGGAACGGGGCCGATCACCGGACTGACCGTTTCGGTCAGTCCCGACTTTCAGCGTGTCGATCCGCCACCGGCAGTGACACTCAATCCGGGAGATACCACGACGGTACATGTTCGACCAGTCGCAGGTCTGGCTCCCGGACTGCATACGGGCACGCTAACGCTTTCCGCCGACCGAGGCGTCACCAAAACAATAGACTTAAGTTTCGAAGTGACTGCCACAGCCACGTATTCATTCGAGTTGACCCCTGCCGGAGACGTAACTTTCCCGACAAGCGGGCTCGTTTACATCTCCGATCATACGACGGCAATTTCCAAAAACCTGACCCGAACAGGAACGGGCAATATCCATGTCCAGTCGATCGAAATGCTGGGCGGCAACGGCAACCTTTTCTATGTCGGAACGCTTCATGCCACTGATCCGACCATTCTGAGCGACAGCGGCATGTCGGTCAATTTCCCAGTACGTCAAAAAGAAAACTTGCCGGTAGGCACTTATTCCGACACCGTACGAATTACTACCGACCATGGCATCATAGAATTCGACCTCTTCTTCGAAGTCCAGGGAGCTCCGGTCATCGGAACTCATCCTGAAGACGCAACGGTATACGCGGGCGAAGACGCGACGTTCTCCGTATCCGCGACCGGAACGGGACTGAGCTATCAGTGGCAGGTCGACGAAGGCTCGGGCTTCGCGAATATTCCAAGCGGAACAGGCGCAACGCTTACGCTCGACGACGTAACGACAGCCATGAGCGGCAACCAATATCAAGTCGTCGTGAACGGAACGATCGCTCCCCCGGCAATGTCGAACGCCGCGACGCTGCAAGTACGCCCCGGCGCTCCGACGAACGTGGTTGCGACGGCAGGGGACGGAAGGGTGCAGCTGACATGGAACCCAACGCCCGGAGCGACGGGCTATAACGTTTATCGAAGCACGAACGTCGGAGCAGAGGGCAGCTTGATCGCCTCCGTAACGGGCTCCGAATACGCGTATAATGCAACCGGACTGACGAACGGCACGACGTACTACTTCGTCGTGAAAGCAACGAATTCAGCTGGGGAGGGGCTCTCCTCCATTCAGGCGAGCGCGCAGCCGTCTCGGTCAGGCGGAGGCTCGAGCGGCTCTTCGTCCTCCTCGTCTTCCACAGACAGCGACACCCCCGACTCGTCTGCCGTCGTATGGGTGAACGGGGTTCCGCAAAGCATCGGAACCATCGAATCGACTCGACAAGGCGACCGTACGATTGCGACCGTCCGTATCGACGAGGCGGCGCTTGAGGCCAAGCTCGCGACGGAAGGACGCGGCGCAATCGTGTTGATCTACTCGAACGTCGAAGCCGATTCTTTCGTTGCGGAACTGAACGGACGCATGCTCGGCATGCTCGCGGAACGGGGAGCGATTCTGGAAATCCGAACGAACAGCGCCACTTACGCGATTCCGGCCGGCTTGATCGATTGGAGCGCCATCGCGGGCTCGTTCGAAACCGGAGCCTTGCCGGAAAACGTCAAGCTGCTGATCTCCGTCTCCAAACCTTCGCCGCAAATGATCAAGGTGGCGGACGATGCGGCGAAAAAGGGACTGTTCGAAATCGTCGTCCCTGCGATCGAGTTTAACGTAGCCGCTTCGTTCGACGGCAAGACGTATCCGATCGAGCGTTTCGCAGATTACGTGGAGCGCAGAATCGTCGTTCCGGCAGGCGTAGCGCCTTCCCGGATCGCCACCGGAGTCGTAATCGAGCCGGACGGAAGCGTACGGCACGTTCCGACGAAAATGGTCCGAATCGACGGGCGATCTTACGCCTCCGTATTCAGCTTAACGAACAGCGTGTACGCGCTTGTCGCGAACGAAGTTTCGTTTGCCGACGTCGAGAACCACTGGTCCAAAGATGAGGTCAACGAGATGGGGTCCCGTCTGATCCTGACAGGTACAGACTCCGACTCTTTCGCTCCGAACGCCTATGTGACGCGGGAACAGTTCACCTCGCTTGTCGCTCGTGCGCTCGGTTTGAAGCCCGACTCTTCCAAGCAGACCGTATTCCGGGATGTCGCTCCGACTAACGTCCACTACGGCGACATTCAAGCGGCAGTCTCCTACGGTTTAGTCTCGGGCTACGAGGGCGGAACGTTCCGTCCCGAAGAGCAGGTTACACGCGAGCAAGTGATGACGATCGTCGCCAAGGCGATGAAGCTCGTCGGAGCTTCCGTCGGCGAAACGGCGGAACGGACGCTGGATCGTTTCGAGGATGAGGACGAAGTGTCGGAATGGGCGCGCGAATCGATTGCGGACGTTGTCTCGGCAGGAATCTTGCAAGGCCGTTCCGCGACCAAGCTCGCGCCCAAGGGTCTTCTCACGAGAGCCGAAGCGGCCGCCATTATCGAACGCTTGCTGCGCAGAGCCAACCGGATCTAATCTTTCAAACAATCTAACTCTAATACTTTGTAACGAGAACGTAATGTTCCTTTCATCTTCCCTTCATGTTCGGAGGTTAATATAAACACATGACCCCCCTTTGAAATATAAAACTTGAGGCTAGCGGCCCGTTGCCGCTAGCCTCCTTTTTTTTTACCCGCGCTTGAACTCCGCCAGGGAAGCCGCCGCAGCCCCGCAGCCCCAGTCGAAAATCGTAAATTCCCCGAGCCCGTCGACAGGCGTGCCGTCGTGGTGGTTGAAGTTTTCCATGTGGAATCCGTAGTCCCGTTCGTCGAAATGCGGGTGGACCCGCTCGTAGATCGCTCTCACCCCCGCGTTCTCGGGACAGTACATCATATAGAACGAAGCTCTCAGCGCCCATTCGGCGCGAGCCCGGTAGCTCTCGTTGCCGGTCAGCCGGTAGTAGTCCAAATACGTCAGCGCGAACAGGCTCTGCCTCGCATCGTTCCATTCGTCGTCGCTGGTCATGACGCCGAAGCCGCCGACCGTCGGCACAGGGAAGAACGGAGCCTGCCAGATTTGCTGGTACAGCGAAGCCTCCGCCAGCGCCTGCTCCCCGAGATCGAGCCACTCGTCGTCCCCGCTTAAGGCGTAGGCTTCCTTCATCGCTTCGGCCGTCCAATAGATACCGAAATTGCACTGATTGTACAATCCGCTCCGGGCGTCCTTCTCTCCGAATTGCTTGCCCTCCCATTGCTTCGAACAGGACCAGTACGTCTCGAAATCCTCCCAGCGCCCCTCCGGCATGATGCTCTCCGCGACGAAGCCGGCTGCGCGAAGGGCCGAGGCCGCGTATCTCTTGTCCGGCCGCAGCCGGTTCAGCAGGCCGAGCAGCATGACGTGCGCGGAAGTCTCCGGACTTTCGGTCAGAAACGGAGACGTGCCCGAGCCGTCCGCGCGAACCCAGGCGGGAAATCCCCCGTCGTCCCTTTGCAGCTTCAGAAGCCGTTCCGCATAACGAATCACGAACGGCAGTATCCGCTCATCTGCGCGGATGTCCCGATACCACTTGAGCAGCCACCAGCACGTCCACGAAGCGTCGAGCAGATGGACGTGCTCCTCGTGCCCGGCGGGACGGCGCGGCCCCGACATGTACCAGCGGCCGGATTCCCAGCGCCCGTCCTCTCCCGCCTGGTAATAGCCGGGAAACAAGCCGTCCGTCTGGGGGGCCGACAGCGCGAAGTTAAGCGCAAGCTCGGCTTTGTCCGCCCAGTCCACACGCCCCCGCTCCTTGCCCCGGAGCGCGTAGCCGTACGCCGATCGCAGACTGCAAAACCAGGCCTGGTTCCACAGACTCTTCGGCTCGCGCCACTCCTCTTCCCGCCCGAGGCCGGGCTTCTGCCGGGCGCAAACGATGAAGACGACACCTCCGACCTCGGTGCCGTCCGGCATTCGGAACTGCTGCCAGACGACGTCCTTCCACCGGTCCAATGCCCAACCATAGGCGTAATCCGCATAAGACTCCAGCGAACGCAGAAGGCTCGCATCCGGGAACTCCGCCAAAGCGGGGCTGCCTTGCTGAGCTCCCGTACTCTCGGCGTCACCTGCACCTGCCGGCTCACCTCCGCCCTTCACGCTCTCCGATCCGCTTTGGCCTTCTGCGACCACCGGCCCGTCGACCGCAAATCCGCTCACCGCGCCGACGGGCGGGTGAACCGCATTCGACGCCGCAGCTATCGGCATGCTCCCGCGCCCGAACCTCTGCCACAGAAACCGTTCGACCGCGCGCAAGTCCCGCTTCCGCTGTCCGGCCGTTTTCTCCCATTCCACCAAGTAAAATCGGAAGCGGAGGGGTTCGGACCGCTCGACTTCACGCGGCTTCAGCTCGTGGTAGACGTGTCCCGTCTCCTCATATTCGCACAGCCCGTACGTCAACCGCCGATCCTGCACGGTATAGTCCATTACGTGCGGCACGTCCCGCTCGCTCGCGATGGACGCCAGATCGGGAACAAGCGCCGCCATCGTCCGCTCATCCTCGAATACGATCGCCGGAGAACGAAACGCCTTGTCCCCGACCGTCATGCCTTCGAGCGGCGACAGATGCGGCTTCCAGACGCACTCCAGGCCGGATTCGTTGATGAGATACACCTGCGCTCCGGAAAACTTCAGCGTCCCGTCTCCGCCTGCGGGCGGCTTGACCGTCACCTGCACCGCGGCGGCTCTCCACCCGACAGAATCCGCTCCCTCCCCATTTTCCCAAGCCAGCTCGACTTCGATCTCCGCTCCGCCGGCGTCCGCTGCCCAGAACACACCTCTCCGCTCGTATCGCGCAACGCTTGGCGCAACCTCGCGCCATCGTCCGCCCTCGTGCCAGAGAAGCCCGATTTTCTCGCCCAACCCTAACGGCAGCATCGCCTTCACCCCTTCACTCCGGACATCGTAATGCCTTGCACATAATATTTTTGCAGGAACAGGAACACGATCAAGATCGGCACGGAGCTGATCGACGTCGCCGCCAAAATTTTGCCCCACGAGATGTTGCGCAGCGACTGGAACGAGGAGATCGCGACCTGTATCACCTGCTTCTTCTCTTCGTTAATGACGACCAGCGGCCAGAGGAACGAATCCCATTGGTTCAGGAACGTCATGAGCCCCAGCGTAATGAGCGCCGGAACAGCCGTCGGCAGTACGATTTTGACGAAAATCCGGGTCCACCCGGAGCCGTCGATTCTGGCCGCCTCGAGAATGTCCCGGGGAACGTCCGAGAAAAACTGGATCAGCATGAAGATGCCGAACACCCACACGATCTGAGGCACGATGAGCGCCGCGTACGAATTGATCCAGCCGAAATCGCGCATCAGCAAATATTGCGGAACCATAATGACCTCGTACGGAATGACGAGCGAGGACAGAAAAATCGTCAGCAGCAGTCTCTTGAACGGAAATCTCAGCTTCGCGAAGGCGAACGCCGACAGCGCGTTCACGATCAGTCCCAGCGTCGTGACGACGACGGCGACCAGCAGCGTATTCAGCATGTACCGTCCGAACGGCTTGCTCGGGTCCAGGAAAATGTCGCGGTAATTTTGCAGCGTCCATTTGACCGGGAGGAACAGCTCGGGGCTCAGCGTCGCGTATTTGAAAATTTCCTCGTGGGTGCGGAAGGAGCTCATGACCATCCAGTAAATCGGAAATACGGAGACGAGCGCGATCACGGCCATCGCCGTCAGCCTCAGGAAGACGAACGCGGTATTTTTCATACGGGTAACCCTCCTTGCGAATCGAATTGCGGCGTCAATACTCGACGTCCGTGCGGAACAGCCGCAGCTGCACGATGGAGATGATCAGGACGAGAAAGAAGAACAGGAACGCAGCCGCGGCGGCGTAGCCCATATTCATCTGCTTAAACGCCGTCTCGTAGATAAAATGAACAACCGTGCTCGTCGATCCCGCCGGACCTCCGCTTGTCGTAATGTAGATCGGGATGAAAATTTTCAGCGCGTCCATCGTCGTAATGATGACCACGAACGCCATCGTTCGCTTGAGAAGCGGCAGCGTAATGAGGAAAAATCGCTGCACCGCCCCTGCCCCGTCCACATGCGCCGCCTCGTACAACGACTCGGGAATATTGTTCAGCCCCGCCAGGAAAATGACCATGACGAAGCCCATCGCCCGCCAGATGCAGAGCGCGATGATGCCCAGCATCGAGATGTCCGGATTGGACAGGAAGTCGAGCGTCGGCAGTCCGATCCCTTTCAGAATGACGTTCAGCATGCCGTAATCCTTGTTGTAGATAAGGCGGAACACCGTGGATGCGATCGCGAAGGAGACGACGACGGGCAGAAAATAGATCGTGCGGAAAAAGCCGACTCCCCGGAATTTCTTCTGCACGAGCAGCGCGAGTCCCAGCGAGATCGCCGTCTGCACCGGCAGCACGACCAAGGTGAAATAAAACGAATGCCACAGGCTCGCGCCGAACGTTTCGTCCTGCAGCAGCTTGCCGTAATTGGCGAAGCCCGCGAACGACGCTTGCGCGGAAATCAGGTTAAAGTTCTGGAAGCTGATCAGCAGCGCGCGGAACATCGGATAGAAAATAAACACGGCCAGCAGTACGAACGCGGGCGCGATAAAGAGCAGCGCGGCGCGGGATTCTTGCTTGTCGAACGCGGCGTAGGCCGACTTTCTCAACTTCGGTCCCTCCTTCATGTTGCGTTTCTAGCCGTTTGACGGAACGACAAAGGGGAGTAAGGATGTTGGCTACCCTACTCCCCCTGCCGCCCTCGTTATAGAATTGGAGTCACGCCGGAGCGCTCCGAGGCACTTTTTTGGCCTCGGCGCTCTCGCCACCGGTCACGCCGGAGCGCTCCGAGGCACTTTTTTGGCCTCGACGCTCTTGCGACCGGTCCCGCCGGAGCACTCCGAGGCACTTTCTTGGCCTCGGCGCTCTTGCCACCGGTCACGCCGGAGCGCTCCGAGGCACTTTTTTGGCCTCGACGCTCTCGCCACCGGTCACGCCGGAGCACTCCGAGGCACTTTTTTGGCCTCGACGCTCTCGCCACCGGTCCCGCCGGAGCACTCCGAGGCACTTTCTTGGCCTCGGCGCTCTTGCCACCGGTCACGCCGGAGCGTTCCGAGGCACTTTTTTGGCCTCGGCTCTCTCGCCACCGGTCCCGTCGGGGCGCTCCGAGGCACTTTTGGGGTCTCGGCGCTCTCGCCACCGGTCACGCCGAAGACTATTGCTTATGCATCGCCAAGCCATCCTCGACTTTCTTGACCGCCTTGGCCAGCGCCTCGTCGACGCCTCCGTTGCCGAGGCCGACGTCCTCGAACAGCAGGCGGATCGCCTCGCTGATCGCCGGGTAAGCCGGAGTGACCGGGCGCGGATGGCCGTATTTGGATAGCTGCTCGGCATAGATGTTCATCGGATACTCCTTCAGCTCGGCGAACGCGTCGAACGTCGATTGGCGCGCCGGAAGGTTTTTCGTCTCCTGGTACCACACCTTGGCTCCTTCGACTCCCGTCACCCAGTTCACGAACGCCCACGCCTCGTCCGGATGCTCGGACTTGGACGTAATCGCCATGCCCCAGCTTCCCGTCGTGCCGATCATGTTCTTCTCCTTCCACAGCGGAGCGACGTCGTAGTCCTCGCCCAGCTTGAAGTCCGGGAAGTTCTGCTCCTGATAGGAGAAAGCGAACGGACCGTCGACATGGATCGCGACCTTGCCGGTCCAGAAGGCGTCCTGCGGCAGTTCCTTCGGCGACACCTTCTCCTCGTTGAACAGCGACTTCCAGAACGTCATCGCTTTCTTCGCCTCGGGAGAATCGAGATAACCCTTCGATGTCGAGCCGTCGGGACTCAAGATTTCCGCGCCGGCCTGCCAGAGGAATGCCATCTCGGAATACGGAGCGCCCTCATGGCCCGCGAAGCCCCAAGGCGTCGGGTTCCAGCCGTAGACGCCCTTCGCCGGGTCGTTCAGCTTGCGGGCGGCGTCCAGCACCTGGTCCCACGTCCATGCCTCGTCGACGTTTTTGGAAGGGAGCGGAATGCCCTTCTCCTCGAACATCTTCTTGTTGTAGAACATGACGATCGTGCCTTCGTTGTTCGGCGCCGCGTACATCTTGCCGTCGAAGGTCAGCCCTTCGATGACCGGCTTCAGCAGGTCGTCCTTGTCGCCGTCCTGGACGAAATAATCCTCAAGCGGGATAATCGCGCCCGAATTGGCGTAGGAGGCCAGCGTCGGCGCATCCAGCGCCATAATGTCCGGCGGATTGCCGCCGGCCAGAGCCGTGCGGATCTTCGTCTCGTATTGATCGTTCGGAATCATCTGGAAGTCGACCTTGATGTTCGGATGCGCCTCCTCGAACGAAGCGATCAGCTTGTCGAACGCGGCCGCTTCCGGAGCGTAGTCGTGCCGCCAGAACGTGAGCGTGACCGTCTCGCCTTCCGGAGCGTTCGATGCCGCCCCCGAACTTGCGGGAGCGCTCGAAGAACCCGAGGAACCCGAATTCGAGGAACAAGCGGCCAGACCGAATGCCAGCGTGACAGATAGAAGCAGGAGCGTACTCTTTCTCATTGGACCCTCACCCTTCGGTTAATTGTGCTGCATCTACAGGCTAGCATCCGGCGGGACCGCGGCGGAATTCGTCCGCTTCGGATGTTCGCGTATAAAATCATCGGTCCGCAGGGGAGGCGGTATGCTGGCGGTATTCGTTCGGGCTGACGCCGTAATGCTTCTTGAATACGCTGCTCAAGTAGCTCGCGTTGGCGAACCCAACCAGCTCCGCAATGTCGGCCAGACGCATCTGCGGGTCGCCGAGCAGCTCGGCCGCCTTGCCGAGGCGCACTTGCGTCACGTAATCGCTGAACGTCGAGCCGGTCGTTTTCTTGAACAGCTCCGACAAGTAGGTCGGGTTCAGATGAAAGCGGTCGGCCAACTGCGTCAGGCCGATCTCGTTCATGTACGAGCGATCGATATAGTCGCGCACGGCTTCGACCGCCGACGCGCCGCCGGTCGTGCGCGAAGCGCGGATGCCTTCGATGACGCGGGAGGCGATCCCGTTCAGATAGGGAATCGCCTCCGCTCCGGTTCCGTGCCGCCATGCGGAGTCCGGCAGCAGCCATTCCTGAGCCTCGGGAATAACGAGGCGGTGGCGGCGGGCGACCTGGTCAACAAGCAGCACGGCGCGCAGAACGAAGAACGCGACGTCCCGCATCGGACGGCCGCCCGTCGTGATCACCGCTTCGACCGTGCCCGCGAACGCTTCGGGATCGGCGTTGTCCAGCGCCGAGACGAGCCTTTTCTCCGCTTCGGGAAGCCAGTCCCCGGGATCTTCGCGCCCTTCGCCGACTGTGACGATCTGGGAGACGGCTCCGGGACGGCTCCCGCTCCAAGCCAGCAGCACGGACAGAAACCCTTGGCGCAGCCCGATCGTTCCCCGGAACGGCTCGCCTACTCCGATGACGGCTTCGACTTTCAGATACCGGTTCACGTTGGCCTGCAGCCGCTTGCCCAGCGCTTCCGCGCGGCGACCGGCTTCCTCCTCGTTCGGGGAGGAAACAATGATGTGCATCATCTGCGAGTAGCCGCGATGGCAGAACGCAAATGCCGAATCGGACCAGTCGAACGCCTCCAGCGTCTCCCGGCAGAGCATTCGGAAAGCGAGACGGAACAAGCCGCTTCCTTCGGCCTGCTCCCCGAGCCGGCCCTCGGGCAGACGGTACTCCGCGCTGACGATCTGCAGGACGGCTCCGTCGTTCAGCCAGCCGTCCAGCGCGAGCCGCTTCGTCTCGTTCTTCAGCGCGGGAACGCGGCTCTCGTCGTCGTTCCCGATCCATTCCAGCAGCAGCTGCTCCCGAAGCACAGAACGGCTTTCGGTCAGCGCGAGCCGGGTCGTATTCTCGGAAGCGAGCGCCGCCCGCTCCGACTCCATCTCCTCGCTCAGCTTGCCGAGCAGCGCCGTCAGCTCGCTTCGCACGACGGGCTTGAGCAAATAATCCTTCGCCCCGCACTGGAGCGCCGCCTTGACGAAATGGAAATCGTCGTACCCCGACAGCACGACCGCCTTCGTCTGCGGATAGTTTTCCGCGCACTGCTTCAGCAGCTCCAGGCCGCTCATGACGGGCATGCGAATATCGGTGAGTATCAAGTCGTAACGTTCCGCTTCCAGAAGCGCCAGCGCCTCGCGCCCGTCCTGTGCTTCTCCCGCTACGGCATAGCCGAGCGCCGCCCAGTCGATCTTCAGCTTCAACCCCGTGCGGATTTCCAGTTCATCGTCGACCAGCAATACGCGATACATCCCTATTCCTCCTTCGCCGGCAATCTTAGTACGATCCGCGTGCCCGCTCGGGGCGAAGATTCGATCCGCGCGGAGAACCCCTCGCCGTAATGCAAATAACATCTCGCCAGCACGTTGCGCAGCCCGATTCGCCTGCCGCGCGCGCTCAGCACGTCCGTCATCCGTCCGCGGGCCATCTCCTCGCGCAGCTCCGCGATCAAATCCTCCGGCATGCCCGTTCCGTTGTCGGACACTTCGATCTCGAGCGAGTCCCCGTCCCTTCGCGTCTCGACTTTGACGAAGGCGCCGTCCGGGTTTTCCTGGCTGAACTTGATCGCGTTCTCGACGAGCGGCTGCAAAATAAACTTGACGATCGACGTATTCCCCAGCTCCGGACAGTCGCCGATCTCGACGAGGATGCGGTCTCCGAAGCGCACCTTCATAATCGACACGTAGTCCCGGATGTACTGCATCTCGTCCCTCAGCTTCACGACGTCGCTGTCCGCCCGCAGGGAATAGCGCAGCATCTGCCCCAGCCACTCCGTCACGTCGATGACTTCCTCGCTCCGCTTCTGCGCGGACAAGCTGCCGATCGCTTCCAGCGTGTTATAGAGGAAATGCGGATTGATCTGCATGAGCAGCGCTTTGTACTCCGCGTCCTTGCGCCGCATGTCGGCCTGGAATTCCGTCTCGATCAGGAACCTCAGCCGCTGGACCATGTTGCGGAACACCTTCACGACGTATCCGACCTCGTTGCGCGGAATCGGCATGCGCGCGAGCGCCTCGTCCTCCACCCGGCCGAAGTCGCCCCGCTCCACGAGCCGCATCGAGTTCGCCAACCGCGTCAGCGGCCGGGCAATGCCCGACGACAGCCAGAACGCGGCGACGATCGTCAAGAGCAGCAGCAGCGCCCCGACGACCAGCATCGTCTGCTGCACCCGCTTCATTTTCTCGAACAGCTCCGACTCCTTGACCTCTCCGACGAGCGCCCAGTTGGCGCTTTTGATTTTGCGGTACAGCACCAGATGGCTTTCTCCGTTCTGCTTCACCGTCAGCTTGCCCCCGGAATGCTTATCCTTGGCGATCGCCGCCATCTCCTGCAGGAAACCCGACATCCCTTCGTCGATGCGCTGCTCCAGCACCGGATGCCCGTCCATGTCGACGAGGTAGACGCGTCCCGTCTCGCCGAATTTGATTTTGTCCAGCGGCGTCTGGATTTTGGACGTCTCCACGTTCAGCTTAAGCGCCCCGATATTGCGGAACGAGCTGAGCTGCACGAGGTTGTAGAGCAGACTGTTCATGCTGACCTTCTCCAGATAGTTCGGCTGATACGGATCGAGATGGGCGGGAACCCAGCGAACGCCGTCCCGTTTGAAGGTCGTGTACCAGTCTCCGTTCAGGAAGGACGGATCGTCGTTAAAAGCTTTGTCGCGAATGCCGACGGCCGTTCCATTCTCGTTAAAAAGGGTAATCGAAGAAATCGAGGAATGATTCAAAGCGATGGAGGAGAGAAACTTGCGGAGCTCGGCGTCGGCCGTAATCCGCTTCTCCTGGGGAAGACTCTTGTCGAGCTGGGCGGTAATCCACATCTGCGTCACTTCGTTGCTGAGCACCTGGTTGGCGACGTCCTCGACCTGCGCGGTCAGCGTATTGACGAACGAGGCGTACTGGTCCATCGTCTGGGAGGTCGACTCCTCGATGGACGTGCCGATGACGGTATTGGACACTTGCGTGAAAACGGCGACCATCGTAATAAAAGGAACGATGAATACGAGGATAAAGGTGGCGGATAAGCGGGTTCTGAGCGAGTAGAACATAGAGCTCCCCTTCCGTATAAAGAAGAACCCCCTCCCGGCGTAGCCCGAAGGGGGCGCTGATGTGCGGCTTGACAGCGCTTGCGGCGCGTTCACTTCCACTTTATCAGCAATAGCCGGAAGAGGGAATGCTTTTTTATCGGGTCGGGACATGCAAAATGTTCGGGTCCGATTCCGCTTCGGGATCAGGTCCGGTTCAGATCCGGCTACGAGCCCTTTACCACTGTTCCGTCATGACGACCGGCTCGATCTTGCCGCCGCCGACCTGCATGCGGTCGATGCACAGCATCCGGTTGCCCGGCTCGGGATCGCCGATGATTCTGCGATGGTACACGATCAGCCATTCGTCGGTGTCCGGCAAGTGCAAGTAGCCGTGATGTCCCGGCCCCTCCGCCAGCGGCTCCTGCCGCTCCAGAATCGTTCCCTGGTTTGGGAACGGGCCGAGCGGATTGTCGCTTACCCCGTAAGCGACCCGGTACGTGCCGTTCGTCCAGTCTCCCAGCGACCACATCAAATAGTAGAGACCGTCTTTCTTCAGCATGCAGGGGCCTTCCACGTAGCCTTCCGGCGTGATCGGGAGAATCGTCTCGCCGTTCTCCAGCGGCACGAACCCGGTCATGTCGTCGTTCATCTTGGCCACATTGCAGTGTCTCCAGCCGCCGTAATACAAATAGATCGTTCCGTCGTCGTCCTTGAACAGATGCGCATCGATCGGCTGGGCATGGTGAATGAACTTGTCCACGAGCGGCCTGCCCAGGTATCTTCGGTACGGGCCTTCCGGCCGATCCGCTACCGCGATCTCCAATCCGCCGATCTCGTCGTTCGATTGGATGTCGTTGGAGGCGAACACGAGATAGTATTTTCCATTGTGCTCGATATGGGTCGGAGCCCATACCGCTCTCCAGATCCACGGGAAGTCGGCCATCTCGATAATGCCCTCATGCTTCTCCCAATGGATCAGATCGTCGGAGCTGAACGCGTCCAGATTCATCTGCTTCGTGTACTCGGTGATCGACCGGGTGACGTAGATCCAGTGCTTGCCCTCGTAGGTTCTCGCTTCGGGATCCGCGTACCAGCCCGGCACGATCGGGTTCGTAATGCCTCTCATCTCTGTCCTCTCCTCGCTAGCTGCTTCTTATTGCTCCAACAATCTGTGAATCGCCTGAGAGCTTTCAGCCCGGCTGATGGGTTCCCGCGGACGGAAGCGATTGTCGCCGGAGCCTTCCAGCAATCCGCGCTCAGCAGCCTCGGCAATCGCTTTCAAAGCCCAATCGCTGATCTCGGACCGATCCTCGAATTCCACGGAAGAGCCGGAGTTCTCGTGTTGTCCCTCGACAAGCGCGCTTGCTCTCGCCAGCATAACCGCCATCTCTTCTCGCGTCATTGTCTCGGCCGGACGAAATTGGCCTTGTCCGTCTCCGCGAACGATTCCGGCTTCCGCTGCCGCGACGGCTTCGTCTGCGAACCAATCGCCGGCGTTCACGTCGGCGAAACTCGCCTGACCCGTCGCTTCCAGCCGCAGCGCCCGGACGAGCATCGCGGCGAATTCCGCACGGAGCACGGAGCGCTCCGGAGCGAACTTCTCCTCGCCGACGCCCCCGACGATTTGACGGGCCGCCAGCTGCTTGATCGCACTCTCGACCCAATGGCCGGACGGAACGTCCTCGAAAGCTTTATCGTATTTCAATAACGCATAGGCGCTGAAATGCCGGATTTCCGCGATCCATTGACCGCCGTCCCGCTTGCTGGGCACGTACTCCAGCGCGCCTTCTCCGTTCACATAGTATACTCCCGTCACGCCCGGATCGGCAACGGTCCCCGCGGTAAAACGAAGCGTAATCGGCTTGGCGAACGACGGTCACGCGCAGCGAGTTCCCCTCTTGCAGCGCTTGCGATAAAGCCGGCACCAGCAGCTCGCGCGTTTCCTTCGTCCAGACCACCTCTACCCTGCCGTCCTTCGCTGCCGGCAGATCCTCCTCGTCCTTGTCCCCCCTCCAGCGTCGTAATGTTCGTATACATCATAAAGCCGGCCGGATCGTTCACGTCGGGCAGGTTCACGTACGCGTCCATCTCCGATTTGTCCTGTCCGACGACGAGCAGCGTCTTGCCGTCGGCGGGCTCGAACTTGGCCCGCTGCACGCCCTCCGCCGAACCCGCCCCGATCGCCGCGCCGGTTACCGATAATGCGAATGCCAACATCCAAACCCGCGATATGCAGGCGGCCGCGATGACGAAGATTGCCGCTTCGTCGGACGCGCTGCTCGCGGAGATCGGGGAGATGAACCGGGCGGTGGCGAAGTTTCGGTAGGCAGCTTGGCGTTGGCAAGCCTCCTCCTAACAAGCCTCTACACCAACTCCCCAAGCAAGCCCTCGCCCCTGTGCGAGCAGTAAGCGGACACCCCGTACACGCTTGGGCTGCTTCCGGAATGATCGTCTACATAATATGTCTTGTCCGTCATGCCGATTAATTGATGGTCCTTGTAGACGTTGTACATTTCGGCCCCGCTGACGGGATCCCACCGGAGGATTTCCGCCGCCCCGTAGGCTTCCTTCGCCACATTGCCGGGGGCCAGAAGGGAAGTCTCCGCCCATACCAGAAAACCGATCTGCGCCAATTGCACCGTTCCGCCCTTGCGCTTGTTGGCAATACGCAGGACGATGCGCCGATCCTCAGCATCTTCCCTGCCCTCTATAGGGATCTTGTGATAGCCGCCTTTGCGCGGACAGAGTCGATAGTCGCGGCCGTCCGCGTGAAGGACGTATTCGGCCTCCGGGTCGAGGGACGCCCCGTTGCCGATGTTCAAGTTCAGAATGACGCATCCGGCTGCGCCTCCCGGCACCGTCAGCTCCGCTTCGAGCTGTTCGCCGACGCTTTCCCAATACGGAAACCACCCGTTCCCGTAACGGACGACGGCATTTCGGACGCAGTAGTCGTACCCTTCTCTCGCCGTGCTGTGATCGAAGCTTTTTTCCCAAGGCTGCCCCTCTCCGTACGACTCCTTCAACGCTCTGGCGCAATCCGCGAACAGCGCGACCGGATCGTAATAAGAAGCGTCCCTGAAGATCAGCCGCTCCTCCTCCATGCACCGATTGTATTGACGAACAAGCTCCGGATTGTCCGTATATCTTCCGTTGGCCCACGACAGCCATTGCGCATTCTCGGGATACGTCTGCCATTCCCAGTTGATGTGCTGGAAGCCCTTGATTCCGTGGCCGGTCAGCATCTCCATGAAGTCTCGCATGAACGATCCGAAGGCGTAATCGGGCTTCACGATGGCGTAGGAGCTTTCACCGATCATGACCGGCTTCCCGCGGTTGGCCGCCTGTTCCATGAACCACCCGGCGTCGAAGTTCGGCGTAATCGTGTTAAAGCTGAACCAATCGACGTAACCGTCCCCGTCGCGCTCCCCGGTGTCCGGATCGTCCGGATACCAGTCGAACATGTCCTTGTTGTCGGCAATGTACGTATTCCATACGAATGCCACGTTGTCGGCGCCGCCCGCCCTGAACGCGTCCACGATGCGCCGGTAAGCCTTCTTGTACAGCTTCGGCTCGTACCCGTTCCATTCGCCGTCGAACTCGTATCCGATTCTCAAGAAGACAGGCAGCCGAATGCTTCGGTATACCTCGGCCATCTCTTCGAGCTGCCTGTCGTAACCCCCGTCTCCGATTGCCGCCAAATCGTTGTCGTTATGAACCGGAAGCTGAAGTCCGATCTGCAGCATCGCGCCGGGAAATACGTTGTGGGCTTCCATAATATCGGGGTTTCTCCAATACCCGCCGGCATTCAAACCCTCGTATAGCGCGATAATGACAGGTTTGCTGTCGTTCGGCAGCGAGCTTGTCATCGCGACAATAGATTCCATGCATTGTCCCGCTCCCGTATACGCGTAACCGTTCGGCGGCTCGAACTTGGCGCGGCCGGCCCCCTTGTCGTTGCCCATCGCAGCCCCATTCGTACCGTCCCGGTACGTTTCGTCCACATTCATTCGGCAGCCCTCTTTTCCTTGTCGGCGTCGTTATCTTCCCGGATTTTCTCCATCATTCGCTTCCTCTCCCTGAACTCGATCGGCGAGATGCCGACCGTGTCCACGAACGACCTCGTAAAATGCTTATAACGGTTAAAGCCGACCTTCTCGGAGATATCGCTGATCTTCATCCGGGAATCGGAGAGCAGCTCCATCGCCTTGTGAATGCGGATTTTCCTTAAATATTCCACGAAGCTGACTCCCGTCTTGGCTCTGAACAGATGGGAGAAATACGAGTAATTCATAGAGACGTAATTGGACACCATCGTCAGATTAATGTCCTTGTCGTAGTTGCCTTCCATATACTCGATCGCCTTCTCGATCTCGTCGTTGTGCTGGTAGGCGCTCTTCATCGCGTTCACGCAGCTGTCCAGCATGCGGACGAATTCCAGGGCGGCGGAGAGGTAGTCCTTAACGCTGGGAAAATGATAGATATCGCTCAAAACCTCGTACTTCTTCAGCTCTTCCGTCCCTCTGGCGGAGAGGATGTTCGCCATGCCGGAGAGCGAGGCGTAGAACGCTTTGACCGTGTCTTCCAAATACTCGACTTTGTTCCGAACGATGGACGCCCTGTCGAAAATGTGGGACACCGTCTCTCCCAGCGCAGCCGATTTGCCCGTGCCAATCAGCAGAACCAGCTTCTGGATTTCTTCGGAAGGGAGCGAATAGTCCGCGGACAGCCCGGCGATCTCGGCATGCCGTACCCAATCCCTGTCCGGGTACAAATAGCGGTATTTCAAAGCCTCCAACGCCTGCAAATACCCTTCGCGAATATCCCGGCAGCTCGCACAAACACCGCTTGCCGCCGCGAAGCACGTCTGGCCGCTCCGGTTGACAGCGGCCATGAAGTCGCGCGCCACCCCCTCGCTCTGGGCGATAACCATCAGTGTATCGCCCAGCTCCAGCGTCATGCACAGCTCCGAACGCGCATCGGCGAATTCCAGCGCCGCCTGCTCCAGGCCCGCGCGCAGCAGCTCGTGATCTTGCGCGTAATCTCTCTCCCGATAGACGATCAGGGAGACGCAGAACGGGGAGTTGCCGAAGATGAAGCCTTTCTGCTCCAGCTTCTCCATAATTCCGTCCGAATGAAGGCTGCTCAGCAAGGCGAGCCGCAGCTCCTCCTTCATCAGCTTCTGCTCCTTGGCCGCGATCTGATCCGCCTTCTGGCTCAGTCCTTTCTCGCGGCGAATGTCCTCCTCCGCCTTCGTCACGACCTTGATCAGCTCGATTTTGTCGACCGGCTTCAGAATATAGGCTTTCGCCCCGTGCTCCATGCTTTTCTGCGCGTATTTGAACTCGTCGAATTCGCTGAGCACGATGAATTGGGGCGGTCGCTCCAGCTCTTGGGCCCGCTCCATCAGCTCAATGCCGTCCATGAGCGGCATCCGGATGTCGGTAATGACCAGATCGACGTCCGCCGTTCGGAGAAACGCCAGCGCTTCCCGGCCGTTGGCGAACTCGCGGATGCTGCCGATGTCGAGACCGGATTTCCCGAGCAGGGCAACGATGCCTTGGCGAATGAACTTCTTGTCGTCGACGACGACGATATTCATCATGGGCTACCACCCTCCGATATTGAACTGATCAGGCAGCCGCATCTCGACGCGGGTATAGCGGCCGGGCTCGCTCTCCAGCCGAATGCCGTACGGCTTGCCGTAGAACAGGCGAATTCTCTTGTGAACGTTGAGCAGGCCGATGCCGCTCCCGCTCGTCAGCCCAATCGGCTCGTAATCGTCCTCTTCCAGCGCACGATTGATCCGCTCCGCTCGTTCCCGTTCCATACCGACGCCGTCGTCCTCGACCGCAATGACAAGGAATTGCCCCGAATACGCCGCGGTCACGGATACGACGCCATTGCGGCCCGTCGGCTCTATTCCGTGAACGACGGCATTTTCCACCAGAGGCTCGAGCGTCATTTTCGGAATCGTACACGGCTCCAATCCGTCTTCGATCCGCGTCTCCAGTTCGACGCGTACGTCGGAGACGATATTCATCAGCGTGACGTACGTCCCGGCCATCGCCACTTCTTCCTTCAGGCTCACCTGCTGCGTTTTCCACTTCATGCTGTATCGCATCATCTTGCCCAGCGAATAGATCGCTTCGGAGATTTCCTCTTTCTCCTCCATGTCGGCCATCATGCGGATGGACTCCAGCACGTTGTACACGAAGTGGGAGTTGATCTGGGATTGCAGAGCTTTGTTTTCCGCCTCTTTGGCCGCGAGCTGCTCGGTCAGCAGTTGGGAGATCAGATCTTTGACCTTCACGAGCGTATGGTTGAAATGCCCCGCCAGCTCGTCGATCTCGTCTCCGCCCTTCACCGGAATGACCACGTTCAAATCCCCTGCCTGAACTTTGTGCATCGAGGAGACGACTGCGCCCAGCTTCTTCAGTAGAAGGGAGGACAGCAGGTACGTAACGAGACAGAGCACGAGAAGGGCTACGAATACGGCCAGCAAAATATCGTTCCTTACCTCGCGTATTTTCCCGGTAATGCCTTCGAGCGAATAGATCTGATACAGGTAAGAATCTAGATGCTTCATATATTTGTAGTTGACGACGAAGCTTTCTCCCGACAACGCAAATTGAAAGGAGCCGCCTTCCTTGTCCGTATGAGGCTCAAGGTGGTCCGTCAAGCTGTCGAACCGGTCGATCCGCTGCAGGTGGAAGCTGCTGTTCTCGTTGAACAGAAAGCGTTGTTCTCCTCCCGCTTCCCTGACGAGCAGCATCGCGTTGTTCTCTTCGGCATTGCCGTACAGGTCCTGGAAAAAGTCGGTTTGCAGCATGTTCACTTCGATGACGCCCTCGTGCTGCCGATTGTTCGTCAGTTCTCTGAACAGGGACACAACCTTCACTGGCGCCCCCATCGGACTAAAGTCGTCGCGATTCAGCATGAAGCGCTCTCTGCCTTGCAAATTTGCCAATTGAGAGAATAGAACCTGATCCTTGAAATCCTCCCTGCCGTTCAGCAGCGGCGGAAGCTTGTAAATGTCGTCGTTGTCGATATAGATTTTGATATGATGAATCGTCGGATTCAGCACCTTCAGGTTCTCGATCTGCTTGTATTCGTCCCGCTTGAACTGGATGAGCTGGAGATCGTCCTGCGTCATATCCCCGTTGATGAAATCCATAAACCCGGTATTGTCCGATGCGGTGCCGATGACCGTCTCGCTAATATCGATGTTCCTGCGGATGCTCTCGAACACCTTGTCGAGAGCTTCGACGCTTTGCTGGTTATAGCTCGATTGAATGCTCCGGTTCGTGCCGTTGAAGGAATAGAGGGCATATACGAAAATCGGCACGGCAAACACGACGACGTACATGACGACGAATTTGCTGGAAATGCTCATCCTCTTGGCTTGCTGAAGCGCAGCCGCGACCGGCCGGAACGTATTCGACATGATCCCCTTCACCTTTTGCCATTCAGCGTCTTGTAAACCCTTTCAAACGACTCCTGGAGCAAAAGCGCGAATAGTGGGACGGGATAGGGAAGTCGTCGCCCCCCCTACGCCGTCTCACTATTTCTTTCTTAATCGTTCTCTTTCTATGAAGTGCGAACAACCTCTATAGGCTTATCATATCGCCTTGCCGGTTAATCCGCCAGCTTCGCCTTGCTCGTCTCCAGCTGCTTCTGCCGGTACTGCTGCACCAGATCGAAGTCCAGCTTCTGCCGTTCGTCGAGGAACTTCGTCCACGTCTCGTCGAACTCCGACTCCGACTTGGCGGTAAGCAGCTTGGGCAGCGTCTGGCCGTACACTTGCTGGATTTTCGTGAACGCGATGCCTTCCGGGGAATTCCCCAGCGGGTCCAGCTCCTTGACGTACACTTTGGAGAAATCGGCATGCCCGTTGGCCCAATCGACCATTTGCTGAACCGGGGCGATCTTCTCCGGTCTCCACTTGGAGACGAGCACCGGATTTCTGAGCTGCCAATACGTATCCACCGCGCCGTACTTCTGTCCGAAGGCGGTCTGGTCCTCATCGTACGCCTTCTTCACTTCGGGCAGCAGTTGATCCTTGCCGTCGATCGTATCCCACGTCTCGCCTTGTTTGCCGAGGAAAATGTCCTTCTGCCCTTCCTCGCTGACCAGATAGGTCAGGAAGCGGATGGCGCGCTCGGGGTTTTTGACGTTCTTGGAAATCATGACGGGCAGCCAGCCGGTCATGCTTCCCGGGAACACCTGCGCGGGGTCCAGAGTGGCGTTGGACGGCCCGTCGATCGCCTGGTACACGACGCTCGGATCTTCCTTGCTCATGACGGCGATCGCGGCTTCGACGCCGGTCCATTCCTGCATCATGCTGAAGTAGCTGGCGTTGTTGATCTTCTGGTTGATCTGCGGCGCCTGGTCGACCATGAAGTCGATCGTGATCAGCTTCTCGCGGTACGCCTGGTTAAACGTCTTCAGCCAGCGGACATATTCGGGATCGCTGTATCGGTCGTAGATTTGACCGTCCTTCTCGTAAGGAATGGCCAGCATGTTCATCAGCATCTCCTCCAGCCCGTAAACGCCGCCGGGAGACGCTCCTTGCGCGAAGAACGGAATGATCTTCTGCCCTTTGTACGTGCTGTACTTCTCCTTCAGCAATCTCAGCGTATCGAGGAACCCTTCCGGCGTGCGCATATCCGGCGAGCCCATCTCCTCGTACAGATCCTTGCGCACGAGGAACGTCTGGTTGGCGTTGGTGACTCCGGTCGCCTGCATATCCGATACGGTGTACGCCTCGTTCGGCATGACGTATGTGTTGCCGTCCGGCTGTTTGTACCATTTTAGCGAAGCGTCTCCGGCTACCTTGAAGAAGTACGGATCGTACTGATCGGCCAGCTCGTTCAGCGCGTAGACCATGCCGCTCTCCTGCAGCTTCTTGAAGTTGTCCTGCCAGAAGCCGACCGACAGGAGGTCCGGCAAGGAATCGGAAGCGATCAGCGTCGTCAGCTTCTGGTTGGAGTCGCCGGAAGGCACATCGAAATCGATCGTGACGCCCGTCTTTTCCGTAATGTATTTGGAGACGAGGCTGTCTCCCCAGGTGAACTGGTACCAGCTCGCGTCCAGAAACCACTTGAACGTGATCGGCGACGTGTCCAGCATCCAGCCCGGCTGATCGGGATTCGGCCCGTTGCTCGCCTCCGCCGAAGGGCTGGCCGGATCGGACTGCTGTGCGGACGGCTCCGCGGAAGCCTGACCGGACGGCGAGCTTTCCGGTTTGTTGCTCTGCGTGCATCCCCCTAATATCGCTGCGATAATTGCAATTGCGAGCCAAGCGGTCAAGCCCGATTTGAATAGCCTGCGCATTCGAATGCCTCCCATTTTCTTTAATCATTATATCGTCAGTTCCGCGAGGAACGAACGGCCTGCGTTATCAGCCCTTGATCGAGCCAATCATCATTCCCTTGACGAAATACCGCTGCAGGAACGGATACACGACGACGATCGGAACGGTAGCTACGACCATCGTGGCGAACTTGATCGAATCCGGGGAAATTCTCTTGCCCATCGAATTCATCGCTTGCTGCTGGAACAAGCCGACGGAATTTTCGGATACGATCTTGTATAGTAAAGTCTGAATGGGCCTCAGAGCTTCGTTGTCGATGTAGATGACTCCGAAGAAATAGTCGTTCCAGTTGTACACGCCGACGAACAGCGCCAGCGTGGCGAACACTGCCTTCGAGCACGGGATGACGATGCGGACGAATACGGTAAACTCGTTGGCGCCGTCCACCTTCGCCGATTCCTCAAGCCCTTCGGGAATCGACCTGAAGAAGCTGACGAAAATAATCAGGTTGTAGAAGCTGAACATCGTCGGCAGGATGTACACGAGAAACTGATCGTACAGGTGCAGTCCTTTGAACAACAGGAAGGTTGGAATCAGTCCGCCGTTGAACAGCATTGTAAGAATACCGATCGTCATATACGTCTTGCGGCCGAGCAGATGCCTCTTGGATAAGCCGTAAGCGACCATCGCGGTGAAAAAAACGTGCAGCGCGGTGGCCAGAACCGTCCTCGCCACGCTGATGCCGAATGCGTCGATCAGTCCGCTGTTCTGGAACACGACTTTGTAGCTGTCCAGCGAGAACGTCTCCGGCCAGAAGTTGACGGATCGACGAATCGATTCTTCGGTTCCCGTAATCGAGTTGACCAGAATGTACCAGATCGGATACAGAGTGGACGCGCAGATCAGCAGCATCGCGATCGTATTGAACCAGGTAAAGCCATCGTTGCGGACACGCCAACTGCCATTTCGGGAAGCCATGCTCATTTCTCCTTGTCGGTCTGTTTAGAACAGCGATTCGTCGGTCAGCTTCTTGGACACCAGGTTCGCGAGCAGCAGCAGCGCAAGCGACACGACGGACTTGAACAGCAGCACGGCCGTCGAATAAGAGAACCTTCCGTTGACGATCCCCATGTTGTAGACGAACAGGTCCAGCGTCTCGCTCGCCGGCAGGTTCATATTGTTGCGCAGGACGAAAATCTGTTCGAAGCTTCCGCTGAGCACGTTGCTGACGGCCAGAATGAACAGGATCGCGATCGTTGGCCGAATGCTCTGCACGGTTACGTACCACATTTTCTGAAACCTTCCCGCCCCGTCTATATCCGCCGAATGATACAGGTCCTGATCAACGGCGGAGATCGCCGCGATATAGATAATGGCGTTCCACCCCAGCTCCTTCCATACGTCCGAGATTACCGCGATCCGCCAGAAGTATTCGGGAATGGAATTGTAGAAGACGGGTTCGCTCTGCAGATGAAGCGCGATCATCACGTTGTTGATAAATCCGGTGTCCGACAGCCAATTGAGCAGGATGCCTCCGAAGATCGCCCACGAGATGAAGTGCGGCATGTACGTAACCGTCTGCACGAACCTCTTGAACCGCATGCCGATAATTTCGTTCAGAAACAAGGCGAAGACAATCGGAATCGGGAACGCGACGATCAGCTTGTAGAAGCTGATTCCGATCGTATTGACGAGAACGTCGTAAAACCGGCTGTCGTTGAAAATATCCTCAAAGTGCTTGACGCCCACCCAAGGCGCATCCAGCATGGACTTGGTGATGTCGTATTCCTTAAAAGCGATGACCATCCAGAAGATCGGGATGTAGCAGAACACGAACATCCAGACGACTCCGGGGATGACCATGAATTGCAAGTTTTTTTGGCGCATAAACCTGTTCAGCAGCGAATGCTTCGCAGGTGCGCCGATTGCCGCGTTTTTCCGGACCGCCATGACCGATCCTCCGTCGAATTCGTATTTTGTTCTCTGGTTGAACCGTTCGCCGCCGCGAGACGGGCGGCGAACGGCCAAGCTGGATTAGTCGATCTCGAACCAGTCGAAGTTGAAGGTGCCTCCGGCCTCGATCGTAATCGTATGAGCCCCTGCCGACAACGCGACCGCACTGCTGACGACGGTGGCGTACGTATCCCAGTTCGCCGTAGTCGGAATGACGACCGTCGCCGCGACGCTGCCGTCTACCTTGATCGTCGCCGACGTCGGCGTGCCCGAACCGTTGGCTATCCTCAAGTTAAAATTGTAGGTGCCGGCGATCGTAACGTTCGTCAGATAGCTCATTCTGCTGTTGGACGAGATCCAGCACAGCGCCGTATTGTTCGCGCTCGTCGTCGTAGAGTCCGTAAACGGAGTGCTGAAGACGCTCCAGGCGTCGTTCCAGCTTTCCGCTTCGACTTTTCCGGGAACCGGATAGACCGGCCTTGTTACGACCGGCAGCGCCGGATCGCTCGGATTAAAGCCGATCGCGCTGTATAGTCCCGACGAAGAGTTCAAGTATCTTGACTTGGAGACTTCGGTTTTCCACTTGTCGTAGATGTAGCTCGCGCCCGGCTGCTGGATTTGGGAGTTGCCCCACATCGGATCGGAGAAGATCGGCTGCAGGCTCCAATCCTGGTTAATGTAGCTGAGCATTTTGACGTTGTTGTCCTCGATGAAATCGAAGATTTTCTGGAAATAGTTGTTCCAGGTGGACGAGTTGGTCAGCAGCAGGTTGTTGTACGTTCTTGGCGTCGCTTCCGCGATCATGATCGGCTTGTTGTGATTGTTCGCGAAGGAGACGGCGTCCTCCCGGCTCTGCTCCGCATTCGCCTCATCGCCTGAGGTCGGCCAACCGAACCAGCTTATCCCGACCCAATCCACGTATTCGTCGCCGGGATACCACGATTCGATCGGAACCGGCGAATGGTAAGGCGCGGGGCCGCCCGCATTGGGATACCCGACCAGACTCCATACGAACGCCGCGTTGCCGACTTCGAGCTCTCTGAAAATATCGTGAATGTGACGATAAGCTTTAATATAGGTTGCGGCCTCGTAATGGTTCCACGGGCTGTCCGCCTCGTATCCGATTCGGACGAACACGGGTTTTCCCGAATTTTTGACCGCGGTCGCGATCGTCTCGATATAGGCGTCCCGCTGGCCTGCCACGATCAGATCCACTTCCTGCTGCCCCGGAGGGCTCGCCGTATAGTTGGCCATATCGAGCCCGATCTGGGCGACAGAGTTCGCCTTGTTGGCAGCCCAGTGCTGGAAATCGTTCACTCCCGCGCCTTTGTCGACGGGGCCCGTCATCCCTCCGGCATCGGTCGTGGACGTATAGATCATATAGCCGGCCGGGTCGGGGATGTCGCTCAGCGCCTGATAGGCGTCCATCTCTCCCTTCGTCTGGCCGACGACGATCATGGTCTTGCCGTCCGCAGGCTCGAATTTGGCCAGCCCCGACGGCGCGCCGATCGTATAGGACGCGCTCGCGATAGCCGAGTCCGTCATGCCCGACTTCACGGCGATTGCCTTCACCGTCTGGCTGGCGGATACGGTAATCGGAGCGGTGTACACGTTCGATCCGGTCGTCGGATTCGCGCCGTTCGTCGTATAGTAGATCGTCGCTCCGCTCGTCGCGGTCGAGATCGTCACCGTCTGCGCGCTGTTATAAGTGCCCGCTGCGGGACTGAACGTCGGCGTCGCGACCGTCGTTTGGGGGCTGTGCGTGTAGCTGTACCCCCAATGCGGCGTATCCTTCTGCGTCGATCCGATCTGGTACGTAAACCAGTAGCTGATCGTATCGTTCGCGCTTAGCCCGCCGACATCGTAAGTCCACGTATTGCCGCTCTGATTCATCAGATAGTGCATATCCTGACCGTTGTTGACCATGTAGTGCACATACACGTAAGTGGACGAAACGTTGGACACGAACGTCATTTTCGCGCTGCCCGCATTGGTGTAAGTGACGGATTCGCTGTATTCGGAAGTCGTATCGGCAGACGCCGGAATGATAGCGCTTGCAAATAAAACAAAAGCCATAAGCATTACGTGAAATACCTTCATGCTCCTGCGTTTTGTTATCATCACTCCATACTTCCTTCCTTTTATAAGGGATGTTGATGCTTCCTGCATGCCCCTCCTGTTCGTATCGCCGCTTCTACCGAGAGTCACCTCCCTTTTCCGCGAATGGCTCCTTCCATTCCCGCTTCGCCCCCTCCTTTCCCCGGCAGCGCTAAGCCGCTCCGTTTCTGCTCTAACACTACCATTCGCGAATCCGGGGAGTATACCGTGTATTTTTTGATCCGGGCCTCATTTTTTGGGAGTTAGGAAGATGACCATGCCAATCCGCGAGCGCGGGCATAGAAATAAGACTCTCCACTCGCGACAAAACGTAAGATAGGTTTTAAAAATTGGAACAAGCGCTGGACAGCTCCGACCGATATGTCCAGGCATATGCCTTCGAAGCTCTGACCTTCCTGCGATCGCCAGAGGCGGTAGATGTCCTGCTGCGATATCACCGGACGGCTCGTTGGTGCCCAGATACGCATAAAGCCTCATCATTCTAAAAAGACAAAAGATGCGGCGAGGAAACTGGAAACTGATCCTGGCCGCACAGAACCTAAAAAGCGGCTCCAAAAGGCCCCTTGTAGCACGGGTCCTCGGAAGCACATCTGTCTAAACTTCCTCTTCGATCATCTTCAGATATATCATGATCTACTACAACAGACGGCGGATCTACACCTCACCGGCTAGTTGTGCCTAACTTGGCTAGACGCGCAATCACCGAAAAAAAGCCGCGTTTTCCGCGACTCTTTTCCGAATGTTATTCATACTGCCCGACAATTGACGATTCCGTTTAATCCAATGTGATTCTCAGACAAACGGGATACTTCGTTTCGATACTGCCGTTCACCTTCAACTTCAATCCTTCTTCGCTTCGTTCGAACGAAACGGGGTGATCGAATCCCAGCAGCTCCACGTTGGCGATATGTCCCTCAAATAAATTTCCAGACGTCTTCAACGCCTTAATGAGTACCTCGTTATTCTCCGGCCAGCTCAGTACATTGGCATAGAGGTAAGGCGCCTTATAGGTAAAGCGGATATCTTCGCTTGTAAACGCGGCCCGCTTAACGTCCGTGAACGCTCCCTCCGGCACTTCGGTAGACCCTTCGCCATAGATTTTCCAATACGTCGTGTCATAGATCGACTCGCCGTTAACGCTCAGCCATTGTCCGATGCCGCGCAGCGCTTCCGCTTCCTCGTCGCAGATCGTTCCGTCCGCTTTGGGCCCGACGTTCAGAAGCAGGCAGCCGTTCTTGCTGACGATATCGATCAGGTCGCAGACGATATCCGTCGGATTTTTGAAGTCGTTATTGTCCGTGTAACCCCAAGAGTTTTTGGCGATCGCCGTATCGGTCTGCCAGAGCTTCGGCCGAATGTCGCGGAGTTGGCCGCGTTCGACGTCGAAGATCGCCGTCCCGAAGGCAAACGCGTCGTATTTATAGTTGATCGCCACATCCACACCCCACTCCCGCGAGCGATTATAGTAGTAGGCGGCAAACTTCTTGAGGTACGGCTTAAACGCCACGTTATGAATCCACCAGTCGAACCAGACGATCTTCGGACGATATTTGTCCACCAACTCGCACGAACGGACAAGCCAATCGTCCAGATGCTCCTGTGCAGGCGGCGCAGAATAGATGTCATGCGTAGTCGAGACATCGCCGGTCGTGTACAGCGGAGCCGCATAGCCGTAGGGCTCCTGGAACACCCTATCTCGAATTCCGGAATCGAATTCCCTGCCGCCGCCGAAGAACCAGTAATTTTCCGCCCGGTGACTCGAAGCCGTGAAGACGATGCCCTCCCTCTCCGCCGCTTCCTTCAATTCGCCTACGATATCGCGCTTAGGTCCCATTTTCACCGCATTCCAATCGGAAACTTCGCTGTCGTACATCTGAAAACCGTCATGGTGTTCGGCTACAGGCATGACGTATTTCGCTCCGGCCGCTTTAAACAGAGCAATCCACTGTTCCGCGTCGAACTTTTCCGCTCTAAAGCTCGGAATGAAATCCGCATAGCCGAAATTTTTAGGCTCCCCGTACGTTTTCAGATGATGCTCGTATTCCGGGCTTCCCTGCAAATACATGTTGCGAGGATACCATTCGTTGCCGAAGGCAGGTACGCTGTAGACGCCCCAATGAATAAAAATACCGAACTTCGCGTTCCGATACCAGGCCGGTTCCGGATATTCGCTCAAGGATGCCCAATTGTCCTTATAGACGCCTTGCCGAATGACTTCGTCTATCGTTCTCAGGTAGTTCTCGTGAGTGGTTTTCACCCGCCGCACCTCCGCAATTTAGCCGTTTCATGGTCATTATAGCAGTGCCATCTGACAATCAAAGGGCGTAAATGAAGAAGAATGTGGACGATATTAAGCCTATATGCTATATTGCGAAGAGAGCCATCATTCTGCCGGAGGCATAGAACATGAACAGCTTCGAACATGCTACCCTGAACAATCTCATATGCCGATATAACGTCTGCGCCCATGATTGGGGAGAGCAGAACTGCGTATATTCGTTCAACAAGTTTTATTATTTCATCGAAGGCGAAGCTACGCTCGTCATCGAAGGCGATGTCTTTACGCCTCGGCCTGAAGAGCTGTTTCTGATTCCCGCCCACGCGAAGCATACCTATTTCCACAATCCGAGAAAACCGGTGTTAAAATACTGGTCGCACTTTAACCTCAATCTGGACCATGAACGAAAGCTGATCTATCATCCGGAAACCGTCAAATGCACGATCCCCAAACCGCTGATTGTTCCGGCTTTCGAAACGTTGGTACAAACCGATCTTTCCGCCAATCCGCTTGACGCGCTGACCGCGAAGACGGCCTTGCTGCAGCTCTTGAGGCTCTTCTTGGAACGAGTGGATCTGGACACCCTATTGCCCGCGAACGAGAACGACTTCTCCAGCAAAATCAACGCCTATATCCGCAGCCATCTCCAAACCGAAATTACGTTGGTCGAGCTGGCCAATCTGGTTCATCTTCATCCGAATTATTTCATTAAAGCTTTCAAAAAGCACTTTAACGCAACGCCCATCGAATACGTCAATACGCTCCGCTTGCAGTTGGCCGCCAAGCTCTTAACGCAAGAGCCCCATCGGAGCATACAGCTTATCGCCGAGGAAGTCGGCTTGAACGATTATCGCTATTTCTCCCGGCTGTTCAAGAAGAAATACGGCGTATCTCCTTCGCGGTTCAGACGAGGCTGAGCGATGCCCGCAGTAGGCTTATCCCCCGGAATGTACGAATGCCACCTGTCATTCGTCTGGTCGAGCCATTGACTGAAGGCATATCTATATGGAGATTCATCCAACAAATGCGGAATGGAGTGCATGACAACTATGGCGATTCGAGGAGCAGCAAACGCGAGGAGATGCAGGAAAAGAACTTCTCATACTATCGTGAAAAAGTGCGTGGTTTCAAACCAAACGATTCGATTACTCCAGTCTCAGCTGCAATCCCAAGCCGAAACTCAACGACAACTGGAAGCTCAGCTGCAATCACAGTCCCAGGCCCAACTGCAGTATCAAACACAAGTACAGACCCAACTGCAGCAGCAAACGCAGACTCAACTGCAAGCCCAGAGTCAGTTGGTATCTCAGCTTCAAAATCAAGAGCAATTACAACAGCAACAGCTAATGCAGCTGTTTGATCAAATTCAAGCCCAAATTCAGTCTCAACATCAATCCCAAATGCAACTCCAATCCCAGATGCAGACGCAATCTGAGAAAACGATCGTAAATGTAAGATCATGCCACTGTCAAGAACCGCCACCGCCGCCCCCATCGGAATAAAAGCAAAAAATCCCCACAGGTGCTTCGGTACGGCGGGAACAAGATCGCCGAACCCCTTGCTCAACTCGCTGCCCGGAAAGGATTATATTCGGAGAGGTGCCGGGCGTGGGAAGATCGCGCCCGGCTAGTTTTTTATCGATAAGCCTCACTCAGCCCAAATTGATTTCCCTGATTTTCTCCAAAGGAATTTTCGCCTTGCGGCCTTCCGTCAGAAGGCCGTTAACTTCCTGCTGGACGTCGGTGAGCTGCGTGTAGCAGTAGCCGCAGATGTACTCCTTGCTCTGGATCGCCCGGGTCAGTCCCTCGAACCGCTTCAGGAATTCCTCATCCGTCGCCACCTGGCGTCCGTAGCCCCATCCCTTATCGGATTGATAGGCGATCCCGCCGAATTCGGTAATCATGATCGGCTGGCCGCGGTACTCGTAGCCTTCGGCGAACGCGAACTTCCATTGATTGCATCCGGCCTCGTTGCTCACGATCGCTTCCTTGCTCCGATATTGACGTTCGAAGCCTTCGCCGGTTTCGACGTAATTGTGCAAGGTCACGATGTCCGACACGGTATGCTCCCAGCCGTCGTTGGCGATGACCGGACGGTACGGGTCGATCGATTTGGTCAGATGGTAGATGCCCTCGGTAAACTTTTGCTGCCTCTTGTCGCGCAAGATGTTCGGGACGCCCCACGATTCGTTGAACGGCACCCATGTGACGATGCTGGGATGGTTGTACTGCTGCCGGACGATCTCGATCCATTCCTTCGAGAACGCCTCGATCGCCCGATCGCGGAACTCGAACGTCGCCGCCATTTCGGACCAGACCAGCAGCCCTTTCACGTCGCACCAATACAGAAAACGGGCGTCTTCGATCTTCATATGCTTGCGCACTCCGTTGTAGCCCATCTTCAGCATCAGGTCGATGTCCTCGATCAGCGCTTCCTCGCTCGGAGGAGTCAAGTGGCTGTCCGTCCAATAGCCCTGATCCAAAATCAGTCTCTGATAGATCGGAACGTTGTTCAGCAGCACTTGACCCTTCTCGATCGACACCTTCCTCATGCCGAAATAGGAGAATACCCGGTCTACGACTCTCCCATCGGCATACAGGACAAATTCCACGTCGTACAGGTTCGGATGCTGCGGCGACCAGAGACATCTCTTCCACGGCCCGCCGGCCTCGTGCGTCAAGTCGACTTCAACCGTTAAGCAGGAGCGGTCCACCGCGGTGCTTACCCGCTTGACGGGCTTTCCTTTTAGCGTCACGATCGTCTCCAGCCTCAAGTCCCCGCCCGCTTCCGCCCCGTGCACCTCGTAGTCGAAACGAATCGTATTACGATCGACGTCCGGCGTCATCTTGACGGAGTCCAGCCGCTGATTGTCGACGTATTCCAGCCATACCGTCTGCCAGATGCCCGTCGTCTGCACGTAGAAGCATTCGTAGTTGTTCGCGAGCCAGCGCTGCTTGCCCCTCGGTTGAGTGCAGCTGTCGCTATCCTCCGCCCTGACCGTGATTCGATTGTCCGCACCGAACGTCACGTACGAAGTAATGTCGAAGGAAAATGCCGCGTAGCCGCCCTGATGCGAGCCGGCCATCGCGCCGTTCACCCACACTTTGGCGATATAATCGACGGCTTGAAAATGCAGAATGACCCTCTGGCCGGCCGCGTCTTGCGGGATATGCACCGTTCTGTCGTACCAGACCCGGGGATGGAACTGTTCTTCTCCAATCCCGCTCGCCTTCGTTTCATAGGAGTAGGGAACGTTGATCGTATGCGTGCCTTCGAACTTCTCCGGCCACCGTTCCGTCTCTCCGGCGTCGAGATCGTCGAAGCGAAAGCTCCACTCCCCGTTCAAATTCAGCCAGTTGTCCCGCACGAATTGGGGTCTCGGATACTCTCTCCTATACGCTCTCGTTGTCATGCCCTGCCTCCCGACGATGCTCCCCGAATCTCCAGCGCATAGACCGAGAACGGACGCAGCGCACAGCCGTCCCGCCAAGCCTCCGCCGGAACTGAGCGCGTCTTGCAGACGACTCGGTCCGACGCGAATACCGAATTGATCTCTTCGAAGGAATCTCCCGTGATTTCGTAGAGGACCGTCTCCCCGGAAATCTCGAAATCTCGCAAATTCAGCTCGACCTTCGTTTCCTGAAGGCTGCGGTTGACGATAAACAAGGTAACGACGCTCCCGTCGTCGTTCGAGCAGGCCGCGACGTCCAAATCCGGCAGCGCGTCGAGCGCAATCGGCGTCGGCTTAAGCGACCGGACCGCGAAGGCGCCGCAGACGGCATCGACGGGAAGCATCCGCCGAACGTTCCGACCCGCATACAGCTTCAGCACCTCATAGGTCGGCGTTCCGTATACGGTAAGGGGATGCCCGCTCCAGCCGGGCTGCTTGCCCCGATATTGATCGGCATAATAATCCCCTACGCGAATGCAACCCCCGAGCCAGCCGTTCACCAGGTCGGAGAAGCTGCCGATGTGGACCCTGTCGCTGCCGCGAAGCATCTCGTTCAGATTGGCGGCGTTGGCGACCGCGGCTCCGAGCGTGTGTTCGTCCGGCAGCCCTTTGCGAATCGTGTTCGGGTAGTACATCGTATTGTACTCGGTGATCGCCAGCTTGACGTGTTTTGTCTTTTCGTCCGCCGCAATATTCGCCGTCGTTCGCCGGATGTCTTCCCGCGTCCACTCCGAATACGCCGCCATCGCCTTGTAGCGTTCCTCCGCCGGAGTGCTCCGGTCCATGCCGAACCGTCCGAGGCCGTGATACAGGTGCAAGGTCAAATACTCGAAATGCTCGCCCGCGAGCTCAAGCACCGCCCTGTTCCATTCCTGATCGTAATGGCCGCAGGCCAGCAGGACAATCGACGGATCGGCCGCTTTCATCGCCCGGGCGAAGCTGACGCAGCGTTCGGCGAACTGCTCCGCAGTGCACGCTCCGACCTGCCACTGGCCCCATACTTCGTTGCCGATCTCCCAGTGCCGGACATTGTACGGTTCGGGATGGCCGTTCGCGGCCCGCCTCGCCCCCATCGGTGTATCGACGCTTCCGTTGCAGTATTCGATCCATAACGCGGCTTCCTCCGGCGTGCCGGAGCCGTCGTTCACGCTGATGAGCGGCTCTACGCCCAGCTCCCGGCAGAAAGCGATGAATTCGTCCGTGCCGAAATACTTGCTCGTCCATCCTCCCCAGGCTTCGTTGTACATGACCGGCCGCTCGAGAACGGGGCCGACGCCGTGCTCCCAATGGTACGCGCTGATATAGTTGCCGGAGATTCTCATCATGCCGGCGTTCAGCGGACGCGTCATCTCGATCACTTCGCGCTTCACGAAGCCGGCACTGTCCGCAGGCAGCAGAGAGACGTGATCGAGCCAGAGCATGCCCGTGGACACATGATCGAGCCATCGCGGGTGATCGGCCGGAACGTACACCCGGATCTCGGCTTCGGCGCAAGCCCGGGAGACGGGCAGCACCGCCTCGTATTGCCGCCAGTTGTGGCTCGCGAGCTCGATTCTCGTTCGACCGAGCAGTTCCCCCGTGCGCCGATCCGCCGCTTCGACGTACAGGAATTTAAGCTCGACTGAAGCCCGCGCGACCGCCTTGATCGTATACTCAATCGGCCCCTTCAAGGCCGCGTTCTGGGCAATGCCGGCATAAGCCTCGTCGTCGCTCATGATCCGAATGCGCTGGGCACGGCCGGAATGCCTCGGAGCCGGCGCTTCAAGCGCGTACTGCGTATTTCTCCCGTTCGTATAGGGGTTCCAGCTTCCCGAAATCTCGATTCTCATCTCCGATTCGCTTTCGAAATCCATATCCTTCAGAGGGAAAGCGAGCATCGCTTCCATATGGTCTCGGATATCCTCGACGAAATGCCCGAACAGATAAGGGTTGACCGTATGCTCGCTCGGGCGGCCGCAATCGACGGTAATAGTTGCGTTTCTAGTCATTTCAAGCCTCAAGCCTCCAAATCGATATCGATCGTAAAATGTCCGGACTTATCCTTTAATCGAGCCAATCATGACTCCTTTGACGAAATGCCGCTGAACGAAAGGATACATGACCAATACAGGCAGGCTGGACACGATGATCACGGCGTATTTGATGCTTTCGGCGAGCAGGATTTTGTCCTCCAGACCGATGCCGCTGTCCGCCACGTCCGATTGACTGATCAGCAGAATATCCCTTAGCACGAGTTGAAGCGGATACAGCGATTCGTTGCGAATGTAGATCAGCGCCCCGAAGAATGCGTTCCAGTGGCCTACCGCGTAGAACAGCACCATGACCGCCAGAATGGGCTTGGACAGCGGCAGAATAATGTTGATCAGCAGCCTCCAGTTCGTACAGCCGTCCATATGGGCCGCCTCCTGCAGCTCCCACGGAATGCTGGATTGAAAATACGTCCTCATCACGATGAGATTATAGGTCGCGACGGCTCCCGGAACGATCAGCGCCCACATCGTATCGACCATGCCCAGACTCTTGACCAGCATGTAGGTCGGAATCAGCCCCCCGCTGAAAAACATCGTAAGCGTAATAACCAGCATCAACGGGCCTCTGCCGGGAAGGTCCGGCCGGGACAGCGGGTACGCCGCCAAAATCGTCATGACCAGGTTAATCAGCGTTCCGACTACGGTATAGAAGATCGTGTTGCGGTAACCGATCCAGATTTTATCGTTCTGCATAATGTTGGAGTAAGCTTCGACGGTGAACCCCTTCGGCAGCAGCCATACTTCTCCGCCCAGCACCTTCGTCGGATCGCTGACGGAGGCGCTTATGATAAAGATGAGCGGGTACAGCACGATGACGATGATCAGCGCGGCGATCGCATACACGACGGCGTCGAATACTTTGTCCTCCGACGAACGGCTTAGGGTCGCTTGCTTGGCCATGGCGGCGTCTCCTCCTTTACCATAAGCTCGTCTCCGACGTCTTGCGCGCAAACCGGTTCACCAGCAGCAGCAGCGTCAAATTGATGAGAGAATTGAACAGGCCGATCGCGGACGTATAGCTGTATTCGCCTTTCAAAATGCCGGTCGTATACACAAACGTCGAGATGACGTCGCTGGACTCCAGATTCAGGTTGTTCTGCATAAGCAGTATTTTCTCGAACCCGATGTTCATGAAATGGCCGACGTCCAGAATCAGCAAAATGACGATGACGGGAACGATGCCCGGCAGGGAAACGTGCCAGATGCGCCGCAGCCGCGAGGCCCCGTCCATCTTCGCCGCTTCGTACAGGTCCGGGTTGACCCCGCTCAGCGCGGCAATGTAAATGATCGATTGCCACCCCATGCTCTGCCAGATGTTCGAGCCGATATAGATCGATTTGAACCAGCCCGCCGACTCCATGAAGCGCACCGGAGAGCCTCCGAACGCCTCGATCAGTTTATTGACCGGGCCGGTTGAAGGAGAGAGGAACACCGTCAAAATCCCGACGATGACGACCACCGAAATGAAGTGCGGCACGTACGTAATATTTTGCAGCCATTTGCTGAACGTTTTGCCGCGGATTTCCGTGACGATAAGCGCCAGGAAGATCGGAATCGGAAAGGCGATCAGCAGGGAGAAAAGATTGATCGTCAGCGTGTTCCACAGCAGCCTTCCGAAGTAATAGGAGTCGAAAAAACGTTGGAAATGATCGAATCCGACCCAGGGGCTGCCCAGAATGCCTTTGCCGGGATTGAAGTTTTTGAAGGCAATCTGCAGTCCGTACAGAGGACCGTAATGAAAAACCAGGTACCAGGCCATCGGCAGCAGCAGCATAAGGTACAGATCGTACCGCTTGGCCATCTGCCTGAACAGGCGGCCGCCCCGGCCGCTCCGGCGCCGAGGCGGCGCAAATACAGGGTCGACTTGCGCGCTCTCCATGAAAATCTGCTCCTTATCCAAGCTTAGGACTTCGTCTTGTCGTACGCCTCCTGATAGATCCGCTGCAGCTCCTCAATTCCCATCTTGTTCAGCGTACTCCGGAATTCATCCCATTTGTCGAAGCTGAGAGCTCCGGCAATGAATTTCGTGCTCTGCTCCTCGTAATACTTGTCGATGTCGTTGCGCAGAATGTTGACGCGCTGCGCGGTCTCCTCGTCGAACATCGGCGCCCCGTACTTCACCTTCGGCATGTACGGATCGAGCTGCTTCTGCGCTTCCTGCACTTGCGGCGGATTAATGTACGAGGCAACCCGATCGCTGATGATGTGAGGCGCTCCGCCGCCCGCATAAGGCGTAATTTTCGGCTGATTTTCCGCCTTGGCGTACTCTTCCGTATAGTAGGGAATGTCGTCCTTCAGCACGTAATGCTCGCCTTCCCTGCCGAACCTCAGCAGCGTGGAGCCTTCGTCGCTGTAGAAGTAATCGATCCAGCGCATCGTCGCTTCCGGATGCTTGTTGACGTCGGTGATCGCGAAAGCTCCGAAATCCCGTGCGATCGGCGCCGTCTGCGCCTGCAAGCGGTCGCCATGGGGGCCGGCCGGCGGTGCGATCCCTTCGTACTGATCTTGAATCGGCAGGAAATTGTTGTTCGTCTGATCGAAGAAAAATCCGGCTTTCCCCGAACCTTGCTTGGCCAGGAAATCCGCCTCTTTGTGCGAGAACAGCTCCGGATCGAGCAGCTTCTCCTTATACAGCCGGTTCAGGTACATCAGCATTTCCTTGTTCCGCTCGTCACCCATCCAGATCTGCACCTGGTCGTTGTCGATATTGATGTTATAGCCGAGCTGCTGATCCAGGCCGAACGAACCGCTCATCATGTTGACCACGACCAAGCCCGCCCGGGCGGTCATCGGAATTTCGTCCTTCTGCCCGTTGCCGTTCGGATCCTCATCGCGGAAGGCGATCAGCGCCTCGTACAGCTCCTCCGTCGTCTCCGGCGTTTGCAGCCCCAGCTTCTCCAGCCAGGCTTTGTTGATCCACTTCTTATCCGTACGCGCGGCCGCCAGCGTCACGATGCCCGGGATCGCGTAGATGTGGCCTTCCGGCGTCGTAATGCCTGCCCGAATCTCCGGATACTGCTCCATTAACGCCTTCAGATTGGGCGCGTATTCGTCGATCAGATTTTCGAGCGGAATAAGCTGGCCCGCGGCGCCGTAGCGGATCGCTTCGAGCGGAGACAAGCCGGAGCGGTAGATGGCGTCGGGAAGCTCATTGGAAGCGAACAGCAGGTTTTTCTTCTCCGCGAAGCCGTCCGTCGGCGCTTCGATGAATTCCACTTGAATGTTGCTCATCTTCTCGTAGTCCTGGAAGACGGGCATGTCCTTGAACGGGCCGTTGACCGGGGCGATGCGGGTGAACATCTTGAGCTTGATCGTCTCCGGGACGATCGGAAATCCGCTGGCACTGACACCCGATGGAGAAGCCGAAGGGGCGCTGGAGGCATCATTCCCTTTGTTCTTGGAATCGGAGCCGGAACTGCATCCGGCCAAAACCAGGCTGGTCGCGATCGCGATGCTGACCGCGGAGCTCTTCCAATGTTTGCGCATAAAGCAGTGACCTCCACTTATCGTAGGTTTCACCGACGGTTTGTGTAAGCGTTTCCGTCAATGTGCGTTCATTATAAGTCACCGGAGAAAGCGCAAAATTATAATAATATGACTATTTACTCCACATATTTTACGGTTTTAATGGCGGCCCAAACTGTTGATATACGCTTGCGGCGTCATTCCGGTCGTTTCCTTGAACACCTTGAAGAAGTAGTTGTACGTCCCGAATCCAACTTGGTCGCTGATCTGCTTGATCGAATACTGCCCGCTCTCCAGCAGCTTGCGGCCGGCGTCGATACGCACCCGGTTCAAATATTCGGAGAAGGTCGAATGCGTCTCCTCCTTGAAAATCCGGCTTAAATACGAGGGGTTCAAGCCGATATGCTTGGCCGCCGTCTCCAGAGTGACGCTCTCCCGGTACCGTTCGCGAACGAACCGGATCGCTTGGGACACATGGCGGGAATGCGAGCCGCCGGCGCGCTGCCGCTTGAGCAGATTCAGCAGCGCGGAATAGTAATCCTGCATCCACCGCTCCAGTTGGCCGATCTCGGCGATCCGGCCGAGATCGGTGCGCGGAGGCAGCTCCCCTTGCCCGATTCGGGCCGACGCCAGCCCTTCTTTGAACGCTTTATCGCTCACCTTCAACATCTCTCCGACGATCGTCTGCACGACATGGGAATGAAACGGATAGCTGCCGAGCGATGTAAAAATGGCGGCGAGCAGCCGCTGAATCGCTTCATGATCCTGCCTCTCGACAGCCAGCAGCAGCAGCTTCTGCTCCTCGATCGATAACGAAGCGCGCTCTTCGGGCAAGCCCATGCCCGTTCGATCCAGCTTCCGTTCGGCGGAAGCGTAGCTCGCGCCGAGCTGCGACAAGCTGCCGCAAGCATGCCCGATCGCGCAGATGCATTTCAAATTCAGGAACAGCTCCAGAGAATGCCGAAGCTTGCTCATCTGTCTGTCGGCCTCGCTCGCCACGGCATGCTCGCTGCGTTCCTTGAAGGCGAATACGACGATAAACCGTCCTTCTTCGACGTAGGCGGCCGTGCGCTCGCGAATGTCGCCCAAGCTCTGTTGAAGAATATCGACGGCCTGCTGAACCATCCGGTTCGTCTGAACGTCGCTGTACGATTCCGTCAGCAGCAGGAACGGAATAATCTGCACGACCGCGGCCACGTAGCTGATCGCGCCGGGATACAGACCATGCCCGTCCGCCAGAGCCTCCAGCTCCTTGGCGGATTCCGGCTTGCCTCTCGCCAGATCGGCGGCGAGGTCGCGAAGGGCGGCCGAATCGAGACTCCGGCGCGCGGAAGGATGCTCATCGGCGCCGCTCCCTTGCCGCAATTCCTTCGCTGCCTTATTCAACAAGGAGATCAGAGCGGCATCGTCCAGCCGATGCTTGAGGAGATAATCGGCGGCGCCGTTGTTCAGGCATTCGCGCACATAATCGTAATCGTCGTAGCTGCTGAGCATGAGCGTCTTGACCGACGGATAGCGGTCGCGGATCGTCCGGTTCAGCTCGACGCCGTTCATCCCCGGCATATCCACGTCAATGACAGCGATATGCGGCGGGGAACGTTCGATCATCTCCAGCGCCATGCCGGCGGTATAAGCTTCTCCGCACAGCTTAAAGCCGTGCTTCTCCCAGTCGAGCAGATTTCTCAGATGATGGTGCGCCAACGGTTCGTCGTCTACCAGCAACACTTCCAGCATCGTCTATATCGCCTCTTTTCCGATCGTTTCGACTTCCTCTGCGAGCAGCTTGGGGAAGCGGATTCGCGCTTTCGTATACATGCCCGGTTCGCTGAACAAGCGGATGCCGTACGGCTCCCCGTACAGACGGACGATCCGTTCATGCACGTTGCGAACGCCCATCCCGCTGAACCGCGACGAAGCTTCTCCGTCCCCCGGCTTGAGCATGCCGTCCATCTGCTCCTGCGTCATCCCCCCGCCGTTATCCTCGACTTCGATGACGAGATCGTTATGCTCCCCGTATACACGAATGATTACGTTCCCTTCGCGCTCCGTCCGTCCTATGCCGTGAAGGATCGCATTCTCCACCAGAGGCTGCAGCATCAGCTTCGGCACTCGGCACTCCAGCAATGATCGGTCCTCGACCTGCGTCGACATCCGAACCGGCTCCATATACTTGTATTTCACGACCGAGACGTAGCTGGAGACGTACTCCAATTCCTCGCGTACCGTCAAGAACTCGTTCGAATTGCCGAGCACGGCCCGCATCAGCTCGATCAGCGAACCGGACACCTCCTCGATGTTGGGCACCCCGTTCAGCTTGGCCAAATATTTGATCGTGTTCAGCGAATTGTACAGAAAATGCGGCCGAATCTGCGCCTGAAGCGCCGTCAACTCCGCCTCCCGCTTCTTTTTCTCGCTGACCCGTATCCCTTCCATCAGGCGCTTCAGCTCCTCCACCATGCTGACGAATACGCGGTATAGATCGCCGATTTCATCCCTCGATTTGATCTCCGTCCGCGGAAAAGACAGGTTCCCTTCCTTCACCTGCATCATCATTGATTTCAGGCGTCTGATATTGACCGTCGTCCGGAACGACATCTGCAAGGAACCCATCAGAACGACGAGGAAGACGATAACCGATACTTCGATCATCAAATTGCGGACTCGGGTCGATTCGCTCAGCAGCGAGTCCATCGGAACGAGAGCCAGCGTCGTCCATCCCGTATAGTCGGATTGATGGCGGACGACGATGTAGGATTTGCCGTCCAGCTCATGCTCTGCCGAATGGGTGAGGCCGGCATACTGCCGATTCATGGCGTTAATCGTGTCTATGGAAGGAGCGGAGGCGGACGGGGCGGATTCCGTCTGGTAGACGAACTCGTTCTGGGCATCCAGCACGTAGAGCAGGCTGTCTTTCGTCGGTCTTACGCCGAACGTTTTCTTGATGAAATCGTAGTTCAGATCGACCATGACGACGCCGATCGTCTCGCGATCGTAGCGAATCTCCCGCCCGACGGTAATGGCATCCGTATCGCCCGGAGGCTTGAAGTACGCATGGCGCGATCCGTTGCTGAGAATATAGGCCATCATCTCGGTGTCCAGAAATCGGCGGTCCAGCCAAGGCGCGCCGGAGAAGATCACCTTCCCGTTCAAGCCGACGATCGCCATCCGCGTAATGTACGGTTTGTAGGCCATGAGCCCCGACAGGAATTCTTCGGTCCGCCTCTGCTCCTGGAACCCTTCGTAGCTGACTTGGTCATGCGGGCTCAGCAGCGTATCGAGCACGCTCGTCTTGCTGGTCACCGCTACGGTATTGAGCCGGTCGATCTCCTGAAGCATGATATTCAAGGATTCGTCCGCCTGACGGATGCTGTCCGACACCGAGGTCACCGCGTTAGTCTTGATCGTATCGCGCATGTTGACATAGATGATGGAACTGACGGAGACGATCGACAGCAAGGTTACGAGTCCGAACGCGATAAACATTTTGCCCTGGATATTCAATCGGGGAGAAAACCATCTTCGAAGCCGGGATAGAATCATATCCATGCCCCCTTGTTCGTGTATGCGCTTGCAAAAATGGGAGGACGCTCAGCCTTCCGTCGCGCGAACGGTTTGAGGCGACATCCGGTAGTACATTTTGAACGCTCTGGTGAAGGTATACAGGCTGGGATAGCCCAGAGACAGCGCGATCTCCGTAATGGTCGCGTTCGTCTCCCGCAGCAGCCTCTTGGCTTTCTCCATGCGGATTCTCTGAAGATATTTCATGGGGGACATACCGATCTGGCCGGTAAACACCTGAGTAAAATAGGAGCGGTGGACGCCCGCGAAGGCGGCGACCTGCTGCACGGAGATTCCTTCCGTGGCGTGCAGTTCCATATATTCCAGACATTCGTCGATCCAAGCGCTGGATTCCGCAGAAGAAACGGACGCCGTAGCCGGAATCAGGTCCGCCAGCAGCCCGCAGACGAGACTCTGCAGCTTCAACGCCGCGGACGGACTCCACCGCTCAACCTCCGCCAACGTCCGAATCGCTTGTTCGGCCGCATCCTTGACGCGAGGCGTCGCGAGCTTCCGGCCATGCGGCTTCTCCGGGCTCAATCCCGCGAGCTCCAGCAGCGGCTTCGCCCTGTCCCCGTCCAGCGCGAGCCAGCTCATGCGAAGCGGCGCGTCCGACGGGAGCATGCGGTAATGATACGTACGGTCGGGGAAAAGGCAGAACAGATCGTCCTTCCGCAAGTCGGTCTGCTTGCCGTCGTGCTCAAGCCGCAGCATCCCGTCGTGTATGAAATGAAGACTATAGCATTCGATCCGTTTCGGCCCGACTTTGTAATTCGGCTTGGCGCGGCTGCGTCCCGCCCGTACCGGCCATAATCGCCCCTCCCGATCCAAGTCCGCGGGCGTGTAGTAGAAAAATTCCGCGTATTCGTAATCGTACTCCTGCATCGTCCGGCCCCTCTCCGCTTTAACATTTTCCGCATAAAAGCGACAAAATGATAAACCCAATCTAACATCATGCCATTTACGAAATACCATTTACCCCATAATATCATAGCTGGAGGCGATTTCAATTGTCTAACGCACCTAACATTTTGTTAATCACAAGCGACCAACAGCATTGGAACACCCTCGGCGCTTCCAATCCGGAGATCTCTACGCCGAACCTGGACCGGCTTGCCCGCGAAGGCACCGTATTCTCCCGGGCTTATTGCCCGAATCCGACCTGTACGCCCAGCAGATCCTCCATTGTTACGGGGATGTATCCGAGCCAGCACGGAGCCTGGACGCTCGGCACGAAGCTGCTGGAGGATCGCCATACGGTGGGCGAAGATTTCAAGCAGGCCGGATACCGGACGGCGCTCGTGGGCAAAGCCCATTTTCAACCGCTGAAATCGACGGAGCCATATCCTTCTCTCGAAGCTTACCCGGTCTTGCAGGATCTGGACTACTGGAGGCGCTTCAACGGACCGTTCTACGGCTTCGATCATGTCGAGCTGGCCCGCAACCATACGAACGAAGCGCATGTCGGGCAGCATTATGCGCTATGGATGGAAGAGCAGGGATGCGCCAACTGGCGCGATTATTTTCTCCCTCCGACCGGCACGATGGACCCGGCGACCACGTACAAGTGGCCCATTCCGGAACAGTACCATTACAACACCTGGATTGCGGATCGAACGAATGCCCTGCTGGAAAACTACAAGAAGGACGATTCTCCTTTCTTTCTGTGGTCGAGCTTTTTCGATCCGCATCCGGAGTATTTGGCGCCCGAGCCTTGGGACACGATGTACGATCCCGACAAGCTGACGATTCCGTCCGCCGCTCCGGGAGAGCATGACCGTAATCCGCCGCATTTCGGCCTGACCCAGGAAGACAATCCGGACTTCTCGCACCTGCAGGAAACCGGGTTCGGCATTCATGGCTACCGCTCGCACCATTACTACGAATACGGCACGAAGTTCCGGTTGACCGATGCCGACAGGAAGAAGCTGGTCGCCGTGTACTACGGGATGATCAGCTTGATGGACAAATATATCGGGCGTATTCTCGATAAGCTGGACGAACTGGGAATGGCGGATAATACCCTTGTCGTGTTCACGACGGACCACGGGCACTTCTTCGGCCAACACGGCCTGCAAGCCAAGGGAGGTTTCCATTACGAGGATCTGATCAAGCTGCCGTTCATCGTCAGATATCCGGGACATGTGTCAGCCGGGGCGACCTCGAACGCGATACAATCGCTCGTCGACTTGGCGCCTACGTTCCTCTCCTTCAGCGGCCTGCCGATTCCACCGGCCATGACGGGCGTCGATCAAAAGGAAGTATGGCTCGGGACCAAGGAGAAGGCGAGGGGACACGCCATCTGCGAATTCCGCCATGAGCCGACGACGATCCATCAGAAAACCTACGTGGACCAACGGTACAAAATCACCGTATATTACAATCAAACCTACGGCGAATTGTTCGATCTGGAGGAGGACCCAGGGGAGCTTCGCAACCTGTGGGACGATCCGGAGCACGCGGAATTAAAGGGAGAACTGCTGCTGAAGTACATCTGGGCCGAGCTTGGCAAAGAACCGATGCCGATGCCGCGCATCCATCACGCGTAACAGAGCCTGCCCATTTGTAACCGAACCGTAATATAGCTTTCATATGTTCTTCATGTTGAGGGGTTACAATACAAACATGACCCCCCTTTTCAATAATATATACCTTGAGGCTAGCGGCCCGTTGCCGCTGGCCTACTTTTTTTTCTACGGCTGACCAATCTTACATGGACTGGTAACATTGAAGTTCTTCGCAAAGCGAGTTGTTCTAGAAAGTCGTGTAATTCCTCCCCAATGACGCTCAAACGAGGGACGTTGTTCTAAGAAATCGTGTAACGTCACCCGATTGGCGGTCAAACGGAGGGCGTTGTTCTAAGAAATCGTGTAACGTCTATCCTATGGTGCTCAATCGAGAGGCGTTGTTCTAAAAAATGGCACATCGGCACTCAGGCTAGTCTCTGGACAAAATAACGCCCGACAATCTCCATGCCGAGATTCAAACGGGAGAGCGGCAGGGACGGGAAACAGGGTAGAAGAGGGATCCGTTCCGGATCGCGTCCGGTGAGCCCGCCCCATCATCCTGGAGATTGTTCGGAGTCGGACTTAAGCAGGGCCTCCCGGAAAAAAGCGGTCACCGCCGGCCAGAAAGCCGGATCGCGGTCCGAGGCGCTGTGTCCTTCCGCGTCCACGAACAAGTGAGGATGGTCGGGCGTGCGGGATAAGATGAGATGGAGTTCGCCCGGAGGAATGAATCCGTCCTTACGGGAATGAACGAGCAATACGGGTGTGCGGCGGCTGTGGGCGTTGTCGTTCAGAATGCGGACGGGATCGGCCCTGTTGACCGTCTTGCGCGGAATACGGCTTCGCCACAGCATGAAGCTCGGAATGAGCTGGGCGAGCGGAAACTGCGGCAGCTTGCGGCGGCGCAGCTCGGCTCCGATCATCGTGGACAGCCTTACCGGCATCGAATCGGTGACGAGTGCGGCGATCGGGGCTCCGGAGTCCAGCGCGAGCACCGCTCCGAACGCGCCGAGGGAATGGCCGACCACGCCGATGCGGGACGGATCGACGTCCGGTCGCCGAAGCAGCCAGTCGATTGCCGAGAGCAGATCGTCGCGGAATTGCAAGCCCGTCGGCGTTTTGTAGTAATCGCTGTCCCCATGGCTTCGCGCGTCGTACATCAGAATGGCGTAACCCTGCTCGTGCAGCGGAAGCGCATACCTCAATACGCGCGAACGGTTAGAGCTCCAGCCGTGCGCGACGACGATGACCGGGCTCGGCCCGGACAGCATAACCTGCGGCATGAACCAGCCTTTCACCGTCGCTCCCCCGCTTTGCCATTCCGTCTCCTCGTACGGTACCGGTGGGAAGTTTTCGTTCCGAATAAGCCGCGGCCGCTGCGCCTTCACCGTCAGCCCATACAGTGCCGCCGCGCTTCCCGTAAACGCACCTGCGCTTCCGATCATCCATGCCATAATCGACATGCCGCTCCCCTCCGTTACGAAAATATGGAATGCTCCTATTTTAACCGGGTTCCTTCTGTTTTACTGGTCAAGCAAACAAAAAAAGCCCGAAGGCTTTGTGTGTCGCTAGTCGTAATGAAGCCGGTAGTGGTGGGAATCACACATCACAAATCCTTCCAAAAAAGTCGATCCAAACACTGGTATCAACCAGGATCATAACCGTTCCTCTCGCATCTCATCCAAGTTGCCTTCCCACTGTATCTTCCCTTCAAGCTCAAGTAAATCGCGCTCACTGTTGTAGTACATTATACCACAGCATGGGGAGACAAAACAGCGCCGAGAAGTTGTCCCGGCACCACTCCAAGCAACTGCTGTAGCCCGACCCGATCGTGCTGCAGCGCTGGAATCGGTGGTTGGCACGCTCCAAGCCGATACGGTCGGGCTGCAGCGCGAGAATCGGTGGTTGGTTCGCTCCTAGCCGACCTGGTCGGGCTGCAGCGCGAGAATCGGTGGTTGGTTCGCTCCAAGCCGATACGGTCGGGCTGCAGCGTAGGAATCGGTACTCGCACAGTATTAGGGAACGAACTGGTCAAGCAATTTTTGCCCTTCCTGTTGCAGCGCGTCAAGCGCTTGCTCCGTCGTAATTTCGTTTGAAATCGTAGCGTCCATCTGCTCGGCGACCAGTTTGTTAAACGGCGCGTAAAACTCCGTCGGAATGACGCTCGTAACGTAGTTCGGGGGACTCGGCCAGCCTTTTTGCTGGTAGAAAGGCTCGTAATCGGGATCGTTTTTCCACTTCGGATAATCCTTAAAGGAAGACAGCTCTGTGCCTGCCGAAGCATAAACTTTGCCGACCGGCTCGGAGTGGAGCTCGCGGATCGCATTCCAGGCCGACTCCGGTCGGCTTGCGGCGGTCGGAATAACAAATATGTAGTCGGCGGTGAACCACCAGGTTCGTTCAGGATCTCTTTCGCTGACCGGCCCCGGAAGCACGCCCCACTCGAAGGACGGCGGCTTCGCCTTCAGCTTCTGCATCAGATCGACTTGCCCGTAGGTCATGGCGACCTTGCCTTTGTAGAACAAGTCGGAAGCTTCCTGTTCTTCCTGACCCACATACGTCACGCCGTCGACGACTTTCTGCTGCCGGCCGTTCAACCCGAGCGAGCCGCGGCGGTAGGAATCGGCGACCATGCGCCACATCCGCTTCCATTCCTCGCTCTGCATGGTCATTTTACCGTTGCGGGTATCGACAAAATTCAGCCCTTCCGTCTGCGCTGCGACCTGAACCAAATCGAACGGAGATCTGACATACGGCTCGTAGAAGCCATAGCTTCCTTTCTCCAGCGACGCATCCTGCGTAAAACGATCGGACAGGCTCAGCACCTCGCTCCAAGTCATCCGCTGCTGAGGCTTCTCGATGCCGTAGGTATTAAACATCGTTTTATTGTAATACAGGATCGAGGTGCGGATGCCTGGCGACAGCCCGAACAGCTTGCCCTCTTCATTGTCCTTCATCCGTTCGATCATGCCTGGGGAAAATACGCTCAGGTCCATCTTGTCCCGAGACACCCACTCGCCCAAATCCCGCAAAGCCCCCATGTTGGCCATGGGCGAGTACATCAAGCTGTTCATAATGACCAGATCGGGTTTAGTGCGCTCCAAGTATTCGTTAAATACCCGAATAGCCTCTTTCCCCTCTAATTCGTACAGCTTGACGTCGCTCATCGGCGCAAGCGTAATTTTCCAATCGGGAAAACGTCCTTCGAATATCGCCCGAAACTGATAATCGTAAGTTCCTTCATCGATCACGCCCAGCACGAGCTCTTTCGGCGCTTCCGGTTTGGCCTCGGGCTGGCAGCCGGACAGCAGCGCTGTCGGTATGGCGGCCGCAACCGCCCATAGCAGCGTTTGCCGCATTTGTTTTCGCATGTTAATCACGTTGGTTCTCCTTTCGCGCTGCCATCTCCGCCCGCGCCGAACTGGCAAGCTCTTCCGTACGCTGTTGCAATTGGCTCAACGCCTGCTCCGACGAATAATTCTCTTTGAGCGTCCCGCGCACCGCTTCGTCGCCCGCAGCTCTCACCGATTGGATGAAAGACGGGTTGGGCGGCCTGTACATCGACTCCTCGTACCGCAGCACGGAGGCGCTGTCGACATTCAGCTTATAGAAGACAGCCTCTCCGGTTGCCGGATCCTCTATCGAAGCGGGCAGCCTCGAAGACAATGAACCCCCTTTGCGACTCCGCTCGCTCTGCGCGTGTTCCGGCCCGTTCATAAATCGGAGCATCGACCAAGCGGCGTCCTTGTTCGGAGACTTTGCGTTGATCGCGTACACCATCGCAATCGACAATTCCGAGGCAACGTTGGAACGGTCGGAAGGAACCGGCTGAGTGACGATTCCCCATTCATCCTGAAATCCGATCTGATCGACAGCGGAGAAGACATCCTGCCTGTAGAAGCTCGATCTGAACGTCATCGCCGCATGCCCGGTCAGGAACGGGTCGGCTTGGTACAGATCGGTCGTCGAGATGTGGCCGTCAGGCTCGGAGGATGGCCATACTCCGTCGAATATCCATCCATCCCGATAACCGCGAGTTACCTTGTCCCAGACGTTTCTCCACGAAGCGGAGTCGATTGTCGGGTTCAGATCCGCGTCCGTCAGACGAAGTCCGTCCGCTTCCCCGACATTTTGGATCAGATCGAAGGGCGACATGCCCCAAGCTGTCGTCAGTCCGTAGATCGGCTGCCCGGACTGTCCCTGTCCGTTGAACCGGGCGGCCAGTTCCAGAATCTCGCTCCACGTCATCCGGTCTTCCGGAGGCACAACGCCGAAGCGCTCGAACAGGCTTTTGTTGTAGTACAAAGCATAGGTTTCAAAGTAGGGCGTCAAGCCGTACAGCTCGCCATTCCCGGCTTCCCGGATCGTGCGGATAATCGGCGCGTGAAAATCGTCCAGTTCAAAGCCGTCCCTTTTGGCCCAGGCGTCCAGCGGCTGAATAAGCCCTTCCTTCGAGAGAGCATCGACGAGGAACAGCGGAATTTGCAGCAGATCGGGCTCGTACTGCAGCAGCCACTGTTTATAGGCTTCCGGCTCCGTCGATTCCGGATAGGGCGGAACTTCAATCTGCGCATTCGGGTGCCGCACGACGAACGGAAGACCGAATTCGTTCATGAAGCTCGCCCGATCGGAATATTGGATTTTGAGAACGACATCCTCCTGATCCCAAGCGTCGATTCGAGCCGTCTCCCCGCTCTCCTTGCCGGCAAACAAGCCCGACAACGAATCTCGCATCAACCATCCGGAGGCGAGCAGCAGAACGACCATGGCCCCGGCGAAGACCGGCTGAAATCCGGGTTTACGAGTGGCAGGCACAGTAACACGCTCCTTAATTTTTCGCATCGTGCGTTCGTTAAAGCCTCCGATTCCAAAGGGGGCCTCGGAAAGCTCTTGTTCCCAATCGCTCAGCTTCCGGCTCATAAGCGCTCGCTCCTCTCTTCGGCGTTCTCCGACAAGCTCGAGCCGATCGACAACCTCGCCCGATGAAGCCGGGATTTGACCGTACCTTCGGAAATATTCAACAGCTCGGCAATTTCTTTCATAGACAAGCGGTAATGAGCGAACAGAATGAGCACTTCGCGCTGCTTGCGAGGCAGCTTCAGCACCAGGCTCCAGATGCGGTTTTTCTCCTCGCTGCCGAACCATTCGCTCTCTGCCGAACGCTGGGAGTCTTGCCGGAACCAGGAAGGGAAGAGCTGCACCCTGCGCATCCAGGCGGTCTTGAGGTAGTCGAGCGCGGTATTGCGGGTAATGGATAAGAGCCAGGATTTCACGCTGGAGCGGCCGCGAAAAGAATCCAGATGCTCGTAAGCTTTCACGAATACGTCTTGACAGATATCCTCCGCCAAGTCTTTGCGCTTGGTGATGAAGTAGGCGTAGTTCGATACGTCTCTGCCGTAGGTCATCATTAACTCGTCGAACAGAGCGTGCTTGTCCACTCCGCCGGTCATATGCTTCAAGTAATCGAAGGCCACTTTCGATCCCTCCCGACAATAGGACGAGCCAATGCGGCGAAAGTTCCCTTTTCCGCGAGTCTTTTTTTGCGCATATGAAAAAAACCTCAGCCCCGCCTAGTGCCGGGGGCTGAGGTTTTACGAAAGTTCTTATTGCTGCGTCAGACGAACGTCGTCCATGTGCAGAGTCGTCCCGCCAGGAGAGTCGACATAGAAGCCGACGTCGACGACTCCGGAAGTGACATAGATGTTATCGATGCGGATCGTCTTCCATACGCCGTCGTTCGAAATGTTGTAATACTGCGCGCTGCCTCCGTGATTGGATATTTCTGCGCGCGCCGTCGTTGGAGCGGTGTTTTTCAACCGTACCCGCGCTTCGAATCTGTAGCTCGCGTTGTTGACGGGGACAGCCACCTCTTGATGAATGCTTTGCTTGTAAGCACCGGGAGCGTAGAAATACGCTCGCTGCCATCCGGTCGAAGGCGCTTCCGGCGGGTTCATCCCTTTGCCGCTGTCGATGCCGTAGGCAAGCGCCTGCCCTCCGGGATGCCACTCGGCCCAGTTGCTATTGAATGTCGTATTGCGCTCGAATCCGGGATTGTCCAGCAGATTCGTCTCCGAAGCTGCCGGGACAACAGCCGTCGGCGAGACCAATATGCGATCCAGATTAACGCCGCCCGTATCTCCCGCATCGTATTTGACCGCCACGATGTTCGTACCCGCGTTCAGGCTGACCGTCTCCGTCTTGTCCTGCCAGACGTTCCAGTTCACGGCCGGGCTGGACAAGCTGAGCTGACTGTCCTTTACGCCGTTGGCGAACAAGCTGACCGTCTTCACCGAGCCCGAGCCGTTGGCGTACCTTAACGCGATCTCGTAGCTGCCGGCGCTCGGAACCTCCACCTGGAATTCGACGGTGGCGCCCGGCGAGCCGAAGCCGTCCACGAATGCCGATCCCGAATAGAACCAGTGGTCCTCGTTCGTGGAGGCGCCTCCGGACAGCTTGGCGTTCTCGGCTTCATACTTGGCTTGAATCGGATCGAAGGACACCGCGATATAGTCCAGGTTCACGTTGCCGGTATCCCCGCTGTCGGCATCGTACTTGTACGTAATCGCATTGCGTCCCGCCATGAGCGGCAGCGTCTCCGTCTGCGTCGCCCACGTATCCCAGTTCGCCAGATGACCGAGCGACGTCGTCTTCACCCGTGCACCGTTGACGAAAATACTGATTGTCTTAGCCGATCCGGTCGCGTTAGCATAGCGAAGGGCCACTTCGTAATCCCCGCCCGTGCGGACGTCCGCATAGAACGTCGCCGCCGCGCCGGCATCATCCAAGCCATCCACGAAGCCGCTGCCGGCATAACCGGAGTGGTTCGTATTGACGCCGGCCATCGTTCCCGTCGAGTCCCCGGACAGCGACGCTTCCTCCGCTTCATATTGATAAGCGGTCGACGCAACGCTTCCGCTGCCGGTGACGACGATGTTCTTAGCCGAACCCGCTCCCGCGGCCACCTTGACGTAGGTGACAAGGCCGTACACGTCTCTGCCCGTGCTCCAGCCTTCCCCTCCGGCCGCTTTCAACGCGTTCAGATCGGCGTAAGAGCTCAGCGCGCTGCCGTTCAGCGTCACGCCTGTTCCGGCTTTGCCATGGAGTTTCACGAGATAGTAGTCGACGTCCGGCACATACGTTCCGGATTTCGCTCCGACGGAGAACGAATATCCGCTTCCGCCATTGTCTTGAGCGGTCAGCGTCTGCTCGAAAATCGCTCCGCCTTCGTAATCGTACGTCGTGCCGTCATCCTCATAATAAACGAATGAGGTTGCCGTTGCGGACGGGAAGACGTCGACGTTCACCGTATCGACGACCCGTTGACCGACGTAATCCTGCGCTTGCTGCGACGGGATGATCGCTCCCTGCTTGATAAACACCGGGATGTCCGTCCAGCTCTCTGAATTCAGCGGATAGTGGATTGTCTGTCCTCCCGCGTAGGTGACGCCCCGGAAGTAGTCGGTCCATGTCCCCGCCGGCAAATAAATCGCCTTGCTCTTCTGCTGCTTGTCGACGACCGGAGCGGCCATGAGCCAGTCCCCGAACATCCAGGCGTCCGTTCGATTCGCGACGTTGGCATCCGCCGGATAATCGAACGCGAGCGGCCGGACCAACCCGACTCCGTTCTCGAACGCCTTCCGCTCATAGGCGTACAGATAAGGCAGGAGGGAGTAGCGGAATTGAATGGCGCTCTTGCTGACTTCCTCCGCGGTCGAGCCGTAATACCAAGGCTGCCGCTGCTGGTTGTAGTTGCCGTGCACCCGGAACACCGGGGTCATCGCCGCGAACTGCAGCCATCTGGCGTACAGCTCCGGCGTCGGATTGCCGATCGTGCCGTTCTCCTGGTTAAAGCCGCCGGCATCCATCCCCCACTTGGCCTGCCCCAGGTTGACCGAAGACAGCATAACGGCGCGCTGCTCCTTCATGCCCGAAGCCCAAGGGACGTGCTCGCCCTTCTGAAACTGGATGCCGATGTCTCCCGACCACAGCGTCGTCGCGTAGCGCTGCGCGCCGGGATAATATGTGCGCGCCGTCTGCCATACTCGGAGCGCGTCGTCGGTGTACGCCCGCTGGCCTTCGTAGAAAGCCTGCGACCAGTGGCCGGTCATGAAGTTTCCGAACCAATATTGCGCCATGCCCGAGGACACTTTGTCCGTCTCGTCGTTCCACCATCCGACGATGCCTTTGTCGAGCGCGTCCTCGGAGTTCTGCCACAGCCACGTCCGGGCGCTCGAATTGTAAGGATCGACGCTTCGGACCGTAACGGGAATAAAATAATCCGTATACTCGGAATGCCCCGGATACCAATAGCCCCCCGCTTGCGCGTCGTCGTACTGATCCGTCCGGTTGTTGCCGAAATCCAGCGTGACAACGCGGGGCTTCGTAATGCCGATCAGCTTGATCCCCTTGGCGTCCATGGCGCTCTTGAGCGCATTCGTGGCCGCGTCGGGGAAGTTCGCCGTATTCCACTTAAACTCCCCGTAATGATCCTCGCCGTACTTTTTCCAATCGTAATCCAGCGCATAGCTGTCGATCGGGATGTTTTTCGCCCGGTAGAGCTCAACCATCTCCTCCAGTTCGTCCTGATCGATGCCCCACTCGAAATTGCTGAATCCGAGCGACCACTTCGGCATGAGCGGAGCCGCTCCGCTGATCTTCGAATACGCGCCCATAATCTGATAGGGATCGCCCAGCATGATATAGTACTCTACGTTCGATTTGGAGTAGCGTCGCCCCTCCGTTGGCGTTCCTCCGTAGTAAAATTCCAGCTGTCCGGTCGTCGAGTTCGTGTACGGATACCCGCCGTCGCTGTCGACCAGAACGCCGTAGCCGGCCGTCGACCAGATGAACGGGCCTCCCGCGTCGCCCTGCTCTCCGGCATGGGCCGCATGATCGCTGTCGTTCCGCAAAATGTCGCCCTCGCCGTCGAAGGCGTTATAGCTGCGGATTCCGTACAGGTTTTGCCCCGTCGAGTGCTGGAACCTTACCCCGTCGTGGAATACGCCACCACCGGCAGGCTCCCAGAGCAGCGTCGTTCCGTCGGCCTTCTTGACCGTCATCCTTGCCGGAGTTTTGGCGATCTCGATTCTCATCTCGGAGGTCGTGATCAGAATCGGGTCTCCCGACGTATTGATCGTCGCCCCTACCGCGCTCCAAGTCCGGTTCGGATCGATCATCGGCGTACTGGCGCTTGAAGCGACGCCGTTCGGTCGGTAATTCACCTTCAGAATGTTGAGGTCCGCGGCCAATATTTCCAGAATGTCGTCGTTCGGCTCGAAGCCGTTATCGATGGTCAGCGTGAGTGCGTCTCCCGTTACGGAGACGCCGATCACATTGCCCAGAGCGCTGACGTACGCGCTTGTCTTCGCCGGCGGATAGACGGTCATCACCGACAGCACCAAGCTGAACATCAGCGTAAAGAGAAAACCATTCCTAAACTTCTTGCCGATCATCTTTCGGATCATAAGAACATACCCACCTCTCCTATTGGATGAACTCTCGCCATTCGGATCGTGACGCGGGCTTCGTTATTTCTGTTCCCTGCTCCCTATTCCTTGATCGTCATGTTATCCAGATTGATGCCCAGCGAATTACCGTGATCGTACTGCAGCCAGATCTCGTTGTGCCCGGCATTCAGCGTGAGGGTCGCCGTCGCCGTTCCCCAAGTATCCCAGTTCGCCGTCGCAGGCATCGAGAGCGTCTGAATGTTCGAGCCGTTCACATAGACTTGTCTGGAAGCCGTGCCGGCCGCGGAGCTGTATTTGAAGTCGACATCATAGGAGCCGGCCGCATCCACGTACACATCGAACAGTACCGCATCTCCTGTGCTGGCGAATCCGTCTACGAATCCGGTTCCGGTATAGCCCGTATGGTTCGTATTCGTCGATACGTTCACCTGCGTCGCGTACTCGGCTTCGTACTCCGACTTGTGAACGCCGTTCAGAACGACGGTGCGGGTGGAGCCGCCGGAAGCGACCTTCACGTAGACGAACTTCTCCGCAGCGCTGTAATACCAGCCTTGCGAGCTGGCATTCAGCGCGCTCAAGCTGCCGTACTCGGTAAGCCCGGAGCCCCCGACCGTGACGGAAGACGGCTTCGTCGTGTACACCTGCAGCGTGCTCGCGCTGCTGATCGCCGGAAGCGTTACGGTGACCCGATTCAAGTCGTACTCCTCGTCGGAGGCGATCGTCTTGACGGAGCCGCCGATGTCGTCGTTCCAATCGTAGGACGTGTTTCCGTCCGGATAGACCCGGAACGTCAGGTTCGTATAGCTGGTCAGACTGTTGCCGATCGTGCCTCCCAGCGCATAGTTCGCATTCAGGTTCATCGGGATGATCGCGCCGGATTTCACGAACACCGGGATGCTGTCGACGTCCGCGTAATAGGAGATTTCCCGTTCGCCCGGTCTTGCGGCTCCGTAGAAGAAGTCGATCCATTCTCCTTCCGGAAGATAAATATCCTTGTTCGTGACGCCTTGATCCACGATCGGCGCTACGAGCAGATTATCCCCGAATAAATACTGATATTGATAGTCCGGATAGTAAGAGTTCGCATCGTCCGGATATTCGAGGAACATCGCTCTCATGAGCGGTGCGCCGGTGGCGCTTGTCTTCGTCGCTTCGCTGTAGATATAAGGAAGCAGGTTCATCCGGATGTTCATATACTTGGCGAAATGACTGATGACCGTGCCATCCCCGCTGCGCGTCTGCACGTTCCACGGCGTTCTCTCCTCGTTGATCGGCGGGTTGGATTTCTCAGAGTGAATCTGGACGACCGGCGCGAATACGGCCATTTCCACCGAGCGCTTATACAGCTCAGAGGAAGGGAACGTTCCCGTAAAGCCGCCGAGATCCCAGCTCCAATAAGGGACGCCGGACATATTCGCGGTCAAGCCCGCCAGAATCGACTGCTTGATCGTGCCGAAGGTCGACTCCTGATCGCCCGCCCAGAACGCCGGGTACGCGCCGACGCCCGTCGTGCCGGCCCGGCTGAACGAGATCGTCTCCCCGCGCTTGAGCTTGGCGTAGTCGTAATAAGCGCCGATGTACAGATTCGGATACAGATTCCGCATCTCGTCGCCTTTCTTGCCGTTGGAGAACGTCGTATTTTTACCCCATACGAGCTCCCCGCCGTCCGTCTTGAAGCCGTCGATGCCGATGTCGTCAAACAGATAGGCTCGCTTCGACATCCACCAGTTCACCGCCGCGGAGTTCGTGAAATCCAGAATCGGGCTGCTGCCGAACCAGCCGTCCGGGGTTTTGTACGCGCCGCCGAACCCGTCTCCTACCGCGTAGCCTTGCGAGATCATATACGCCTCGTCGTTATCCTTCTGCGTGTACGGAGAACCCGTGTGCTTAATCGCCGGCGTCTGCCAGAGCAGCACCTTCAGTCCCGCGGCATGAATGTCGTCGACCATCCCTGCCGGGTCGGGCCATTTCGTGCCATAGGTGAAATCGCTCGACGAGAAAGCATCGCTGCCGGCCTTCGGCGTATAGGTGGAATCGTTCCAGATATAGAACGTCTCCTCGTCGCTCCACTGCTCCAGCACGAGAGTCGTCGCCGGAATGTTGTATGTGTTCAGGTTGTTCAGCACGCCGTCGATTTCCGACTGACGGTCCCATTCGTTGGCGGACAGCCACAATCCGAAGCCCCATTTCGGCATCAGCGTCGGCTTGGCCGTCGTATCCGTATAGTTGTCGATGACGTCCTTCAGATCGTCTCCCGAATAAAAGTAGTAATCGAGCATCGAGTTCGCGCTGCCGCCCGTATCTACCGTGAATCCGTACATATCGGAGCGAGCTGTGGCTATTTTGAACTTGGAGTAGTAGGTGCTGTTGGCGAGAATGCCGTAGCCTCTAGAGCTGATGAAAAAGGGGATCGCGAGGTAGGTTCTTTCGTTCTGGTTGAGGTATTGGTTGTAGATGTAGGTCTCGATGTCCTCTCCCCGCTTGTCGAAGTTGTCGTACCGTTCGCCGAAGCCGAAAAACTTCTCGTCGGATGGGGAGTAGAAATTGTCCTCCACCTTGTCGATAATGGCGGTGCCGTCTGTCAGCCACGCCATATTCCGGTTAACCGTGCTGTCGTACTGCCTCGTGATGAGCGTCGTGCCGTCCTCCTCGTAGACGCTCAGCCTGAAGGGGGACTTGTCCACTCTCAGCACGAGCTCGGACGTCGCGACCGTATAATACGCGCCGTGATCCGTCAGCGTATAGTTGGACAGCCCGGTATCGAAGCTGCCTGCGCCCGTCGGGGACAGCTGTACCCGGAACACATCGTCCGCGGCGAACGAGATGTTCAGCTTGGGCGATAACGTTCCCGTATCCGGAACCGCGTCGAACACGACTTGGTCGGAGTTGTCCGTATAGCCGCTCACGCTGGCTACCGACTCCCAGCCCGTAACCGTGAACTCGAACGGCCCTACCGTCTTCTGGTTCGTGCCGTACTGGTCGGCGCGAACCGTATAGTTAATGACATCGCCTTTCGCGAAGCTGCCCAGCGCGACTTCCCAATACGTATCTCCGCCGCTGTTGTACTGCCATGAGCCGTTAATGACGGATTGGGGCACGCCGTTCTTCGTCCACGTGACCCAGACGGCTTGTCCGGGTTCGATCGGCCAAGTCTTAAGCTTGATATACACGTTCTCTCCCGCGACCGGGTCCTGCGGATAACGCTCCGTCACTTCCGCGACGTAACGGTCCTCCAGTCCGTACGGGCTGTGCCATACTCCATCGATCGCGAACGCACTCGGAACGGAAGACAGAAACAACAGCAAAGCCATCACCGGATAAGCAAGCCGCTTTCTGAACGTCTTCAGTCTGTTCGTCATCATTCTCGCTCCTCGCTAAAATGGATTGTAAGCTGCGGGTCTATCGATTACAGCTCTCCCAAGATGCCAAGCCCGGGCATCACCTCCTTTCATGAACCGGCTGCGCCGGCTTATTGTTGGCCCAACTCTATCGTGAAAACATAGTTGCCCTGGCCCGCACAGATGAGCGCCTCGCCCGTTCTGGCAAGCCAGCTTCCCGCGGACAAGTCGCCGTCCGCATCCGCGCGCCGCCAGCTCTTCCCTTCCTCCGTCACCTTAACGGCTTGCCGCTCTAATCCCCGGAACAGGAGCGTTACCGGAGCCTCGCCGCCTTGCACTTCGACCCGCGCCTCTACCGATGCGCCGTTCTTGGAGACGGTCAGGCCAATGGCGAGGCCCGATTCGTCCTCGAAGCGATAGACCAGACTGTCCGTCGCGTAGATCATCAAGGTTAGATTCGTATAACGGTCCACCGCATTCCCTACGTCGTCGGCCAGCTCGCGGGCTGCACCGAGATTCAGCGGCACGACTGCGTTCTCCCTCAGATAGACCGGAATATCGGACCAGCCGGCTTCGACCGTATCCGTCCGCGGACCGACGACAATCTCCGAATCGAACAGCGACAGCCACCGACCCTTCGGAAAATAAACCTCCGTCTCCAGGGCGCCCTCCTGCGCCACGGGAGCGACGAGCAGATTGTCTCCGAACAGATATTGCGTCGTCAGATCCGTGCACCTCTCGTCATCCGGGTAAGCGAGCAGCATTGCGCGCATCAGCGGATATCCCGTGGCCGCACTCTTTCCGGCCTGCTCCCACACATACGGCAGCAGGTTCATGCGAATGTCGGCGAACCGCTTGTACAGGGACAGAACTTCCGGACGTCCCGTGCGTTCCGCGATGTTCCATGGCGTGCGGTCCATATTGAACTGTCCCTTGCTCTCGGCATGGTACTGCATGACCGGGCAGAACGCGGCCATCGCCGCCGAACGGACGTACAGCTCCGCCGTCGGAATGTCTCCCGAGAAGCCGCCCAGATCCCAGCCCCAGAACGGAATGCCCGACATGCCGCAGCTCAGCCCGGCAACGATCGTCGCGCGGAACGCCTCGAACGTCGACTTCTCGTCGCCCGCCCAGTGCAGCGGCATCGCCTGAGCTCCCGTATACCCCGCGCGGCTGAACGTAATCGCCCCTCCGGCCACATAGCGGTCCGCGAACTGCTGGAACGCGGCGATGTAGCTGTTCGGATATTCGTTGCGCATCTCCGCGCCGCTCCGCCCGTCGTGGAATTGCAAATCCGAGCCGTAGATGCACTCCCCGCCGTCCGTCTTGAAGCCGTCGATGCCGATATCCTCCAGCAAATATTGGCGCTTGCCGAGCCACCAGGCCGCGGCGTCCGGATTCGTGAAGTCCGGCACCAGGCTTCCCCTGAACCATTCGTAATCCGGGATGCGGTAAGGGCTGCCGTCCGCATGCCGCACCTCGTACGCCCGCTCCACCATATACCGCTCGTCCTCGTCTCGCTGGACGTGAGCGATGCCGTCCATGAACTTCATCACGGGAGCCTGCCACAGCAGAACGTGGATGCCCTGCCCGTGAATTCTCTCGACCAGCTTGCGCGGATCCGGCCATCTCCCCCAAGCCGGAAAACTAAAATCATCGTATGCGAATCGTTCCGAGCCCGACTTCGTCTCATACCCCGCATCGTTGAAAATGTAAAACGACGACTCGTCGCTCCACTGCTCCAGCACCATGACCGTAGACGGAATGGCGTGCTCCGCCGTTCGCGCCAGCTGTTCGTCCACTTCCCGCTCGCTGTCCCAGTTGTTGCTGGACATCCAGGGGCCGAACGCCCATTTCGGCGGCAGCTTCGGCTTGCCCGTCAATGCGGCGAACGTGCCGACGAGCTCGAGCGGCTTGCCGGCGAACAGCCAGTAATCGACGGCCTGCCGCTCCCGCCCCACGTCCGCTTCGATCTGCATGAGATCCGCGCGCACGGTGCCGAACCGGAATACCGAATAGAGCGAGCTCTGCAGATAGAAGCCGTATCCGCCGGAGCTGTAGACGACGGGCACCGGAATATACGTCCGGAAGCCCTGGTCCTTATATTGGTTAAAGACGTAATTGTCCAGTTCGCAGCCGCGGAATTCCATCCGGGCGAATCTCTCTCCCATGCCGTACAACCGCTCCCCGTCCTTCAGAGCGAAGTTGAGCCTTAGCTTGCAGACCGCTCCCGTCCGGTCGATCAACGCTTGGAAAGGCTCCGTTCCATCCTCCCCGTAGCTGGCCGATACAAGATTGCCCTGCGCATCGAACGTCTTTGCGGCGAACCGACCGCCTTCGACGCTCACCTCCGCGCTTCCGACGCGACAGCTTCCTTCCGTCTTCCACTCCGGCGCGGCGAGATTATCCCCGTCGATCAGTTCCAGCCGGAACGACACCGCTCCGCTCGGATGACTCCTCGCTTCCAGGCAAGGCGCCGGGCCCGACTCCGCCAGCGGCTCGAAACGAACCGCAACGCCGCCCGATTCCGTCCCCGCAATCCCCGTCGCCCGGGACAGATTCGCCCAACGCAGCACCTCGAACGAATGCCACTCCGACGCCTCGCCCGCGCCGCCCGGATTGCGGACGAACCGGTAGCGCACCTGCACCGTCTCCGCGAACGGCGCGAGCTCCGCTTCCCAATATTGCTCGCCGCTCTCATTCTCCACTGCCTGCATGTTCAAAAAGGTTGGCGCGCTTGCTCCCGTAACGACTTCCAGGACGATGTCGTCTTCCGGCCGGAATGGCGCGGAGAAAGTTCGGATGACCGCCTTCTCCCCCACTTCGACCAGTCTCGGATATCGCTCGTTGTTGCCCGCCTGATACGGGCTCTCCCCGCCGACCGGCGCATGGATGAAGCGTATGCCCGCATCCCCCTCATTCTGAGCCTCTCCCGGGACGAAGCCCGGCGACTTGATCGCGAGCTGGTCCTCGGCCCAAGCGAGGAAGGCGTTCGCTTCGCCTTCGGACAGCTCCGCCGCCCGGTCGCGCAGCGTGCGGGCGCGGCCAATCGCCCCGACTTCGCCGTAATAGCCGGCCAGCAGCCCGGCCTCCTCGGCCCCTTCGACCCGATCAGGGTCAAGATGCCCGAGCGCTTCCAGCATCGCGAGATCCCCCGCGCTCAGCAGGCCGAACGGCACAGCGGCGGCCACGATGTCCGCCCATACCTCGTCCGACCCTTGACGGCTGACGAAATGCTTGCCGTGCATGAACGAAGCGAACGTCGCCTCCCGAATATCCTTGCACAGCTTCTGCGCAGCGTCCGATCGATAGACGTTGCCTATCGATCTTAATGCGGCGTAGTAGAGAGCCAGGTTACTTAGATAGACGTCCGGCTCCTCGTCCCACAGCCAGTGCGCATCGGCCGCGCTCCAATTGTCGGCGATGCTTGCGATCCCCGCTTCGATCAGCGCGGAACAGCGATCCAGCAGCTCCCGCTCCCCGCCGCGATTCACGTATTCCCCGGCGATCCACAACCAATAAGCCCTGTCGCGAGAGGACGCATCGGAAGCGGCCAAGCGCTCCGCCGCCTTTTCCAGCCATGGTCCGACCTCTCTCACGATCCCCATCTTCAATCCGCCGAACCGGAGGAGCGCCCCGTCCCGGAGCGCGTCGCTTAGCGTCTGTCTCGTCTTGTTCATCGGTTACTTGATTCCTCCCATCTGAAGTCCGGCTTTGAAGAAGCCTTGCGCGAACATGTAGAGCACGATGATCGGCAGCATCGAGATCAGACTGCCTGCCATCAACGTGTTGTACTCGCTGCCGTATTGTCCGTTAAGCGAGCTCAGCGCCAGCGGCAAGGTCATCAATTCCCTGTCCGACAGCACGATCAGCGGCCAGAAGTAATCGTTCCACGCCCCCATGAACGTCACGATGCCCAGCGTCGCGATAATCGGCATCGACAGCGGCACGATAATGCGCAGGAAGATGTTCGGCTGGGAAGCCCCGTCGATAAACGCCGCGTCCAGGAAGTCGTTGTGGATCGTCTTGATGAACTGTCTGAGCATGAAAATGGCAAACGGATTAAACACGCTGGGCAGAAGCAGCCCCGTAAACGAATTAAGCAGCTGGAATTCCTTCAATACGAGGAATACCGGAATCATCGTCACCTGGCCGGGCACCATCATCGTCGCCAGGAACAGAGCGAACACGGCTTCGCGCCCCTTGAATTCGATCTTGGCGAACACGTAAGCGGCCATCAGCGCGGATACGAGCACGATGCCCGTACTGGCTACCGAGATGAACAAGCTGTTGAAGATCGCCTTGGCGAACGGGAATACGGTGAAAATTTTGTTATAGCCTTCGAACGAGATTTTCTCCGGAATCCATTCGATCGGAATGCTGATCAGGGCGCCCTTGCTCTTAAGCGACGTACTGACCATCCAGAAAAAAGGAATGAGCGCGAACACGGCCAGTATGGACGCGAAAACATAGAACAGCAGAGGCTGAACGAACCGGCTACGAGTCATAATGCACCCACTTCCTCTGCAGCTTCATCTGTACGATGGTGAACGCGAAAATGATAACGAACAAAATCCAGGAAAACGACGAGGCGTACCCCATCTTGTAATATTTGAACGCGTATTTGTAGATTCGCTCGACCATCACCTGCGTGGAGCCGTACGGACCGGCGTCCTGCGTCATGATCATCACCTGCGGGAACAACTGGAACGAGTTGATAATGCAGATGACGAGTACGAAAAAGAGCATCGGCGACAGCAGCGGCAGCGTAATTCTCGTAAAGCGGCTCCAGAAATTCGCTCCGTCGATATTCGCCGCCTCGTAATACGTCGGGTTGATTCCCTGCAAGCCGCCCAGCATGATGAGCGCGAAGAAGCCCATGTCCTTCCAGATGCTGGCGAACACGATGCCCGGCATCGCCCACGTCCGGTCCTGCAGCCAGGCCGGGCCGTCGATGCCGACGAACCCGAGAATGGCGTTGATCGGGCCGTAATCGTCGCTGAGCAGCCATTTCCAGATGAGCGCCGCGGCTACCCAGGAGGTGAGCACCGGGATGAAGAAGACGACCCGGTACAGGCCGATCGCCTTATACGTGTTGTTCAGCAGTACGGCCGCCAGCACGGAAGCGACGAGTATAAGCGGAATGTACAGCACGATGTAGTACATCGTGTTTTTGAGTACGCGCCAGAACTCCTCGCCCGCCAGAATCTCCTTGAAGTTGCCGAAGCCGAGGAAGTCGGGCGTTCCCGCCGCAAGGTTCCACGGATTGAGCCCGTTCCAGTCTGTGAAGCTGATGACGAGCGAGTAGAAAATCGGGATGACGCTGAACACGAGCAGCCCGATCGAAGAAGGCAGCAGGAACAGGATGATCGTCAGCCATTTTCTCCGGTTTCGATGAGTGAGCATGAAGTCGAAGCACCTCGCGTTAAGAAGCGGCGGCTGCCAGGCCGCGGCCGTCCGTCTGAATCAGACCGAACGATCCGGCGGCAGCCGCGCCGTCTTAGAATATCGAACGCGTCTTACAGCTTGATTTTCTCGGTCAATTCCTTCTGCGCGTCGTCGAGCGCCTGCTGCGCGGATTTCGCGCCTTCGGAGGCGGCCGTCAGGTGAATGCCCAGAATGTCCGACATCTCTCCGAACTGCTCGATGACCGGCGGCGTGACGAGGTAGTCGAGCGAATCGAACACGGCTTGGCGGTTCGCCGGCGGCGTCATCGACAGGTACGCTTCCAGCACGTCCGGATAGGTGACGGCCGGCAGCTCCCAGCCCGCGTCGACGCGGATTTTCGCCGCTTCCTTGCTCGAGCTGAGGAACTTGATCCACTCGAACGCCGCATTGGCAACTTTGCTGTCCTTGTTGATGACCAGTCCATTGGAGAAGAAGTGCGTCGCTTTCTGCTTGTTGCCCGGCTCGACGGCGACGTCCCACTCGAACGTAATGTTCTGCATGAAGTCGGAGAACGCCCATACGCCGGTGACGATCATGCCGAGACGGCCGGCTTTGAACAGATCCCAATCCCCTACGCCGCTGAGCTGCGCCTGCGTCGGCATGACGTTCGTCGTGCGCACCCGGTCGACGAGCCTTTGCAGCGTTTCCACGTTTTCCGGCGTGTTGACGGTGAACGCGGTTTTGTCGGCGTTGAGCAGACTGCCGTTGTTCTGCTGAACAAGCTTGTAAAATTCATGGAACTGAATCGGCTGGAACACGCCGAACGTATTCTTATCCAGTGCGCGGATCTTCACGGCCGCGTCGTCGAACTCTTTCCAGGTCCAGTCCTTGGTCGGAAGCTCTGCGTTCGCTTTCTCGAACAGCTCCTTGTTGTAGATCAGCAGGACGTTGGAGAAGCTGCCCGGCATGCCGTACTGCACCCCGTCGGAGGAGAAAGCGTTCAACGCCTGCGCGTTCAAAGACGATTTATCGAACTGCGTCGCGTCGAAGAGCGGGTTAATGTCGAGCAGCACGCCTTTCTTGGCGTAGGACACGAAGTTCTCGTAATTCAGCTCGTAGGCGTCAGGCGCCTGGCCCGCCGCTACCCGGGTCTGCATCTGTGTGAAGTAATCGCCGTAAGCGATCGTCTCTATCTCGATCTTGATGTTCGGGTTGGCTTGCTCGAACTCGGCCTTCATCTGGTCCAAGTATTTGGCGGTGTCTCCGGAGCCGGAGAAGTTGCCGAACTTGACCGTCACGATCTCGTCCTTCGAAGCCGGAGCGGACGAGGAGCCGCTTGGCGACGCCTGGCTCGGGCTCGCGCTGCCGTTTCCATTGTTGGATTTGCCTCCGCTGCAGGCGGCCAGAGATGCGACCAATGCAACTGCGAGAATGAAAGAAAGCGCCTTCAATAATCTTGTCTTACTCATCGAATAAATCCCCCTATACGTCATTTGATAATTCGATTGTTGCACGGACAAGCTTGCTTAAGCGTTTAACTTTCGACACCGATCGACCGGATTGGCGGTCTTACGGTTGATCGCTTGATTCAGTCCCCGCGCAGATTGCGGACCGTCTCCCGTTCCACGATCTCAAGCGGGATGTGCGTTCTCTTGCCATGCGCCTTCGCCCCGCGCTTCTTGCGGATCTGATCGATCAGCAGCTTCGCGGCGGTTTCGCCTTTGAAGAAGATCTGCTGCTTAACCGTCGTCAGCGGCGGCAGAAACATATGCGCCATGGAGATATCGTCGAATCCGATGACGGATATATCCTTAGGCACTTCCTTGCCGGCTTCCTTAATGCCGCGGATGAGGCCGAACGCCACCATGTCCGCAGTTGCGAACACTCCGGTAATTTCCGGGTGCTTCTCCGCGATCAGTGCCCCCGAGTTGCGGCCGTGCACGTAGCTGACCGAATTCTCGAACACGTAATCCGGATTGTAGAACAAACCGGCTTCCTGCAAGGCGCGCTTGTAGCCGAGAAATCTTTTCTCCACGACTCCGTCCTTGCGGATCATTCCGGTGACCAGTCCGATGTTGCGGTGCCCGTTGTCGATCAGATGCTTCGTGGCCATGTAGCCGCCCAGCTCGTCGTCGATGCCGACGTTGGTGAACTCGTTGTCGTGCACATAGCTGTCGATAAGCACGATCGGGATGTTCGCCTGCTTGCATTCTTCGTAGAGCTGCTCGGAGTAGATGCCCATGATGATGGCTCCGTCGAGATTGCGCGAGGTGGAAATATCGAGATACGTTTTGCCTTTGTCGACGCCCGCAAGAATGATGTGGTAGCCGTCTTCCCGAACGACCGCTTCGATCGCGCTGATCATCTCGCTGTAGAACGGGTTTTCGAAGACGAGCTGCTTGTGATCCTCCGTCTGGGGAATGATGACGCCGATCAGCTCCGAGGTGTTCTTGACCAGTCCCCTTGCCGTAATGCTGGGAATGTAGTTCAGTTCCTTGATCGATTCGTGGATTCTCACAATCGTGTCCTGCGACACTTTGTTCTCTTTGCCGTTGAGGACGTAAGATACGGCTGCGATGGATACTCCGGCGTTGCGGGCTACGTCTTTTATCGTAATTTTCCTCATGGTCTCTTTCGAATCAGACCCCCTTTTGGGTTAAACGTTTAATAAAACTATAAACGCGAACTCGCCGAATTGTCAATAAGAAAAAAGTAAGCGCTTTAGCGAAGTCGTCCGAGGGGATGGTTAGGGGTACGGAGGCAGGGGATTAAGGAGCGCAACGGGCGGGAGATTAGGAGAAATGGTGCATGATGAAGGTTCATGCGGAGTTAATGATAGGAGTGGGTTGAGACGCCGCAAGCGTGCTGAGTCGGGCTGGAGCAGCGGATTAGTTGATAGAGTCGCTGTAACCGTGCTGTGTCGGATACCGAGTATACGAAAATGGATCAGGAGTTGCGAGGGAGCGGGAGTGGCGCGCTTATTCGTTGACACCCTGCTCCTTCTGCCGGCTTTGTACCGTGTGGCGCGCTTATTCGTCGACACCCCGCTCCTACCGCCGGCTTTGTACCGTGTGACGCGCTTATTCGTTGACACCCCGCATCTTCAGCCGACTTTGTACCGTATGGCGCGCTTATTCGTCGACAGCCCACACCTTCGGCTGACTTTGTACCGTATGGCGCACTTATTCGTCGACAGCCCACACCTTCGGCTGACTTTGTACCGTGTGGCGCGTTTATTCGTCGGCACCCCGCTTCTTCCGCCAGCTTTGTACCGTGTGACGCGCTTATTCGTTGACACCCTGCTCCTTCTGCCGGCTTTGTACCGTGTGGCGCGCTTATTCGCCGACCCCCCGCTTCTTCCGCCAGCTTTGTACCGTGTGACGCGCTTATTCCTCTGGGCCGGAGGCGGCGTTCACCCCATTCTCGCTGGACAGCCATTCCGTCAATAGACGTATCTCCACACCGGCCAGCAGCATGATGCCGATTCCGTGGTTGTCGTTCGTAACCGGCTTCAGATCGTCGATGTAATAGTCCGGCGAGAAGGAGTATCTGGAGCCGCTGCATACGCCGTACACGTTGCCTTCACGGTCGATGGCCAGCCGGGTCAGCCCTTCCCAGCCCAAGATGGCGGCCCGAACATAGTCGGCCTCACGGGATAGCCAGCCGTAACGCACTCCCCTTGCGAATGCGTAGATGAACATGGCGGTGCAGGAGGCCTCTTCATAGGCGGACGGCTGGTCCAGAACCTGCCGCCATAGACCGCTGTCTCCCTGCACGGCGAGATAACCTTCGCACAGTTCGTTGAAGAAGCGCAGCAGCCGTTCACGCTCCGGATGTTCCTCCGGCACGACCGCCAGCAGCTCGGACAAGGAAAAGACCGTCCAGCCGTTGCCTCTTCCCCAAGGAACTCCCGTCGCCTGGCCATGCTTGAAATCATGCACATGTGACATCAGCTTCAACTCGGGCATGAACAGATATTGTTTATACAGCAAAAATTGCTGAACCGCCTCGTCCAGCGCGGAACGTTCCCCCGTGCGCAAATAGTACCTGACCAGGAAAGGCGCGCTCATGTACAGATCGTCGGCCCACAGCGTATTCTCGGCATATTCCCCCTCGCAAACGCGGTAGAACGCCCCATCCTCCTTGCGCTCCAGACGGCGCAGCATGAAGTCCGTGATCTCATCCGCAATTCGCCCGACAGCCGAAGTATCGCCCTCCATCCACCGACCTCCTGAAGCTTTGTTCGCTATCACCCCAACCGCCGATTCTTCTCCCTCAACCCATCGGTCCTCCGAATCCTCGCACGTTATCCGCCCAACCGCCGATGCTTCTCCCTCTTTCCACCTACCTCCTGAAGCTTCCCCCGTTATCCGCCCAGCATCGGCCTCCAGCATAGCCGAGCCGAAGGAGCCGCAATTGTCGAGCATGCGGATCAGCACGAGTTGGTGATTGATGGAGGGGAAGCCGTACCGGTCCCGATCCCACAGCGCGTACTCGTAAAAGTCCGTGCACGCCCGGACATGCTCCAGCGCATAAGCGACAAAGTCCTCGCGCCCCAGTGACCTGCCCGCCCGGAGCAAACCGTACATCGTGACGCCCAGCGGATAGTCCCATCTGGCGTAATTGGTCGCGCCGCCCGTCGTCCACTTGTTGCTGAGCATCGCGTTCTCGTAATAGGGACGCACCCATGTTTCCGGCAGATCCAGCCGCCAGTACAAGCCGCTCCTGCCATGCACGCGGGATAAGTCCATCGCCTTAGCGGGCTCCAGCTCCTCCTCGCGCTCTGCTGCGCCCAGGTAGAGCCAGCTTCCCGCGGCTTGCGCCCCCTGCACGGCGACCGGAAGCTGGAAGCCGCACAAATCTCCCTCAATCGCGGCTGTAAGCTCCCAATGCCATGAACGTTGTCCGCAGCCGATCTCCACCAGCACATCGTGCTGACCGTACGGCAGCACCGCAACCGCCTCCAACCCACCATTAGCCGAACGAGCCCCGAACGTGCCATCAGCCGACGAATAAGCCTCAAGAGGCCGGCCGTTCACCCAGACGCGAAGCGAGCCTTCCGACCGTCCTCTCCATACGACGGCCGCTCCGCGAGTCTCTACGCGAAGCTTGGACCACGCCCAAGCCTTCCTGCCCGGCTGCAGCCCGAACAACCTTTCGCAGGCCGGTCTCGGCGCAGCCTCATCCGTCCAGATCATGTCCGGCAGCCAGCGGACCGGCTCCTCCCGCTCGTCGGCCACTCCGTCCGGAAGCGCCGCTTCTCCGTAAACGTCGGTCTCCGACGGCTCGGAATACGCCCATCCGGCCTGACCGCTGCGACAGCTGAACGGGGCCAGAACGTTCAGAATGCGCACTTTGGCCTCCTCCGCGCCAAGCAGGCAGCCGAAGCCGGCCGGCGTACGGCGCGCCTTGACGAACAAGCTGTTCCAGCCTTTGACGAAATTCGCTTCCACCGTCACCTTACGATCGGGCCTCGCCTCGTCGACCGCGTTCGAGCGGTAGATCAGCCTGCCGTTCAGAAACAGCCTGACCGGGCCAAGGCAGTGCAGGGCCAGATCCAGACCGCGTTCCGTATCGCTCCAGACCAGCCCGAGCGCATAGGCGTAGGAGCCTGCGCGCGACGCCGGAAACCGAGCACCGAAATCAAGACGATACAAGCCGTCCTCTCCCTGAGTGATTCCCGCTCTGCTGAACGCGCGAAACATATAGGGAATCGGGGGATTGGCCCCGATGTACCGCTCCGCGACCGCGGACACGACGTCGCCCGGATCTGAGCCAAGGCGATAGGCGATGCTGTCCGGCGCTTCAAAGTACGCGCTCATGCCGCTCGCCCCCCATTCTGCGCTCCTCGGACACTACGCCGGGTTGAACGGCGCTCCTAAGCGTCGTCATTTTTTCCGTCAGGATGCCGCAGCTTGCCTCGATCTCCTCCGGAGTGTTCTGAGCCCTCAGCTCGAAAACCTTGAGCGGAGCGGCGTCGATCACTTCCAGAAACCTGTCGAAGGACCGGTCGTCCCCGCTTTGAACATACGGACACCAATGATCCACCAAGCCGACCGTCTCGTGGATATGAACGCCGAGCACTTTGTCCTTCAGCCGGAGCAGCTCCTCGCCGTTCTCATACAGACCCATGCGCTCCATGATCGTGCCGTGTCCGATGTCGTACCAGAGATAGACCGGCGCCCCTTGCAAACTCGTCATAATCTCGTCCGCTTCCCGAAGCGTCGGGATCTGATAACATCTCGATCTCGTCTCAAGGCCGAGCTTTACGTCCAACCCTTTGCGCGCGATATATTCGCAAACCTGCTCAAGACTCTCCGCGATTCGACGCACGTACTGCGGAGCCCGCTCGTCGCGCCGCTCCCGCAGCTCGGCCCACAAAGCGCCGTAAGCCGGGGAATTCTTCCCTTGCTCCGTCCATATCCGCTTCAGCTCGGAATCGATTCGCGGGTCGATCGGAACCTCCCCCGGATGTATGACAACGCCCTGCGCATTGAATCGATGTGCGTAATCGATCGAGCCGATCAGCAGCTCGACGGACCTCCGCCTCTTCTCCTCGTCGTCGAAGCCCAGCATGACCGAATCCGTATCGTAGTCCTTGTCCGCGATGAACGGAAAAACGTTGTGCACGCTCGAGATGCGGATTCCCCCCTTCTCGATCATCGGGACGATCGTCTCGAGCAGTTCCTCCGTAACGTTGTAGTTCAGCTCCACAGATTCGAATCCCAGCCCTTTAATCTCCTCGATCATCTTCCTGCCGACCCGATGACGCCGCAAATTCCACATCGTCGAAAACGAATAACCCGGCATTGTCGCCAACTAACCGTTCCCCCCTCTGCAATCGCTCGCTGAATTTTCCTCTCCTGCGCTCCGCCTGCTTCCCTGCATGTTCCCCTTCTCCCGTACTCCATCCGCTGTTCCTGCATTTTACCCTTCTCCCGTACTCCATCCGCTGTTCCTGCATTTCCCCCTTCTCCCGCGCTTCACTCGTTCTCTGCCGCTCAAACATTCCGCCTTCATCCCTGCGCCAATCCCGAATCCGAGGACGACGAAGGACCGAGAAGGCGGATGCGGATCTCATGATCGAAAGGCGTCAGCAAGTTGACGACCGCCCTGCGCGCGAAGCCCTGCGTCCCCTGCCCGCCCCCGGCAGGCAAACGATGTCCGAAGCCTCCGCCGGAGGTCAGCTCGAAGCCGCTGCCGCCCGCCATACATACGAGCGTGCCGCCCTTCCAGAAGAGCACGCCTTCGTCCGTCCATTCCAGCTCTTCCCCCGTAAGCTCCGAATCCTGGCCGAAATAAAGCACGACCTGCGTCACCACATCCGACCGCCGGTCGCTGCGCAGCCGCAGTACCCACTCCGCTCCGTCCCGCTCGATCTCGACTTCGATTCTGTGCTTCTGCGCATGCGTATAAGGCCGGAGATGGTGCGGGAGCAAATACCACGGGCTGATCTCCTCCCGAGCGGACGACGGCAGATGCTCCGCCGCCACCGGGCCGTAGTAGCCCTTCTCCATCGTCGTGCCCATCCGGCAGCCTGCCGGAGTCTCCTCGAAGTCCTCCATCTCGACGATTCCCGGCGCGAACAGCGACGTCAGGCTGATGCCGGACAATCTGGCGTCCCCGTGGCGAAGCGAGAAGAACGACTCGGAGCGCGTCATCGCCGCGGCCCCGGTCCCGCCGTCCCGCCAGCGCATAATCGGGGAGCCGAACGCCGTGTGCATGCGGCTGTGGCTGATTTTGCCGTGGTGCCCGGCATCCGCCATCTTCCCAAGCTTCTCCCGGATCGGATAACCCGCGTTAAACGTCTTGCGAAACCGTTCCGGAAGCGGCGCCCGTTCCAGCGCGTCCATCCCTTCGCAAGGAAACGCCAGCCAGCCGAGCAGCGCATGGTTGTTGACCGGCCCCAATCTGGACAGCGTGCTGGCGCACAAATCGTACATCGAGGCGAAGATCGGGTTGCGGTCGCGATGCGCCATCAGACGATAGCACAGAAAGTACTCCGACAGATTCTGGCGCCGGCCGAGATCCTGACGCCCCGAATAATTCGTGATCACTTCGCCTCCTTCATGGATCATATAGGTCATCATCTCGAGGTTTCGGCGCACAGGCTCCAGCAGCTCGGGCCGGTTCAGCCCGCCTGAAGCATAGATCAGCATGATGTCGCTGACTGTGTTGTAGATGCCGTTGCTGCGCTCCGTCCATTCCCCGTCCTCCGTGCAATCGAGCCCTTCGGCCAGCCATTCGTCCGCGCGGCGGACAAGCTCCTCCACGCCGAAAATGCCGTACAACCAGGACAACGCCGATACCAGAACCCAACGATGATTCGGCGTATGACCGCCGCCCGTGAGCAACGCCGGAATCGTCCGTTCCAGAAAAAGCTTCGCTTTGGCGGCGACATCAACTGCTCCCTCGCCCCCCTGCTCGCTCAAAACCCGGTAGATTTGCGCCATTCCGCTAACGACGAAGCCGGTGTCGGGCGGCGAATTAAAGTTCGTCCCGCCCAGCGAAATGGTTCCATCCTCGTGCTGCCGCCGCAGCATGAAATCCGCGGCCCTATCCAGCGCGGAGAGCAGCCGATCGTCACGATAAAAGGCGGAGCCCTCCGCGACGAACGCGGCGGCCATCGTCGCCATGCTTCCGGCCGTTCCGCCGTGGCTCGCCGTCGGAATCCCGTAAGCGCCGACGATTCCGCCGTCGTTGCGGCTTCCCGGTTCGTTCACTTGCCGGAGAAGCGCCTCCCGCGCTTCCTCGTCGTTCATGCGGAGCAGCTTCTCGAATACGGATTCGCTATTCATGTTCATTCTCCGTTCGTTTGACGTATCGGTGTTACTGGACCTTACTCGACCTCTTTGTACAACGCGCTCCGATGCTTGCGATATTCGCTCGGCGTCACGCCGGCGAGCTTCTTGAACGTGCGCCCGAAGGAAAGCGGAATTTCATAGCCGACAAGCCGGGAGATGTCGTTGATCGATTCGTTCGTGTCCGACAGCAGCCGCTTGGCGTGCTCGATCCGCAGATTCATGACGAAGTCCACGAACTTGACTCCCGTATGCTCCTTGAACAGCTGGCTCGCATACTTGCCGTTCAAGTTATACTTCTCGCTGATATGATTCAGCGACAACTCCGGATTCGAATAATTGTCTTCTATGTATTGCCGAATCTCGCGAACGAGCCGGTTGTTGTTATTCGATTGGACCAGCTCCGCGTAGCTGTCGTGAAGCTGCGAGCACAGCTCGGCGAGCTCGCGGGCGATCGTCTGCATCGAATCCCCGCCGACCGCCCGCTCCCACTCTGCTTTCATCTCCTCGTTCCACAGCGAACGCAGCTCGTAAGGAAGCTCCTCGATCATCCTTTCGAGCAGGTTTTTGAAATACTGCAGCAGGTGCAGCAGATCGTCGTTCGTCATCACGTCCCGGCTCAGCCTGGCGAACAAACCCTGGATCGTTTCGGGCCACTCGGGATTGCCCGTGCCGAACTCCTGAATGACGGCGTTGATCAGCGGATAATAGCCGTGCGTATGGAGCCCTCTGTCCGCCGGCAGCTCGCGGTGGGGATGGACCCGGTTGCCGCCCAGCGACAGCTTGAACCGCAGGACGCCTGCTGCCTCCGCGTAGGACCTCCCGATCTCTTCCGTCCGGTTCACATTCGAGCCGATGCCGATCGTCACCGTCAGACCGAGATTGGCCTCGACCCAGGACCGGTAGCTCTCGAACGTGGTTTCCTTGTCCCCGCTCCGGGAGTCCGGCAGCCGCACCTGGAGAACGGCGAGCCGGTTAACCCGAATCCATTCGGCCCAAGCGGAAGGCTGCTCCGGAACGAAAAACTCCTCCAGCACTTGAGCCAGGGCAAACTTCATCAATTGCTGGTCCTCCGGCTTCTCGTATTTCCGTTCGAAATCCGCGTAACGGTCGATTTCGATGACAGCGACATACGCCTCCTCGATCGTCAGAGGAATATCCAACCGCATCAGCGCTTTCCTGTGCTCCTTGTCCGACAGGGGCGCCTCCCTCTCCAGCAGCTGGATGAAGGCTTGTTTTCTCCGAACGTTACGGTCCTCCTGCACCTGTTCCTCGTACAGCGAGTTTTGGTCGATCAGCCTCTCCAGCGCTTTCTGGATAAAGGCGAACTCGTCCTTGTCCGCTCCTTTTCCCGCCTGACGATGGTTTTGATAGGCTTGGATCTGCTGAACGATCCGCTCGATCGGACGGTAATTGCGCCTCGTGATGACAAGCACATAGACGAGACTGGCGGCGATCGCGGCGATTCCGACGACGCCCCACAGCCTGGAGACGAATTGCAGCCATCCGAACGCTACCCCGGACTGCACTCCGCTCTCGAACTCCCACTGCAAATAAGAGGAACGGGATCTGCTCATGACTTCCGCCGAGTTCCCCTCTCCCGACGAATACAGCGACGCGCCCGTTCCGTCGCGGACGTGCATGAAGGTCATTTGCAGATCGATCAGTTTGTCGATGTCGGCGACCAGGTGCTGAACCGAGACGTTCACGACAACGATGCCTTCGTTGCCCATGGGCAGCTGCGCTCTCTGGCTGAGCGACACGACCGCCGTCTGCGCCTCTTGCGCCTGATTGCCGCCGGACGACGCGCCAGAGGACGAACTGCCGTACGCCCGGACGGGCGACCACCTGACGCGCGCCGGAAGCTGCTGCGCCTGCCTTATGAACGCCCTGTCTTCGAACTCCTCGAATTCCTCGAAGCTGTTCATCGTCAACACCCGGTCGTCGCGAAACCGGTACAGATAGATCGAATGGATCATCGGATATTCGGCGGTAAGCTGGCGCAGCTTCCTGGATACCTCATAGTTGACGAGGCGCGGGTCCGTGTTCGGGTTGAACTCGAAGTAATCGTAGAGACGGTCTCCGAAACGCAGCTCCTCGAGCAAGCTGTGGTCGATCGCCTTCATCGTCGTTTCCAGCGAATGGACGACCGTGCCGGTCAAATACCGGTTCGTCCGTTCCGCTTCCTTGAGCGAAATTTCGTTGATTGCGAAAATCGCGACCAGCACGATGACGGCGATCGTCAAATACAAAATCGGAATATAGGAAAGCACCGTTCTCTTGAACCACTTCTTGTTCATCGCCATGCCCCCTTACCCCTTCACGGAGCCAAGTGTCAAACCGCTGACGAAATACCGCTGAAGCCACGGATACACGATCAGAATCGGCAAAGTGGCGAACATGATGCTGGCCGCCTTCAGACTTTCGGGAATGAGCTCCTTCACGGCGGCTCCCTCGGCCAGCGTCACCTCGGAGATCAGATTGTTCATGACCATCTGATACAGCTTTAATTGCAGCGGATACAGGTTCTGGTTCGAAATGTAAAACAAAGCGTCTCTGAAGCCGTTCCAGCGTCCGACCGCATAGAACAGGCTCAGCGTAGCCAGCACCGGCAGCGACAGCGGCAGCACGATCCGCAGCAGAATGCCGAATTTGCCGCAGCCGTCGATCTCCGCCGCTTCGTGCAAGCTCTCCGGAATCGTGGACCGGAAAAACGTGATCATGATAATCATGTAGAACGGACTGATCAGTCCGGGCAGCACGAGTACCGCCGCCTTGTCGAGCAGGTTCAGCTCCTTGATGAGCAAATACTCGGGAATAAGTCCGCCGCTGAAAAACATCGTAAATACGATGACGTACATGAAAACGGAACGGCCCTTCAGACCGGCTTTTGACAGCGGATACGCCGCCATCGTCGTCATCAGCATAGCCAGCGCCGTAAACGACGCGGTCAGGAGCACAGTGAACCCGAGCGAGCGCAGCATGGCCAGATCGGACAGCACCCGAGTGTAGGCATCGAAGCTTAGCCCGACCGGATACAGCGTGACTTTGCCCGACGTAATGGGACCGCTTGAACTGAGAGAGACGGCGGCAATGTGCAGAAACGGCGCCAGGCAAGCGATAACGAACACCGAGATGACTCCGACGATCATGCCGTCCGCCAACGTAAATCTGCTTCTTCGCACCATGCGGGCCTCCTTTCATGCGAACGCATCAGAGGATGCTTTCGTCGGTTGTTTTCTTGGAAATGTAGTTGGCGGAAAGGATGAACACGAGCCCGACGACGGCCTGGAACAGCCCGACCGCGGTCGCGTTGGAGAACTGGCCGCTCTGCAGGCCGATCCGGTAAATAAACGTGCTGAGCACGTCGGAGTACTCCCTGACCATGACGTTGCCGATAATATAAGGCCGATCGAAGCCGATGTCGGCCATATCTCCGATTTTCAGAATGAGCAGCACGATGATCGTCGTACGAATGCCGGGCAGCGTAATGTGCCAGATGCGCCGCAGGCGGCTCGCGCCGTCCACGTCCGCGGCTTCGTACAGCTCCCGGTTGATGCCCGTCATCGCCGCCAAATAAATAATGCTCCCCCAGCCCGCGCTCTGCCAGACCCCGACGCTGACGTACGTGACCAGCCAGTGGTTTTTGTCGGACAGAAACGGAAACGGACCAAGCCCGACTTGGGCGAACAGCAGATTCAGAACCCCGTAGTTAGTGGCGAAAACCTGGTACACCATCCCTCCGATGATGACCCAGGATATAAAATGCGGTAAATACAGCATCGTCTGCGAGATCCGCTTGAACAGGGCGAAGCGCGCCTCGTTAAGCAGAAGTGCCAGCACGATCGGGGCGGGAAAGCCGACGATCAGGTCCAGTCCGTTCAGCAGAAACGTGTTTCTCAATGCCGTATAGAAGCTATCCATGGAGAAAATATGCTTGAATACGTCCAGCCCCACCCATTCGCTCGCCCCGATGCCCTTAAATACGTTGTACTCCTTGAAAGCGACGGTGACGCCGTAGATCGGCAAATACTTAAAGGTGATAAAGTAAGCGAGCGGCAGTACAAGCATCGCGTAATACGGCCAGTTGCGATAGAAATAAGAATTCCGGTTCACCTTGGTCACGCTCCCTTGCCCTCGAGCTGGCATGTTCGGCGGAAAGCGCTTGCAACTTCCCGCCGAACGGATGACTTATTTTTTCATGGCCGCGTATGCCGCCGTTCGCTCGGCGATCACTTCATTACCCGCCGTATCCATAAAATCCTTCAGCGCCGCGTCGTAGACTTTATCGAACTCGGCCGGTTTGGCCATCGTAGACTTGACCAGCAGCTCCTCGTATTTCTCCAGCATAATGACGGAATGCTTCGCTTCGGAATCGAGCGGCTTATCGAATTGAATCGGCTGCTGAACCGCGTCCTTGTCCGCGTAGATGCGCGACGTCTTCGCCATCTCCCGATGGTTGTCGGACACGCCGAGAGCCATGAACTCCACATTCTTGTCGATCGAGCCGAAGTCGATTCCGTTCGTAATGATCAGGACGTCCCCTGTGTTAAAGAGAAGCCTCGTATCCTCGTCGCTGCCGTTGCGCACCGGGTAGCCCTCGACAAGCTCGTGATGCACGCCCTCCTCGCCGAATGCCATATACCGGATCACTTCGTCCTGAGCCATCCAGTCCAAATATTTGATCGCCTCGACCGCCCTTTCGCTGAACGATGGCACCATGATGTGCATGCCGCTGGGCGTGTAGGCCGGCTGTCTGTTCTTGCCCTCCAAATCCGTCCACGGCAGAAAAGGAACGATCTGAGCCCCGGACACGTTCTTCTCCAGCGTATTCGCCACCGAAGCTTCCCCGCCGAAAGTCGTCCCCGTATCGGCGCTGTACAGACCGGTATAGCCGTTGACGAAATTTTCGTCCTTTTTCTTCTTATCTTTATCGAGCGCAAAATCGGGATCGAGCAGCCCCTCCTGGTACAGCTTGTTCAGAAAACGCATGCCGTCCTTGTGACCGTCCGCCAGAATCGGGTATTCGCGCGAGCCGATCGTGACCGACTTCAAATAACGGTCCTCGTCCGACTGCTCCTTGATGAACGACCAGATGATCGGTTCGTAGGAGTCCGGAGCCAGCGCGAAGCCGAGCGGGATCGTCCTCTTGCCGCCAAGATTTTTTTCCTTGAAAGCTTTCAGAGCCTCGTAGGTTTCCTCCGTCGTAGTCGGGATCGGCAAACCTGCGGCATCCAGCCAGTCCTGGCGGATGAAGCTGGAATATTTCTGCAGGTTGACCCTCCTGGCGACGATCGAATGCTGCTTGCCTTCGAACACGCCGTACTTCAGCGAGCTTTCCAAATATCTTTTCAGATTAGGCCCGTTCTGGTCCAACACCTCCGTCAGATCCATCAAGCCGCCTTGCTTGGCCCAGTTGTACGCCGCTCCCGTATTGTAGGTGAATATAACGTCCGGAGCGGTTCCCGCCGCCATCAGCACGTTCAACTGGTTGATCTCCTCGCTGCGCGGAACGGGCACGAACTCGACGTCGATGTTGTTCGGATCTCCGAAATTCTTTTGCACGTACTGCGTCATCTGGCTGTTCGTAATCGAAATCCCGTCGGGCGCGTTGCCGCGATCGAACACCTCGACTCTAAGCTTTACCCTTTCCTTGGGAGCGCCCGACTGCGTTCCGGTCGCCTCCCCCGAGGTCTTCGCGCTGCCGGCAGGCGTCGCCCCGTTGTTGCCGCCGCCGGAGCAGCCGAATGTTAACCCCGCCGTCAAGGCGAGTACGATCATGGACACACCGAACTTTCGAAGCGCTTTCATTTTCAAATTAACCCGCTCCTCTTCTTTCCCAGTATACATCGTCGATGCTGTCGGCCGCAGAGTCATCGGCGATTACTTGCATCATAGAGACCGGAGACGATCCCGGTCAACCTACATGTTTCCGGGGACCCTACAAAACTCCGGCGAGGGCTTCTGCACCCAAGCGCGAGTAGGCGCATATCCTGCATTAATGTCATACGCCCAGAGCGAAGGAGGAACGACAATGGCGAAGTTACGGTCGACGGACGCCAAGCCGCTGCTGCGCAAAGCGTCCGCTGATCCGAAGGCCAAGCTTTCCGCGCGCCAAGCGCCGCCCTCTTCCAAGAGCGCGGCTCACAAAACGAATAAAAAAGAATCCGACAAAGGCGAAGTCGTACATCTGCATCAGAACGAGGAAGCGGCTCCGCGGGTGACCCGCCCGATTCCGTGGTGGGTATTCCCGCTGGAGCAGGAACGGGGCTTTCTCGGCGGCTTGCTGGGAGGATTGGGCGGAGGCCCGGGCGGAGGCGGACCTGGACCTGGACCGTTCCCGCCGCCACCGCCGCCTTTCCCGGGACCTGGACCTGGACCGGGGCCCGGACCTTTCCCGCCGCCACCACCGCCTTTCCCGGGGCCTGGACCTGGGCCGGGGCCTTTCCCGCCGCCGTTTCCCGGACCGGGACCCGGACCGTTCCCGCCATTCCCCGGCCCCGGACCGATCCCGATTCCCATTCCGATCCCGATTCCGATCCCCGGACCGCAGCCGCAGCCCGTACCGCCGGCGTTCATCACCGTGCGGATAACCGGAGGCAGCTCGTTCCCTAGAGTCAACTATACGAACTACGTGCCGTTCTATCCGGGAATCACGATTCGCCAGGCGCTCTTTGCCACCGGACTTGTGGACTTCGGTCCCGCCGGCTTCATTCGCAACGTCGCAGGCATCCCGATCTCCGGGGCGGTCGAGGTCCGACTTCGCTACAACGGCCGAGTCGTTCCGCAGACGCTGCTTAACGCTCCCGCGGAGCCGGGAAGCATCATCGGCCTGGAGCTGCACTACTCCTCGACGGGCGCGATCCCGATTCCGCTCTGATCGTTCCGATCCTCTTCCAGTTCCCGCTCGACGCGGCGGCGCAACAGGAAGGGGATCGACAGAGCGACGGCGAATACGCATCCCGCGATCAGCCACTCTCGCCAGCCGCTCTTCGTCAGACTCGAGCCGAGATAGTTGTAGGCGAACGTGCCGGGAAGTGTACCGATGACGGTTGCGGGCAGGAATGCCCGCAGCCTCACCCCTGCCGCCCCGGCCGAATAGCTGACCAGATCGAACGGCACGAACGGCGCGATTCGAAGCAGGAGCACCATCGCGAACCCCCGCTTCTCCATCAAACGTTCTATTTTCAGCAGCCTCGGATCGTCCTTCCTCTTGAAGAAACCCCTTCCGATTTTTCTCGCCAGCAGGAAAGACAGGACCGCCCCCGTAACCGCCCCGACCAGCGTATACAGCATGCCCAGCCACGTTCCGAACGCAAGCCCTCCAGCCATCGACAGAACCGAAGCCGGGAACAGCACGAATGGACGGACGATATACGCTCCGATATAGACGACGGGCGCGATCCAGCCGAAATTCACAACCCACTCCCGGATCGTCTCCGGTCCGACCTTGAGCACCTTGAAATTGAACCAGAACAGCGCCCCGGCGACCGCGGCGATTCCGGCTATTTTCCACCCTAATGAACGACGCATTCCGCACGACTCCCTTTCCGGCCTCTTTGCTTAATAAAATTAACTTCTCTAGTCTCTTTATTTCGACTACACTGTAAGGAAGGAACGGTTTGGCAGATGTTCATATGACGTTGGAATAGGGTGAAGCTTCGTATGCAACGGAATTTGCTCCTCCTGCTCGGGTCGGGGTTCCATACGCTGAGCGTAGCGCTTCAAGAAGAAATCTACCGGGAGTTTTACCATTTTCTATATAAGCCTATCATGTACATGATCAACGATCATCCCTCTGCCGAAGATATTATTCAGGAGGCGTTCATGACGACGCTGGCCAAATGCCCGGCAGCCGAGAGCGAAGAACATATGAAAGCCTGGATTAAAGTCGTTGCCAAAAACTTGACGATTAATTACATACGCAAGCGAAAAAAAATGAAAAACGACATCAGCCTGGAGTTGACTTGGGACGGAGGACCGTACACGCATGCGGCGGCCGGCTCGGTCGAGCAGGAGGTCGAAGCGAAATCGCTGGAAGAACAGATCTCTCGGCATCTGATGGGTATGAAACCCGAACAGCGCACGCTGATCGAGCTGAAGTGGAAGAAAGGGTTGTCTTACAAAGAAATCGCCTTGGAGGTTCAGGATACGGAAGTCGCGGTTAAGCACAAGCTGCACCGGGCAAGAAGCTACCTGAAACGCAAACTGTCGAAGGAATGGGGGGGACGGGATGAATAACGCGCAATTCGATCGGCTGTTCGATGCCGCGTTCGAGGCGGCCGACGGGCCGGGAAGCGACAACCTGACCGTCGACCATCGGCCTTCCTGGCAGCAGGTGCAGAAGCGGCTGAACGCCCGGCGCCGCAGGAAACGAATGAGCTCCACGTTGTCCAAGCTGGCGATCGTCGCCGCTTCGCTCGTGTTGGGCGCTCTTCTGTTCGGCAACGACCGCGCCGTCAAAGCGATCGAACCGATCTACGCGACGATCAAGGAATATCCGTCGGGGCTGATGAACCTGTTTTTCGGACGGGAGGAGAACGACGCCTCTTCCCAGGCGAAGACAACGCCTCCGCCGGCGCATCTGGAAGGGCTGTCGTACGAGAGACTCAACGATTCAACGCTTGCGGCGACCGTGACGGAAGCTCAGGCGGGCAAGCTGCTGTCCTTCCGGGCTCCGGCGTTCGGCTATCTTCCGGACGGATTCTCGTTCGAGAACGCCCTGCTGTATTTCTACGACGACAAGGACAGAGCCGATTACGCGATCTTCAGGCTCGTCTCCGAACGAGGAGAAAATCTGACGATCGTCATGCAGAGAGTCGACCCGAACACCGGGCTGGGCGCCAAAAACACCCCCGGAGGCGTGTCCGTCCAAAGTCTGCAGCTCAGCGAAGGCCCCGCGATTCTCATGACGGCGAGCGACGAGAGCAGCACATTGGAAACGATCCGAAACGATATTCACTTCTCCATCAGCGGCCAATTCGCCCGCGAGACGCTCGTGCGGATTTACGACGGCATGAAGTGGTGAGAACGGCAAACGAGGGACGGCCCGCAAGTCTGTTGCAGACGTTGCGGCTCCGTCCCTCATTTCGTCGTGAAACGCAAATGATACGGGATCTCCATTCTTCTATTGCGAATGTTCGCGATTCTGCCCGTCAGAATGATCTCGATCGTATTGCCCGCCCCCAGCCGTTCCGCCTCGTCCTTCAAGTAAATCAGCAGCGTACGCTTGTCCGACTCGTACCGGTACAGAAATCGGCTCGATATCAACCGGCCTCCGTTATTGCCGTCCAGCACGAGAATGTTCCTCGTATTCAGCGTATTGCGGTTGATATCTTGAAGGAAGGAGATCGAGATCAGCGTATCCTCGGGCACTCCTTCCGCGTTCGGCTGGGGGTGCGTTTCCTTGATCCATTCTTCGGCAATGCCCATTATATTCCCAGAATTGAACTGGTAATCACTTCGCCTTCCTCGTATGCGCCGTTATGGATCACCCAATGAACCGTCCGCGCCCGATAATAGTAACCTGCCGTAACCGATTTGCTGAACGTGTTATGGTAGACCGAATCGTTGTTCTTGCCCATTGTGGAGCCGGCGCCTACGTTCTCCCAGGAGCTTCCGTTCCATTTCTGCACGTAGAAAATGACTCCGATCGAGTCGACCGTCCGGTTCGCGACCGTCGTCGCCGAGACGGTGACTTTGCCTGCGCTTGCGGTAATGGAGCTGACTCCGTTGTCCAAGTACAGATGATTCGGATTAAATACGCTGAACGGCTCGATGGGAGGCGCTGCGGTCAGTGCAATCGCGCCCGTCGGAGCTGCCGCGGGTTGAGCCTCGGCGGCCCGGACGGCTTCTCCGGACGATCCGAACGCGATGCCTGCGACGAGAATTGCCGCCAGTAAACCTTGTGCTGCTTTCACAACTTTCCCTTGTCTCATCGTGATCAACCTCTCTGTTCTCAATGGTGTTCACTATATACACAACCGTCGAACGAAAAGGTTGCAACATATTTCGACATTTTTTTGTTTTTTTCTCGCCTCGCAGTCTAGGGCGTGTATGCCTACTCCGAGGAAAGCAGATGTTGCCGAATTTTCGTTCCATGCAAGGAACTTTTGTGAAGGCGTACCGGGGGTACGTCAAACAAAAGTGACGCAGCAGGGGGCGAAAAGGCGGTGATAGATGCCTCTGAGTGGGTTTGCATACACGCCCTAGGGCGTGTATGCCTACTCCCTTCTTCCGCTCCGTACTCCGCTGCCAGCGCAGCGTACAGCTCCGATTGCTCCAATAACGTCTGTAGTCCTACAAAAGTCGTACGGCAAGCAAAAAAAGCGACGACCGTTCTCCGGTTAAATACCGAAGAACAATCGTCGTGAGCGAATTCGCGTCTATTTCAGCAATTGCAGCTGCTTGGCTCTGGCTACCGCTTGCCCGCGCCGCTTGACGCCAAGCTTGCCGAATATTCGGGTTGTATGGGTTTTTACCGTTGTTTCGGCAATACCGAATCGTTGGGCAATATCGCGATTCGACAGCCCTTCCGCAAGAGCCTGCAAAATTTCCAGCTCTCGTCCGGTTAACGGCTCGACGAGAGGTTCGGCTGCGCTTTGCATTGCAGTTGTCTCCCCGCTTCCCTCGTCCATGGCATGAGCCGCCGCCGTTTCCATTGCGCCAAGCAGCAGGTCTTCGTCTTCAAGCAAAGTGCGGTAAATAATTTTGGTCGCGATCAGTTCTACAAGTTTAACATCCTGCTCTGTGAATACGTCCGCGATTTGCGTATTTTCCAAATAAAGCAGCACGCCGCGCCGGTCTCCCGGAATCGCCAGCGGCATGCATAAGACGGAACGCAGCCCCTGCTCCCTCACATACTTATCCTTCAAAAAATAACTGCGAGCAGCGTCCTCCAGCACAAGCGCTCTGTTCGTTACGACGGTGTGACGCAGTACGCTCTCCGCATATTGCTCCGCAGCGGAGTAATCCGTCTGTGCATCGGCCGTCCTGTCCAACTGCGCCTCGATGCTGAACCCGTCGTCCGTATGACGCACTAGAAGCGCCCGGTCCGCACCCGATTGCTGCAAGCTCGCACCCAGCAAACTCGTCTGCCAGTTCGTCATCTCAAGCGTACGGAGCGAGTCCATCATGCGCCATACGGACTCGGCGGCATGCTTCGCTTCTTTCCCTCCGCCCGACGGAGCTTTGGCTCCCTCCGCCTGGTTGTCCGCGAACGCCCTATTTTCTCCCGAATGAGACAGCAGCATCTCCTCACTCACATGCCTGACTTCCAATACCGGTCCTCCGTACAGGTTGGACATCGGCTGCAGCAAATCGGCATGCTCCATTCTGATTTGAACCGCTTTGAAGGAAATGCCATGCAGAGAATACGCCGTACATGCGTCCATCATCGCAATCATCGCTCCCGAGCGGCTGACGAGATCGTGCCGGTAACAGATCGCGAGCCGCTCGCAAGCGATCCCTTCCATTAATCCGTCCTTGTCCTCCCGCGCTTGCTTGATTGCCGCCATATACTCGCGCAAAGCGTCCAGCGACGTTTCGGTAATTCGCTTCCACTCCGCACTGAGCAAGAAATAGGCTGCGGAACGATACCCTAGAAACCCTTTCCACTTCTTCATCCTTTTCAGTTGCGCGCGTAAAGCTTTGCTAATCCGCCTCCGTTCCGCCGCGCTGCGATCGGCGTATAAGGCAGCCAGCGACAGCGTCTCATAAATCCGCTGCTTGCGAATTCTGAGCCAATCCGCCTCCAGCTCAGTTTCCCTGCCGCGCCCCGCCCAATAGACGGCTTCCTCATAACACCCGGCCAGAAACGCCGCCTCCAACTTGCAGCCGCAGTTATAATTGCTCTCCCCGGTCAACGCCGCTTCAGGAATGGCAATAAACCGGCGCAGCTCGGATTCATCCTGCAGAGCTTTGGTGTAGCTTCTTGTGTCCTCGACCAGTTGCAGCACCATATCGCTTGTTTGATGTCTCATATGAGAATCGAAAAAATCCAGGACGTTCAATAACGACGGCACATCCCCGTTATAAGAGACGAGGAACGTTATCATCGCCAAGCTGGCTAAATCGGTGTCGTTGAATTCCAGCCCGCGCCGCATCGCTCTAACCAAAGAAACGCTCGCTTCCCGCGGATGCTCCACTTGCTTCGCAATCGCGCCGACAAACTCGATCTGGGACGCGAACGTCGGTCTAATCTCGGCAGAACGCTGCAGCGAAGCCAGCTTGGCATACGGGATCACCGGCGTATAAAAAGGCATGACCCTGTAGAGCGTTTGCTCGAAAGCGCCGATGACACAGGCTAACGTCTCGTTCATTCCCCTGCGCAAGCCGTAACGAATAAATCGGGCGTACAGCTCGACAAGCGCTCCCGCATTGCTGATCAGCAGGGGGAACAGCGCCTGCTCCATCAGTCCGCTCAGCGCCGTATAGTCTTCATCGCGATTAATCGGCAAACGCTCGATTTTATTGCGATACTGATACAGCATAAGCCGGGTATACATCACTTCTTTGAAAAGAGAAGATTTCGACGGCTGATCGCGCAGCTTCCAATGATATTCCGCCAACGCTTCTTTGCTGTATTGAATCGCCGCATCGTTATCTACTGTCGAATACAGCCGAATCAACGCCGTCCACACTTGTACGCGGTCCGCCTTGTCCAGCCTGCTCCCCTGCTCCTTCAAATCGTACAGCAGTTGTTGCGCTTGCTCCAGGTTGCCCAGCATATACTCGGCCCACACCGCCACAAGCTTTAATTGAACGTATAACGAGCCGTCTCCGGCAGCTTCCGCTCTTGCTTCCCGCTTCGCCAGCTTCAGTCCGGCTTCGGCATAGTGCTTGGCTTTGGCAAATCGGCCATCCCCAAGCGCCTGTTTGCCCGCATGCCAGTTACTCGCAGCAAGCTGCTGCACTTCCCCCGTATCCAGAGCTTCTGCCGCCAAATTCAAATGATCGATGGCCTCCCGGCGGGTGACCGCTTGAGCTTCAAGCTGCGGCTTGTCCGCCGTCTGCGCTTGCAGCAGCAGGCCGATCTGCCGATGCCGCTGCGCATTTCGCTCTCCGCCAGCCGCATACAGCGCTTGATGAACGATGTGATTCAAGAAAGAATAGCCGATGTTGCCGGCATCGCCAAGCGGCAGCTCTCCTTCCGCGCAAATAAGCCCCTGCTCTTCCGCCTCCCGCAGCATGGACGCCGCCCGCTCCGGTGGCAATCCGCATACTTGCGCGAGAAAAGCAGGCTGAAAAGTCGATCCGACGGCGGCTGCCGCAATGAGCAGCTCTTTCGTCTCCGCCGCCACTTTCGCCAAGCTTTCTTCTACTTGTCTCCGATACGACTCCGAACCGTTCACGCTCTCGGTTAGCTCTTGATCCCACACCCAGCGATGACGCCGATCGTCGAAGGTAAGCCGTTTGGCCTGTATCCAACTTTCCAACAACGTATGAGCGTCTCGCGGATTCCCGGCAGTCTGTTCATGTATCGCTTGGCTCAGCAAGCTTAAACGGGCGACCGGTTCGGACATGGCGTCGGCAAGCGCGCTTCTAAGCTCCTCATCGCTTAAAGGCAGCAGCAGCACCCGTTCGGACGGATGAGCCTGCCATCTCTCGTACAGCCAGCGAGTATGCAGCGCATCGAAAGCGCCGCCCGGCAACAGTCCGTCGCCCGCTTGTCCCGTCTCTGTCCGCCATGCTCCAATCAGCAGCAAGCCGGACGTTCCGGCTTCCATGGATAACAAACGCAGCGCCTCATGCGTGTCTTGATCAGCCTGTTCAAGATCGTCTATAAACAATACAAGCGGCGGCTTGACAGCCGCCAGGCAGCGGACCAAATCCGCCAGCAACGCTGCGCGGTCCCTGCGGGCTGTCCCGCTTCCATCGGCTGCGCCCAGCAATGGAGCAAGCTCGGGCAGCAATAAAGCGACGGTATGCGCTTCGTCTGGCCGATATGCGGCTTGCAATCGCTCTTGCAGCAGGGCAATCGCTGCGGCCGGTTCGCTCCAAAGCTGCTCGATTCCTTGCCGCAAAGCCGGCAATAGGCCTTGCCCTTCAATCAGCCAGCCTCCGCTTCGCACAATCTGCTCTTGCAGCCGATGTACGAGCGTCGTTTTCCCGATGCCTTCTTCGCCGACAACCAGACGCAACGCTTGCTTGCCTTGAATCGCCTGCTCCACTCCGCCTGCCAACCGCTCCAATGCGGCGCGATGTCCGCGCCATGAATCGGCCAGCCGCATCGAACGCAGGCGGTCCCGCCGGCCAAGTTCGTAAGGCAGCTTCCACCTTGCTTGTCCCATCTGCGTGCATTGCCGCAGATCGTCAAGCAAGCCATAGGCGCTCTGATAACGATCTTCGGGAGCTTTGGCGAGCAGCTTCATGACGATCGCTTCCGGCAGCCCTTGCGCATCCGGGCGAATCATGGACATAGGCGCAGGTTCGCGCCGGATGTGCGCATTCTCCCAAGTCTCTCCGGCTTGCGGCCGCAATGGCAACTGCCCGGTCAGCAGCTCGTAAAATACGACGCCTAACGCATATAGATCGCTGCGCTCGTCCGGCGCGCGATTCATTTTCCCGGACTGTTCGGGAGAACGGTAAGCCTCGCAGATTTCCGAATTGCCGGATAACCGCGCTGTCAGCCCCCCGTTGTCTTCTCTAATCACAATATGGATCGGACTCAAATTCTCTATAATTACGTTCTGTCGATGCTCCTCATAAACCGTTGCCGCAATTGCAACGGCCAATGGAAAAAATTGCTCAAGCGATATAAGCGAATGGGCTGTATGGTCTCTTAGCTGCTTCTCGATGCCCATGATTACACACCTTTCCGGGTTATGCGCTGCAAATATAATGTCAGTTGGGTTGACCAAGCCGATTGCGGATTTATTCAGTTACTTCATTATATCTTTTCTTTCTCGGGATGTCCCCGGTTCCCAGGTACTAGGGCGTGTCTGAATACTCCGAGGGCAGCAGGGGGCGAAAAGGCGGTGAAAGATGCCCCTGAGCGGGTTTTCAGACACGCCCTGGGAGAACGCGAAAAAGCCGCTGTCTCGTCGCTATACGCAACAGAACAGCGGCTTCCTCATGCAACTGCCCGCCTTTAGCGGGAAGCTTCGTCCTTCAAAGCTTTCAAACGCTTCATCACATCGTTGGCGCCGCGGCCGAAATAATCGTGCAGCTCGCTGTACTCCCGGTACAGCCTCTCGTACACCGCCACATTTTCCGGAATCGGCTTATACGATTCTTCGCGCACCCGCGCCATCGCCTTCGCGGCATCGACGACGCTGTCGTATCCGCCTCTGGCGCTGCCGGCGGCAACCGCGCCGAACATCGCCGCTCCGATCGCAGGCGTCTGCTTCGAGTCGGCGATTTTGATCTCGCGGTTGGTCACATCCGCATAAATCTGCATCAACAGCGCGTTGCGCTGCGGCAGCCCGCCGCAAGCGTACACCTCTTCCACCTGCACACCGTTGCTGTGGAAAGCGTCGATAATTTTGCGCGTGCCGTAAGCAGTCGCTTCCAGCAGCGTGCGGTAAACTTCCTCCGGCTTCGTCAGCAGACTGTAGCCGACAATCACGCCGGTCAGATTCGTATCCACCAGTACGGAGCGATTGCCGTTCCACCAGTCGAGCGCGAGCAGCCCCGTCTCTCCCGGCTTATACGCCGACGCGCGTTCGGTCAGCCATTGGTGGACGCCGACGCCCTCTTTCTCCGCCGCTTCCTTGACGTACGCCGGAACGGCTTCCTCGACGAACCATTCGAAAATGTCGCCCACCGCCGATTGTCCGGCCTCATAGCCGAGATAACCCGGAATAATGCCGTCCTCGACGACACCGCACATGCCCTCGACGGCCACTTCTTCCGTGCCGAGCAGCATATGGCAGATCGACGTTCCCATCGCCATGACGAGCTTGCCCGGCGTCACGACGCCGACGGCCGGCACAGCGGCGTGTGCGTCGACGTTGCCGACGGCGATCGCCGTCCCCGCGTTCAGACCGATCAGCTTCGCCATCTCCTCCGTCAGTTCGCCCGCCTTAGAGCCAAGCGGCTTGATCTCGCCGCGTAGCTTCGTCTCCGTCAACTTATCGAGACGGGGATCAAGCGCATTAAAGAAGTCGTTGCTCGGATAACCTTCCTGCTTGTGCCAGATCGCCTTGTAACCGGCCGTGCAGCTATTGCGCGCGAATTGTCCGGTCAGCCGGGAGACGACCCAGTCCGTCGCTTCCGTGAACAGGTCCGTCGCTTCGTACACTTCCGGGGCTTCGTTCACGATCTGCCATATTTTTGCGATCATCCATTCGGAAGAGATTTTCCCCCCGTAGCGCGGCAGAAACTTCTCTCCGCGTTCCGCGGCGATCGCGTTCAGACGATCCGCTTCGTCTTGCGCGGCATGATGCTTCCACAGCTTTACCCAGCCGTGGGGATTGTCCTTCCACTCCGGCTTGAAGCAGAGCGGCACGCCTTGCGCGTCGACGGGAAGCATCGTGCACGCCGTAAAATCGATGCCAAGTCCGATCACGTCCGCCGGAGATACCCCGGATTGCCGGAGCACTTCGGGAACGGAACGGCGCAGCACTTCCAAATAGTCGTCGGGATGCTGCAGCGCCCAATCGTGTTCAAGCTCGCGGCCCGATGTCGGCAGCTTCTCGTCGATAACGCCGTGAGGATAAGGAGTAACGTGGTCCGCGATTTCATGGCCGTTGGACAAGTCGACGAGCACCGCCCGTCCGGACTGCGTGCCGTAATCGACGCCGATAGCGAATTTCTGGCTCATGGGTAACCTCCCTGGGATCGATAGAATAATAACTAATTGCGAGAATCGTCGGGTTGACCGTAATACGCATTCGCTCCGTGTTTGCGGAGGTAATGCTTGTCGAGCAGCGCCTGGTTCATCGATGCGACTCCCGCGTTCAGCTGCCGCGTATGATAGGCCATCTTCGCCACTTCTTCGAGAACGACCGCGTTATGCAGCGCGCTCATCGCGTCCTTGCCCCAAGCGAACGGCGCATGGCTGTTCACGAGCACGCCCGGAACCCGGTCGGGATCGATTCCGCGGAACGTTTCGACGATTACGTTGCCCGTCTCCGCCTCGTATTCGCCGCGAATTTCCTCGTCCGTCATTTGTCTTGTGCAAGGGATCGTGCCGTAGAAATAGTCCGCCTGCGTCGTTCCCAGCGCCGGAATCCCTTGCCCCGCTTGCGACCAGATCGTCGCCCACGGAGAATGCGTATGCACGATGCCGCCCACGTTGGGGAACGCCCGGTACAGCACCAGATGCGTTGGCGTGTCCGAGGACGGGCGCATATCGCCTTCGACGACTCGGCCGTCCGCATCGACGACGACCATATGCTCCGGCTTCAGCTCTTCGTAAGGAACTCCGCTGGGCTTGATCACCATAAGTCCTGACGCCCGGTCGAAGCCGCTTACATTTCCCCAGGTGAACGTAACGAGCCCGTACTTCGGCAGCTCCGCATTGGCCCGGCAGACCTGCTCCTTAAGTTGGTCTAACAAGTGAAAACACTTCCTTCCCTAGAAAGACAAAGCTTTTCGAAATCTTCGCCCTTTGTTGTCTAGGTCGATTATACACTTGTACGTACATGTATGTCGAGAGACTCCGTTAACGTTTTTCTGCGGCGGATTGGCGAACGATCAGCTTGGGCGCGTACAGCACGTCGTTGGCGGGCGGCTGCTCTCCGTTCTCCAGCATGGAGACGAGAAGATTCGCCGCGCGTTCTCCCAGCTCGGACTTCGGATGCTCGATCGTTGTCAGCTTGATTTCCGTCGCCGTCGCCAGGAACGAATCGTCGTAGCCGATCATCGACAGATCCTCGGGAATGCGCAAGCCAAGCTCCCTTATCGTATCGAGCAGAGAAACGGCCAGTTGATCGTTGTAGCAGACGATCGCCGTCGGTCTCTGATCGGACATCAGCATCTCCCTGAGCATACGCTGCGGACGTTCTCCTTTGTCTTCGGTCGAATATCTGACGATCGAGCTCGCGTCCGGCGGCAGATTGCGGTCGCGGCAAGCGCGGATGAACCCTTTCATCCTCCTTACGCCCTGCATGTCGTCCGTCTTGAAGAACCCGGCGATATTCCGGTGTCCCAGTCCGAGCAAGTAATCCGCCGCCATGTAGCCTCCCGCGTCGTCGTCCACTCTGACGCCGGGGCATTCCAGATCCGGATAGCGTTCGTTGATCATCAGCATCGGAATGCCGTGATCTTCGATCGCCATGTAATTATCGAAATTCGGGTTGCCTTCCGCGCTCTTGGTCGGTTCCACGATCAGCGCGCACACCGAATGGCTCAGCATCATTTCCAGACATTCGCGCTCCCTGTCCTTGCGGTGGTCCGTGCTGGACAGCAGCAGGCGGTAGCCTTTATCCTTAAGCGCCGACTCCACTCCGCGAACGATGGACGGGAAAATATAGTCCGAGATCGAAGTCGTGATGATCCCGACCGTCCGATTGCCCGACGACGCACGGCGCTCCGGCGACTGCCTGCCGACGAACGTCCCCTTGCCCTGCTCGCGGGCCAGCCAGCCTTCCTGGACCAGCTCCCCGAGAGACTGCCGCACCGTCTGGCGGCTCAGGGCGAACTGCTCCGCAAGCTCGTTCTCCGACGGCAGCTTGTCCCCCGGACGGTAGCGCCCCGAGGCAATCCAGGACAAGATCTCTTCTTTAAGCTGTATGTACTTCGGCGATTGCACGTTCATTCGTCCTCCTCGTTCAGCGCCGCCCGTTAGGCTTACAGCCATTATAGCATACGGATCCACTTGTACGTACCTATTCGCGGCCTGTCCGTTCGGGTAAAATATGATATAGTTGAGTATTATCGGATTCGGAGGTCGTCCCCGCGTGGCAAACCGAATGATCTATTCGACGGAAGAGATCGATATCAGCGCCGACAGCGACAAGCGTCTCGTCCGGATCGAGCTGGCGAGCAGCGGGTATCGGCAGCGATACGTCTCACTCGTCATCGAAGAACGCGAGGAGTTGGAGCGCATCATCGCCGCCTTGCAGGAAGCGAAAGCTTCTTTGACTTGAGCAAGGTCGTGTATGCATACTCCGAGGATAGCAGATGTTGCCGAAAAGGCGGTGATAGATGCCTCTGAGCGGGTTTGCATACACGCCCTAGTCCGCATCTGCATTTTTTAGGAGGAAAACCGACTTGATCGATCTTACGTACAATTACAGCTCGCATATGGCGAAAGCCGTTCGGGACTACCACCATCACTCGCTTAGATTCTGGCTGTCGAACGGAATCGGACTGGCCATCGTGTTGCTGGAGGTCGTTCTCTACTTCACCTCGTCCAACCTGAACATGCTGTGGATCGCCCTGCTCGTGCTCGTCTTGCTCGGAGCGCTGTATGTCATCATGTGCTACGTTCAGCCGAATAAGTTCGCCAGCGACGCGCGTTACGCCAAGCCGTTCACCCTGTCTGCGGACGAGCGGACGCTTCGCCTGAAATCCGACGATCTCGACAACACCGTTCCTTGGAGCGACATCCGCAAAATATGCGAGACAAGCCGCTACTACTTTCTCTTCCTGGATCAGACGCAGTTTTGGATCGCGCCGAAGGAAACCTTCTCCGATCGCGAACAGGAGGAACGGTTCCGAGAGCTCGCCGGCCGTTATCTGACGATCAACCGCGGCTTGATTCGCTGAAGCGGATAAGCTATAGTAAATTTAATCAATTTAATATTGAATGCGACGAGTGAAGCACACTCCGATTAGCGCGGCAACGCGCTCGGGGCGTGCTTTTTTTGCGTTTGCGAACAATCGCGGATCAGTGGGGATGTGGTGTATAATGAAGACAAAAGATCAACACGAGAAGGAACGGCTGAAGCTCGATCAAATGATGAGCGTGCTGTTCCGACTCTCCAAGCGGTTAAGGCTGCAGCTCATTAACGGTTTGTTCGGAGAGAGCTTTACCGGCGCCGAAGTCAAGGCAATTCACTACAGCAACGCCAAGTTCGTCGATTCGGACGAATACAATCGCATCATCGGCGACCTGTTCATGAAGCTGGATACGGTTCGCGGCGCTATTCACTATCATGTCGAGTTCCAGACTCTGAACGGCCGGTCAATGGTCATCCGGATGTTCAGATACGGCTTTGAGAAAGCATTGGAGCTGGCTGAAGGGAAGGCGGAGGACGGCGTGCAACTGGTCGTATTCCCGAAGCAGATCGTCATTTTCCTGGAGGAAAACAAGGCGATCGGCGACGAGCTGCGCTTCCGAATGCGGCTGCCGGACGGGACGGAGACGATGTACACGGTGCCGGTGCTGAAGATCTGGACGCTGACGCCCCGCGATTTGCAGGAGCGGAAGCTGTTCGCGCTGCTGCCGCTGCAGGTGTTTCGCTCACGCAAGAGAATGCGTCGCATCGCGTCAAGCCGCCGGACGGACGACGAGAAGAGAGTTCTGTTTACAAAAGAGTTTGAACGGCTTAAAGCGACGATTGAGGAAACGGTGGAAGTGCTTCGGGAGCTGCGCAGAAAGCGGCAGCTGCGGCTTGAAGACTTGGATAAGATTTTGCAAGTATTGCAGAATATTCTGAACTACTTATACCGTCATTACGGAGAATATAAGCAAACGGAAAAGGAGGTAAGCGAGATGATCAAGACGTTTATTCCCGAAGCTCTAAAGCGCGGAAGAAGAGAAGGAAAAAAGGAAGGAATTAAAGAGGGGATCAAGGAAGGCCTTCAGGAAGGAAAAAAACTCGGCGTCCAGCAAGCCAAAGTCGAAGTGGCCGAAAACCTGCTGAAGCTTGGCGTTGACATAGACACGATCGCCGGAGCGACCGGACTATCCCCCGACGAAATCGTGAAAATAAAGCCGTAAGCCGTTGTCCGGCTTACGGCTCCTCCAGCATAGGCACGATCATCCCGCTGCGCAGCTCCCGCCTGTCCAGCAGCGGCTCCATATCTTCGATCGGACGTCCTACGCCCAGTTTCGGATGCACGGCGGCATCCATCGGGATCATGATCTCCGCAACGACTGGCCCTTCGGCCGCGGACACCGACTCCAGCAGGCGTTCAAGCTCTCCCCACGATGCCGCGCGAAGCCCGGCAATGCCATACGCTTCCGCAACCTTCGCGAAGTCGGGACAGCTGTAGCCGGACACCGTGGAAGCTTGCCGGCCGCCGAAATACAGATCCTGAAACTGCCGCACCATACCCAAGGAACGATTGTTCAGCACGAAGACGGAGATCGGAAGCCGCCAACGGACAATCGTCTGCAGCTCCTGGATGTTCACCTGCATCCCGCCGTCTCCCGCGATGAGCACGATCCGCCTGCCGGGCATGGCGAACGCCGCGCCGATCGCGGCGGGAAGGCCAAAGCCCATCGCCCCCATGCCGCCCGCGTTCAGCAGACGCGCCTCTCCCCGGATCGGCAGCGACTGGCTCGCCCACATCTGATGCTGCCCGACGTCCAGACAGACGATCGCATCGGCGCCGATCGTTTCTCCAAGCCGCTCCATCAGACGGTTCGGGTCGATCTCACCCGCCCTCACGGTGCTGTCGGCAGCCTGCACTCCCGTCGGATACTTCCGACGATAGAACGCCAGTCTCGCTTTCCATGCCGCCCATTCGCCATCCCCTGGACATGCTCCCCATACTTGCGCAAGCTTGTTCAGAAAAGACTTCAGGTCCTCGAGAATCGCCAAATCCGCCTGCACCTTTCTGCCCAGCTCCGCTTCGTCAATATCCACGTGAATGATCTTCGCCCCGCGAGCGAACGTCTCCGGCCGGGTACCCGTCTGCCTCGTATCGAGCCGGGAGCCGAGTACGAGCAAGCAATTGCAATTGGCCAGCGCCAGATTCGCGTAACGATGGCCGTACGCGCCGATCAGTCCCAAATTCCACTCGTAGTCCGTCTCCACCGCGTCCAGTCCCATCAATGAGCAGACCACCGGCACTCCTGCCGGCGCAAGCCACGCGCGCAGCGCTCCCGTCGCCTCTGCCGAACGCACTCCCCCGCCTATCAGTACCATCGGCCGCGACGCCCCGAGAAGCCATTCCGCCGCCCGCGCGACCTCGCCTTCCTCCAGTGCCGGAGCCGCGGCTGTTCCCCAAGCCTCTTCCAGGCCCGAATAGCCTTCCATAAGCTCGGGGTCGACGTCCGCGCGCTGCACGTCCATCGGAATGTCTAGCAGCACCGGCCCGGGCCGACCTGACCGAGCGATCGCCCATGCCTTCTCCAGCTCGAAGCGAAGCCTGCCGGCGTCCGTGACCATCGCTGCGTATTTCGTCAGCGGCCGAACGACGCTGACGATGTCCGTCTCCTGAAACCCGTTCTGCCGCACCGGATCGCCGAACTTGAACTCGTAAGTGTTCACCTGGCCGGTCAGGAACACGCAGGGAACCGAATCGAAATAACAGCTCCCGATGCCCGTCACCAGGTTCAGCGCCCCCGGCCCGCTCGTCGCCATCGCCACGCCGACCTTGCCGCCGGCCCGCGCGTAGCCCTCCGCCGCGAACGCCGCCGCCTGCTCGTGATGCATCGGCACCGCCGCGATATCATCGCGCTCGGCCAACGCGTCCAGTAGATGCGCGATCGCCCCGCCCGCCATCTCGAACACGTGCGTAACGCCCTGCCGGGCCAAGTAATCGACCACGTACCTGGCCGCCTTCATGATCGCCATACCTTCCACGGCGCGCCGCCGGACTTCCACAGCGACTCCAGCGACATTTTATCCCGCAGCGTGTCCATCGGATGCCAGAAGCCTTCGTGCCGGTACGCCATCAGTTGGTTCAAGCGGGCCAGACTCTCCAGCGGCTCCTTCTCCAGCATCGTATCGTCTCCCCCCATGTAGGCCAGCGCCTCCGGCTCGAAAACGAAAAATCCCCCGTTCATCCAACCGCCGTCTCCTCTGGGCTTCTCCCGGAAACCGCGCACGCCTCCCTCCTCGCCAAGCTCGAGCGCCCCGAATCTCCCTCCCGGCTGCACCGCGGTTACGGTCGCCCATTTCCCGTGAGAGCGATGGAACTTGACCAGCTCGGACAGATCGATATCGCTTACTCCGTCGCCATAGGTCAGCATGAACGGACCGTCCGCCAAGTAGCGCCCGATTCTCGCGATCCGGCCTCCCGTCGACGTATCTTTGCCTGTATCGACCAGCGTCACCTTCCACGGGTCGGTCAGCCGTTGGTGAATCTGCCGCTTTCCCCCGTCCGAGAAGTCGAACGTCACGTCCGATTCGTGCAGATCGTAATGGGCGAAATATTCCTTGATCAGAACGCCCTTGTAGCCAAGCGGAATGACGAACTCGTGAAACCCGTAATGAGAGTAAATCTTCATAATGTGCCACAGAATCGGTTTGTCCCCGATCTCGATCAGCGGCTTGGGCCGCACCGCCGTTTCTTCGCTGATTCTCGTGCCGTAGCCCCCGGCCAGAATGACGACCTTCAAGGGAACGATTCCCCCTCTCCCGTCCATGCGGACGATACCCCGACAGCAATCTCCTAATTACTTATGCGGACGCGGATGAACGGGTGTGGACAAGAGGGCGCTCAACCCGGAAATTCCGCAGACTTTCCCCCTGAAAAAAGATTGCGAATTATGGCGAAAAAAAGTACGATGAAAACAACCTTAAATATGGAGACGATTTCCATGACGCGTAATCGAAGCAACGCGGTGTCGGGCAAGCCGCCCGTGATCGGCAGCCGCGGAACGCCCGGCAGTTCGCCGGTCATCGGGTCCCACAGACAGCAGAGAAGCGCCCCGCCGGTGATCGGTTCGCACAGGCAGCGGCAGGAGCAGCCGGAACAGCCTTCCCTCGGCAACCAGGACACGCTTCAAGGCATGCAGCGCGAGCCGTTCGAGATGAAGCCGATGGTGAACGGAATGCAAGAGCTGGACAAGTGGCTGCCCAAGCCTCACGCAAGGATGCATACGATTCTGCCCTCCAAGACGTTCTATGCGGACACGGAGGAGAAGAGAGCGCCTTACGCCCGCCAGTTCAACGAAGACGGAACGATCTCCAATCAATCGGACGGCGAGCATCTGAGCACAATCGGAGCGTTAAGCGCGCCTGCTCTGGGCTCCAAGCCGGACCGTCACATTTTTACGATGGACGGAGGCGGCAACTTCTACACGGCCGATGCGATTCACGAGACGACGAAACGCGGCCAGGAAGCTTTGGAGAAATTCAACCTGCCCGATCCAAGCCGGCAGGAGGCCCCCGGCCAAGCCCCCTCTTCCTACTATTACGAAGGAGCGAACGGCAGGGCGGACGACAACTACACCGAGATCGAAGAGGAATCGGAGGAAAGAGGAGGCGGCTACAGCTATTCTCAGCCTTCGCCGTCCACCCCGGAGAATAACTACATCGAGATCGAAGAAGAGTCGGAAGAAAGCGGAATGGGCTACACGGAGATCGTGCCGTCAAGTCCGGAAAACAATTATACCCAGATTGAAGACGAGTCTTCCGAAAGCCAGTCCGACGGCTATCTCCCTCAATACATAGGCGCTCAGGAGCCCCACAATTCGAACGGCCAGTACGTCGACCTCCCTCCCGAGAGCCCGGATCACTACTATGGAACACAGACGCACGACAGCGAAGATTCCTATTACGGGTCGGAATCCGAGCAAGAGGAAGACGAAGCTCCGCAGGCGCCTTATCAGGAGAGATTCCATCACTCCAGCTTTCTGGCAGGACAAGAGGTGGGCGGGGCCGGAGAAATGCAAGTGCGCGACGGGCAGATCGAGCTCGTCTCGGACGCGAGCGGTCACTATCGCCCGGGCTCCAAGCAAATGCTGCAAACCGTGCAGGAGCTCGAGCGGAAAAAGGTGCCCGTCGAGAGAATGGGCGTTGAGTTTATCGCCAAGGGCAATGCCGCTTTGGACGCGGACGGCTACGCCCATATGGACGACAACGGCGATACCCTGCTGGAATCGAATATGCAAGCGTCGGCTCTGGAGCTTCTGGGCTACGCCAACCATCGCAATCCCGAGAACGCCGAGACGGAGATGCGCGCGAATCACGCCAAGAAAAACCGCTATTTGACTGAACTGCTCGGGTTAGCGGGCAAGTCGAAAAAGAAGGACGAAGTAGCGCCTTCCGACAACCCCAACGCGTCCAGATGGAGAAGAAGATAGCGAGCAGGACTTCGTTGTCTCACCGCGCCTATCAAGATTCGGCCGCTTCCACCAGGGGCTGTCCCATAAGTAGGGACGTACAAAATTATCGATGAAAAAAAGTGGGTATCTATCTCCTGGAGACTGCCTCATACGGTCCTGAAATGACCCTGTCACGGGTCTATCCATTCAAAATTTCAGGATCGTATAGCATCGGAAGGAGATAGATACCCATAAGCAAATATCCATCGATAATTGTTCTGTACGTCTCTTTTTACTTACGGGACAGCCCCTTGCGCGCTATATGAGTTTCCTCCTTCGCTTCTGCTCGGCCGCTGTTCGCTGCCACTCCCCTTCCCTCGCCGTTCCGATTCCCGTATCGACGGCGTAGACCACCTTGCCCCGATTCATCGTCAGGATGACTCTGCTGCGGAAGCGGCGCCCGGCATAAGCGCTGTGCCGGTGTCGGTATAGAAGCTGTTCCGCATCCAGCACATACGGCGCGTCGAGATTGACGAGCACGATGTCGGCGTCGCACCCGACGGCCAGCCTGCCTTTGCGCGGCAGCAGCCCAAACCGTTTGGCCGGCGCTTCCGACAGCACTTTGGACAGAAGAGGCAGCGGGAGCCCCCTTTTCCAATACCCTTCGTCGATAATCAGCTCCAGCATGCTCTGCGCGCCGGATATGCCCGCCCTTGCCGTGAAATACTCATCTCCCGCCTCCGGCTTCATCCACGGTGGACACGGAGAATGATCCGAGGCGACGAGATCGACCTTGCCTTCCGCCAATCTCGCCCATAACCCTTCCCTTTCGCGGGCTCCGCGGATCGGGGGAGCGCACTTGGCCAGCGTTCCCAGCCTCTCCGCCTCCTCGTCGGTAAACACGAGATAGTGCGGACACGTCTCCACCGTGACGTTCAGCCCGTTCATCTTCGCTTCCCATGCCGCGTCGATCGCTTGCGGACTGCTCAGGTGAACGAGATGAAGCGGACATTCCGTCCGTTCCGCGAACAGCAGCGCCCTGCGCACCGCATCCAGCTCAGCCGCGATCGGTCTGGCCGCCGCGTAATCCCGCGGCATGCGCGGCTTCCGCCGGGCCAGCTTCCCGGTCAGCGCCGAGACGACTTCCTCGCTCTCCGCATGCACGGCCAGCACTCTGTTCATGCCCGAGATCGCCTTCATCCCTTCGAACAAGGCGACGTCGTCAACCGATCGAAAGCCGCCTTCCTCATGCCCCGTAGACGACATGAACGCTTTGAATCCGATAACGCCCGCTTCCGCGAGCGGCTCCAGCTCTTCCAGATTGTCGGCGGACAGCCCGCCCCACAATCCGTAATCGATATGGGATCCGATCGTCCGCGCGGCCGCCAGCTTGATCCGCAGCGCTTCGGCGCTCACCGTCGGCGGCTGTCCGTACAACGGCATATCGAGAAACGTCGTCGCTCCCCCTGCGGCCAGCGCCGCAGAACCGTAATCGAACCCTTCCCATTCGCCGAATCCCGGTTCGTACAGATGCACGTGCGCGTCCACGACTCCCGCCATCGCATACAGTCCGCTTGCGTCGATGGTCGTCTTCGAAGGTACCGGGAGCTCGGAGGCGATCTGGACGATCGAGCCGTCCTTTATTCCTATATCCGCAATCTGAACGCGGTCGCGAAGCACGACGCTCGCTCCCTTGACGATACAATCGAGCATGCCTTCGTTCTGCATTCTCTCCCCTCCCTGCACGCATTTATATATGTTATATAATATAACACAAATAAACACCTCAGTAGAAATAGAGAGTTTATCCTAATTTAATGTAAACAAATATTACATTATACAAAAGTCGCCGTACTCGGATGCCCGACCGCTCCGGCCGCGCACGCCGTCCGTTCCTCCGACAGCTCTGCGCATTCGCGGAAAGCATACTGCCGGCAGCCGGCGCACCGGGTCTTGTCCAGACAGCCCAGCGCATAGCCGATCGCCTCGCCCGTATGGGCGAAAAACCGGTCCCTCCCGATCTCCTCCGCCAATCCCGTCCGCTCCAGCACCTCGCGCGGCTGCTCCTGGATTCCGGATACGAGAACAGTTCCGCCGACGCCGCGAAACTCGCGGACCAGAGCGGCCAGATTCGCTTCCCCCGTCATATCGATCATAGGGACTTTCCCCATGCGGATAAGCAGCACGCGGTGGGACTGCCCGACCACGTCATGCAGCGCCCGTCCGAACGATTCCGCCGCCCCGAAGAACAACGCGCCTTCCACCGTCGCGATGCGGATTTGCGGACAATCCCGCTTCTCCGTCACCCCTTCCGGCGCTACCTTGCCATGGCGGGCCAACGGGTCGGGCAGCACCTTGTCGACCTTGATCATGCCGCCCATCCGCTTGACGAACAGTACGACTGCCAGCACGAGCCCGGCCGTAACGGCGGCCGTCAAATCCATGAACACAGTCAGCAGGAACGTCGCGACAAGCACGAGCGAATCGCCCGTCTTCGTTCGCAGCAGCTTCGCGAAATTGCGATACTCGCTCATCTTCCATGCGACGACCATCAGCACCGGGGCCATACCGGCCAGCGGAATGCGGGAAGCCAGCGGCGCGAACAACAGCAGCACGGCGAGCACGACCGCGCCGTGAACGATGCCCGATACCGGACTGACCGCTCCCGACTTGATGTTCGTCGCCGTTCTCGCGATCGCTCCCGTCGCCGGGATGCCGCCGAACAGCGGGGCGGCCATGTTGGCGATGCCCTGACCGATCAGCTCGCGATTGCTGTCATGACGCGTTCCCGTCATTTCGTCCGCGACGACCGCCGACAGAAGCGATTCGATGCTGCCGAGCATCGCGATGACGAATGCCGGATACAGCAGCTGCTCGATGCGTTCCAGCGTAATTTCCGGCAGGCGGAACGCCGGCAGCTCGCTCGGAATCGCGCCGTAAGCGGACCCGATCGTCGCCACGTTCCCTTCGAACAGCAAGCTTGCGACCAGCGTCGCCGCCAGCAGTCCGACAAGCAGCGCGGGCAGCTTCGGCGCGTATCGCGTCACGAGCAGGATAACCGTCAGGCTGACGAGCGCGGTCGCGATGCTGTAGCCGTCGATAAGCGACCCATTCGCTGCGATCTCCTTCATATTCGGCAGAAAGCGCTCGTGTTTCTCCAACCCTTCCATCCCGAGAAATCCGGGAATTTGGCCTGTGAAAATGATGACCGCGATGCCCGCCGTAAACCCGAGCGTCACCGGCCGGGGAATGTAGCGGATGAGCGCGCCCAGCTTGAACAAGCCCATCAGCAGCAGCATGACGCCCGCCATCATGCCGGCCAGCAGCAAATTCTCGTACCCGTAATTCAGCACGATCATCAGCAGCACCGGCACGAACGCTCCCGTCGGACCTCCGATCTGAAACCTCGAGCCTCCCAGCAGAGAAATCAATACACCTGCGATAATCGTCGTGTACAATCCGTATTGGGGACTTACGCCCGACGCGATCGCGAAAGCCATCCCGAGCGGAATGGCGACGATGCCTACGATCAATCCCGACAGCAAGTCGCGGCGCAAGGAACCGACATTGTAATCCGCAAATCTCCCCAACCTGTGCAGCTTCATTTTACCCCTTCTTATATTTAAATATTTGATTATTTGAATATATAGAATATAAGAGTCCGGGAAAGGAAAGTCAAAAAGGATTTACCCCGTTTTAAGCGGGTTTAACCCGCTGCGGCAAGCAAAACCGCCTTCGACGTCCTCTGCACGCAGAATCGCGTACAAAAAACGAGGCCGCGCTCGCCCTTCGGCGATCAGCCTCGTTCTGCACCCGTTTACTCGCTTCGAATCGTCTCCAGCAGCGAGATCGCATCGACGAGATGGTTGTCGAAGATGCGTTTGGCGACTTCCAGCAGCTCCCGGATGAGCGGGTCCCGGAGAGAATAGATGACGTTCGTCCCGTCCTTCACGCCGCTGACGACGTTCTTCGCCCGAAGCACCGCCAGCTGCTGCGACACGGCCGAGCCTTCCAAGCCTAACACCGCCTGGATCTCGTTGACGTTTTTCTCCCCTTCGCACAGCACTTCCAGAATTCGAATGCGCAGCGGATGCGCGAGCGCCTTGAAGAACTCCGCTTTGAATTGCTGCAATTCACGGCTCACGGCCTTTCCCCCTTTCAATCGAACCAGCCCTTGCGCTTGAACCAGGCATACATGCCGAGGCCGAGCGCCAACATGAGCCCGAGCACGACGAAGTAGCCCGCCCGCCATTCGAGCTCGGGCATGTTCACGAAGTTCATCCCGTACACTCCGGCGATAAAAGTAAGCGGCATGAAGATCGTCGTCATGACCGTGAGCGTCTTCATGATCGAGTTCATCCGATTCGAGCGCAGCGAGTCGTAGCTGTCCCGGAGATCGGCCGTCATCTCGCGATTGGATTCGATCATCTCCGTCAGCTTCAGCAGATGATCGTAAATGTCGGTAAAATAGGCGATCTGCTCCTTGATGCCCGGAATTTTGTCCGAGTTGAGCAGCCGGTACAGCAGGTCGCGCATCGGCAGCACTGTCCGGCGAATGCGCAGCAGGTCCGCCCGAATGTCATAAATCTGCTCCGTCGTCTCCTGCAGGTCGACCCTGTTCTCGCCCTGATCCTCGATCTCGTTCAGCTGATCCTCGATTTTGTACAGCGTCGGAAAATAGTTGTCGACAAGCTTGTCCATCAGCAAGTACGCGACGTAATTATGGTCCCTGCCCTGGCGAACGTCCGCCTCCCGCATCCGCCGCCACGCTTCCTCGATCTCCTGCGAAGGCGCGAGATGGAACGTGACGATGCCCCGCGGACCGAGGAAGACATTGACTTCCTCCGCCTTGAGCGTCTCCGGATGCAGCGCATGAAGGACGAAAAAATGCGTTTCCTCGTAGTGGTCCACCTTCGGCCGCTGCAGCCGCTGCAAGCAGTCCTCGATCGCGAGCGGGTGAAATTGAAAATAGCTGTCCAGCAGCTCGGTTTCCTCCGGCTTCGGACAATCGAAGTCGACCCAGAACCAGCCGACGTCCTGGCCCGTCAGTTCCTCCAGAGGAACATCCTCCCGCCATCGCCCGTCGTCGTTGACGGCCATAATCCGCAGCACTCGCCTCACCTCTTAACGTCCATTATGCCTTGAGGAGGCCGAGATTGGCAACTTGCTCCTGTCCCGGCTTCGCCCCGGACTCAGACCTCTTGCCCGCTTCGGCCGCGGATGGCGCTGCGATAGTCCTTGGGCGTCAGCCCCGTCTCGCTCCGGAAGACGCGGTTGAAGTGCCGGATGTTGGCGAATCCGGTCAGCTCGGCGACGATCGTGATTTTGTCGTCCGTAAGCGCCAACTTCTTCTTGGCCTCCTCCACCCTCAGGGCGGACAGATGCTCGACGAAAGATTTGCCCGTTCTGTTTTTCAGCATCGCGCTGAAATACGCCGGATGCAGATGCGCTTGCTCCGCGACGTCCTTCAGCGTAATCGGTTCGCGGTAATGCTGCTCCAGATAGCGGAGCGCTTGCTGGACCGGATCGCGTTCCGAGGAGCGACTGCCGGATGCGATGGCGGCGGCGAGCCGGCCGAACAGCCTGCGGCAGACCTCGATCAACTCGTCGCTGGACGAGATCGAGCAGATCTCGACCAACTGGGCGCTAATGTCCTTGTCCCCCATCCACCCCTTCGTCGCGCCCGATTCCTCGGTCATTTCGTAGTAGTGGAGAACGAGCTTGCAGATTTGCTGATGTACGGTTTCCGGCGTCTGCGCCCAGCGGCACAGACCGCCGATCGCCTCTTCCACCTTGCCGTCGATCTCCGAGACTCTCCCCTCGTTGACGGCTTCCTCCAACGCTTCCCAGGACCACTTTCCCGCCCCTGCCTTCGGCCGGGAATCCGCGGCCGCGTCTTCGTAGTCGATCACCTTGTCGCCTCCGACGACAAGCCGGTACAGCAAGGCGATCTCCGCTTCCCTGTACGATCTCGGAATCGATTCTGCGCCTTCCATCGTGCTGCCGAGCCCGATCGTAACCGTCAGGTTGGACAGCGATCGGATCTGCCGACAGATCGAGTGCGCCGTATCGATCAACCGTTCCCGGGAGGCGACCCGGTCCGGCACGTTGGCCAGAGCGACGACCTCCGAATCGGAGAAGACGAAGGAGAAGCCGCCCAGCCGGCTGCCGACGATCTCCTGCACGAACTGTCGGATATAGAGCTGGAAGAGCGAAGGATCGGTGCGCCCGTAGCGTTCCGGGCCGACCGACTCCTTGTCCATCTTGACGACCATGCAGGCGAAGCACGGCTCGCCCAGGCCGATGCCCAGCCGTCTTACCTCTTCCAGATCCGCGTCGTTCATGCTTCCCCGCAGCAGTCCGGCGGCAAGGTGGTCGCTTGCTTGACGGCGCAGGACGTCTTCCCCTCCCCCGGTTTCGGACTGATTCGCCTTGCGCGTCGCTTCGCGAATTTCGTCCTTCACCTTGTCCAGCACCCTGGACAGCTCCTCCCGCTCGACCGGCTTCATCAGATAATCCTTCGCTCCGTGGCGAAGGGACTGCCGCACGTACGAGAAGTCCTCGTAACCGCTAATGACGATGCAGCGCAGATCGGGGAACCGCTCGCGAGCGAACTTCTGAAGCTGAATGCCGTCCATGCGGGGCATGCGAATATCCGTCAGCACGACGTCCGGCTTCAACTCGCCGATCATCTCCATCGCCTCGTAGCCGTCCTTGGCGTCGCCGACGATTTCCCAGTTCGGATCCTCGGAAGAGATCATCGCGCGCAAGCCTTTACGGTAGATGGCTTCGTCGTCCACGATCAATATTTTGGGCATGGGCCGTTCCTCCTCGGAATTTCTGCGAAATAAGAACCGTTCCGGAGCCCGGTCAACGAACCGCCGGCAGCGTCATTGTCACCTTCAGCCCCTGATAGGGCATGCTCTCGAACGTCAAGCCGTACGGCTCCCCGTAGTGGAGCAAAATGCGGCGGTGCACGTTCAGCAAGCCGTTCCCGGACTTGCCGCCGAGATCCTTGGACTGCCGAAGCCGGCTTCGAATCCGCTCCAGCTCGTCGTTGGTCATGCCGATTCCGTCGTCCTCGATCGCAAGCGTCAGCACGCCCGCCTTTTCCGAGCCGATCAGCCGGATCAGTCCCGAACCTACGCCCCGGTCCAAGCCGTGATTGATCGCGTTCTCCACGATTGGCTGGACGATCAGCGGGATGACGACGCAGTCCAGCGCCCGCTCCTCGATCTCCTCGAGGAATCGAATGCGCTCGCCGTAACGGATCATCTGAATCGCCATATAGCCGTTGACATGCTTCAATTCGTCCTTCAGCGTCACGATGTCCTGCCTGCTGCTCAAGCTGTAGCGAAGCATGCGGCTCAAATTGTTGGCCATCGTCACGATGTCCCGATTCCCTTCCAATTCGGCGTTCATACTGATCGTTCCCAGCGTATTGTAGAGAAAATGCGGATTGATCTTGCTCTGCAGAGCGGCGATCTGCGCGTCCTTCTCGCGTATCTCCGTCTCGTACAACAAATATCCGAGTTCGCTGAGCTTCGACACCATCGTGTTGAACGAGCCGCCTAGCCGCCCCACTTCGTCCTGCCCCGTGACCGGAAAAGCCACCTGCAGCTCTCCTTGCTCGACCTTCCTCATCAGGCGGCTCAGCTTCCGCAGCGGGTGGGTCACCCGGAAAGCGATAAATACGTTCAGAAGCATCGCCAGACCGACGAAGCCGACGATGACGAGCGTCATGGAGCTCCGGACTTTGTGGCTGGCCCGCATCAGCTCCTTGACCGGCACGACGCTGACCGTCGTCCAGCCCGTTACGGGGGAAGTCACGTAAGCGACCAGCGATTCCGGCATCCCTCCGGATGCGTCGACATGGCGCACGCCTTGGCCTTGAAGCTCTCCCGGCAGCGGGGGAGCCAGCTCTTCGTCCTCCCTGCGAATGACCATCCGCCCCTGCTGGTCGACGATGTACATCGATTCCCCGGCCGCCAGATTGACCTGCTGCAAAATGCCGCGAACCGCCGCCGGGTCGATATCGATGACGATATATCCGATCGTCTCCCCGGTGTCGAAGCTGCGAAGCTCGCGGGCGATCGAGAACACGTCGTACGTCGTCCCGCTCGTCGATTTGATCTGATGCGTCGTAATGAATGTAGGTTGGCCGTACAAGCCTTTGGCCCGCTTCAGCCATTCCGCGCTTTCGTCCAGAATGTACGAGGTGACGTACTGGCTGTCCGGCAGCACCACGTAGGAAGCGCCCTTCTCCCCGTACAGCGATACGCCCATAATGTCGATGCGACCGTTGATGAATATTTTCGAGACGAAGCCGTTCAGATGTCCGATTTGCTCCAGTGTCAGCGGCTGGCCCGGCTTTCTGTCCGCGCTCAAATACTCGAGTATTTCGTTGTATTGGTATGGAGACAGCGTGAGCCGGTTCAGTTCGTTCATGTACGTATCGATATTCAGCGTAAGCTGCTGGATCGTCTGCAATTGATAGGCGCCGACGTTTTTCTCCATCGCGTTCTCGAAGCTGGAGAACGTATAGACGCCCATCGCTCCGATCGGGACAACGACAAGAAGGAAATTGATCAAGATCAATTTCCGGGCAAGCTCTTGATTGGTAAACCAGCGAACGAGGCTCCGTTTACGTTTCATGTTCCCTCCGCTACCTCTTCAGCTCGGCGTCGATTTTGGCGGCCGCGATTTTAAGCGTCTGCTCCGGCGTCTGCTGGCCGTAATTCATCCGCTCGAACTCGCGGATCAGCACCTCCGTCGTCGACCACTGCCGGACGTGTCTCGGCCAATACTTCACGAAATTGGCGGTAGCGGCGTAATCGCTGCGGTATTTCAGCGCGTTGAACGCCTCTCCGCGCACGACGCGGGTCATGCTCGGGACGTGTCCGGCTTCGGCCCACTTCTCGCCGTGCTCGACCATCCATTTGGAGAAGGTCATGATCGCCTTGCGCTTCTCGTCGGTCATCCCGTGCTTCGTCGGAACGACCAAGGAGTGCGAGTCGCCCCATACTGCAGGCACGTCGTAGATCGTCGGCAGCGGCACGACGCCGAAATCCAGGCCCGGGGCGTGCTCGAACGCCCCCGTTCCCCACATTCCCGTAATCAGCACGGCCGCCTTGCCGTCGTAGAACATTTTGAAGGCGTCGTTGATGTCCGGGGGAATCAGCTTGCTTGCGTACAGCTCGTGCACGAACTCCAGCGCTCTCAGAGCCTGCGGATTGTCCAGCGTCGCCTTGCTTCCTTGCTCGTCGTAGAAGGAGCCGCCTCCCTCAAGCTGGTTGTACAGGCTCCACCACAACCATACCGAATCGATCCTCGTGCTCGGCTGCGCCAACGGCGCGACATCGGACGGAACAGCTTCCTGAATGCGCCGAAGAAACGACACGAAGCCGTCCTCGCTCGCGTCCAGAATCGGTTTGTCGGAGGAATCGAGCAGACCGGCCGTGCTCAGATGCTCCTTGTTGTAATACATGACGAGCGCATGCGTGTCCAGCGGCACCGCATAGGGATGCCCGTCGTACATGACGGCCCCCCTGATATTGCCGTTAAATACGCTCCAGTCGAGTCCGACCTCCGCCGCCGGAGCGGACAGATCCTCGATGTAGCCGTTCTGGACGAATTGGGGCAGGTTGGTCGCATGGTTAATGGCGACGTCGGGCGCGTTGCCCGAGAGGATCGCCGTTCTTAAGCGCGAATAATAATCGTCCAGCCTGGAATTCGTCTGCACGACCACGATGTCGCTCTGTTCGCGGTTGAACCTCTCCACCATCTCGGTCATGAACTGATTGTCTCCGCCGCTGAACGGCGTCCAATATTCGATTCGGATCGCTTGGCCGCTCTTCGTCTGCCGCGGCTCGGCGTTGTCGGCGGTCGTCGCGCATCCCGCAACGGCCGCCAGCAGTATCGAAACGATGAGCGCGTACAGCGGCTTGACGTTCATAGTCCATTCCTCCAGGCTTGGCCGCCGGTACCGCGCGGCTCGTTCGGTCGCCCCTAACGGACGAGATCCATATAATCGACGGACACGGCGTGTCCGGCTTGTTCGAGTTTCAGTGTAAGTTCATTCGGGCCCGCTCGCAAGGGCAGCTTGATCTCCGTGACGGCAAACTCGTTGCGCCCCGTCGGGCCGACCTTGATTTTCTTGCGGGCGTCCCCCGCCGCGACCTCGAGCGTCAGCTCTTTCCCGGACGGATTTGCAATGGCGAATTTCGCGATATAGTCTCCTTGCGCTGGCACGAGCACGTTGTCGAAGCGGACCTCGCTCCCCTTGCCGCCCGCCAGCTTGGCGACGCCCCACCCGGATGCGAACGGATTGTCCTCCGCCGCGGAATCTCCCTCTGCCTGCGCATTCTCCGCTTCGTAGCGAGGAAGCTCTATGGCCAGCAGCTGCGGGCCGCCGTCTTCCTCCGGAGCGGTTACGGAAATCCCGTTCATTCCGGAACGAAGCCGGACAGTCGCGTACGCATACCCGGTCTTGCCGTCCTTCGTAACCGGCAGCGCGACTTCGACCGCCTCTCCGTCGCCCGCTTCAATCGTCGCTCGCGCAGGCTCGCCCGTTTCGTTCCGGTAATGCAGCAGCACCGGCGCGCTCGTCTCCGTAGAAGAAGGAATCAAGTCGAACGTCACTCTCCCGCCTTCGCGGAAGGCGTGCTCCGCCCGATAGAGACCGTCCGAGGAAGGAACCCCGATCGCCGTCTCCAGCGAGAGCGGCTTGCCGAACTCCGGCTGCCCGTCTTCGCGCCAGACGACGCGTTGGGCCCGTGCTTTGCGGTTGTTCCAGCCATCGCTTATACCGCTCGTCGCGTGGTAGACGATCCACGTCTCGGTCCCGTCCGGCGAAGCGACGAACGAGTTGTGACCCGGACCGTAGACGCCCTCCGCTTCGTCCATCGTCATCAGCGGAGCTTCCGACTTGCGCCAATTCGCGGCGACGAGCGGGTCCGCTCCCGGCTCCAGCGCAAGCAGCCCCAGGCTGTAGAACGGCGTCCAGCTCCCCGCGCCGGAGTAAGCGATGAACGTTCTGCCGTCCTTCTTCAGAATCGACTGCCCTTCGTGAATATACGGCGGTCCTCCCGCCCTCTCCCACTCCAGATCGGGTTCCCCGATCTTCACGCGGGGACCGCTGATCGTCAGCGGATCGCTCATCGGGGCGATGTATGTGTTCTGTTGGACGTTCACGTCGCCTTCCCAGCCCGACCATACGAAATAAAGCTGATCCTCCAGCTCCATGACGAGGCCGTCAATCGCCCATTTGTTCGTGTCGTCCGTCACTTGTCCCATAAATGCATACGGACCGAGCGGATCGTCCGTCTCCGCCTCCAGGGCGTACATCCGGTGATTCTCGTTCGCCCCGTCATCCGCAGCGAAATAGATATACCATTTTCCCCGCAAATATTGAATTTCCGGCGCCCACAGATTCGCGGAATACATTGTGTCGACCGGCGGGTACCAGACGACTCTCTTCTCCGCTTGCCTGAAGTCGAGCGTGCGGGATTTCATCACCATGATGTCGGCGCCGTTATGCGTGAACGTCATATAATAGTAGCCGTCTCTGTAGACGACGCTCGGATCGGGCGTATCCATGTCCACGAGCGTATTCTTGAACGTGCCTCCGTGACCGGAATATCCGGCGGATACGGCTGAATCGGATCGGTTCATGCTTCCTCCCGTCTGCCAGACGATCGCGCCGACGACGGCCAGTACCGCCGCGACAGCCGCAATTGTCAGCGCAATCGATTTGCTTCGCAATTTCATCGGCGTTCCTCCACTCGCATTCGATGACGATTTATTTGACCGCGCTCTGCGTGATCGCTTTCACGAACGAACGCTGCCCGACGAGAAAGATGAGCAGCATCGGAATCGTGGCGATTGTCGTCATCGCCATCAGCTTGCCGTAAGCCTGCACGTAGCTGCCCTGCGCCATCATCGCGATGCCCCCGGTAATTGTGCGCATCTCGGGCGAGGTCGTGGCGTACAGCGGCCATACGAAATCGTTGTAAATGCCCATGAACGTGAAAATCCCGAGCGTGACCATGATCGACACCGAGGCCGGCATGAGGATTTTCCAATACACCTGCCACTTGTTCGCGCCGTCGATGCGGGCCGCTTCCTCGATTTCCTTCGGGAACGAGGAGAAAAACTGCAGCAGCAGGAACACCCCGAACGCCCCGGCGGTATAGGGCAGTACCAGCGCCGGATAAGTATTGATCAGCCCGAAGGCGTTGAATTCCATGTACATCGGCAAAAAGGTAAGCACGCCCGGAATCATCAGCGAGGCGATGAACATCGACAGCAGCGTGCGGCGCAGCGGAAGATCCTTCAGGCGAGCCAGCGCGTACGCCGCCAAGGAGTCGATGAACAGCACGATCGCGGTGCCGACGGCTCCGACCGACAGCGAGTTCGTAATCCAGCGCATGATCGGCACGTTCATGAGCTCGCCTTTAATGCCGTCGATATAATTGTCGAGAATCGGTTTCTTCGGAATGAAGTTCATCTTGCCCGACAGCGCCTCGAAATCGTTCTTCAAGGAAGTCGACAACATCCAGACGAGCGGCAGGACGAACACGACGGCGACCGCCGCGGCGATCGCGATCAGGACGAGCGTTCTCAGCTTTCTCGAACTCATAGGTTACTCCTCCTTCCTGCCGTAGGTCAAGCGATACTGCACGACCGACACGATCATGATCAGAACGGCCATCAGAATCGCCATCGCCGAAGCGGCACCGATTTCCTTGCGGATGAACGCTTGGTCCAGCACGTTCATCAACAGCACCCTGGACGTATCTCCGGGCCCGCCCCGCGTGAGCAGGAACGGTTGGGCGTAGATGTTGAAAGACGCGATCGTCGACGTGATCATCACGAACAGCATGACCGGACGGATTGAAGGCAGCGTGACGCTCGCGAACTTGCGCCAGGAGCCCGCGCCGTCGATCGAGGCGGCCTCATAATAATCCTCTGGAACCTGGTTCAGAGCGTTGATGAAAATGATCATGTTAAACCCGATCGTCCACCACAGCGTCGTCGACACCAGCGCCACCCAGACCCACGGTTCGCTCGTCAGCCACGGAATCGGATCGATGCCGAGCTTGCCGAGCATGCTGTTGATCAACCCCGCGTTCGTGTCGTACATCATCAGCCAGATGACGGCCATGACCGAAGCCGAGACGGCGTACGGTATGAAATAGACGGTGCGAAACCAGCTGCGGATTTTGCGCGGCAAGGCGTTAACGAGCAAAGCCAGGGCCAGGCCTATGGCGATCAGCAGCGGCACGGAATACAGGACGAACTGCACCGTCGCCCATAACCCGCGGACGAACAAGCTGTTCAAGTAGCTGCCCGGGGAGAAAATCTCCGCGTAATGGGCGAAGCCTACGAACGGATGGGAGTCGGACAACAGCTCGAATTCGTGAAGACTGATGTAGAATCCGTAACCGATCGGAAAAAGCAAAAAAGCGGCGAAGCTGATCAAATACGGCAGAACGAACAGAGACGAGGTTAAGCGGGACTGCCACCCGGTATTCATCGCGGATTCCTCCTTCGGCTTCATGGGCGAAGAAGACGGGGCATCCTTGCGGATGCCCGTCTTCCTCCGGCTAACGGATCGTTTGTGTTTCCCGCTTATTTGCCCATGGCCTGACGGGATTTGGCGACCGCTTCGTCAAGCGCCTTCTGCGGGTCCTTCTTGCCAAGCAGCGCGTTGTTGATTTCGCCCCATACCGGCTCGATAATCGTTCCCCAGTTCAGCACGTTGGGCGCGAACTGGACGTACGAGAAGCTGTCGGCTACCGAGCTTTGCGGAAGCGCCTTGAATTCCGCGCTGTCCAGCATCGGTTTGGAGGCCAGCGCCTGGCCGGACTCGGCCCAGGCAAGCGAGTTGCCCGCGACGTACTTCAGGAAATCGCCGATTCCGGCAAGCACGCCCGCATCCGTCGTGTTCTTCGGAATGACGAAGCTGTGAGAGCCCGCGTATACGGCTTGCTTGGCTTTGCCGATCTGCGGCACCGGAGCTATGCCGTAGTTCAGGCCGGCTTCGTCGAATTGCGACTTCATCCAAGGGCCGTTGAACTGGATTGCGTTCTTGCCTTGCAGGAACAGCGTATTCTCGCCGTCCTGCTGCACGTTGCCCGGAGAGATGCCTTGATCGATCAGGCCGCGCAGCCAGGCGATCATCTCCACCGCCTCCGGGGAGTTGTACGCGACGTCCGTGCCGCTCCACAGCTCGCCGCCGTTCTGCCAGACGAGCGTCGGGAAGATGAACTGCTGCGGCCACAGCGTCGGCACGACGTAGCCGTATTGGCCTTTGCCCTTGTCAGTCAGCTTGTTCACCGCGTCTTCGAATTCGGCGCGGTTCGTCGGAGGACCGGAGACGCCCGCCGCTTCGAACAGATCCTTGTTGTAGTACATGACGAGCGGATGGATGTCGAGCGGAATGCCGTACCACTTGTCCTCAATCGTGGAATATTGGACAGGCGCCTCGACGTAATCGGCCTTGACGATGCCCGACTGGCCGGCAATATCGTCCAGCGGCTGCAACTGGCCTTTACTTGCGTAAGTCGGAATTTGATCGACGTGCATAATCGCCAGATCCGGGCTGTCCTTGCCGGCGCTCAGCGCGACGTCGAGCTGCTTGTAATACTCGCCGTTCGGCTGGATGACGAAGTTGATTTTGTAGCTGTCCTGCGACGCGTTGTACTTCTCCACGATATCTTTCATGAACGCTCCGTCCGCCCCGGAGAACGGCGTCCAGAACAGGAACTCCGTCTTCTTGCCCCCGGCTGCGGCGGAGCTTGCGCCTTCGCTGCCGCTCGGAGCGGCGTTTCCTCCCCCGTTATCGTTGCCCCCGCACGCGGTCAGCACGAGAGCCGCGGTCGTCAGCGTCAGGAACGCGCGAGTTAAGCTGGACGATACTTTGAACATATTGTTTTATCCCCCTTGATCGGTAGTTTGAAGCGCTTTGCCTGGAATCATCTTAGCGCTTTCCTATCGGATAAAAATACGCACTTCGTTTAGGGGATGTGGACATTTCTTTAGATCCTTGCCGGAAGAGGCGGCGCCTCTCCCTTAATAGTTCGATAGAAAAACGTTAAGAAGAACTTAAGGAAATAGAGAGAAGTTGTTTAACTTTGCCAATTACACTTCGAAGATGACGAAATCACGAAGGAATGAGGGTTTTAAGACGATGATCAAGAAAATGGCAATCACATTGGGCCTGACAGCCGTGCTTCTGGCCGGTTGCAGTGCCGGTCCCCAAGCGGAGCCGCAAGGGAAAACGACGTTAAAGGTAATGTACTACTCCGAGGACAGCTTTTATTATCAGTACGGCATGCTCTTCTCCGCGCTGTATCCGGATGTCGAGCTTGAGATCGTATCCTCGAACAACATCAAACCGGAGGAAGGGGAAACGATCCACGACGCAACGGCCAAGTTCATTAAGGAGCGTAAGCCGGACGTGCTGATGCTGAGCGCAAGCCAGTACAAGCAATGGGCGAGCGAAGGAAAGCTGCTCGATCTCGAGGCGAGAGCCGTGCAGGACAAATTCGATCTGACCGGCATCGTGCCCGGCATTCTGGACTACATACGAGGGTTAAGCGACGGCAAGCTGTACGGAATGGCCCCCTCCTTCTACAGCAAGGCCGTGTACTACAACAAGGACTTGTTCGAGAAACACGGAGTTCCTCTGCCCGAAGACCGCATGAGCTGGGAAAGCCTCCTGCAGCTCGCATCCCGGTTCCCGACCGGCGGCGAACCGAACGAACGCGTCTACGGCTTGAAACCCGACTACACGAGCGATTTGAACAATCTCGCCAGACAGATCGGCGGCACGCTCGGGCTGAGCTATTTTAACGTGTCCGGCATGCGGATGACGGCGGATTCGGATTCGTGGATCAAAGCCGCGGAGACGGCAGACAAAGCGATCAAAGACGGTTTCTTGTACTTGGGCGAGGATCAAACCAATCAGATGTACACAACGTACGAAGAGTACCTGCTGCAGGATCCTTTTATCAGCGGGAGGATGGCTATGACGATCGACGGCAGCTATCTGACCGCACAGATCAAGGAAGCGCAAGATGTGCTTAAAGATAAAGCGTTGAAAAATTGGGATATTGTCACGATGCCCGTAGATCCGAAAAACCCGAACGTCACCGATACGACTTCAGTGGAACAGATTTTGGCGATCGACGCCCAATCCCCGAACGTTGAGGCGGCATGGAAATTTCTGCAATACGTCAACGGAGACGAGTTCGCCCGCGTCAAATCGAAGGCGAATTCGGGAGGCTTCCCGGTCAGAACGAAATACATCAACGACGATGAAGGGCATAACCTGCAGGCATTCTACGCCTTGACGCCCACGGAAGAAACGGTCTTCAAGGATTACGATAAGCTGCCGAACGAGGTGTTCACGGAAATCATGAACACGATCTCAGCGGAATTGGCCGAAGCCGGGAAAGGACAGCAGACCGTCGCCGAAGCGATGAACCGCATCCAGGACAAGGGGCAGGTTCTGTTGGACAGCAAGGGAAAAACGGCTGAAGAAGCGGCGAATGGGACCGGAGGCTCCGCGAAATAGCCAGCGTCGAGGTCGCCCCCCCGCCGAGGCACTTTCTTGGCCTTCACACTCGTCGCATACCCCCGATCGCCCGACGTCGAGGCACTTTCTTGGCCTTCACACTCGTCACACACTCCCGGCCCCCGGCGTCGAGGCACTTTCTTGGCCTTCGCACTCGTC